>Ga0209699_100027_pt1 | contig 258084 bp, 243 predicted proteins | sample SynthPrep_1_END__FD_187204 | JGI IMG/M metagenome (GOLD analysis project Ga0209699, IMG submission 187204) | Synthetic microbial communities from Ohio, USA - SynthPrep_1_END_DS7_MetaG (SPAdes) (version 2) | ecosystem: Engineered > Bioreactor > Aerobic > Activated sludge | place: USA: Ohio...
GCGCCGTATAGCGGGGCGTTGGGGATACCGGCGACGGGGCCAGCGCCACATCACCCGGCAACACGAGGACGGCGACGCCCTTCTGTCCGATTGCAACGTTCAGGGCGCGGTGAAGCATTTCGGGAAGCTGGGCCGGATTGGAAATCAGCTCGACGAAATCCGCGCACTCCCGGAACAGCTCCTGGGGATGGGTTTCCTGAAAATAATTCAGGCCGATCTCGGAGGAGGGAATGTGGGCGGCGATGGCGAGCACCGGCACATGGTTGCGCTTGCAGTCGAACAGACCGTTGATCAGGTGCAGGTTGCCAGGGCCGCAACTGCCGGCGCAGACGGCCAGTTCCCCGGTGATCGCCGCTTCAGCCCCCGCTGCGAAGGCGGCTGTTTCCTCATGGCGCACCGACATCCAGTCGATCCGGCCCATGCGGCGCAGACTGTCGTTCAGTCCGTTCAGACTGTCGCCGGTCACCCCCCATATGCGGGTCACGCCTGCGTCGGCGAGGGTTTCGGCGATAAGGTCGGCGACGGTTTCGGTCATTTCGAACTCCTCTGGCTGGCGATCCTGGCCAAACCTTGTGACGATCCCGCGACCGGATCGGACAGGGGGCGAGCGTCGCCGCCCGGGAGGCGGGATCTCTTCATGCGCGGAGGAGATCCCTGCCCGATACGGCTCAGGCGACAGGTGTCGAGGGGTAGCCGGCTTCGGCGAGCGCGGACTGGACCTGGGCTTGGTTCGAAACGGTGTCGACCGTGACCTCGCGTCGCTCGGTGGAGGTGTCGACCCGGGCGTCGGGGTCCAGGGCCAGGATGGCCTTCGTGACGCCGCTGGCGCAGCCTCCGCAGGCCATTTTCGGAATGCTGAGATGGATCATGGCGATCTCCTTGGGTTTGCAGGAAAACCACGGTCCGGCTTCCAACAGTGGCAATGTCAAGCCTCCGCCGGAATGATAATTCCGGGCTTGACCTTGCCACTGTTGAAAGGCCCATCCTGCCTGCGAAGGGCTGGTCAGCCGAGGCGTTCCCGGGCGCGGCGCCGGAATCGGTCCGTCCGCTCACTGAAGGGAGGCTTCGATGCCCAAGGGTTCCGACATTCTGGTCAGCGCGCTCGAAAACGAGGGCGTTGAACGCATCTTCGGCGTGCCGGGCGAGGAAAACCTCGATCTTGTGGAATCCCTGCGCAATTCAAAGATTGAACTGGTCCTGACCCGGCATGAGCAGGCCGCAGCCTTCATGGCCGCCACCTATGGCCGCCTGACCGGCAAGCCGGGGGTGTGTCTGGCGACGCTTGGTCCCGGCGCCCTGAACTTTTCGACCGGCGCCGCCTATGCCCATCTGGGGGCCATGCCGATGATCCTGATCACCGGCCAGAAGGCGATCATGACGGCCAAACAGGCGCGCTTCCAGATCGTGGACGTAATCGCCTCCATGCGCCCCCTGACCAAGATGACCCGGCAGATTCTGAGCGCCGCCAGCATCCCGACCGTGGTGCGCGACGCTTTCCGCGTGGCCATGGAGGAGCGCCCGGGTCCGGTGCATCTTGAACTGCCCGAGGACGTGGCGTCCGAGACGGCGGATGTCGCGCCCATTCCCATTCACGCCCTGGAACGGCCTGTCGCCACCGAGGCCGCCCTTGATCGGGCAGCCGGGATGATCCTGGCGGCGCAGCGCCCTTTGGTCATGATCGGCGCCGGGGGCAATCGTCCGCGACTGGTCGAACCGCTGTCCGCCTTTGTTCGCGCGACGGGCCTGCCCTTCTTCAACACCCAGATGGGCAAGGGCGCCGTGGATGGCGGCTCGAACCTCTACATGGGCACGGCGGCCCTGTCCGAAGGCGACTATGTGCATGAGGCGATCGGACTGGCTGACCTGATCATCGCCATCGGCCATGATACGGTCGAGAAGCCGCCGTTCCTGATGCGCGACGCCGGGGGGCCGAAGGTGCTGCATGTCGGGGTCCAGTCGGCGACGGTCGAGCAGGTCTATCATCCGGATGCCGAGGTGATCGGCGATATCGGGGCGACGGCCTCGGGGCTGGCCCGGCGCCTGTCGGGGCGACTGGCGCCCCAGACACGGATGCTGGAACTGCGCCAGAGCATCTTGGCGCGCATTGCAGACCGGGCGGACGAGGATCGCTTCCCGGTCACGCCACAGCGCCTGGTGCGCGATGTCCGCGCCGTCATGCCGGACGACGGGATCGTCTGTCTGGACAACGGCATGTACAAGATCTGGTTCGCCCGGAACTACCGGACCCATGTGGCCAACACCCTCCTGCTCGACAATGCACTGGCGACCATGGGGGCGGGTCTGCCGTCGGCGATGATGGCGGCGATGCTGCATCCCGACCGGCGGGTCATGGCGGTGTGCGGCGACGGCGGGTTCATGATGAACTCCCAGGAGATGGAGACGGCCGTCCGTCTGGGCCTCGATCTCGTCGTCCTGGTCCTCAACGACGGGGCCTATGGCATGATCCGCTGGAAGCAGGCGGTCGACGATTTTCCGGATTTCGGCATGACCTTCGGCAATCCGGACTTCGTGCGCTACGCCGAGGCCTACGGCGCCAAGGGCTCCCGCGTGACGTCGGCGGCGGATCTTGGCCCTGTGCTGGAGGCCGCGTTCGCCGGCGGCGGCGTTCACCTGGTGGACTGCGCCATCGACTACTCCGAGAACACCCGGGTGCTGGTCGATGAGCTGAAGACCCGGGCGTCGGCGATCGACCTGTCCTGAGCGTGCCGGAGAATATTATGCTGCAGATCGTACAACCCTACGACCAGGCCCTCATCGCCGGGATCGAGACTGACGACGCGGCGGCGCTGGAGCGAAAGTTGCAGACCGCCCGCGATCTCTTCACGCACCGTGACCGGTGGCTGAAACCGCATGAGCGGGTGGCCGTCCTTCGGCGACTGGCCCAACTGATGGAGGCGCGACGGGAGCATTTCGCGATGCAAATCGCGCGCGAGGGCGGAAAGCCGCTGGCCGACGCCCGGATCGAGGCCGTTCGCGCCATCGACGGGGTCCGGAACGCCGCCGACGAGCTCAGGACCTTCTCCGGACGCGAGATCCCCATGGGCCTGTCGCCCGCATCGGACGACCGCTGGGCCTTCACGACTCGGGAGCCGATCGGGGTGGTGGCCGCGATCTCGGCCTTCAACCATCCCCTGAACCTGATCGTGCACCAGATCGTGCCCGCAATCGCCGCCGGTTGTCCGGTCATTGTGAAGCCGGCCGAGGCTACGCCCCTGTCCTGCCTGGATCTCGTCGCCCTCGTCCGGGAGGCGGGCCTGCCGGAAGCCTGGTGCCAGACCCTGATCACCGCGGACACCGCGCTTGCCGAAAGGCTCGCCACGGATCCGCGCATCGCCTTTCTCAGCTTCATCGGCTCGGCCCGCGTGGGATGGTATCTGCATTCACGCCTGGCGCCCGGCGTGCGTTCCGCGCTGGAACACGGCGGCGCGGCGCCGGCCATCGTCGATCGTAGCGCGGATCTTGACGCCCTGATCGAGCCTGTCGTGAAAGGCGCCTTCTATCATGCCGGGCAGGTCTGTGTGTCGACCCAGCGGCTCTATGTGCATGACGTGGTCTTCGAGGCCGTCGCGGAGCGACTGGTCGCCCGCGTGGCGGCTCTGCGCACGGGCGATCCGACGCGGGAGGACACCGAGGTCGGCCCGCTGATCCGGGGGCGTGAGGCTGATCGGGTGGCGGCCTGGATCGAAGAGGCGGTCGCGGGCGGCGCCCGTCTGGCCATCGGGGGAGGGCGCCTGTCGCCGACAACCCTGGAGCCAGCGGTGCTGCTCGATCCGCCCGCCGAGGCCCGGATTTCGCGCGAGGAGGTGTTCGGGCCCGTGCTGGCTCTCTACCGCTACCAGGATCTAGACGAGGCGATCTCGCGCGCCAACGCTCTGCCGACGGCCTTCCAGGCCAGTGTCTTCGCTCGCGACATCGGTGTCGCGCTCAGGGCGGCGGACCGGCTGGACGCCTCGGCGGTCATGGTCAACGATCCGACCACCTTCCGGACCGACTGGATGCCCTTCGCCGGGCGTCGGACCTCCGGGTACGGGACCGGCGGGATCGGTTACACCCTGCGGGATATGACGCAGGAGAAGATGGTCGTGCTCCGCCGGGGTTGAGACCCTGACGGTCGTTGCGGATGAGGGCGGCCTTGACGCATGGGGCCGAAAGGATTGTCGATGCGGGAAGGCCTGCATCCAGAAGGATCGGAGATGGACATGGCGTCGGCGAAGCATGATGAGGGCGACGGGCACGACCACGGCGAGGTGGTGACGGCGGATAACGAGCGGCGCATCCGCTTCGTCCTGATCTTCACCGCCGGTTACGCCGCCATTCAGGCCATCGGCGGGTGGATGTCCGGCTCTTTGGCCCTGATCGCGGACTCCGGCCACATGGTGTCGGACGCCGCCGCCCTGCTGCTGGCGCTGATCGCCTATCGGGTGGCGCGCCGTCCCGTCGATGGCGTGCGGACCTATGGCTATCACCGCGTGCGGGTGCTGGCGGCGCTGGCCAATGGCGCATCGCTGCTGCTGCTGGTGGCCTGGATCACCTGGGAGGCCGTCAACCGCATCAACCAGCCGGTCGAGGTCATGGCCGGGCCGATGTTGATTGTCGCGACCATCGGTCTGGTGGTGAATCTGGTCGGGGCCTGGATCCTGTCGCGCGGCCGCAAGGGCGACAGCAATCTGCGCGGCGCCCTGCTGCACGTGGTCGGCGACCTGTTGGGCTCGGTCGGGGCGATCGCGGCGGCGATCGGCATCATGCTGACGGGCTGGACGCTGCTTGATCCGCTGCTGTCGGTTCTGGTGGCGCTGCTGGTCGTGCGCTCGGCCTGGTCGCTGGTGAAGGAATCGCTGCGGGTTCTGTTGCAGGCGGTGCCGCGCGGACTGGACGCGCGCAAGGCCGAGACGGATCTGGCGACCCTGCCCGAGATCGAGGAAGCGGGCCATTTCCATGCCTGGACCCTGACCGACGAAACCGTGGTGGCCACCATCCATGTCACGCCTGCGCCGGGGATCGATCCGATCACCCTGCCGGCCCTTGTGGCGAACTGGCTGAAAACCCATCACGCCATTGATCACGTCACCGTTCAGGTTGACGCCCCCGGCGCCTTGCGGCGACCCGCGCCGATCTGAGCCTGTTTTTCGGGCCGTGTTCGGCCGACAGCGAACTGGTTCCAAGGGGCGCTGACTGACAGTCCGTCCCCTGGGGCCGATCAATTCCGTCAGGAGATGACCATGAAGACAGTCACGATCGGGGAGGTCGCCTTCAACAACAGTCGGGCGATGGTGTTGATCGGCGGGGTCAATGTGCTGGAAAGCCGCGATCTGGCCATGACCGTGGCCGAGGCGATGAAGGCGCAGACGCAGCGACTGGGCGTGCCTTTTGTGTTCAAGGGCTCTTTCGACAAGGCCAACCGGTCCTCGAACCGATCCTATCGCGGTCCGGGTCTTGAAGCCGGGCTGCGCATTCTTCAGGAGGTTCGCAGCGAATTCGCGGTTCCCGTGCTGACCGACGTGCATTGGCCGGAGCAGGCTGCGGCGGTCGCGGAGGTCTGCGACATCCTTCAGCTTCCGGCCTTTCTGGCGCGCCAGACCGATCTGATCGAGGCGCTGGCGCGCACCGGACGCGCGATCAACGTCAAGAAGCCCCAGTTCATGAGCCCGCAGCAAATCGCCCATGTGGTCGAGAAATTCGACGATTTCGGCGCCCCGGATGTCATCCTGTGCGAGCGCGGCAGTTCTTTCGGCTATGACAATCTCGTCGTGGACATGCTGGGTTTCGGCGTGATGAAGGCAGTCACTGGCGGGGCGCCGATCGTCTTTGACGCCACCCACGCCCTGCAGACGCGCGCCCCCGGCGCCGCCCAGTCGGGCGGGCGGCGTGAACAGGTGCTGGAACTGGCCCGCTCGGGGCTGGCCCTGGGACTGGCGGGTCTGTTTCTGGAGGCGCACCCCGACCCGGACCGGGCGCTCTGCGACGGCCCCAGCGCCCTGCCGCTGGATCGGTTGGGCGCGGTGCTGGAGCAGGTCAAGGCGGTGGACCATCTGGTCAAGAGTTTCGATCCCGTCGACCTGACCTGAAGCCGGGCGTCTCGCAGGCGCGCTACGATCAGACGCGGCATGTGCGAATGGCGTTGACAGATAACATATGAATACGTATTCATATGTTATCTGTTTTCAGCGGGCGCTGCTCCATGTCTCATTCTCATCACGAACACTCACACGACCACGACCATTCTCACGCGCCGACCGTGACGCGCGACAATGAACGCAAGGTCCTGCTTTCCTTCAGCCTGATCTTCACCTTCATGATCGTCGAGGTGATCGGCGGTCTGGCGTCCGGCTCGCTGGCTCTGCTGGCGGATGCCGGCCACATGCTGACCGACACCATCGCGCTGGCGCTGGCCTATCTGGCGTTCCGCTTCGGACGCCGCATGGCCGATTCCAAGCGCACCTTCGGTTATATGCGCTTCGAGGTCGTCGCCGGTTTCGTCAATGCGGTGACGTTGTTCGCCATCGTCGGCTGGATCCTGTTTGAGGCGTGGAACCGCTTCAAGGAACCGCACGCCGTTCTGGCCGGCCCGATGTTCTGGGTGGCCGTGGCGGGCCTGCTGGTCAACATCCTGGTGTTCTGGATCCTGACCCGCGGCGACACCGAACACGTCAACATCAAGGGCGCGGCCCTGCATGTGATGGGCGATCTGCTTGGCTCGGTCGGTGCTGTCGCCGCCGCGATCATCATCTCCCTGACGGGCTGGACGCCGATCGACCCGATCCTGTCGGTGCTGGTTTCGCTGCTGATCCTGCGCAGCGCCTGGAAGCTGCTGGGCAAGTCGCTGCACATCCTGCTGGAAGGCGCGCCTGACAACGCCGCGCCTGATGCGGTGACGGCTCACCTGAAGGCCAAGGTGCCGGGTCTGGCCGAGGTCAGCCACGTCCACGTCTGGCAGATCACGTCAGGCCGCACCCTGGCGACCCTGCATGTGCGTCCGGAATCCGACGCTCAGGCGCGGGCCGTGGCGATCGCTGTTGAGCGGGAGTTGAAGTCCAGGTTCAGTATTGAGCATCCCACCGTCGCCGTGGACTGGAACGATGGGTCCGTGGTGTGCAGCCTGTCGTCGCCGCCGGTCAATGACCATGATGCCCACGATCGCTCTGGCCACGATCACTCTGGTCATGACCATTCGGATCACGACCATTCGGGCCATGATCATGGAGATCATGACCACGCCGGTCACGATCACGAGCCAAAGTCCGCAGCGGGGGCGCGCAGGGCGCACGCCCACTGAGGCAGGTGATCCGGCGCCGGGCGACCGGCGCCGGACAGGCTATGTGCGGAGGCTCGTGGATGAGCTTCCGCTCAGTGCCCCATGGTCATCGGCTTGACGAGCATCCAGATCGCCATGCCGACCATCATCAGGTTTTCCGACAGCGAGACGAAACCCAGCGGCACCTTGCTGTCGCCGCCGACGCAGGCGCATTTCAGTTCACGCTTGTCGATATAGACCGCCTTGAACACCGATGCGGCGCCCACGCCGCCGATGAACAGGGCGACCGGGATCGAAACCCACATCAGCGCCCCGGCCAGCATCAGCACACCCGCCAGTGCTTCGGCGAAGGGATAGATCGTCCCATAGGGAACCCAGCGCTTGGCCAGCAGATCATAGTTCAGGAACATGGTGGCGAAGGCGTCCACGTCCTTGAGCTTCTGCAGGGCCAGAAGACACATGGCGATGGCGATGAACCATTCGACGACACGCACCGACATCAGTTCGCCATAGGCGGCCCAGCCCGCCGCGACGGCCATCAGCGCGGCCATGGCGAACAGGGCGATGACGGGCGTATAGGTGACTTCGTCCTTGTCGCGCACTCGCTTGCCGAAGAAGCGCCGCAGGTCGTCGTAGCCGCCGATCCGCTGGCCGTCGATGAAGGTCTGGGGCGTGGTCTGGACGCCGTGTTCGGCCTTGAAGGCGTCGGTTTCCTCACGCGAGGCGAGGTGGTGATCCTGCACCGCATAGCCCTGACTCTTGAGCAGGTGCAGCGCCTTCAGGCCATAGGGGCAGGTGTGGCCCGGCATGACCATTCGGTAAATTTCGGCGCGTTTGGCGGGTGAGGCCATGGTTCCCTCCGGGTTCTAGAGTTTCGCTTTGGCGAACAACTCCGCCAGTTCGGTGAATTTTTCGCGCTGCTGAGCGGCGTCGCCTGACGCAATCGCTTCCTCGACACAGGACGCGGCGTGCGATTTGAGAATCTGGGTTTCGACACGGGCCAGGGCCGCGCGGGCGGCATGGACCTGATAAAGGATATCGATGCAGTAACGGCCGTCCTCCACCATCTGGCTGACGCCGCGAACCTGACCGGAAATCCGGTTCAGGGCGGAGCGGATTGATTTGACGTCTCTGGCCTGCATGTGTCTACCATACCCTGGCTAGGTATCGTGCAAAGCACCGATTTGTTCCCGCCCGGCCTCCCTCCCGAAGGTCTTCATGACTGATCAGTCGATCGCCCGCCGAAACATGGCCGTCCTCACCGCCGCCCAAGCATTGGGCGGCGCCAGCCCGCCGATCGTGATGTCCTTAGGCGGTCTGGTGGGGCAGCACCTGGCCGCCGATCCCGCCTGGGTCACGTTTCCAGTCAGTCTGTTCGGCGTCGGCCTCGCCCTCGGCGCACCGCCGGCGGCCTTCATCATGCGGCGACATGGTCGTCGGAACGGCTATCTGCTGGGCGCGCTGTTCGGCGTCGCCTCCGGTCTCGTGGCGGCCTTCGGCATCTTCATCGCGTCCTTCTGGCTCTTTTGCATAGGCGCCTTCACCGCCGGTCTCTACGGCTCCTATGTTCAGAGCTACCGCTTCGCGGCCGCCGACGGCGCCGAAGGAGACCTGAAAGCAAAGGCGATTTCCTGGGTGATGGTCGGCGGCTTGGTCGCCGCCGTCGTCGGCCCACAACTGGTCATCTGGACCCGGGACGCCGTGCCGGGCACGCCCTACGTCGGCAGTTTCCTCAGTCAGGCCGCCCTGGCCTTGCTGGTCATCCCGGTCCTGTTGCTGCTGCGTTCGCCGCCGGCGGTCGTTCAGTCCGGCGCCGGCGGCGGCCGGTCTCTGGGTCAGATCATGCGCGTTCCGCGTTTCATCCTGGCGGTGGCGACGGGCGTGGTGTCCTACGGCCTGATGGCTTTCGTCATGACGGCCGCCCCGGTGGCCATGGTCAACGCCGGCCATTCGGTGGACAGCGCGGCGCTGGGCATCCAGTGGCATCTGCTGGCCATGTTCGCGCCGAGCTTCTTCACCGGACGGCTGATGGGGCGTTTCGGCAAGGAGCGGGTCGCCGCCGTGGGCATGGTGCTGATCGCCGTCTCGGCGGCTGTCGCCCTGTCAGGCATGGCGGTGGCCAATTTCTGGCTGTCGCTGATGATTATGGGCGTGGGCTGGAATTTCAGCTTCATCGGGGCCACGGCCATGGTGACGGACTGTCATACGGCCGAGGAGCGGGGCAAGGCCCAGGGCGCCAATGACTTCTTCGTCTTCGGGGCCACCGCCATCGTGTCCTTCCTGGCGGGGGCCGTGCTGAACACCTCCGGCTGGCAGGCCATCAACTGGCTGCTGTTTCCGCCTGTCGCCCTGATTCTGGCGCCCCTGCTGTGGCAGGCCGCGCGGCGAAGCGCGCCCCCTTCGATCTGATCGCCGGTTCCTGAGGCCCGGCGTTCCGCGGACGTCTGGACGTCGGCTGTTCGAATATCAGCGATTCAACGCTTGACCTTCCTAGCGTTGGAATCTGCATCACCCATGGAAATCAGCGCCAAGCCGCCTTCGATCAGTGTCGAATCTGCGGCGATTTCCAAGGGGACGACCGATGCGCTTCAACAAGAAGACCGCCGTGATCGCGGCCGCCGGGCTGCTGGCCGCGGCGGGGCTGATCTATGTTCTGCAAACACAGGGCGGGGGCGTGCCGGCCGCCGCTTCCGCCCCGCCGGGAGCGCCCGCCGTTCCCGTCGCCAAGGTCGTCATGCGGGAAATCGCACCGGCTGCGGAATTCACCGGACACCTCGCTGCGCCCGATACCGTCGAGCTGCGCGCCCAGGTCAGCGGCCCGATCATCCGGGTCAGCGTGCCGGAAGGCGGGCTGGTCCAGCGTGGGCAACTGCTCTTCCAGATCGATCCCAGACCATTCCAGGTCGCGCTGGACGGCGCCCAGGCGCAGTTGAGGCAGGCCGAGGCCCTGCTGGCGCAGGCTCAGTCCGATCTGTCGCGGGCTGAGCAACTGGCGCCCGGCGGCGCCATACCGGTCCGCGCCCTTGAGAACGCCCAGAGCAAGGCGCGTCAGTCCGAGGCCCAGGTCGCCGCCGCGCGCGCCGCCGTCGCCGCCGCGCGTCTGGACCTGTCCTACACCCGCGTGACCGCGCCGATCAGCGGCCGGGTCGATCGGGTGCTGGCGACGACCGGCAATATTGTGGCCGCCGGAACCACGCCGCTGACCTCCATCGTCTCGGTGAACCCCGTCTATGCCTATTTCGACATGGATGAGGCGACCTATCTCGACTTCGCACAGCGCGCCCGTCCGAACGGCTCGGGCCGGGCGGGGCGTTTTCCGGTCCAGATCGGGCTGATGAGCGAAGACGGGTTCCCGCATCAGGGCACGCTGGACTTCCTCGGCGCCCAGGTCGATCGCGGCACTGGAACGATCCGCGCGCGTGCGATCGTGGCCAATCCGTCCGGTCAACTGGCGCCGGGTCTTTTCGCCAGGATCCGACTGGATACCGGGGCGCCGCGTCAGGCCATGCTGATCGACGATCAGGCGGTCGGCGCTGAACAGGGCCAGACCTATGTCATGGTTCTGGGTGAAGGAAACACCGCTGAATATCGCCCGGTGTCGCTCGGTCCCGTGGTTGACGGGATGCGTGTGGTGGAGACGGGCCTCAATCCCGGCGACACTGTCATCGTCAAGGGACTGGTGCGTCCCGGCATGAAGGTGACGCCGCAGCCCATGGCGGCCGCCCCGACTGCGGCTGCGACTGCGACGGGGGCTGCGGCCCCTGCTGAGCAGGCGGCCCCGTCGGCGGAGGCCGCCCGATGAAATTTCCCCGTTTCTTTGTGGACCGGCCGATCTTTGCGGTCGTGCTTTCGGTCCTGATGCTGATCGCCGGGGGGCTGGCCTTCATGCGCCTGCCGCTGAGCGAGTATCCCCAGGTGACGCCGCCCACGGTGCAGGTCACGGCCAGCTATCCCGGCGCCAATCCCCAGGTCATCGCCGAGACAGTCTCCGCGCCGCTGGAACAGGCCATCAACGGCGTCGAGGGAATGCTCTATATGGGCTCTCAGGCGGCCACCGACGGCCGCATGACCCTGACGGTCGCCTTCAAACAGGGCACGGACCCTGACCTGGCCCAGATCCAGGTCCAGAACCGTGTGGCCCGCGCGCTGCCGCGTCTTCCCGAAGAGGTGCAGCGCATCGGGGTCGTCACCCAGAAGACGTCGCCTGACGTGCTGATGGTGGTCCACCTGCGGTCGCCCAACGATCGTTATGATTCCCTGTTCGTCTCCAACTATGCGCGCTTGCATATCCGCGATGAACTGGCGCGTCTGCCGGGGGTCGGCGACGTGGTTCTGGGCGGCGAGGGCGAATACGCCATGCGCGCGTGGCTGGATCCTGACAAGGTGGCGGCGCGCGGCCTGACCGCCGGCGACGTGGTCGCGGCCATCCGCGAACAGAACGTCCAGGTCGCCGCCGGCTCCATCGGCCAGCAGCCCAACGCCTCGGCGGCCGCCCAGATCACCGTCAACACCCTGGGGCGGCTGACATCCGAAGAGCAGTTCGGCGACATTGTGATCAAGTCGGGCGATGAGGGGCAGGTTACGCGCCTGCGTGATGTTGCGCGCATCGAACTGGGCGCCGACGCCTATGGCATGCGCAGCCTGCTGAACGGCAAACCCGCCGTGGCCATGCAGATTTTCCAGAGCCCCGGCGCCAATGCGCTGGACGTGTCCGACGCCGTTCGCGGCGCCATGGATCGTTTGCAGACCGAGTTCCCCGAGGGGCTTGAATATCAGATCGCCTATGATCCGACGGTCTTCGTCCGGGCTTCGCTGAAGTCGGTCAGCGTCACCCTGGTGGAAGCCATCCTGCTGGTGGTGCTGGTGGTGGTGCTGTTCCTTCAGTCGTGGCGCGCCTCGATCATTCCGCTGGTGGCGGTGCCGATCTCGCTGGTGGCGACCTTTGCGATGATGCATCTGTTCGGCTTCTCGCTGAACACCCTGTCGCTGTTCGGCCTGGTGCTGTCGATCGGCATCGTGGTCGATGACGCCATCGTCGTGGTGGAAAACGTCGAGCGTCACATCGCCATGGGCAAGTCGCCCAAGGAGGCGGCGCGCGCGGCCATGGACGAGGTGACGGGGCCGATCCTGGCCATCACCTCGGTGCTGGCGGCGGTCTTCATTCCCTCCGCCTTCCTGTCGGGCCTGCAGGGCGAGTTCTATCGCCAGTTCGCCCTGACCATCGCCATCTCGACCATCTTCTCGGCGGTCAACTCTCTGACCCTGTCTCCGGCCCTGGCGGGCGTGCTGCTGAAGCCGCACCACGGCGATGCGCCGCGCGACCGGCTGACCCGGATCATCGATCGCCTGTTCGGCGGCTTCTTCCGCCGCTTCAACGGCGCCTTTGATCGTGCGTCCAACGGCTATGTCTGGTCGGTGAAGCGCGCGGTGCGGGTCACGGGACTGGTTCTGATCGTCTATGGCGGTCTGATCGGCCTGACGTGGCTGGGCTTCAACCATATCCCCAACGGTTTCGTGCCGCCGCAGGACAAATACTATCTGGTCGGCGTGGTTCAGTTGCCCACGGGCGCCTCTCTGGACCGCACCGAGGCGGTGGTGAAGCAGGTGTCCGATACGGCTCTGAAGACGCCCGGCGTCGAAAGCGTCGTCGCCTTCCCTGGTCTGTCGGTCAACGGCGGGGCCAACATCCCCAATGCGGCCCTCATGTTCGTGATGCTGGACCCGTTCGACCAGCGCAAGACGCCTGATCTGTCGGCCAACGCCATCGCTGGTCGCCTGATGGGGCAGTTCAGCCAGATTCCCGACGGCTTCATCGGCGTCTTCCCGCCGCCGCCGGTGCCGGGACTGGGCGCCATGGGCGGGTTCAAACTCCAGATCGAGGATCGGGCGGGACTGGGCTTCGACGCCCTGGCCAAGGCCCAGGGCGAGGTCATGGCCAAGGCCTATCAGACGCCGGAACTGGCCGGCATGCTGGCCAGCTTCCAGACCAATGCGCCACAGATTCAGGTCGATATCGACCGGGTCAAGGCGCGGGCCATGGGCGTGCCCCTGACGACCGTTTTCGAGGCTTTGCAGGTCAATCTCGGCTCGATGTATGTGAACGACTTCAATCGTTTCGGCCGGACCTATCGCGTCATGGTCCAGGCGGACGCGCCGTTCCGTCAGCAGGCCGAGGACATCGGCCAGCTCAAGGTGCGCAACGCCTCGGGCGAAATGATCCCTCTGGCCTCTCTGGTCCGCATCACGCGCAGTTCGGGACCGGACCGGGTCATGCACTATAACGGCTATCCGTCCGCCGACATCAGCGGCGGCGCCGCGCCCGGCTATTCTTCAGGCCAGGCGACGGCGGCGATCGAGCGGATCGTGCAGGAAACCCTGCCGGCGGGCATGACCTATGAATGGACCGATCTGACGTTCCAGGAGAAGCAGGCGGGCAACACGGCCATGTATGTCTTCCCGCTGGCGGTCCTGCTCGCCTTCCTGATCCTGGCGGCCCAGTATAATAGCTGGTCCCTGCCTCTGGCGGTGCTGCTGATCGCGCCCATGGCCCTTCTGTCGGCGATCGTCGGCGTGTGGCTGTCGGGGGGCGACAACAACATCTTCACCCAGATCGGCTTTGTGGTGCTGGTGGGGCTGGCGGCCAAGAACGCCATCCTGATCGTCGAGTTCGCCCGCGCCAGGGAACATGACGGGGTCGATCCGCTCGGCGCCGTTCTGGAAGCCGCCCGTCTGCGTCTGCGGCCCATTCTGATGACCTCGCTCGCCTTCATCGCCGGTGTCGTGCCGCTGGTGCTGGCCACGGGCGCGGGGGCGGAGATGCGGCACGCCATGGGCATCGCCGTTTTCTCGGGGATGCTGGGCGTGACCCTGTTCGGTCTGCTGCTGACCCCGGTTTTCTACGTGATCGTGCGCCGTTTCGAACTGCGTCGTGAGCGCCGCCGCAATGCGGCCCGACACATCGCGCCGACGGCCGAGTGATGCCGTGGTCGTCCTCCGTTCAACGGCCCTCGCGGTCAGGACGGAGGACGACGCGGCCAACCCACAAGGAGAATGACTCCATGAAATCCTCTTCTCTGCTTCGTCCGGGCCGCAGGCTCGCTTACGGCGTCGCCCTGTCGGCGGTCTTTGCGGTGGCCGGTTGCGCCATGGCGCCGACGACGGTGCGGCCCGTCGCGCCGGTGGCGGCGGCCTATCCTTCGCAGGCGGATCAGGCGGCCGCTCCGGCTGCGGTTGCGGCGGCTGATCTGGGCTGGCGCGATGTCTTTCGTGATCCGGTCCTGCAACAGCTTATCGCGACCTCACTGGACGCCAACCGCGACCTGAGGGTCGCCGCCCTGAATGTTGAGGCGGCGCGCGCCCAGTATCGCATCCGGCGCGCTGACAGCCTGCCCCGCATCGACGGCGTCGCCGCGGGCGTGTCGCAGAGGACGCCGGCGGATCTCAGCCCAACCGGTCAGTCCGAGGTGACGCGCGCCTATGAGGCGGGCGGGGCGGTCACGGCCTGGGAGCTGGACCTCTGGGGCCGTGTGCGCAGCCTCAATGACCAGGCCCTGGCGACCTGGCTTGCGCTGGACGAGACGCGGACGGCCGCGCAACTCAGTCTGGTGTCGGAGGTGGCGACCGCCTATTTCACCCTGCGCACCGATCAGGCCCTGCTGGAACTGGCCAGGGACACCGCCGAAGCCCAGCGGCGCTCTCATGAACTGACCCAGCTTCTGGCCGAGGTCGGGGAGGCGGGCGAACTCGATGTCCGCAGGACCGAGATCGCGCTTCGCTCCGCCGAGGCGGATCAGGCGGTTTACGAACGGCAGGCGGCTCAGGATCTCAACGCCTTGACCCTGCTGATCGGCCAGCCTCTGGATGCGGACCTGGCCCGGACGCTTCAGGCATGGGCGGGCGAACCGCTGCCGGATGATGTGGTCGAGGCGAACCTGCCCGCCGGTCTGCCATCCGATCTGCTGGACCGACGACCGGATATCCGCGCCGCCGAACAGATGCTGCGCGGCGCCGACGCCAATATCGGCGCCGCGCGCGCGGCCTTCTTTCCGACGATCACCCTGACGGGCTCGGCAGGATCGGCCAGCAGCGATCTGGACAATCTGTTCAGCGCCGGAACCAGAAGCTGGAGTTTCGCGCCCCGGCTCAGCCTGCCGATTTTCAACGGCGGCGCCCTGTCGGCCAATCTGGACCTCGCCAAGGTGCGGCAGAGAATCGAGGTGGCGCGTTATGAGCGGGCCGTTCAGGCGGGCTTCCGGGAGGTCGCCGATGGGCTTGCCGCGCGCGACGCCCTCGAACGACAGATCCTTTCCGAACAGCAAAGGGTGGATGCGAGCCGCCGCGCCTATGATCTGGCGCAGAGGCGGCATCAGGAAGGCGAGGACAGTTCGCTGTCGGTTCTGGACGCCCAGCGCACCCTTTATGGATCGGAACAGGCGCTGCTGCGCGCCCGTCTGGCCCGGCTGAGCAATCTGACGACCCTCTACAAGGCGCTGGGCGGCGGCTGGACCGAACAGACGCAGACAGGCGGTCGCACTTGATTGGAGCGACGCCCTGTCTCACGATACATGAACAGGTGAAGACATCGCCATATGTTTAATGATGCGGGGAAGCGTACGCCATGTCGGAACGGGCCAGCGACGAAAAGGTGCCAGCGCTGGATACGCGCCAACTGTCGGCTCTTGCAGAGACCTTTCGTCTGCTGGGCGATCCGACCCGTCTGAGAATCCTCATGTTCTGTCTGAATGGCCCGAAGCCTGTCAAGCAGATCGCCGACAGCCTGGACCTGTCCCAGACCCTCGTCAGCCACCATCTCAGGCTTCTGCGCGGGGCGCGCTTGGTCCGGGGAGAACGTTCCTCGCGGCAGGTTTTCTACGAGGTGGCCGATCATCATGTCAGTCATGTGCTGATCGACATGCTTCACCACATCAATGAGGATGAGGACGCCTGAAGACGACGGCGGCGATTGGGCGCTGTTCGGAAAAGGGTTCAGGCGCACCAGGGACTGGTGCGCCTGCCATGGCGTTCTCGAAGGTTTCTGTCCGATGACGCCAACTCCACCGTCACATCGGGGGAGGGAACGGACGGGCGGCGAAGGGGCGGCCTTTACCGGTTCCGGGTATCGAGCCAGGACTGCATCATGGCGATCTCCGCCTCTTGGGCGGTGATGACGGACTCGGCGAGCCGGCGAACCTCCGGATCCCGTCCATGTTCCAGCGCGACGCGGGCCATGTCGATGGCCCCCTGATGGTGTGGAATCATTCCCTTCATGAAATCGACGTCGGCGTCGCCGGTGAAATCGATGGTCATGTCGGCGTGCATCCGGTCGTTGGCTTCCTGATAGGCGCGCACGGCAGGATTGCCGGAAGGGACGGGGGCGGGGTGATTGGCGTGGCTGTTCTGGGTCATGGCGTGTTCCGAATCTCCTTTGACGATCTGGGACTGGGCATAGGCGAGACCGCTGGCGGCCAGGGCGACGCCGGCGATGAAGATGACGGTGAGAGCCTTCGCTTGCATGTCGGAAGAGCTCAGAGGGGCCGGGCGGTGTATCCGTCGTCCGCCAGCGCCTGCTGGATGGCGTCGGCGTCGGCGGTGGTGGTCACCGAGATGGTGCGCGACACCGTATCGGCCTCGAGACGGGCGTTCGGATCCACCGTGGCGATGGCCTGGGTGATGTGCTTCACGCACGAGCCGCAGGTCATGTTTTCGACGTGGAACTGCATGGGAAAAGTCCTTTCGCATCGGTTGGTGAGAGATGAAATGCCCCTTGCCATCGTTGGAAGGTCAAGGATGGTCGCGACTTTTTTTGGGGAGTTGACATTCCAACAATGGGAAGCCCCATCATCCCTGCGAACTCTAGTCACCCGTGTGAGGATCGCGCGATGAACGCCCCCTATGCGCCGACGAAAACCGTCGGCTCCCCGTTGAGTCTGCCGATCGAAGGCATGACCTGCGCGTCCTGCGTCGGCCGCGTCGAACGCGCCATCAGCAAGGCGCCGGGCGTGGCCGCGGTCAGCGTCAACCTCGCCACGGAGCGGGCCGACATCCAGGCGAGCGGACCGATCCAGATGGCAGACCTCGTCAAGGCTGTGGAATCGGCCGGTTACACCGTTCCGGCCGCCAGCGTCGAACTGGCGATTGAGGGCATGACCTGCGCGTCCTGCGTCGGGCGGGTCGAAAAGGCGCTGAAGGCGACGCCGGGCGTGGTGAGCGCCAGCGTGAACCTGGCCACAGAACGGGCCACGATCCAGGGGGCGGCGGACGTGTCGGCCCTGATCGCCGCCGTGGCTGGCGCGGGCTATACGGCGCGTCCGCTGAGCGACGCTGCGGATGCGGGCGAAGAAGCGGCCGAGCGCAAGGACGCCGAACGCGCCGCCCTGAAGCGTGATCTGATCATCGCCGCCGCTCTGAGCCTTCCGGTCTTCCTGCTGGAGATGGGGTCGCACCTCATTCCGGGCGTCCATGCGATGATCGCAGGGACCATCGGCATGCAGGCCAGTTGGTATCTGCAGTTTGCCCTGACCACGCTGGTGCTGGCCGTGCCGGGCGCGCGTTTCTACAAGAAGGGTCTGCCCGCCCTGGGGCGTCTGGCGCCGGACATGAACTCGCTGGTGTCTGTCGGCACCCTGGCGGCCTATGCCTATTCCCTGGTGGCGACCTTCGCTCCGGCGCTACTGCCGGCGGGAACGGTCAATGTCTATTACGAGGCGGCCGCCGTCATCGTCACCCTGGTCCTGCTGGGGCGCTTCCTTGAGGCCCAGGCCAAGGGCCGCACTTCCGAGGCCATCAAGCGTCTGGTCGGGCTTCAGGCCAAGACCGCGCGCGTGCGCCGCGACGGCATGATGGTCGAAATCGCCATCACCGAGGTGGCGGCTGGCGATCTGGTCGAGGTCCGTCCCGGCGAGCGCGTTCCGGTCGACGGCGAAGTCGTCGAGGGCGAAAGCTATGTCGATGAATCCATGATCACCGGCGAGCCGGTCCCTGTGGCCAAGACTTCGGGCGCAGCTCTGGTGGGCGGCACTGTCAATCAGAAGGGCGCCCTGGTGTTCCGCGCCACGGCGGTCGGCGACGGCACCATGCTGTCCCAGATCATTCGCATGGTCGAACAGGCCCAGGGCTCCAAGCTGCCGATCCAGGCGCTGGTCGACAAGGTGACGATGTGGTTCGTTCCGGCGGTCATGGCTGTTGCCGCCCTGACCTTCCTGGTCTGGCTGGTGTTCGGTCCGTCGCCTGCGCTCACCTTCGCCCTGGTCAATGCGGTGGCTGTGCTGATCATCGCCTGCCCGTGCGCCATGGGTCTGGCGACGCCGACCTCCATCATGGTCGGCACCGGTCGCGGCGCCGAACTGGGCGTGCTGTTCCGCAAGGGCGAGGCGCTGCAACTGCTCAAGGACGCCAAGGTCGTGGCCGTCGACAAGACCGGCACCCTGACGGAAGGTCGTCCCGCCCTGACGGACCTGCAGATTGAACCCGGCATGGAGCGCGCCCGCGTTCTGGCTCTGGTGGCTGCGGTCGAGGCCAAGTCCGAACACCCCATCGCCCGCGCCATTGTCGAGGCCGCCGAGGCCGAGGGTCTGACGCTGCCGCTGGTTTCGGCCTTTGAGTCCGTTACGGGACGTGGCGTGACCGCGACAGTGGACGGCGAGGCCGTGCAGATCGGTTCGGATCGCTACATGGGCGAACTGGGACTGGACGTGGGCGTCTTCGCCGCCGCCGCTGGCCGCATGGGCGATGAGGGCAAGACGCCGCTCTACGCCGCCATCGGCGGACGTCTGGCGGCGATCATCGCGGTGGCCGATCCGATCAAGGCCAGCACTCCGGCGGCCATCGCCGCCCTGCACGGACTGGGCCTGAAGGTGGCGATGATCACCGGCGACAACCGCCGCACCGCCGCCGCCATCGCCCGCCAATTGGGCATCGACGAAGTCGTGGCCGAGGTGTTGCCGGACGGCAAGGTCGAGGCGGTCCGCCGTCTCAAGGGCGAGCATGGCCGGGTCGCCTTCGTCGGCGACGGCATCAATGACGCCCCCGCGCTGGCGGAATCGGATGTGGGCCTGGCGGTCGGCAACGGCACGGATATCGCCATCGAGGCGGCCGATGTGGTGTTGATGTCGGGCAGCCTGAAGGGCGTGGCCACGGCCATCGCCCTGTCGCGGGCCACCATCGGCAACATCCGCCAGAACCTGTTCTGGGCCTTCGTCTATAACGCCGCGCTCATCCCTGTCGCCGCCGGCGTGCTGTATCCTGTGTGGGGTGTCTTGCTGTCGCCCGTGTTCGCGGCGGGCGCCATGGCCATGTCCAGCGTGTTCGTGCTTGGCAACGCCCTGCGGCTGCGTGGCTTCCGGTCGCCGCAGGGCGGCGAGGGCGATGGCGCGGGACGGCTTGGGTGAATAGGAGAGATCAGTATGAATATCGGTCAGGCAGCTAAGGCTTCCGGCGTATCCGCCAAGATGATCCGCTACTATGAGCAGACCGGACTGATCCCGGTGGCGGACAGAAAGGAGTCGGGCTATCGCGACTATTCGGACGCGGACGTGCACCGGTTCCGGTTCATCCGGCGCGCCCGCGACCTCGGTTTTTCCGTCGCTGAGATTCAGGACCTGCTGAGTCTGTGGAACGACCGGTCGCGTCAAAGTGCTGATGTAAAACGCATCGCCAGCGCGCATATCGCGGTGCTCAATGCGCGAATCGCCAGCCTCAGGCAGATGTCTGAAACCCTGCAGACGCTGATCGCCTGTTGCGCGGGCGACAATCGCCCCGACTGTCCGATCCTAATGGATCTGGAAGAAACCTCGGAAGCGCCGCCGACCGGTGTCCGGTCGGCTGGCGGGGTCGGTCAACTGAAGTCGCGCGTCTGAGCGATGACGGGGGTCGGATGATATGCATCCGACCCCCGCGCCGGGTCAGGCGTCGACCTTGATCACCCCGCGCCGGATCTGGTCGAGCTCGATCGATTCGAACAGGGCCTGGAAGTTGCCGTTGCCGAACCCTTCGTTGCCCTTGCGCTGGATGATTTCGAAGAAGATGGGTCCGAACAGATTCTCGGTGAATATCTGCAGCAGAATGCCTTCCTCGCCGACGTTTCCGTCGATGAGGATGCGGTTCGCCTTCAGCCGCTCCAGATCCTCGCCGTGGCCGGGCACCCGCTTGTCGACCAGTTCGTAATAGGTCTCGATCGTGTCCTGCAATCGTACGCCACGGGCGCGCAGGGCTTCGACGGTTTCGTAGATGTTATCCGTGGTCATGGCCAAGTGCTGGATGCCCTCGCCGTTGTATTCACGGATAAACTCCTCGATCTGGGACTGGTCGTCCTCGCTCTCGTTCAGCGGAATGCGGATGGCCTTGTCCGGCGCGATCATCGCCTGGGAGATGAGGCTGGTGGCCTGGCCCTTGATGTTGAAATACTTCTGCTCCTCGAAGCCGAAAATCTGGTTGTAGAAGCCGGACCAGGTCCGCATCTGGCCCCGACGGACGTTGTGGGTGAGGTGATCCAGGATATCGAGGCCGACGCTGTTTGCGGCCTCGGCCTCGCGCCATCCGTCGATCTCGGTCCAATCGTCGTACAGCGACCCGGCTGCGCCGTGGCGGTCGACGAGATAGAGGTAGGAGCCGCCGATGCCTTCCAGCACCATGGCGTCAGCGCCGAGCGCGCCGGCGGCGGCGTCGGCGGCGCGCGCACCGCGCGACAGGGCCAGATCATAGGCCTGGCGAGCGTTGGCCACGCGGAAGGCCATACCGCTGGCTGAAGGCCCGTGCAGCGCCCGGAACGCAGCCGCCTGTCCGGTCGCTTCGCTGTTGACGAGCAGATTGGTGCGCCCCTGCTTGTAGCGAACCACCGCCTTCGTCGGGTGACGGTGTGTGGCGACGAAGCCGAGGCGTTCGATCAAGGTGGTCATCGCCTCGGGATCGGGGCTGGTGAATTCCACGAATTCGAAGCCGTCCAGACCAATGGGGTTCTCGGGGGTGATGCTCATGGGGGTGTCTCCGGCATTCTTTGACGGCGCGTCTGTGACAGATGGCGCAGGCGCGCGCGAGGGAGGTGAGGCCAGAGCTCGCGAGGAGGCTGCGCCATCGTGGTCATTGTAGACCGGATAGGCGAGGATCGCCTTTCAAAGCGGCTCGAATTTGAGCGTGATATGAAATCCAATTCCAGAATGGACGAGTTCATGAAAGAAAGAGTGCTGGATGATGTCGATCGTCGGCTGTTGCGCGCCTTACAGGGCGACGCCGGCCTGAGCCATGTGGCCCTGGCGGAGCTCGCCGGATCGTCTCCGGCGTCGTGCTGGCGCCGGATCCGGGCGCTGGAAGAGGCGGGAATTCTGAAGGGAGCCGTGCGACTGGTCGATGCCGAAAGGGTCGGCCGGGGCGTGAACGTGATGTGCCAGGTCAGGATGCGGTCGCACGCCCCGGCAGACAGGACCGCCTTCGAGGCCTACCTCGCCACCCGGCCGGACGTCATGGAGGCCCATTCCATGTCCGGGGAATGGGACTACCTTCTGCGGATCGTGGCCGCAGACGTCGCCGGTTACGAACGCTTCCTGATGTGCGATCTGCTGAACCATCCGAATGTGGCGACCGCCGCCTCCCACTTCGCGCTCAGCCAGGTGAAATACACCACCGCCGTGCCGCTCTAGGCGGATCGCATGGATCGACACGGCCGGAATCCCGCGATCTGCGCTTGAAACATGATATATGAATATGTATTCAGGTATTAACTTATAGCCTTGGCGGTCGGGTTCCCAGATCGGCCCTGGCCAGCGGAGCATGGATGATGAAAGACGACTATTACGACCTTGGCGACTTCCGTCGCGATGTGACGACCACCTCGCCACAGGCGCAACTCTGGTTTGATCGGGGGCTGGCCTGGGCCTACTGCTTCAATCCCGAGGAAGCGGTCCGCTGCTTCGAAAAGGCGCTCGACTACGATCCCGACTGCGCCATGGCGCACTGGGGCGTCGCCTTCGGCACGGGCCCGAACTACAACAAGGCTTGGCGGCTTTTCGACGCCGAGGACATGCAGAAGGCCGTGACGATCGGCCGTGCCGCGCTTGAACGCGCTCGCGAAGCGGTCGCCCGCAACGGCACCGCCTTCGAAAAGGCCCTGATCGCGGCGCTTGGACCACGCTTTCCCGAACAGGCGACCCGCGACCCGGAGGAATTCGATCGCCTGAACCGCGCCTACGCGGACGCCATGCGGGTCTTTTATCAGCAGTTCTCTGACGACATCGACGCGGCGGCGCTGTTCGGGGACGCCTTGATCTGTCTCAGTCCGCGGGCTCTGTGGGATCTCGATACGGGAGAACCGATCGGACCGGGCACGCTGGAGGCCCGGGCGGTGATCGAGGACGCCCTGCCGCGTCCCGGGGGCGACCGGCATCCGGTCCTGAACCATCTCTATATCCACCTGATGGAGATGTCGCCGTGGCCCGAGATCGCGCATCCGGCCGCCGACCGTCTGCGTCGGCTGTCGCGGGACGGCGCCCATCTGGCGCATATGTCCACCCACATCGACAACGCCTGCGGCGACTGGCGCCGGGTGATCGATTCCAACCTCGATGCGGTCGAGGCGGATGAACGCTATTTCGGTCACGAGACCGAAGTCGGCGCCTGGTACAACGTCTATCGCGTCCACAACCTGATGGTCGGCGCCTATGGCGCGATGATGGCGGGCCGTTCGCGTGAGGCGTTGTTCATGGCGAACCGGCTGAAGGAAGTCCTGACGCCGCAACTGCTCGGCATCCAGAGTCCGCCGATGGCGGATTTGCTCGAGGCGCACGGCACCACGCTTCCGCATGTTCTCATTCGCTTCGGGCGCTGGCAGGACATCCTCGATTTGGAATTTCCGACGGACCGCGAACTTTATTGTTCGACCACGGCGATGATCCACTATGCCCGCGGCATCGCTTTCGCGGCCCTGCGGCGCGTGCCGGAAGCCGAGGCGGAACGGGAGAAATTCATCGACGCCGTCGCCGCGGTGCCGGACAGCCGTTTCAACTCCATTCCCGTGCCGGAGCTCCAGGCGCTCGCTATTGCGCGCAAGATGCTCGACGGGGAACTGGAATACAGGAAGGGAAATATCGAGGAGGCGTTCTCGCTGTTGCGCGAGGCGATCGCCCTCGAGGACACGCTGCCCTACAGCGACCCTCCGGCCTGGCTGCAGCCCGTCCGCCACGCCTATTGCGCCCTGCTGACCGAGCAGGGGCGGCACGCCGAAGCTGCCGAACAGCACAGGATCGACCTCGGGCTGGAGCGCAAGCTGGGCAGGCGGCGGATCCGACCGAACAACGTCTGGAGCCTGCACGGCCTCTACGAGTGTCTGACGAAACTCGGCCGGCACGACGAGGCCCGGGAGATCGTCCTCCAGCGCGACATCGCCGTGGCTTCGGCCGACATCAAGATCGCCGCAGCCTGTTTCTGTCGCCTGAGCGCCTTTGAGAACGAGGCCGACTGACGGGACCGGATGCTCGACCGGCCTGACCGTGCCGGCGCCGTCCGGGCCTGGCGCGCTGCGTGCGATGTCCGGATCACCTGCGTCTTCCTCTGATCCGTCACGGGCTTGCCGGACGCCGCCGGCGGGCTGGGGAGCCTTGCTCGTCGGCGATTGGAGGAGGCGATGAAGGGAAGCAGGATGTGGAACGGGACTCGCCTGGTCGCCGCCTCGCGCACCGCGCTGACGACGCCGATCCTCTCGGTCACGCTCGTTCTGCTTCTGTCGGCGAGCTGGCTGCTCGTCGGCTACCTCGTTTCGGGCGTGTCGCCGCTGCTGGTGGCCGCCGGCCGCACAGGGGCCAGCTTCATCGTCTTTGCCGCGATCGTGCTGTTTTCCGCTCGGAGCCGTTCCGAGGCGCGGATTGCGGCGCGACGCGGCGGAACAGTCGCTCTGCTCGGACTGCTGGGCTTCTTCCTCTACTATGCCGGAACCATGCTCGGCGCGGCGTTCATCGGCCCCTCCCGCACCGGTCTGATCATCTCGCTTCTGCCGAGCCTCACATTCGTGATCGGCGCCGTCGCCTTTGGGGAACGGGTCACCCGCAACAAGGTGCTGGGAGCCTGTCTCGCCCTGGGCGGCGCGCTGGTCTATGCGATCTCAGACATGCCCGCAAGCGAGGGTCATGCCGGGGCGGAGGGGCTGCACCTCATCGGCGGCGCCCTGCTCGTGTTCGGCGGAACAGCGTCCTACGCCCTGTACGGCTACGTCTTCCGCGCGCGCATGGCGGACCTGTCCGCCCTCTCGGCCTTGCCGGCCATTACCGGGGCCGGCGCCGCCATGCTGGCCGTGACGGTCGTTCTCTTCGTTCCGCTCGTCGGCGTCGCGCCTTCAGACTGGGCCGCCATCGCAGGTCTGGGCGCGGGGCTGACGGCGCCGGTCTTCCTCATCCTGCACAGGCTCATCCTGCGGAAGGGGGCGCTCTTCACAGCCTCGCTGATGCTGGCGGTGCCGTTCCTCGTCCGCATGGGGGAGTGGGGGCTCGGCTGGGAAGCCGCGCCGGGCGCATTCAGCCTGCTGTTGCTGCTGGTCTGCGCCGGCGGCGTCTGGCTGACCCTCCGGGACGGCCGACAGAGACCGAGGCGGCCGCCTGATGCGAAGCCCGACGACGCGTCGCTTGACCATGCCGCGGCGGAACACTGTAGGCTGGGCCGCATCATCCCGAGCGGCCCGCGCCGATTGGACCCATGAATGGAGAACATGCGAATGAGCGGAGACAAGGAGTTCGAGTTCGGACTGGGGGACGGGCGCAGGATCGTCGGCGTGATCGAGCGGCCGCAGGCGACGCTGCGAGGCTGGGCCATCGTCGCGCATTGCTTCAGCTGTGGTCAGGACGGTCTGGCCGCGGTGCGGCTGTCTCGGGCGCTGGCGCGAAGCGGGGTAGGCGTCCTGCGTTTCGACTTCGCCGGGGCGGGTGATCGGGACGGCCAGGTCGCTGACGCGAGCTTCGCCGCCGACGTGCAGGATCTGATCGCGGCCAGCGGAGCCATGGAAGCGGCCGGCATGACGCCGAATCTTCTGGTCGGTCACAGCCTGGGCGGCCTGGCGGTGCTGGCCGCCGCCGAACATCTGCCCCAGGTGCGGGCCATCGCCACCATAGGGGCGCCCGCCGACGCGGCCCATGTACTGACCCATGTGTCAGAAGAGGATCTGAAGCGGATCGAAAGCGAAGGGGAGGCCGAGGTGACGCTCGGCGGTCGACCGTACCGGATCGGCCAGAGCTTCGTCGACGACGTCAGGACCCGCTCGCCTCTGGATGCCGTCAGCCGTCTGAAACGCGCGCTGCTGGTGATGCATGCGCCGCTGGACGAGGTCGTCAGCATCGACAACGCTTCCGCCATCTTCGTGGCGGCCAGACATCCCAAGAGCTTCATTTCCCTGGACGACGCCGATCACCTGCTCACCCGCCAGACGGACGCCGACTATGTCGCCGGCGTCATCGCCTGCTGGGCGTCGCGCTACCTTCCGGCGCTCGAGCCCGACCTGACGGGAGACGAGGGCGACTTGGCTGGCGTCCTCGTCGAGGAGACGGGCGGCGGCGCCTATCAGACCCGGGTTCGCGCCGGGCCTCATGCCTTCCTCGCCGACGAACCGGTGAGCCTGGGCGGCCTGGGCAGTGGTCCATCGCCGTTCGAACTCGTGTCGGCGGGTCTGGGCGCCTGCAGTGTGATGACCATGCGTATGTACGCCGCCCGGAAGGGATGGCCGCTGAAACGGGCCGCCGTTCGCGTCGTGCACTCGAAACGGCGGGACCAGACGCCGGCCGACGTCTTCAAACGCGCCATCACCCTTGAAGGCGCGCTGGACGAGACGCAGCGCGCCCGGTTGCTGGAGATGGCGGACCGCTGCCCTGTCGATCTGATGCTCGTCCGGGGCGCGGAGGTTGAGACCGAACTGCTCCCCGCCGCCTGAACGGTTTCGGCCGGGTGTGCGCCGAGTGCCGGTCGCCCGGCCACACCCGCCGAAAGTCACCCCCCGTTATGACGGCCGTACACCCGGGTCCGACCATCGGCGAGCAACAGCAGGGAGACGTAGGGCTCACGTCCGGCGGATTCCATCCCGGGCGAGCCGGCGGGCATGCCGGGAACCACCAGGGCGCGCCCAGCGGGCGCCTCCCTGATCAGCCGATCGATATCGGCGGCCGGCACATGACCCTCGATGGCGTAGCGGCCGACGACGCCGGTATGGCAGGAGGCGAGCCTGTCCGGCACCCCGTGGCGCGCCCGGACGGGGGCGAGGTCCTCGACATCGATGACACGGGCCGTCCAGCCGGCCTGGCGCAGATGACCGACCCAAAGGCCGCAGCAACCGCACCAGGGCGTCTTGTAGACCGTGATGTTTCGTCGCGTCTGGGCCATCGCTCCGGATCCGACGACGACGCCACAAAGCACCAGCCCGCCAGACAGAATGCTGCGACGGCTGGGGGAGGGTGAAAACATGCCGATCCTTCACAGATACTTGGTGATGTCGCGAAATTCGGCCAAGGCGGCCCGCGACTGTTCAGGCGCGCCCGCCGCAGCCTGCGCCAGGCAATGATCCACATGGTCATGGATCAGGGTCCTCTTGGCCGCTGCGACCGCCTTCTCGATGGCCTGAAGCTGCTGGGCGAGGTCGAGGCAGGCCCGGCCGTCCTCCATCATCTGGACGACGGACCGCAGATGGCCCTCGGCGCGCTTGAGGCGCTTGATGACTTCCGGATGCGAAGCATGAGAGATGTGTGCCATGAGTTTGACCTATCCCCCTGGTGGGGATAGGTCAAATGGCGAAAACGCCCGCATTGGAAGGTCCGTGATGTTCTCGCCCCTGAGGAACGCCGCCTATCGCCGCCTGTTCATCGCCCAGGTGGCGGCCTTGCTGGGGACCGGCATGGCGACCGTGGCCCTGGGGCTGCTGGCGCATGATCTGGCAGGCGCCAGCGCCGGTGAAATCCTCGGCGTGGCCTTGGCGATCAAGATGATCGCCTATGTCGGCGCGGCGCCCTTCGCCAGCGCCCTGGCGTCGAGACTGCCGCGCAAGACCCTGCTGGTTTCGCTGGACGTGATGCGGGCCGGCGTCGCGGCCTCGCTGCCCTTCGTCTCCGAGGCTTGGCAGGTCTACGGGCTGATGACCGTCCTCTATGTCGCCTCGGCGGCCTTCACCCCGGCTTTTCAGGCCATGATCCCCGACCTGCTGGAGGATGAGGGCGAGTACACCAAGGCCCTGTCCCTGTCCCGGCTGGCGGCCGATCTGGAAAGCGTCGCCAGCCCCGTGCTGGCGGCGGTGCTGTTGGCCGTCATCAGCTATCACAACCTCTTCGTCGGGACGGCGCTGGGCTTCATCCTGTCGGCGGGCTTCGTCGTAACGGCGGTCTTGCCCAAGTTGTCGGCGTCGCAGAGCCTGCCGTTCCTGCGTCGTCTGACCGGGGGCGTGAAGCTGTTCGCCCTGACGCCGCGCCTGCGCGGCTTGCTGGCGATCAGCCTGGCGACGGCGGCGGGCGGCGCCATGGTCTTCGTCAACACCGTGGTCCTGGTGCAGTCGAACTTCGGCCTGTCGCAGCAGGCGACTGCCTGGGCCCTGGCGGCGTTCGGCGGCGGGTCGATGACGGCGGCCGTGTTTCTGCCGAAGACGTTGGAGCGGGTGACGGACCGCAGCGCCATGGTGTCGGGCGCGGTCCTGATGACGGCGGTGCTGATCGCAGGGGCCCTGTTCGCCCGCAGCTATCCGATGCTGATCGGTCTGTGGATCGTCATGGGCTTTGGCTACTCCCTGACCATCACCCCTGCGGGTCGCGCCCTGCGTCGATCATCGACGGCGATCGAGCGACCGGCCCTGTTCGCCGCCCAGTTCGCCCTGTCGCACGTCTGTTGGTTGATCGCCTATCCGGTCGCGGGGCTGGTGTCGGCCGAAGCCGATCCTCAGGCGGCCTTCGTCGTTCTGGCGGGACTTTGCGGTCTCGGCGCCTTGCTGGCGCTCGTCCTCTGGCCTGCGCATGATCCGCTGAACCTGGTGCACGATCACCTCGATATGGAGCCGGATCACGCGCACCTGGACGAGGGAATGCGCCCCGATGCGGCAGGCGTAGCGCACGCCCACCCTGTAATGATTGATGACAATCACCGCCGGTGGCCGAAGCGGCGGTGAGGCGATGCGCCTGGAAATTGGACGGCCGCTTGACCGAATGTGATGTTATCCTATAACATTTTATGGAGTCTTTCTGTCCGAGGTTTTCATGCGCGCCGCTTTCCGCCTCATGGCTTCGTCCCGCAAGGACATAGCGCCGCTGCCGGGTCGTAACCTGCGTCTCGGCATGGCCTATCAAATCTAAGTGCGACGGATGATTCAGGCCGCTGCAAGCCAAGGCGCAAAGGGCAGATCGGGCGACGGAAGGGCTGGCGACATCCTGGCCATGCTTCTGTCTCTGGTCTGCTTCCTTCATTGTCTGGCGGCGACGATCGCCGTTGGCGCGCTTTCGCTCTCTGGAGCCTGGGTGGAAACGGAAGCGCTGCATTGGGGGTTGGCCTTCGCCGCCACGGGCCTGTCAGCTTGGACCTTGTTTCGTCAGGTCAGGCATGACTGTTCGTGGACGGTGAGGGCACTGGCGATGGCTGGCGCGGGCTTCCTGTTTCTGGGAGCCGCCGAGGTTCCGAGCCCTTTGTGGGGAACCGTCATCACTGTGACAGGAGGCGCTGTATTGATCCTCGCGCACGGCCTGAACTGGCGCTCCCGCCAAAGAGCTGCTTGCTGCGCGCGCTGAGGCGCGATCAGGTCACGAGTTAAGTGCGATGACTGTCGCCGACCAACCGAAGGCCTAGGCAGGCGATCTGGGACGCTTCCGCGTGAGGTCCTTGTTAACCTGCACGTTCAGGCCTGGCTTCGCCGCCGCCTGATCGGGTGGCGGCGAAGAGGGACTAGGCCTACACGACCCGCTTGATCTCCGTATAGGCGCCCTCGGTCTTGAGGGTGATGGTCACGGGCTGGCCGGTGCGGTTGCGCCAGAACCAGCCGTGGCTGCCGGTGAAAGCTGCTGTCAGGACACCTTCTTCACGAGGGGACGAACCCTTGCCATAGGCATGATAGGAAACACCGGGCCGGTCAGCATGGGTGTCGAAATTGATCTTCCCGCCGCTGCTCGTCCAGGTAAACCGCGCGGTGGCGCCTTCCTCCATGACCAGTTTGATCTCGGCGCCCTGGTCGGGTTGCAGCGTCAGGATCGTTTCGTCGGTGCGCACGGCGCCGGGCGCGACGACCGTCGGAGCCGCAGGGGGAGCGGCGTTCGGCCCGGACGTCTGCGCCTGTGCGATGGCGGGCGCGGAAGCGGCGGCCGAGGCTGCGGGGGCAGCATCCACGGCGGCTGCGTCGGCCGCAGCGTCCGCTTCGGCTTCCTTGGCGAGTTGCTGCTTGATGCGGCCCATTTCGGTCAGGCCGAACACCGAGCCGATGCGGGTGGGATCGACGCCGTATTCGGCGGGCAGAACGACCGTGATCAGGAGCGCCGAGGCTGTGACGGCGGCGACGCCGGTCGACTTCAACAGGTGGCCCGTGGACGGCAGGTCGGCTTTGGATGGGCGGTTTGCGTTGTACATGAGGGTGTCTCCGGTCACATGACGAAGAAGCCGACGAGCTGATAGCCCGTCAGAATGAAGCCGAGCGTCATCAGCACGACGTTGGTGAGGTAGGCGTGCTTCCAGAAGCCGTCCGTGCGGCGCCAGAAGCCCATCAGGATGAGGATGCCGCCCAGGGCGAGCAGTTGGCCCAGCTCGACGCCGATGTTGAAGGCGATCAGGTTGCCGATCAGTCCCTCGGAGGAAAGCTGGAAGTCCTGCAGCTTGGTGGCGAGACCAAAGCCGTGGAACAGGCCGAAGATCATCGTGGCCGCCTTGGTGGAGGGCTGGAAGCCGAACCACCTCCGGTAGGCCCCCATGTTGTCCAGGGCCTTGTAGACGACCGACAGGCCGATGATGGCGTCGACCAGATAGCTGGAGACGCTGATGTTCGTCAGGACGCCCAGCAGCAAGGTCGATGAGTGGCCGATGGCGAACAGCGTCACATAGATGCCGATGTCCTTCATCCGGTAGAGGAAGAAGATGACGCCGAACAGGAAGAGCAGGTGGTCGTAGCCGGTGACCATGTGCTTGGCCCCCAGGTAGACGAAGGGCCAGAACAGGAAACCCGAGGTCTCCTGGATATAGCCCTTGTCGCCTTCGGCGACGCCGTGGGCGAGGACCTGGCTCAGTAGGCCCTCAAGGAAGAGGAAGCCGACCACGAGGACCGCCAGGGTCCAGGGTGATCGAAGCCACGACAGACGGTCGCGGCAGGGTGCGGAAGTCATGGGCATCCTTGCGATGGGAGTGAAGGTGCGACGTCCGCCGTCATCTGCGGATGTCGGTGATGCGTTGAGGCGCTGACGAGCGGCCGCCCCGGAACGGGGCGGCCGACCGCTTCAGAGCCCGCGGCGGCGACGGAAGGGGAGGTGGTCCAGCCAGGCGGGCCTGGGCCGATCGCCCGGGGCGTCGCGTCCGTGGACCAGGCTGTAGAGAGCCGGGAGCACGAGCAGGGTCAGGATGGTCGAAGAGACGATCCCGCCGATGACCACGGTGGCCAGCGGACGCTGGACCTCCGCCCCGGCGCCGACGTTGACCGCCATGGGGACGAAGCCGAGGCTGGCGACCAGGGCGGTCATCAGCACCGGGCGCAGGCGCGTCAGCGCCCCTTCCCGGATGGCCTGGCCCACGGGCCTGCCCTCTTCGATCAGACCCCGGATGAAACTGACCATGACGACGCCGTTCAGCACGGCCACGCCCGACAGGGCGATGAAGCCGACGCCGGCCGAGATCGACAACGGCAGCCCCCGCAGCGCCAGCGCCGCCACCCCGCCGGTCAGCGCCAGGGGCACGCCGGAGAAGACGATGGCGCTATCCCGCCAGGAGCGGAACAGGGCGAACAGCAGGCCGAAGATCAGCAGCAAGACCGCCGGAACGACCAACTGCAACCGCTTGGCCGCCGAGATCAGTTGCTCGAAGGTCCCGCCGTAGGAGACCCAGTAGCCGGCGGGCAGGTCGACTTCCTGATCCACCCGCTCTCGCACCTCGCCAACGAAGGAGCCGAGGTCGCGATTGCGGACGTTGGCCGTCACGACGATGCGACGCTTTCCGTCTTCGCGACTGATCTGGTTCGGGCCGGTCTCCAGCGTGATCGTCGCGATCTCGCTGAGCGGCACGAAGCCTCGCGGCTGACCGTTTGCACCCGGAAGCGGCGCCTGAAGGCGGCCGATGGCGGCGGTGTTGCGGCGCAGGTCTTCCGGCAGGCGCACGACAATGTCGAAGCGTCGGTCGCCCTCGAAGATCTGCCCCGCCGTCGCCCCGCCCATCGAGGTGGAGATGACTGACTGAACATCGGCGATGCTCAGACCCAGGCGCGCGATGGCGTCCCGGTTCGGGGTGATCTGCAGCATGGGCAGGCCGGTGACCTGCTCGGACTGCGGATCGGCGGCGCCGGGTACGGCGCCGACGATTTCCTCGATCTGGGAGCCGAGTTGCACGAGTTGATCCAGGTCGTCGCCATGGACCTTGATGGCGACGTCGGCCCGGACGCCGGACAGCAGTTCGTTGAACCGCATCTGGATGGGCTGGGTGAACTCGTATTTGCTGCCCGGCACAGCGTTCACCGCCTCTTCCATCTCGCGAACGAGTTGGAGTTTCGGTTTGCGGGGATCGGGCCAGTCCTTGCGGTCCTTCAGCAGGATGAAGGTGTCCGCGACCGAAGGCGGCACAGGGTCGGTGGCGACCGCCGCCGTGCCGATCTTGGCCACGACCCGTTCGACCTCCGGGAACTTCGCCAGACGGGCTTCGAGAGCGGTCTGCATCTCGATGGCCTGGGTCAGGCTGGTGCCCGGAATGCGCAGGGCGTGCATGGCGATGTCGCCTTCGTCCAGGTTCGGCACGAACTCCGACCCCATGCGTGAGGCGATCAGGGCCGCGCCCACGACAAGGGCCACGGCCACGGCGACCATGGCGATGCGCATCCTCAGGGCGAAGTCGAGCGCCGGTTGATAGCCGGTGCGCGCCCAGCGCATCAGGAAACTGTCCTTCTCCTGCACCTTGCCGGTGACGAACATCGCCACCGCCGCCGGCACGAAGGTCAGGGACAGCACCAGGGCGGCGGTCAGGGCGATGACCACGGTGATGGCCATGGGATGGAAGGTTTTGCCCTCGACCCCGTCCAGGGCGAAGATCGGCACATAGACCAGGGTGATGATCAGGACGCCGAACAGGGACGGCCGGATCACTTCACTGGACGCGCGCGCCGCCAGGGAGAAGCGCTCGTCACGGGTCAGCAGACGCCCCTGCCGATGTTGGGCCTCGGCGAAGCGCCGCAGGCAGTTCTCGACGATGATGACGGCGCCGTCGACGATCAGGCCGAAGTCCAGCGCGCCCAGGCTCATCAGATTGCCCGACACCCCGGTTCGCACCATGCCGGTGATGGTCATCATCATGGTGATGGGGATGACCGCCGCCGTGATCAGGGCCGCGCGGAAGTTCCCCAGCAACAGGAACAGCACCACGATCACGAGCAGGGCGCCCTCAAGCAGGTTCTTCTCGACCGTCCTGATGGCCCGCTCGACCAGGTCGGTGCGGTCATAGACGGGCGATGCGACCACGCCATCCGGCAGGGCCTTGGCTGCTTCCTCCAGTCGGGCCGCCGCCGCCTGGGCGACGACACGGCTGTTCTCACCGGCCAGCATCAGGACGGTCGCCAGGACCGTCTCCTTGCCGTTTTCCGTCGCCGCGCCTGTGCGAAGTTGTTCGCCTAGGCCGACTTCGGCGACTTCGGCGATCCGGACAGGAACGCCGCCGCGCGTGGTGATGACGATGTTGGACAGATCCTGCGCCGTCGAGGCCTGACCCGGCACGCGGATCAGCCATTGCTCGCCGTAGCGTTCGACATAGCCGGCGCCGACATTGGCGTTGTTGCGCTCCAGCGCCGAAACGACCTCGTCCATGGTGACGCCGAAGGCGGCGAGCCGTTCAGGACGGGGCGTGACGTGGTACTGGCGCTCGTAGCCGCCGATGGTGTTGACCTCGGTGACGCCGGGCGTGTTGCGCATCTGCGGACGGATGACCCAGTCCTGCAGGGTGCGAAGATCCTCAGGCGAGTAAGGCGCACCATCGGCCTTGCGGGCGCCCGGCCTGGCCTCGATCGTGTACATGAAGATTTCGCCCAGACCCGTGGCGATCGGCCCCAGTTCAGGCGACAGGCCTGACGGAAGCTGGCCGCGCGCGGTCTGAAGCCGCTCGTTGACCAGTTGCCGCGCCCTGTAGATGTCGGTCCCGTCTTCGAACACGACCGTCACCTGGCTCAGGCCGTAGCGCGAGACGGACCGGGTGTAGGACAGGCCCGGCACGCCGGCGACGGCGTTTTCGACCGGGAAGGTGATGCGTTGTTCGGCCTCAAGCGGCGAATAGCCGGGCGCCTCCGTATTGATCTGGATCTGGACGTTGGTGATGTCGGGCGTGGCGTCGATCGGCAGCTTCTGGAAACTCCAGACGCCGATGACGGCCGCCACGAGGACGAGCGCCAGCACGACCCAGCGATGCCGGATCGACAGGCTGATGATGCGTTCAAGCATGGTGACGCATCCCCCTAGTGGTCGTGGCTCGCGCCGGACTTGTCGATGTCCGCGCGAATGAGGAAGGCGCCGTCGACGACATAGGTCGCGCCGGGCTCGATGCCGCCCAGAACCTCGGTCCATTCTTCGGTGCGACGGCCCAGGTCGAGCATGCGCACCTCATAGGTGTCGCCGACCTTGGCGTAGACCACAGTGAAGTCGCGGAACGGCTGCAGCGCCTTGGTGCGCACCGCCAGCGGCGCCTCGCCCTGGCCGACCTGGACCAGACCCGAAACCCCGAGGCCGGGCCGCCAGACACCGCCCTGGTAGGGCAATTCGACATGGGCCACGAGGGTCTGGCTGAGCACGTCGTCGGCCGGCAGGATCGCCTTGATGACGCCGCTGGCCGTATGCTCGCCCGCCTGGCTCTTGATCTCGACCCTTTGCCCAACGCGCACGCGCTCTGCGTCGCGTGGATAGAGGACGAACTCGGCATGAAGGCGGGTCGGGTCGCCGATCGTCAGCATGGGGGCGCCGCCGCCGGTGATGGAGCCGGGGTTGACGGTCTTGGCGGTAATCACGCCCGAGATGGGCGCGGTGACCGAATAGGTCTGGAGGCTTTCACTCGACTCCACGCGGGCGACGACCTGCCCGCGCGAGACGCGTTGACCCAGTTCAACGGTCATCGACATGACCCGGCCCGGATAGCGGGCGTGGACCTCGGCCTGGCCTTCCGGCGTGATCTCGACGCGGCCGCTGAGCGGCAGGCTCTCGCCGAGAACGGCGGGGCCGACCTGCTGGGTGGTGACGCCGCCGGCCTGGGCCGCATCGGCGCTGATGACCGTCCGGCCCTCATAGGACGGATAGGTCCAGGCCGAGCGCTTGCCCGCACGAACGGCGCTGACCGCGACGTCGAACGAGTGAGGCTCAGACACGACGCCCGGACTGGCCAGATAGTCGTTCTCGGGCGTGAAGACGAAGCGATCCACCTTCGGCCCCAGGCGGGTCAGAGCGATGTTCGCTTGCACCTGTCTGGGATCGAACGGCTTGTCGTTGAGGTAGGGATAGAGGCGGAACAATGGTTCCGGCCCTTCCTCATAGATGGTCACCTCGATGGCGAAGTCGCCGTCGCGAAGCAGGCGGCCGTTGTGCGGTCCGCGTTCGTAATCGGCGGCGGCCGCCGCTTCGCCTTCGGGTTTGGCGGCCTTGTCGCCGCCGCCGCAGGCGGCCAGCGTCAGGGCGACGGCGGCCAGGACGCAGCCGAGCGCAGTCGCGGAAGTGCGTGACGTCTTCATGGTTGTGTCTCCAGGCCGAGCAGGTCGGCGTGCGCGCCGGTCAGGCGGTCGAGCCGCGCGCGGTCGTTGTGGAAGGTCTGCAGCACCGCGGCACGACGGGCCTTGGCCTGCAACAAGGCCGCATGGGCGCTCATCACGTCGTTGTAGGTGAAGCCGCCGCGCGCGAAGCCCTCGCGGACCAGGACGACGGCGCGTTCAGCCTGAGGCTGGGTTTCTTCGGCGATTCGCCGCGCTTCATTGGCGCGGGCCAGAAGCTGCACCTGAAGGCGGGCGATTTCCCGCTCGCGCTCAAGGCGCAGGGCGTTTTGATCGGCCCGTGCCGCCAGTCCATCGGCGCGGGCGCGATCGATGGCGCCTTGGTTGCGGTCATATCGCTGCAGCGGCATGGACCCGCCGAAGACCAGAGCCGCCTCATTGTCCCAGATATGCCGAACGCCGATGCTGACCGTGGGGTCAGGCACAGCGCGCGCCTGCTCCAGGCGAACCTGGGCGTCGGCGATGGCCTGACGGGCGCGGAAGGCTTCAAGGTCCGCTTGCGCCACCGCCCCTGCGGCGACCCACGCGGCGCTCGTGTCGTCAAAGTCGGAGGAGCCCATGCGGAAGTCGGCGACGCCGTCCCAGAACTTGGCCAGGACGATGCGGGCGACGCGAACGGCGATCTCTGCCTGATCGAAGTCGATCTGGGCCTGGGCCAGTTCGGCCTCGGCGCGCGCCCCTGCGAACAACGGATCACGGGCCGCGTTCACGCGACGCTGGACTTCCCTCTGGAAGCCTTCAGCAAGCGAAAGCCGCTCCCGCGCGATATCCAACTGGGCTTCGGCCGCCATGGCGTCGACCCAGGCGCGCTGCACCAGTTCGAGGCGATCCAGTTGCGCGATCTGGGCCTGGGCCGTGATCAGCAGGCCTTCGCTTTGCGCCAGGCCGGTGCGGGCGGATCGATCGCCGCCCCTCTCCAGCTTCTGTTCATAGGTCAGCGTGGTTTCTGTTCGCCCCAGAATGTCGCCTCCGCCCAGGGTGGGCAGGTTTTCGACCATCAGACCCAGGGTCGGATTGGGACGAAGGCCGGCCTGGCGAACCCCGGCCTCGACGCCGCGCAGGCGCGCGTCGAGACCCGGTCGCGCCGGATCGGCGGCGACGGCGCGCCGCAGCGCGCCTTCAAGGGTGAGCGCCGGACCAGAGGCGGCTTCAGCAGAAGCCGGCGACTGGGCGAGCGCGATGGCGGGCGGCGGCCAGGCCGCCGCCAGGGCGAGCGCGAGGGCGGATACGGCCGCGCCTCGCCCTCGCCATCCGGCAACGCCGGATTGGGAAGGTTTCAAGGGATGTCTCCAACAGGACGCGCACGGCCGCAAGGCCGCGCAGGATCAGCTTTTCAGGCGATCAGGCGTTCTGTCTGGGGGGCTGGAGCGGCGCGTCGAGAACAGCGCCGGGCGGCAAGGCGTCGCGCGCCGGGCCAAGGTCAATGGGCTTATACAGTTGGCTGGCGGCGGGATGGACCGGCGCGGCCAGGGCGACATGAATATCGCCGCCATTGTGGTGATGATGAGTGAAGGGCGTCCCGCCGCTGTCGACGGCCATGTCGATCGACATGGCCTGATCGGAGACAGGGCCGTCATCGGCCGTCTCATGGGCGTGTCCATGGTCATGATGGTGATCATGATCATGGGCCAGATCGGCCGCGTCCTCATAGGAGACGCCGGGGAATTGAAGGCCGTGCTCGATACGATGCTGGCTGTTCACCACGCCATGCATCTGCACCGCGACCATTACGGTTACGCCGAGGCAGACGCAGAGGAGGCGGAGCAGGCGTGGCAAATCGAAATTCTCCGATAGATTCCCGTTACGGTGAAAGCCTCGTCAATGCAACGGCGTGGATGTCGCGATTTCTGCAAGGCCTATCGCCCGCCTTCGCGACCGCCATCGGCCCTTAGCAGGTCGCCCAGGCCGCGACCGTTCAGGCGGCAGCGGGCGATGACGCGATCATGGACGATCACGCGGCCGTTTCGTCCCCTGACCGCCGTGCATGCGACGGGACGGTCGAGGGCAAGGCGGATCAGTCTGCGCCTCGCCTCCTGTCCGGCGCGGCTGCCCAGTTCCGGCGCGTTGAAATCCGCCAGCCTCACCTCGATCCAGGTCGCCGGGTCCGAAGATCGCCCGACGCAAAGGCCGTCGCCGTCGCCGACATATCGGACCGATCCCGAGAAGGTCGCGCCGGCGCGCGAGGGCAGGGGCGCCTCGCACGGGTCGGCCAGCGCCGTGGTCGGCGCCAGGAGGAAGCAGGCCAGAATCAAGCTGGCGGGGATCACGAACCTGAGCATGGCCGAAGGGTGATCTGATCCGCTCCGAGCGCCAAGCCTGCGGGGCGTCGATCGGAAAGGAAGGGCGGAGGCGGGCGCCTTCCCGGAGGAGGCGGACAGCAGCGAGGACTTCGCCATGCGGCCTGCGCCCAGGTTTGAAATCGTTCCGCCAGGCGTGCGCCTAGCGGACGCCTATGGCCCGCCGCTCGATGGAATGGCGGAGGGAGATCTGCTCGCCCTTTGGCTACGCCGGCGCGGCGCCGCCAGGGACGCCCGCCTCGCGGCCGGACGCCTGCTCGAACGGTTCGGGGGCCTGGCGGCGATCGTCGCGGCGGACGCGCCGGAACTGGCGCGCACGCCGGGGGTGGACGCCGCCTTCGTCGCCGACCTCAAGGTGCTGCGTGAGCTCTGCGTGCGGCTGGTTCGGTCCGAAGTGGGGGAGCGGCCCCGGATCTCTTCCTGGACGGCGCTTCTGGCCTATGTCCGGGTCGCCCTGGCTCATGAACCGCGAGAACAATTCCGGGCCCTCTTCCTGGACAAGCGCAACGCCCTGCTGCGCGACGAGTTCGTCGCCCATGGAACCGTGGATCATGCGCCCGTCTATCCCCGCGAGGTCCTTCGCCGGGCGCTCGAGATCTCCGCTTCCGCCCTGATCCTGGTCCATAATCATCCGTCCGGCGATCCGACGCCGTCCCGCGCCGACATCGACATGACGCGCAGACTGGTCGAGGCCGCGAAGGTCTTTGACCTGGAGGTCCATGATCACCTGGTCGTCGGGCGCGAGGCGACCGCCAGCTTCAGATCCCTCGGATTGATGTGAGGCCGGGATGAGCCTTCACCCCATTGTCGCCGCCCTTGGGGGCGAGCTTCGCCACGGCGGCCTGGGCGCGAGCGTGCCGGCCCCGGGCCATAGCGCGGCCGACCGTTCGGTTTCCCTCATGCTCGACGGTGACCGGGTGGTGATCCATGGCTTCGGCGCCGCCGATTGGCGTAGCGTTCGCGACCATCTTCTGAGCCTGGGGCTGATCGACGCCAGAGGGCGCCTGACGGGCGCATCGCTGCGGACGGCGGAGGGGCCGGTCGCAGCGATCCGACCTGCGGCCCATGTCCGCATCGCCGCCGCTCAAGCGCTCTGGTCGGAGGCCCTGCCGCTCGCGAAGGGCGATCTCTGCTTCCGCTATTTCCGGAGCCGAGGCCTCCGCCTCGAAGCGCCGCCCCATGATCTTCGACGCCATCCAGCGACGCCGGTTTCGGTGTTTCGCTCGGCCGGCCCGACCTGTCCGGCCCTGATCGCAGCGATCCGGGCGCCCGACGGCGTTATCGGCGCCGTGGAGATCGCCTATCTTGATCCGGACGGACGTCCCGCCGGTCGGCTCAGGCTCCAGCGCAAGACGGTGGGCGTCCTGCCGCGGGGCTCGGCCGTGCGCCTCTGCGCGGCGGCCCCGACCTTGCTGGTGGCCGAGGGGGTTGCGACCGCCCTGTCCGCTATGGCCCGTTTTCGCCTGCCAGGCTGGGCCCTTCTGTCTGCAGGAAACCTGGCGGCCTGGACTGCGCCAACCGAAGTCTGCCGCGTCCTTATCGCCGCGGATCGCGGCCCGGCCGGCGAAGACGCGGCCTCCCGGCTTCGCACCCGACTCGAGGCGGCGGGGCTGGGGGCCGCTGTCCGCTTACCGCCGCCTGGGGCGGGGGACTGGAACGACGCAGCGACCTGAAAGGGGGAGGAAGGGCGTGGAGGAGCGCCGGAACGGTCGGGATGGACCTGGCCGACCGGCTGGAGAAGTCTCATGTCCTGTTCCCGATCTTCAGCCGCTGCAGCGGCGCCTTGCGGCCCTGCCGCCGAGCCCTCGCGCATTCCTCTGGTCGTCCGACTGGGCGACCTTGAGGTCGCGCCGGAAAACCTTCGCTACGGCGAAGCCCCGGACGACGACATCCCGCAACTGGCCGAAACCGTGGCCGCCGCGGGCCTGCTGCAATATCCGACCGTCCGGCCGGGCCGTCGCGGCGAGGCGGCCCATATGGTGCTGGACGGACGTCGGCGCCTTCTGGCCCTGCGCCTCCTGCGTGACGCAGGGCGCATCGACGACGACCATCCTGTCGAGGTCTTCGTCGAGACGGACAGGGCGCGGCAGGCTGCGGCCGTGGTCCTGACCAATACGGCTGTGCCGGTCCACATCGCCGATGTGATCGCCGCCATGGGCCGCATGCTGAAGGCTCGGCTGACGATCACGGCGATCGCACGCGCACTCGGCTATGGCGAGACCGAGATCCGCCGTCTGTCGGCCCTGTCGGCCTTGCCTTCGGTCGCCCTCGAGGCCCTGAAGAGCGGTCGCATCACCCTGCGCCAGGCCCGCCTCCTGGCGCGGCTGAAGGACGGCGAGGAACAGGCGGCCCTGGCCCGGGCGGCGATGGACGGCTGCGGCCTGCAGGAATGGCGCATCCAGGAGCTGCTCGGCGAAGGCCGTATCACGACCCGCGATCCCCGTTGCGGTCTGGTCACGCCGGAACTCTACGCCGCCGAGGGCGGTCGGACGGAGGCGGACCTGTTCGGCGAGCTGCCGCCGGTCCTGCTGGATCCCGACCGTTTGACCCGGGCCTGGCTGAAACGGGGCCGGCTGCTCGCCGATATCTTCGAGGCGGAAGGCCTGACCGTACGGCTATGCCCGGGAGAGAAGGAGGCGGAGCTGCCGGACGACATGGAGAGGCTCTGCTACGCCTACGGCGGCCTCTCCGAAACGGCGACGGTCGTCTATCGCGAAACCCGGGACCGGGCCCAGGCGGCCGCTGACGTCGTCGAGGCCGCCCTGGCCGGCGAGGCGCTCCCGTCCGGCGAAGGGCGCCTTTCCGACCAGGAGACCCTGGGCCTGGTGGAGGCCCTGATCCGGGCGCGGATCGCCCAGGACCAGGCCGGCGCCGGCCGGCGTCTCGCTGTTCTGATCGTCCTGAGGCCTTCGCTCCGCTCCGGCGTGGAGATCGAGTGCTTCGCGCCTTTAGAGGCCGTCGGCGACGGGGCGCTGGACGGGGCGGACGGGGCCGACGAGGAGGGCGCCGAGGAGGAAAGATCCTCCCTGGCCCCGTCACGCTCGACCTATGTCCCGCCCCAGGCCGAGGCGCCCATGCCCGAGACGCAGGGCGTCAGCCATGTCCTGCACGCCGTGCGGACGGACACGGCGACGCGGGGTCTGATCCGGGCTCTGGCCGAAAAGCCTTCGGTCGCCCTGACCGTCCTGATCGCCCGGCTCTTCGCCAGCCTGGCTGTCTGGCCGCCGGTGTCGCGCGGCGAGGCCGCCCTGGCGATCTCGGCCTCGGCCTTCGCTCCGGCGAGCGGAAGGGTCATCGCAGGGCTCGACGGGATCGTGCGCGAACAGCTGGACGAGCGGCGACGCGCCTGGGAGGCCTCCGGCCTGACCGTGATCGCCTGGGTTCACGCCCTCCAGACGGAGGATCGGTTCGGTCTCATGGCCGAACTGACCGCTTTGAGCCTGGACCTGCATGAGCCCCGCACGGGCCATGTGCGACGGGCGGCCCGTGCGGAGGCGGCCGAGATCGCCGTCCTGTGCGACGCCGACCTTTCGCGCTGGTGGACGCCGGACGGGGCCTATCTGCGGCCGCACTCGCGCGAACAGCTGCTGTCCATGCTCGAGGGCATGGGGGCGGAGACCGAAGCGCCGGCGCGGATGCGGAAGGGCGACCTGGTCGCCTGGACCGAGGAGCAGGCGGCGGCCCGGCGCTGGACGCCCGCCTGCCTGTCCTGGGCGGGCGAGGCCGAGAGCGAGGCCGACGGCGCTTTTGAACCGGCCGATGCGGCGACATCAACGTATGAAGACGCGGACGCGGCCGGCGACGGGTCCGGCGAGCCTTCGTCCGGGGCTGCGGATGGCGAAGAGATCGACGGCGCTGATGAAGCCTCGGGCCGGGGCGTCTTCATCGTCACGCCTAAGGGAGAGGCGGCCCTGCGCGGCGCGGCGGCGTAACCGCAAGGGCGGTTTCGTCGGCGGTGTTCGGCGGAGCCGCCTGCGGGCGGAAGCGGAGGGAAGAAGAGGGTGAGGCGATCCGGGAAGAAGGTTTCCGGGCCTCTCGATCAAGGAGACTGAGAATGCAGACCATGGTGTTCACCGGCCGCCTGGCGGCCGATCCCCAGATCAGCCCGGACTTCGCCAAGGCGGTGTTCCGGTTGCTTGAGAAACGCGGCGTGGGCCTCGACGGCAAGGACAGGATCGTCGGCGTCAACTGTGTCAGCTGGTCGAAAGGCCTCAATGAGAAGGTCATCGCCCGGGCCCTGGCCAGGGGCTGCGAGGCGGTCGTCGTCGGCGCCTTCGTCGACACCGCCTATACGGCGCGGGACGGGACCGAGCGGGCGGCCAAGGAGCTGGTCGTCAATCGGTTGACGGTCCTCGACTGGGCGGTCGACCGGGAGGCGGATGCGTCGCCGGCGGCTGAGATCGATGACGAACAGGCCGCGGCCTGAACCCTCTAACCTCATTCATTCCCGGAGACTGATCATGCAAACCCTTGTCATTGAAGGCTATCTGGCCGCTGACCCGTCCATTCTTTTGGCCCAGGGATCGGGGCGCAAGCGCGCCAGCTTCCGCGTGCTGGAGACCACGCGCTATCGCCGTTCCGACGGCGAGGCAGGCGAGCGGACGACCGGCTTCAACTGCGTCTGCTTCAATGAAAACACGACCGAGAACTACATCGCCCCCTATGCCCGCAAGGGCAGCCGGGTGGTGATCCAGGGTCATGTCGAGAATGACAGCTGGACCGGGAAGGATGGTGTCGAACACTACGACCTGAGGGTGGTTGTGGCGGACATGCGTCTGAAGAACCGGCGAAATCGCGATGATGCGACGGAGCCGGCGGCGGGCGCGGCCCAGGGCCCGGCGATCCTGGACGACGACATTCCATTCTGACGTCCGGCGGCCGGTCCGGTCCAGGCTTGTCGAAGCGGCTCGAGGCCCGGCGCCGAGGCGTCGGGCCTTTGGTCTGAAAGGCGAAGGAAGGGCGGGGACGGGCGGGTCGATCGGACCCGTGACCGGAGAACCGTCATGTCCGCATCCGTCTGGACCGTTGAACGAATACGCCGGCTGATCGCCCTGTGGGGCGAAGGCCGGACCGCCGCCGCCATCGCCGACCGGCTTGGGCCCGAGATTTCGCGCTGCGCCGTCCTGGGCAAGGTCCATCGTCTTGGCCTGGTCCGGGCGGCGCCTGCCCGTCCGCCTTCGCGACCGCGCGGCGCTTCAGCTTTTCCTAAGCGGCGGTTTCAACAGGTCGCGCCGTCGCGTCCGGCGTCTCAAGTTTCATCGCCTGCGGCGCCGGAACGGCCGGAGGCCACCGTCCTGTCCGTGAGACGAGGTCAGTGCCGCTGGCCCTACGGGACGCCCGGATCTGTCGATTTCGGTCTTTGCGGCCATGCGGTCGCGCGCGGCGCCTTCTGCGCCGCCCATGCCGCGATCGGTTATCAGACCCGACCGATGAGCGCAGAGGGGCTGATGCGGCTGGCTGGCTTCGGTCATGATCCGTCCTGACGACCTGCGGGACGGCGGCCCTCGGGCCGTCGTCACTTGCGGGCCTGTGGACCGTCCGCCGTCGCTCTCGGCGCGAGGCGCCGAAAAGCGTCCTCGTCCGAAGGGGGACGAGGACATGCCCCCACACAACGCCCTCCGATCCTGTCACGTCACCCCGGCCGTCAACGGCTTCGCCGTTTCCCTGCGCGGCCCGCGAGAGGCGGTCCGCTCCGGTGACCGCTGGGGACCCCGACGTGGCCAGGAGCGGGGTCGTTGCGCATGGGGCGCTTCGACATTTCAGAACTGGAATGATCCGATGCGCAGCATCCAAACTCTCTCCGCCTTCGCCTTTTCGTCAAAGTCCGATTCCGCCTTCGACGACCTGACCGCATCGCTCGGCGACGGTCGCCCGCACCCGGCCGAAGAAGCCCTGTTCCAGCTCGGGCGCGCCCTTATGACCGAGCTGCTGGACGTCCTCGCGGACACGGCGCTGGAGGATTTCCAGACCGTGCTCGGAGAAGCCCTGATCGGCGCCTTTCATTCGGCGGCCGGACGGATCGAGCGCGACGCGGACCGGGCGCGCGATGCGATGCGACGGCTGGATCGCGACTTCGACGGATCCGAGGCGGCGGACGTGGAGCTTCAGGAGGCGACGGCCCGGGCCCGCGCCGGAGATGCGGCGACGCAAGCCGCGGAGCGCATCCGCGACGCAGCGGCCGAAGCCTGGACGGCCGCTACCGGAGAGGTCTGGACGGCCTGGCGCGGCAGCCGGAGAGGAAGCTTCCTGACGGCCGCCCAACTGGAGGCCAGGCAGGCCATCCGGGCGCTACGCGAGCGGCGAGCTGACGAGGCGCATCATGCTGGATCGGTTGTGGCCTTTCGGGGAGCGCCGACGGCGGACACGGCCGAGGATGCGGCGCGCATCTTCGACGCCCTGAACTGGGCGCTGGCGGAGTGGCCGGACATGGCGCTCGCCACGACCGGGGCGAAAGGCGCGGAGAAGCTGGCCATCCGATGGGCCCAGCAGAAGGGAGTGACGCTGATCCTCGCGCGCGCGGACTTCGACGCCAACGGCAAGGCGGCCCCCTTCAAAGCCAACGACGAGCTCATCGCCCTCGAGCCGGTCTGCTGCCTGACGCTTGCGGGTTCGCTCGACGGTTCACGGGCGGAGGTCGGACGTCCATTCGGCCCGGCCCTCAACCTGGGGCAGAAGGCGATGGGGCAGGGCCTCCGGCATCTGGCGGTGAGGTCGCGACCGCATTGAGGAACCTCGGCGCTCCGGCGTCGGGTCTGACCCGCTCGGCTTCGGCCGAGCGGGTTTCTTCATGTCATTTGGGGCGGATGGCTGACAGCGATTAGATTGGCGAAAGCATAACGGGCCGTGTTTGCGGGGGTTTGGTCAGGTGCGGCGACCTGTGAAGTCGATGTCAGGAAATCTGGGAAATGGGGCTCAGGGCAAGATAAAAGGAGGGGGTTGCCTGGTCCTGTTTCGTCTATTCTTTAGGTAGGTTAGCCCGTGAATGCCGGGCAATGGGTGACTTGTGGAGAGTTGCCCTTTCCGGGCGGTTCAGGCGGCGCTTTCGAGAGGTGCGAGATGCTCATTCGTGAGGCCATCGAGACCCGGCTGTCCCTCGGCGCGGTGCAGGACGCCGAGGGCGTCAAGGTGCGTCTTCCTCTGTCCCTGAAGGCCGATCGTGCTTCCGTCCGCATCGGCATGTTTCAGCGGTTGGCGACATCGCGTTCGTTCTCCCTCGGGGATCGTTCAGGCGTTCTCAAGGCGGCGCAGCGACGATCGGGCAGAGGCTTCCGCATGGATGTCCGTCAGCGGGTCATCGTGAAGGCGCTGGTGTCGAAGCATGTCGGAAGGGCCGCCGTCAGGGGCGGGGCGCTGGCTGCGCATGTCGCCTATCTCGGGCGCTCGGGCGCCGGCGCCGATGGGGCCCGTCCGGATTTCTTCGATCGGATGGACGACAGCGTGGATGCGTCACAGGAGGCACGGGGCTGGAGCGGGGACCGCCATCATTTTCGCTTCATCATCTCACCGGAGCATGGGGATCGGATCAGTGATCTCAGGGACTATATGCGTGCGGTGATGGATCGGGTGGCGGCGGATCTGGGCGAGCGTAATCTGCGCTGGATCGCGACCTGCCACTACGACACCGACCAGTCGCACGCCCATGTCCTGGTGCGGGGGCGACGGGGAGATGGACGGGATCTGGTCATTCCTCGCGACTACATCGGTTACGGTTTCCGGGCGCGGGCCCAGGAGGTTGCACAGGAACGCTTGGGCGACCTGTCGCGCATGGAGGCCGAGCGGAGGGTCTGGAAGGAGACCCAGGCGGATCGGTTCACGGGCATGGACCGGCGGCTGCTGGATGCGGCGGATGCGGATGGGACGGTCGCAGACGGGGTGGGGGCCAGCGACGCATGGGCGGCCCTGACCCGCGGGCGGCTCCGGCATCTGGAGGGGCTAGGGCTGGCCGTGCGGGCCGGGCGACGATACCGGCTTGATCCTGAAATGGAGGTCAAGCTTCGGACGCTTCAGGCGCGCCGAGATATTATCAGGACGATGAACCAGCGTCGGCTCGAGGGCGCTCGGGAAGTGCGGGTTCTGGGAGTTGAGCGGGTGACGGGCGTGGTGGTGAAGACGGGGTTCCATGATGAGGCTGGGGCGGCGCCATTCGTCGTGGTGCGGGATGCCCAGGAGATTGAGCACTATGGACGGCTGAAGGTTGGAACTCCGTCATTGGCGGTTGGGCAAGGGGTGATGCTGAAGCCGGGATCCCTGGGGGGGGCGTTGGCGGTTGCGATGAAGGGGCGACATTTGGAATTGTAGGGGCGCTCTGGAGGGCTGCTTTTGGCGCATTTCTGAAGCAGGTGTGGAGGGTCTCGCCTGGAGGCGGAGGCAAGATGGCAAGGCCGCCGCTTTTTACGGCGGCCTTATGATCAGTCAGGAAACTGCTTCTGATCGCTTCCGTATTGCGCGGGCAGGTAGGGGCCGGCTGGAAGGCCCTGTCCCAGCGTATGAGTGGCGACCAAGTTCGCCTGCTGGGTCAGAGGGATGTAGTTTGGCTTGGCCTTTTCGATCGCCGAGATGATGGCCTGGGCGAGCAGGTCGGCGAGCGGATTGCCGGAGCTTGTGGCCTGCGGGCTGTAGGACATGGCCTGGGAACTCGACCACAGGGTTTGCCCTGTACGGCAGCTCTTGAGCGTGTAGTCGAACTCGACATTGGTCGAGGTCGAGATGACTACGTATTGAGACTCCCACTTCTTGATCTCGACGAACATCACCGTGTCGCAACCGAACAGGGAGGCGAAACGCGAGGCGTCGGCTTGGTGAACCAGGCCGGCGTCCGACAGACCTTCGTCGTCGAGAACCCGCTTCACCATGTGGGCGGGGAAGACGTAGTAGCCGCGTTCCGCCACGGGGCGGGAAATCGTCGAGACGAAATAATCCGCCGCATCGACGTTGACCGTCGAGTTCAGGGCAGGGACGACGAGGACGCTTTTGGGGCTCTCCGCGCGGAAGGCGCCATATTGCTTCGGCGTCGGCGCAGTCACGCAGGCCGCCGTGAACAACGGCGTCGCCAAGGCGGCGGCGAGGATAAGCTTGGATCGAATGCGCATCAGTTTTGGCCTCCGGCGACCGCCTTGGACGGCTCAATCTGGCTAATCACACGGTCCATGAAGCGCGCGGACTCAGGGAAGAGGATGCGCTCCTGCTGGAAGTGCTCCAGCGCTGCGGCGGAGTCACCCTCCTCAAGATAGAGGTAGCCGAGTTCCGCATACATGCCCGGCGCTACCGCATTGCGCTTCTGGCCGCGTTCGATGGCCTGTTCGAGGGAGGTCTTGTAGACGCTGCGGCCCTCGGGATTCTGTGTGTAGGCGTAAAGAGCTTGCTCATAGGCCCCCCATTCAAATCGGGTGGCGGGCGCGCAGGCCGTAGCGGCCATGGCTGCGCCTAGGGCGACGAGCGTGAGAACCTTGCGGATCATGGAATGCGAACCTCGATCCGAGCGCCTGCGGAGACATAGACGGCCTGCTTGTGCAGTTGTCGCTCTCCGATGGAGATGATGATGTCGTGGCGACCTGAGGACAGGGCGACGCCGTTGGGGTGTTGACCAACCGGACCGAAATCTCGGCCGTCGATCAGGATACGGGCTTCTTGCGGCGCGCTCGGGAAGAGGACCGTAGCGGTCGCAGCCCCTTGGACGATCTCGCGCTCGGCGTAGTTTTGCACGCAGCCGGCCATGGTCGCGCCGCACAGAATAGCGGCGGCGAGAAGCTGAGCTTTCATTATCGGTTCTCCATCACGCGCAGCCCCTTGGTGTCGGCGGGCAGGCTTCCCCCGACAAGGCGCGCGGTTGATCCTTCGGTTTCGGGCGTGGAGCCAAAGAAGCCCGTCAGTTCGATCTCAGCGATGCGAGATCCCGGCAGGGTGATAGGCAGACCGGACTGGCCGCTTACAATCACCTCGCCGGGTGTTTCGACCTGGAAACGATCACCGATCCGCAAGCCCTGGCTTTGGCCGCCGCTGACGAAAACTGTGTCGCCGGAAACCCGCAGGATGTCGGTGAACCAGGCCCGTTGCTGAAGCTGGTTGATGACGCTCGTCATCGTGTCGGCGATCGCAGCGGCGATCGCGCGGTCGTTCAGTGTGGAATCATAGCCGGCGCGTGTGCCGAAACCCGCAACTTCGCCCGTTTCGGTTGTCGCTTCGCCTGCGCCCGTAGCAGTGAAGAAAACTTGACCTGTGCGCACATCGACGAGGCGGATTTCGACCGTGGCGTTGACGGCCTGGCGGCGCTGCGAGTTGAGAAAGCCCTTCTTGCCCTCATTGCGGCGCCCCAATTGGGTGATCGAGCCTAGCAGGAGGGCGTCTACGCCGACCAGATTAGCGGTGTCCGTAGCGGACATGGCGCGTTCTGCGTTCAGCGCCTCCAGGTCGCCTCGCTCGAAAACGAAGAAGTGCCCGGAGCCGACGAGAGCATTGGTCAGCATGTCGCTGGCCTGGGCGGCGATTGGGTCAGCTTGGCCGGGGCTTAGCAGAAGGCGCCCATATGGCGTGCTGTTGGTGAACCGCCCGACAGCCACCCGACGTTTCAAAACCGGCCCGTGATCTGACGCCGTTGAGGAAGACGAGGTCTGAGCCAAGGCAGCCGGAGGAAGGGCGAAGGTCGCGCACAGAGTTAGAGCCGCGCAAGCGACGAAAACTCTTGGAAAGTTTAGCATTGGAATGCCCCTGTTAGATAAAACCGCCATGCCATAGCGTGCGCGGTTAAGCTAGCCCTGCCGACGAAGGTCAAAGCGAGCGCGGGCGGATAGAAATAGAACTGCTGCCGGAAAGGCAGTTTTTCGGCGTCGAACCAACCATCAGATTCTCAACGTCGTGTGCCGTTCGGTGTTCGAAAAGGGGTTTATGGCCACGCTCGCTCTTGCGGCGCTCCAGCGTGACGGCTAATGATTGCAAATCATTCGCAAGTTATTGCGGGTGTCGGTTCAGGCGTCGTCTTGGGGAAGGGCGCTGCGCATAAGGCGATCCACGTGGGGCGGACCAGGCTTCAGCACGAAGAGTTTGAAGGCCAGCGCCGCAACCTCATCCGCTATGCGAGTCGGATCACGGGCAACCGGGATCATGCGGAAGACGTGGTGCAGGAAGCCTATCTGCGTCTTGGCGAGATGGCCAAGAAGCAGCATCTGGCGAGCCCCCGCGGCTATCTCGCGCGGATCGTCCGCAATCTGGCGATAGATCGGCTATGGCGGTCGCGCCGGGACGGCGAGGTTTTCGCTCCGGATGGTCAGGCCGCACTCGACGGGCTGGCCGCCGCCCAGCCCACGCCGGAACAGATCGCCCTTTCGCGCGATGAACTGACCCGGCTGGAGGCCGCCCTTGCCGATTTGCCCGAGCGCGTCCGGATCGCGGTTGAAATGCACCGGTTCGGCGGAGCGAAGCTGCGGGAGATCGCCGCCGAACTGGGTGTGTCCGTTACGGTCGCGCATGAGTTGGTCGTCACAGGCGTGGCCCATTGCCGTTCGCGGCTGCGGTGACCCGTGGTGAGGTCGGGGGAGAATTATCCGAAAAAAGCGACGGCTCGACAGTCGGTATCAAATGACGCCTGTGAAGTCCGGGCGACAGGGACAATCTGTTTTGACGCAAGCCGGGGGAGGAGACTGGGATGACTGAAGCGTCTGACCCTGATCGGAAGCGCGCCGACGCGGAAGCCCTGGACTGGATCATTGCTCTGCAGGAGGCGCCGGAGGATCTCGAGGCGCGGGCGCGTTTCGACCAATGGCGCGCCGCCGCCCCGGCCAACGCCAGGGCTTGGGTAGAGAGCGCCAGGATCTATGAGGGGTTAGGCGAGGTCAGCCCGGTCCATTCCGAACACTGGTCGAGGCTGCGTGGCCGACATGACGCCGCTTCGATCGTTTTGATCCCTGGCGCTCGCAGACGTCGAACAACGCCCGGAACGAGATCCGAGGCGCGCCGCGCCTCTGGCAAGGGCCGGGCGCCTATCGCGGCGCTCCTGTCTGCGGCCGCAGCAGCGCTCGTCGTCGTCCTCGCTGCGCCTGAAGCCGTTCTGCGTTGGCAGGCCGACGCGATCGCCGGGACCGGCGAACTGCGCACGATGACGCTGGAGGATGGAAGCCACATCAGCCTGTCGCCGGGCTCCGCCGTCAGCATCGACTATTCCTCGGCGGAGCGGCGGATCGGCCTGCTTCGAGGGCAGGCATGGTTCGATGTGCAGGATGATCCACGGCCATTTCGTGTCGCCGCACGCCATGTCGAGACGACCGACATCGGAACGGCCTTCGAGGTCGGGCTGACCGACGGCGCCACCCGCGTCGCGGTCGGACACGGGATTGTACGGGTCGACGACGCAAGGACCGGCCGCACCATCTCGGAACGGCTCGTCGCCGGTCAGGATGTCTCAGTCGATCCAGCGGGGAAGGCTTTGCTCGGGACGGCGCCGCCCGAACTGATCGGGGCCTGGCGTGACGGACGGCTCGCGGTCCAGGATCGGTCAGTGAGCGAAGTCGTGGACGCGTTGCGTCCCTGGCATCGCGGCATAATTCTGGTGCGCCCCGGCGCGCTGGCCGGGCGGCGCGTCACGGGCATCTATGATTTGCAGGATACGGCTGGGGCCCTGGGCGCCTTGACCAAGGCCTCTGGCGGGCGCGTCACCCAGATCACGCCCTGGTTGCTGATTCTGTCGGACGGCTGAGTGGCCCGAAAAGTTTTTCTTTCATCAACGCTCTGTAAAATATGACAAATATGGCTATCGCTCTGAGCGCGGTTCATTATTTGGCGAAAAAATCCTCGCTCCGCCTGTCGATATGAGGTGAGGGCATCTGCATTTGCATCGCGTTTGCAAATCGGTCGATCGCATCCCTCATCGAGTGATTTTGACGGAAGGACGATTGATGATGACCGATGGGGGCCAAGCCAAGCGGCGCGCGCTGTGGATGAGCGCATTGCTGGCGACGACGATGATCTCCGGCGTGGCCTGGACCGATCCTGTTGCGGCCCAAGCGCGCGATGAACAGCGCAGCTTCGATATTCCGGCCCAGTCGTTGTCCTCTGCGTTGGCGGTCTTCGGCCGTCAGGCGAACCTGCAGGTCAGCGTGCCTGCAACCCTGGCGATCGGTCGTGCTTCTACATCGGCGGCAGGGGTCATGACCCCCAGAGAGGCCCTTGGCCGTTTGCTGGTCGGCACCGGTCTGACCTATCGCATCAGCGGGAACGTCGTCACGCTTGAGCGCGCGCCACAGGCGCAGCCGGGCGTAATCCAACTGGGCGCGGTGCGGGTCGAGGGCGGCGGCGCCGACGCTGGAACTGGAGCCGGCAACGGACGCGCTGCGGGCTGGGATGGAGCGGGCGATTCCGTCTATGTGACGCCGGGATCGGTCAGCGTGATCAACCGCGACCAGCTGGAAGCCTATCCGGCGCAGGCTCCGGCCGACATGCTGCGCGGGGCCACCGGCATTATCTCAGGCGAGGCGCGCAGCAGCGGCGGCCTGGACGTCAATATTCGCGGTATGCAGGGCCAGGGCCGGGTGCCGGTAACGGTTGATGGGGCGATCAACGGAACGACCGTCTATCGCGGCTATCAGGGCACCAGCAATCGCAGCTTCGTTGACCCGGATTTCATCAGCCATGTCGCCATCGAGAAGGGCCCTTCGATGGGCAATGCGATCGCGGGCGGGATCGGCGGATCGGTGTCGATGAAGACTCTGGGCGTCGATGACATCGTCCCCGAGGGCGATGTCATGGCGGTGCGTTTCATGGCTTCGCTGTCCGGCAACAACGCGACGCCCAACTCGAATATGACGCGAAACCTCCTTGAGCCGCTCAGCTTCTACGGCGATCCGCTTGCCGCGACGCGCGGACGCGAACGGCCCGGCTTCCTGCTGCCCGGCGGCGGTTCGGCCAGTCTGGTTGTCGCGCGCAAGAGCGACAGGGTGGACCTGCTTGCAGGCTATTCCTACCGCAACACCGGCAACTATTTCGCCGGCGCGAGCGGCAAATACGCGCCCAAGGCGACCGGGACGCCTTCGCCCTTCTGCGCGGCAGGCACGAACGAGACCGTGCTGCGCCAGCTCTGCGAACGGGCGGTCGCCTTCTACAACATGCACGGTTCGACGCCGTTCGTAGGCGGCGAAGAGGTTTACAACACCTCCAGCGAGACAGAGTCCATGCTGCTGAAGGCCGTGATCCGCCCGGCTCAGGACCATGTGCTTGAGCTGGGCTACGGCGGCTATCGCAGCACGTTCGGCGAAAACTATCCGGGGACGCTCGCCAGCACGACGGGGGCGGTGTTCCAGAACACGATCTTCTCCAATACGGACCTGGATCGCTTCACAGCGCGGCACCGCTGGAACCCGGGCAGCGACCTGATTGATCTGAAGCTGAACGGCTGGGTGTCCAGGCTGAAGGAAAGCGCGCCTTCATTCTACAACTCCGATCCGGCGCGCCGTTATGTCGACAGCTGGGGCGCCGACGTTGGCAATGCCTCCAGATTGACGACGCCCATCGGCCTGTTCTCGGCGGACTACGGCGTTTCCTATCTGCATGAGAAGGCGGGGCCTGACGGTGAATGGGCTGCCGGAACGGCTATTCCGCCGGGGCGTGAAGGCGTCCGCAGCGAGTACAGCCTGTTCGCGGATACGGCGCTGGACCCGACGTCATGGCTGCGCCTGACCGCAGGCGTGCGCTATCAGAACTACACGCTGGAAGACAGCCAGTCCGGCACGGTGCACCACGGCGATCGTCTGAAACGCGACGAGGACGCCTTCAACTGGTCGCTGGGCGCGGTGGCGACGCCGATGGACGGCTTGCAACTGTTCGCCAACTACAAGCATGCGTCGCGTTTGCCCTCGCTGCTGGAGGCGACGACCAACTTCTTCATGGTGGCCAATCCCGATCTGCACAAGGAAACGGCGAGCAACTGGGAGATCGGCGCCAATTACATCCGCTACGATGTTCTGAAACCTGACGACGAGCTGGGGCTGAAGCTGGTCTGGTTCGACAACGACATCGATAGCTATATTTCGCGTCGCTACATCCTGCAGCTCGGCTCGATGCAGATGTACAACATCGACCGGGCGCAGTTCCGGGGGCTGGAAGGCAATCTCAGATACAAGTCGGGCGGCTTCAGCCTGGACGCCGGGGTCACCTGGTACGACAGCATCCGCTTCTGTCGTCCGGGCGAAAGCTGCATCGCCAGTTCGCTGGCCTCGGACTACGCCACCAACTACATCCCGCCCGATTGGTCGGCCAATCTGTCGGTCAATCAGAAGTTCCTGAATGATCGGGCGACAATCGGCGCTCGCGTGACCTATATGGGCGAACGCTCCATCGGCGCCGAGAAGCCGACGGTCGGTTACCTGCCCCTGATCACCGCTGTTGAATGGCGCCCCTATACGCTGGTCGACCTGACTGGCAGCTTCAAGGTGGATGATGGGCTTTCGATCAACTGGAGCGTCGATAATCTGACGGACCGTTATTATACGGAGCCGATGAGTCTGGGCTTCATCCCGGCGCCCGGCCGCACATTCCGCATCGGCCTGTCCCAGACCCTGGGCTCGCGCGGCGGTCTGTCGATCGGCGACTGGTTCAGCGATGCAGGTGATGCCGAGACTGTCGACTGGACCGGCCCCTATGTCGGACTGGACTTCGGCTACGGCTCCGGCAGCACCCAGGGCAGCGTGACCGATACGGCTGGCAAGGCTGCTGATATCGACAACGGAAGCCGCGTTGACGAGAAGATCCGTAACTTCATCGGCGGCGCGCGCGCGGGCTATAATTATCAGTTCGCCAACAATGTCGTCGTGGGCCTGGGCAGCGACATCTCGACGGGAGACCTGGCGGCCTGGTCCGGGGTGGTTGTCTCATCCACTTCGGGCGAAAGCCCCAGCGTGGCGTCCCTTCGTGCGGCGGGCATCCTGGAATCGGACACCCGATACAAGTGGGATCGGCTGGTCACGCTGCACGGTAAGCTGGGCTACGCCTTCGGGCGGAACCTAGTCTACGGAACCGCAGGCGTGGGCTGGATGAACGAAACCCAGACGCGTCGCCAGTACCGCTCGACGCCGCCCACAAGCCGAACTGATTTCGGCATCAGCAGCTATTCGCCGGGCGGCCTGCCTCTTGAACACTATTTCACCGAGCAGGACCGCCATGTCCGGACCGGCGCCGTGCTGGGCGTTGGCGCCGAGCGTGCCCTCAACGACCGCTGGTCGCTGCGCGCCGAATACAACTATGCCAACTTTGGGCGTGAGACGTTTGAGTATGAGGACGCACGCGCCGGCGTGGGTCTGGCCTATGCGTTCAACGGCTTTGTCCGTGACCCAGTGACCGGAGAGCGCGTGCGCGTTTCAAAATCCGGCCCAGGCACCGTCAACATCGTGGAGGGTCGCAAGGTTCGTTCGGATGCGGATCTGCACATGGTCCGCGTTGGCCTCAGCTATCGCTTCTGAACCGCATTTCAGCAGGAGTTTCATTGATGACGGACACGCTTGATCTGCCCCGGTCCAAACGGCTGAAGGCGATGACGCACGAGGTTCATGACCGGCTGGACAAGTCGATCATGGAGGCCTCGTCGTTCGACAGTCTGGAGGGCTATGGCCGGTTCGCCGGGGTGCAGTGGACCTTCCACCGCGACATCGACGCCCTCTATGACGACGCCGCCCTGATCGCCCTGCTGCCGGGACTGGCCGAGCGTCGGCGCATGGCTCTGATCGCGGCTGATCTGGCGGATCTGGGTCTGGCGACGCCTAAGGTCGAGACGGCGCCGGTCTTCCTGCGGGATCAGCCGGCGGACGTCGCGACGGCCCTGGGCTGGCTCTACGTGGCCGAGGGCTCGAACCTGGGCGCGGCCCTGTTGCGCAAGGAGGCGGCCAAGCTGGGCCTGTCCGACAGCCACGGCGCGCGGCATCTGGCGCCGTCCGGCGGCGGGCCCGCCGCCCACTGGCGCGCCTTCACCGCCGCGCTGGACGCCGCCGTCCTGACACCCGAGGAGGAAGCTCGCGCCGTCGCCGGGGCCAGGGCCGCCTTCGCGCGGGTGCAGGCCCTGGCCAATGCCGCCCTTCGCTGAGGCTGGAATCGGGACGATGACCATGGGCCGGCGATCCGTACGCGCAGGGTGGCTGGTCCTCGGTCTGGTCCTTGTCGGGCTGGGCTTTGTCGGCGCCTTCGTGCCGCTGATGCCGACGACCATCTTCCTGATCCTGGCGGCGGCCTGCTTCACGCGGTCGTCGTCCCGGCTGGAGGCCTGGCTGCTGAACCATCCCCGGTTCGGACCGGGCCTGCGCGCCTGGCGGGCCGAGGGGGCGGTGTCGCGCCGGGGCAAGATCGCCGCCTGTCTGGGCATGGCGGTCGGCTACGGCCTGTTCTGGCTGACGGTCCGACCGGGTCTCTGGCTGGGTCTGGCCGTGGCGCTCGTCATGGCGGCCTGCGCGCTCTTCGTCGTGTCGCGCCCGTCACCGGGAGGGCGAGATGGCGTTTGATCTGAAGTCCTCTGCGGCGCCCCGCGCCGCCGAAGTTCGGGGCAGAAGTCGGTCCCGCCAGGGAGGCCGATGGGGCGCGGGCGTCGCGGCCTCGGTCTTGCTGCACGTCGCGCCTCTGATCGTGGCGGGTGGGCTGTGGGCCTCGCGCCCGTCGGTCGTCCTGCCGCCCGAGCCGGTGTTCGAGGTCGAGCTGGTGCGCCTGCAGGCGCCGCCTCGCCCGCCGTCCGAGCAGCCGCCCGGCCCGACCCAGGTCGAGGCTGCCGCCCAGCAACCCGTGCCCAAGCTTCCCATCCAGCCCCGCCTTCAGGTCGCGGCCGTCGCCGACGTCGAGCCCTTGTCAGCCCCGCCGCCCACGCCGCGCCAGGAAGCCGCGGCGGAGACCCCGCCCGCGCCCGAAACCACGGCCCCGCCGAGCCGTCCGGCGCCGCCCGCCGCCTCGGCCTCGTCGTCGGCCCAGACCTGGCAGGGCCGGCTTCTGGCCCATCTGGAACGGCGCAAGCGGTATCCAGCCGAAGCTCGCGCGCGGCGTCTTCAGGGCGTGGCCCATGTCCGCTTCACCATGGACCGCCAGGGCCGGGTGCTGTCCGCCGCCCTGGAGCACAGCTCAGGCCACGCCGCCCTTGACCGCGAGGCCCTGGCCCTCCTCCAGCGCGCCCAGCCGCTACCCCCGCCGCCCGCCGAGACGCCCGGCGAACGCATCACCCTGACCGTCCCGGTAGAATTCTTCACCCGAGGACGGTGAAGGGGGCTCCGCCGAATGTCAGGTTTCCAGCACGAGGCCAAAGACCGCAACTGGCGCAACTCCGACCGTCCATACGTTCGTTTGAGCTAAGGGGCCTTAGGCGTTACGAACTAGCAGCGCGAAGAGCGTCGAGTGCTGCGGCGTATCGGCGCGACAGCGGAACCTGGAGACTTCCAAGTTGGACTGTCCAGTCGCCCGAGCCGTCGGGGCTAAGGCCTGTGACGCAGGACGGATTCAACAGCCAGGAGCGATGAACTCGAACCAGGCCCAGTTCCTTTTGCAAGGCGACCAGGGTGACGCGCATCAGGGGGCGGCTGCCGTTCTCGAGGAGGAATTCTACATAGTTTCCGGCTCCGCGCACGGCGAGCAGACTTGCAACTTCGATCCGCGTGATTCGCTTGCCGTCCTTGATGTCGAACAGGGTCGGGGAGTGGTTTTGGTTCGCGGGCGCGGGATCTTTTCGGGTCAGCCAGAAGAGTGCGACGGTGCTGCCGTAGGTCAGCAGGTCCTTTCGAAGCTCATAGGGAAAGTCCTCCAGCAGCGGACCGAGGCCATAGGTCTCGCCAGCCAAGGCGTAGACAAGGTTTCGAGCGGCAACGAAACCGGCCACGTGAAGACCCGAATAGACCACGCCGACCGCGAGGTGGATCGCGATGAGGGCCAGCCAAGGCGTCTGGCCCGGTGAGGCCAGTCGGGCGGCGATCCAGGGAATCCAGATCAGGCCCAGGGTGAAGATCGCGCTGGTAATGGACCAGGTCCAGATCTCCCATGCCGGCGTCTGGGGGCGGTCCGCCTGCATCGTCAGAGTGTTGATCAGGGTGAATGCCGAGACGACGCCGACCACCAGGAAGGCTGACAGCCACAAGGGGAACCGCCGCTGATCCCGAAATCCCCGCCGCTGGTCACTCACGGCTTGGCGGAGCGCGGTCAGGGCGGGAAGGCGTCGCTTCGTCTTGTTCAAGAGAGCCTGTTTCATGTCCCGTTCGAAATTCCCCGCAGTCGTCACGTCCTGCACTCATGCATGGGGCGATACGCGACCAAGGCTACACGGCTCAAGCCGTCATGATCTACGGTCGAAGAAATGGGCGGTCTTCATGGCCTGCGGCGCGCTGCTGACGTTCTGGTCGTCGGGCGTGCAGGCACGGATGCAACCGTCCGAGACGCCGGCGCGGATTCTGATCACCAATGACAATGGAATTGAAGACGGCCGTCTCGTCGCGCTCGCCGAAGCCTTCGCCGATGCCGGAGCGGAAGTCTGGGTTGCGGCGCCGGCGGAAAACCGCAGCGGCTTCACCAACTACGCGCCTGCGACCGGCGAGGGCGTGTTTCGTGTGAAGTCGGTAATCATGGGGCCTCGTATCCGGGCCTATGCCGTGGACGGTTCTCCGGCGGACAGCGTCGTGTTCGCCGTCACCGGACCGATGCGCGACCGGCCGCCGACGCTGGTCGTCTCTGGCATGAACGGCGGCGCCAACGCCGGGGAATCCTGGATTGGGTCGGGCACGGTCGGAGCGGCGCGCACAGCGGCGGCCATCGGGTTGCGGGCCGTGGCCGTTTCAGGCGTCCCGTCCCGGCCTGTCGCACACCATCGCGCGGCGGCCGACTGGGTCGTCGATCTGGTCAGAGCCCCGATCGTCAGCGAGCTTCAGGCCCCGGACTATGTCACCGTATCCTTTCCGGAGTTGCCTCTGGATCAGGTGAAAGGGGCCGTTCTGGCGCCGCGCGCCAACCGGTTCGTTGATGCCGTCGCCGAAAAAGACGGTCAGTCCGGCGAGTGGGAAACATGGACGTTGAAGCCACTCGGCATTTCGGAAGCGACGCCGGGAGAAGATATGGAAGTCATGTCCCGCGGGTTCATCGCCGTAGCGACCATGCGCGTGGGGGATATGGAGCTCGACCGAATGGCGGCGCTGGCGCGCCGTGCAGATGTCCTGCCGAGCTGGACGCCCGCGCTCGCCGCGCCTTCCTGTCCGCTCGGCGTGGGGGTGGAAGATGCCGCGGCTGGGGCGAGAGTGTTTCAGGTTGCGCCGGATGGTGTCGCTCAAGCCATTGGTCTGAAGTCGGGCGACATTTTGATACAGGTCGATGAAACGAATCTGGTCGGCCTGGACAGCCCAGTCAGAACGATGTCAGATGCCTTGGCTGGCAAGTCGTGCGGATCTGAGGTGGCGCTTCGCGTTCAACGCAACGACGTCGTGCTGGAACTTACGGTTCGGCGTCTGCGTCAGTGAAACGCGGCCGGAAGCGACTGGGCTTCAGGCGCTTCCGCGCATGTCTTCTTGAGAGGGCGACGCCAATGTCCGGTGGCATGAGGGCTCCCTGCTGATTCACTCTCGTCGTTGAGGGCGGAGGTGCAGCGATGATCGACATGCCAAGCGCCCGATGGCTTACGCGTGCACCATAACCTTGATCACGCCCGTATCTTCCAAGATGCGCACGCGTCGATGGCATGGGGACGGAGATGAATTTACTCGCTCGCTCAGTTCTTGATTTGTTAGGCGTCCATCTCGTTGCGGTTCGATGATGATCTTGGAATCAATCTCGTCCATATCGGAAATACCTGACAGATTCCGCCAACGAAACGCCGCAGATTTGGATGACAGGCAGGATTTTCAATGCAGATTGGTGTACAGTTCTGTCAATTCACTGATCTGCGACCTGTTTGGCTGGTCGCCAATCCCGGGCAGACTGTAGATGCAGCACGATTTCGATCGCCTGATCCCCCGCCACGAAACCAATGCCGTCGCAGTTGAAGGGTATGAAGGCTATCTCTTTGGAGCCGACTCCGCATCGTTGACCCTTGATCGCCCAAGGGAGGACATCATCAATATGTGGGTGGCAGATATGCAATTCGCTGCCCCGCCGGCGGCGCTTGACGCCATGGCCGATCGTCTGAAACATTCGATCTTCGGCTACACGATGAATTTCGATGACCAGCTTTATGATGTGTTCAGCAGGTGGTGCGACCGTCGGTATGGCTGGATTTTTCCTCGCGAGCAGATGGTTCTGTCGCTTGGCGTCATCCCAGCGTTATTCGGCCTCGTTGGCTATGTGTGCGGGCCTGATGACAAGGTTCTGACGCTCAGTCCTTCTTACGGATACTTCAAGCACGCAACCACCAAGAGTGGACGCACATTCGTGACATCGCCGCTCATCAACGATAACGGCCGCTACGAAGTCAATTTTGCGGATTTCGAAGTGAAAGCGTCCGATCCTGCAGTCAAGGTCTTCTTCCTCTGCCATCCGCATAACCCTACCGGACGGTTGTGGAGCGAAGTGGAACTGCGGCGCATGGGGGAAATTTGCTTCGCCCATGGCGTCAAGATCGTGTCGGACGAAATACATTGCGACCTGTTGCGCACGGGGCTCAATCATACGCCGCTGGCCAAGCTCTTTCCCGATAGCCGCGACATCATCACCTGTATGGCAGTAAGCAAGACCTTCAATCTCGCCGGGATGATGATCGCCACTATCATTATTCCTGATCCCGACCTGCGCGCGGTGTGGAAGGATCTACATTCGCCTTTAGTCAATCCGATCAGCCTTGCTGCTGCCATCGGCTCTTATCGCGGCGGAGAGAGATGGCTTGAGGACTTGCGCGTCTATCTGGATGGAAATTTTGCGTTAGCGACGAATTTCGTCCGACAGTATCTGCCGAAAGCCAGACTGGACGTCCCGGAAGCAACTTATCTCGCATGGATGAATGTCGGGGCATATTTGCCTGAACCTATGAACCTCACCCGTTTCTTCCTCGAACGCGCTGGCGTCATCCTAGAGGGCGGCGAGATGTTCGTGGACAATGGCGAGGGGCACGTGCGTCTCAATCTTGCGTGCCCGCGCGCTGTTCTGCAGGAAGCTCTGGAGCGCATGCGAAGTGCGATCCTAGCGACTGGTTGAGTGGAATGGTTCCACAGCGTTCGCTTGGTGAAGCGATGTTAGATTTCGTGGTCGATACAGATGCTGTCGAACTTGTGGACCTTATAGCGGGCGGTTGGACCGGAGTGATGTTGCGGCATGTCGCCAAGCTGCACGTCGTTGTCAGTCAGACCCGAAGACGGATTTGGGGCAGTTTTGAAGGTCAACTTCTAGGCTTGCCATCAATGACAGGTACTGGCGCATCGGCGACGTCATGATGCTGCAAAACCCGACTCTTAGTGGCTGCTGACCAAGCCCACCGCGGGTCCGTCTTGTATCCAGGTTGAGGGTGCGGCCGGTACAACAACTACCCACTGTATGTTCCGGCCGATCAGTTGTTTGCGCTTTTCGTCGAGGCGGGGCGCAGGCTGGAGGCACCGGATTGCATACCTAACCCTGAGCCCAAGTACTATCGGGTCTGCGACCGGGCGCCGGTCATCATACAGGGGAGTGCGGGCCGAATGGCCGACGGTCTTCAACTTCCGGTCTGAAGCACGTTTTTTCGCGCGGCCGACGCGGTGCCATATCCGGCCGACGGCTTCTATGGGTTCACGGATCCGCTGTGGCAGGCCTGCCCGACTTCTGGATCGCTGGCGTGGTCAGGGACGGCGCCTTCTCCATGTTGACGACAGCGCTGGGGCCGGCCGTGGGGACCTATCATGCTCGCCAGACCGTGGTCCTGCCGCCGGGCGGGTCTGCGCTGGCTCGAACTGACGGCGCCGGAGGAGCTGATCCTGGCGCCGGGATCGACCAGCGCCTTGACGGTCGAACAGGTCTATCTCGTCGCTAGCCTGACCTGAACAAGGCGGAGCACTTGCCTCCCGCCGCCGGACCGGCGACAGTCCGGCGTCCCCGGCTGGCCGGCGTTATGTACAGGCGCAAGCTAAAGGCGTCGGCGCACGAGCTCTCGTGTTCTCAACTGTCCGGCGGACACTCCCTTATTGTGGCGCTTGGCGAGCAGGCGGGGTAGGCTTTTTGCGGAAGTGATTTGGGGCGCGGATGCGAACGAAACCGGCAGGCATGATGATCTCTCCAGCGACCCTGCGGATCCAGGGCGGGCGGTCCCATGCGCGCTGACCTGGATCATCTTCCAGCCAAACAGCAGCGCGAGCTGGAGCGCGTCCGCACGACCCTGCTGACCGAGTTCGAGGCCGCGATCAAAAGCGGGGGAGGGGGCACCCAGTCCTGGCGGCGCGACGGTCGGGTGCTGAAGGTCATCCTGTTCGGATCCTACGCCCGCAACGACTGGGTCGATGAACCCGACAACGGCTATCTGTCCGACTTCGATCTGCTGGTGATTGTCAGCCACGAGAAGCTGACCGACATCGCCGACTACTGGTACGTGGCCGAGGACAAGATCCTACGCGATCCCGCCGTGGGGCGTACGGTCAACATCGTCGTTCACACCATGGCCGAGGTGAACCAGGCCCTGACTCGGGGCGAGTATTTCTGGACCGACATCCTGCGCGACGGGGTGACGCTCTATGAGTTGCCGGGGCATCCGTTCGCCCAGCCGCAGCCGATGACGGCGGCTGAGGCGCGGGAGGCTGCGCAGCGCTACTTTGATGCCAGGATCAAGGATGTGGACCTGTGGATCGACGACGCTGGGCGGTATATCGCCAACGCGGGGGAGGGGCAGCACGTTCGCAAGAGGGCTGCCTTCCTTCTGCATCAGGCGACCGAGACCGCCTATGCCTGCTTCCTGCTGACCCACACCTTCTATTTCCCGCGCTCTCACAACATCAAGTTCCTCCGCTCCCTCGCGGAGGACACCGACAAGCGCCTGACCGCCGCTTGGCCGAGGGAACAGCGCGCCGACCGCCGCCGCTTCGAACTGCTGAAACGCGCCTATGTGGAGGCGCGCTATTCCGACCAGTATGATGTCGAGGCCGAGGATCTGGCTCTGCAGCTGGATGCCGTCGTACGCCTTCGCGACCTTGTGGAGACGGTTAGCGCGGAGCGGATCGCTGAACTTGCGAGAGATGCAGACCTGACCTGAGGCTTGCGAGCTGGTTTCTCTAGCGCGGACGGTCAGTAGCGGGGGGCGTTGATCGTGCCCGTAAGTTCATCAGCCGCGCCCCAGAATTGTACGATGGCGTTGCCGTATCGACGGATGCGTTCTTCATCGACGCGCATCAGTTCGGCATGAAGATAAGTGTCTTCGAGCCACGGATGGTCTTCCTCAGGCGTATCGTGCCATAGATCCGGAGACTGGTGACGTAGGGCGGTGACCGAACGACCGTTGCCGTGGCGAAGCACATTACCGACCAGAACGAGTTCTGAAAGGGTGGCTGCAATGAAGCTGTAGTCTGTTTCTTTGGGGATCCGTTCGAGGCCTGCCGCCAAAAGCGCATCGAAGGTCATCTTGCCAGCTTTCGGCGTCTTGTGTCGAAACATCCATCGGCGAAGATGACGTTCGAAGGTCGCGGCCAAGGTCAGTGCGAACGCCCGACGCGCCTCGCCGGCCGTAGCGTTGTCGAAGTGCATTGCTGACCATTCAAGAAACTGCTCTTGAGACGCGGCCCCTTGCTTGGGGATGTTTTCATGAGTGGGCAAGGCGGCGAGGCCCGGCAAGATGACGCGAGACATTAGGGCGTCGGTGATGTTCTGAGAGATGCGAGGCGACAAGTCCCGGTCTGCGAACATTCGCTTGTTGAGCGACGCGTCGTCAGAAGTGTCTGCTTCGGGCGGCGTCTTTCCAACAGGTTGAGCAGTTCCCAAGGGCGCTCGTGCGTCGGCGTGTCCTGGGTGTTTGATCACCATGAGCCGCAAGCCGTCGTGCGCGGTAGCGTGAGCCTATGGGTATCACCAGCGCTGTCGCCCATGGTGATCGACGGCAATTGGGGTTTTCGCCGGGCACCGTGCCAAGTGTCGACGATGTTCAGGAGGTCTCGCATCGCCGGTCGATCCAGGAACTTGTCGAGCAGGACGTTTGTCAGTTCGAGATCCGGTATGGTGTAGAAGTCACCGGGCGTGTTCACGGCGTCCAGGCTCGAAGCTTCCGACGACATGGAGCGTTGCAACATTTTTCGGGGCACGCTGAGCTTCTGGTCCACAAAGGATTCAGGGAAGATGGGAGCCATGAAGTCAATCAGATGGGTCTCAGTCTGGACCCACATGTGAAAACCTTTCAGTGAAACCACGATGCGCCCGCCTTGGTTCTCACCGAAAAAGGCGACTTCCGGCGTGTCGTTGACGCAGAGTGCGAAAGCGCCGGCGACCGCCGATGCTTTGATCTTGTAGTGCTTATTCAGGATCAGCGCCCCGCAACAGGCAAAGAAGATACAGCCCTTTTCCGCTCCGCCGAAGGTTTGGCTTACGCCATGGGTCACTTGGTAAATCCGGTTGTATTCGCTCAACGGAATAAGAAAGCGGCTCATGCGATTGTTTCTTTAAACTTCGGATGGTCGGCCACGGCTGGGCGCGTTAAAATCCGCTGGTAGCTGTGCGCCGTCAGTTGGAAGGGGAAGCGATCCGGCGACAGTTTGCGGGCCGCCGCCGGATCATGCCGTTCGGGAAAAGGTCGGAATCCCGGCGAGCGCATGACTATAAGCTTGGCTGTACGGTCATGTCTGCGCGTTTCGGCGGTTGGGCGCGACGCACGGCGCTAACATCGCGCTTCGACGCAGGGGCGCAGTCTACTGGACGGTCGCGCTCAACCAGCCCTTGGAGCCGAGGGCAGTGAGGGCGATCTCGATCTGGCGCGGAGAGAACTGCTTCTTGCGCTCGTTCCATGCGTAGACCCTTGCGCGAACCTCGTCTGAGGACCTCGCCTCTTCCCGGGTCGCGACCCAGTGGACCGTCGCCAGAAGCTCCAGCCCGAAGGGAGTTTCGAAGCCTTCGACCAGGTTTCCGACCCTGTCGAAACGCTGTTTCGTCTCCAGGTCGTCGGCGAGGAAGGCCTCGGCGTCCTTCACCGCGCCTGGAACAAGTTCAAGCTGCCTGTCCGGAGCGTCGCCGCCGTCATGGTATCCGGAGACCATATGGCCTTCGATCTTGACCAGGACGTGCCGCAGGTTGTCGGCGTAGGGCCCGTAGTGATGCTTGACGTAGTTCAGGCGGAGCGGCTGTCCGGCTTCCTGCATGAAGTACATGAGCTTCTGCAGCTCGATCAGGGTCACGAACGGATCCAGCAGGCCGCTGAGGTAACGGTTGACCAAAACTACGAGCGCAGCCCGGCCCGGGGTGATCGCGGGGATATCGCGTGACCTGGTGGGCACAGGCGCAGTCATGGGTTCAAAGACCAGGACGCGGACATCCTCGAGGGGGGCCATGGCCGCGACGATCAGGGGGCGGACGTCGGCCCAGTCCAGGCCGCCGAGCCCGGCGCCGAGCGGCGGAATGGCGATCGAGCGGATGTCGCGTTCACGGATTTCATCGACCAGGGCCTTGAGGCCGGACTCGATGTCCTCGATCCGGCTCTTGCCCTTCCAGTGACGCTTCGTCGGGAAGTTGATGACGAACCGGGGATTGGTGAGGCTGCGGGTCTCATGGACGAACATTCGTCCGGGCTGCACCGCCTCGCTGGCGCAGGCTGCGGCATAGGCTTTGAAGTTTTCCGGAAAGCGGTTCTTGAATTGCAGGGCGATGCCGCGGCCCATGACGCCGACGCAGTTGACCGTATTGACCAGCGCCTCGGCGTCGGCCTGAAGAATGTCGCCTGTGGTGAATTCGATCATGCCGCTCCCCCATAGTACCAGTCGCGCCGGATTTCGATGGGGGGACGATGGCCCCCAGGCCCCATGGCGTCAGAAACGGGTTGTACGTAGGCGTTTGAAAAGACGCCCACACGCTCGACCAGATGCCAGGGGAAGCTGTGCTCGAGCAGGAACTCGGCCTGCTTGCCCTCCTTCGGCGCGCCGGCCCATTGTCGGGTCTGAACCGAATTCCAGTTGATCTCGTCGAGCTGGTTCAGGTTCACACGATCCTCGAAGTAATAGGCGCCCGCATTCGACAGGGTGAACGCCCAGCGGCGATTATTCGCTTCTGCCCACGCAACGGTCGCTCGCAAGTCTGCTTCAAGGTGCACGATGGGCTCTTGGCCGCCCTGGTAAGCGAGGTCGTGGCTACGAGCGTATATCAGATAGAGCATGACGGAGCGAGAACAAAAATAGAACGGCGTGCAGTCGCCCACGTGCAGATCTGGGTGATTCTGCAACCGGAGCTCCCGAAGTCGGCGCTGCTTGATGGTGTTCATGCCAATCGTGGTTCCCGGGACGGCCTGGGCGGCGATGGCCGCGTCGCACAACAGCATCCGGCTGGCGACGATCGAAGCCAGCCTGTCCACGTGGACGATGTGATAGATTTTCGGGTTTGCAGGTGTGGGCACGACTCAGCCTGCAATACGAAGGCAAGGCTCATCGGGGGACGTCAGGCGCCTGCGGTCGCCAGCCTGTCTAAGTCCTTCCAAGATCGCCTGTCCCCCAAAGACCGCACTCGCCGCCATGAGGCTATCCAGTCCGGGGAGGTCTGGCAATTCAAGCGGCATAGGTGTCGGCGAGACTGGCTTGGGTCACCCGAGCGAACGGATGAATCAGACACCGGCATTATCCGACTTGCCAAGTGAATCCGGGTGAATCAGACTTGGGGTGCGTCTGATTTGACGCCGAGGCGTGAGAACCTCGCTTGAGCAGATCCTGAAAATCCCACTTCGCGCTCCGTGGCGGCGGGTGGCCCGCGTGCATGTCCAGGCTCCCTCCCTCGGGGGGCTAAAGACGTCGGCGCATGTGTTTGAGCATGTTCTCAACACCCGGTGCTTCGGCCGGGCTCGCCTCTGTTTACCGGAGGCGAGCCCGTGTCGGATGGATTGGAAAAGCTGTCGCCAGCCGCCCCCCTGGGGCTGGATGTCCTCTATGGACGCTACGCCCACTGGTTCCGGGCGCGGCTGGTCCGGCGCTATGGCGCCCAGGACGCCGAGGACCTGGCGCAGGAGGCCTGGCTGCGGCTGGCGCCCTATCATGCCGTTCAGACGATCCGGCATCCCCGGGCCCTGCTGCTTCGCATCGCAGCGAACCTGATGGCGGACCGCCGGGCGCGGCGGTTTCATCGGGCGCGCTATGTGGACGAGATCGGCGCCACACATGGACTGGCCCATGAAGCCCCTTCGCAGATCGACGAGGTCCTGGCCCGGGAACTGGTCCTCGGCTTGCCAGAGCCCCTGCGCGATGTCTTTGTGCTATCAAGGTTCGGCGGACTGACGAATGTGCAGATAGGCGAGCAGCTCGGGATTTCTCCCAAAACCGTTGAGTGGCGCATGACCAGGGCCTTGGCGCATTGCGCCGCCCAGCTCCGGCGCTAGGATGAGGGTGATCATGACCAACCCGAACATCCGGGTTGAAACTAGCGAGACCGAGGCGGCGGCGTGGCACGCCCGCCTTGGCGCGCGCAGCGTCAGCACCCAGACCATCGAAGAATTCTTCGCCTGGCGGTCCGAGCCGGCCAACGCCGACGCCTATCGGCGGGTCGAGCAGGTCTGGGGCGCGGCAGGCAGGCTGGATAGGGATCCCGCTATCGCGAAGGCGTTGGGCGAAGCCCTGTCGCGCAGGAAGAGCGCGCCGCAGCCGCGACGGCTGCCCCGCACCCTGATCGGCGCGACTATCGGCGGCGCCGTCATGGCGGTGGCGGTCGGCGGGGCCCTGTGGCTGCAGTCCCGGACCGTGTTCACGACCAGCGTGGGCGAGCAAAGGGTCGTGCAACTGGCGGACGGGTCGAATGTGCGGCTGGATACGGATTCCAGGATCAGGGTCCGCTTTGACGGAGACCGTCGGCTGATAGAGCTCGAAGGCGGGCAGGCCCTGTTCATCGTGGCCCATGACGCCGACCGGCCCTTCGTGGTCCAGACAGACAGCGCCCGGGTGACGGCTGTCGGGACGGTCTTCGATGTCCGCCATGACGGCGCGGGGGTGAAGGTGACCCTGGTTTCAGGCGTCGTTGATGTATCGGAGCGCGGGACGGGCAGGGCGGTCAAACGATTGGCGGCGGGGCAGCAGAGTTCGCTAACGCCGCAGGGCCAGGTGACGCGGGTGGTGGACGTAGGGGCCGAGACGAGTTGGGCCGACGGGCGGATTGTCTTCCGGGACACGCCCCTGCGCGACGCCGTGGCCGAGGTGAACCGGTATCTGACCCACAAGATCGTGCTCGACGCCGCGGCCCAGGAGGAGGCGTCTGTCAACGGCGTGTTCAAGACGGGGGACCGCGACGCCTTCGTCTCCACGGCGGCCGAGGTGTTCGGTCTGAAGGCGTCGAAGAAGGCTGACGGCCGGGTTCTTCTGTTCGACGCAAGAAATTCGAGGGGCGCTCCGGGGGCGCCCGGGGTCTGAACCGTCTCTTCTCTGACGCCGCGTGGCGTGGAGGGGACCCAGGACCATGAGACGAGCCAGCCTATTATCCGGAAGCATTCTCGCCGCCGGCCTGATCGCCGTCAGCGCGACGGCCTGCGCCCAGGAAGCGCGTGAGTTCAATATCCCCGCTGGGACGTTGCGGGACGGACTGAACCTGTTCGCGACCCAGTCAGATCAGCAGATTCTCTTTTCCGGCGAGGCGGTGGACGGGTTGAAGACGCAGGGCTTGCGGGGGCGGCATGCGCCGTCGGCGGCGCTTGACCGACTGCTGGGGGGAACGGGCCTCGCCTGGTCCGAGACGCGTCCCGGGGTCATCTTCCTGAGGCGTTCAGACGGCGGCGCAGTGGTCGATCGCGCCACGGTCGTGGACGACGTGGTCGTCACCGGCACCCTGTTGAAGGCGTCAGGAGAACTGGCGTCGCCCGTGGTCATGCTGGATCGGGACGAGCTCGACCGGCGCGGACGGGGGACGGTGGCCGATGTGCTGGCCGAGCTGCCGCAGAACTACGCCGGAAGCGGGACGGCGGGCGCGCTCCTGTCAGGGGCGGACCGGGGCGGGTCCAACGGGGTAGTGGCGACGGGTGTCAACCTGCGGGGACTGGGGACTGACGCCACCCTGGTGCTGATCAACGGTCGTCGAATGGCCGGCACAGGCTTCCGGGGCGAGTTCGCCGATGTTTCCGCCCTGCCTTCGGCGGCGGTCGAACGGGTCGACGTCCTCCTCGACGGCGCTTCGGCCCTGTACGGGTCGGACGCAGTCGCGGGGGTGATCAACATCATCATGCGGCGGTCTTTCGACGGGCAGGAAAGCCGCGTGCGACTGTCCGCCGCCGAGGGCGGCATGGAGACGGTGATCGCCTCCCATCTGGCGGGACGCTCCTGGTCAAGCGGATCCGCCCTCCTATCCTACGAGTATCAACGGCAGAACGCGCTGAGCTCTCTGGACAGGGCCTATACGGCGGACGGCGACCTGCGTCCTTTCGGCGGGTCTGACTGGCGCACCCTGTTCAGTTCGCCTGGGAACATCGTCGCCTATGATCCGGCGCGGGCCAGCTATGTGTCGCAGTGGGCGATCCGGCCGGGCCCAAGCGGAACAGCCCAGACGCCGGCGGATTTCGCGGCGGGCCAGACCAATCTTCAGGCCACGTCCCAGGGCGTGGACTTAATGCCTGATATCGAGCGCCACAGCGTCTACGGGCGTCTGCGCCAATCTATGGGTGATCGTCTCGACTTGACGGCCGATCTTCGGTTCAACCGGCGGACCTACGGGTTCGCCAATACCCCCGGTGGGACCGTCATCGAGGTCACCAGCGCCAATCCCTGGTTCGTGTCGCCAAGCGGAGCGGCGTCGCACACCCTGGCCTATTCCTTCTCTGGCGATCTCGGCGCGTCGCGACAGTCAGGCTCATCGCGCAGTCTCGGATTCACGGCTGGCGCGGCTGTGGATCTCGGCCGAGGCTGGTCAGCGGACGCCTATCTCGCCTGGGCGGAAGAGCGAGGCCAGAGTCGGATCTCGGGCCAGGTCAATTCGCTCTTCCTCGAGGAAGCGCTGGGCAACCGCGCCGATAATCCGGCGACGGCCTATGCGGCGGCGAGGGACGGCTATTTCAACCCCTTTGGGGCAGGCGCGGCCAATGGCGCCGCCGTGCTCGACTTCATCGGGTCCGGATACTCCGGCAACCTGGACCGCAGCCGGGCGCGTTCGGTCAACCTCCTGATTGAAGGGCCGCTTTTTGCCTTGCCGGGCGGGGAGGTCCAGCTCGCCCTCGGCGTCCAGGCGCGCGGCGAAGACTTCCAGACCCGCTCCACCGTCTTCCTGTCCACCCTGGAGCCGGTGACGAAAGCCGTTCCCAAGCAGGATCGAGTCATCGCGGCGATTTTCGCCGAGACGAGGCTGCCCCTGGTGGGGCCAGCCAACGCCAGGCCCGGCGTGCGGGCGCTGGAGCTGTCGCTGGCCGGGCGGGTCGAGGACTACGACGACTTCGGCACAACGGCCAATCCCAAGCTCGGGATCGTCTGGTCGCCGACGGAGGGCCTGAACATGCGGGCGTCCTGGGGCACGTCCTTCCGCGCTCCGGCCCTGACTCAGATCCATGACGCGCCGGTCGCCGGAGCCAGCCTAGTTCCGCGCGCCGACGGCTCGCGCATGCTGGCTGTCTATCTGACCGGGGGCAATCCGGACCTCGAGCCGGAAACCGCTGAGACCTGGACGGCGGGATTCGACTATCGCCCGGAAAACGGCCTCGTGCTGAGCGCGAGCTATTTCGACACGCGGTTCGAGGATCGGATCGAGCGGCCGACCAGCGGCAATCTCGCGAACATCCTGACGGATCCGGCCCTGGCGCCCTTCGTCCGCTTCGTCGACGCCGCCAACAGCGCCGAGGACAAGGCCCTGGTGGAAAGCTACATCCGCGCCCCCGGGTTCGGGTTCGGCAGTCAGTTTCCGGCCTCGACCTTCGGCGCCGTCCTCGACGGGCGTTGGGTCAATACGGCGGCGGTGCGGGTGCGCGGGCTGGACCTGTCGACCCGCTATCCGATGGACCTGGGCCAGGGCGTCATGACCGTTGATGCTTCGGCCTCCTGGCTGCTGGACTACGAGGTCCAGATGACGCCGACTGCGGTTGTCAGATCCGTTTTGGACCGGGTTGGCTATCCGACCTCATTGCGGCTTCGCGCTGGGGCGACCTGGACCATGGAGAATCTGGCCGCCAGCCTGCACTGGAGCCATGTCTCCGACTACGCCGATAGCGCCGGAGCGCGGATCGGGGCCTGGAACACGGCGGACCTGATGCTGACCTGGCGGCCCTCGGCGGGACGGCTGGAGGGAGTGAACCTGTCTGCCGGCGTGCAGAACCTGTTCGACGCCGATCCGCCCTTCTACAATGGAGCGACAGGCTACGGCTTCGACGCCGGCCAGGCGAACCAGCTGGGCCGGGTCGTCTCCCTGCAACTCATTCGACGCTGGTGAGGCGGCGGCATGGCCGGCTTCTGTATCCGCCTGGGCTGGGCGGCGATCGCTCTCGCGTGTTGGCTTTCACCCGCCTCTGCGCAGGTGCGCTCGCTCGACATCGACGACGTCCTCTCCATGGAGGCCTTCGGCTCGGTCTCCATGGCGCCGGGCGGCGACCTGGTCGTCTATGAGCGGCGCGGTCCCTATGACAGTGCGCCAAGGTATGACCTCGGCCATCGGTCGGTCTGGACGATCACCGATCTCTACGTCGTCGACCTGAAGACCAGTGGCGAGCCGCAACGGCTGCTGCCGTCCGAGCAGGATGTCGGACTCATTCTCGGTCCATGGTCCCCGTCGGGCCGTCGCCTTCTGGTTTACCGGTTGGCGGGCGACCGCCTTGAAGCCGGGATCGTCGATCCCCATGCCCGGACGGTGCGCTGGACGGGTCTGACGCCAGACCTTCCGTTCAGCGGAAGTCATGCGGGCTGGCGTGACGATGACCGGCTCCTTCTCACGATCCGACCGGACGGCAGCCTGCCCTGGATGCTGCGGCATGACGGCGCGAGCCAGGTCGAGACCGAGCGACGATGGCGCCTGATGGCCGAAGGCGAGCAGTCGTCCGCGACGGTGGTCGGGACGATGGGAGGCGTCGCCAGGGCTCAAACCCGACCTGGGTCCCTGCAGCTGGCGGAGATTGATGCGGCGGTTCCAGGCATGGCGCTCCGTATCCTGGCCCAGGGCGAGATTCTCGATATCGCCGTGTCGCCGGACGGACGTCGGGTCGCGGTGCTCGAGGCCGGGGAGGCGATCGCGGCCGACCCCGATCATGTCCGCGCCCATGGGATGCGGCGGCGGAGCCGATTGAAGCTTGTTGATGCTGAGACCGGCGCGATCACGGCCTCCCCGACGACGGACGTCGCTCTCCACCTCCTTCGGTGGTCGGGCCGGTCTGATGCGGTCCTCGTCTGGGCGCGAGCCGATGGGGAGGCCTGGCGAGAAGGCGGTCTGCGACGGATCGACATCAGCGGCGTCGAGACGTCCTTCGATCAGGGCGGGTTGTCCGCCCTGATCGAAGGAGGCGATGTCGATGAACTGCGCGGCGTTCAGGCGGACTGGCTGGCGGAGGTCCCGGTGTTGCGCGCCCGGAAAGCCGGCGGCCAACGGTTCGACTGGTATGCTCTGGTCGCAGGACGGGCGCCGCGCGCCCTGACCGCAGCGCTTGAAACGCCGCCTGATCGTCTGGCGGCGGTGATGGATGGAAGCCTGCTGATGTTCGCGGACGGCGCGCTCTGGAAAGCGGAGCTCGAGGCCGGGCTGACGCGGCTGTCGCCCCCGGACGTGCGGCTGGCGGACGGCGGCCATATCGACGGCATGCAGGCCCTGAGGCTCAGGATCAACAATGCGCCGCGCCGTGATTGGGCCGTCGGACGACTGGGCGAAGAAGGCGGCCTGATCATGGATGCATCCGGCACAAGGCAGGGCTTCACCACCAGGCCGATGCGGGGCGCATCGGTCCTCAGCGCCGCCTCGGCGACGGTCGTGGTGGCCCTGATCCGCGACCAGGGCGCCGAAACCCTGTGGCTGTCGGGGCGCGGTGTCGATCGAACGATTGACGCGGTTAACGTCGAATTCGCGGCCAGGGCCTTCGCCAGGCCGATCCCGGTCGAACATCGCGACCGACTGGGGCGGGAGACCCGGAGCTGGTTGACGCTTCCGGTCGGCCTCCCGATCGGGGAGGTGAAGGGCGTCGTCGTGAACCTCTATCCCGGTTCGGTCAGCAATGACGCCCATATCGATCCTCGCGTGCTTCTCTATGGGATACGGGGCCCCTTGCTGGCTGCAGCGGGCTATGCGGTCCTCTCGCCGGCCATGCCGGAAAGCGCGGACGACCCGGCGGCGGGCGAAGGTTATGTCGCCAGCGTGGATCTGGCCGTCGACGCCGCGCTGAAGGCCGTGCCAGACCTGCCGGGGGAACGGATCGCGATCCTCGGCCACAGCTTCGGGGGCACGGCGGCGCTGGCCGTTGCGGCGCGGACGCACCGCTATCGGTCCTATGTGGTCTGGTCGGCTGTGACGGATCTCTATGGGGCCTGGGGCGAGTTCGATCCCGTGAGCCGCGCCGTGCCCGAAGAGGGGTTGAGCCTGCAAGCCCAGATGGGATGGGTGGAATCCGGGCAGGGCGAAACCGGCGGGTCTCCGTCGCGGGCCAGGGATCGGTTCGAGGCCGGCAGTCCCTATCTCCAGGCGCAGGATATCCGATCCCCCGTCCTCTTGATTACGGGGGATCGCGACTTCGTCCCCATGTCCCAGTCCGAACGGATATTCACCGTCCTTCACCGGCAAGGACGTCCGGCCCGGCTCGTGACCTATTGGGGGGAGGGGCATTTCAATTGGAGCCCGGCCAATATCCGCGATCTCTACCGTCAGATCCTTTCCTGGCTGGACGAGACCCTGGCCGAAGACGCCGCCGTCATGACGCGGTCGACAGACGCCTCTCCCATTCCCGCACCCAGGCCTCCAGGGCCGCCGCGATCATGATCTCGGCGAAACCTCCTCGCCAGATGAGGGTCTCTTCGTCGAGGGCGGCCTCGGCGACGGCTCTGTCGATCAGGCCCTGGGCGGCCAGGCGCCCATCGAGGAGCCAGGGTTTCAGAACATCGAGGCTGGCGGCGATCCGGCGTCCATAATAGGCGGTCATTTCTCCCTTGGATCGGCGATCGGCGATCTCGGCGGGCAGGCGGTCCCGGAAGGCGAGACGCGCCAGCGCACGGTCCCGCCGGCCGAGGGTAAGGCGCGGCGCGGACAGGGAGAGGCAAGCCTCGACAACCGGTTGCGCCAGCAGGGGGTGAAGCAGGTCGACGACCGCTGTCTGCGGCGAGGCGCCGCTGAAGGTCACGCCGTTGAGGACGCCGGCGATCTGATAGAGCTTGGCGGGGCCGAGGTCGTCGCCGGCGGCCAGCCAGGGATGAGGCGGCGGCGCAGGGGCCGGCGCAATGAAGGAAGGCGTGCGATCCGACGGCGGTGTTCTGGTCCTGTGTGATCGGCGAGCTTCGGCTATGAGCGACCAGACCGAGCCGCCGTTCCAGCGCGCCAGAGCGGGCAGGGCAGGCGAAAAGACCGAGCGCCACCCGTGATGGCGCCAGATGTCGCTGAAGACCTCGCTCGTGGCGGCCTGGACGAAGACGGCGTCCCCGCCCTTGCCGGTCATGACGGAGGAGGCGCCGGCCTCTGCCCACAGTCGCCCGAGGAGAACATCATTGGGGGCATCCAGTCCATTGAACCCGGGGCGAAGGCCTTGGCCCAGTCCCATGAGCATGTCTTCCGTTATGAGGTCTGACGAGCGACGCACCGTTGTCAAGGCGACCTTGAGCATGGAGGCCAGGTTCTTCGCGTAGGGGCGTTCGTCGGCTTCCGGGTCGGGGCCGTAGGCGTTGAGCCACAGGCGGATATCCGCGTGTTCTGATCTAACGAGGCTGCTCGCCACGATGCTGGAATCCAGGCCGCCGGACATCTCCGCCCCGAGAGGACCGCCGATCCGGGCCAGGCCTGTCACGGCTTCATCCACCGCATCCCGGAGGCGTTCTGCCGCCCCGGCGTCGTCAATGAAGTCCTGCTCTCTGTAGCGGGCGAATTCGTCAGGTCGCCATAGAGATACGGGCGAGGTCTTGTCGCCCAGCGTCAGCATGGCGCCGGGAAGAAGCGCGGTCGGTCCGTCGACCAGGGCATGGGCCCAACTGCTGAGCGGATCGGCGAGCGCGTTGGCGAGGCGGCTGGTGTTGATGCGCCAATCCGGCCGTGTGGCGCGAACGAGCCAGTCTGGCGCGTCGGACGCGACGAGGGTCAGGCTGGAAGCGGTCCAGATGAAACAGTCCAGCGAGCCTGAAGGGTCGCGAAGGACGGCTTCGGTTCGGCCGCGCGGGCCGAGCCTGAAGCCGACGTAGCGGCCCCACAGTCGTCTGAACATCTTGCGTTCATAGGCGTGTTGGTCCTCGACCATGGGCATCCCCGTCGTGAAATTCTGCCGGCGATCCAGGATGTCGCCAACCAACAGCCATGGGCCGACCTGCAGAAGGCGGGGCGGTCGGGGCCCGGCCACGCCCAGCCAGGCCAGTTCGCCCAGGACATGGATGATCATGCCGTTGGAGACCGCCTGTTCGCGCAGGATCCTCGCGCGTCCGCCGGCCTCGGCATCGCCGGCCTCCCAGGATGCGAGGACATAGGCGACCACGGTCAGGCGACCAGAATGGGGGTGAAGCCGAGGACCCGGTCGAGATCGTCGGCGAGCAGGACATCATCGGCCTGTAGCCAGCAATGGGCCATGAAGGGCCATGTCCGTACGCCGAAGACCCAGTCGGCATGGAGGCCCCGGGCGGCGAGCAGCCGACGGAGCATGAAGGCGCGGTGAAGGCACTGGCCCTGGAAGGGCAGCCAGGGAAGGAGCGTGCAGAAGACGCTGACCTGCCGGCGAAGGCGTTCGGACGTTTCCGATCCGTCCGGTGATGCGGCCTGTCGGGGAGAAAGGGGCGCAATCAGTTCTGCGAAAGATCGACCCCGGAAGGCGAAGCCGCCGTCGATCGCGTTCAAAGCCACTGCCAGGGCGTCTGACGCCCGCGGGCTCTGGCAAGGCGACAGGATCTTCGTCGGCGTCCGACACGACGCTCTCTTGACGGTGGGAGGCTGCAGGGTCGCCAGGCCAGCGTGCATGAGGTCCTCCAGGATCTCCGCGTGCGCCAGGACTGCGTCTGTCCGATCGCCAGGCTGAACATGCCCGGCCGCGTCGATCAGGCAGGAATAGGCGTCCTCGCGGGTGTCTAGGACGATGATGTCGCCGCCACGCCAGGCCATGTGGACATGGTCGGGGAGCCAGGCCTGGATGAGCTGTCGGTTATCCATGTGAGCGCTCAGGGTTCGGGCGACCGCTTGAGCGGCCGCCCGTCCTGGTTCACGCCATGGGGACGCGGCTGGGCTGGAACGTCTGTTCCAGGTAGTCGCCCTTGATGTCCTGCTGGGTGAGAACCTTGGCGCTGCCGAAGCTGACGCGCTTGATGGCGGTGGTCTTCATCACAGTCTCCTTGGGTTGATCGCCACGGAGGTGGCGAGCTCAGTGAGCGCCTGCTCTTTCCAAGTTCAAAACTATATCTGGAGTATATTTACACTCTACCGGCCAGGCCTCGGTCGATTGGACATCAGGTCCCGGTTTCCATTCTCCAGCCAGGTTTCTGCGCTTTCCAGATCCCGGCCGTCTTCGATGAGCTTGTCGAACATCTCGGTGACAAGGGCGATCAGGGTGCGGGTGTCCTGGCGCTGGATCCTGTCCCCCATAGCGACGTCGTATTTCTGCAGGGCGATGGTCAGGATGGTGGCGAGTTTGTTGTCGGCGCATCGCCGCGCCATTTCCGGCGAGCCCAGAGCGACGGCCAGGAGAATGGCGTAGGGATCGCTGTCGGTCGCGCCGGCGAACCGGTGGATATGGTCGACGTTGAGCCGGGTGTCTCCGGCCTCGAACCGCTCATAGGTGCGCAGAGCCATGTTCATGGCGTTCGCCGTTTCGGTCGCCGTCATGCCGCGATGACGGCGGATCGCCTTCAGCGCCGCGGACAGGACGTCTCCGTCCCTTGCCGACATGGCCGTGGAGCCTCTCATGGGCGCACCACCTTTCGCGCCCATGGTGACGCTTGGAACGTCGACGATCAATGTTCTTTACGTTTGCCGTGGCCGCATGAAGAGCCGAGTCCGCCGCTTTGTGGCGGATGATCCGCCGTTTCTTGGGGGGCGGCGCGACATTCTGCGGCGAGTTTCTCGTTTCCGGCGTCGCAACTTATTGGCGAGGCGGTTTGGGCCGCCAATAGTCTCCGTTCCGGCAGGAGGCGGATGTGACCCGAAGACGCGATCCCTTCATGCTCGCCCTCGACCAAATCCGTGAACGCGCGGGGGCGGGGCGCTATGTGCCCGGTGAGCCGGTCGTCATCGTCGACGAGGCGCGCCGCCTTGGGCTTTCGACGACGCCTGTCCGCGAAGCCCTGGCCTGGCTTTGCGGAGAGGGCCTGATCGAACGCGCGCCCCAGGGCGGTTTCCTGGCGCCGAGGCTGGACGCAGCGGTGGTCCGCGACCGTTTCGCCTTCCGGCTTCATTGCGTCGCGACAAGCCTGGACCTCATAGCCGATCAAGCGGCGGACCTGGCGGCGAGTCTGACGGCTGCATCGGGCCTGACCCTCGCTGATCGCCTCGACATCCTTGTGCGCAGCGCCGGCAACCAGGTCCTGTTCAACGCCTTCGAGCGGGTCGGCAGGCAGGTTCTGTCGCTGGCGTCGGCGGAAAGGAAACTGTTCCCGGACCTGGTCGAGGAGGCCCTCGGGGTGGCGCGATTGTTCGAAGAGGCCTCGCCTCCGGCGCTGCGCGCCGCCCTCGTCGCCTATCACCAGCGCCGAATGGACGCCGCGCCGCTCCTGATCCTTGAACGGGAAGCCGACCTTCTCCGACCGACTGACGGAGGGAGGGCATGAGACTTCTTCTCGGGGGACTGGTCGTCGGCGTTCTGTTCGGCCTTCAGGCGGCGACCCAGATGTTCGCCTGGACCTATCGATGGGACGAGGCGCTCGGCGTGGGGCTTCATGCAGGACCTGACCTGGTCCTCTATCCGCCATGGTCGATCTTCTCCTGGCGAAGCCGGTTCGGCGCCGAAGCGGAGGTCGGTCTGGTCCGATCAGCGCCTCTCGTCCTTCTGGGAACCGCAGCCGGCCTGGGCCTGGTGGGCCTGTTCGAACAGGGAAGGGTGACGCGCCGCGTGCGCGGCTGGGGCGGGTGGCGGGAGATTCGCCGCGCGGGGCTTCATTGCAGCAACGGCGTGGTCCTGGGCCTCTTCGGCGGACGTGTCCTGGCGACGACGGACCTTCGACCGACCCTTGTCACCGGCGGGACACGGAGCGGCAAGGGACGGGGGCATGTCGTGCCTACGCTCCTCGCCTGGACCGACAGCGTCCTGGTTCATGATCCCAAGGGGGAGCTCTGGGTCGTGACAGCCGGTTGGCGAGCCCGGTTCTCCCACGTCCTCTATCTTAACCCCCGAATGCCGAGTTCGGCCTGTTGGAACCCCCTGGCCGAAATCCGGCCGGGACCTGGAGAACTGGCCCAAGTCCAGAGATTGGTCGCCATCCTGTCCGATCCCGGCGGAGCGCGGGACGAGGAGGCGATCTGGGACAAGGCGGCGTCGGAGATCCTTGAGGCCGTGATCCTGCACGTCCTCTACACGGCGGAGGATCAGGACAAGACCCTGGTCAAGGTTCGTGAACTGCTGGCCGACCTCGATGAGGCGGCCGACGTCATGCTGAAGACCCTGCATCGTCCAGGCCCGGACGGTGAACCGCAGGCCCATCCCTTCATCCAGACGGCGGTGAAGGGCTATGCCGCCATGCATGATCGTTTCCGCACCTCGGTCCAGGGCACCGCCCGCTCCTATCTGAAATGGCTGGCGGGGGAGGATGTGGAGCGGGTCATGTCCGCCTCGGACTTCGCCATGGGCGATCTGATGTGCGCCGAGGCGCCCATGTCCCTCTATATCCAGGTGGCGCCGGCGGATGCGATGGCGCTCCGGCCCCTGGTGCGACTGCTCTTCTACGCTGCGGCCCAGGCCTTGACCGCGGAGGAGAAGCGGGACGCTGCCGGACGGGCCAAGCGCCACAGGCTGCTGATGGTCATGGACGAGTTTCCGCTGTTGGGGCGGCTCGCCTTCTTCGAGAAGTCGCTGCGGCTGATGAGCGGCTACGGGATCAAGGCCATGTTCGTGGCCCAGTCCCTGAACGACATCGTCGAGACCTACGGAGCCCACAACACCATCCTCGACAACTGCCACGTCTATACCGCCTTTTCCGCCCTGGATCCCCTGACCCAGGACAAGGTGTCGAAGCTGACCGGCTCCGTATCCGAGATCCGGACCAGCCGAAGCGCGCCGTCGGGCCTGGCGCCGGGACGGGGCAGCGTGTCCCGTTCAGAGGTCGAGAGGCCCTTGATGGAGCCCGGTGAAATTCGCGCCCTGCCTGACGATGAGCAACTTGTCTTCATCGCGGGGCAACGACCGTTGCGGACGCAGAAGCTCTGCTATGACCGCCAAAAGCCGTTCCGCAGCCGCGCGGGCGCTCCGCCGCCGGATCAGGCGGTTCGTGTCGATGCACCGGGCCGGACGCCTCATCCCTGGCTCGGCCGACGGAGCCTGGGTCGCGACGCCGGCGCGAACCTGCCGCTGTTCAAGGAGGTGGCCGGCGCCATGGACGACAGGAAGGCCGCCGCTCGCGCCGCCGACCTCTATGGGCGGGTGGCCCAGGAGATGGCGGCGCAGCAGGCGGTGCTGGATCAACTGCAAGGAGGGAAAGATGGCTAGAAGGGATGCGGCGGCTACGCGCGTGCAGGTCTATATTAACGACCCCAAGGTGGTCTCGGGCCTCAACCGGGAGGCCAGGGCCGGGCGCATCGCCCTGAGCCAGGCGGCAGGCCAGGCGATCGCCCGCGGCCTGCTCAAAAGCCCAAGGGCGGATCCGGAGGACCGGCTACTGACCCTGGAACGATCGCTGCGCGATCATATGCGATCGACCGGCCGGGACATGCAGATTGTGCAGGAGCTTCTGATAGAGGTCGCCAAGGCCTTCTTCCTGCGCCTGCCGGACGCCTTGGCGGACGAAGACCCCACGGTGCAGGCGGCGGTGGAGCGGCGGATCGAACGTCTTCTGGACGACACCGCCGCTCGCATCGTTTCTGGCCGCCGCGACAGGGATAGGGCCGTGGCCATGAGCGAGCCGACGTCGTTCGCGACCGCCAACTAGGTGGCGGCCCATCCGATCATTGCGGAGCGCAAGCTGGAGGCCCTGCGCCACGCGCTTGGAGCGACAGTCCTTGCAGGCCTGGAGGAGGCGGCAGTGGTCGAGATCCTGGCCAATCCGGACGGCCGACTGATCCTGGACAGGATCGGCGAAGGGCGCTGCGACACCGGGCAGGTCTTGTCGCTGGAAGCCCGGGAGCGGGCGATCAGGCTGATTGCGGACTATGTCGGCGAGACGGTGACGCGAGAGAATCCGCGACTTTCGGGCGTCCTGCCCGAGACGGGAGAGCGCTTCCAGGCAATGCTGCCGCCGGTCGCCGCCGGGCCGGCCTTCTCCATCCGCAAGCGTCCGGCGGTGATCTGGCGGCTCGACGACTATGTGCGCGACGGCGTGATGAGCGGGGCTCAGGCCGAGGCTTTGCGCGTTGCAGCGAGAGATCGTCTCAACATATTGATTTCTGGAGGAACAGGATCGGGAAAGACGACCCTGGCCAACGCCGTCCTGGCGGAGCCGGCCTTCGCCGGGGACCGGGTCTTTCTCATCGAGGATACGCCTGAACTGCAGTGTTCGGCATGGGACGTCGTGTCGGTCGTGACACGTCGCCAACCGAAGGCCATCGGCGTGGCAGACCTTGTTCGCGACGCCCTGCGCATGAGGCCGGATCGGATCGTCATCGGCGAAATGCGCGACGGGGCCGCTGCGCTTGAAACCCTCAAGAGCTGGAACACGGGCCATCCCGGTGGTCTGTCTACGGTCCACGCCAACTCCGCGATCGAAGCGCTCCGCCGTATGGAGGACCTGATCGGCGAGGTCGCGAGCCAGGTTCCCCATCGCATGATCGGCGAGGCGGTGAAATGCGTCGTCCATATCCGCCGCACGTCGTCAGGCCGCCGGGTCGAGGCCGTGGTCGAGGTTCTCGGCTATGCAGACGGCGACTATCGGGTCCGCGACCTCGCATGATCACCCGGTGGTGGATGGCCTGTCTTTCGATCCAGGCCCTCGACCCGCGCAGCTTGGCTGTGATAGCGCGGTTATATGTCCAGCCAGCCGATTGCCTATACCGATCCCGCTCGTGAACTCGCAGAGCTATGCGGGCGCCTTCAAGTCCGCACGGATATGGCCGGAGAGACGTTTCTGGCGGAGAAGTTCGGGGTTCAGCCCTGGTCCAAGGATTTCTTCCAGATCCTCTTCGTCATTGCCGAGCGATGCGCGCTCCTGCAGTCGATTGTTGAGACGCTCGAGATCGACGATGACTATCGCGCCGGTCTGGTCGCCAACATTGCCGACATCATGGAGGCTTTTTCCTCAGGTTCGACGCGTAACCCTTGGCAGAACTACGGATACACCAAGGTCGGGGAGGTGAACGTCGGCCCTCTGAAGGCCATCTCCGGACTGGTGCGCCAGCAGGTCGCCTATCGCAAGCTGTCGGACGCCGAGATCGCCGAACTGGAGGAGCAGGTGGCCGCCCTGTTGACCTGGCTGCAGGAGCATCAGTTGGCCGAACAGGACTTCATCAGGCAGTCGCTGATGGAGGGACTGGAACACATGCGTTTCCGCATGGCGCGCCTGACATGGCTGGGTTGGGGTTATACGCTCGAGTCCCTTCGCGAGGTGATCGCCGCCTACATGTTGCTCGAGCGCAGCGGCGTTGATCCCACGCAGAATCCTGAAGCTGCGGCCATGCTTCAGAAGGTCGGTGCGGTCATCAAGACGCTTTACGAGAAGGTGTCGGCCGCCAAGTCCGTGGCCGAGACCGGAGACTGGCTGGTCCGGGCCTATGGCGCGGGCTCCCTGATGTATCACACTGGCAAGCCCGTCGTTCGGGCCCTGATTGGGACCGGCTGACCTCCCGACGCGCCCTCAGGCGATGAGGGCGCTCATCAGCCACTGCTTGAACGCAGCCGCGTCGGCAGCCGTCTCGAAAGCATAGTTGTCGCCCTTGGCGTGGCGCCAGTTGTCGCCGGGACGCTGTTCCAGCCAGGCCAGAATGCGAGCGCGCGCCTCCGGCTCGCGATCCGGCATGCTCATGGTGATGCTCCTGCCCTTGACCCTGGCGTATTCGATCGGCGTCAGTCGTTTCATGGGGACTGGAAGACAGCTGTTCGGCCTTGGCGCCAATGCGGCGGGGCGGGTTCTCAACAGGCGCACGGCGGTTCTTCCCAGGTCAGACATCTGTCGATCTCGCGCCCGTCCGGACCGACTGGAAGATCACGCGGGGGCGATGGCGATGATCTCTGCGCGCATGTGAGTGAGGCGTCTGACGCCGCAAGCCGCAGGGACGGGCGTTCTGCGCAAGTCGGCTCAAGTCGCAAGTCGGGTGCTTCGGATCGGGCGCGGGCAAGTCGGATCGACGTATCGAGAAGTCATGAGAAACTTGTTCAAAAGTCGTATTTAACTCGCTGATTTTTATTGAAAAATGTCGTTGACAATCTGTGGATTGTTTTGCTTGCAATGAGTCGCGGCGCGCTGAAATGCGCTGGGACCAGGGAGGCGGATCATGACACGGAGAGTAGGAAGGCGCTTGTTCGGCGCGGTTGTTACATGCGGTTGGCTGGCGGCGGGCGCCGCCGTCGCGGGCGGATCGGGCATGCCTTGGGAGGGGCCCATCCAGCAGGTGGTTCAGTCGATCACCGGGCCGGTTGTTCAGGCCGCGGCAGTGATCGCCGTCGTCCTGTTCGGCATCGGCGTCGCCATGAGTGAAAGCGGGTCCTCCATGCGCCGGGCCCTGGGCATCCTGTTCGGCCTGACCATCGCCTTCGCCGCTTCGACCTTCTTCCTCGACTTCTTCGGCTTCGCCGGCGGGGCGGAGATCGGCTGATGGCCCGCACGGTCGACAATCTGCGGCCCGACGGATGGGATCTGCCGGTGGCCCAGGCCCTGGTCGAGCCCGTGCTGATGGCGGGCATGCCCCGGGACTACGCCGTGCTCATGGGCACGACGGCCATGGTCCTGGGCCTGGCCCTGCGCATCTGGTGGCTGGGCCTATTGTGGTGGGCCGTGGCCCATGCGGTCGGTCTGTGGGCGGCCCGCGCCGATCGGCGCTTCTTCGACGTCCTGCGGCGGCATCTGGCCCTGCCCGGGCATCTGGACGCCTGAGGCTGTCATGCGCTTTCTCGATGAACATCGTCGGCGTCCGAACTGCCTGGCGGACCATCTGCCCTGGGCCGCCCTGGTCTCGCCGGGCGTGATCCTGAACAAGGACGGTTCATTCACCACCGCCTTTCGGTTTCGAGGGCCGGACCTGGAGTCCTCGACGGACGAGGAGCTGATGGCGGTTCGGGCGCGGCTGAACAACGCCCTGAAACGCCTTGGAACGGGCTGGTGCCTGCATGTGGAGGCGCGGCGAAGACTGGCGGGAGCCTATCCCGAAAGCGATTTCGAGATGGAGGCGGCCTGGCTGGTCGACGCCGAGCGGCGCGAGCGTTTCGAGGCCGCAGAACCGGCCTATGAGACGGACTATCGGCTGGCCCTGACCTGGCTGCGGGCCGCCGACGAGACCCGGCGGCTGGAAAGGTGGCTATTCGACGGCCTGGCCAGGGGCGGACAGGACTGGCGCCAGGCCCTGGCGACCTTCCGGCGGGGGGCCGATGCGACCTTTGATCTTCTGGCGGACGCCCTTCCGGAGATCGCGCCGCTCGAGGATGCGGACCTGCTGACCTGGCTGCACGCCTGCGTCTCGCCGAACGCCCATCCCGTTCAGCCGCCGGAGACGCCCGTCTTTCTCGACGCCTGGCTGGCCGATGCGGGCCTGACGGGCGGCGTGGCGCCGCGGCTGGGCGATCAATGGCTCAGGACGGTGTCTGTGCGCGGCCTGCCTTCGGCGACCCGCCCTGGACTGCTCGACGCCCTCGGCGCCTTGCCCTTCGCCTATCGCTGGACCGCGCGCTGGATCGGCCTCGACAAGGCGGAGGCCGAACGGGAGATCGTCAAGCTGCGCAAGCGCTGGTTCGCCAAGCGCAAGGGCGTCGGCGCCCTCCTCAGGGAGGCGATCACCCGAGAGGAGCAGCCCCTGGTCGACACCGACGCGGCCTCGAAGGCCGAAGAGTGCGACGGGGCCCTGGAGATGCTCGGGGCCGAGGTCTGCGCCTTCGGCTATCTGACGCTGACGGTCACGATCATGGATCCGACAAAAGAAGGCGCGGAGGCCAGGGCGCGAGCGATCGAGGCGGCGCTCAACGCCCAGGGACTGACGGCGCGGGTCGAGGACCTCAACGCGGTCGAGGCCTGGCTCGGCTCCCTGCCGGGCGAACCCTATGCCGACGTGCGCCGCCCCCTGGTCTCGACCCTCAACCTGGCGGATCTCCTGCCGGTCTCGGCGGTCTGGGCCGGGCCGTCGCGGGACGCCTGCCTGGACGGGCCGCCTCTGGCGACTGCGCGGACGACGGGCTCCACGCCCTTTCGTCTCGTGCTCCATGTCGGCGACGTCGGCCATGCCATGGTCGTGGGGCCTACGGGATCCGGCAAGAGCGCGCTGCTGTCCTTCCTGGCCCTGCAGTGGTTTCGCTATCCCGGCGCCCGGGTGATCTTCTTCGACAAGGGACGCTCGGCGCGGGCGGCCACCCTGGCGGCCGGCGGACGCTGGCGGGCGCTGGAGCCGGGGCAGGCCTTTTCGCTCCAGCCTTTGGCCGGGATCGACCGGGAGGATGAACGCGCCTGGGCCGCGGAGTGGATCGCCGAGACGGTGCGCCAGGCCGGTCTGGAGCCGACGCCTTCCGTCCGGGAAGAGATTTGGGCGGCCCTGAAGGCTCTCGGCGCAGCGCCGCGGGAACAGAGAAGCCTGACGGTCTTCTGCGCCCTGGTCCAGAACAAGGCGGTCGCTGCCGGCCTGGAAGCCCTGACCCTCAAAGGGGCTCATGGCGGCCTCCTCGACGGGGCGGGAGACGATCTGGAACCGAGCCGGTTCGACACCTTTGAGCTGGAAACCCTGATGGCGACGCCCTCGGCGACGGCGCCGGTCCTGTCCGCCCTGTTCCACCAGCTTGAACGCAGTTTCGACGGACGACCGACCCTGCTGGTGCTGGACGAGGCCTGGCTCTTCCTCGGCGAGACGGGGTTTGCGGCCAAGATCCGCGAATGGCTCAAGACCCTGCGCAAGAAGCGGGTCTGCGTGGTTTTCGCGACCCAGAGCCTGGACGACGTCGCGGCCTCGCCGATCGCCGCCACCCTGATCGAATCCTGTCCGACCCAGGTCTTCCTGCCCAATCCACGGGCGCTCGAGCCCTCGTCGGCGGACCTCTACCGCGGCTTCGGCCTGAACCGACGCCAGCTGGAGCTGATCGCCTTTGCGACGCCCAAGCGCGCCTACTACTGGCGCCAGCCCCAGGGCCGTCGGCTATTCGACCTGCGTCTGTCGGGCGTGGCCCTGGCCCTGTGCGGCGCCGGATCGTCCGATGACCAGGCCCTCATCGATGCTGTGCTCGCGCGATCCGGCGAGGCCGGCTTCGCCCGTCAATTCCTCAAAGCCAAGGGAGTACGAGATGTGGATTCCGTTTTCGACGCCTTCGCCGCGTCGCCGCTTGCGGCTGAATGGACTCGTCAGCCTCGGCCTGGCGGCCGCGGCGCTGGTCATGGCGGCGCCGGCCCAAGGCCAGCAGGTCGTGTTCGACCCGCGCAATCACATGGAGAATGCGCTCCAGGCGGCGCGCCAGCTCGAGAGCCTCGCCAATGAGGCGCGCGGCCTGGCGGCATCGCCCTACAGCCATCTGACCCGCAACAGCCAGGCCCTGCAGGACATGGCCGAGCTGGCCCGCACCGCCCGGGGGTTGGCGACCTCGGTCAGCGGATTGGAGCGGCAGTTCGAGGACCTCTATCCCGAGGATCTGTCAGGAGCCGACGCCGCGCGCCTGCTCGAACAGGGCCGCAGACGCGCCGAGACGGCGCGTCGCACGGCGGGAGACCTGGCGCGGACCGCCGCCGAACTGGAGCGGCTGGGGCAGGGACGCGGCGAGCGCGTCTCCGGGGCCCTCGGAGCCAGCCAGACCGCCCAGGGGCAGACGGCGGCCGTCCAGTCGACGAACCAGATGCTGGCGGTGCTGGCCGAGGACCTTGCTGCGTTGAGAGTCGTCATGCTGGCTCAGGCCCGCCTGCTGTCCGAGGGGGCCGCACGCGACGCCGCCGAGCGGGCGGCGGGAGCCGAGGCGCGGCGCCGGTCCTGGGGCCGTCCAGTCGCGGTCCCGAACCCGCCAGCCTTCGATCCCCTGTCGAACGCCCGGAACTGAGGAGCAGGACGATGGCGACCTCGGTCGGCGTGGAGACTCCAAACGAACTGATGGCGGTCTTCTCTAACACGGTCTCAGCGGGCTTCAGCGCCTTGCAGGGCCCGGTCAACGGCGTCTTCGGGCTGATGATCGTCCTGGTGACGGCCCTGACCGGGATACAGTGGGCCCTGTCGTCCAATCGGGAGGTCCTGGCCTCGGGCTTTGGCAAGGTCTTGCTGATCGGGGCCTTCGCCTGGTTGATCAACGACTGGCAGGCCCTATCGGAGACCTTCTATGCGGGCTTCCTGGAGCTTGGGCTGACGGCCGGCGGCGGCGATCTGAGCCGGGCCGACTTCCTCAACCCCGGCGCCATCCTCGCGGAGGGGTGGCGTATCGTGAAGGCTCTGGGAGATACGCCGGCGCCCGTCGAGAACCCGCTCGACATCGCCGGCAACCTAACCGACGCCCTGATCCTCGGCCTGGCCATGATCGGCATCATGCTGGCCTTCGCGGTCCTGGCCCTGCAGATCATCGTCTCCCTGGTCGAGTTCAAGATCGTCACCCTGGGCGGCTTCATCCTTCTGCCCTTCGGCATATGGAGCAAGTCCGCCTTCCTGGCTGAGCGGCCGCTGGGCTATGTCGTCTCTTCCGGGCTCAAGGTCCTGGCCCTGGCCATCGTCGTGTCGGGCGCGCGCACGATCTTCGATCAGCTCCAGCCGTCGGCCAATCCCGACATCTACGAAGCCCTGACCATACTGGTCGCCGCCATCCTCCTGTCCATGCTGGCCGTCTTCATTCCAAACCTGGCCTCGGCCCTGGTTACGGGCGGTCCGGCCCTCGGCGCCGGCGCGCTGGCGACCGGCGGCCTGGCGGTCGGGGGAGCCGGCCTTCTGTCGGGGGCGGCCCTGGTCGGAGCAGGAAGGCTGGCGGCCGGAGCAGGGGCTCGCATGGCGGGATCCGCTCGCGCCGCATCGGGCGCGGGATCCGGAAGATCCGCTCCGCCTGCGTCGTCGTCCTCGCCTTCGCCGCCGCCGCCGCCGCCACCGTCCGGGCCGACCCGTCCCGGCGGCGCTCCGGGCGCTCGTTCAGAACCGAGGCCTGGACGAAATGAAGCGGGTGATCGTGCGCCTAGCGGCGCTGGGCAGGCACGGCCGGCAAGCCCCCCGGAGGCTGAAGGGGGAGGCGGAGCTGTGGACATCGAGCCTCTCCACGACGCCGCGCGCCGGGACGCGCCTGGGGAGCAGAGGTCTGCCCGCACGCCCGCGAAGATCGCCAGGGAGGCGGAAGCGGCCCGCGCTGACTTTCACAGGGCGGCGGCGGTGGACGAAACGATTACGAAAGGCCCGCGTCCGAACCGATCCGCCGCCTTGCAGGCCTTTTTCCTCGCCAACGCCGGGCGTGGGTTGATGCCGTCCATGGAGACCAGCGGAACCCTCTCGCCATCCCTCAAGACCGAGGAGCCCTGAGATGCACCCCTTCTTCCGACCGAAACGGGCCCTGACCTCAGTCCCCGAGGCGACGCCCTATCAGCGCGCCGCCCAGGTCTGGGACGACCGGATGGGCCTGTCGCTCGCCCACGCCCGCAACTGGCGACGCATGGCCCTGGCCAATCTCGCCCTAGCCGCCTTCCTCGGGGCGGGCTGGTGGGTCCAGGCGGATCGGGCCGTGGTCAAGCCTTTCGTGGTCGAGGTTTCGGACTGGGGCGAGACCCAGAGGATCACCGCCATAGGCGGGCGTTATGAGCCGACGGAAGCCCAGGTCGGGCATGCGCTCGGCGGCTGGATTCGCGACGTACGCTCCAAGAGCATCGACCCCATCGTCATCCGGCAGAACTGGCTGCGGGCCTACGACCTGATGACGCCGAAGGCCGCCGCCTTCCTCAACGCCTGGGCCCAGACCCACGATCCTTTCACGGAAGTCGGCAGGGAGGCGGTCAATGTCGAGGTCCTCAATGTGGTGCGCCGCACGGAGCGAACCTATGACCTGCAATGGCGCGAGACCCGTTTCGTGAACGGGCAGCAGGCCGGGAGCGCGCGCTGGCGCGCCCTGATCACCACAGGCCTGCAACCGCCCCGCACCGAGGCGGAGCTGATGAAGAACCCCCTGGGATTGAAGATCGAGGACGTATCATGGACTCCCGACGCCTCCTGACCCCCGTGTCCGCGCTTGCGGCCGTCGCATGGCTGCCGTCCGGCTGCGCCGCGCTGGCGGGCCTGGACGCGTCTTCTACGGACATCGCGCCGCCGCCCGCCGCCGTCGAGCGGAAGGCGGGCGAGCGGTCCGATGCTGAGCTCGTCATTGTCGAGCCGTTAGGGACGGCAGGGGTCTCAACGGAAATCCCCTACCTGGCGGCGGTCGCGACACAGCCGGAACGGGCGGTTCCGCCAAGGAGCGGACAGAGCGGCCGCGCCGCCATAGCGATCGCCAACCAGGCGGCGCGGGCGCCTTCCCGAACGGACGGCTTCGTGGGCGGGGTGCAGGTCTTTTCCTGGTCCCTGGGCCGGGTGTTCGAGGTTTGGACGGCGCCCTTGCGGGTCACCACGCTCACGCTCGGGGAAGGCGAGGTCCTGGTATCGAAGGCGGCCGGGGACACGGTTCGATGGCAGATCGGCGAGACCACGTCGGGCGCAGGCGCGGCGCGCCGGACCCATGTTCTCCTGAAGCCGCTCGAACGGGGGCTGGAGACCAATCTCGTCCTGACCACCAATCGCCGCGTCTATCTCCTGGACCTCAGGAGCGGGGCCGCCGAGGCTTTCAATATGGCCGTCGCCTGGGAAGAGGATTCGGTCGGGGAGGGGCAGGGCGCAGGCGATGTCGAGGCCCCGGACCCGCACCTGAGGCCGTCAGGCCCGCTTGATGCGCGCTATCGTATAGAGCCGCAGGGACGCCGCGCGCGCTGGACGCCGTTGTCCGTCTTCAACGACGGTCGACGCACCTTCATCGTCTTCGGCGACGCGCTCCAGATCGACGAGGCGCCGGTCCTCTTCGTTCTGGCGCCGGATGGAGAAGCCCAGCTGGTCAACTACCGGCAGAAGGATGGTCTCTTCGTGGTCGATCGGTTGTTTGATCGCGCCGAACTGCGCCTGGGCGGACGAAGGCCCCAGGTGGTGCGGCTCCATCGCCTTGGGGGAGAAGGGCGATGACCGACTTCAACCGCCTTGATGCGAACGCTTCTGACGGGCCTGCGCCCAAGGAGCCGCCTCCGGGGCTTTCCCTGCGCGCGCCCCGCCCGCCGGTGATCCGGTTGCGCCGGTCCGTGGTCCAGATGGTGGTCATGGCCGGTGCGATCTTGGTCTCGGGATCCCTGGCCTGGGCCTTGGTGGTCCAGCCGGAACTTCGGGCCGACGCCCGGGAGCGGGAGGCTGAAAAACGTCCTGAACAGGGGCGGGGCGTGGTGCGGCCGACCGAAGTCGTCACCCGACAGCCTTCGAGTTACGACCGCTTGCCGGAACCCAGGATCGGCGACCCTGTCGAGCGCCCAGAGGCTTCGTCTCCTGCGCCCGCCTATGTTCCGCGCGCCCATGGGGCGCCGCTGATGCAGACCAGAGCGACCGCGAGCGGCGCGGAGCAGGCGGCGCGTTCAGGGCTCTTCTTCGAGGCGCCGGGCAGAACGAGATCGGACGGCGAGGCCCAGGGCGCCGAATCCGCCGTGGCTGCGGCGCCCGGCAGGCGTCGGAGCGATGACTACAACGGTCACGCCCTTGTCGCGCCTCGCTCGCCCTTCGAACTCAAGGCCGGCGCCGTGGTGCCCGCGGCCCTGCTGACGAGCGTCGACACGGCTCGCGCCGGGCCCGTGGTCGCCGCCGTGACCCAGAACGTCTTCGACACGGTGACAGGGCGACATTTGCTGATTCCACAGGGGGCGCGGCTTCTGGGTCGTCATGAGGGCGAAAGCGCCTATGGAGACCGCCGCGCCTTCCTGGTCTGGGATCGCCTGATCCTGCCGAACGGCAAGAGCCTGGTGCTGGACGGCGAGCCAGGCGTGGATGCCCAAGGCGCGGTCGGCGTGCGAGGGCAGGTCGACCGTCGAATATTTCCTCTCCTGATCGGCACGCTCTTCGCCGGCGCCGTCACCACCCTGGGACAGATGGCGAGGGATGACGGCGGGCGGAATCCGGGCGGATGGCTTGGAGACGCCGGGGATGCGGCCGCCATCGAGGGGGCGCAGGTCGGCGGCCGTCTGGTGGATCGCGAACTGGAGGTGCGGCCCTCGATCCGGCTTCGTGCGGGAGCGCCGGTTCAGGTCCTGATCACGCGCGACCTGATCCTGGAGCCCTACCAGCCATGACCCGCAAGGCGATCCTCGCGGGCGCGACGGCGGGCCTCGTCCTTCTCATAGCCCTGGCTGCGAGCGGAGTCGGGAGGGCGCATGTCCTGATCAATGAAAGTCCGAGCCTGCCCCGCGGTCTCTATCTGCGGTGGGGAGAGCGGATCGAACGCGGCTCCATCGTGGCCGTGGGCCAGCCTGTAGAAGTCAGGGCCTATCTGGCTCGGCTGGGGATGCCGGCTGAGGTCCTGCTGCTGAAGCGCGTCGCGGCGGCTGGCGGAGACACGGTGTGCGTCGAGGGCGGCGTCCTCCAGACGCCTGGACGTCGTGTGTCGACGCGCGCCCACGACGGACAGGGCGAGGCCCTCCGGGTCTGGGAAGGGTGCCGCTCCCTGGAGCCTGACGAACTCTTCCTGCTGGGCGACACGCCGGGAAGCTTCGACAGCCGCTACTTCGGCCCTGTGAAACGGGGGGCGGCCAAGGGAAACTATCGGGAGATTCTGACGTGGTGAGATCTGTGCTGCTGGCGGTCCTGATCCTGGGCGCGCCCGCCTCCGTACACGCTCAAGAGATCGACTGGAACCGGGCCGGCGGCGATCTGTTCGGCCGTCCGATCGAGGCGACGGAAAGCCTGCCGGTCGCGGGCGAAGGCCCACGCCTTATGCCGTTGAGCCAGCCTTTCGCAGAGGCGGTGGCTGCGGCGGCGGAGCGGCATGGCCTGGATCCGAAGCTGCTTCACGCCCTGGTTCTCACGGAGAGCGCCTATCGTCCAGACGCGCGTTCGCCCGCTGGGGCGGGCGGCCTGACCCAGCTCATGCCGGCCACGGCGCTCGAGCTGGGCGTGAGGGATCGGTTCGATCCTGTTGAAAACCTTATGGGAGGCGCCGATTATCTCGCGCGGCAGATCGTCAGGTTCGGGGATCTTCGCCTGGCCCTGGCGGCCTACAACGCCGGTCCCGGCCGGGTCGCTCGCCTCGGCCGCATTCCGGAGATCGCCGAGACCCGCGCCTATGTCGCCACGGTCGTGGACTGCTACCTCGCCCTGACGGCGGGCCGGCGTCTGACGAGTTCGCGGCAATGCGCGTCGGTTGAGGGCGGGCGATGATCCCCGATCGCGACATCGACGAGGTGGAGGCCACGCTGGCGGACGGCGACGAGGATCTCCTGACGCGGGCGGAGGCCTCCGCCTTTCTCGGCCTGTTCGGAATCCGGATGAAGCCGGCGACCCTGGCCCGCCTGTGGTCCACGGGGAATGACGGTCCGCCGTGTCGGCATGTCCGCTCGAAACCCCACTATCCGCGCGGCCTGCTTCGGGACTGGGCCAGGTCCCAGATCACTGAGGTCAGGACCGGGGCGCCGGCCGCTGCAAGAGGGCGTCGTCGTGGTTGAACGCCGGACCTTTGATCCAGAAGGCGATCATCCTGAGGCAGGCGGGAAGGAAGATCGTCTGCTTCCATGGAAGCAGGTGAAGGACGTGGTCGGGTTGAGCCGGTCGACGGCGTGGCGGCTTCAGCGAATCGGAGACTTCCCCGAGCCGGTCCGGATATCGCTCAACCGGGTAGGGTGGTGGGAAAGCGAACTCACGGCCTGGAAGGAAAGTCGCAAATCCCGCAAGCCGCTGAGGCCGAGATTCCTTTCGGCGCCGCGAGCGCCTCGGCTGATTGAAACAGCGCGCTCGTCGCGCACGCCGCCGGATTTCACGCCGAAGTCGACAGCGACTGCGACTGCGACTGCGGCGCCATCATCTCACGCAGGTAGTTCGGCGCGACGGCGTCGAGGTACAGCCAAGGCGTCGAGCAACCAGATTGACTTCGGATTCTAGGACCGTGAGCCATGAACGGGCTTCAGGTCAGGCCGATGACGCGGAGGGACGGAAAACCAGTCCCTCGGTCGTCGTCGCCACCCAGATATCTCCTTCAGGAGCGGTGCATCTGAAGACGACGGCTCTTTCTCCAAGCCAGAGGACACGAGCATCACAGGGCACGCCCTCCTGCTTCTCAATGCTTGCCCCGCTCATGAAGCCCGAGGCAGCGAAAAGCTTGGGAGCTTCTGTGAAGGCCAGTGTGAGCCATACGGCTGCCGGTGCGAAAACGACCACGATGGCGGCCTTGGCCATGTGCGGGATCTTCTCGAAATCGTGACGGTTGAGAAAGGGGTGCATGGCGCAGCCCAGAGCGATCAGAGTGGCGACGAATTTTACGCCGAAGCCGCCGACGCCGTTCGGGATCCAGAACACGGCGCTGGCCGCCACGACGCCCGCCAGGGCATAGGGGCGTATCCGCATGGGCATCTTTTTCAGGATCGGGTCGAGCAGCGTGCCCGGAATGAAGGCGAACATGAACAGGGCGACCAACAGAATGCCCAGGATGACGCCGGGGACGATGGTGTCCCCCGGCGTGACCAATTGAGCCACCGACAGCCCCCATATCCCGAACACCGAGTTCAGGAAGACGATGACGGCAAGAAAGCCGAGCACCGTCGCGACCGGGAGGGTGTGAAGCGCAAGATCGCGCCAATATATGAAGCCCCGTTGGGGCGGCTGAGGTTGGCTCATCGGTATTCCAGGAATTGCTGAAAAGGTCGCCGCGGCGACGTGCGACGGAGGGGCGAGGCGATCGAAACGATCACTTCTGCTGGGAAGGGCGGCTCGCCTTCAGGAGGGCTTGAAGCGCCACGTGGTCGCGACGCCAGAGGCGACCGGTGAGCGAACAGGCGAGGGCGCGGGCCTCCTCAAAGCCGCCCGGGGCGAAGCTGTCGGCGGGCTCGCCGAGTTGTTGTTCGTCGAGAGCGAAAAGCAGCGGCGCATGTGCATTGCTCGCAAGGGCGCGTGCGAGGCGCGTCTTGCGATCCGTGATCGGAGCCTTGGCCGCCAAGGCGTGGTAGGCGTCGGCATAGAGCCAGAAGGCCGTCGTATCCTCAGTCTGCGTGGTTCGCAGGGCGGTGAAATCCTCGAACCGTCCGGCGATGAGAAGAGCGGTCGCCAGGGCGTATCGAGCGCCGATCCGGTCATCGACATCGAGTGCGAGCACCTGGCGCAACTGGGCTAAGGCTTCGTCATGTTCGCCGTTTTCCAGCGCGCACAGCGCATAGCCGACGCAAGCCCTGAGATAGGGGCGGGCGTAGAGGTTGTCTCCCAGCCTTCCTGCGTCCGATTCGATTCGGTCGCCGGCGTCGCGTCGTGTGATTTCGCGCGCCGCCAGCCAGGCGGCGAGCGCTTCGGGGCTGCTCTGGCGCATGGCCGCCGCCGCCGCGCTGTAGCTGTCGGATAGCGAGGGGGCGGCTCTAATGGCTTGGATCGCCAGGGCCAGGCGCTCGCGCGGCGGAGCCAGGTCCACTTCCTCAAGAAGGGCGCAGGCGAATTCGCGGGCGTCGTCTTCATGATCGTTCGACATCAGGCGGGCGTTCCGGACGTAGCGCGACGCGAAGCCCTGGAAGGTCGCCCCATCTGATTGGGAGCCTTCAGGTGTGTCCCCGCCGTGGGATCAGCCGCGAGGACGGCGATCGCCTGCTCGATGACCATGCTGCGGGTTCCGAGCGCCTGGCCTGTTTGCGGATGGCGCTCAATGCCGTCGCTGCGGCCGCCGCGCCCGTCCCAGGTGGTTCGATGTGTGTCGATCCATTTCCCTGCGTCTGGGCCCTGGCGCGAGGCTTCGCGACGAATGACGGCCCCGACGAAGACGGGGCGGCCGTCGTCGATGACGACATCATACTCCACGACGCTGGGCACTCGAACGCGAACGACACGACGATCCATGAAACCTCTCCTGATCCTTGGGGTAACCGTGAAGCTTGGATACGTCAGGATCGGTCGGAAGTTCAGAGGAGCGGCTCATTTGTCTGTCTGCCATGCCGGCCGTCATGCGCACGGCAATGAGGGCTTTCGAACGCGCGAAAGCCTGAAAAGCGGTGCAAAGCCGTGCAAGTCGACGTCAGCGCGAGAACGACTGCCGTGGCTGCTGGATGGGAAGGTGGATGGGAAGCCCTGTGGGCTAAATATTAAGCCTAGCGATTTCATGGGCTTAATGCCCCCGAGTGGCTCCGCGGGTAGGATTCGAACCTACGACCAGCCGATTAACAGTCGGCTGCTCTACCACTGAGCTACCGCGGAACATCCCCTCGGGGGAGGCCGGCGTATAGCAGCGCCTTTTCGATTCACGCAACTGGTAAAAGACAGAAATCGCCAAATTTTTTCGCAAAGCCCTGCGCTACAAGGCTTCGCATGACTCCGATCCATGTGAACGACCCTGATGATCCGCGCATCGCCGCCTTTCGCGATGTGAAGGAGCGCGATCTGACCGGGCGGCACGGTCTGTTCATCGCTGAGGGCGAGGTGGTGTTGCGCGTGCTGGCGTCCGAGGCGTCGCGCTGCACGCCCGTATCCATTCTGATCGCCGAGAAGCGCCTGGAGAAGCTGCGGGAGGTGCTGGAGCGTCTGCCGGGCGACGTGCCGGTTCATGTGGCGTCGCAGGCGGTCCTGAACGCCGTGGCGGGGTTTGATCTGCATCGAGGCGTTCTCGCCTTGGGACGCAAGCCTGAGCCCGTGGAACCGGGCGCGTTGCTGGACAGCCTGCCGGAGCGGGCCGTGGCGGTCGTGGCGTGTGGAATCGGCAATCACGACAACATGGGCGGGCTGTTCCGCAACGCCGCCGCCTTTGGAGCCGGAGCGGTGCTGCTGGATCAGACCTGTTGCGATCCTTTCTATCGCAAGGCGATCCGGGTCTCGGTCGGCGCCGTGCTGCGGACGCCGATGGCGACGGGGCTGGAGGCCGAAGCCATGATCGACCTGTTGCAGGGCAGGGGGTTCGAGGTGCTGGCTCTGACGCCCTCTGCGGAACAGACGCTGGCGGAACTGAAGCCGAGCAGGCGCACGGCCCTTCTGCTGGGCAGCGAAGGGCCGGGGCTGCCGCGCGACATCATCGCGCGCTGTCGTCCGGTCGGCATCCGGATGGCGGGGGGATTCGATTCGCTGAACGTGGCTGCGACCAGCGCTGTCGCCCTGCATCATCTGACGACTGCGGGAGCGGGTTAGGGCCGAAAACAAGAAAGCCGCCCCGAAGAGCGGCTTTCTCGATGTTCATCGCGATGGAGGCCTGACCGGGAATCGAACCCGGGTGCAAGGATTTGCAGTCCTCTGCGTCACCACTCCGCCATCAGGCCGTGACCCCGTATCGGTGGGGCCCCGCCATCGCGAGGGCCGTCAGCTATCAGATCGGATTGTCCGCTGCAACGCACGGACCTATAAGCGCGTCACATTTCTTCGCCTGAGCCGACCTGAAGGACTTCGGATTATGGATTTCGCCGCCGCCCGCAAGGTGATGCTGGACTCGCAGGTCCGCGTGAACGACGTCACCGACCGCCAACTGCACGCCGCCATCGGCGCTGTGGAGCGCGAGCGATTCTGCGCCGCCGACCGCGCCTTTTCGGCCTATGCCGACGTCGAGCCGGAAATCGCGGGCGACCGTCGTCTGATGTTGCCGCGTGATGTGGCCAAGCTGTTGCAAGGCCTGGACGCCCGCGCCGGTGAAAAGGCCCTGGCGATCGCCGCGCCGTACGCCGCCGCCGTTCTGGCGCACATGGGCCTGTCGGTGACGGCTCAGGAATCCGATGCGGCCGTGTTCGACGTGGTCGGCGCCGCCCTGGCCGAGGCTGGTGTCGAGACCGTGGTTGCGCCCCTTAGCCAGCCGCAGGGCGAGGGCTATGACCTGATCGTCAGCGAGGGCGCCGTGATCGAGCGTCCCGAATCCTGGATCGCGGCCCTGCGTCCCGGCGGTCGTCTGGCTGTGGTGGAGCGCGACGGCGCCAGCGGCGCGGCTGTGCTCTATGTGCGCGGTCGTGAAGGCGTTTCGCGGCGCGAGCTGTTCGACGCTGCGCCTGAGTTGCTGGCGGAAATGGTCCCGGCGCCCACGTTTGCGCTCTAAGGCCATTCGTGGCGACGGAAGGGGCGTCGCGCTGCGTGAAAAAAACTTAACTGGCGTCGGGCGGGCCTAGCCTCCAACTACGCGGATACAAGGCACTACAGGCGCGCCGGATGGGGGCGTCAGGCAGGGACAGGTTCATGTTGAAACGCTCGCGCGCGCTCGCTTCGGTCGCACTGGTCGCATTGACGATGGGGGCGACGCCGGTCTTCGCCGAGTCGTTGCAGGAGGCCATCGGTCTGGCCTATCGCACCAACCCGACCCTGCTGGCGCAGCGGGCGAATCAACGGGCTCTGGATGAGAGCATCGTCCAGGCGCGCGCCGGCCTGCGGCCGACCATCAACGCTTCGGCGGGTGTCGATTACAGCCGCACCCGCACCGATCGTGTGACGACGACGATCCCTGGTCAGACCTTCCCGATCGACACCAACGGCGACGGCGTGCCTGACGCCACCGGCACGCTGCCGGGCAGCAGCAGCACCAGTGGCGGGACGATCGAAAGCGACGGCGCCAGCGCCAGCGTCAGTCTGACGCAGAACATCTGGACGGCCGGACGCGTGTCGCACGGCATTTCTGCGGCCGAAGCCAATGTCCTGGCCGGCCGTGAGAATCTGCGTCAGGTCGAGCAGCAGGTCATGGTGACGGTCATTCAGGCCTATGCCGATGTCACCCGCGATCTGGAGATTTTGCGCATCCGCCAGGAGAACCTGAAGGTGTTGCGTCGCCAACTGGATGAATCGAACGCTCGATTCGAGGTCGGCGAAATCACCCGCACTGACGTCGCGCAGTCCGAGGCTCGTCTGGCGCAGTCGGAATCCGATCTGGCCAGCGCTCAGGCGCAACTGTCCGTGTCACGCGCGGCCTACGCCGCCGTCGTGGGACAGGCGCCGTCCAACCTGCAGACGCTGCCGACGCTGCCGGGCCTGCCGACCGATTTCGACGCAGCGATGGACGTCGGCCTGGCCGAAAACCCCGGCGTGCTCGCCGCTGTTCACGCCCAGCGCGCGGCCGAGGCCAATGTGGCGGCGGCGCGGGCGGAGTATCTGCCTTCGGCGCGCCTGAACGCCTCCTATGGCGGGACGGCCAATGATCTGTCGGGCTTGGATTTGGGCGATCGCACCAGCTTTACGGCCGGCGCAACCGTCTCCGTGCCCTTGTTCACCGGGGGGCTGAACCGTTCGCGCGTCGCCCAGGCCCTGGAGCGCGCCAACGCCGCCCAGATCAACGTCGAGGGTGAACGTCGCACGGTTCTGCAATCGGTCAGTTCGGCCTATGCCCAGAGCGCTTCGGCGCGTTCCAGCGTTCAGGCTGGCGAACAGGCGGTGCGCGCCGCTTCGGTGGCGGCCGAGGGCGTGCGCCAGGAGGCTCAGGTCGGCCTGCGCACCACCCTGGACGTGCTGAACCAGGAGCTTGAACTGCGCAGCGCGGAAGTCGCCCTGACCAGCGCCCGTCGCAATGAGTATGTCGCCCAGGCCCAGCTTCTGGCGGCCATGGGCCGTCTGGGCGGCCCCAACCTGGATCCGACGATCGAAGCCTATGATCCGTCTGACAACTATCGTGCGGTACGCAATCGCGGCGCCCTGCCTTGGGATGGCGTGATCGAGGCCATCGACCGCGTCGCCGCCCCGACGACGACGCCCGCCGTCGATGTGGAAGATGCGCCTGTTGATCGGCAGTTGAAGGGTGAAGTCGTTCGCACTGCTCCCCAGGGCTGAAGGCTGATCGACAAAACGTCCGTTGATTCCGACGGGCGTTGATGCGACGACAGGATTCAAGGGGGAGGCGAGTCTGACGGCTCGGTCCCCATCGTCGCCTGCCTAGTCCGCGTCGGTTGGCGAGTGTCCCCGTTCGAGCGCCCAGGTTGAGGTTCCGACATGACCGAACAAGCCGCCCAGGAACCGACGATGGAAGAGATTCTGGCGTCGATCCGCCGGATTATCTCTGAAGACGACGCTCCGGCCGAAACCGCCCCTGTGGCGGAAGCGGCTCCCGAACCCGCGCCGGAACCAGAACCCGTCGTCGCCGCGCCCGAGCCCGCGCCGATCGAAGACGAGGTGCTGGAACTGACCGAGCCCTATGAGGCGCCGTCAACCGAAGCCATCGGCGATCTGGACGTGGCGGACGCTGCGCCGTTCCCGACCGAACCCGCGCCGGCGGCGCCGCAACCCGCGGCCGTTGTGGCGGAGGCCGAAACCCTGGTCGGCGAAACCGCCGCAGCCAGCGCCGCTTCGGCCTTCGCCGGACTGGCCGCCAGCTTCCAGAAGCCCGAGCCTGCGCCGGTTGCTTCGGCCGCCGATATGAACTTCATGAGCGGCAATACGGTCGAAGCCATGGTCCGCGAGATGTTGCGCCCGATGCTGAAGGACTGGCTGGACGCGAACCTGCCCGCCATCGTAGAGGCTCAGGTCCGCAAGGAAGTCGAACGCATCGCCCGCAACGCAGGCTGATCGCTTCGAAACCTTGCTGAGTTTTACGACGCCCCTCAGTCCGCTGAGGGGCGTTCGTTTTTCCAGTCGAACAGGGCCTCCAGCAGACGCACGGCCTGCCCGCGCTCGCTGGCCAGATCAGGGTCGCGGCCCAGCAGCAGACGCGCATCGTCCGCCGCCGCCAGCAGCAGCGAGCGATGCCGGATCGGGTCGGCGAAGCGATAGGCCGGGAATCCGCTTTGTTTCAGGCCCAGCGGGTCGCCGCCGCCGCGCAAGCGGAAGTCTTCCTCGGCGATTACGAAGCCGTCCTCGGTACGGCGCAGGGTCTCCAGTCGTTCTTTCGCCGTCTCGCCCAGGGCGCCGTCTTCGCCGCCGTACAGCAGGATGCAGGAGCTGGCCTTGGCCCCGCGCCCCACGCGACCGCGAAGCTGATGAAGCTGCGCCAGGCCGAAGCGGTCAGCATGCTCGATCACCATGATGGAGGCGTTGGGCACATCGACGCCGACCTCGACCACGGTCGTCGCGACCAGGACGGGCAGGCGGCCGTCCGCGAACTCGGCCATCACTGCTTCGCGCTCGGCGCCCGGCATCTGGCCGTGAGCCAGACCGACCTCGGTTCCCAGATATTTGCGCAGATCTTCCGCCCGATCCTCGGCGGCGGCCAGGTCGATGGCCTCGGATTCCGCCACCAGAGGACAGATCCAATAGGCCTGGGCGCCCGCCTCGACCGCCGCCTTCAGGCGTTTCGCAACCTCGCCGATGCGCGCCAGCGGCAGGACGGCCGTGGTCACGGGCGTGCGGCCGGGCGGTTTTTCCATCAGGCGGCTGACCTCCAGTTCGCCGTATTGGGTCAGTTCCAGCGTGCGCGGGATCGGCGTCGCCGACATGGTAAGCAGGTGGACGCCGCCCAGAGCCGGATCGCCCTTGGCCTGCAAGCGCTGACGCTCGCGCACGCCGAAGCGGTGCTGCTCGTCGATGACGGCCAGCCCCAGTCGACTGAACTGCACCGCATCCTGAAACAGGGCATGGGTGCCAATGGCGACCTGCGCCTCGCCCGATGCCAGAGCCGCCAGCTTGCCGCGCCGTTCGGCCGTGGTATCGCGTCCGGTCAGAAGCAGGCTGCGGACGCCGGCCTGGTTCAGCAAAGGCGACAGCTTGTCGTAGTGCTGGCGCGCCAGGATTTCGGTCGGCGCCATCAGGGCGGCCTGGAACCCATTGGACGCCGCATCGGCGAGGGCCAGGGCCGCGACGGCGGTCTTGCCCGACCCGACGTCGCCCTGCAGCAGCCGCCCCATCTGCTCGCCGGAGCTCAAGTCGGCGCGGATTTCCGCGACGGCCTGCTCCTGCGCGCGGGTCAGGGCGAAGGGTAGGGCGGCCAGCAACCGGGCTGACGCCTCGCCCGGCATGATGCGGGCGGCGGGCGTGATCTGGCGCGCGCGGCGGCGACGGGCCAAGGCCAGCTGATGCGCGAACAGTTCGTCATAGGCCAGACGCTGGCGCACGGGCGTATCCGGCGTCAGATCGGCCTCGTTCGTCGGGGCGTGCAGGGCCTCCAGTGCCGCACGCCAGCCGACCCAGCGCCGCGCCGACAGCCAGTTCGGCTCCTGCCATTCCGGCAGTTCGGGGGCGAGCGCCAGCGCGCCCTGCGCCAGCTTGCGGATCTGCCGCGAGGTTAGCCCCTGCGTCGCCGGATAGACGGGTTCGGACAGCGGAATCTCATCCGCCTTCTCGATGGGCAGGATGTAGTCGGGGTGGGCGATCTGGACTTCGCTGTTGAAGCGCTCGACCTTGCCGGTCACCAGACGGCGCGACCCGCGTGGAGCCAGGCTCTCGATATGGCGCGGCGATCCAGCGAACCAGATCAGGTGGATGAAGCCGGTGTCGTCGATGGCGCGCACCTTGATTGGCGCGCCGTGCTTGTGCGGCGGAATCAGGCGGTCGATCGTCACCTCGAAGACGCCGATCTCGCCGTCGACGGCCTCCATCGCCGTGGTGCGGCGGCGCTGGATCACGCCGCTGGGCGAGAGAAACAGCACGTCGCGCACGAGCGGACCCGCCACCTTCTGCACCAGAGGCGCGCTGCGCGGCCCCACGCCTTTCAGCGTGGAGACGTCGGCGAACAGGGGAAAGAGAATCTCGGGCCTCATCATTGGACAGCATAGCTGGCGAAGCGGCGTCTGGAACGCTATCTGATCGGCCTCTTACCGAAGTGAACGGACAGGCAAGGAAACCGCGTGGCCGATATCGACGCACGTCCTGAGGACGCCCTGAATTTTGATGACCGCAAGACGCGCCTGGGCCGCATCGCTTTCCGCGCCTGGCGCCGGGGCTTCCGCGAGGCGGACATGGTGCTGGGGCCCTTCGCCGATCAGGTCGCGCCGACGCTGGACAACGACGAATTGACCGAGTTCGAGCGCCTGCTGGATGAAGAGGACCAGTACCTCTACGCTTGGATCATCGAGCGCGAACCGACCCCGCCCGAATTCGAAGGGCCGATGATGGCCCGCATTCGCGCCTTCATGCGCGCCCATGTCGCCGCCGAAGTGGCCAAGGGCATCGGTTGATGGTCGCGGGGCTGGCGCGGACTGACGCAGAACTGGGCGGCGCGCCGGAGGGGCTGGACGCCCTGATCGTCGCCGAGCGGATCAAGGCCCAGGGCGGGACCGCTTTGTTTATCGCGCGCGATTATCAGCGCACAGGCAATTTCATCCAGGCGTTCCGCTTCTTTGCCAAGGATATTGAAGTTCTTGAATATCCTTCGTGGGATTGCCTGCCTTACGACCGGCTGAGCCCGACGGCCTCGGTCGCCGCCCAGCGCATGGCGACGCTGACCCGGTTGGCGACCCGCGATCCGTCAGACCGAACGCCGCTACTGGTGGTCGCCACGGTCGCAGCCGCCGCCCAGCGCACGCCGCCGCGCAGCGCGGTGACCGGCGCGGGTTTCGCGGCCAAGGTCGGCGCAGATCTCGATACCGGCGCTCTCGAGCGCTACGTTGCGGCCAACGGCTATGTGCGCGCCTCGACCGTGTCGGAGCGCGGCGAATACGCCATTCGCGGCGGGGTGATCGATGTCTTCCCGCCGGGATTTGAGGAGCCGGTGCGCCTCGACATGTTCGGGTCTGAGCTGGAATCGATCCGCGCCTTCGACCCCGAGACCCAGCGTTCGACGCGCCAGTTGAAGGCCGTCTCTCTATCGCCCGTGTCCGAAGTGCTGATGGATGCAGATTCGATCTCGCGCTTCCGCAGCGGGTATCTGAACCTGTTCGGCGCGCCGGGCGACGAGCCGATGTACGCCGCCGTCAGCGAGGGAGCGCGCCGTCAGGGCGTCGAGCACTGGCTGCCGCTGTTCTACGACCGGTTGGATACGCTGTTCGACTATCTGCCGGATGCGGCGCCGGTTTTTCTCGACAGCCAGACGGAACAGGCGCGTGCGGAGCGCTGGAACCTGACCGTCGACGCCTATGAGGCGCGCAAGGAGGCGGCGCGCGGCAAGGGCGGGGCGGCCTATCGCGTCCTGCCGCCCGTGCGGCTCTATCTGGACGACGGCGACTGGAACAGCGCCCTGGCCGGTCGCGCCGTGCGCCGCCTGTCGCCCTTGGTCGCCGGTTCGGGCGAAGACGCGGGCGGTCGATTAGGCCGTAGCTTCGCCGCCGAGCGGTCGCAGGACAGCGTCAACCTGTTCGCCGCCGTCGCTCAGCATGCCGAGGCGCTGAAGGGGCAGGGCAAGCGCGTCCTGTTCGCCTCATGGTCCGAAGGTTCTGCCGAACGCCTGGCCGCCATGCTGGGCGATCACGGCCTGACGCACGTCGTGGCGGTGCGCGACTGGGACGATGTGCAAGGCGCGCCGGACGGCATCTATCTGCGGGCGGTGTTGCCGGTCGAGCATGGCTTCGCCACCGACGATCTGGCCGTCATCTCCGAGACCGACATTCTGGGCGACCGTTTGGCGCGGCCCAAGCGCAAGCGGCGGGCGTCGAACTTCCTGGCGGAGGCCTCGGCCCTGACGGCGGGCGATCTGGTCGTCCACCTGGATCACGGCATCGGCCGCTACGAGGGCCTGCGGACGCTGGAGATCCAGGAGGCGCCTCACGACTGCCTCGAACTCCTCTATGCGGGTGAGAGCAAGCTCTACCTGCCGGTTGAGAACATTGACCTTCTGACCCGCTACGGCACGGACGCCGAAGGGGTTCAACTGGACCGTTTGGGCGGCGCGGGCTGGCAGGCGCGCAAGGCCAAGGCCAAGGAGCGCCTGCGCGCCATGGCCGAGGGGCTGATCGCCCTGGCCGCCAAGCGGGCGCTGCGCGTGTCCGACGCCATCACGCCGCCCGCCGGCCTGTTCGACGAGTTCTGCGCCCGCTTCCCGTATGAGGAGACGGACGACCAGTTGAACGCCATCGGCGACGTGCTGGAAGATCTGGGCAAGGGCACGCCGATGGATCGCCTGATCTGCGGCGACGTCGGCTTCGGCAAGACGGAGGTGGCCCTTCGCGCCGCCTTCGTTGTGGCGATGACTGGCCAACAGGTGGCCATCGTCTGCCCGACGACCCTGTTGGCGCGTCAGCACTTCAAGACTTTCAGCGAACGCTTCGCCGGTTGGCCGATCAAGGTGCGCCACCTGTCGCGCATGGTCACGGCCAAGGACGCGAACGAGACGCGCGCGGGGCTGAAGGACGGCAGTTTCGAGATCGTCGTCGGCACCCACGCGGTTCTGGCCGATCAGGTCGGCTTCAAGGATCTGGGCCTCGTCATCGTCGACGAGGAGCAGCACTTCGGCGTCAAGCACAAGGAGAAGCTGAAGTCCCTGCGGGCCGATGTTCACCTGCTGACCCTGACGGCCACGCCGATCCCGCGCACGCTGCAGATGGCGCTGTCCGGCATCCGCGAGATGTCGATCATCGCCACGCCGCCGGTCGATCGTCTGGCGGTGCGGACCTATGTCACGCCGTGGGATCCGGTGCTGGTGCGCGAGGCCCTGCTGCGCGAGAAATATCGCGGCGGTCAGGCCTATTACGTCGCGCCGCGCCTGAAGGATCTACCCGACATCGAGCGGTTCCTGCGTGAACAGGTGCCTGAGGTGAAGTTCGTCGTCGGCCACGGCCAGATGAGCCCGACCCAGCTGGAAGCGGTCATGAGCGCCTTCTATGATGGCGAATATGACGTGCTGGTCTCGACCACCATCGTCGAGAGCGGCATCGACATTCCGACAGCCAATACGCTTGTCGTGCATCGCGCGGACATGTTCGGTCTGGCCCAACTTCACCAGATCAGGGGCCGGATCGGCCGGTCCAAGGCGCGGGCCTTCGCCTATCTGACGACCGATCCGACCAAGCCGCTGAGCCTGTCGGCGGAACGCCGTCTGCAGGTGTTGCAGTCGCTGGACAATCTGGGCGCGGGCTTCCAGTTGGCCAGCCACGACCTGGACCAGCGCGGCGGCGGCAACCTGCTGGGCGACGAACAGTCGGGCCACATCCGCGAGGTTGGCGTCGAACTGTATCAGCAGATGCTGGAAGACGCCGTCGCCGAACTGCGCGAGCAGGGCGAGGCGGCGCCGGATCGCGGTTGGTCGCCTTCGATCAATGTCGGCGCGGCCGTATTGATTCCAGAGGATTACGTCCCTGACCTGAACGTCCGCTTGAGCCTGTATCGCCGCCTGTCGGACGCCGAGAAGATGGAGGACCGGGAGGCCATGGCCGCCGAGCTGATCGACCGGTTCGGCCCGCTGCCGGACGAGGCGCAGCAGCTTCTGCGGATCGTGGGGATCAAGGCCAACTGCCGCACGGCCATGATCGAGAAGATCGACATCGGGCCCAAGGGCGCGGTGCTGACCCTGCGCAACAACACCTTCCCCAACCCGATGGGGCTGGTGGGTCTGATCCAGAAGAACCACGCCTTCTGGAAGATCCGTCCGGATCAGAAGATCGTGGTGAAGGGCGATTGGCCCACGCCGGAGGATCGACTGAAGGTCGCCGAGCGCATCACCGCCGATCTGGCGCGGGTGGCGGGGGCGGCCTAGCCCCTGCGCCTCAGCCGACGCGAGCCTTCATGCTGCGTATCAGGGCGTCGAACAGGTTGACGTAGTCGTCGGTCCACGGCCGCACCTTGGTCGGCTCCAGCTTGCGCCAGCGGCCGTCGGCCTTGAAGTCAGCCAGCCCCTCGGCGGTCGGCGAGATGACCAGGGCCTCGGTCGAGGCTTCGGCCATCAGGGCGGCCTCTGGGTTCTCGATATAGACCTGATGCAGTTCGGCCGCGCCCAGTTCGCGTGCGGCGGCGACGGCGGGCAGGGTGATCTCCAGATTGCGGTTGGACAGGTGCAGCACAACGACGCCTGTGGGCTTCAGCAGCTTCAGATAGCCTTCGATCGCTTCGCGGGTCAGCAGATGGGTCGGCACGGCGTCGGACGAGAAGGCGTCGATGACCAGGAGGTCATACGTGCTGCGAGGCTCCTTGTTCAGCGTCAGCCGCGCATCGCCCAGCACTGTGCGGATCGGCCCGTCGGCGCAGTCCGAGATGAAGGTGAACCAGTTCGGATCGCGCGAAATGCGGTCGACCATGGGGTCGATCTCGAAGAAGGACATCTGATCCGAAGCGCGCTTATAGGCGGCCATGGCGCCGGAGCCCTGGCCCACCACGCCGATGACGGCGGCTGGGCTGCGGGCCTGGATCAGTTCGGCCGCCTGGCCCAGGGGCGTGGTGCGGGCGTAATACATGGTCGGGGCGCAGGCGAAGTCCGGATGGCGGGCCTGGGCGCCGTGCAAGGTGGTGCCGTGCATCAGCACATGGATGTCGCCGCCCAGCTTGGGGTCTGGCGTGACCGCCACCCGCATGACGCCGAAGAAACTGCGCTCGGACAGGCTCCAGTCATAGCCGCGGCCGATGTAGTGGGCGGACAGGGTCATGGCCGCGACGACAGCCGTGAACATGAGCACTCGATCCCGAACCACGAAGGCGAGAATGGCGGCGACGCCCAGAATGATCTGCGCCGTCGTGGTCAGGCCGAAATCGCTGAAGGCCGTTCTCAGAGACGGGTTGTAGCGCAGCATCTCGAACAGCAGGGGGACGAAGACGGCGGTCGCCAAACCGGCGGCCATCAGCCAGATTTCATGTTTGGCGGGACGATCGCCCAGCCAGGGACGGGCCAGGCAGACCAGCACCATGACCAGCGGATATTCCAGCACCGTCTCGAACACGACTGGCGCGATCAGGGCGGTGAAGGCGCCGCCCAACACGCCGCCCAGCGACAGCAACAGGTAGAATTCCGTCAAGCGGTCCGGCGCTGGACGTCGCGCCGCCATCTGCTGGTGGCACATCAGCGCGGTGAAGAAGAAGCCTAGAAGGTGAAGGCCCAGCAGCGCCAGCCACTGGCCGGTCGCCATCCCGACCAGGGCGGCGATCAGCACCGTGAGGAAGGCCTGCAGCATCAGGGTGATGTGCAGGGGAATCCACGGCTTCGCCTGGAAGGCGATGACGAAGGTCAGCAGATAGAGGGCTAGGGGCGCGACCCAGAGGAAGGGAGCGGAGGCCACGTCCGTTGAAAGGTGAGCGGTGACGCCCAGCATCAGGCTGGATGGAGCGGCCGCGAGCAGGACCAGCACCACCTTCCGGCGCCAGGGAATGGGCGGGCTGCGTTCAGCGGCCTTCTGGGGCTGAGTGATGCTCGCCGCGCGCGGCATGAGGATCGCAAGGCCCACCAGCATGATGGCGAAGACGCCATAGCCCACGGTCCAGCCCCATCTCTGTCCTGACAGGGAGGCCAGTGGCTCGATCAGGGCGGGATAGGCCAACAGGGCCAGGAAGCTTCCCAGATTGGAGGCGGCGTACAGGACATAGGGGTTGGCGCCGTCGGGTCGTCCTGCACGGACGCGCGCATACCAGGCCTGCAACAGGGGCGCCGTGGCTGACAGAACGGCGAACGGGGCGCCGACCGACAGCGCCAGCGCGCCGAGCAGCCAGCCGATCGGGGCAGCCGGATCTGGATCGCCAAGCGTCTGGGTGATGCTGAGGGGAAGGAAGAGGGCCGCGACCGCCAACAGCACCAGGTGGATCACCGCCTGCGCCCGTATCGACGGGATGCGTTGCAGCAGGTGGGCGTAGAGATAGCCCGCCAGCAGGGCCGCCTGGAAGAAGACCATGGCGGTGTTCCACACCGACGGCGACCCGCCCAGCAGCGGCAGCACCAGCTTGGTCGTCATCGGTTGAACGACGAATACCAGGCTGGCCGAGGTGAAGACGGCGACGGCGAAGGCCGCAGGTGTTATCGCATCGACCTTGCGATGCGCCGGCGTCAGAGTTTGATCGGTCATTCGCTGCTTTCGACGTCGGGCGGCTGATTCCGTCCGGTGAGGCTATGACGACTCGTGGACGGAGCGAATTCCTATGTTGCCGCAGGATATCGAGGCGATCGCCGAGGCTGTGATCCGTCGGGCGGAGGCGAAGGGCCTGATGATCGCCACGGCTGAAAGCTGCACGGGCGGGCTGGTGTCGGGCGCCCTGACGGCGATTGCAGGATCGTCCGCCGTGCTGGACCGCGGGTTCGTCACCTACAGCAATGAGGCCAAGGTCGAGATGCTGGGCGTGGACAGCGATCTGTTGGCGAGCTTCGGCGCCGTGTCAGAGCCGACGGCCCGCGCCATGGCTGAGGGCGCCACTGCGCGCTCGCGGGCCTCAATCTCGGTTTCTGTGACGGGCATCGCCGGGCCCGGAGGCGGCTCGCCGCAGAAGCCTGTGGGGCTGGTGCATTTCGCTGCGCACGGCCCGAACGGCCGCACCGTGCATCTGGAGAAGCGTTTCGGCGACATCGGCCGCGACGCGATCCGGTTGGAAAGCGTGCGGACGGCCCTGGGGCTGCTGACGGACGCCGTGTCGGAATGAGCGAGGCTGTGATGACGGTGGACGCGCGTGGCCACAAATGCCCGGTGCCCAGCCTGCGCCTACGCAAGGCGCTGGAGGGACGAGAGGCGGGCGTCCGGCTGACCCTGCTGGCCACGGACGCCATGGCGCGGATCGACGTGCCGTTCCTGATGCAGGAACTGGGCGGCCGCGTGGTTCAGATCGACGAGACGGACGGCGTCCTGAGCATCACTGTCGAGACTGGCGCCGCTCTGACAGATTGACGACGGTGTCGGGCAGGGCGGCTGGCTCGGGCGGAACCGCGTGGGTCTCCCATTCGATCTCCAGTTCCGTGGCGAAGGCCCCGCCGTAGAAGACGGCGTTGACGTTCCATGACAGCCAGATCAGCAGCACCACCACGGCGCCGACCGAGCCGTAGGTCGCGCCCAGATGGACGATCTGCTCGACATAGATGGTGCACAGCCAGGAGAAGAAGGTGGACATGACCGTGGCCACCAGGCCGCCGATAAGCGCCGCCTTCCAGGCGACGCGTTTGGCGTGGGCCATGGCGTAGCGGTAGAGCATGGTCAGCCCCAGCCACAGGCCCAGGGCGGGCCATAGGCCGTCCAGCGGCAGGGCCAGCCAGCCGACGGGCTGATCGGCATAGGCGTGCTCCATCAGGCGTGACGTCACCACGGCGCCCGACACGATGGTGAACAGCACGAAGGCGGCCAGCGCGACCAGGAAGGCCAGCATGTTGAACTTGAAGAAGCCGAGCGGGTTGGTCTCGTCGTGGATCAGGTTCAATCCGGCCAGCAGGGCCTTGAACCCACGGTGCGCCGCATAGGCGCCGATCACCAGGGCGATGGCGCTCTGGGCCGAGACGGTGCGCGCCGAGGCGTTCGCCAGACGGTCGATCTCGTTCAGGAACAGGGTGCGCGCGGCCGAAGGGATGACGTCCGCCAGGGCGGCGGCCTGTTCGCTGACCTGTCCGATGGTCAGAACGGCCTTGTAGAAGCCGATCAGGATGGCGATGGCCGGGAACAACGCCAGCAGGGCGAAGAAGGACACGCCGCCCGTATAGAGCATGACGTCGCGACCCCAACTGCGGCTGAAAGCCCGTGTCATCAGGCGCAGCCAGAGTCGGGGTTGGGCCGTGATCGGCTTGGAAAAGGTCAATCGGCAGTCTCGATCGTCAACGAAGGGGGCGGATTAACCCCATTCGCAGCAAGGTGAGAAGTCCCAATGTCGTCATCGGATGATCAGCCTTGCCCATTGCGGGCCTCGTCGGCGCCGGTATCATGGCGGTTCTGGAGCGGTCGCGGGGGCGAGCCGCCCAGGCCAAGGAGACAGTGTTTGGAATCTGATCCGCGCGTTCTGGTCGTCGCCGACGCTGACGATCAGCTTGGCTCGCTTTGCGAAGGACTGGACCGACTAGGATGGCGCACCGTGACGGCGCGCTCGCTGGATGCAGCGCTTCTGGCGGTGTCGGACCTGCCTGTGGATGCGGCCGTGGTCGAGTTGAAGAGCCTGGCCGAAGGCGGGTTGGAGCGCCTGCGCAGCGCCGCCGCCCCGCGCTATCTGTCGATCCTGGGTCTGGGCGCTGCGTCAGAGCCTGGAGGCGATGGATGCGATCTGGTTGTGTCGACCCATCCGCATCCTTTGCAGACGGCCTTCCGGTTGGAGCAGTTGACGCGCGCGGCGGTGGCTGAGGAAGAATTCAGGCTGCGTCGTGCGACGTTTGTAGGGCACGGCGTCGACCTGCCTGAGCCGACGATGGGCGACACGCCGTTGCAGGTTCTGACGGCGGGTGCGGCCGACCGCCGTTTCCTGGCCCTGTCCAACGCCCTTGCGGCGGCGGGCGCAGAGGCTGTGGCGGCGCCGACTCCCTACACGGCCTTCGACTATCTGCATGAGCGAGCGTTCGACGCCGCCGTGTTGTGGGGGGATCGGGATCATGCGCCGGCCTTATCGATCGCGGCGGGCATGCGTCGCAACACGCGCCTCTATCATATCCCCCTGACCCTTTATCTGCGCGAGAAGGTCGAGCCTGATCTGGCTGCCTTGTTTGAACGAGGCTTCGCAGACGTCGCCGCCGCAGAGACTTCAGAGGAGGAAGCGGCCGAACGGGTGCTGGCCCTGGCGCGCAATCATCGCCGTCGGCAGGGCTTGAGACGGGCTCTGGACGCCGTACGCGGTTGCGACCTGATGGACCCTGAGACCGGACTGTTCAGCCGCGACCTGTTCGCGGCGCATTTGGCGCGCATCGCCAAGGGCGCGCGTGAGCGGAACCGACGCCTGTCCGTGTGCGTCCTGCGCGTGCCGAATAGCGAAACCATGGCGGCGGTCCGTGCGGGCGGCTGGCTGGAGCGGGCCATGCCCCAGATCGGCGCCATGGTGTCGCGCCTGGTGCGGGTGGAGGACACGGCCGCCCGTCTGTCGCCGGAAACCTTCGCCCTGGCCTTGCCCGCGACGGATCACCCTGCGGCGCGGCTGACGGCGGAACGGATCGCGGCGGTGATCGCCTGCACCGCCTTCGACGCGGGGCCGAACCGCTCGCCCTTCGTGGTGGAGCTCGACGTCGGCGTCGCCGAGATGCAGCCGGATGAAACGCCGGCCGCCTTGCTGGAACGCGCTTCGGCCCAGGTGTCGTGACGGTCTAGGCGTCGGCGTCGTCGTCCAGTTTATGACCGTCCAGGCGGGCTGCGTCGCGGTCGCGTTCGGCCTTGGCGGCATCACGTTCGGCGCGGGTGCGTCCAAAGGTCAGGCGGTTAGCCTCGGCTGTCCGCTTGGCGGCGGCCTTGTCGCGGGCCTTTCGCGCCTTGTTCAGGTTGACGATCTCACCCATCAGACATGACCGTCCGGGCTGTCCTTGGCCCAGGCGCGCTTCAGCGCCGGGCGGGCGCCGATGCGCTGGACATAGGCGTCATAAGGCTCGCCCGCAGGCATGGCGGCGCGGAACCACTGCAGCAGGCTGCCAAACAGGATGTCGAGGGCTGAAAACTCTCCCAGGATGTAGTCGCCGCCCTGGATCGCCGTGCGCCAGCGCCGGTCCAGTTCGGCATAGGCGGCCTTCTGAGTCTCGTTCCAACCGGCGGGCGGACCGGAGGTCAGCACCGTCTCCAGCACATTGTTGTAGAGCCCCAACCACGACAGGTACTCGGCCCGGCGCGGATCGGCCGGTCCCGGCGCCAGGCCCGCCTCGGGGTGGCGATCGGTCAGGAACAGGAAGATCAGCACGGATTCGATCAGCACCTGGCCGTCGACCTCGAGCGCCGGGGCCTGCTTCAGCGGATGGGGGTTGGTCGGATCGGTTCGGCCCTGGCCCTCTCGCCGCAGAATGTCGACGTAGTGGATGCGATAATCGGCGCCCAGTTCCTCCAGCAGCCACAGAAGGCGGGTCGAGCGGGACTGCGGCGCGTGGTGAATGATCATCGACATTGTGAACTTCCTCGCCTGGCTTTGCGGTGAACCCTCTAGCGGCCAGGCCGTTCCGAGGCGGTCCCCATAGTAACGGAGAGCGTCAATGATAAACGCCTCGATGATCAAGGAACATCAGGAAGTCGTCGGTTCGGACGGCCGCCATGTCGGCCGCGTCGATCATGTGATGGGCGACCAGATCGAGCTGGCGAAGCTGGACCTCGGTTCAGGCTTCAAGCACCATATGATCCCTATCAGTTGGGTCACGCACGTGGACGAGCACGTCCATCTGAACATGACCCAGGACGAAGCCAAGGCGCGCTGGACCGAGAAACACTAAGGCGTCGCCTTACCGCGATTTCATCCCGGGCCCCGCTGCAATCAGCGGGGCCTTTCGCCATATGAAGAGGGTGATTGACGCGAAGGAGCGACCGATTTGATCCGACTGACCCTGAACCTGCTGTGGTTCTTCCTGGGCGGGTTCGCCTCAGGCCTGGCTTGGCTGTTCGGCGGGCTGTTGCTGGCCTTGACGGTCGTGGGGCTGCCGTGGGCGTTTTCGGCGTGGCGGATCGCCAGCTATTCCTTCTGGCCGTTCGGGCGCGAGATCGTCTGGCGCGATCCGAACCCGGCCGATCTGGGCGCAGGCTGCCTGGGCGTCGGGCTGAATGTGATCTGGCTGGTGCTGGCGGGCTGGTACATCGCCTTGGCGCATATTCTGATCGCCGTGCCGCAGTTCGTCAGCCTGATCGGCATTCCCTTCGCTCTGAAGAACGTCGAACTGGCCAAGCTGTCGCTGGCGCCCGTGGGGCGGACCATTCGCGACAAGGACTGAGCATGAAAAACGCCGGCCGGAGCGAACCCGGCCGGCGTCTTCATGTCTGGCGATAAGCGCGGCTTACTGCGGCGAGATCATCTTCTCGGGACGGACGTATTCGTCGAACTCGGCATCCGTCAGATAACCGCCGCCGACGGCTTCCTGGCGCAGGGTGGTGCCGTTTTTGTGCGCCGTCTTGGCGATGTTGGCGCAGGTGTCATAGCCCAGCTTGGCGTTCAGGGCGGTGACCAGCATCAGGCTGTTTTCCAGGCCGTGCTTGATGTTGTCCTCGCGCGGCTCGATGCCGACGACGCAGTTGTCAGTGAAGCTGATGGCCGCGTCGGCGACCAGGCGCACGGACTGCAGGAAGTTGTAGGCCATCACCGGGTTGTAGACGTTCAGCTCGAAGTGGCCCTGCGAACCGGCGAAGGAGATTGCGGCGTTGTTGCCGAACACCTGGGCGCAGACCTGGGTCAGGGCTTCGCTCTGGGTCGGATTGACCTTGCCCGGCATGATGGACGAGCCCGGCTCGTTTTCCGGCAGCGACAGCTCGCCCAGACCCGCGCGCGGACCCGAGCCCAGGAAGCGGATGTCGTTGGCGATCTTGAACAGGGAGGCGGCGACCGTGTTGATCGCGCCGTGGGTGAAGACCATGGCGTCGTGCGCGGCCAGGGCCTCGAACTTGTTCGGCGCCGTGGTGAAGGGCAGGCCGGTGATGCCCGCGATCTGGGCCGCGACCTTTTCAGCGAAGCCGATCGGAGCGTTCAGGCCGGTGCCGACGGCGGTGCCGCCCTGGGCCAGCTCCATCAGGCGCGGCAGGGTCAGTTCGATGCGCTCGATGCCCATGGCGACCTGATGGGCGTAGCCGCCGAACTCCTGGCCCAACGTCAGCGGCGTGGCGTCCTGAGTGTGGGTGCGGCCGATCTTGATGATGTGGGCCCAGGCCTTGGCCTTGGCGTCCAGGGCGGCGTGAAGATGCTTCAGGGCGGGGATCAGGTCGTTGACCACCTGCTCGGCGCAGGCCACGTGCATGGCCGTCGGATAGGTGTCGTTCGACGACTGGCTCATGTTGACGTGGTCGTTGGGGTGGACCGGCTTCTTGGAGCCCATCTCGCCGCCCAGCATCTCGATGGCGCGGTTCGAGATCACCTCATTGGCGTTCATGTTCGACTGGGTGCCCGAACCCGTCTGCCAGACGACCAGGGGGAAGTGGTCGTTCAGCTTGCCTTCGATCACTTCATTGGCGGCGGCGATGATGGCGTCGGCCAGCTTGGGGTCCAGCTTGCCCAGGTCGCGGTTGGTCTCGGCGGCGGCGCGCTTGACGATGCCCAGGGCGCGCACGACCGGCAGAGGCTGCTTTTCCCAGCCGATCTTGAAGTTGCCGAGCGAACGCTGGGCTTGGGCGCCCCAATAGCGATCGGCGGCGACCTCGATGGGGCCGAAGGTGTCGGTTTCGATACGAACGTTGCTCATGTGCGCGGGACTCGTCTCTCAGGCGTGGCGGGAAGATGCCCGGCGGTGTAGCACGCAGGCGCGGCGGGGCAAGGCGAGCCGCACTTCACGAAAGGCTGATGGCGCGTGGACGGCTGGATCGGAACCGGAAAGGTCAGGGCCCGCGAGCAGGGCGAGGCGGTCGAGATCACGATCGACGGCCTGACCACCCAGGCCAAATACTACAAGCCTCTGGTCTATGAGTTCATGCGCAAGGAATGGACGTCGCGACCATCGTGGGGCGACTATGTCGTCGAGATCGTGATGGAGCACGTCGGCGACCCGCCATGGATGGACCTGGACAACCTGGCCAAGGCCCTTCTGGACGCCATCAAGGGCTATCTGTTCCACGACGACAGCCAGGTCGCCCGCCTGCTGGTCGAGCGCCGCGAAGGCGAGCGCGAGCGCATCACCATTCGAGTCTTTCCCCGCAAATAGAGCCACGAAAATAGGGGCCGCGCCGGGCGCGACCCCTATCTAAGGTCAGTCTAGAAGCGGTTCAGCCTGCCGCGTTCGAGATCAGCGTCTGTACGTCTTTCGGCTTGGCGATGTTCGAGCCGGCGGTCTTGTAGGTGGTCAGCTTGCCGCCTTCCCACAGGCCGACTTCCAACGCCTTGCTCGCCGGGTCGATCAGCAGATAGGCCGCGTTGACGCCGCCCTCATGCTGCTTGTTGCCCGAAGTGAACAGGACGGCGCCGTCTTTTTGCAGCGGCGCTTGGGTCTGCATATTGGTCGTCAGGACGTCGAACTTGTCGCCCAGCAGCGTCTTCAGATCAGCCGTGATCGCGCTGTCTTCTAGAAGCTTGGTCTCGTTGGGATACTTGCCGATCTGGGTGTTCAGGGCGTTCCAGTCAGCAGCGGCGGTTTCAACGGTTGCGGGCGCGGCCTCGGTCGAGGCGGTCGGGGTTTCCGCCGGCGGCGTCGCTTCAGGCTGGCTGCAGGCGGCCAGCGTCAGGGAAACGGCGGCGGCGGACATGAGAGACAGACGCATGGAAGCGACCTCGCTTAGGTAAGGAAGGGGAGGTTACGGCAACGCTTATCTGCAGCCAAAGGTTGCGCGCCCTTTGGCGCGAAGACGTTATTTCTTGCGGAACTGGTCCAGCGAAACGACCTTCGGGCCGTCGTCGTCCGAGGGTGGAGGCGGGGCGGCGTCCGGGTCGCGCGCCGGCGGCGACAGGGGCGCGATCTCGGCCTCGACGATTTCCGGCTCGTCGAACTGCAGCAGGAACTGTACGCTGGGGTCGTAGAAGCGGACCACGGCGCTGTAGGGCACGGTCAGCACCTTGGGCGCGCCGCCGAACTTCAGCATCACCGAAAACAGGTCAGGCTCTACCGCCAGATCCCAATACTGGTGCTGCAGCACCACCGTCATCTCGTCCGGGTATTTGGCCAGGACGTCCGGCGGGACGCTGACGCCGGCGCCGCGGGTCTTGAAGGTGATGTAGAAGTGGTGGGCGCCGGGAATGCCCTCGGGCTCGGCCGCGCGCTCAAGCGCCAGGCGGATCACGCCGCGCAGGGCGTCCTGGGCGAGTTGCTCATAATGCATCTCGTCGACAGGGGGAGTTTGATCCGTCATCGGCGCCTCAAGAAAGGGGAACGCGCGACTGTTACCCGCCCAAGGCGAGCGACGGAAGACGCAGAGTCGCCTGCGGCAAAGGAATTTCGATGTCGGGACAAGCGCCGGGATTCTGTCGCCAGACTCCTAAGGAAGTGGGGGGCTTCTGTTGCCAGGCGCCCCCCGGGCCCCGCCTAAGGATCTGAACCCCTAGGACTTAAGTGTTCGAAATCAACCGAACCGCATTACGCGGCGAGGCGGACTTCTCCAGCGAAGTTATCGTTCGCAGTTAGATAAAGGCCCGATACGGTGGGCCAGGACGAGCGAAAGCAATCCTCTTTACACGTCCGTCGATGCTAGTCGGCCCCATGCTGCCTCCGCCGATAACGCGGGGAAGAAGTTGGTGGAGCCGCCGGGAATCGCACCCGGGTCCGGTCCGCTTATTACAGGCGCGTTTATCGCCATAGCTCGGGCGAACCCGAGCAGGATCAATATAGTATGGGCGACGCGGCCTTCCAAGGGGCTGGCGAAGAAGTTCAGGCGAAACCGGGGTGGCGGGGCCAATCCCTCTGCTGGTTGCGGAACCAGGTCAACTGACGCTTGGCGTAGTTGCGGGTGGACTGCTTCACGGCGTCGACGGCGTCGCCCAGCGACAGTTCGCCCCTTAGATGCGCCGCCAGTTCGCGCACGCCGACGGCCTTCATCGCGGGCAAGTCCAGGTCCAGATCGCGGGCGACGAGCGCGCGCACCTCGTCCAGCGCGCCGTGCGCCATCATCAGATCCACCCGCGCATCGCATGAAGCGTAGAGGCGTTCGCGCGGGGGCTCCACGACGAGGGCGTCATAGCTGTGGGGAGGCAGCAGCGGTCGGGTGTCGGCCTTCCAGGCGCTGAGCGCGCGGCCGCTGGCGCGATGCACGCTGAGGGCGCGAACCAGACGCTGCCGATCGCCGGGAAAGACGGCGGCTTCGGCGGCGGGGTCGACTTCGGCCAGGCGGCGACGGAAGGCGGTTTCGCCTTCAGCGTCGAACTCGGCCTGAACGGCGTCGCGGGTTTCGACCGGTATGGGCGGAATATCGGCCAGCCCCTTGGTCAGGGCGTTGAAATAGAGGCCGGTGCCGCCGACCAGCAGGGCGGGGCGCCCCTCAGCCGCCAGTTCGGCCAGCAGGTCCATGACCGCCCGACTCCATCGACCGACCGACCAAGCCTCGGCGGCGTCAGCGACGCCGTAGAGGTGATGCGAGACCCTAGCTTCATCCTCAGCCAAGGGGCGGGCGCTCAACACCCGCAGGTCGGCGTAGAGTTGCTGGCTGTCGGCGTTGATGATGACGCCTCCTATTGCGTGCGCGCGTTCCATCGCCAGGCGCGACTTGCCCGAGGCGGTGGGGCCGGCGATCAGGGTGACGAGGGGCTGGGACAAAGGATCAACTCGCGAACGGACGCTTAGGGCGATAGAACGCCCGTCACCGGCCCGGCAAGTCCGTCGAGCCACAAGGAGTCTCCATCGTGACCGACCGCGCCGCCGTTCTCGCCGCCCTCGACGCCATGATCGACCCGAAGTCGGGCCAGGGACTGGCGACGGCTGGGCTGGTGCAGGGGCTGGTCGTGGCCGACGGCCGCGCGGGCTTCGTCATGGAAGTTCCGGCCAAGGAAACGGCGCTGTACGCCCCCGTGCGCGACGCGGCCGAAACGGCGCTGAAGGCGATTCCGGGCATGGAGCGCGTGTCGGTCGTCCTGACCGCCGAGGCTGTGGCCGCCGCGCCGCGCCGCACGGCGGGCCTGTCGAAGGCCGCGACCGATCAAGGACGGCCCAAGGCGCCGGTTCCGACGGATCGACCCGCCCATGTGAAGCGCGTCCTGGCCGTGGCCAGCGGCAAGGGCGGCGTCGGCAAGTCGACGGTTGCGGTCAATCTGGCGGCGGCGTTGGCGGCGCGCGGCCTGTCGGTCGGGGTGTTGGACGCCGATGTCTATGGCCCGTCCTTGCCGACCATGCTGGGCCTGTCGGGCCAGCCCGCCTATGAGGACGGGGCCATGGTCCCGCATACGGCGCACGGCCTGAAAGCCATGTCGGTCGGCCTGCTGACCAAGGCCGAGGACGCCATGATCTGGCGCGGGCCGATGGCGTCGCAGGCCATCACCCAGATGCTGACCCAGACGCGCTGGGGGACGGAAGAGCAACCGCTGGACGTCCTGGTCATCGACCTGCCGCCGGGCACCGGCGACGTGCAACTGACCCTGATCCAGAAGACGCCGCTGGATGGAGCCGTGATCGTCTCGACGCCGCAGGAAGTGGCCCTGGCCGATGCGCGCCGGGCGCACGCTCTGTTCGCCAAGGTCGGCGTGCCGACCCTGGGTCTGATCGAGAACATGAGCGGCGAAGTATTCGGGACCGGCGGCGCCGAGGCCGAGGCCGCGCGTCTGGATGCGCCCTATCTGGGCGATCTGCCGCTGGACGGGGCGATGCGCCGCGCGGGCGATGCGGGGCGGCCATTGGTCGCCGCTGACCCGCAGCACCCAGCGTCCGGCCGTTTCCACCGGATCGCCGCGCAGGTCGCTGCGGCGCTGGATCTCTGAAGGAGAGGGGGATGACGGAACAGGAAACGTCCGTGGTCGTCTGCGGCATCGACGGCAGCGCGCACGCCGAAGCAGCCGTGCGTGTGGCGGCGCAACTGGCGCAGGCGAAGGGCGGCAAGCTGGCGTTGGTGGCGGTCAATCCGCTCAGTTCGGCCAGCGGCCACCCCGACATTCGCGCCTGGAAGGTCGAGGAGCAGGAGGCCATCCTGACCCGCTCGATGGCCGAGGCCCGCCGTCACTGCAAATCGGTCGAGGCTGTGACGATCGAGGGTCATGATGTCCCTGACGCCCTGATCGCCGCCGCCGCTCAACTGGGCGCGGACCACATCGTCGTGGGTACGGGCGACCGCAAGGGCCTGGTCAACTGGCTGATGGGTTCGACCGCCAAGGCCGTGGCCGCCCGCGCGCCGGTCAGCGTGACGATCGCCCGCTAGCTTCAGACGGGCTCGACCACCACGGCGGTGCCGTAGGCCAGAACCTCGGTCACGCCGGGCATGATTTCATTGGCGTCGTAGCGCATGGCCAGGATGGCGTTGGCGCCCATCTCGCGCGCGTGGGCGATCAGGTCGTCATAGGCTTCCTGCCGCGCCGCCTCGGCCAGTTTGACATAGGCGCCGACCTTGCCGCCGATCATCGACTGCACCCCGCCGATGGCGTCGGAGATGACGTTGCGCGAGCGCACGGTGATGCCGCGCACCACGCCCAGTTGGCGCACGACGCGATGACCGGTCAGGTCATTGGTGGTGGCGACGATCATACGGCTCTCCCTTAGATTCAGCGACGGTCCAGAACGGTGAAGGCGAAGGCGTGGTCGTCCTTTTCGCCCGCTTCGTGCGGTTCGAACGCGGTGCGAACGAAGGCGGTTTCGTCGAAGGGCGGGAAGACGGCGTCGCCTTCAGGCTCGGCCTCGACCTCGGTGATGTAAAGACGCTTGGCGCGGGGCAGGGCGGCGGCGAAGACCGCCGTGCCGCCGATGACACAGACTTCGTCCACGCCGTCCTCCGCCGCCTGTTCACGCGCGATGGACAGGGCTTCGTCCAGGGTGGCGCAGACCACGGCGCCCTTGGCCAGGCCCGCCTCGGCGTAGGATTCGTCCTTGGTCAAGACGATGTTCAGGCGGCCGGGCAGGGGCTTTAACGGCAGGCTCTCCCAGGTCTTGCGGCCCATGATGCAGGGCTTGCCCACGGTCACGGCCTTGAAACGCTGCAAATCCGAGCGCAGTCGCCAGGGCAGGTCGCCGTCCCGACCGATGACGCCGTTCCTGGCGCGGGCGACGACGAGGGCGATGGAGGGAACAGCCAAGCTGATTGTCCGTTTGATGCTGGAACGTCACTTTCAAATGCCCTCGGAGCCCCGTGTGAACAAGTACGCCAAGCCGCTGATCGTCGGATTCATCGTCCTGCTGGTCGTTTCCTTCCTTGTCGGCTTCCTGGGCGGAGCGGTCGGTGCGGACCTGGGCGTGTTGCCGATGATGGCGGGCCTCTTCGCCGGCGCCTTCACGGCCTACATCATGGCCAACCTGGCGGGAAACCGAGCCGGCGTCGCCGCGTCCGAGGCCGAGCGCGCCAACGTCGCCAGCCTGACGCCGCCGCCCGGCAAGGCCCTGGTCATCGTCTATCGCGAGGGATTCGTGGCCATGGCGGCGGGCATGAACCTGGCGCTGGACGGCCGCGAGTTCGCCCAGATCAAGGGCGGCAAGTTCACCGCCGTCGCGGTGGATCCGGGCGAGCACGAACTGGCCGCCGGCTTTGGCGGGCTGGCCGGTCCTCAGAACAACGCTGCGGTCGTCAGCTTCGTCGCGCGTGAAGGCATGTTCTTCGCCTATCGGGCCACGGTGTCGATGGGCGCGGTCAAGAACAGCGTCGTGCTCGTGCCCGCGCCCGAATACAGGGACGCGCTCAGCGCCAGGCTGGCGCGCATGCCGATGACGGCGCCGGACAGCGCCGTCTCGACCTGATCAGGCGTCCGGCTCTAGCAGTTTCGCACGGAACAGCAGGCCGCCGATCACCGCGCCGATCGCCGGGGCGACGAAGAAGACCCAGACCTGGCTCAGCGCCTGGCCCCCGACCAGCAGGGCCGGGCCGAAGCTGCGGGCCGGGTTGACCGACACGCCCGTCACCTGGATGCCGACGATGTGGATGACGGCCAGGGTGATGCCGATGGCGACCCCGGCGAAAGCGCCGTGCCCCTTGGCCCCTGTCACGCCCAGGATGGCGATCAGGAAGATGGCGGTCGCCACCACCTCGAAAACCAGGGCCGCGTGCAGGCCGTACCCGCCCGGCGATCCGGCGTCGAAGCCGTTCTGGCCCAGGCTGGCGAAGCCCGTCTTGGCGATCATGCCCAGGATGGCCGCGCCGATGATCGCGCCGATGAACTGGGCGATCCAGTAGACGACCATGTCCTTGGCGCTCATCCGTCCGGCGACGAAGGCGCCCAGGCTGACAGCCGGATTGACGTGGCAGCCCGACACCGGCCCGATGCCATAGGCCATGGCGACGATGGCGAAGCCGAAGGCCAGGGCGATGCCCAACTGCCCGACGTGATCGAACCCGCCCAGCACGGCGGCCCCGCATCCGAAAAGCACCAGAACCAGCGTGCCGACCAGTTCGGCGGCGAACTTCTTGACCATGGAACCCTCCCGTTTCCAGTCACCGCCTGGTGGCGGATCGCCGAGAGGGTGCGCTTAGAACGCCGAATTCACCAGTCGCCGTTACGTGAGTTTACGTATCCGCCTTCAACCAGCGCAGCCATTTGCGCTGCATGGCGGCGTTCAGGTCGACGCCGGCGCGGTCGCAGTAGATCAGCAGCATGCCCAGAACGTCGGCTGCTTCGTCGGCCAGGGCCTGAGCATCAGCGGCGCCGCGCGCCCGTTGCGTCAGGCGCAGATGCTCGGCGGTTAGTTCGCCCAGCTCTTCCTGCAACTTCAGCAGGGCCCAATCGCGATCGCGGTCGATGGAATGTTCGCGCGCATAGATGTCGGAGATGCGCAGGACATCCGCCTGGAGGTCGGAGAGTTTCATTGGGATCAGGCCGCCTCAGACGGCGACGGCGGCCTTGATGTGCGGCCAGGACTGGTAGTCGTTCAGCACGAAGTCCGACAGCTCGAAGCCGAACAGATCGTTCTTGTCCGCTACGCTCAAGGTCGGCAGGGGCAGGGGCGCGCGGCTCAGTTGCAGCTCGGCCTGTTCCAGGTGGTTCAGATACAGGTGGGCGTCGCCGAAGGTGTGGACGAAATCACCCGGCTCTAGCCCCACGACCTTGGCGAGCATGTGCGTCAGCAGGGCGTAGGAGGCGATGTTGAACGGCACCCCCAGGAAGACGTCGGCCGAGCGTTGGTACAGCTGGCAGCTTAGCCTTCCGTCAGCGACGAAGAACTGGAACAGGCAGTGGCAGGGCGGCAGCGCCATGTCGTCAACGTCGGCCGGGTTCCAGGCGCTGACGATGTGGCGGCGGCTGTTGGGATTGGTCTTGAGGCCGTGCACCAGCTTCTGGATCTGGTCGATGCTCGCGCCGTTGGGCGTGGCCCAGGAGCGCCACTGCTTGCCATAGACGGGGCCTAAGTCGCCGTTCGCGTCGGCCCATTCGTCCCAGATGCTGACGCCGTTGTCCTTCAGCCAGGCGATGTTGGTCTCGCCGCGCAGGAACCACAGCAGTTCGATGAAGATCGACCGCGTGTGCAGCTTCTTCGTCGTCAGCAGGGGGAAGCCCTTGGACAGGTCGAAGCGCATCTGGCGCCCGAAGACGCCCAGGGTGCCGGTGCCGGTGCGGTCGTCCCGCCGTACGCCGTTGTCGAGAATGTCCCGCAGCAAGTTCAGATACTGCCACTCAGGATGATCGGCAGGCGCGGCCGCCGTACGAGTTTCGAGATCAGCAAGGGCGACGGCGGCGTTCATGGGAAGAGAGGATGCCGCTGATTCGGCGCCGACGGCAGGCGCCTGATTCGCTTGCTCACAGAAAAGAGAAAGCGCCCGCCGATCGAACCGGCGGACGCTTTACTAAAGGGCGGCAGCGATGTGGTCAGCGTGCGGGCGCCAAACGCTCGTTCTGCACCCAGCCGATGTTGTCGTCGCTATCCAGCACCTCGATCCAGCCGCCGCGCTCCTTTCCGGTGGGGAACACCACCTCGCGCGCGGCCAGAGGCCGAATGGTCTCGCCCTCAGGGGCGGCGCGTAGGATCGTCGGCAGCGCCAGGCTGCGGCTCGACATAGACGGACGCTCGGCATAGCGACGGCGGTCGTCTTCCTCTCGGCGGATTTCTTCGCGAATGCGGCGACGCTCGGCTTCGCGCTCGCGCTCGGCCCGTTCCAGTTCGCGGCGTTCTTCAGCCGCCACGCGACGCGTCTCCGCTTCGCGGTTGGCGGTTTCAGCGGCGATGGCTTCACGGTTGGCGCGGGTGACTTCCGGAATTTGGGAGCCGGTGCCGCCCAGGCTGGTCACCAGGTCGGCATACCCACGCACCATGGCCAGGGCGATGATCTTGCCTTCGTCTTCGCTTTCGTAGCCTGCGCCGACGCGGCCGCCGAAATGATTGTCGCGGATACGCAGGCTGCGCAGATCGCCTTTGTTCGCCACGGCGCGCGTGTTGCTGACCGTTTCAGCCAGAGGCACGCTGGCCAGGGAGAAGACGACCTGGGCGTCTTCCTTGCCGCGCCCGATGTCCTTCTTGAGATCGCGAATCCGTTCGACCGTATTGGCGTTCAGGGAAGGCGCCGGTCCCTGAGCGACTTGCCCGCCTTGGCCGCCGAGGACATTTCCGGCCATGTTCGTGGCGGCGTTCAGAGCCTGCATTTGCAACGGATTTAGGCCGCCGCCGGCGCCCAGACCGCCCAAACCTCCGAGGCCGCCGCCCATTTCCCCGCCCGTCGCCGCAGCGAGGCCGGCGGTGAGCAGGGCTCGGCCGCCGACCGCCGCCAGGGAACCGAGCAGGCCAGACCCGCGGTCGTTGTCGGTCGGCTCGATCGGATTCGCCAATTCGGCGACCAGAACGAAGTCGGCGGTGCGAACGCGGGCGCCGCCGCCAAGGCTGCGCTCACGCTCCACCAGGTCCATGCCCGGCCCGCGCTCGATCAGGGTGAAGCAGCCGGATTCACGAATTACCGTGCGCAGCAGTTCGGTCGGCGCCCCCAGGCCCATTTGATCAAACAGAACGCCTTGTGTTTCTGCGATCGCCACCGTGCCCAGGTTTTGAGTGCAGCGCGGGGTCTCATTGATGACTTGAGTCGTTTCCGCATTGCCGCGACGGCCGAAAATCTGCGCTTCCGCCGGTGTGGCGAAGGCTGCGATGAGGGCCGATGTCGCCGTCAGGGCGAGAGCGTAGCGATTCATGATGTCTGCGGCTGGCTGTTGAAGAGGTCTGGGCCTTAGCTTCGCCATACTCGTAAATCAACCAATGCTCTTCGAATGTTATCCCGAAAAACCTCCGGAATTTAAGAATTCCAGCTCCTGGGGCGTGCTGTCCCGACTCAGGCAATTGTTTCTGTGCGGAAAGCGGCCGAAGCGGGCGATGATGTCCCGATGAATGACGGCGAACTTGTAGGTCTCGGCTTCTGTTTCCGGACTTAACAGGCGCAGCAGCCGCTCCTGATCCGCCAATGATTCAGAGTGCATCAGCGGCATCAGGATAAAAGAGCGTAGTTCCGGGGCGACCTTGCGATCATGTCCGCGATCAATCGCATCTTTTGAGAATTTCAGCGCCAAGGGATCGGTCGCGAACATATGGGCTGTATCGCGAAAGGCGTTTCGCGGCAGCTGATCGAGCAGGATGATCAGAGCCAGGGCGGCGTCGGGCGCTTCGATCCAATGATCCAGTTCGCGGCGCGCTGCGGAGTAGTGCGTGTCGCAGCAGCGATCGGAGAAGGCGCGATCAAAGGCGACATCCTTGGCGAACCATTTCTCCGGCCCGGCGTCAGACCAGAAATCCAGCACTTCAGAAGGGGTAAGGCGTTGTGTCATGCTGCAAACCTAGCAGCGACGCGCGAAAAGGCACGGCCTACGCCGTGTCATTCGCTTAACGATGTAAGAAAGATGGTCGGAGTGATAGGATTCGAACCTACGACCCCCGCGTCCCGAACGCGGTGCTCTACCAGACTGAGCCACACTCCGACTTTCGCAAATCAAACGGTCCGTGGGCCGCCATCTGCGTCGAGGAGGGGGCTTATAGCCATGCCGACCGGCCCTCGCAAGCGGGTAAATGAGGCTCTCGAAAAAAGTCTCGGGTCGATGAAAATTCTTTCGTTTTCAGGTGTTGCATCCCCCGGAGCCTTGGCGTAGATGACCGCCCTCGCCGCGACGCACAGCGCTCGGCGGGAAACACCGGACCGCTGGGGAATGGTGTAATGGTAACACTACGGTTTTTGGTACCGTCATTCTAGGTTCGAGTCCTAGTTCCCCAGCCACCGTCCCATAAGGGTTTGAGCGCCTTGAGCGCCCCCTTCGGGGCTCAGGTTTTACAGCGGGTTTTACAGTTGGCCTTCTGTTCCGGGTTTCCTGGAGCCGCGCAATCATGCCCAGACCGATGGCCTCTCCCGTTACATAACGCCGCGCGATCTCCTTCACGCGGTTGAGCTCCCAGCCCAGGATCGTGGCGACATCATCCAGCGGCAGGCCCGCACGGATGAAGTTGGTGGCGGCTGTGCCGCGCAGGTCGTGGAAGCGCAGGCCTTCAAGTCCGGCGCTGGCCTTGCCGGATCGTTTCGCCGCCTCATCCGCCTCAAGGCGGGCGCGCCTCACGCCGCTGTCCAGGCCGTTGCCGGGCGGCGTCCAGGGCAGACCATCTGACGTCTGCAGGACGGTCGGGCATTCGCCGCGATCCAGATCATCCAGCACGGCCCTGACGTCCTCGGTGATCGGGATCACCACGGTCTTGCGGCCGCGGCTTTTACCGGTCTGCCAGACGATCGCGTGTTCTTTCACGGCGGACCAGGGCAGGGCGATCAGGTCGTTCTTGCGCAGGCCGGTCGCCGCAGCCAGGCGCAGGGCGGCGGCCACCGGCGGGTCGGCTTCGGCCAGAACTGCCTGGAGGTGGTGCGGCTCCCAGATGATTTCAGCTCTGTTCACCTCATAAATCCGAGGAAAGTTGGCTACCGGATTGCTCGCAAGCCTGCCTCGATTGACCGCCCAGTTCAGCACCAGGGACAGGGCGCCGAGCAGTTCATCGGCTGTCTTGGGCGTGGCGGCCCTCTGGTCGCGCCAGTCCAGCAGGAAGGCGCGGGTCTTGGCTGACGTGAGCGCTGTCAGTGTCATCTCTCCCAGCTCGGTGCGGACGCGGTCGAGAAGCTTGCGTCGATCCACCTTTGTTCGCGGAGCAAGTGACTGGTCGGCCGTCATGACCTCCAGATACTGGGTGATCAGGCCGAAGAGCGTCAGGTGGTCAACAGGACGCTGCCCGACAGTTTTGATGTGGCGCCTGTAGGCGTCGATCGCTGACGGCGTCTGCCGTGCAACCAGGCGCGCCAGCGTGCGCGGGTTGGAGGCCCTGGCGGCGAGAACCTGAGGGCCTCCCCTCCAAGCGTACCAGTATTCAAAGACGCGATCAGCCTTTGCGCGCCTGACCCTGTGAAGGCCGGGCAGGGCGTGGGTGATCTGAAATGAATCGGGCAAGTTCGACATCCGCCTGTTCAAGAGGGTGGGGGGATGCGGTCTCCAGGCCGGACAGCTGATCAAGGTGATGATCCAGAGCCTTCCGGTCGTAGCGATGCCTCGTGCCGAGGACGACGCGCCCAAGGCTGAGCCTGCGCAATGTGGCGGCCGGCACGCGAAGATAGTCGGCGGCTTCCTGTTCGGTCAGAAGGCGCGGTTGCATCCGGACTGCTGCTCCTTGATCAGAACCATCCTGGGTCTCGCGCCTCATGAGACGCGCCAGAGGCGCCCAGACCCTGAAAGAATCGAAGCAGTTGCGGGCAGGTGAGGCTATACGCCCGGCTCCGGTCGTAAGTTCGCCTACTTTTGTGAAATGACTACAGCGAGGCTCGCAGGTGTGTTGCAGGCTTGTCGACCTTGCTGCAGCTGTCACCGATCGAGTAATCGGATATTCGTCGCTAAGTTCTCGCTTCAGCAGAGATCGAAAAGACGCTCCGCGTCAGTAGCTCAGGGTCCAATCAGCGCGTGGTATCTCGCCGAGCCAGTCAGCCCGATCCGCATAGTCCGGAGCAGCGCCGGTTGAACATGTCCCGCATTCGATCCAGGGACACTAAACCAGAGCTCCAGCTCCGGCGTGCGCTTCACGCGGCTGGATTCCGATACCGGCTTCACGATAAAAGTCTGCCAGGCACGCCGGACATGGTCCTGTCGGGGCGTCGGGCGGCAATATTCGTTCATGGTTGTTTCTGGCATGGTCATGACTGTCCGTTAGGCGTCACACCCGCAACCCGCATTGAATTCTGGGAAAATAAGATCAGCCGCAACCGTGAGCGTGACGCTGCAGCCGAGGCCATCCTGCTCGCGTCTGGCTGGCGTATCCTAACTGTCTGGGAATGCGCCATGAGAGGCAGAAATCGCCTCGACCTGGATGTGGTCGTGTCCGAAGCAGCGGCCTTTCTTCAGTCAGATGACAGGCAATGCGAAATCCGCAGTCGATGATCGCCTGAACGCCCGTCTGCGCGAGCGTGCTCCCCATGACCTTCCCTGTCAGAAACGGCGCTTGCATGCGCTTTCAGCATATAGAGGCGAGCGCCGGATCAGGTTTCGCAGAACGACAGAAGAGATTTAGAAAGGTGGATCTGCCGTGCGGCGTCATCACCTTCAATGCTGAATGTCTCAAGAATGATCCCGCTGGTCGCCAGAGCAGAAACCAAGGCAGGGGACGGGGCGATGGGCATAAGGAGGACGCGACGGCATTCAGCAAGATTCATCATTTTCGAATAGAGAATGAGCTGACCCACACCTTCATATACATCAGCGGCTCCGCCTTTGCTCTTGATCTCAATGAGGATTGGTCCACTTGAAGCCTGAACGACGCCGTCCACCTCGTATCCCTGCTCGTGCCTGAGCTTTAAGAGACGTACGCCGCGAGCTTCCAGAGCCCGGAAGAGCGCCTGCCAGACGTCGCCGTGTATACGTTGTGCAAGACGCTCCGGACGAGATGGGAGGGCCGGAACGAGGTAGCTTCCGCCTGTCTCACCAGAGATTTCAAGAGGCGGGGCGGCAGCGGGAACCGACATTCCCAGCGACCTGGCTCGCGCCATCGAACAGGCGTGGATAAACTGAGCTGTCTGGCTTCTGATCTCTGCTGGCGAACCATCGAGATCGGCCACAACAAACCACTCCCGTTTCTGAGGGGTTCTCTCTCCGAGCACCTCAATCGGCGTCAAACCACTAAGCTCTCTGAACTGCTCGCCCTTTATGTCGCCGTCAGAATCTGGGTTAGCCTGCAGGCGTCCCTGTCGGATCAGAAATCTTCGGCCGAGCTGGTCGAGCGCTATGGTCGAAAGACCATTGGCGTCCGCAGCCATCCTGGGCGAGTTGATCTCGACGCTCCATGGCGCGCCGGTTTCGCGAATGCCGATCCGTACGTCAATCGCGCCCTTGCGCCTTGCTGAAGCGTCAAATCGGAAGCCGAAACCTTCTACATCGAGCCAGCGAAGCGCCCCATTGATGGAGCGAGACGCCGATCGAAGAGTGTCGCGCCAGACTTCCAGCGCAGCGTCGACTGACGTCAGGTCGTCGAGCATGACGAGAGGGGCTGCGGGCGGGATGGGTGCTATGTCTGCGCTGACTTCGTCTATCCCCGGCGCCAGTTCGACCCCCGCCAGACGTTCTTCCAGATCGGCGAGGCTGACGCGCGGCCCTGTGATCTCGGCCACAAGCGTCATACGACGGGTGGTGTTGCCATTTTTGCTGGGAAGAACTCCAACCTTCGAGCCTGCAAGAACAAGGGCCTTTCGAAGCGTCGAAGGATCCTGGCCCGCCAGAGGCAGCGGTAGCGCTGAACCGGCAGGCGCGAACGTGGGATCCTCGCCAGCGGCGACTTTCGCCAGCATCCGATCACTGGTGATCCGCGCCTCGAGCAAGGTCGATCCGAGATTTCCAAGGCGGCTCAGGACGAGCTCAAGGCCTGCTTCGTAGTCCGTGTTCCGCCCATGACCGTCCTTCGATTCAAAGGTGACTTCGAACCTTGGCCATGCTCCTTTCAGGGTGAAATCCGCGATCAGGACCTGCCCCGTATCGTTTACCGGCCTGAGGCGTCCATGCTCCCACGTTCGGGGGAGAACGCCTCCGCTCAACAGGCCGGCGTCTCGTCCTCGCGTTCTGGCGTCCATCGCCGAAAAACGTGGAGAGGTTCTAGCGATTCTGGTGACACGCAGCAGATCCGGCTCCTCAGCTGCGGGCTCAATCAGCAGCAGGTCACCTTCTTCACTTCGCGTCCGGAGCCTGCCGATATCAGAGAGGTAGACCTCAACCGATTTGGCGCCGCCGCCCTGCGCCTGGAGCGTTCCGATAACTTCGCCAAGCGCCTCGCGACCCTGGGGCCCCTCGTCCACAAGGCGGACACGCAGGCTGACGCGTCGTTCGGCGCCGAACGGTCGAGGCAGGAAATCACGGATCTCCCGAAGCATGGTGGGACCACTGACGTGCGCCAGACCATCGCCAACATCAGTCTGAGTTAGCCGTTTGAAGAGCGGGCCGATGAAACGCTCTGCGCTCACGCAACGCTTCCCGACTCGGCGGCGGCTGAAAATCCCTGACGGCTCATCCGAAGTTCTCCATCTTGGTGTTCAGCAGGTCGTTGGGGAAGGCTCGGATGAGCAGCGCCTCCAGATCGCAGATCATGCCGTCCGACACTCTCCATGCGCTGACATAGGCAGCGAGGTCGCAGAGCCGGACATTGGTGCTTCGGATTTGTCGCCGCATTTCATCAGAGGTCCTGAAGTCCTGCCGCTGAGTCGGATGATTGACCCGTCGTATCTTCTGGACGTCGCGCTCGCGATTGAAGGCGAGATTGATTTCTTTCCAGAGCGACTGCAAACGCGCCTGTCCGGCGTAAAGGGCTCGGCCTCGACTGTCATAGAACATGTAGACACCGTGGTGACTGAGCAGTTCCGTCTTGAGGCCCGCCAGATAGGGGTGTGCATCCTGTCCGACGCCTGGCGAAAAAATCTCCAGGTTCGCTCCGCCGCGGCTCCATTCCTTGTCGATTTCAAAGAACTCTACGATGGGGCGGATGACGGCGGAATGCGTGCGCGCTTCGGTGGCCTTTTCGACGGATGCAAGCAGGCGCGCAAATTGCGTCGCCTTCACCTCATCGCGCGCTTTCCAGTTGGCCAAGGTCGTCACGGTGACCCCGAGCCGCTCAGCGAGCGCCCGATCCGTCGCAGGCAGGCCCTTTCGTTTCAGGTGCTGGCGGACCGCCTCAATGATGTCTTCGCCCTTCATGTCTCCCCCTTGTCTGGACGGTTCGCTGCGCGCGCGATCAATGCACGCGCCTGAAACCCCTGAGCACTATCAGTCCGATCGGCGCCGGCTCGGATGCAGTCGCTTCGATGTCATTCTTTTCTCTTCGACCCCGAACAGGGCTTCGACGACCGTTCGGATAGAGTGAAAGCACGGCCCACAGGCCCGCCGCCTGCATCTGCATCGGTTCTTCGTCGATCGCCCAGCGACGAGCGAGACAGGTGATGAAGGCTTCAAACTTGCCTCCAGTCTCCTCTCGGACACGCGCGGCTTCAGCAGCGAAGTTTAGAAATTCGCCTCGCCAGATGACCCCTGCATTCGTCTGGTCGCCTTCGACGAGCTGGGCGTTCAGCGCGGCGAGCAGCAGTGTCTCTTCGCGTTTCACGGTTGGCCCCCAGGTGCTGAGTTGAGCTCCCGTCTCTTCAAGCGTCGGTCTGATGGCCGCCGGAAAGCGCGTGCGTATACGCCAGACTTCCGCAGCGCGTTCTGTCGTGGGCCCAAGCCTGAGTGCGTTTTCGACAGCATCATTGAAAAGATCGAGGAAAGCTTCGCCCGACGCAGGCGACGCTGTTGGCATCACGGGCATCTGCAGCGCAGCCGCAAGCCCGTCAGCGTCTACATCGCCGTCCGGATTCACCGCCTTCGCGATACCATTCAGCATACGTGCACCGGCCTCGCCGCTGCGTCCCTGAGGCAGACGGTTCTCCATGGCAGCCAGCAACAGAGCGCCGAACGAGGTACAGCCGGCGTCTTCGAGATCGTCCGCGGCTCGACCTACGGGCAGGCTGCGAATGGATCGTCGAAGCAGCGCCGGCGACAGAGGTTCAAAAAGTCTGACCGGGATCGCGGTGCGCGGCGGCACGACCTGTTCGCCATCAGTAAGGATTGCGAGGGCCAGGGGGAGGACCGCTGCGAGTCGGGCTGCGGGCACGCCCCACGCGCGTTCCAGACCGCTGACGAAACCGGGCCAGGAGAGGGAGGAGGTTTCAGACAGGAGCTGCGCGGCGCGCTCCCACCAGCTGCGAAAATCAGCGCTGAACTGCACCGGCGAACGAGACTGATCGTCCGCCAGCAGAGCGTCGCATAGTCCGTCCAGCAGCTTCTTCTCGCGCTGACGCACGCGTTCCCGAGTTACGCCCAGACGTTTTCCAAGTGCGTCCAGCTTCAGCCGACCTTCGCGTGACCGCACCAGCCTCTCGCTCAGGATCAGTCGGTCGGCTTCAGTTTCGTGAGCCTCAATCCAGCAGGTGATGACATCGGCGATACATTCCACAAAGGCGTCGCCGGTCGCCAGTGATCGTTCAGGCGTCACCGGATAGCCCCATGAGGCCGCCACGGCGTCCCAACGTGGATCGCCATTGTTATCAACGCTTTCAACAAGGTCTGACAGTCGCGTACGGATGATCTCCGTCGTTCCTGGTCCGACGCCGGCCAGACGTGACAATCGGGACTGGACGCCTTCTCGTTGCAGATGGCCGATAGTGCTGATGCCGGCCTGCCGCAGGAACTTCGCCTTTGGACCCAGGCGCAGCACTTCAACGGGACGGCCGCTTGCGCGAGCCGACAGAGGCTGCGGCACAGCGATCTGGCTCGGAGCCGGGGGCGCGGGCGGGGATGGGACGAGCTGAGGCTTGACGACCTGACCAAGACAAAGGGCGTCAAACATCACCCAATCCACATCGCCGTCTGGGGCGCGGCATGCTTCGAGCGTCCGAAGGCGTCGATCGACCAGCACCACGGCCGCTTCGCCCAGCCGTGGGGCTCGCTTCAGCTGTCGGTATCCGACATCGCGATCATCCAGGAGATCGCCGGCTGATGTCAGGCCGCCCGCGGCGATGCGATCTGTACGGGCGCCCAGATGCAGCTTTGCAATGGGAACGGCCCGATCCTCCGCCGAAAGCGGTCCGGATGAAGCTGTCTCGTCTGCAGGTGCAAATCCGCAAAGCCGGCTGAAGCCCTGCCAGTCGATTTTGCCGTCAGGACATGCGCAGCTGCCGACCACGCCAAGACGTTCCTGAACCAGCTGCACCGATTGCCGCCCGAAACCCGGCAGCCGTCTCAGCTGCGGAAAACCCGCGGCGGCGTCGTCCAGCATCTCACCAAGCGTCCGCAGGCCGCCCTGGAGAAGCCGATCCGTTTTTGAGCCCAGCGCGAGAACCGTAACCGGGCGTCGCCGTTCCTCTTCGCAGATTTGGCTGGTCCACCGCATTGACGGATCAGTGCACGCGTCGCCAGCCCGACAGGCGAATGACTCCAGGCGGGGCGGCATCGGCCCTGGCGCGTTCCGCCTTCTGAACTCGGATGCGATAGACGCCTGAACCCTCTACGCTGGCGAATACGAGAGCGTCTCCCGGTCGAGCATTCGCATCTCGCAGATATTTTGTGAGATGGGTGATGCGGTATTCGTTGCGGGTGCCGGTGCCGTGAAGCTTTTTGTTGTAGTAAACATATCGGAGCTGTCGTTCCTCGCCATGTTCATCCGTGACGGAGATCCACGCGTCCGGGTTCTCAACGGAAGGATCAAGACGCGGGAAAAAGGCCAGCAACTCCGGGGCGCCTTTCGGCACCAGAATGCCCGCCTGATGGCCGCCCGTCAGGCCCGTGTCATTGGCGCTGAGGGTTTTCGAAAAGGAGATTTCCTTCATGCCTTCGGCCTCAGGCTGAGCGCCCGCTGCAGATCTTCACGTTCCTGTCCGCTGGGCGGGACGGCCTCCGCACCCATCTCACGTCTGCGACGTGCTCGCTCCATCATCACCTCCTCCACGGTGTCGACGTAGTACAAATGATAGACCGTCACCGGCTCGGTCTGGCCGCGGCGATGCGCTCGGGCGCTCGCCTGAAGCTCCAGGGCGGGATTCCAGACCTGGGTGAAGTGGATCACGACGGTAGCCGCCGTAATGTTGAGACCGGCGCCAGCGGCTCGGGGGTTGAGGACCAGCACGGCGGGTCCCTCAAAAGCTGCAAAGTCGTCGACCATCGGCTGCCGCTCCGCAGCAGGCGTCGAGCCGTTAATAGCGCCCCAGAAGGCTTCCGGTGTTCGAGCGAGCGCCGCCGCTTCCCTGAGAATTGGACCGCAGGCATTGAAGTTAGCGAAGATCAGGACTTTGCGGCCGTTCTGGAAAGCCTCGCTCAGCAGGTCGACAGCGCGCTCAAGCTTGGGTGTCAGGAGCGGTGTCCCTGAGCTGCGTGCAATTTCGACGCGGTCTTCCCATTCCGAGGCTCCGGCGTCAGAAGTCCGAAGCCATGGATGGGCGCAGAAAAGCTGGAGCTGACCTGTCGCGACCAGAGCGCCTGCGGTTGGGTATCTCTCCAGCGTCTCGTCCAGAACGGCGTCATAGTCGGCCGCCAGGGCGGCGCCCAGCTCGACAGGAACCTCCACGTCAGTGCGTGGGGGAAGGTCGTCGGCGACGTCTTTCACCCGCCGCCGAAGCACCACAGGAGCGGTGATTCTGGCGAGTGAACGGGCAGCTCTGTCATCATCCGGAAAACGCTCTTCGAAGGCGGTCTGATCGCCAAGGAGCCCCGGCACAGCCAGATCGATAAGAGACCACAGGTCGAGGAGGTGGTTCTCCACTGGTGTGCCGGTCACAGGAATTGTGCGCTGACGCGGTATCGCCGCGACAGCGAGCCTGCGCTGTGACTGAGGATTTTTAACCGCCTGGGCTTCATCGAGCACGAGCCAGGACCATTCGACAGCTCGAAAGATGACGAGATCATTGACCGCTGTGTCGTAGGTGGTGATCAGCACCTGGGCGCCCAGGAGATCGCGAGGCAAACGTGCGCGGTCGGGGCCGCGATGGACGCGTACGCTGAGCCCGGGTGAAAAGCGCGCCAGTTCTCGAACCCAGTTCGCGATCAGTGTGGTTGGCGCGAGGATGAGAGCGGGCGCCCCAGGCGTCGGGGGATTCAGCAGCAGCGCACCGATGATCTGAATCGTCTTACCGAGGCCCATCTCGTCGGCCAGCACAATGCCTCCGGCCTCGCGGACGGTGTCGGTGATCCAGGCCACCCCTCCGGACTGATACGGATAGAGGGTCGCCTGAAGACCCGGCACGCTGAAATCCTGCGGAGCCTCCAGGGTCTGGGTATTCGCGTCCGCCAGCGCATCCCCTGCGATCTGGATGCTGAGCCGCTCATCAGAACGCCGCTCCAGGGCAAGCACCTGCGGGAGCGACAGGTTGAAAGGATCCAGACCCGCCAAGCGGTCCTGCACGATCTCGGGAATATTCTGGGGCAGAGGGCGCAGCGAGGTCGCATCACGCACCCAGGCGAAATCGAGGCCCGGCGCCGTCATGACGTGGGCCTCTCCACGGCGCATTCGCACCGCTTCAAGCGACGCCTCATAGCGGCCTTCACGGCGTCGGATGACGAGAACAGGGTCAAGCACGCTGTCGAGCGCGGCAAGCCGCTCGCCTAGCTGTCGGACGGCTTCGGACCAGTCCCTGGGCAGGTCGGAAGCGTCAGCTGAATTCACGACCAACCCTTTTTCGCATGTCCTCCACCGTCCATGGGGCTGGGCGGCGCGTATGAACCGCCCTGTGGCAGTTCGGACAGAGAGGTACGAGGTCAACGGTCGGATCGTATGGTCTCGGCTCGGTCAACATCGACACCGGTTCAAGGTGATGGACCTCAATGATAGCTCCGGCGTCGCCATAGACGCTTTCCGGTTCGAAGCCGCAGACCGCGCAGCGATGACCGTGAATGGAAAGACACAGCAGTCGATTGCGGGCGCTGCGTTCACGACGGCGGACCATCGTCTCGGTCACGCGCCCTTCCTCGTCGTAATCTTCAGGCTCGACATCTTCATAACCAATGAGCTCGGCCAGAGCAGCCATCAAGGGAACCATCACCGTTTCGGCCGTGTGAATGACGGCCTCCTCACTGCCGGGGGCGTCTATATTTTTCACCAGCACCTGCACGCCGAAATCGGCTCCGGTCACCCGCCAGTCTTCAAGGGTCTGCTGCGGGCTGATCGTGCAATCGCCGGGCGAGGCTGCACGAGACATGAGGGCTCTTGCGGTCGTCAGACGCTCAGCAGGGGCGGCCGCCATCTGATCGATGCAAGGGCGCGCGAACCGGCCAAAATTGAGCGTCACCCGGTGGCGGCGCAGACCGGTAGGATGCAGATTTACGACTGGTCCGCCGCTGGCTCCCAGGTCGGCGAACCAGGCCGTCAGGCCCGCACGAGCCTGTGAGGCGTCCGGGCGAACGGCTACTTCGGCGCCGGTGCCCCTTTCCAGCACGGCCCGAAGAATTTCGGTCCGCTCTGGCGTCAAGCTACGACCTCAGAGTCGGCTTCGGCTTCCGCAACGGCGACTGCGATCTCTTCCAGGTCCTTTGGTGAGGGAGCAGGCGTGTCTTTCAGCAGACGTCGCAGATTGCTGGAGATCTCCTCGCGGATGTCCTCGAACATATTAGCGAGTTCCGGATCCGAGTTGTTCTGCTCGGCGGCGGCGAAGGCCCACAAAAGAAAGTCGATGCCCTCAACAGCGTCGCCGAGCGCGGCCGCCCTTAAATAGATCTTCTGGAAAAAGTCGTGGTGGCGATTGATGCGCACGCCGATCCGGTGACCGCTGCTGCCGATGCTTCGCATCGCCGGCTCCCAGACGTGGCCGCTGGTGATGTCGTCCACGGCTTCGATGAAAACGCGATCAGGATCTACATTGTTGTTTACCGGGATGGTCAGGCGGATGCCGGCCCCCCGATTGTTGTTCACGGTCACCTCCTGACTGGAAGCGTCAACATCGACCACGGCGGCGGCCTTCGGTGAAACCTTGGCGATAGTTTTGTTGGAACTGGAGTGGGTTACGGCGAAATTCGTCGCCACCTCCTTGTCTTTACGACGGTAACGACGGTCCGCTTCGTTCCAGAACGGGGTCAGAGTTTTCCGCAAAGAGTCTTCAAGAGCGGGATCGAAAAGGATCCGCGACTTCTTCACGTCGATCTTGAAGGCGTCGTCCAGCTCATGATCAAAATCGAATTCGACCCGTAGCAGGGAGTAGTGCGGATCGTCCGACCGAAAGACGCCAAGCCATCCGCCATGGTGAATGATCCGGCCTTCACGATAAATGTAAAAACCCTGCGCCCGGCTGGAAATGCGCGCCTTCTCGTCATTCTCTTCCTTCGTGAGATCCTTGCTGTGTGGCAGGATCCAGGCGTTCATCCTGGCTTCGTGGACGCTTTCGTCTTCGAGCTGGATGGGCAGGACGCGGGCGTGATCCGGCAGCACCTGTTCGGCCCTCTCGGGGAAGAAGGGGTTCCAGGGAACGACTGGCTCATCGTTCACATGGATCGTGACGGTCCGATAGGTGGTGTCAGTCGGGTCCAGATAGCGGTGAAACACCAGAGAGAGGTGTTCCTTCAGCCGCTTGATGCGATTTCGGATGGCGGCCTTCTCCGGCGCTCCGCCAGGATCGGCGTAGTTGCGCGACAGAAGGCGGTCGCACTTTGACCACACGACGAGCGTGCCCTTGCCGTCGCCGCACAGTTCTTCGAACCAGTGCCGCTCGACCTCCGTCACTGGCTCCTGCAGCATCTTCCAGTCGTTGAGATCCTCAACGTGCTCAAGGTCCCACTCCAGCTTCCCCAGGGGGGTCTCAAGGCTCGTACGGGAGATGAGGCCGTAGCGAAGACAGATGGAACTGGAGGCTGTCTTCAGGCCAAGACCGAACTTGCCGAGGCTTTTGGCGCTCGTTCGCTTTGGCGCGCCGTAGCGCATGGCGCTGAACAGGCCGTCGGCATCCATGCCGTCGCCGTTATCGCCGAAGTATACGAACTTACGTCCGTCCTGCTGAAGCTCGACGCGGACATTCACGGCGGTCGCATTCGCGGCGATGGCGTTGTCTATGATGTCTGCCGCAGCCGTATTGAAGTCATAGCCCGTGTCCCGCAGACCATAGATCAGGCGTGAGGGGTCCGGGAGGTTGCGCAGAGGATCTTCGCCTGCCGTGATCATGGTCATTTCATTATCCCCTGTGAATTACCGTCTTCGCCTGAATTCTCGCGCAGCGACAGCGACTTCGCCATTCTTCGAAGCTTACCGCCAAGGTCTAGCCTGAACGCGTGAAAGTTGAAGTCTGGTTATCAGGAAATCTGGCGTCAGTTTCGGACGCAGGCCGATTGGAACTGACTTGCGGGCGCAGAAAAAACAGAACAAAAAGAGAACATTCGGTTGCGCGGCGGGACGTTTTCTGCCAGTTTGGCAAAAATCGACACAGCGGGGCGCGAATCAGTGGGACAGATCAGGACGAGGCATGATCGAAACTGTGAGTTTCGTCAGCTCCGGATGCGTGCTGGGCTGGACCTGGCAGAAGCAGCCGCCCTGCTGAAGACGTCACAGCGCAGCCTTCACCGCTATGATCGGGGAGAGGGCGAGCCGTCCGCGCTCGCAATGGAGACGCTGCGAAAGGCGGCCGATGCTCGGGAGGAGACTTCAGCCAAACCTCAGCGGGCCTTCACCTTCATCGATCTTTTCGCCGGCATCGGCGGGCTGAGGCGCGGTTTCGAAAGCATCGGCGGGCACTGCGTTTTCACTTCCGAATGGGATCGTCACGCTCAGGAAACCTATCAGCTCAACTTCCGGGATAATCGGCCGCCCGAAGGGGACATTCGGGAGTTCAGCGCCGAACCTGAAAAAATCCCGGATCATGATCTGCTGCTGGCGGGTTTCCCTTGCCAGCCCTTCTCAATCGCCGGGGTTTCCAAGAAAAACGCCCTGGGACGTCCCCATGGTTTCCTCTGCGATACGCAGGGCACGCTGTTCTACGACACGGCGGAAATCATCAGGGCTAAGCAGCCGGCGGCCTTCCTGCTTGAGAACGTCAAAAATCTTGAACGTCATGATGGCGGCAACACGTTCCGCACGATTATGAACGTGCTGCAGAATGAACTGGGCTATCAGGTCAGCGCCCGGGTGATCAGCTCAGAAGCATGGGTGCCCCAGAAGCGCGAACGTATCTTCATCGTTGGTTTCCGGGAGCCGACGACCTTTGATATTAAAAAGCTTGAACTGCCGGACCCCGCCAAGGGGCCGAAACTTGGGTCCATCCTCGATCCGCACGATGAGGTGGATCCAAAATACACCCTGACGCCGCGACTCTGGGAGTATCTGCAAGCCTATAAGGCCAAGCACGCAGAAAAGGGCAACGGCTTCGGCTACAGCGTCTTTGGTCCCAATGCCGTCACCCGGACCCTGTCGGCGCGGTATTACAAGGATGGTTCTGAGATCCTGGTGGAGCAGCCTGGTAAGAGACCTCGTCGCCTGACGCCGCGCGAATGCGCGCGCCTGATGGGGTTCGAGAAGGAAGGCCGCCCATTCCTGCTTCATGGATCCGACACTCAGGCCTACCGCCAGTTCGGCAACTCAGTGGTGGTGCCGGTAATCGAGTTCCTCGCCCAGGCCATGCAGCCCTATATCGAAGCTGCGGTAGCTCGCAGTGAAGAAAGGGGTTCGACGCCTGAACAGGAAGCGGCCTGACTTAGGCCGTCGCTCGACAGCATCTTTTCCTCATGCCAACAAAGGCCTCAGTGAACGGTGTGAGGGGAGGCGGCCAGGTGCGCCACGGGGGACTATCATCTCTGTTCGACGGCGTAGCCGTGAAACGCCTGGCCGCGGTGGATGCCTGCTCGACGACGTCCAATCAGCACGAGATTACGGGTTCAGAACCCCTGTTGAGGATTCTGGGAGACGAGGACCGTAAAAGACCTCGCATGGGCGCCGACACTCGCTTCGAGGCGGTCTACATCTGGCTCGGGGAAGAGGGCGAAAGCCTGAGCGAGGAAGGGCATCTGTCGTGGTATGATTCACGACGGAACAAACCGCGTAAGGCGGAATGGCGGCTCTATTATCAGAGCAACGCCGTAACGGATCTCATGTCTCCGGGTGACTCGCTTTTTCTGGCGCGTCGCTCTGACGACCGGCTTATGTTTATCGTCACGCCCTCGGGGTCCACGAGCGAGAGCCAGCTCCTGTGGCTGTTTGGCCTGAATCCTCAGATATCCCTCGCATTCGAACCCCGAACCTTTTCTCCCGCCAATGATGCGGAAATCGGCTTCGCGGAGCGCTTCATTCTCGACGAGCTCGGCATCGACGCTGAGGAGCCCGACGCCATCCGGCTTGACGCCCTGCTTGAACCGCTTGGCCTGAGCTTCCCGACCACGCAGCAGTTTTCAGCGCTTGCGCGATCATCCGTGACTGGCGTGGATGCCCGACAGGACCCGGACGCGGCCCTTATGGCGTGGATGCAACGGGAGGAAATGCTGTTCAGACGTCTGGAGCGGCATCTTGTGGCAGACCGCCTCGCCGCCGGATTTCGCGCTCCTGATGACCCGGACGTAGACGGTTTCCTGAACTTTTCCTTGAGCGTGCAGCAGCGCCGACGTTCGCGGGCGGGGCTGGCGCTCGAAAATCATCTCGCCGCTCTTCTTGAGGCCCAGGGGCTGCAGTTCGAGCGTGGCGTGGAAACCGAGAATCGGAATCGTCCGGACTTTCTCTTCCCGGGTCGTTCGGCTTACCTGGATCCTCAGTTTCCCGCCGGTCGGCTGACCCTCCTCGGCGCGAAGTCCACGGTGCGAGATCGCTGGCGCCAGGTGCTTTCCGAGGCGGAACGAATTCCGGAGAAGCACCTCGTGACGCTGGAACCAGGAATCTCGGAAAATCAGACCGACGAAATGAGGGCTAAGCATCTGCAGCTCGTTCTGCCGCGCGCCCTGCATTCGACTTTCCGTCCTGGGCAGCAGGCATGGTTGATGGATCTCAAAGGTTTCATCGATCTGGTCCGAAACCGCCAGCTCGCCTGATGGTCGTCAGGGGCCTGCAGACATAGCTTTATGGCGCCTGATTTCACGACGGCGTTTGAGATGAACCGGAGGCAGCCACTCTGCGTGCGTCAGCCAAGGAGGAACCCTTGCGGAAGGTGGCGCATCAAAAGCAGCTTCTGAAATTCAACGCTCCCTCGGACTACGCTCTAAGTAATCTCGAAAGCGGAACGATATTCTGCCAGCGCTATGATGCCTATAATGATCCTTTTGAGTTCTGGACGGAGATCGTCAGAGGCGTTCCCGATGCGGATCGCGATCCCGAACGCTTTCTTGCCGCTATTAAGGCGTGGGGGTTCGAGTATGGCACTGTGTCCGAAGCCCTTGGTGATCAACTCATAAGTGAGATCGTTAAGGAATACTTCGAATCTGAATTCGAAATTCCTCCGTTTGAGGATTTGAGGCAAGGCGTAAGAATCGCCTGTTTTGCGTCGCAGAAGGATAACCTGCTGATGTGGTCCCATTACGCGGACGGACTGCGTGGGTTCTGCGTGGTGTTCGACGAAGGCACGCTTCTGAATGGGAGGGATGAGGCTCACGTTCTCGATGTGGCTTATTCGGACAAGCCGCCGACGGTGGACAGCTTCATCTTCGGCATAGCCTATGACCAGGAATGGTATTGCCAGGTGGAGATTGAAGAAGCGAGAGCCGCGATGAGGCATCTGGGCGATTCGAATCGCGCAGCGGAGATCGCGGCTTATAAAGAAGCTGGCGCTCAAGCTGTCGAGACGATGCGCGACCTATGGCAACGTGTGTTCGCGACCAAGCCTTGGGAATGGCGATATGAGGGCGAACGGCGTCTGCTCATCCAGACCGACAAGGTCGATGCCGCGCCGCTATTATGGACCTACGAGCGCGAGGCCGTCAGGGAGGTTATTCTCGGGGAGCGTATGTCAGAGAACTACCGGGCTCGTGTGCTGTCTGTTCTGGAAGAGCATTACCCGGGCGTTCCGGTGACCACGGCCCGCCGCGCGCAGAACTCCTATGCCGTGGTGGTCACCTGATTGTCGTTGCATTTCAGCTCAAGCCAGAATTCGTGCGGCAGATCTGCGTTGTGCATGTGGCTTGTCAGCTGCCTCTTTCTAGTTATTGGCCGATCTAGCCATCGCGGGCTTCGTCGGCATCAGCCGTCGAGATTCAATCGAGACCGCAAGCCGATCTTAGAGCGACAATACCCCGACGGTGAACTTCGGAGAGTCTAATGGTCAAGATAGCTGAATGGGTGTCCCGCGACATCTTCGAAGGGGTCGGTCGCCTATGCGCATACTATGCCTACCTGGAAGGTGCCGTGGCTCAGGCGATCTGGTTGGAACTCCAACTGGTCCACGACCAAGGCCACCCTGTTACCGACAATCTCCAACTGGTCGACAGCCTCAAGCTGCTGCTGGCCATCCATGAGCGGAATCGCAACGATGAGGTTGTTGTCCATCTGAAGTCGCTCAGAAAGCGTGTCGCTGCGCTGGTCTCGGATCGTAACCTCTTGGTCCACGGAACTATCATCTTCGATGGCGGCTATGACGGGCGATCTGGCCCGGGTGTCCGCTGGCTGGTCCGCCGAGGCGGATACAATCGGAAGCCCCAGCCTGTGACCATCACAATGATTAATGGGCTGATCGCAGAGTGTGAGGCGCTGACGACCGATTTCAATACGATCGGCCGGTTCGCCTAGGGTGCCACTTGCAATGCTACGCTTGATGCCACTGCTCTTGCTGCTGGCTGCCTGCGAGCCAGTTGAGCCGGAGCTGGCAGGTCGCGCCTCGGTTATCGACGGGGATACACTAGAGATTCAGGGGCAGCGCGTTCGGCTGTGGGGTGTGGATGCGCCCGAAGGACGTCAGACCTGCGGGGCGCCGGATGGCGGGACATGGCGGTGTGGAGCGGCGGCGGCGAATGCGCTCGACGCGCGGTTACGGGATCACGCCGTGCGCTGCTTCGAGCGCGACAGGGATCGCTATGGTCGCATGGTCGCTGATTGCCGGGCGGGGGATGAAGACATCGGCGCCTGGCTGGTTCGAGAAGGCTGGGCGCTGCGTTACGCCGACTATGCCGGGACGGTTTATCTGATCGAGGAGATTGCCGCTCGGCGTGCGCGCCGCGGCGTTTGGGCGGGGACTGTGGAAGGCCCCTGGGAATGGCGCCGTGACCAACGGCAGCACAACGCGCGACCTTAGGTCAGGCCTGATTGGCGGCCTTGCGCAGTTCTTCGATACGCTGTTCGCTTGCTTCCTTCACGACTTCGCGCAGCACTTCGATGCGTTCTGTGAGGAAGGCCAGCTCTTCGTCGGTGATGCGGTAATGGCGTGAGTAGCGGGCCTTGACGTAGGCGGCCCGGAGGAGTTCGAAGCAGCGCTTCTGGAACTTCGTGTCGTGGGGCCAGACTTCGCGGAGGCGCGGTTCCAAGGGCTCCGTCATGTTGCGGAGGCGGATGAGGTTGTGGCTCTTGGGGGAGTAGAGTGTCAGCACCTGCAGGAGACCTTGATACAAGGTCTCAGCTGCTTGATGCAGATTGAAGGCGGCCCGCTTAGTTCGACCGCGCTGCATCAGTGTGTTCGCTGCCAGCATGAAGTCGTCGAAGCTCTCCTTCCACTCCTCCAGATAATCCGAAGCTTCTTCCAGCGCCGTCGAAGGGGGCAGGGGATGGGGCTCGGAGAACGTCACGCCGGGCGTGTCCATCAGGACCACGCCGTCGCGGGCGATGTCGATGAAGAAGCCGCGGCCGTGCTCCAGCTTCCAGTTCACATCGTCCAGACTATGGACGATCGTGCTGACCGGTGTGCGCATGGCGCCCGCCGACAGTTCGGCCAGGAGGCGCTTCTCCACATCCTCCCAGAACTCGAAGTCGGTCAGGTCCTCGTGGTCCACGACGACCAGCAGGTCGAAGTCCGAGAAATAACGCCCGACCGGATCGTGGACCCAGTCTCCACGCGCATAGCTGCCGAACAGAATGATCTTGAGGATGCGGCCGTTCTTCAGCCGGTCGGCGCGGCGGGTGGAAATGGCCTTGGCGAAGCCGTCCTGGATGATCCCGACGGCGGCGTCGAGTTCACGCTGTTTCGCGAGCGGCAATTTCCTCAGCGGACGTTTCATGGCCGGAGTCTCCGAAATGCGGAGCCGACACGCAAGAGTCGAAACGCCCCGATTTGCGTGCAGCTAGGCTGTCGCGCTCATAATCGCTACGCTAGCACCTGCGGGCGCCGGTTCCATAGGGCGTCGTCTGTTCGCCGTAGGGCCGGTTCGCCGGAGAATCGTCGCGGCGTCGCCTGAAAGTCCCGGGCCTCCACGCAGAGGTTCCAACGCCCGCACCTTTCCCTTTCCGACTGTTGGGCTTTGGTCGGCGGCTCCGAGCTCGGAGCGGGTCGTGATCTCCGGATTCATGCCGCCTGCGTCAGTGATGCTCCGACGGTCTGTGGGTCTTTCCCCTGTTTGCGCGCGCCACCGCGCGGCCTCTCGAAAAGGCGGATCTGACCGGAAGCCGGTCGGCTGGACGCAATCGCGCGCTCGACTTTCTTCCCCGGCCTGACGGCCTCCTCGCGGGACAAGAAACTCTCCCTTGCGGTCCTCCGCTTCGCTGCGGGGGCTCGACTGCGCTCGCCCTGCGCGCCGACTGGCCCCCGGTCCCCCCAATCGCCATCGAGGCCGCGACAGGCGTGGCCCGACAGCAAAGGAGAGACTGACATGGCCGCCATCGGAACCTTCACCGCCCAGGGCGACGGCTACACCGGGTCGATCAAGACCCTGACCCTCAACGTGAGGAGCGCGACCCTGCGCCCTAACGAGAAGTCGGACGACAAGGCGCCGGACTACCGAATCTTCGCGGGCCAGACCGAGTTCGGCGCCGCCTGGAAGAAGACTTCCCGCGAGAACCGGGAATACCTCTCGGTCAAACTGGACGATCCCAGCTTCCCGGCGCCGATCTACGCCTCGCTGGTCGAGATCGAGGGCGGGCACAGCCTGATCTGGTCCCGCTGAACCGGAAGCGGCGGCGCGTCGGCCGCGCCGCCGCCCCTTCATCCGAACAATCCATACTTGAGGAGGCCGCCATGACGCGCCCCGCCGATCCCGCTCGTCCGGACATCTACGCCCGGATCACCAACCAGATCATCGACCAGCTGGAGGCCGGCGTCCGGCCGTGGACCCAGCCCTGGACCGGAGGCCATCAGGTCACCCGTCCGCTCCGTCACGACGGCACGCCCTATAGTGGGATCAACATCCTGCTGCTGTGGTCGGAGGCCTTCAGCCGAGGATTCGCCTCGCCGACCTGGATGACTTTCCGCCAAGCGCTGGCGCTGGGCGCCCATGTCCGCAAGGGCGAGACGGGCTCCATGGTGGTCTACGCCAACCAGATCGTCCGCACCGAAACTGACGACGCTGGCGAAGAGGTCGAACAACGCATCCCGTTCCTGAAGGCCTATACCGTCTTCAACGTCGAACAGATCGACGACCTGCCGGATGCCTACCGTTCGACGCCGCCGGAGACGATCAATCCTGACGAACGGCTTGAAGCGGTCGAGCGCTTCTTCGCCGGGCTGCGCGCCGACATCCGCCACGGCGGATCGGTCGCCTGCTACGTCCCGGCGTCGGACCATGTGCGGATGCCGCCGTTCGAGACCTTCCGCGACGCGGGCGCTTACTACGCCACGCTGGGTCATGAGTGCGTGCATTGGACCGGCCACGAGAATCGGCTGGCCCGCGACTTCAGCCGCTCGACCCAGGCCTACGCTCGCGAGGAACTGGTCGCCGAACTGGGCGCCGCCTTCCTCTGCGCCGACCTCGGACTCGAACTGGAGCCGCGCGATGATCACGCCGCCTATCTCGGCCACTGGCTCGAGGTGTTGAAGGCCGACAAGCGATTCCTGTTCTCGGCGGCGGCGCATGCGCAGAAGGCGGTCGCCTGGCTGCATGAAGCGCATCCCTGATGGGCTGGCATCGTCGCTTTGAGCCTGAGCCGCGTCCTGAACGGGCGCGGCTTCTTTTTTGCTCGGATGGCGGTGGAGGGAGATGAGGGAGGGGTGCGCCGCCCTCGGCTGGGGCGCCCTTCAGGGCGGCGGGCGAGCGGCCGATAGCGGCCGCCGAGGGGAGGGCGGGGAACCTCCGTAGGTCTGCGGGACGAGGCGGTTCGCGGTCTAGGGCAGGATAGGCTTTGCGCCGGCAATGTCTGACAGACCCGTTTCATGATGGACCGCATCACCCTTCGTCTTCCGCCCGACCTGGTCCGCCGCTTCGACGCGGCGGCGGTCGCTCGCGGCGGACGGTCCCGATACCTGCGGGCGGTCATGGAGGCGGCGGCGCAGGCCTCCCTCCCGACGTCCGAGTCGAACCCGTCAGACGCCAGGTCGGTGAAGCTGACCCTGAGGTTGACTGACGACGACATGGCGCGCCTTGAAGCCGAAGCGGCGCGTGTGGGCCTGCTGCGTACACAATGGGCCGTAGCTCTTATCCGTCGGCGGTTGCATGGCCGCCTGCAATTGACGCCGCCCGAGGCGCTGGCCCTGATTGGCGTCCGGCGCGAGCTTCACCGTATCGGCGTCAACATCAATCAGATCGCCAGGGCTTTGAACACGGCCGTTATGGAGGGCGCTGTTCTTGACCTTGAAGTGGCCCAACTGGCCGAGTTCGCCTTCGAGATCCGGGGCCATCTTGGTGAGCTGGACGAGGTCTTCACAGGCAACCTGGCCTACTGGTCGGCAGAACCATGACCGACTTCCGTCGCCCCCTCGGGTTTGAGGATGCGTTGCGCCCGCCGGTCGACGTACGTCGGGCCCGCATCGCTCGTCCGGTGCTGCGTCCGCCGGGGTGCGCGGGTGATGCCGCCGCCTACGCACAACTCGCACGCATCATCCGGCGCGCACCAGAAGTGATGGTCAAGATCACGGGCGTCACCCGTGATGGTGGCCATCTGCAGGCGCATCTCGATTACATCAGCCGCAACGGCAGGCTGATCCTCGAAGGTCCGGACGGCGAGCAGCTCGAGGTGCGAGGGGAGATGAGGGCGCTAGCTTCTGCCTGGGCAATGGAGGCGGCGCTTGAGTCCGGCGGCCGGCGGGATCGTCCTCTGTCCCGCTCGATCATCCTGAGCATGCCGAGAGGCACGGATGCAATACGGCTGCACGATGCGGCGCGAGCGTTTGCGAAGGAGGCGTTCGGGGAGCGATTTCCCTACGTATTCGCCCTGCATGACGAGGGCGATCATCCGCACGTGCATCTGACAGTGAGGACGCTGGGATCGGATGGGACACGGCTCAATCCGAGGAAGGCGGACCTGGAGGTGTGGCGACAGCGGTTCGCGCAGGCGCTTCGCGATAGATGCGTTGAGGCGGAGGCCAGTCCTCGCCGGGCGCGGGGTGTACTGCGCAAGGCGGAGCGGACGCCGGTGCGGAAAATGCGAGAGAGATATCTGGACGGGAAGGGGCGCTCGCCACCTGTGCTGTTGAGAGCGTACAAAGCGGAACTCGCCTTGGCGCACGCACCGCCGCCATGGATAACGAAACAACGAGAAAGGCAGGCTCGGATACGTCGGGCGCTAGCGGCCGAGGCAGTCGCTCTGTCGCTCTCAGATCGATCTAAGGACCGCGCTATGGGCGTGGCGTTGGCGGGGTATGTGCGGCGCATTGCCGACAGCCGGCTGAGCAAAAGAAACCTGCAAGATATTTCTGGACCCGACCGCCAGCGTTGATGAACGTCCTTAGTTGACTGAGGCCGTGTAAAAACGCGCGGAGCTGGTTCGATCCGGATCAGACCTTGAGGCGCAGAGCGCCATCGTTTCAGGCCCTGATCGCCTCCATCAACGGCTTGGTTCCCATCACCGCCATCACCCGTTTCATATTGTAGGCCAGGATGTGGAGGCTGATCTCGGTCTTCACGTTGGGCAGGCGCTTCATCAGGAAGTGGGTGTGGCCCATCCAGGCCTTGATCGTACCGAACGGGTGTTCGACCAGGCTTCGCCGTTCGCGCATGGCTCTGGGCCTCAGGTCCATCCGGGCCTGTAAGGCGTCGATCACCGCTTCATGCTCCCACCGCGTGACCTTTCGTTCGACTGCAGGCGTGCACTGGGCCTTGATGCTACAGCCCGTGCAACTGGCCCGATCCCAGTATCGGTGAAGCGTCATGCCCCGCTCGACAACGGTCATGTGATACGGAAGCAAGGAGCCGGCCGGGCAGCGGTAGACGTCCTGGTCGGGCAGATAAACGAAGTCCTGCTTGCCGAAGCGGCCGTTCGCCTTGGCGCCTGACGTCAGCGTCTTCGGCACGAAGGGCGTCGCGCCCAGGGCCTCACAGGCCAGGATTTCCTCGCCGGAGAAGTAGCCCCGATCCGCTAGGACATCGAGCCTTTCCACGCCCATGGCGTCCTTGGCTCGACTGGCCATGTTCGCCAGTTGCTGCCGGTCGGAGCCGGTCATAATCACCTCGTGGGCGACGATCAGGTGATGTTCGCCCTCGACGGCGGACTGGACGTTGTAACCGACGATGCCGCTGCCCCGACCCGACGTCGCCATGGCGCGCGCGTCGGGGTCGGTCAGAGAGACTTGACCGTCAGGCGCCGACGCGACCTCAGCCTCCATGACCTTCAGCATCGCCATCTGTGCGCGGAGCCGCTCGACCTTCTCGACCAGTCGGTTAGACCGGGCGTCCGCGGCTTCGCCTTCATGACGATCCGCCGTGTCCAAGTCCTGCAGATAGCCAGCGATGTGCTCGGCGACCTGCTCGATCCGCCGCTTCACCTTGTAAGCGGTGAAGTTCCTGTCGCGGGTGTTCACAGCCTTGAACTTTGAGCCGTCTATGGCGACCAAGGCCGCGCCGAACAGGCCGAGCTGTCGGCACAGGACCACGAACTGAGCGCACGCCGCCTGGATCGCTGAACCGTTCTCGCGGCGGAAGTCGGCGATGGTCTTGTGATCCGGCGCCAGCCGCCCCGTCAGCCACATCAGCTCGACGTTGCGCTGCGCCTCGCGCTCCAGTCGTCGGCTCGACTGCACCTTGTTCAAATAGCCGTAGACGTAGAGCTTCAGCATCATGGCCGGGTGATAGGCTGGTCGCCCCGTCGCTGCAGGCGTCATCCCCTCGAAGCCCAGACCCTTCAGATCTAGTTCGTCGACAAAGACATCGACCACCCGGACCGGATTGTCCTCGGTCACATAGTCGTCGAGACACTTGGGGAGCAGCGTGGGCTGCCGACGATCTGCACCCTGGACGAAGCGGCTCATAATCCACCTCCTGCTGACCTCAGGAGGCTACCCTAATTCGCTCAGCACGGAGGCGTTTTCACACAGCCTCGACTCATAGCGGCGGTTCAAAATGTCTGCTCTCAGTGGTTGGCGTTGGCGTCGAGGAGGGAACCGCCCCCCCCTGGCAGACTGAAAGCCAAGGAGATGATGGCGGGATCGATCTTAACTGTTATGCCGCGGTCCCGGCTGTCGGGGCCTCGGCAGAGCTCGCCGCATAGGCGTTCCAGTCGATCGCGGAGACCGTGCCCAGGAATTGGAGCCATCCCAAAGCCGGAACAAGAATCGGATCAGGCCAGCGTCCGGCCCGAAGACCGTTAGGGTTCCGTTGTGGTTGTCGAATGCGCAATGATCCAAAGCGCAGCCACAGTCTAGGAGGACCTCCCGGTTGGAAGATGCTGTCTAAAGCTGCGGCCTAAACCATCGAACCAGTCCGCCTTAGCTTCTAGTCGGCCTGTCACGATCGGGAAGGCCGGTCGGGGCTGCGTGACGCCGCCCGCGTGGACGATCGGAACCACAGTTCTCGTCAGGCGACGCACCGAATCGGCCTTTTCTCCCGCATAGGCAAGATAGGCTTTGTCGATGTGTCTTGCGTTCGAAGACGGCATAGACCAGCCTCGGCTGGGACGTAGCGGTGGCTCTTCTGGCCGATTAGGGTCGGAGTATATTGCCGATCGTAGATCCCGACATCCATCTGATGGCTGCGGGCACCCGTGTTGTCGATGGCGATGGCCGCCTTACGCGACTTCTTTAAAGTCGACGCCAGATTCCTGCAGCCTAGTGAGAAACCGTTCGACGTTAGCAAAGCCCTTTGAATCGAGGGCTAGCGTGAACCTGACACGTTCTCTTGCACGTGAGAGGGCAACGAAGAAGACGTTGACGTCGTCAGCGTTTTTCCAGAACGCGTCGTCGTTGAGCTCCACGAAAATCACCGTGTGATACTCAAGGCCTTTGGACTTATGGATCGTCATAATCTTCACAGCATCCCGGCCCTCGAGATTGCCTATCAGTGTCCGCCAATCCGTCGCACTCTTGGCACTCTCGTCGTAGAATGCTGCGCAAGCTTCGATCACGGACTCCAGATATGCCCGATTTCTGTAATCTGCATACACTCTGGTCAATCTCTCCCGGCGATCGTCAGGGAAGGCCACCGATATCAACTGTGCAATTTCAAATTCGGCGGGTGTCTTCTCCTTTGTCACCTTAATCGTGAATTCGACCAGCTCCTGCACTAAGCGAAGGCTCCGGGTTGCACCTCTATCCGTCGAGAGGTCCAAGCCCTCAATGCTGGCTAGCGTGTCGCGGCATACCTGGAAAGGACTGCCATCCCTGACCCCGTGGGCCATTTTAAGAAGCGCTGTGAGGAAAAGGAAAACAGGATCTTTTACGATGTCCTGAATAGCAAGCGGGCCGATTTGCCTTGCTTCGTTCCGAAGCCGAATTCCGTTCAAAACAAAGTGCGACAACAATCGATCCTCCAGCTGGTTTGCATAGAGGCGTGTGAGGATCACGAAGTCATGTGGTCGAAGCTCTGGGTTCTCCTCAAGTGATGCCTTGATAAAATCTGCAATGCCGGCACCCTCGGCATCGCGCGTCTTGAAGACCCAGCCTTCCAATGCATCAGGCGGAGGATCGTCTTTGCGGGCGCTTTCAGTGGGGACGGTAGGCTCATCGGTAAGCAAGCCGGAAAGATCATTGATGAGGCCGACGATCTTGGAGTTAGAGCGATAGTTGAATAGCAGCTTGCGGTTCTCGGCGCCGAAATCGTGCCCGAACGTGCTGAAGATATCAGGCAAAGCGCCAGCCCAGCCCATGATCGCCTGGTTTGTGTCACCAACAGCAGTCAGAACAGCGGGTGTCACTTTGAAGATGCGGCGGATGAGGTCGTATTGTTGTCTGGTTACGTCCTGGAACTCATCCAGAAAAACATGCGTGTAAGTGCTTGCAATAGCTTTTTGCACTAGGGGTTGAGTTTCGACGATATGCATCGCCAGAAGCATCATCATATCAAAGCTGATTTGCGACGGTTTACGCGCGAGCGCGGTCTTCCACCAAAGGTGCCGCAGCCTGTCGCGTGCTGTTAGCGCGACGGCGTTGAAGTCAGGGATGCCACCTTGCACAAGGTTGCCAAACTGAGCGGGATTGAATGCGTGGATATCTGGATGATCTCCCGCCTGCTCGGCCTGAAACTCCGCCCAGAAATCTCGATTTGGAAAGATGATTTTGTAATCCGGAGAGGGACGTAACGCCTCTGGCAACGCCGCCCTGAATTGGTCGAGCGTCCGCTTCGCAAAGGCATGCAACGTTAGCGATTCAAATCGCCGCGCCTCTTGCGCATCGCATCGCAATCCAACGCGTTCTTGCAAATTGCGCGCAGCATCTGCCTTAAACGCCACCGCCAAAATCCGCTTGGGATGAGGGCAAAGACCGGTGTTAAGAAGATACGTAGCGCGCTGAGCGAGAAGCTCGGTTTTTCCGGCACCGGGTCCGGCCAGGACCGACATAGACGAAGTCGATCTCACGACCTCAAGCGCTGTGCCCTCTATCGCTATTCCAGGTGTTGGTTTCCAGTGCTCCGGCTTCACAAACATTTACGGTGTCACCTTCACTGCGGGTTTTTGCGCGATGAGATAGCCTGCGCGCTCAATCAGCGCCTTCAAAGGTTCCGGGCACCCTGCCTGCAGCTGCGCTTTTGTTAAGTTCCCAAATGCCTCCAAATGAGATCCAGGCTTGGACGACGATTTGAAGAGCGCCTTGTAGCTCCAGAGCTCCTGGTCGGTGTAGTTCACGCCAACGATATTTAGCTCTGCATTTCCTTTCCCGTGCTCCCCAAATACCGATGCGGCCAGCTTCACCTTATCTGCCGCTGGGTCCAGTGGTGCTGTGACATAGGCCGCCGGAAATGCGGTCATCATCATCATGTCGAGATCTAGCGGTGAAGAGTAGAAAATATCCTTGTGACGTAGCCATTTCACCCACCCGTCAAAGGTTGCGGGCAACAGACCAGAATTGTCCGGTATGTCGGCTGTCGTTGCTGCTCTAAAAGATGGGGGAGTGGTGGGGGGCGCCACAGGGATTTGTGGAATGTAGGCCGCCCCGAGATCTGTGAGCCATGTCACCGCGTTTTTGATCCGTCCAGTCCCGCCGTTGTGTCGACTCAAGTCGAAATCGATCAGTGTGATGTGCGGGATCTGAAGACCGTTCAGGAGGCGCCAAAGATGCTGTGCATGCCGTCCACCAATCGACACATACGCGATGAAGGAAGGGTCTAGGCTGGTCCCAAGCGCTTCCGCCATCTTAGGGATCACAATGCGCTCAGTGTCGCCCTCACCAATGATTACTAGTCTAGCAAAGTAGATCTCGGGATTCGCGAGAATGACTTGCTGCACGAATTTGTCTGCAGCAGGGTCTGCCTTAGGAAGCGGCAGCGGCAGAACGGTCGTCTTAAGGGTAACCGGGCAGATGCGGAAATAGAGCACGAGCTTTGGATCCACGCGTGAAAGGATGCTCGTTGCGTGACTGGTGACAATCGATTGCGCGGCCCCACTGGCATTTAGCGTGTCGAGCAAAGCCATTAAGCGTGGCAGGTAGAATGGAGAAAGATGGTTTTCTGGTTCTTCCAGTGCGAAGATTGTCAGCGCCGGGTAAGTGAAATCTGCTGCCTTAAACCCCTTAACCGAGCCGGGTAGGGTTTTTTGCATGTCCCAAATTAGGTTATGCAGAGTGGCTGATAGGGCGAAGTAGAGCAGGGACATCTGTCCTTCACTCAGTTCTCCGAGCTGGCGGATACCGCCGCCAGGAGCTTTATCAAACTTCAGCGTCAGCTCTCGGATGAGCTTTTCAAACTCAACCGCCACCACACTCAATGCCGGTTCGGCATCGTAGTGACCATCATGGAGCTTCGACCAAAACCCTCTCAAAGTTGTGGTGATCGCAGTGATTGCATCCGTGGCATTGAGGTTTGCCTCCAGATCCTGGGCGAACTGCTGCGACTTTGTCCTCGTCGCAGGGTCCCAGTCGGCTGAGTATTCAAGCCGCTGAAGCACGTTTTTCAACGCATACTGACTAACACCACGGGAATCCCGATGCGCCGGGATATAGACCACTTCCGCGTATTGCGTTGGACGGGCGATCCGCGTCTTCCGCTCATCGTCCGGTCCAAACGGGACTTCGTCGGTCGTCTTAACTGAGTAGTAAACGACCTCGACGTTGTCTTCGACAGACTCTGACTTTTGATACAGCGCCTCCAGACGGATGCGCACCTTCACAGAGGTATCCGCTGCGTCAAAAAAGAGATCGTTGAAGACCGGGGAAACATCAGCCGTAGTTTCGAAGCCGAAGATCGCGTCGATCGCGACCTCGCGTCTGTCCAGAGTAATCGCACTCTCGCCAGGACCGAAGTGGATATCAGGCCGGCGGATTTGACGATCGGCTGGCGTAGATGAAAAAAGCCGCTTCAACGCTTCGAGCGCCGCAGTCTTCCCGGCACCATTGGTGCCGACGAAGGCGTTGGTTCCGGGCTTGAAGCGGATCGTCACCGGTGTATCGCCAAAGCAGCGAAAATTGCGAATGGTAAGTGACTCTAGATACATCGGCGCCCCCAGCCTCTTTCATCAAATTACAAACCTCAGATCGTTCAGACAGTACTGAGTCTGCGATGCTTCAGAAAGAAGGCGCCGTGATTAGCGACCGATTCGGTGAACCTATACAGTCCGTACAAATTCTACGCATTTTGGGTAATAAGAAATTGTATTTGCTCGCATTCATTCGATGTATTTAACCGGCATATCAAGTCGACTTTCTGGCACTGTCAGAATAACGCTAAAGGTGATCCGCTTTGATGGCTGGAGGCCGATTGTGGAGAGGGTTTTTTATGAATGCCCTATCTTTTAAATGCCGCGTTGGGCATGCAACGGGAAGCCTGAGCGTCGGGTTCTCGGCTGACCTTTGACGTCCGCTCCTGGCGCGTCTGGGACATCCCCGAAGGGGCCGGGCTTGGTTCTCAGCGATAGGTGCGCATTGTCGATGTCCGCGTTCAAGCTGGATCGGACAGACCCACCGGTGGCTAGTCATCGACTAATGCGAGCACCTGTCATGACTTGATCATGAGCCGCTCAGGCTAGGGCGATGCCAGTCCGCTCCTGTAGCACCTGTTTCGCGTAGGCTTTGCCGATCTCCACCATAACCTGAAGACTGACACCGCCAACCTTTACGGCCGCGTCCTTTGTGCGCCTCCAGACCTCCGCGTCCCTGATCGTGTCGAGGAACTCGTGGCCGGCATAGGTTAGCCTCTGGACCTCCCACTCCTCGCCGCTAAGGGTGCTAAGGTCTTCGCCAACCAGATACCCGGCTTCGATGAGAAGCATCACATGGTAGGTGATCTGCCGTTCCGTGTAGTCGGCGATATCCAGCGGAACGCCTTCGTATATACCACCTTCGAACTCCTCCACCTTCAAGAGGATTTTCCGGACCAGCTCTTTTTCGAGTTTCATATCGCTATCCATTCGCTATCCATTCGCGATTCGCTCGCCAGCATCACCTTAGCGTGGCAGCTGAAAACAGGGAGACATACGCTGGCCAAGCCGCCGATACCGAAAAATCAGCACTACGTCCCTCGCATGCTGATGCGTCCATTCGCTGTGCGCGGTGCGGGTAAGGCCGAACAGGTCCAGGTCTTCGATAAGCACTCGGACCGCTCCTTCACCGCGCGGCTAGAGGACGTGCTGGCGGGACGCTACTTCAACACGATCTGGCAGGACGACTTTGTCCAGGATGTCGAAGGTCCTCTGTCCAAGTTGGAGGACAGGGCAGCACCGGTGCTCCGCAAACTGGTTGATGAACGCTCTTGGGCAAACCTAGATGGCACGGAGCAAGTAACACTCGCATTCTTCTTGGCAGTCCAGTTCGTGAGAGGGCCAGACACCCGTGTGCGCATTGATCAGATGATCGATCAGATGCAGGCGGTCGCCAAGGCCATGGCGGCGGATAAGGCAGGCGCTGAGGTTCCGGCTGCGCCGACAGCCGATGAGCGCAAGCAGATGGTCTTCGACCTGATGCGGAGCTCGGCCGCTGAGTTGGCCGAGTTGCTCCTGAAGAAGACATGGCTGCTTTTCGAACCGGAGGTCGGCGAATTCTATCTCGGCGACACCCCGCTGGCGATGCACAACGACCGCGACATGGGGCCGTATGGAAACATCGGCCTCGCAGTGCCTGGCATTCAAATCTACTGCCCGATCGCTCCCGATTTGCTGCTGGCGCTGTGGTGTCCCTCACTCACTGCAGAACTGCTGGACGCGGAACAGAAGCACCGCACCATGCTGGGCACACTGTCTCTTTTGGAAGCGCTAGGTACTGCGCCGCTGACGCAGGTCGAGCGCGAGGCGTTGGCTCATCTCCGTGCAAAGTGGCCGTTCACAAAGGCGATGATCGCCGCGTTGGAAACACGCACTCCGCTGAAATCGGATGCGGACAACCTGCGCTTCATCAACCACCTTCAGGTACGAAGCGCCGAACGCTACGTCCTGGCGCGCAACCAGCCCTTTGACCTTGTGAAGGAGATGCTCGCTCACAAGGACTCGTACCGAGGGGGTATGCGGCTGTCGTTTTAGACCGCACTGCGCGAACAAGACCAGGTATCGAGGGGGGGCAGTTCCGAGCGTGACCATAGGGGGCGTACGCGTCTGAACGAGTCGGAAAGGCGTGCCGCGCCTTGCTCTTCTTATGCTAAAAGTCTGCTCTCCGGCGCGGGGGCAATGACCGCTCCTGGCGCAAACTGGGTTCAGGATTGATCGCCATCCTCGACTGGGGCGGGCGATGCACCTTGGGCGAAAGCCCATTCCCGACCAGTGCGAGCCTGAAGGCGTTCGACGAGCTTTTCACCCCGATCGGCGAACATCTCGTCAAGCGCGTCGACAAGCTTGGTCCACTCGTTCGAGCCGCCGACATAGAAGCCGAAACGCACGCCCATCTTTACGACGAACTGCCCGCTCTCCTCATAGATCTCCATCTCATCGGCCACCGAATGATGCTCGGCGACATGGGCGTAACGCTTGTTTCGCATTTCGATGACTTCGTCGTGCGCAGCCCGTAGGGACTTAGGCAGCGCGTCGCGCGCAAAACCGCTTCCGCTGCCACCGGTAAAAAGCCGGGCATAAGTCGCAACGAACGCCGTCGTGAGCATTTCAAGCTCAAGAAAGGCGGTCATGTCCGCTTTGAAGCGGTACTCTGCAAGCCGGTCCCTGATGTGCTTCAAGACCGTCATATGGTAGTAGGATAGGGATAGCCGAGATACTTGCCTCAACTCAGGCTCGGCAGCTTCCAGCACCTTGCGCCCGTCCTCCGCGCGGGCATAGATCGCGTCTCTCCACTCTTGCGGCAGATTCTGAATTGCGTCCTCAGGCACGAGGAAATAAGCGCAATCATCTTCTTCGGCGTCGGTCATTGTGCGCGTTCATAGGCCGATAAGGATCGCCGATGAGTCCGGTCGGCATCGAAAGCCTATCTCGACCAAGCCCCACCTGCGAGCCTTGAGTGTCTGTTATTCGACACAACCTCAATGTCCGCCTCTGGCGGATTTCGTTGAAAAAGGCGCATTTCGGAAGCCGTTGCCGGAGTGGAGCGACCATGCGGGTAGCCTGCGGCCGAATGATCCAAGCGTAGCAATGCGCCCAGATGGAGGTGCAGGCGGCGCCATGGCGGTGCATGCGCTGCCTTCCGTTTGATCGATGCGCCGAGCCGCCGTGGTCGAGCGGGAATGGGGTGCCTCCTAAGGAAGCGTAGTTGAGGCTGAGCTTCGCGGGCCTCTGCATGATAGGAAGCGGGCATGATCTCAGATGATGAATATCTCGAACGCGTTGTCGCGGGCATCATGGCCACCACAACGGCTGAAGCCGACGTGCGCTGGAACGAGCTCATCAACGACCGTCAGTTCGATGTAACCGTTCGCTTTCGGCTGGGTACGCTCAACTACCTCATCCTCATCGAAGTGAAGAATCGCTCGAGGAAGGCCTCGGCCGCTGACCTCGACGCCTTCGTGACGAAGGCGCGCGATCAGAATGCCAGCAAGGCCGTCTTCGTCACTGCGGCTGGCTTCCAGTCGGGCGCCCTGTCCGTGGCGCAACGCCACGGCGTCGAACTTTTCACAGTAAGCTTCGACAAGGATGAACTGACCTTTCCGGCCCAGGCCGGAAGCATCTCGATACGGAACCCAAGATATGTGGGACCGGACGTTGAGCCGGAAATCTGCGTCGGCTCCTCGCACCTGATCTGGAACATCGAGAAAATCGTTCTCAACTACGCCGATGGATCCAGGGCGGCCCTGCCGACCGAACCCTCGCAGATGACGTACTACGTCGGGAAGAGTCGCTTGCGCGACGGGAGGACTATCGCGGACCTGCTCGATGAAAGAGACTTCCCTGAACCTGAGCTCGAACAGACGCTCGAGGCGACGATTAAGCTCACCCCGTCGCAGCGGCTCGTCCCGCCTGACGAGTACATGTTTCGCGCTGGTGTCGTCTCAGGCCTGAAGCTTACGCTAACCGGCACGATGGGGCGGCCGATCGGTGGAAACGTGAAGATCGACCCCGGGATGCTCCTGCCCCCGGTCCTCTACACAAACGTCCTCACAGGCGAGGTGCAGAAGTTCACCATGGATCAGATCCCGCTCGGTCGATCGCAGATCACTCCGGGTGGGTTTTATTTCATCCGACACCCTCTGGCCTACTACCACTGCGAGGCGATCGAGGGCGACCTCATCCGCTGGAATCTCATCGAAAGCTTCCAGAACGGCGAATTGATTTCGGCCACCTACATGCAGAAATCCGAATGGGCGGGTTCCTATATACCGGTCGCCGACAAGAAGATCTTGAAGCGCCTGAAGAGCCGTCTCGACGACTACGAGGTCGGGACCGCAAGGCGAAGACGTAACCCGCCCAAATCGTGCTCAGAGTGCATCTCCGGCGCCTTGGTTTCGAGGTCGAGGCCAGCGTCGGGCCGGTGTCTCCTCGCAGGCGGAGCAGACGCTGATACAGGGTTGTGTCAGCGTTCAGACCGGCGTCGGGAAGACGTGGCTGCTGCAACGCCGTGGCGCGAAGCGCGACACTGGCTGTAGAGCAGGGCGTATCGATCTGAGAGGTGACGACCTGATGTTGCAGGTGCTCAAGCACGGGGACGGTCGATGTCGGGGGCTCATCGCCGACTTGGACGAATGGCTCGGGCGCGCGGACCATCTCTACATGCGATTTCTCGATCGCGTCAGCGAGTCGCCCTTCACCCACCACGAGGTGGCGGCGACGGTTTTGAACCGGAGGTTCTGATCAAGAGCGTTGTTTCTGACGAAAATTGTCCTTCGGTGTTCTTTCTCCTGTTAGCACTCTCGCCTGATCCACAGCGGCGACTGCGTGGTCCAGCAGCCGCCGCTGCGTTTCCGGGTCCGGAATGAGGCTTCGGACCACGGCAGAAGCCATGCGCAGGCGTTCCTCGAGCGGGAGGCGGCTTGCAGGCACCCCCGCCGCCTGCCGGTCCCGTTGGCGCGGTCGATAGCCCTTGACCTCCAGGCCCATGGCGCGGGCCTGGATCCAGACTTCGCGCCGGAAGGCGTCGTCGCCGTCGACCTTCAGCCGCGTCCAGCCGCGGTGCTGCGCGACCCTGAGCATGTCGGCGATCGTGTCGGGGTAGGGCCGGTCCGTGGTCAGGCGGCGGCCCTGGTCGCGGAACGCGGGATCGGGCGTGCGATGATCGCGATAGAAGCGCTCGGGCCAGCCCCTGAGGTCCCGCTCGATCAGATAACGATCCAGAACGGCCTGAGGCAGGTCGCCCTTTGCGGTGGAGCGGGTTTTCGTCTCGCCCCTTCGTGCGCGGTCAGGCGTGATCTGGTTGGCGGAGGCCGTGGTCTCCTGGTTGAGATGTGAAGCGGCGGGCTGGGTCATGCGTGACGCTCCAGGTGGGCTGGTTCTGCCGCCATCACGCGGTCGAGCCAGTCGCGGACCTCGCTTTCGGAGGCGCCATGCGACGGCGGGGGAAGGCCTTCTTCGGCGAAGGCCCGGACGATCGCGTCAATGTCCATGTCGGCGTCTTCCTGTGTGGGCGGCAGGTCTGGGAGGGGCGCTGTGTCGGAGGCGGGCGCGGCCGCCGGGTCGATCCGCGGAGCCGGGCGCAGGCGGCGACGGAAGACGGCCTCCCTGTAGTAGGCGATCTTCCGGCCGCGAACGGCCGGCAGACCGGCCTTGAGGACGATCAGGGCGGAAGCCGGCATCTGCAGAAGCTCCTGAGGCAGCATCAGGGGACGACGCTGATCGGAGGTCGTGACGGAGCGGCGGCCGACGCCGAAGCCCTTGGGGCGGCTGCGGCTGAGCGCGGCGTAGGTCCAGGCGCCGATCCGCTCGCTGAGGTCCTGCGCCGTCTTCAGGTCTTTCGGGCCGAACACCACCTCCACGCCGCAGTTGGCGAAGATGTCCTCGGCGAGGTCCGGGCCGTAGACCGCCCTCAGCTGGGCCGGGCTCTGGATCACCGGGAGAAGCCGAAGCCCGTAGCCGGCGACCCACGAAAAGGCGTGGGCGAGGACCGGAGCCGGGCCCAGCCGGGCGAACTCGTCGAGCAGGACGAGGACGGGCCTGTCGGACGGACCGGGCAGCGATCGGCTGTTCAGGTCCACCAGCTGCTGGAACAGGAGGCTGTAGAGCGGGGCGACCCGGATCAGATTGTCGGGCGTGGCGCCGAGATAGAGCGATGTCCTGCCGGATCGCAGGTCGCGCAGGTCGAAGTCGCTGGCGCTGGTGGCGGCGTCCACCCTCGGGTTCAGCCAGAGGCCCATGCGGGTGGTGATGGTCTGACGGATCGATGAAAAGGTGTTCTCGCTGGAGGCGCAGAAGTCGTTCAGCGCCGAAACACACCCGGCGGGCAGGGGCCGGCCTTCACGACGGCGCGCCCCGATCGCTTTGGGGAACCGCAGCCGGGGATCGTCAGCCGTCAGCTGACGGAAGATCTCGCCGAGGGTGAAGGGGAGGTCCGGCGTGGCGGCGATGTAGGCGCCGACCCCGATGAAGCCGGTGCGCGCCGCCTCCGACCAGAAGGGATCGGCGTGGTCGTGCCCGGGAAAGAGCATCATCGCCATGCGCTGGAGTTCGTCGAGCACGGCCAGGGCGTCCAGCCTGTCCACGTGTCCCAGAGGATTGAACCGGGCCGTGCGGCCATCCGCCGCCAGCGGATCGAACATCAGGACCCGCTGGCCGCATTCAGCGCGGTAGCCGGCCGTGGCCTCGAAGTTCTCGCGCTTGATGTCCAGAACCACGACGGAGCCGGGCCAGGCCAGGAGATTGGGAATGACCACGCCGACGCCCTTTCCCGTACGGGTCGGGGCGTAGAGCATCACATGCTCCGGGCCGTCGGCGATCAGGAAGCCGCCATGCTTCGCACGGCCGAGGATGATCCCTTCGCGGGCGCGCAGACCCGCCGTCCGCTCCTCCCGCGCGGTCGCCCAGCGGGCGGCGCCGTGCAGCGGCGGGCGACGGTTGAGCAGTATGGCGGCGAGGACGAGGCCGACGAAGAGCGCCGAGGCGCCATGGCCGGCCAGAAGCCAGCGGCGCACCTGCGGGTCGCCGCGGTAGTACCAGAACCAGGCCGGAACCCGCCGCGGATCGATGTCCCCCGTGAGCTGGCCAAGGCCGGTCAGGGCGATCAGCGCCGCGCAGACCGTGATGAAAAGGAGGATGGCGAAGAGGCCGATCGCCAGCCTGACCGCCCTATGCGGTGCGTCGCCTGCGGTGCGGTTCATGCCAGACCTCGGTCATCTGAAAGCGCCCGCCGACCTTCTTCATCTGCACCACCACGTCGATCAGGAGGTGGAGAAGGGCGCGGATGTCGTCGCGCGGAAGGTCGCGCCCGCCCTCCGACTCCCGGACCAGAAGCGTCAGCTGCTCGAAGGCGAGGGCCGCCGAGTCCGCATGGACGGTGGTGATCGAGCCGGGGTGGCCGGAGTTGACGTTGCGCAGGTAGAAAAAGGCGCTGCCGTCGCGCAGCTCCTGAAAGAGGATGCGGTCCGGTCGCATGCGCAGGGCGCTTTCCAGCAGGGCGCGGGCGCCGACCGGGGCGAGGCCATGACCGTCCTTCGAATAGACCATGTGCACCAGATTGCGGTGCGGGGCGGTGAGCTCGCGCGTGTCCTCGATCGTCAGCAGCCGCTCATGCCGTGGGATCAGATCGATCAGGCCGCGGGCGAAGGTGGTCTTGCCCGATCCCGTCGCGCCCGAGATCAGGATGTTGCGACGCGCCTCCACGGCAAGGCGGAAGAAGGCCGGCCAGCCGCCCTGATCGCGCAGCCGGATCAGTTCGGCGTCAACGGCGTCGATCTCTCCCTCGCGCGCGGCGCCGGTCGCCCCGAACAGGCCGCCCGCCTCGAAATCCTCAAGCGTCAGACGTCGATGGGAGGGTTTGCGGATGGTCAGGGACACCGTGCCTTCAGGGGCCACGGGCGGCAGGACGATCTGGCAGCGTTCGCCGCCCGGCAGGACCGTCGAACAGATCGGACGGTCGGGGCCCACGTCCTGTCGGGTGAAGGCGGCGGCCGCGACGGCCAGGGTGCGCAGCCAGGGCTCCGTAAGGTCGGGGATTTCATGCCAGGTCCATCGCCCCTGCCGTTCGACCCCCGCTTCGCCCGGCCGGTTCACCACAAGCTCGGTCACGTCGTCGGGCTCCAGCAGGGGCCGCAGCGGCGCCAGATAGTGGTCAAGGACGGCGGTCCCGGCCATCAGCGCGGCCTCAGCCGGTAGACAGGGCTGAAATCGAGGTCCTGGGCCACGAGGATGGAGACCTCCGCGCCCTGGTCCTTCCTCAGCGTGGGCGGTATGCCGACGCTGTCCTGCAGGGCGATCGAGGCGGCGTCGGACGGCGTGCGGATGATCGACCGGTCCGCGCCGGCGTCGACCGCGGCCATGGTCGCGCCGTCCACGATGCTGAGCAGCAGGGCGCCGCCGAAGCGCTCCCGGAAATGGCTGTCGATCCGCCCCCCGATCCCCGCACGGCCCAGGGCGTCGGCGGCCGGCGAGGCGAGGGCGATCGCCACGCCTTCGGGCGTCACCGCCCGCGTCCACAGGACGAACAGCCGGCCGCGGCCGCGCTGCAGCCCCGAACGGTATTCGCCCAGAACCCGCGTGCCGCGGGGCATAAGCACCACCGCGCCGTCGTCGGACCAGACATCGCGCGGAACAATGCAGCTGACATAGCCCGGCGCAGCGCTGTCCATGGCCGTCTGGAGAAGACAGGGCACGGTCGTCCCGGCAATGATGAGGAAGCGGCGGTCGGGCAGCCGGCCGGCCTCGGCCCGGCGGACAGGGCTGATCTGCCGCAGCTGATCAAGCGCGCCAGGGGCTCCGTCAGGCGCAGCGGCGGGCAAGGGAGGCGGGGCGGCGGGGGCCCGGCCTGCATCGACGCCCGACCGGCTGTAGGCCAGCACCGGCGCACGCCGGGCGCTTTCGGCAAGCGACCGCCTCTGTTCCTCCGACGCTGCTGCGACATGGCCGGGCGGAGACGGGGTCGCGTTGTCGATCGCCGGGATCACGGGTTCGCCGGTCAGCGACGGGGCGTCCGGATCCACGGGCCGCAGGGACAGCAGGGGCGGCTCGGCGGGACGGCGCACGGGCTCGAAAGGGACCAGCTGGCGCGCGGGTTCCTCCGGCGCCGGGCGGGCAGGGCGATCGCCCCGGTCCCATGTGGCGAACAGGAAGGCGCCGCAGCCGACGGCCAGCGCCGCCAGGGTGATCCAGCGGCTGCGCAGACCGCCGGGGCGGCCGGCGATGGGAGAGACGCCGCGGTCTTTCGTGACGCGGTCCGGCTCCGGGCCGGCCGGCGCGTCGTTTCCCCCGGGCGCCAGCGGATGGTCGGGCGCGCTCATGACGGGGCTCCGCTCGCCACACGGTCGATCTGCGGCGACGCCGTGCCGGTGGGCGAACCGGTGGACCGGTCGTCGAAGGCCTCGTTGAACAGGCAGAGCACGGCCGTCCCCCGGCGCAGCCTGAGGCCGCGCACGACGCCGTGGATGACGACGAACTCGCCCCGCACGTCATAAGGGACCAGGCGCTCGGTTGCGCCGTCAGCTTCGAAAATGGCCGGGATGGCCTGACCGCCGGGAAAGCGCATCACGGTGAAGCGGCCGTTGTCGCTGATCTCGCTCGGCTGCAGGGCGGGAGCTCCCTGCGCCGTCCAGGCGAGATTGCGCGACCCTTCGACCGCGCCGCGGGCCAGTTCCAGCCCGATCAGGCGGGTCTCGGCGGCCGCCGCCGCCTGTGTGAGAGCGGCTTCGGCGGCCGCCTGTTCGTCGGAGGGATAGCGGAAGCGGACCTGCCAGGCGGCGCCGGCGCCGCCGCCCGCGCTCAGGGCGAAGGCGTAGTGTCGGGTCTCGCCGGCGCGGTCCGTCACCACCAGCAGATTGGTCGGGGCGTGTCGTTCACGCGGTTTCAGGAACAGGACCGATCCCTCCGCTGCGATCTCCCAGGCCACGCTGTCGCCGATCGCGGCGTGGCGGATGGTCTCCTCCGGGGAGAAGATGATCTGGGTGGCGGTGCGAAAGGCCCCCTCTATCGGATGGACGGCTCCGGGCGTCCAGGTCAGTTCGCGGATGCGCCCGTTCTCTTCGGCGAAGGCGGGCGCCGCAAGGGCGAGGACGGATGCGCTGAAAAGCGCGGCCAGCGGTTTCATCGGATCACCTCCGGATCGGAACGATAGGTCAGGACCTGAAAGCCCAGCGGATTGCGCAGCCGGTCCGCCTCGCTCATCGGCGCGCGGGTCCAGCCGAAGGCGACGGTGGCGATCCAGTCGCTTTCCTCGGTCTGCTGCGCCCGCCGCACGGTCCGCCGGAACCGCACGCTGGCGACCTCGGGACTGATGAAGCTGATGGCGCGGATCGACACCCCTGCCTCAGCCTGCGGCCCATAGAGATTCTGCGGGCTGGCGGGGTTGGTTCCCCGGAACAGATCGGCCCAGCGCCGCTGTTCAGCCGGAGCCGACAGGATGGAGACCTGCCGGAAATCCTCCTCGGCCGACGCCTCCAGATAGCCTTCCCGCGACCGGACATAGCGGGCGATGAAGTATTTGCTGACCGCCTCCTCATAACGGACCGGCCCGCTCTCGTCGGTCAGGCCGCGGGCCAGGTCGACGGCGCCGGTCGCCTGATCCACCCGGATCACGAAGGGCTCCACCGTCTTCAGCGGCGTCAGGCCGGCCACGGCGACGACGCCGGCGATGGCAAGGGCGCCCGCCGTCGCGGCGACGCTCCAGGCCAGGCGGCGCGACCTCAGGGCTGAGGCCAGCCGGTCCTGGTCCCAGCGCTTCGCCTCGGCGAAATACCGCTTCAGGTCCTCTGGGGGAGCGCCGGTCATGCGCAGCCTCCCGTCGGGGGATCTGCCGGGCCTGCGTCTGACGGCGGGGCAACGGCGGGTAAGGTCGGCTCAAGGACCGAACCATGGGGATTGGCGGGGCGGCGGCTGAGGCCGTCGCAGACCGGCAGCGGACCGGCGCCGGAGGCGGCGCATCCGGCGCAGAACAGGAGGGCGAAGAGCAGAATGGATGTGCGCATGGGTTGAGGTCCGTGAGGTCAGCGTGACTGGGGCCGGATGGAGCCGCCGCTGCGCGGCGCAGCGCGACCGGCCTCGGACGGACCTGAGGCCGGGCCGGGTCGTCCCGGGCCGCGGGAGACCGCGTTGGCGAAGTCGGCGAGACCGGCGCTTGCGCCGCCCGCCACCCCCGCGGCGATGGCCGGGGTCTGGAGAAAGAAGATCGCCCCCAGCAGACACAGGGCGATGAAAATCAGTCCGCCGATGATGGGATCGGCGTTCTCGATGGCGCTCCACTGATCCCTGACCAGGGCGAGCACCAGCTGGAACAGGGTGATCAGCAGGGCGAACAGCACCAGATAGTTCACCGCCTGGCTCAGCCAGCCGAAGAAGTAGCGCCGGGTCGCGTCGAACAGGGCGCAGGCGATGAAAATCGGGCCGAGCGCCACCAGCAGCGCCAGCGCCGTCTTGGCCACCATGACGATGCCGAACCCCAGGGCGCAGGCCAGGGCGCCGACGACCAGGACGACGACGGCCACGACCCAGGGGCCGGGATCGAACACCGAGCCCTCCCGGGCGATGGTGTCGCCCAGGTAGCCCGTATAGGCGAGGAACTGGTCAAAGGCGGCCCCGACACTGGGCGCATCCGCCCCGCTGATCGCCTGGGTCAGGGCGTTGGGCAGATCGACGAAGAGCGGCTGGGTGACGAAGGTGGAATAGGCCGCCGTGGTCGCCAGCGCGTAAAGCAGGGCCAGCTTGATCGAACGGATCGCGAAATCCATCACGGGCTCGCTGATCGCGCCTCTGAGGATGGCGTAGCCATAGAGCAGTACATAGAGGACCAGGGCGACGCGCAGCGGACCGTCCACGACCGCGATCACCGATGACAGCCGCTCGCCAAGGAAGGCGGTCAGGCGCTCATCAATGAACACATAGCTGGGCTCGAAGACGCGAAGGCTCATGGTCCAGGCTCCACGGACGGCTGCGGCGACCGGCCGGACGGGATGCGGGTCACCGGATCACCCCGGCCCAGGCCGCCAGACGGGCGTCCCGCGCAGCGGCAGCCCGCTCGCGCAGGCGCTGCTCTTCAAGCCGGGCTTCCGCCTCGCGCGTCAGGGCCAGACCCTGGAGCCGGACCTGTTCATTCTGGATCAGGGCCTGTTCCGCCGAGAGCCGGGCCTCCAGATCCCACACCGCCCGGGCGCTGGGGGCCGTGTCGAGCGCCTGACGAAGCGTTTCAAGTCCGGCGGCGCGGCGGTCGGCGGCCTCGCTGATCGCCTCGCCCATCGCCAGATCACGCGCGGTCCGGGCGCCGGCGCGCTCCAGCGCCTCGTAGTAATAGCGGCCCACATCCGGAGCCTCGTCAGACGGGGCAGCATGAAGGCGGGTTTCGGCGCGGATGGCGCCGGCGCGCGCGGCAAGGCCGCCGAGCGCCGAGAGGTCGCCCTCTGCAGCGGCGCGGATGCCCCGGAGCTCCGGAAGCGGACTGCGCACTCCGGGCAGGCCGAGCTCCTGCGCAATCCGGTTCACGTCCGAAAGGTCGTTCAGACTGTCGAACAGGGCCTGCCCCTGCCGGACCTGCTGGCGAAGCTGTTCGAGCTGCTCCAGGGCGGTGCGCGCCTCGCGCACCAGCTGGGCGTAGGAGGTCGGATCATGGACGATATGCTGGGCCTCGGCCGCACTGGCGAAAGTCGTCAGCGCGGCGGCCAGGGCCGCGATGCGGTGGCGGTTCACAGGCGTCTCCTCTGCTGGTGGAAGGCGTCCCGCCACTGCGGCCAGGCGTCGCCGTGTTCGGCCCGGAGCCGATCCAGAAGGGCCACGGTCCGGGCGCGCCCGGACAGGACGGCGAGCGCGTCATCAAGGCCGCCGAGATCGAGTTCGACCACCACGCTGGCGTGGCCCTGGCGGATGAGGAAGCGATGCGATTCCGGCGCCAGCTCCTCCCGGATCAGGCGGAATTCCTTCTCGGTGAGCCCAAAGCCGTCGATGTAGTCGCGGGCCTGTCCGTGGGGGTTGGGCAGGAAAATCTTCGTGGCGCACTGCTCGAGGATGGCGGGCGCGATCGGAGAGGCCAGGGCGTCCGAGGGCGACTGGGTGCCGAAGATCATGACGGCGTTCTGCTTGCGCCAGGTCTTGAGGCCGTCCCGGGCGAGGCCGGTGAAGGCGGGGTCGCCCAGCGCCTTCCAGAACTCGTCGATGTCCAGGACGAGCCGCCGCCCGTCCGCGCGCTCGCCGATCCGGTGCAGCAGATAGAGCATGACCGGGGCCCGCACCTCCGGATCGTCAAGAATGGTGGTGATGTCGAAGCCTACGAGACGCGCCTCCAGCGAGAGGGCGTCCCCGCCGTTGTCCAGCACCCAGCCCAGGGGCGCGCCATGGGCCCAGCGCTCCAGGCGCGCCCCGATCCCGCCGGCATCGGCCTGACCCAGCAGGCTCCTCAGGGCGCCGATGGAGCGCTGGTCGCGCGGCAGGGCCTCAAGCGCCCGCACCCCGTGCTCGATGGCCCGGATCTCCAGGGCGCCCAGGGGCGCGTCCGGACGCTCGACCAGGGCGCGCACGAGCCGGACGAGGAAGGCGCGGTTGCCGGGCGAAGGCGGCAGGGCCCTGAAGGGCGCAAAACCGGTCGGTTCGCCGGACCTCAGCGCCAGATAGTCGCCGCCGCTCGCCCGGATGAAGATCTCCGCCCCCCGGTCCCTGTCGATGAAGATCTGCTGGGCTCCGAAGCGCTCCATCTGGGCCAGAAGGAAGTTCTGCACCACCGTCTTGCCCGAGCCGGACGGGCCGCAGATGAAGGTGTGGCCGAGATCGCCGACATGCAGGCTCAGGTGGAAGGGCGAAGCCGCCGTCGTGCGCAGCACCGCCAGGGCCTCGCCCCAGTGGTTGCCGGACGGACGGCCGACGGGGTGGTTGTGAAACGGCGCCAGCGCCGCGAAATTGCGCGAGGTGATGGCGGCGGGGCGGGTGCGCTTCGAGAAGTTTCCCGGAAACTGCGCCCAGAAGGCCGCCTCCAGTCCGAGGTCCTCGCGTGCGACCACCAGGCCGGAATCGGCCAGGATTCCGCGCGCCTGCGACAGGTTTTCCGCCAGGGCGGCGGGATCGTCTCCGTGGACGAGCACAGAGGCGTGGTGTTCGCCCATGACGAAGCGGTTGCTGATCAGATCGTCCAGCGCCTCGTCCAGTCCCTCGATCTGGGATGCGGCGCGGTCGCGCGACGAGATCATCTGGTTCTGTTTGCGCTCCATCACCGCCCGCGCTGCGGGGGTGGAGAGGAAGGCGAAGGACTGGGTGGCGACCAGGGGGAAGCGGGCGCCGAGCAGACCGTCCCAGAGACCGGGCCTGGTGGAGGAGGGGTATTCCTTGATCGCCAGCATGCCGGCGAACCGCGTGTCGGCGACATCCCTCAGCTCAAGGACCTCGCGACCGAAGATCACCCGGGAGGCATAGGCCGCCTCGCCAAGGTGGCCGCAGGTCAGGGGGACGCGCTCCGCCCGCCCGGTCAGCACCAGCCGGATCAGTTCGAGCGGCCCGGAGAACCACAGACCGTCCTTTTCATAGAGCGCAAGCCTGCGCGGACCGTAGCGCTCAAGGAACTGCATCAGGTCGCGGGCGGCTTCTTCCAGACGCCGCAGCCGGGCCGCATCAACCTCCGCCCCGCCGCGCCGGGCGGCCCGCATCCGGCGCATCAGGGCGCCGGCGCGGTTTCCGGCCTCCCGTCCCGGGTGCAGGACCAGGGTGAGGAAGAGTTCGTTGACGAACAGCCGGCGCTGGCCAGACCGGGCGTCCCAGGCCGCTGACAGCTCCTTCGCGAAGTCCGAGACGTGGCCCTTCGAAGGCTCCAGCCGGACATTGTGGCGCACCAGGTGGTGCCAGACGGCGAGCCGCTCGTCGGCGACATTGCGCCAGGTCTGGTTGAGACGGACATGCCAGTCGTTGATGTCCCGGACATCGGACGTCTCGAAACCGACCCCGTCGAGCCTGAGCGACAGCATCAGCGCTCCGCTGTCCAGGGCGATGACGTCCTCGGTGACGTGACGGGCGTAGGGCAGGGCGGCCCGAATGCCAGGCTCCTGTTTCAGCCGTCGGAACGGGACGCCGCCCTCAGCCATGACGCAGCTCCCGGACCGTCAGGCGGCGCACCAGAGGCAGGGGCGTCGGCGACGCTCCGCCCCATGCCGCGCCGTTCCTTGAGCGGCCGCGCGTGTCCAGCCAGACGAACAGGAGGCGAAAGGCGTTGTGGTCGACCCGGCAGATGGCGCGAAACACCAGATGAAGGGCCGGAGCGACGAGCAGATAGACAAGGCTGCCGCCGATGAGGAAGACGATCCCGGACAGGATGATGTTGACGCCCATGGCCTCCATCGGGACGCCCATCACCATGGCCGGACGGGTGCAGGCCAGGAACAGGGCGTCCTGCGTCAGACGCTCTTCAGCCATGACCGCCTCCCGCCAGAAGGCTGGCGCCCGCCAGGGCGCCGAGGAGGAGGCCGCCGACCCCCCGCGCCAGACGGCCGGGTGACAGGAGGCGAATGCCAGCCATGAGGAGCAGGGCGGCGGCGAGGAATCCGGTCGCACCGGCGGGGACGGCGGCCATCAACCGCCTCCGGTGATCAGGTTGACGATCTCCGCGGCGCCGAAGACGACCACTATGCCCAGAACCACAATGGCCGCCCGGCGCAGGTCGAACAGGCCGAACATCCACAGCACGCCGACAATGACCACGGCCAGGACCGCCAGCAGCCGGGCGGTGTTGCCGGTCAGAAGGTCCACCACGTTCTGCAGCAGTCCCTCCACATTGGCGGCGGCTAAGGCGGGGCCGGCCGCCGCCAGGCTGACGGCGCAGGCGAGGGTGGCCGTCGCCGCGTGACGGCGACGGAAGGACGCACGATGAGACATGGCAGGACGCTCCGGCAGGGTGAGACGAAAAGGCGAGGACGGGGCTGGTCCGGGCGCGGTCGAAGACGTCCTGCACCCCTGGGACCGCGCCCGTGACGAATGGGGGTGAGAGGGCCGGCGTCCGGGGCGGGGACCCGGCCGACGTCAGCGACAGGCGCACGGCGGCCGCCTCGACCCTGGCCACATAGCCGTTGCGCAGGCCGCGGCGCGCGTCCCCGGTGTTGTAGCGCGACAGGGCCGTTCGCAGGGCGGCCTGACGCTCACCCGGGGTTTCGCCGGCGGGGCGGTAGCCGGCTTTCAGCACCACGGCGGCGGCGGCGAGATTCCGGCACGGCTCGAAGGCGTCCTCCACGGTCAGGCCCAGCCAGCCCAGGTTGCGGCTGTTGATCTGGGCGAGGCCCAGGTCGAGGTTTCCGCCGCGGGCCAGAATTGCGCGCGCCGTGCGAACGGCTTCGGCGCGGTTGTGCGGCTGACGGTTCAGGCGGGCGCCCCGGTTCACCCCGATCGCCAGAGGATCAAACCGGCTTTCAACGAAGGCGACGGCGGCCATCGTCTCCGGCGCCACGCCTGGCGCACAGGCCTGCGCCAGCGTCAGGACGGCGATCAGATCGAGCATGACGCCTGTCTTTCGGGATACGACGGCCGCTGCGGGGAGATGCTTGGCAAGGCGGGGCCGGTTTCAAGCGCGTCGCAACGGGCCAGAAGGGCGGCGGCCTGGACCCGGGTGCGGACATCAAGGGCTCGGCAGGCGCGCGCGAGATGTTCATCGACGGTGCGTGGCGACACCCCCAGACGGGCCGCTATGCCCGCCGAGGACAGACCGGTCGCAGCAAGCTGCAGGCATTCCCACTGGCGGAGCGACAGGGCGTCCAGAGCCTCGGCGGGGGCGGAGTGAGGGCAGGAACCAGACATGGCTCCAGCAAATCCTCACCGGACGATTGCGGCCATCCCGCAAGCCTGCGTCCGTAGACCTCCCCTGGGGTCTTCAGTTTTCGTCCGGCTGGTCCGGCTTCACCAGTCGATCGACCCCCGACGCCAGCCAGGCGCGGGCGTCCCGGTCGCGCTGGACGGCGAGCTCGCCCAGATCCCTGAATACGCGGTTGAAGGCGTTGATCAGCGTCCGCACGTCAAGGGCTGCGGCGACCTCGCCGTGATCCTCATCGAAGTCCTGCAGCGCCACCATCACGACCGTCATCAGCTTGTTGTCGGCGCAGCGCAGCGCGAACTCGGGCGAGCCGAGGCTCAGACTGGCCACAATGGCGTAAGGATCGCTGTCCGTGGCCTCTGCGAAGCGGTGGATGCGCTCCAGATTGACCCGTCCGGCGCCCGCTTCGAAATGCTCATAGGATCGCTGCGCCATGTTCATCCGCTCGGCCACCTCGCCCGCCTTCATCCGGCGATGGGCGCGGATCAGACGCAGGCCGGCCGACAGGGTCTCGCTCTGGGACTGGCGCTCCTTCGGATCCATGATCGGTCCCCCTTTCCGGGGTCGCGCCGGCGACGTTGCGCCCTGCGTCCCTCGCTTGCCGGTTGAAAAATGGATCAGTCCGAGCACAAATAAAAGCCGATAGGAAAGAAGCTGCATCTTTATTGCGGGGTTTCCGCAACAGGCGCGGCGTTGCGATGAAGGTGAGAGAGGGAAACCTGAAAGACGTCGATAACGAGGCGGTTTTTTCTGAAATGTTCTGAAAAGACGAGGGCGCAGGCAGGCGCCGGGAGGATATGAGGACGCGGGATTCCTTTGGCGAGGCGATGGCGGCGACCTGGAAGGTCTGTCTGTCCGAACCGGTGCGCGCGGGCGATCCTCTGGTTGTTCAGGACATCGCCCGGGCCTCCCGCCTGAGCGCCACGCCGGTCCGTGAAGCCCTGGCCTGGCTGGCGGGACATGGACTGGTCGAACGACGGATGGGGCGCGGATATTTCGTGCCGGATCCATCGGCGGCTGAAGTGGCCCAGCTGTATGAGCTGCACTGCCGCTATCTGCTCTGGAGCCTTGAAGCCGCGGGATCGCCAGGGCGGCTGGAGCCGGTTCCCGACGCCTTGAATGTGCAGGAAAGGACCGCCTGGCTGTTTCGCTGCATCATGATGGGTTGCGGCGATGCGGCGATGGCTGAAGCCCAGGGCCGGGCGGCGGCGCGGCTGCGTCTCTTCTGGCGGGCGGAGCAGGAAATCTGCCGGCCCGACCCCTCCGGCCTCGCCAGGGCGGAGGCGGCGTTCTTCGCCAGGCAGCCTGGCCAGGTCCGTCTGTTCGTGGCGGACTATCATGGCGAGCGGGTCGGAAAGGCTGGACAGATCGCGGCCGCTCTCAGGTCGTCGTCAGTAAATATATCCCAAATATAGTTTGAATATAGATTCGCGTTGATGCGTCCTCACCACAGGCATTTCGCCTGTATGGAAAGGAGCATGTGATGACGCCGACACTCATTCCGCTGGGTTCCGCCGGCCGGGAAACGCGGGCCTGCGACCATGGAGAGACCATGGAGCTGACTCCTGTCTATTTCTACTGCCAGCCCGGGGCTGCCCGGGATGTCATGCCGCTCGGAGCCGCCAGCGCGGTCACGCGGGCGGCCACGGTCGGGGATGAGGTTGAACTCAACCCCATCTATGAGTGGACGCCGCCGGGCGTTCGTCAGGACTGAGAGGACGGGGCGCTGTTCCTGCAGCGCCCCGTTCCTTCCTGCCCGAACCATGGAACTGCACCTTAAAACCGGCGTGCATGCCGCTGTAATCGAAGAAGATGTCGTCTTTCTCGATATCGCGCGGGATTCCTATCTGTGCGTGCCAGGAGGCGCATCGGCCATCGCCGGCGCGGCGTCTGATCTGAAACTCCGCCCCGGGCCGATGGCGCAGAAGCTGCAGGCCGCGGGTCTGGTCGATGAAGGTCCGACCGAGGCGCGACGGGCTCTGCCCGCACATCCGCAACGATCGGTCATTCATGACGTCCACGCGGGGCCGCTGCGGCTTTCGGACCTCTGGCTGCTCGCCGGCGCCCTGGGGGACCTGCGGAAGGTTCGGCGAGGCCCGGGTCTGGAGCCCTATCTGGATCTCGCAGCAGACGGCCCATCACTGTCGGGAGATCCCGAACGTCTGCAGCCAGCGGCGCGCCGGTTCCATGATCTCGTGGTCTGGGCCCCGTTCGAAGGCGAGTGCCTTCAGCGCTCGGCCCTTTTGGTCGCCTGGCTGCGCCGGCAGGGCCTGCGGGCCGACTGGGTGTTCGGCGTCCGCCTCTGGCCCTTCTCCGCCCACTGCTGGGTGCAGTGCGATGACGTGTGCCTCAATGACGACTTCGAGCGTCTCCAGGCCTTTACGCCGATCCTGTGCCGATGACGCTCCTGTCGCCCCATGCCCACGGCTATGTGCTGGTCGATCGACGAACGACGTCGGCGGGCGGCGCCGATGCGGTCGACGCATGCCTCGCCGGTCTGCGGAATGAAGGCTGGCGTCAGGCGCTCGACATCGAAGGGCTTGAAGCGTGGCTCGGACCGCGCTCGCGCCTGAAGGCGGTGCAGGTCCATCGGCGACATGTCCTGATCGGCGACTGGCGCGGCGGGGCCCGCTCCCTGGCGTCGCTGATCGGCGAAAGCCGCTCCGCCATCGAAATCGCCCGACGCGCCGTAGACAGCGGCTGGGGCCGATATGTCCTCGCATGGATTGATGACGCCTCGGATGCGCTCGCCCTGCTTCGGGATCCCTCCGGCGCCTTGGACTGCGTCTGGTGGAGGACTGATGGGGTCACAATCGCTTCGGCGGAGCCGCCGCCGGAACTTGATCCGCTTTGGCCTGATCACGTCGGCATCGACTGGACGACCTTGGCGGACTACCTCGAAAATGTCGCCGTCATCGCCGACCGTCTGGCGGTGCGCGGCCTGTCTCCGGTCAGGCCGGGGGAACTCGTCATCACAGGCGCGCCTTCAGTCGCCCATGAGATCTGGAGCCCGGCGGCCTTCTGTCGCCGCCAGCGCGACTGGGACGATGACCCCGCAGCCCTGGAAGCGGTCGTTGACCAGACGACGGCCGCCCTGGTCTCGGGCCATCGCCATATCGTTGCAGAACTGTCGGGCGGCCTCGATTCCTCCGTGGTCGCCGCCGGCCTCGTCGCCGCCGGTCGGGCGAAGGACGCCGTCTTCATCAACTATTACGGAAACCGGCCGGAAGGCGATGAGCGCCTGTGGGCCGCGGAATCGGCTGAAACGCTCGGCGTCTCCCTGGAGTATGCGGCCAAGGCCGCCTCCGCCGTCACCATCAGACAGCTGATGGGCCCTGGTCAGTCCCTGCGCCCCGGCCTGAACGGTCTGGACATGGCCTATGATGCGGATATGGCTCGCCGCGCTGAGGCGGCGGGCGCAACCGCCATCCTCAGCGGACAGGGCGGCGACGCCGTTTTCCACTACGCCGCTGATCCGGACATCATTGTCGACCGCTTCCGGCGCATCGGACCACGGGCCCTCTCGCCGGCCTGGCTGACCCGTATGGCGCACTGGACCGGGACGCCCGCCTGGGCTCTGGCATGCCGCGCCTTTCGCGTGGCGCCGCAGAGCCGACCCGAAGGCGGCCATCACTGGTCAGGCGCAGAAGGCCTGCCGCCGGCAAAGGCCGGCCAGTTGCGGGCCCTGGCCAATGTCCAGCTGTTCTGGGGCGACGCCCTGAGGGCGAGGCAGGCCGAACTTCTGCAGCCGCTGCTGGCGCAGCCCGTGGTCGAGCACTGCCTGAGGATACCCGTAGACGTCCTGACCCGGGGCGCGCGTGACCGCGCTCTGGCGCGACAGGCTTTCGCCCACAGGCTGCCGGCCCGGCTGATTGCGCGCCGGGGCAAGGGCGACCTGACGCAGCATTACGGCAGGGTCGTGCATGCCAGCCTGCCCCTGCTAAGACCCTTCCTGCTCGAGGGCGAGCTCGCCAGCCGTGGCCTGATCGACACGGTCGAGATGGCGCGTGGTCTCGATGAGAACGCCCTGATCCGGCATCCGGCCAGCAATCGTCGCCTGATCGCCGCCGCGCTGGAAGCCTGGACCCGCACTTGGCTGGCCCGGCTGGAGCGGCGTCGGCGTCAGGTAGCGATCCAGCCACGCGATAACGCGCTGGTAGAGCTCCCGGATGTTGCCAGGACTGGTGAAGGTGTGGCCTTCCCCGAATCCCGTCAGCAGGGCCGCTTCCCGGTTGAGACGATAAAGGGCGCCGAAGAGGCTCCCGAGCCGGGCGCCGTCCAGATCGCTTTCGATGAGAAGGGTCGGGGTCCTGATGCGGGCCGCAGCGTAAAGCGGGCTTCGGTCGATATAGGCCTCGGGCGCCACGGCCAGCGGCCGGCCGATGCCTCCCTGACCCGTCTCGGCCCAGCCGGCGACTGAGATGATCGGGACGCCGTCGCGCGTTGTCGAGCGCCAGTAGAGCCGCTGATCGGCGATGCCGGCCAGGTCGCCATAGCCGTGGGACGCGATCACGGCCCGGAAGCGATCCGTCTGGGCGGCGGCCAGCAGGACGCCGTGCCCCCCAAAACTGTGTCCGATCAGGGCCGCACGCTGCGGGTCGACAAGGCCCCTTGCGGCGGCGGCGTCGAGAACGGCCTCTAGCCGTGCGCCGATATCGCCGAGATCCCCGCGGCTGCGGTCATAGGGCAGGCTCGGCACGATCACCGCATATCCGGCCGCAGCCAGGACATGGGGATTGAGATGGCGCTGGGCGTAGCCGGGCTGAAGCAGGGCGGGCGGCGCGGTGTGGATGTCCCCCGGATAGGCGAGGATCACGACCGGGGGCGGGTTGGGTCCGTCCGGGCGTGGCGGCCGCAGCAGCCAGCTGGTGAGGCGGACGCCATCGGGTCCGGAATGTTCGATCGCGACGATATCGCCCCATTCGATCGCCTCAAGGGCGGGATTGACCGTCAGCAGGGGCCGCGATGCATGGGCCTGATGAAGGGTGAGGGCCGTCGAACCGTGCGCGGAACGCCGCCGCCCCAGCAGCGCCGGATCCCGCGCGGAGGCGCTGAGAACGGCGTCGTCGTCCTCCCATCCGGACAGGCAGGTCACGCGAAGGCTTTCAGCCGTGGTCAGGCACCCTGAGCTGTTGGCCAGAGGCTGGCGACCAAGCCAGGCCGGATCGGGGTTGTGGTTGCGCCGGTCGCCGCCGTCGAAAGCGCCCTCGGTCAGGGTGAAGCGTCCCCGGACAAGGGGGACATCGGCGCCAAACGGCTTCAGCCCGTTCCTGTTCAGGACCATCAGACGGTCGCCGGCCCAGACCAGTTTTTCGCCAGGCTCCCCGACGGCGACGGGAGGCTGCAGGCCGGTTTCGGAGCGCTCCAGCCAGACGCGGGCGCCGTCCTCCGCCCGGACCTGCACGACCGGTGAGGCGCCGTTCCAGCCGGCGTGGACCAGCGGAATGCCGTCCCATGTCGTCTCCATCCATGGCGTATGGCCCGCCAGGTCCAGAGCCTCCGGCTCACCATCGGCGCCAATGATCCAGAACCGGCCCTCGCTGAAGCGTCTGTCGTCGGAGCGCGCATAGGCGACCAGACGACTGCTGTAGGGAGACCAGGTCAGCAGATGGGTGATGAAGTCCTGATCGGGCAGGGGTTCGATGGCGCGGCCGGCGTCCAGATCGGCGAGGACGAGACGCCGCCGGCGCAGCCACTCTCCGGTGGACGCAGGCGTGCTGATGTCGATCTGGTAGTCTTCCGCGCTCTTCAGCGCGGCCACCATGCGCCCGTCTGGAGAAATCTCGAGATCAAAAAACTCGCCGCGCGCGAGAACCTGTTCCTCCCCCGTAGCGATATCAAGCCTGATGAGGCGCGAGGGACGTGCGTGTTCGCGCTGGTCACGCCCGGACCCGCTTGGAACGTAAACCGTGGACGTCGTATGCCCGCTGGCGGCGGCCCGCCAAAGGGCCGAGACCTGATCCTGCGCCCCGTGCGGCAGGCGCAGGAAAAGCGGAAGATCGTCAGCCTCCCGGGCGATGAGCACCAGTTCCCTGTCTGATCGCCAGGCGACGGTCTGGCCCAGACGCGGATACTCCGGCGTGAGGTCGCGCCAGCGGACCTGCAGGTCGTCGAGGGACAGGATCCCCAGACGCCAGGCGCCTTCGGTCAGCCGGTAGACGACCATGTGGCGTCCGTCCGGTGAAAAGGGGCCGGCCAGGTAGCCGGCTGCAGCGCCGGGATCATGGAGAACCAGGGCTGGCGACGCCTCGTCCCGACGCCTGATCTCCAGCCGGGTGAGCAGATGCGAGGTCAGGGCGCCGTAGCGGTAGGTGGCGGCGCTGTCCCAGCGTCCCTGTCGCTCGATGATGACCCACTGGCCGTCAGGACTGATGCGGGTCCTGCCCACGGCTTCCATCGACAGAAGATCAGCCGTTGAAAGGGGGCGCTGTTCCAGCGCCGCCGCCGGGAGGGCGACGCTCAGCGCCGCCGCAAGGATTGCCATGGCGGGGCGCATCACCAGCTCCGGACCAGCTGCAGCGACAGATAGCGGCCCCGGACGTCGGCGTTGGCCGCGTCATAGCCGACGCCTGCAGGGGAATCGTAGAAGGGCGGATCCCGATCAAACAGATTGTCGACGTTGAACGTCAGGGCCGTGCCTGCCAGAGGCCCGCTCGTCGGCCTGTATCGGAGGCTCATGTCGAATGTGGTCCAGGAGCCGATCGGCCGGCCGGACAGATCCCGGTAGTCGGCCACATGGCTCAGGCCCAGGACGCCGGACCAGTGCTCCCGCGCCCAGTCGAGATGGGCCCGGCCCCGCAGGCTGACGGGCTGGTTGGGCCGATCCAGCTGGGATACGACCGGAGAGGTCGGGGTGGCCTGGGCGTCAAACCGGTCCAGCCAGGTCAGGTTGACGCCGGCGTCCATGGCCCAGGGGCCAAGAGCGAAGGGAAGGGCGGCCGTGAAGTCCACGCCCTGGGTGATCACCCGGGCCGTATTGACGTAGCGGGCGTCCACGATCGTCCCATAGGCCGTGGCGGGGAACATGTCTCTCAGACTGGTTGTCGGCAGGTCGAGGATCGCCTGCATGTCCGCCCGGTCCGTGGCGTTGTTCACGGGATCGATGAAGCGGATGAAGGCCGCGAGCGCGGGGTCGGAAAGCGCCGTCAGGATGTTCTCTGACGCCGGCTGGCCGATCCGGTTGTCGAAGGCGATGCGGAAGCCGTTCGCGCTGAGACGCAGACCGGACGCGAAGGCGGGACGCCAGTCTGCGCCGAGCGTCCAGGTGCGGGCCTCCTCGGGCTCAAGGTCCGGATTGCCGCCGTAGAGGATCATGGACAGGACCTGGGCCGCGCCCCGCGGCAGGATGCTCGGGCCGGCGCGCGGCGCGTCATTGATCTCGCGCAGCGCGGGAGCCCGGAAGGACTCGCCATAGTTGATCCGGACCAGAACGTCCGACCGGGGCTCCCACAGCAGGCCGAGTTTGGGACTGAGCGTCTGGCCGATGTCCTCATAGTCTTCGAAGCGCGCCGCAAGGGAAAGCTCCAGCCGCTCCAGGCCGGGCCTCCTGAAATCCGCGCTGAACAGGGGAATCCGGGCTTCCGAGAAGAGCGACGTGACCTTGCGGGCGCCCTTGCCCGGCGCGCCCATGGTCGGGACCGCGCCGGAGGTGAAGCTGTCCGCCTTTCGGCGGAAGTCCTCCTGCCGGAAGCCAGCCCCCACCGCCAGGCGCAGCGGACCGGCGGGCAGGGTCCAAAGGGGACCGTCGGCCTGCAGATGAACGGTCGTGACGCGGGTGTCGAACTCCGAGCGCGCCCAGCCGGAGCCGATGAAATCGAGCACGGCTGAAGGGCTGTTCGAACCATCCGCAAAAGGATTGAAATAGCCGTCGCGCGCCGTGCTGAAGCTGGTGGCGGGATTGTCCGCAACCGCGCCGAGAGCCTCGCGCAGCAGGGTCGAGTTCAGCAGACCCGTCGTGCGGCCTTCACCGTGCTCCGCAGCATGGGCCAGGTAGCCGTCCAGGCGCCATCGCCCCGGCAGGGTTACGGTCGCGCCCAGGGTGGCGCCGAAACTTTCGGCCAGACCGTCTGAGGCTGGATTGCCCAGATCGTCGCGAAAATTATAGGCGATCGTGTGGGAGCCCGCGCCAACGGGCGAGACGAAATGGGGGTTGGCGGCGGTGACGGTGAAGACGGTGGATTCGCCGGGCGCGACCGTGTCCCAGGTCCGGCGGCCGTAACGGGCGTCGGCGTTTAGGGTCAGCCGGTCGCCGATCTCCTGGTTCCAGGCGAGAAATCCGGCATGCCGGGTCTGGCGTGGCAGGATGTTCACGCCCGCCCGGTTGTTCGACAGGTTGACCTGACCGGGAAGGAAGTCGCCGGGCGAAAGCGCCGTGCCGTCCTGGCCGGGCGGAATGGCGTAGTCTGGAATCTCGCCCAGAACCGGATCGCGACGCAGGATGTTGCCGGGGTTGCTGAAGTAGACCCGCCGATCCGATCCGCCGCGCCAGCGCAGGTCGGCGTCGCCAGCCAGCCGCCGCCGGGCGGCCGCCAGGGCGTCGCGCTGGTTGAACTCATAGACGGCCAGAAGACTTCCGCCCGACCATCGGCGCCCGAACATCTGGCCGATCTGACGGTCCTGCATCGTGCCGTCGCCCGTGCCGCCCACACGCAGGCGCGTCTCCGCCCCGTCGTAGTCCGTGCGAAGGATGATGTTGACCACGCCGCCGACCGCATCGGCGCCATAGAGGGCGGAGGCGCCGTCGAGCAGGACGTCGATCCGGCTGACAGCGCTGGCCGGAATGGTCGAGATGTCTGCAAAGTCGCCCTTGTTTCCGCTGCCCGCCAGACGACGGCCGTTGATCAGGACGAGGGTTGCGTCGCTGCCAAGGCCCCTGAGGTTTACGCCTGACGCATAGGTCGCATTGCCGCCGCCGCGATCCGCGCCGGCGCCGATCGCGGCTTCATTGCCGGATCCCCCGAAATTCTGTGAAAGATCCGCCAGAGCGTCCGCCACGGTCCCGTGACCGCGCCGGTCCATCCCGTCCCGGCTGACCACCACCACGGGAGAGGGGCCGTCGGCTGCTCCCCGGAGCAGGGTGCCGGTGACGATGATCTCGTCCAGCACCGTGGCCTCGTCGTCCAGACCGGCGCGCCGGGCGGGGTCATGCAGGACGAAGACGCCGGGCCGGCTCTGCCGGAAGGCGAGGCCGGAGCCTTCCAGCAGGCGCTCCAGGGCGGCAGGCGAAGTCAGCTGACCGCGAACCGGCTGCCCGGTCCGTCCGGCGACCAGTTCGGCCGGATAAAGGATCTGGTCGCCGCTCTGGCGGGCGAATGCTGCGAGCCCCGGCCCGAGCGGTCCGCCCGGGATGTCGAAATCCCGCACCGCCGCAGCGGTCTGGGCCCAGGCCGGCGCAGCCGCCGTCATCAGGGCCGCGGCGGCCGTACTGCACAATCCCATACGCATCTGATCTTCCCCCTCATTCTAGCCGCAGTGCGGCGGTTTGAGGAAGAGACGGGCAGGGGCCGGCCATACCCTGAACGGGCGCCGGATTTATTTTCAGGACGATGCGCCGCCGGGACGGTCAATGATGAGCAGCCGCCCGTCCCGCCGCGTCGCCGTGACGGGGTAGAGGTCGCTCAGCGCGGCGACGAAACCTTCCACGTCCCCGGCGTTGAAGGCGCCGCTGACCGGCGTCCGGGCCAGGCCTGGCGACGCCAGTTCGACCTTTACCGGCGAATAGCGGTTCATCTCCTCAACCGCTTCACCAAGGGGCGTGTGATCGAAGATCAATCGTCCGGTGGTCCAGCTGGTCGCGGCGGCGACATTGACGGGTTCGACGCGCGGGCTGGGGCGTGTGGTGACGACCTGCTGTCCGGGGCTCAGGGTCCAGCCGCCGGGCGTGTCGGGCGTCGCAACAGCGACGCGGCCTTCTGCGAGGATCACGCGAGCCCCGCCATCCAGCCGCCTGACGTCAAACCGGGTGCCCAGCGCCCGCACCTCGACATCGCCGGCGGACACGACGAAGGGACGCGACGGATCGGCGGCGACGTCGAACATCGCCTGGCCTTCGATCAGCCTGATGCTGCGGCGATCGCCGGAAAGCCGGACCGAAATGCGGCTGGCCGTGTCCAGGGTCACGGTCGAGCCGTCGGCAAGGGTGATGGTCCGGCGCTCGCCGACCCCGGCGCCATAGGTCAGCGGCTGCAGGATGTTCCAGCCGACGAGGGCGCAGACGATCAGGGCCGCCCCGGCGCCGGCGGCCGCCAGATACCCCAGGGACCTCTGGCGACGTCGGGTCTGCTTCGGACGCGCTGCCGTCTCGGCCATGCGTTCGATGTCCGGATCGGAGGCCAGGACGCCGGCGCTCTCCCACAGGCGCTCGACCCTCCCATAGGCTTCGGCGTTCGCCGGGATCCGGCGCCAGGCGGCGAAGGCATGGACGTCGTCGGTCGAGACCCGACGCTGGTTCAGCCGGGAAAACCAGGCGGACGCTTCCTGCCGCCGTTTGTCGCTGTCGGAATCGACCATCGTCCCGCCTAGTCGTCCAGCCGCTTGAGGCAATGATCCAGAGCCTTTGACATGCGCCACTCAACGGTTTTCACGCTGACGCCCTGAAGTCGGGCGATGTCTGCGTAAGTCATACCCCTAAAACGGCTGAGGACGAAGACGTCCCTGTAAAGGGGCGGCATGGACTGAAGGATCTGCTTCAGCTGCATCGCCTCCGCCTGATCGCCGGGCGTGGCGGTCGCGTGGACGGCGCCGGCCAGCCAGGCGGACTGAACGGCCTCCCTGCGCCTGCCGTCCCGCAGCAGATTGGTGGCGATGCGCAGCAACAGGGCCTTCGGGTGACGGATGTCGCCGGGCGCATAGGGCGCCAGCCGGACATAGGTCTCCTGAACCAGATCGGCGGCCTGGTCGGCGCCGACATGGCGGCGCAGACGTCGCCGGAGCCAGTCGGCATAACCCCTGTAAAGCTCATCAAGGCCTGTCGACCGAGGCCTTCCGCACTGTCCTGTATCGGCCACAACCTGCGCTCCAGCGAACCCGCAAAGGAGCGCCTGCCGCCAGAGGCGGCGGGGGAATCACCGGGCGCGCGCCAGTAATCCCTGCGCCGACGGAGATCCGTCGCCCGCATTCGCCGGGCGTGCGCCGCGCTGGTCGCGGCTCGATGTGTTCAGCCTTCGCACAGGGGATTCCACGCCCCTGCCGGCGCATGAGGCCGGCGGGGGAAGCATGAATCATTTGGAATCAGGCTGCAAGCCGGGAGGGGTCGGGCGTTGGAATCCTCGCAAAGGGTGAGGCCCGCTGCTTCAGATCGATGCGACGCCTTCGTACGTGACGATCCCCGGCACAGGCATCGATCCTATCCACGGCGCCCGACGTCTCCAGCCTAGCGGGTGTGCGCCCGCATGCTCAAGTCGCGCTGTTTGGCCGCATCTCGCCGCAAGAATGTTGCGGGCGGACCGCAAGACTCCTTCGTTGATCAATGTTCTTTCTGTGAGTGTAGTGACCGATCCAGCAATGGAGGGGTTGATGGAAGACAATTTCGCCCTGCCGCGGCTCAGTCCCCGCGAGCTTGAATGTCTGACATGGGTCAGTCTTGGAAAAAGTTCGACGGATATAGGATCGATACTCGATATCTCGTCCAGAACTGTGGACGCCTACCTCGAAAAGGCCTGTTCGAAGCTCAGCGTGCGAACAAGAATAGAGGCGGTCGTCATGGCGGTTCAGATGGAGATCATTCAGCGGCCCTGACGTCGTCAGCGTCGGGGGACGTCGAACCGGTGCTGGCGCAGAAGGTCGTCGGTTATGGGGGGAGGGGGCTTCCCTTCCAGCATTCCGGTCATCGCCGCGGCGACAGCCGAAGGTGACGAAAAGGACCCGAGCAGGTGAAACGACGACGCCGGGATCGAGTGATAATTCTGGCTTCCCTTTCCGGCGTAGGTGGTGTCAGCGCCTGAACTGCGCTGTCCGCCGGACCGCATGCGGGCAATCGCGGCGGCATCGAGTTCGGCGGCGATGACCAGGGCCCGTTCCCGCTGTTCAAGACCGGCCAGGAGGTAGCCGGCCCCTTCTGACTTGTCCCACCGTGGCTTTACAAGAATCGTATGGAGGCAGCGGATCCCCGCCGTCGCGAGGACGTCGATGACGTCCGCCTCTCCCCGGTTCAGGCCAAACGCCAGTGCGCGCCCCTCCATGGGGTATTTGTGCTTGATCTCAAGAAACCAGATCTGGTCGTCGTCAACCAGAACGCGGTCAAGATTCCACACAGCCCTGAACCACGGCTGGATCCCGTAGTTCAGAAAAAGCCGGGGAAGGACCACGCGGGCGCCAAGCTCGGGTCCGTACCGGCTGGTCAGGTATCCCCAGAAGCTCGCCCGATGACGTCGTATGTCGCGCACTTCGTGGGCGACCGTCACAGGCTCCGGGCGAAGACGTCCTGACAGGGCCGCCATGGCTTCCTCCAGGGGCGCTGCTTCACCGACGAGGCCTCCTTCGCGCCATCGCCGAAGGACCAGGTCTCCGTCCGGGGCGCGCTCGACGACGTGGACCTGGAACGCCTTCTCTAGCGCGATGAGGTAGCGGCCCAGGCCAGACTGACGACTGTGCACGAGAACGAAGGCCAGCCACCGGCCCCTGTGCCGAATCACGGCGGTGTCCACGTCGAGAAGGGTTGCCGAGGGCCTGAGCGGCGGAATGCGCTCGTAGATCTGGTCGATCAGGCTTTCGACAACAAGGCCTTCGGCCAGCTGATGCTTGTCGTTCGAGATGATCTCGCCGCACAGATCAAGTGAAGTCAGGTCAAGGTCGGCCAGCCGCCCCCACGGTGTCTGCATGGAATTACTCGAAGCCGCGAGGGGCTGTTACGGGAAGCTCCAATAGGGCGGTTCGAGGACGTGAAGTATCGGTCAGCCGCACGTCCATCTCTCGCGGTGCAAGAAAAGCGTCAGGCTTGCGCCTGACGCTTTCCGTCCTCGTTCAGACTGCCAAGGTCTCCGCCAGAGACGAGAGAGAGGCGAGTTAGTCGCCTCGAGGAGCAGCCACCAACGTCCGAACCTTAAGCATAGCACGGCTGAGCAGGGATTTGAAGCGGCGCCACTGGTACGGCGCTAAACGGCCAACCTTCGAAATGAGGACCTCAGCGGCCAGAAATGCGCAGGGGGCGAATGTCACGACCAGGCCGATCGCGGCGTTTCCTGACGCCACCAGGATTGCAGCGAGGATTAGCGCAGCAGGCAGCCAGACAATCATGCGTTTGAGCGCACGGAGAGTCGCCGTGGCGCTGACGCGCGATGATCGGCTGTAGGATACTGGCGGCTCGGTCCGATTATGGAACAGCGCCGCACCCACTGACGCCACAACGTCGTCATTGGATAGGTAGGCGATGTGGCTCTTTATGGGATCAAGGCTCTTCGTGTTCTCCACAAGGTAGTTTTCGATTTCCGCCGTCCGGATATCAGCACCGTCAGTCTGATCGCCGAGGGGAGTGAAAAGCGGATCGCTGACGATATCGACATGATCGAAGATGTTCAGCCAGCGGAAACGCTGGCGACCGTTCCAGAAAAAGGGCTCTTGGGAGAGATTTCCGAAGAGGTCATCCGCTAGGCGGCCAGCCCGATAGGATCGGCCTTCCTTGGTGCGAAAGAAGTAGAATATTTTGTCGATTGGCGAGCCGAGAGTAAAAAGGTGACTGACCTTGTTGAGTTTGACGTAGGTCTTCGGGTCCTGACGTGCTTCATTGCGTCGGCCAATCACGGATAAGGTCTCCAGCGTAATCGCTGTGCCCAGACTGTGTGCGACAATGACGACCCGCTTGCAGGCCGGATCACAGGTAATGTGATCGAACAGGTTCCGCGTTTTGTTTAGAATTTCCTGACGGCGATGAAACTCAAGATCACGATCATCGGTGTTGTTCCAGATGAAAACGTCCGAAAATGTCTCCGAAAGGAACCTGGAGCCGAAGCAGGCCACAAGAGCGAGGATGATAATCTGCAGAACAAGCCCGCCTAACGCCCAAATATCGCGCGATCCGGTGGTCGTGACCTGAACGGACAAGGCGGTCATCAGGACGAGGGCTGGCAGCCCAATACGATAGAAGTGCCGAGTAAGGTCGGCCGCCAGGTTCTCCACAGGCAGACGAGTGTCGTTCCAGGCCTGTACCGTTGCAGCGATCCGTTCGCTCCAGTGGTGTCCCAGCTTTTTGGTCGCGAACTCGGTAAAGGCTTTGTCGTCCATCGCACGACGAGGATTCCGTCGCTCGAAACGCGCACCTTCCGCGCCCCGAAAACGTTGTATGGCCGAAAGCAGACTGGCATCGACATAGTCCTGACGGCGCGCTTCGTCTGGATCTGACAGCTGGCTCCTCTCAACCCGAAGGCGATGGAGGCGAGCAATCCGCAGGCGTGTCGCCTCCCGCCAGGACCGTCCGGCAATCTCGGTGGGTTTGGCCAGACGCCCGATCGCCCAAAGTGCAACCCGCCGCGCTGACGCTCCTCGGGCTGTTACCGGTGACCAGTAAGCTTCATAGGCTCTATAGCGCCCCTGAACGCGCCATCGCATAGTGTTCCCCCAAGCGTCGAACACGGGCTCGAAGCGGTCGAACTGCATGAAAGGCTGATCATCGCCGTCGCCGGCACGTGACGGTTCAGTCCGCGCTTTGAATCGCCGCAGGGCGCCATCATCGTCATCACAACTGTCTTCAAGAGCTTCCAGTAACTGACCAAGATTCTCGTGGCGGCCCTGTGGACCCATGCCGTGGACAAAAACCACTGCCGTATAAGTGTCGACACGTCGTGACGACGAAGAGGTCTGCGCCATCCTGGGCTGTCCGGTGAAGCTGCGTTCAAGAGGAGGGCCTGGAGTTACCGGAGCTTGATGCAACCGGAAAGTCCATAACACTGCACGAGCACCCAAGGGCATGGGCCCGCATGAGGGCCTCTCCAGCCGTTGCCCGAAAAGGGATATTTCGGATGGAGCTGTGTGCTCAGTTCGAAGCCTGTTTCCGATCCTTTGCCTTGCAATCCTGCTCAGTGGAAATCTCGCGATCCCGGCAGGATACGCACGTCGCGCGGATGTCGATGCGGCGGCTGACGCGGCGGTTGCGGATGGGCGACGATGTCGGCGCGGGCTAACTGCACGTTGGTCTCATGATCTTCTGACAGGCGGGACAGCTCGGCGCTGCGGTCGATGACGCGGCGGGCGACGACGTGGACCACGCCTTCGGGACTTTTCTCGACGACGCCTTCGACCTGCATAAGGCGGGCGCCCATGACCTCGCGCCGGAACTGGTCCAGCATCCGCGCCCACAGGACCACGTTGGTGATGCCGGTCTCGTCCTCCAGGGTGACGAAGACGGCGTTGCCCTTGCCGGGCCGCTGACGCACCAGCACCACGCCCGCGACGTGCACCAGGGAGCCGCCGCGCTTCGCCTCGATTTCGGCGCAGGACAGGATCCGCTCAGCGGCGAAGACGGGGCGCAGGATGGCCATGGGGTGGGCCTTCAGCGACAGGCGGGCGGTCTGATAGTCGGCGGCGACGTGCTCGCCCAGCGGCATCAGGGGCAGATGGGCGTCGGGCTCCACACCCAGTTCGCGGGCGCCACGCTCGCGCGCCTCGGCGGCGGCGAACAGGGGCAGGGGATCGTCGTCGGGCAGGCGTCGCACCGCCCACAGGGCCTCGCGCCGATCCTGTCCCAGGGAGCGGAAGGCGTCGGCGTCGGCCAGCTTGCGCATGGCGACGGCGGGCAGTTCGGCGCGTCGGGCCAGGGTTTCAATATCGGCGAAGGGCGCCGCGGCCCGCGCCGTCGACAGGGCCTTGGCCCAATCCTCCCTGAAGCCGTCGATCTGGCGCAGGCCCAGACGCAGGACGGGGGCGTCTGCAGGCCCCTCCAGACTGTTGTCCCAGTCGCTGTGCGAGACGTCGACGGGGCGCACCTCGACCCCGCCGACCTCCTGCGCCTCGCGCACGATCTGGGCGGGCGCATAGAAGCCCATGGGCTGGCTGTTCAATAGGGCGCAGGCGAAGGCCGCCGGGTGGCGATGCTTGATCCAGGAAGAGACATAGACCAGCCGGGCGAAACTGGCGGCGTGGCTCTCGGGAAAGCCGTAGGAGCCGAAGCCCTTGATCTGTTCGAAGCAGCGCCGCGCGAAGTCTGGATCATAGCCGCGCGCGATCATCCGCCCGACCATGCGGTCTTCATAGGTGTGCAGGGTCCCGTCGCCGCGAAACGTGCCCATGGCCTTGCGCAGGCCGTTGGCCTCGGCGTCGGAGAAGCGGGCGGCGACCATGGCGACCTTCATGGCCTGTTCCTGGAATAGGGGGACGCCTAGCGTCCGATGCAGCACCTGCTTCAGCTCGTCGGGCGGACCGTAGAGGCGGCCGGGCGGAGGGTAGAGAACCTCCTCAACGCCGTTGCGGCGGCGTAGGTAGGGGTGGACCATGTCCCCCTGGATCGGACCGGGGCGGACGATGGCGACCTGAATCACCAGATCGTAGAACTCTCGCGGCCTCAGCCGCGGCAGCATGTTGATCTGGGCGCGGCTCTCGACCTGGAAGACGCCGATGGACTGGCCTCGACACAGCATGTCGTAGACCTCGGACTCCTCCGGCGGGACGGAGGCGAGGTCGTGCTCGACGCCCGAATGGGCCTTCATCAGGTCGAACGCCTTACGGATGCAGGTCAGCATGCCCAGGGCCAGGACGTCGACCTTCATCAGGCCCAGGGCGTCGATGTCGTCCTTGTCCCATTCGATGAAGGTGCGGTCCGGCATGGCGGCGTTACCGATGGGCACGGTCTCGTCCAGCCGTCCCTGGGTCAGGACGAAGCCGCCGACGTGCTGGGACAGATGGCGCGGAAAGCCGAGCAGGCGCGTGGCCATGCGCACGGCGCGATCGACCATCGGATTGGCGGCGTCCAGACCGGCTTGTTCGATCTGACGGTCGCTGATCTCGGAGCCCCAATTGCCCCACTGGGTCGAGGCCAGGCGCGCGGTGACGTCCTCGGTAAGGCCCAGGACCTTTCCCACCTCGCGGATGGCGCTGCGGGGGCGATAGCGGATGACGGTGGCGGCGATGCCGGCGCGATGCCGCCCATAACGCTCATAGATGTATTGGATGATCTCCTCGCGCCGCTCGTGCTCGAAGTCGACGTCGATGTCGGGCGGCTCGTCGCGGTTGGAGGACAGGAACCGCTCGAACAACAGGTCGTGGCAGGCCGGATCGACGCTGGTGATGCCCAGGACGTAGCAGACCGCCGAGTTGGCGGCTGATCCGCGCCCCTGGCACAGGATGCCTTTGTCCTCGGCCGTGCGGACGATGTCGTGGATGGTCAGGAAATAGGGTGCCAGGCTGCGATCGGCGATGAAGGCCAGCTCCTTCGCAAGCAGGGCCGTGACTTTGGACGACGCGCCGTCCGGATAACGGAGGAGGGTGCGGCGACGCACCAGTTCTTCCAGCCAGCCCTGAGGTGTTTCGCCCGGCGGCACAGGCTCCTCAGGATATTCATACTTCAGATCGCTCAGATCGAAGGTCGCGCGCGCCAGGAAGGCGGTCGTCTCGGCCACCGCCTCGGGCGCGTCTTTGAACAGGCGGGCCATTTCCTCCACGGGTTTCAGCCAGCGTTCGGCGTTGGCCTCCAGTCGACGGCCGGCGGTTTCGATGGTCGCGCCTTCGCGGATGCAGGTCAGGACGTCCTGCAGGTCGCGGTCTTCAGGGGCGGCGTAGAGGACGTCGTTGAGCGCCAGCAAGGGAACGCAGGCCCGATCCGCCACGGCCTTGAGCCGGGCCAGACGGCGCCGGTCGTCGCCGCGCCGGTGCAGGGCGGCGCCCAGCCAGACTGCGCCCGGAGCCGCTTCGTTCATGCGGGCCAGCACCTCTTCCAGCCCCGTCAGCCGATCCGGCGGGACGAGGATCAGCAGCAGGTCTTCGGGATCAGCCAGCAGGTCTCGCAGGCCGATCTCGCACGCGCCCTTCTTCGCCCGGCGATTGCCCAGGGTCAGCAGACGCGTGAGCCGGCCCCAGCCCGCGCGCGTCTCCGGATAGGCGATGACGTCCGGCGTCCCGTCATTGAAGACCAGCCGCGTCCCGGTCAGCAGGCGGAAGTCCGCCGCGCGACGCATCACCTCTTCGGACAGAGCCGGATCGTTCAGCGGGTCCTCGATGAAGGCGATCTCGCCGGGACTGCCGCCATCCCGCACCCTGTCCGGCGGGGCCAGGCCTTCGGCCCGCAGTTCCTTCAGCGCGCTCCAGGCCCGCACCACGCCCGCCACGGTGTTGCGATCGGCCAGCCCTAGTCCGGCATGGCCGCGCAGGATAGCTGTGAGGACAAGATCCTTGGGATGCGAAGCGCCGCGCAGGAAGGAGAAGTTGCTGGCCGTCGCCAGTTCGGCGTAGTCGCCGCAAGGGTCGAGCCTGCTCATGCGAACAGGCCGTGGATGAACCAGCGCGGTTCGGGCGTCTCGCCATAAAGGCCCTGGCGGAACAGCCAGAAGCGGCGGCCGTCCCGGTCTTCGACCCGGTAGTAGTCGCGGGTGCGCTGACCCGGCGCGCGCCACCATTCGCCGCTGATCCGTTCGGGGCCTTCGGCGCGCGTCACTTCGTGCAGGACGCGCCGCCAGCGGAACTTCAGCGGATAGCCGTCGGGGACCTCGGCCAGGGTTTCGACCGGCTGGGGCGGGTCGAACATTTGCAGCGGCCGCAAGGGCGGATCATCAGGATCGAGATCGGGCCAGGTCTCGTCGCCATGACGGGCGGCGGCTGGGACTAGCCGCGCGGCGCGTTCGGGAATGTGCGAGGCGAAGGGTTCGAAGCGCAGCACCGCCTCCGGTCCCAGACGCGCGGTCAGCCGGTCGACCAGACGGCTGAAGGCCTCCTCGCCGGGCGTCTCACGTTCCAGCCCTTGCTGGGTCGGCGCCAAAGCCTGGGTCCAGGGCACGGACATCCGCATCTGGTCGAAGCCGAAGCCAGGATCCAGCGGGGCGGCCAGCGCCGCCATCCGCTCGCGGAACAGCCGCAGGGTCGCGAGGGCGTCGCGGGTCGGACGTCCGGTGCGGACGCCGATCCGGCGCGTCTCGCCGTCCACGCGATAGAAGCCGGCCTCGAAGGCGCGACCGCCCAGGCCTGTCTGATCCAGCCGGTCCATGGTCTCGACCAGCAGGTCGGACAGGACCCGCTCCACGTCCTCGGGCGCGGAGATCGGCTCGAAGAAGACGCGGTCGACCACCACATGCGCGGGCGGACGATGCGGGGTGATGCGCATGTCCTCGTCGCCCAGCACCCGCGCCAGTCGGGTCGGAAAGTCGGCGCCGAAGCGGGCGGCCAGGGGCGCGCGGGGCCGGTCGTCCAGGTCGCCCAGCCGCTTCAGACCCAGACGGCGCAGGGCCTCGTCCTCCTTGTCCGAAAGCTCCAGGGCGGCGACGGACAGGCGGCGCGCGGCGGCGCGGTCCTGGCCGGGCTCGAACCGGCCGCCGGGCCCAAAGCGGGCCAGGGCGCGGGCGACCTGGGGCGTGCCGGCCAGGGCGCACCGGATTTTGAGTCCGGCGCGTTCGGCCCGCGCCTGAACCGTCCGCATCAGGTCTGTCTCCCCGCCGAACAGGTGGGCGCAGCCGGTCACGTCCAGCATCAGGCCGTGCGGCGGGTCCAACGCGATCATGGGGGTGAAGCGGCCGAAATCCTCCAGAACCCGCCCCAGCAGGGCGTCGTCGAGGTCGGGACGATGGGCGACGACGCGCAAGGCGGGGGTCCGCGCCCGCGCATCGGCCAGGGCCAGGCCAGGGGTCAGTCCCGCCCGCGCCGCCGCCGGATCGACGGCCGCCAACCGCAGCGCGCCCTTGATCTTTTCAGCCAGGATAACGGGCGGCGCATCAGGCGGCGTGTCTGGTTCCTGACGCCGCAGCCGGTCGCTGGGCAGCCAGGGGAACCAGACCGCCAGATAGCGGCGCGGGCGGGCGGAAGGTTCGCTGTTCACGATCCCACTCCATGATCCAGGTTCCGGTCGCCCCGCCGCCGCGCCGCCGCAGCAGGGTCACGGAAAAAGACGGCCGCCCCGGCGCTCCGCCTTCCAGAGGTTCTGAAGCGCAGGACGCCACCGACCAACGGGTCTCGGCCGCGCTGGGGCAGGGCAAGGCGCCCGCCCGCGCCAGGAACAGGGTCGCGCCGCCCGTCTCGGCCGCCAGGGCCAGTCGCCGGCTGGCCGTCAGGCTGAAGGCCCTGGCCTCGCCCCAGGCGCTCAACAGCACGGCGCCCACGGCGGGACTGCGCAGGGCTTCTTCGCCGACGGCCAACAGGGTCTGCACGTCGCGCGTCCGCACCAGCAACAGGTCGCGCGGCGACAGGCCCATCTCATGCAGGCCCGGCCCGTGCGGCCGTCCCGCCTCCTGCGCCATCATCTCATGCAGGCCCCAGACGATGGGCCGCCCCGCCGCCGCCCGCCGCGCCATGCCCAGGCCGAAAGCGTTGACCGCCACCGCGTCGGCGGGCGCGGAGGCATAGAGATCGTGCAGCACGCCTGTGGCCAGCGGAGCAAAGGCGTCGTCGCTTCCCGCGCGCACGTTTGCGTCGACGCGACGACCGCCGACCCGATTCAGGGCTGCCAGCTGTATCTTCAGCGCTGTCAAAGCGTCAGGCTGCGAACAAATGTTCCTCATTTGTTCTATATGCGCTCGGCGCCCCGGGGGGAGTCAAGCGGGGCTTTCAGGAAGGCCTGCTGTCTTCATGCTCGGTCGCATGATCGCATCAATATTTAGGGGAAGACCGCTTCTGAAGCGTCTCTCCACCGTCGTCCCGAAGACGATGTTTCCAGTGGAGTTTTTGTGCACAATCCAAAACCTGTCGTGTCTCCGCCAATTGCTGTTCCAGCCAAGAGAAAACGGGGGCGGCCGCCGCTGCCCATCGTTGTCCACCCAGCCAGTCTGTGGGAAGTTTTCGAGCATCCTGACGACTTCCACGCTGCGCTGGACCTTCAGATCCGTCGACATGGAGAGAACGCTTACCGGCTGCATCGCGCGATTGTGGCGGCGGGTGGATTGACGGATCGCACCACGCTGTCAGCCTGGCGGCGGGGCGTGAAGGTTCCCGAGACACCTGCAAGTCTGAAGGTTCTCGACATCATCGAGCATCGCTATCGACTGGAGGCAGGCTATCTGCGCTCGCGCCTGAGTAGACGTCGCGCCCTCAGGGGGCTGCTTCCTCCAGAGGTGCCACATGCGGAATCCCGGCGTCTGGCATGGCATCTACCCGATGATTTCGATGAAAGATCCGCCACGGAGCAGGAAGAAATCCTGGCCTGGGTGCATTCGACCATTCTGTCGGGCGGCACGGCCTATCATCGCTATCATTCAACGGTGTCGAAGCATCGGTTCGCGCTTCGCTTCGATGGAGGCGGCCCTTTGGAACTGGCCGCTCCTGAACACCTGCGGGCCGAGATGGACGCTCTCTTGCGGTTCAAGTCAGCAACCCTGACGGACATCGGCTACCAACGCTCTGGTGTCTGGGGGCCCGAAACCGCATCCCAGCGCGGGGAGCATCTGGCCCTTCTGTTTGGAGCCCTGGCGGCCATGCCGGACGATGAAGTCAGTGGCCTCGGCGTGCCGCGAGAGCATCTGACTTTCGGGCTTCTGGTCCTGCCGTCCGTCTGGGACTGGTACGTGCAGTGGCGCGAGCGTCGTCGGGGCTTCTTCACAGGTTGGGAGCGCGAAATGCTTCTGCTTGGCGCGGCCTTCTCCCGGAATCAGACGGGGTGGGTGCGGCAGAGCCCATGGCTGGCCGAGCGGCTATGTCCCATCCCCGGCATCGTTACACAGCAGGACATCGACCGCATACGGGGGGATTGGGACGGCGCCTGCGACCAGGTGCACCGCCATGCCCTGGCCCGCTCCAAGGAGATCGAGCGGGTCGCCAGGATCCATAGGGATCCCTTCGAGCCGATCCTGCCCATTCTTGAAGCGGCCAGCCCCGTCGGAGAGTACCGCAGGATCACGGAAGAGATTCTCAACCGCATGCCGGACGAGAAGCGCTATCCCCGTGCTACCGCAGAGGCGGTCCGGTCGTTCCTGATGCTGCGGTTGGGGCTGCACCTAGGGGTCAGGCAGAAGAACCTTAGGCAACTCCTTCTGTGTCGCAGGGGCAGTCCGGTCACGCCCGAGAGAGATCTTGAAAACAGGCGTTGTGGGGAGTTGCGATGGAGCGACAGGGAAGGGGGATGGGAGGTTTTCATCCCCTGTGTCGCCTTCAAGAACTCGGGTTCAGCCTACTTCTCCAAGCGCCCGTTCCGGCTTCTGCTGCCAGACCTTGGGGGATTGTATGGCTGGATCGACGCCTATATCGGGCGGCATCGATCTGCATTGCTGAACGGCTCTCGGGACCCCGGCACCTTTTTCGTCAAGACCGTGAAGGTCTCGAGCCGTGATGCATCCTATAACCAGAACACCTTCTATGACGCTTGGCGTCAGGTGATCCAGCGCTATGGGATCTTCAATCCCTATACGGGGAAAGGCGCCATTCAGGGGCTGCTTCCTCACGGGCCGCACAGCGTGCGGGACGTTCTGGCGACCCACGTGCTGAAGCAGACGGGCTCCTATGAGCAGGCCAGCTACGCCATCCAGGATACGCCAGCGACGGTCGCCGATCACTACGGCCGCTTCCTACCGCAGGACAAGGCGGCGCTGGCGGCCCAGGTTCTGAATCGTGTCTGGGAAGAAGCAGCCTGATGCATGGTTGCGGTGGGCGGCGTGCAAGCGTTCGACCAGATCGACCGAACGCAACCATCATGTTCCGAGCCTTACGGGCGGGTCCATGAGCATGCCGCCCACCGCCATCGCGCTTTCCAGCTAACGGTCGGTCATCTTCGCGGTTGGCCGGGTTTCGGATAGGATGCGGTTCAGGAGATCCACGACATGACCACCCCTCTGTTGCCAGACGAAGATTACCCCTTTGCGGATCAACGTTTCCCCTTGTCCGAAATGGCGATGATGGAAGCGCCTGTGGAACTCGAGCAACTCCTGAAGAAGGCCGCAGAGGAAAATGGGGTGAAAATCGTTCGTGATGATCCTGTGGAACTGACCTGCCAGGCGCCAGGATTTCCTGACGCGACCTTTTTGGCTTGGCTGCCATCAGATAGCGAACGCCTCCACATTCTTGCTCCCAAGGACCAGGTACGTGGAAGGGCGTGAACAGGAAGCCTAGCGAGGTCAGTTCGCACTTTGGATCATCTCTGAGAGGTTTTACTGGGTCGAGTTAAGCTATTGATTTTAAAGGAACCGAAATTTGCTCGTTTTCCAGCCTACTGATTGATTTCGCATCACTCAGTCTCGGATTTTGGTACCGTCATTCTAGGTTCGAGTCCTAGTTCCCCAGCCATCGGTTTTTGCTGAAGAAATCGCCCCTCGGGGCGTTCCTCCGAACATCACGATCGCAAGCTCCGCCGCGAAGGACGCACGTCTTCGTCTGCGAATTGCCGCGACCGATGAAATGCCCCCGATCGTTTGCGGAATCGAAATAGCGTAGCCGTTCCTATCGCGTTGGCATGCGGCCATGGCCGCTCGATGGTGAGGATGCGCTCTTGAAGACTTGGTTCGGCGGAATCGCACAGCAACGGCCTCTGCAACATGGCGCGACCTGCGCCTGTCATTCTCCCCAGGCGCAGAAGCTGCTGGCCCGTATGGAATTGGGTATGTCGCGACGCTCTATTTTGGCTGGCGCGGCGGCGGGCTTCGCCACAGCCGGGCTTGGCGTCGCTTCGCCGGCGTTCGCCCAGGCGTCGACCAAGCCGCGCCTGCTCGCTAATGTGCGGATCTTCGACGGAGCGAGCGCTCGCCTGATCGAGGGCCGCAATGTCCTCATCGTCGGCGACATGATCCAGGCACTGGTTCCCGCAGGCGAGATTGTCGCGGACGCCGATGTGGTGGATTGCGGCGGACGTGTCCTGATGCCGGGAATGATCGACGCTCACTGGCACGCCATGCTGGCCGGCATTTCACAGATGGCGGCGATGACCGCCGATATTCCCTATCTGCACCTCGTGGCGGCTCAGGAGGCCGAGCGCACTGTGATGCGGGGCTTCACGACCGTTCGCGACATGGGCGGCCCCAGCTTCGCGTTGAAGCGCGCCATTGATGAAGGCCGTTTCGCCGGGCCGCGCATCTATCCGTCGGGTTCGATGATCTCTCAGACCTCGGGGCATGGCGACTTCCGGATGCGGGCTGACTTGCCCCGAACGGCCCAAAGCACGCTCAGCGTTGCAGAGCAGGCGGGCATCGCCGCCATCGCCGACGGCGAGGCCGAGGTGCTGCGTCGCGTGCGCGAACAGCTGATGCTCGGCGCTAGCCAGATCAAGATCCACGCAGGCGGCGGCGTCGCCTCGACCTATGATCCGGTCGACGCCCTGCAATATACGGAAGCCGAGATGAAGGCGGCGGTGGCCGCCGCTACGGATTGGGGCGTCTATGTCTGCGCCCACACCTATACGCCGGCAGGCATCCAGCGGGCGGTCGCCTGCGGAGTGAAGTCCATCGAGCATGGACAGATGGCGGACGAGGAGACGGTGCGCCGCATGGCGGACGCCGGCGCCTGGTGGAGCATCCAGCCCTTCCTGGCCGACGAGGACGCCAATGTTTACCCCTCGCCTGAGCAGCGCGCCCAACAGCAGATCATCGCCGAAGGCACGGCTCGCGCGGTCGAATGGGGACGCAAGCACAAGGTGAATATGGCCCTCGGCACCGATATCCTATTCAGCCCCAAGGGCACGACGACGCAGGGCAAGCAGTTGGCCAAGTTCGCGCGCTGGTACGGCGCCGCCGAAGTGCTGCGAATGCTGACGGGCGGCAACGCAGAAATCCTGAAGCTATCAGGTCCGCGCAATCCCTATCCGGCGAAGCTGGGACGCATCGAGGCCGGCGCCTATGCGGACCTGCTGGTGGTCGAAGGCGATCCGCTGGCGGACATCTCGGTGATCGCAGACCCGGACCGGACGATGAGGCTGATCATGAGGGCCGGGCGCATTCACAAGAACACGCTTTGAGGCGACGCCTGATCGAGTCGGCGGGCGTGCAGCGCCTTTCGCGAACTGAAGGGGAGGGCGTGCGCGCCCTTTTTCCTTTCCCAGGGCAAAGCCGCAGCCATACCCGGTAAGCTCTGCCTGCAAGTTTATGGGACTATTTCGGGAGCGTGTGAACGCATTGACAGCGGTCGTTGAATGGGTCGTATATGAATATGGCCTCATATTTAATTTCAACGACACATAGAGGCGAAGGGGAAGATAGCGTGAAGAAGAGCAATCTATTCGGAGCCGTATGCACTGTGGCGCTCGCCGTGGCGGCGAACGCCCAAGCCCAGTCGGAACCTGCTCCGGACATCGCAACTGTCGAAGAAATCGTGGTGACGGCGCGTCACCGCGCCCAGAACCTGCAGGATGTGCCGATCTCCATCACCGCCTATTCGGGCGAAAATCTGGACCGGATGAACGTCAACAACGTGCTGGAGCTGAGCGGCCTGGCGCCGGGCCTTCAGGTGCACGGCGGGGACTCCTCGGTGGCGCCCAAGGTCTATATCCGCGGCGTCGGCTCGAACGACTTCAACCCGACCAACCCCAGCCCGACCGCCGTCTATGTGGACGGCGTGATCCGCGGCTCGTCGATCATGCAGTTGGATTCCTTCTTCGACCTGTCGCAGGTCGAGGTGCTGCGCGGACCGCAGGGCACGCTGTTCGGCCGCAACACCACGGGCGGCGCTCTGAATATCACCAGCCGTCGTCCGACTGATTACTACACGGCGGACCTGACCGCCCGGTACGGCTCACGCGAGCGGATGGAGCTGGAAGGCGGCGTCGGCGGCCCGGTGATCGAGGATGTCCTGGCCTTCCGCGCGGCGGCCAACTACGTCCGCGACGACGGCTATACGAAGAACCGCCTGACCGGGAACAAGGTCAACGACACCGATCGCTGGGCTGCGCGGATGTCGCTGCTCTACACGCCCAACGATCGCGTCGAAGTGCTGGCTCACATCGGCGGCGGCAACAGCCGCAACGGCGCCCTGCAAGGGCAGGCGAGGGGACTGATCCCCAACACTGCAGCCGCCACAGGGCCGGACGGTTGGTGCCTGCCCAGCTTCTACGGCACTTCGGCCTGCACTGACGCGCTGGGCTATGTCGACACCGATAGCGATCCCTACGCCGGCGACTATTCGATGGAGGGGCGCGACCGGCTGAAGCTTTTCAACGCCGACGTCACCACCACGGTCGATCTGGGCACGTTTTCGCTGGTTTCGGTCACCGGCTTCGTCAACGCCCGCCACCGCGACGACGAGAACACGGATTCCGGCCCGAACAACCTGATCAAGGGCTTCTACCGCGTCGATCAGGATCAGTTCACCCAGGAGTTCCGTCTGCAGTCCAACAGCGGCGGCCGCTTCGACTGGGTCGCGGGCGTCTTCTACATGAACGACAGCCTGAAGTCGGACAGCGCCTTCGAGATCGGTCTGGATCTGCTGAACATGCTGCCGGACCCGATGGACGGCGTCGCCATGGGCGTGGGCACTGTTTCCTATCCGCACAGGCTGAAGACCGAGAGCTACGCCGTCTTCGGCGAGGTCGACTACAAGCTGACCGACCGTCTGTCGCTGGTCGCGGGCCTGCGCTGGTCGCGGGACGACAAGACCATGGACTATCACAGCCGCTTCACCGAGGCGGGCGTGACCCTGGTCGACTTCCACGGTTCCAAGTCGTTCGAGAGCATCTCGGGCCGCGCCGTGCTGAACTATGACATCAGCGACAACTCGCGCGCCTATGCCAGCTACAACCGCGGCTACAAGAGCGGCGGCTTTGCGGGCGGCATGATCACCGATGTGCAGGATCTGGGTCCGTACGACGACGAAGTGCTGAACGCCTATGAGGTCGGCTTCAAGAGCGAGCTGTTCGGGCGTCGTGCGCGTCTGAACGCGGCGGCCTTCTACTACGACTATCAGGATCTGCAGGTTTACAGCTACGTCGTGCGCGGCCCGACCAGCGTGCCGATCCTCGACAACGCCTCCGACGCCGTCATCAAGGGCGCGGAAATCGAGCTGACCGTCGCGCCGATGAAGGGGCTGGATATCTCGCTGGGCGCCGCGGTGCTGGACAGCGAGTACAAGAACTACATCTCGGTCGGCGAGGACTTCTCTGGCAACCGCCTGCCGACCGCGCCGGAGTTCACCTTCAACGGGGCTGTGTCCTATCAGCACAGTCTGGCGGACAAGGGTGATCTGCTGATGACCCTCTCCGGCTCGTATCGTTCGAAGTTCTACTTCAGCTCGGGCAATGTCGAGCGGCTCAGCCAGGACGGATATTGGACCGTAAACGGCGAACTGGGCTGGGCTTTGCCGGACGGCAAGACCGAGGTCGGCCTGTGGGCGCGGAACCTGACGGACGAAGTCTATCAGCGCGGCATCGTCAACCTGGAGGCCCTGGGCATGGACCGGGTGTCGATGGGCGAGCCTCGCTCGGCTGGCGTCTATCTGCGTTTGCGTTACTAAGGGACGCTTGGCGGCGTTCGGTCTGGTCGGACGCCGCCGGTTCTTGATCGAAACGGCGGGCTGGGGCGTGATCCGACCTCGTCGCAGACGAGGCGTTGATGCAACTGCAGAGCTATTCCTCCTATCTGGCCGCTGAGCTGCGGGACAATCCGCCGCGTCAGAAGGGCCAGCGCACGCGCGCGCGGCTTCTGTTGGCCGCCGCCCAGGTGCTGGAAGAGCGCGGTTTTCACGCCATGCGCGTCGGCGACATCACGACCCAGGCCGAAGTCGCCGAAGGCTCCTTCTACGTCTACTTCAAGGACAAGACCGAGATTTCCGTCGAGGCGTTGGCCCGCTTCTTCGATGACTATGTCGCCAAGGCGATGACGCCGGCGTCGGGCGATACGCCATTCGCTCGGATCCGTTCGACTAACCGTCTGTGGTTCCGGGTCTGTCGGGCGAATCCCGGCCTCATGAAGTGCGTCTTCCAGGTCGGCGACTATGTTCCCGAATTCCTGCAGATCAGCCAGAAGATCAACCGCCGCTGGGCCGAGGTCGTGGCCGAGAGCATCCAGCGTCGCCGCGCCGAGGACGACCCGGACGCCGTGCGCCTGGCCGGCTACATGCTGGTCGCCATGGCGGACGAAATCGCTCGCAAGATGATCGTTCTGCCGGATGAATCGTTCATCGAGGTCTTGGCGCGCATGGGAGCCGACGCGGACGACACCCTGTCGGACGCTGTCAGCGTGGTCTGGCACCAGTTGGCCTATGGCGACGCTCCGACCAGCGACGACCTGCCGGAAGCGGCCGTCAGACTGGCCGGCTTCCTGTCGCGGTCGCGGCCCGCCGTCTAGAGCGGTTGGCCCTGACGGCGACGCAGGCGATCCAGCTTGAACAGCAGCGGCGCGCTGCACGCCAGCATGAGCGCCGGACCTGTCGCGAACAGCAGGGGAATGGCGGCTAGAGCCGAAGCCGGCTGCGCCTGCCCCCCTGAGACATAGCCCGCGAGGCCCAACAGCACCCCCGCGGCCGCGCCGCCCAGGGCCAGACCCAGCTTTTCACCCGAGACCCAGACGGCCGTCAGCAGACCGAGGTTGGCTTCAGCCTCTTTCTGATCGCGGGCCGCAACCACGCTTGGCATCAGGGCGAACGGCAGGACATAACATCCTGCCTGACCCAGGCCCGCGAGGGCGGCGACGGCGGTGGCGAGGGCCACATCGCCCGGTCCGCACCAGACATAGCCCAAAGTGGCCAGGGCATAGGCGGCGGCGGCGCCGATCGCCGCGCGTGTCGTGCCCCAACGGTCGGCGATCTTGACCCACAAGGGCATGGCCGCGACCTGAACGACGGCTCCGGCCAGGAACAGTTGCGCCAGCACGCCCGACGATGCCTGGATCTGATAGGTGACGGCATAGGGCATCATCGCCGACTGGGCGCCCATGGCGACCGTCTGGAAGGCGTAGCCGATCCACAGGAAGCGATAGGCCGGATTGCCCAGGGTGGCGCGCACACCAGCCGCCAGCGCCTTGACCGGCTTCAGCGGTGCGTCGAAGTCGCGGCTGCGGTCCTGCAGCTTCCAGACCGCGCGCAACGACCCCAGCAGGGCGCCGCCCGCCATCAGCGCCAGCAACAGACCCATGACCGCATAGCCGGGACGGCCGCCGCCCGCCATTTCGACCAACATGGGCGACATGCCGCCCGCGACCATCAGGCCGAACGCCAGGAAGCCGACGCGCCAGGCCACGACGCGGGTCCGGTGCTGCTGACGTCGCGAAATCTCTCCCGGCATGGCGGCGTAGGGGATCGAGAACAGGGCGTAGGCCGTCGTCGCCGCCATATAGGCCGCCATGACCCAGATCACGGCGCCGAAGCCGGTCAGGTGCGTCGGCGGGGCGAACATGGCCGCGAAACCTAATGGAAACAGGGCCGCGCCCGCCGCCATCAAGGGCCAGCGTCGCCCCATCCGCCCGCGCAGTCGATCCGACCACAGGCCCACGACAGGGTCGAATACGACTTCCCAGATCTTCGGCAGCAGAAGGACCACGCCCGCCGTCGCCGCCGGCACCGCCAGGGTGTCGGTCAGGAAGTAGAGCAGCAACAACTGCGGCGTGATCAGGAAGCAGGCCAGGCCGATATTGGCCAGGCCATATCCGGCCAGCAGGCGAGGGCGCAGCGGCGTCGCTTGCTCCAGGGCGTTTGGCGTCTTGACGGCGGCGTCCATTAGTCCTCCACGGCCAGACGGCGCAGCGCCATCTTGTCCACCTTGCCGACCGGCAGACGCGGAAGGTCCGGCTCGATCACGAAACGCTTGGGAATCTTGTAGTTGGCCAGTCGCTGGCGGCAATGAGCCTGAAGCTGAGCGGCGTCGACGCCGGCGCGGGCGATCACGAAGGCGACGCCCACCTCGCCCCAGACTGGATCGGGAATTCCCACGACAGCGGCCTCGGTGATGGCGGGGTGGCCTTCCAGCGCGATCTCGATCTCGCGCGGATAGACGTTGTAGCCGCCGGATTTGTACATTTCCTTCAGCCGCCCGGTGATGCGCAGACGGCCGTCGTCTAGCCAGGCGCCGACATCGCCGGTGCGGAACCAGCCGTCCTTGGTGAAGGCGTCGGCCGTGGCGTCAGATCGGTTCCAGTAGCCGAGGAACAGGGGCGCGCCCCTGGCCTCGATCTCGCCGTCGACGCCGGCGTTTTCGACCAGCGAACCGTCTTCGGCGCGCAGGCGGACTTCATAATGACGGGTCGGCCGTCCGACCGAGGCCGTGGCGAAGGCGACGTCCGCATCATCCCGAACCATCATGTCGCCGGTGGCGGCGATGGGGCCGCAGGACTCCGTCAGGCCGTAGTTGGTGCCCATGCAGGTCGCGACGGGGATCAGAGCCTTGATCGTCGGCGCAGGCATGGCCGCCCCGCCCCAGAAGACGCGCCGCACTGCCGACAGGTTGGTCTGGGCGAAGGCGGAATGAGCCACCGTCATCTCGAACACGGACGGAACCGTGCCCCACAGGGTGACGCCCTCCGACGCCATCGTGTTCAGCCCCGTTTCGACGTCGAACTGTTCCAGAAAGGCCAGCTTGCCGCCGTTGACCAGAACCATGGCGGCGATGTCGCCGACGCAGCCGATGTGGTTGATCGGCAGGTAGTTCAACATGCACAGCGGTTCGCCGCGCAAGGGTTCGCCCTGCTCCAGGGCGGGCAGGATCAGTCCTTCATGATGCAGGACCGCGCCCTTCGGCTTGCCCGTGCTGCCTGAGGTGTAGACGATCAGGCAGGGATCGCGCGTCGCGACCGACCGTTTGCGCTCCGCCAGGGCTTCGTCGGACACGGCCTCGCCCTGGGCGACATAGACGCTCAACGGCAGATGGGCGCGGGCGTCCAAGTCGTCTTCGCCGATCAGGACCAGATCAGCCGACACTTCCGCCGACAGGGTTTCCAGATCCTCGACGTAATCTCGTCCAGCCACACGGCGGCGCCCGACGATCAGGCGCGGCGCGCAGTCGCTGACGACATAGGCCTGTTCTTCATAGCGGTAGCGGGGGTTCAATCCGACCCAGATAGCCCCAACCGCGGCCGTGGCCAGGAAGACGGTCAGAAAGTCAGGGGAGGGCGGGGCCAGCATGGCGACGCGATCGCCCTTGCCGACGCCGGCGGCGATCATGGCGCGGGCGAGGGCGTCCACGCCGTGCGCCAACTCCGCATAGGTCTGAACCTGACCGTCCAGCGTCGCCGCCGGCGCATCAGGCATCTGCTCGCCATACCAGGCGGCGTAGTCGGAAATCAGCGTCAGCAGCGGCGAATCTCCTACCGCCGACGCCGTGCTGGAAGGCATCAACCGCTGCTGAACGCTGGACATCAGGCCCTCGTTTCGACGCTGTCAGGCACCCAGACGCTGAGCCAGGTCGCCACCAGGGCAGGGCGCTCGCCGCCTTCGATCTCGATCACGGCGTCCATGGAGCGGCGCACTCGTCCAGCCTCATCCGTATGCTCCGGTCCCTTGACGAAGCGGCCCCGCACGCGGCTGCCCGTCGGCACCGGCGCGACCAGACGCATACGATCGAATCCATAGTTCAGGAAGTAGCCGCCTTCAGGCTTGAAGTCGCCGCCGACGCCTTCGATCGCTTTCGCGGCGAGGTGGGTCAGCAGGGACACCGTCAGGAAGCCAAAGGCGATCGTGCCGCCGTAAGGCGTGTTGTCCTTGGCCCATTCGGGATCGTTGTGAAAGGGATCGCTGTCCAGGGTTGCGCGACCGAAATCGTCAATCATGGCCTGCGTCACCTCGACCCACTCCGAGACCATCTCCGAAGCGTGTTCAACCGCCTGAACCATTACTGAACCCTAAAATTGAAGATGACCTCATATTCACAGTTTTGGAGGGTGGTGCAAGGGGTTTAGTCGCGGCCGCCGATGATGGAGCGGATCAGGGCAAGTCGCCTGTTCTGAAACCCCTTCGGCCTTGATGCTTTATGCGCGCCTTATGCGGGGAGCGGCTTTCCGAATGGCCCGCTTACGCCCTGAAAGCGTCTCTTCCGGCCCTAACTGAGCTGGAGGTATCGGCATGGCCGATGTGATTTTCGTGGCGATCGGCGTTGGAGCCTTCGTGGCCTTCGCCGCCCTCGCCATTGTGTTGAGGAGGTTGTGACCGTGTGGCTGAACGTCCTTTGGGGTGTCGGCGCCCTGGTCATCGCCGGCTATATGGTCGCAGCCCTGCTGCGGCCCGAGCGGTTCTGAACGGAGCCGCCTTCTCATGAACATTCAAGGATGGGCGGAGATCGCCCTGACCCTCGGTCTGGCCGTCGTGCTCGGCTGGCCGATCGGGGTCTATATGTCGCGTGTCTGGAACGGCGAACGTACTTGGCTGGACCCTGTGCTGAAGCCGGTAGAGGGTCTGTTTTATCGCGCCGCCGGGGTTGATCCGACGCGCAGTCAGGGCTGGCTGGGCTATGCTGGCGCCTTGCTGGCGTTCAACCTGGCGGGCTTCCTGCTGCTTTACGCCATGTTGCGCCTGCAGGGCGTCCTGCCGATGAACCCGCAGGGGTTCGACGGCGTCAGCCCGCATCTGGCCTTCAACACCGCCGTCAGCTTCGTCACCAACACCAACTGGCAGAGCTATAGCGGTGAAACCGCCGTCTCGACCTTCAGCCAGATGGTCGGACTGACGGTGCAGAACTTCGTCTCGGCCGCCACCGGCGCGACCATCGCGGCGGCGTTGGCGCGCGCCTTCATCGCCAATCGCGGCGAGGGCGTCGGCAACTTCTGGGCCGATCTGACGCGCACCAGCCTCTATGTCCTGCTGCCCATCGCCTTCATCGTGGCCGTGGCTCTGGCCGGTCTGGGCGTGGTGCAGTCGCTGGCGGCCTCGGCACAGGCGACGACGCTGGAGGGCGGATCGCAGACGATCAGCCTGTTCCCGACCGCCAGCCAACTGGCCATCAAGCAGTTGGGCATCAACGGCGGCGGCGTGTTCGGCGTCAACTCGGCGCACCCTCTGGAGAACCCGACCCCGCTGACCAATCTGATCACGGCGATCAGCGTGAACGTCCTGGGCTGGGCGGCCTTCTTCGCCTTCGGCCGCAGCGTCATGGCCAAGAAGGACGTGCGCGCCCTGGTGGTCGCGGCGATCCTGTTGCTGGGGGCGGCGGGTTCGGCCCTCTATGTCATCGAAAGCCAACCTGCGCCCGCTCTGGTCGCAGCCGGCGTCGATACGTCCGCCGGAAACATGGAAGGCAAGGAGGTCCGCTTCGGCGTGCCGTCGTCCGTCGCCTGGGCGGCCCAGACGACAGGCGCCTCGAACGGGTCGGTAAACTCCATGCACGCCAGCTATATGCCGCTGGGCGGGGCGGTGACGATGTTCCTGATGCAGTTGGGCGAAATCCTGCCCGGCGGGATCGGCTCGGGCGTCGCGGTCATGGTGCTGATGGCCATGCTGGCGGTTTTCGTGGCGGGCCTGATGGTCGGCCGCACGCCGGAATACCTGGGCAAGAAGATCGAGGCGCGCGAGATCCAGTTCGCCATGCTGGTGGTGCTGGTCGTGCCTTTGTCGGTGCTGGGCTTCTCGGCTGCCGCAGCGGTCCTGCCCGAGGCGTTGGCCAGCCTTTTGAACAAGGGACCGCATGGCCTGTCCGAAATCCTCTACGCCTATACCTCGGCGACGGGGAACAACGGTTCGGCTTTCGGCGGATTGAGCGCCAATACGCCGTGGTGGAACACCACCCTGGGTCTGGCCATGCTGCTCGGCCGGTTCGTGCCCGCCGTCGCGGTTCTGGCCGTAGCTGGGGCGCTGGTCGCCAAGCCCCGCCTGGCGCCGTCGGTCGGCACCCTGCCCACGCATGGTCCGCTGTTCATCGGCCTGCTGATCGGGGTGATCCTGATCCTCGGCGGCCTGCAGTTCTTCCCCGCACTCTCCCTGGGACCGATCGTGGAGCATTTCGACATGCTCCAGGTCACGGCCCGGTTCTGATCGGATATCCGTCATGACCCAAGTCACGCTCGATCCGTCGAGCTCCCGATCTGCTGCGCCCATCGCGGGCGGGCTGAACGGGGCCATGCTCGGCCGGGCGCTCGGCGACGCCGTCGTCAAGCTGAACCCGACCAAGCTTCTCAACAACCCGGTGATCTTCGCCACCTGGATCGTCGCGGCCCTGGCCACCGTCTCAGCGGTCGCCGCCGCGGCGACGGGTCAGGCGGCGGGCTTCGCCGTCCAACTGGCCCTGTGGCTATGGGCCACGGTGCTGTTCGCCAACGTGGCGGAAAGCATCGCCGAGGGGCGCGGCAAGGCGGCGGCCGACAGCCTTCGCGCCTCACGCGTCACCACCAAGGCCAAGCTGATCGTCGACCCCACGACGGGCACGGTCGTCCCGACCCCGGCGCATGAGCTGGAGATCGGCGCGATCGTTCTGGTCGAGGCCGGGGACGTCATCCCCTCGGACGGCGAGATCATCGAAGGCGTCGCCTCGGTCAACGAGGCCGCCATCACCGGCGAAAGCGCGCCCGTCATCCGCGAAAGCGGCGGCGACCGCTCGGCCGTCACGGGCGGCACCACGGTCGTCTCCGACTGGATCAAGGTGCGCATCACCTCGGCCCCCGGCGCCACCTTCCTCGACCGCATGATCGCTATGGTCGAGGGCGCAGACCGTCGCAAGACGCCGAACGAACTGGCGCTGTCGGTCCTGTTGGCCGGTCTGAGCCTGATCTTCCTGATCGCGGTCGCGGCCCTGCTGGGTCTGGGCGCCTATTCGGGCATCAAGCTGGACCCCATCGTCCTGGGCGCGCTGTTCATCACCCTGATCCCCACGACGATCGGGGGCCTTCTGTCCGCCGTCGGCATCGCCGGCATGGACCGGTTGCTGAAGGTGAATGTTCTGGCCACCTCGGGCCGCGCGGTGGAGGCGGCAGGCGACGTCGACACCCTGCTGCTCGACAAGACCGGCACCATCACCTTCGGCAACCGCATGGCGACCGAGGTCATCCCCGCGCCGGGCGTCCGTCCCGAAGCGGCGATGCGCGCGGCGGTCATGGCTTCCCTCGCCGATGAGACGCCTGAGGGCCGCTCCATCGTCGAGCTGGGCCGCAACGCCGGGGTGACGGGCGACATGCCTGCCGGGGCCAAGACCATTCCGTTCACCGCCGTGACCCGCCAGTCGGGCCTCGAAGCAGACGGCCGCTCGTGGCGCAAGGGGGCGGTGGACGCCGTGCTCAAGGCCCTGGGGCTGGCCGAGGCTGAGGCCCCCGCCGAGTTCCGCGCCGCCGTGGACCGCATCGCCCGCTCGGGCGGCACGCCTCTGGCTGTGGTGGAGAACGAGGCCCTGGTCGGCGTCATCCACCTGAAGGACGTGGTCAAGCCGGGGGTCAAGGCGCGCTTCGCCGATCTACGCCGCATGGGCCTGCGCACCGTCATGATCACCGGCGACAACCCGGTGACGGCGGCCGCCATCGCCTCCGAAGCCGGGGTTGACGACTTCCTGTCCGAGGCTACGCCCGAGGACAAGATGCGCCTGATCAAGGCGGAGCAGGCCAAGGGCCGTCTGGTCGCCATGTGCGGCGACGGGGCCAACGACGCGCCCGCCCTGGCTCAGGCCGACGTCGGCGTGGCCATGCAGACCGGCGCTCAAGCCGCGCGCGAGGCCGGCAACATGGTCGACCTCGACAGCGATCCGACCAAGGTCATCGAAATCGTCGAGGTCGGCAAGCAACTGCTGATCACGCGCGGCGCCCTGACCACCTTCTCGATCGCCAACGATGTGGCCAAGTATTTCGCCATCATTCCGGCGATGTTCGTGGTCGGCCTGCCGTCGCTGGCGGCGCTGAACGTGATGAAGCTGTCCAGCCCGGAAAGCGCCATCCTGTCGGCGGTCATCTTCAACGCCCTGGTCATCGTCGCCCTGATCCCGCTGGCGCTGCGTGGGGTGAAATACCGCGCCGTGGGGGCGGGCAAGCTGCTGGGCCGCAACCTGCTGATCTACGGACTGGGCGGTCTGATTGCGCCCTTCGTCGGCATCAAGCTCATCGACATCGTCATCTCCGCCCTCGGCCTGGCCTGAAGCCGACCCTGAGGCGCAAGGAAAACCACTATGCGTAAACGCAAGAAACTCGACGGCTCGGACCTGAACAACGCCCTGTTGGGCGGGGCCTGCCTGATCGCCGTCATCACCCTGGGCCTGTGTACGGCGCCCACGGACGCCAAGGCTCAGGACGTTGCGAAGGGCGCCCGTCCCGAGATCGCCTTCAACGCCGCCATTGGATCTGACTACGTCTTCCGGGGCGTCAGCCAGAATGACGGCGACCCGGCGATCTCAGCCGGGGTGGATGTGACGCAAGGTCTCTTCTACGCCGGGGCCTGGGCTGGGAACGTATCTTTCGCCGGAGACGCCGACACCGACGCCGAGATCGACCTCTACGCAGGCGTCCGGCCCGCATTCGGCGGCTTCGACTGGGACTTCGGCGTGGTCGGCTATGTCTACGCCGGCCAGCCCGACGGCGCAGATTATGACTATGTCGAGCTGAAGGCCGCTGCTTCGCGCGCGGTCGGCCCGGCGACGCTGGGCGCCGCGATCTACTATTCGCCGGACTTCTTCGGCGCGTCCGAGGATGAGGCGACCTATGCCGAGATCAATGCGGCGATCAGCCCGGCCGACAAATGGACGCTCTCGGCGGCGTTGGGGCGCCAGTGGGTGTCGTCGGACTTCGACTACACAACCTGGAACCTGGGCGTGGCCTATCAACTGACGGAGCGGCTGGGCCTGGACGTCCGCTATTTCGACACCGACGAGCACGGCTTCGGCTCCGCCTATGACAGCCGCGTCGTCGCCAGCTTGAAGGCGAACTTCTGATGCTGAACCATATTCGCCCGGCGATCGTCATGATCGCCCTGTTCACCGGCGTTCTGGGCGTCGGCTATCCGTTGGCCGTGACGGGGGTGGCCCAGGCGGCCTTTTCGGATCAGGCGAACGGCAGCCTGGTTCGCGACAAAGCAGGGCAGGTGGTCGGCTCGGCCCTGGTCGGCCAGACGTTCGTCGCGCAGGGGTATCTGCACCCCCGGCCGTCGGCGGCGGGCGACGGCTATGACGCCGCCGCCTCATCCGGCTCCAACCTCGGCCCGTTGAACCCCGATCTGATCGCACGGGTGAAGACGGACGCCGACGCCTTGCGAAGCGAGACGGGGGTGAAAGCCGTTCCCGCCGATGCCGTGACGGCCTCTGCGTCGGGTCTCGACCCGCATATCTCTCCGGCCTACGCTGAGCTTCAGGCCGCCCGCATCGCCAAGGCGCGCGGCGTAGGGGAGGCGCAGGTGCGTGAAGTGATCCGACAGCATGTCGAGGGCCGGACGTTCGGCGTGCTGGGTCAGCCGCGGGTCAATGTGCTGCTGACCAACCGGGCGTTGGACGCTCGCCTCGGTCTTCTCACGACTGAGGGCGGATGACGTCGCCGATTCTCTCTACAGATCAGGCCCCGGCCGCCCCGCGCAAGCGTGGGCGGCTGAAGGTCTTTCTGGGCATGTCGCCAGGCGTCGGCAAGACCTATGAGATGCTACGCGCCGCCCGGAGACGAAAGGCCGAGGGCGAGGACGTCGTCGTCGGCGTGGTCGAGACCCACGGCCGCAAGGAGACGATGAGCTTGCTGCGCGGGCTGGAAGTCATGGCCCGCAGGCCCATCGCCTATCGCGAACGGACCCTGCTGGAGTTCGACATCGACGCGGCCATAGGGCGCCGCCCGGACCTGCTGCTGGTCGACGAATACGCCCACTCCAACGCGCCGGGTTCGCGCCATCCGAAGCGGTGGCAGGACGTGGAGGAGATCCTGGAGGCCGGGATCGACGTCTGGACCACATTGAACGTCCAGCATCTGGAAAGCCTGTCGGACGTGGTGCTGCGCATCACGGGCGTCCGCCAACGCGAGAGCGTGCCCGACAGCGCCCTGTCGCGCGCCGACGACATCGAGCTGGTGGACATCACCCCCGAGGAACTGCGCAAGCGTCTGGCCGAGGGCAAGGTCTATGTGCCCGAGACGGCGCGGCTGGCCTCGGACAACTTCTTCAAGGTCGAGAATCTGACAGCGCTGCGCGAACTGGCGCTGCGCCGCGCAGCCCAGACGGTGGACGATCAGCTGACCGCCCGTCTGCGCGAACAGGGAGCGGCCGGGCCGTGGGCTGCGGGCGAGCGCATCCTGGTCCTGGTGGCGGGCGACGCCATGGCCGGCCCTCTGGTGCGGACAGGGCGGCGCATGTCCGACATGATGATGGACGCGCCCTGGACCGTGGCTCATGTCGATCGGCCGTCTGGCGCGCGCCACGGCGTCGGCTCGGCGGGCAAGTTGTCGGATGCGCTGAAACTGGCCGAGCAGTTGGGCGGGCGCACCGTGGTTCTCAGCGGCGACGACGTTGTGCGTGCCATCATGGATCACGCTCACAACAACCATGTCACCCAGATCGTCCTGGCCAAGGGACGCGACAGCCGCCTGTCGGAGTGGCTGGGCCGGTCTCTGGCCGCCGAACTGCTGCATCAGGCGCGAGGCGTGGCCGTTCACGTCGTCACCGACGAGGTCGAGCCGGAACCGAAAGCGCCGAAAGACGTGCGCCTGAACCTGGCCGGAGGGTGGCGCGGCTACGCCGTCGGCGTCGCCTGCGTCATTGCGGCGACGGGACTGGCCCTCTTGCTGGACCGGACCTTCGAACGTGTGGACCTGGGCGTCATCTATCTGACGGCGGTTCTGGCGGCGGGCGCCCTCTATGGGCTGCGGCCCGCGCTGGCGGCGGCGACTGTCGCCTTCCTGACCTACAACTTCCTGTTCCTGCAACCGAAGTTCAGCTTCGCCATCGGGTCGCCGACGGACGTGCTGACCCTGATCGTCTTCTGGGGCGTCGCCTTGACGACAGGCGCCTTGGCGGGCCGGGTGCGCGAGCAGGCCAGGGCGGCCCAGCGCCGCGCCTCGGCGGTGTCCGCCCTGCTGGCCGCCAGCCAGCGTCTGACCGGCATCGGCGACCGGGGCGAGGCGGCGCGCATCCTAGCTGAGCAGACGGCGGCGGCCGCCGGCGCCGGGGCTGTGGTGTTGCTGCCTGTCGAGAGCGAATTGACCCTGACGGCCGGGGCGCCGGGCAAGCCCGAACTGGACGCGGAGGCCATGGCCGCCGCGCGCTGGGCCTGGGAAAGGGGCGAGCCCGCCGGCCACGGCACCGGCACCCTGCCTCAAGCGCGGTGGACCTTCCGGCCGCTTCAGGGCGTGCGCGACCGCGCAGGAGTGGCGGGGATTGAGGCGGCGGCCCTGTCGCCGGGCTCTGACGAGGAGAAGCTGGCCCTGGCTCTGTTGGACCAGGGCGCTGTGGCGGTCGAGCGCGCCGATCTGGCCGGTCAGGCGGTAGAAACCGAAACCCTGCGCCGGACGGACCGCTTCCGCGGCGCGCTGATGAACTCGGTCAGCCATGACTTGAGAACGCCGCTGTCGACGGTGCTGGGGGCCTCGACCACCCTGATCGACCTCGGCGACAAGCTGAAGCCCGCCGTCCGCGCCGACCTTCTGCTGTCGATCCGCGAGGAGGCCGAGCGTCTCAGCCGCTACGTCGGCGACCTGCTGGACATGACCCGGTTGGAGGGCGGCGGTCTCAACATTCGCGCCGACTGGGTCGACGTGCGCGACGTGCTGAACGCAGCAGGCAAGCGCGTGGCGCGACGTCTGGGCGAGCGCAAGCTGGCCCGCGATTTTCCGGCCCAGCTCAGTCTGGTCATGGTCGATCAGGGACTGCTGGAACAGGCGCTGGTCAACATCCTCGAGAACGCCATCGCCTATAGCCCTGACGGTTCGACGGTCGAACTGGCCGCTTATGAAGATCGGGGCGCCGTGGTCATCTCCATCGAGGACGAAGGCAAGGGCATCCCCACCGCCGAACTGGAGCGGGTGTTCGACAAGTTCCGCCGCATGGAAGAGCCGTCGGACCGCACCAAAGGGGCCGGGCTAGGCCTGGCTATCGCCAGGGGCTTCGTCGAAGCGATGAACGGACGCATCGCCGCCGCTAGTCCGATCCAGGACGGAAAAGGCACCCGCATCCTGATCAGCCTGCCCAAGGCCGTCGTCACCCACCCGAGCCTGCTTTAAGGTCTGTCGCATGGCCGCCGTCCGCCCCCAGATTCTCGTCATCGACGACGAGTCCCAGATCCACCGCTTCCTGTCTCCGGCGTTGGACGCCGCCGGCTATGAGCCGCGCCGTGCTGACAGCGGGCAGGAGGGCCTGCGCGGCATCGCCCTGTGGAGTCCCGACGCCGTGGTGCTGGACCTGGGTCTGCCCGATATGGACGGCAAGGACGTGCTGGCCCGCGCCCGGGAATTCTACGCCGGTCCCATCATCATCCTGTCGGCGCGGGACAAGGAGGCCGAGAAGATCGCGGCTCTTGATCTGGGCGCCAATGACTATGTCGAGAAGCCCTTCGGCGTCGGTGAACTTTTGGCCCGGCTGCGCGCCAATCTGCGTCAGGCGCCGCGCGCCGAGGCGGCGGGGCCGCTGACGGCGGGCGAGGTGATCATCGACCTGGAACGCCGCAACATCACTCGCGCGGGCGAAGCCGTTCGTCTGACGCCCAAGGAGTATGATGTCCTGGCCCATCTGGCGCGCAACGTCGGCAAGGTCGTCGGCCACCGCGACCTGCTGACCGCCGTCTGGGGCAAGGCTCACGCCGAAGACACCCAGTATCTGCGGGTCGTTATCGGACAACTGCGCCAGAAACTTGAGATCGACCCTGGGCAGCCCCGAATGATCGCCACCGAGCCTGGGGTCGGCTATCGGTTGGCGGATTGAAGTCGGCTTCGGTCGTGGTGCTTGTTCTTCGTCAGCCCCACGACCTAGAGGCCTTGTCGAAGCCTTTTAGTGGACCATGAAGCGGGTCGAGCCGTTCATCCGATGGCCGTCCGGCCCTTCGGCTGTCCAGGCCGCCGCATAGTTGCCTGGGGCGAGGCGAGGCAGAGGCGCGCTGACGGTTCGAGCGGCCGGGGCCGACGGCGCTGTGACCGTGATCGGCGCTCGCCCCTGGGTCGTCAGGGTGACGGTCTTGAGCGCCATCGGATGGGGAAAGGTCACGCTGAATCGTTCCGGCGAATCATGCGTCATGGCGCCGTCGGCCGGGCTGGTGACGATGCCCGAAGCCTTCGCTTGCGAGCCGCCATGTCCGGCATGGCCCGCGTGCGGGTCTTGAGCGGCGGCTGCGCCGGCCAGCGAGGCCAGCGCAGCGGTGAGAACCAGTGTCTTCAGCATGACCAATTTTCCCTTCAGATCTTAGAACCAGGCCTTGATGCCGACCACGAAGCGCGTGTCTTCGGGATCCTGGCCTCTGGCCTTGGCGTAGTCGGCGGTGTCGCCCAGCGAACGGGTCCACTCGACGCCGACGTAGGGGGCGAACTCCTTGCGGATTTCATAGCGTAGGCGAAGACCGGCGGTGACCGACGTCAGGCCCGAGCCGATCTCGAGCTCGGGGATGTCGCTGGCCGACAGGGCCACTTCGATCGCCGGTTGCAGGATCCACTTCTGGGTGATGCGCTGATCGTATTCGGCCTCGGCGCGGGCGGTCAGGTCGCCCTCGGTCGAGAGGAAGGCGGCCGCGCTCATCTCGAACCAGTAGGGAGCCACGCCCTGAACGCCGACGGTCAGGTGGGTGGTGTCGTCGCCGTCCGGACGGAAGTCCTGGCGCACGCCCGCCTGCACGTCCCAGAAGGGCGCGATGGCGCGGCTGTAGAGAGCCTGAACCTCGGCCTCGTGAAGCTTGCCGTCGATCTCGCCTTCGCCCTCGGTCTTCCACCAGAAGCGGTTGATGTCGCCGCCGGTCCAGCCCTGGGCGCCCCAGCTGTAGCCGTCAGCGCCGTCGCCGAAACTGGCCTCGATGGAGTCGATCAGCACGGCCGTCGAGCGGATGTCGCCGTTCTCGACCAGAAGTTGCTTGCGCGAAGCGGCCATGACCGCCGGGTCGAACAGCAGGTCGGCGGCGTGGGCCGGAGCCGAGCGAGCGGCGGCCGGGGGCGGGGTCTCGACCATGCGGCCCCCGACGGCGTCCACGCTGGTCGGGATGTTCGGCCCGCCGCGCGCGACGCTCATGTCATGACCGGCGTGGGGATCGGCCTGGGCGGCGCCATGACCTGCATGGCCGCTCATGTCGTGACCTGCGTGCGGATCGGCCGGGGTCGCCTGGGCTGGAGCCATGGCGTGGCCCGCATGGGGATCAGCTGCGGGAGCGCCGTGCCCCGCGTGGCCGCTCATATCGTGACCGGCATGCGGATCGGCCGGCGCGGTGTTGTGATCTGCGTGTGGGTCAGCTTGGGCCGCCTGGGCCGGAGCCATGTTGTAGCCGGCATGGGCATCAACCGGAGCCGCGCCGTGCCCGGCGTGACCGCTCATGTCATGACCAGCATGCGGGTCAGACTGAGCGCCGGAGGCGGCTCCATGCATGGGGCAGGGCTTGCCCTCACGCATCATGGGGCAGTCGTGCGCGGGCTTGGCGGTCGAGGGCGTCGCCTGTGCGGCGGGCGCAGGAGCCGCTGCGGGAGCGTGACCCGCATGACCGGCGTGGCTCTGGGCCAGGGCGGGACCGCCCGCAGCCAGCATCAGGGGCGCGAGGGCCAGGGAGAGAGAAAGAGACTTCACGAGGCGGCTCCAGCCAGCGGGCGAACGGTGACGACGTTGAACATGCCCGCGTGCATGTGCATCAGAAGGTGGCAGTGGAAAGCCCAGTCGCCGGGCGCGTCGGCGGTCAGGTCGAAAGTGACCTTGCCGCCGGGCGCGACGTTGACGGTGTGCTTGAGCGGCTGATTGCCGTCGTGGCCGTTGACCAGCTCGAAGAAGTGGCCGTGCAGGTGGATGGGGTGGGCCATCATGGTGTCGTTGACCAGGGTCACGCGCACGCGCTCGTTCAACTCGAAGCGGATCGGCTCGACCACTTCCGAGAATTTGCGACCGTCGAAGCCCCACATGAACCGCTCCATATTGCCGGTTAGGTGGATCTCCATGGTGCGCGAGGGCGTGCGGGTGTCCTTGTTCGGCGTCAGCGAGCGCAGGTCGGCGTAGACCAGCACGCGATGATCGACGTCATCCAAGCCCTGCGGCCGGTCGGCCAGGCGGTTGGACGGGGCCGGGGCGATGGCGTCCACGCCGACGCTGACGGCCATGTCGGCCGGGGCGTTGTTCGGATCGCGCATGCTCATGCCCGAATGGTCCATCGGCGCAGCGGCCGCCGCGCCTGCCGCCCCATGGCCCATGGCCGCGTGGTCGGCGCTCGCAGCGCCGTGCGCGCTGTGATCCATGCCGCCCATGCCCATGTCCTTCATGGTCAGGTTGGGCACCTTGCGTAGCGGCGGAACCTCGGCCGTCATGCCCATGCGCGGCGCCAGGGTGGCGCGGCCCATGCCAGAGCGGTCGATGGCCTCGGAGACGATGGTGTAGGCGCGGTCCTCAGTCGGGCGGACGATGACGTCATAGGTCTCGGCGACCGAGATCTGGAACTCGTCGACCTCGACCGGGCGGACGTTCTCGCCGTCGGCCTGGACTACGGTCATCGGCAGGCCAGGAATGCGGAAATTGAAGATCGACATGGCCGAGGCGTTGATGATGCGCAGACGCACGCGCTCGCCCGGCCGGAACAGGCCGGTCCAGTTCTCTTCCGGGCCGTGGCCGTTGACCAGATAGGTATAGGTCGTGCCGTTGACGTCCAGGATGTCGCGCGGATCCATGCGCATCCCGCCCCACATCCGGCGCTCGGCGGCGTTCATTCCGTCCGAACCGTCCAACAGGCCGGCCAGGGTCGTCTTTTGCATGTTGAAGTAGCCGGGGCTCTTCTTCAGCTTGTCGAGGATTTCATGCGGATGCAGGAAGCTCCAGTCCGACAGGACCAGGACGTGTTCGCGGTCATAGGCGACCGGATCGGCCCCCGCCGGGTCGATGACGATGGGGCCGTAGTGGCCCATGGCCTCCTGAAGGCCCGAGTGGCTGTGATACCAATAGGTGCCCGACTGCTTGATCGGGAACTCATAGACGAAGGTTTCGCGCGGCTTGATGCCGGGGAAGCTGACGCCGGGCACGCCGTCCATCTGGAACGGCAGCAGCAGGCCGTGCCAGTGGATCGAGGTGTCCTCGTCCAGATTGTTGGTCACCGACAGGCGTACGTTCTGGCCCTCGCGCATCCGCAGCAGGGGCGCGGGCAGCAGGCCGTTGACCATGAAGGCGTGGCCGGTGCGGCCGCCGACGGTGAAGCGGGCGTCGCCTACGCTCAGGTCGATGTTCGGTCCGGTCAGCGTCGGCAGGTCGGCCCGCAGGCCCGGCGATCCGGTCTGCGCCCAGGCGGGCAGAAGACCCTGAAGGCCCAGAATGCCGCCGCCCAAGGCGGCGCCTCGCAACAGGGTTCGACGGTCCAGTGATGTTGTCGCCATGAAGTCCAAGTCTCAAAGAGGCCGTTCGCCCGTAAAGGCGCGCGGGGAGGGGTCTGATCGGGATACGCAGGCGAAACGGCCGCCCCTCGCATCACCGTTGCGGCAGGGCGCCGCAGCATGCCGACGCCTTAGCGCGCCAAGGTCTGGTTCAACTTCTGCCTGGCGCGGGCGATGCGGGTCTCCACCGCCTTGGGCGTGACGCCCAGAACCTCGGCGATCTCGGCGTGAGAACGACCCTCAAGCGAGGCCAGCAGAAGCGGCGCCTTCAGATTGTCGGGCAGGTCGGCCAGGGCGCGATTCATCTCGTCCATGCGACGGCGGTCGTCCAACTGGGTCTCGGCTTCCGGCGCATCCTCGCCCACGGCCATGGCTTCGGGCGTGTCCAGCCCCATGACGCCGCGCACGATGCGCCGCACCGTTCGCTTACGGCCCCAGTCGCGGCACTTGTTGATGGCGATGGAGCGCAGCCAGGTCTCGAAGGGCCGCGTCGGGTCATAGCGCCGGATGGCCAGCCAGGCCGAGACATAGGTTTCCTGCAGCAGGTCGTGCGCCTCGTCCGTGTCGCCGACGTAGCGACGCACGAAGCGATAAAGGTCGCCGCTGGTCGCCGCCATCAGGGCGGTGAAGGCTGTGCGGTCGCCACGCGCCGCGCGCGCCTCGTCTGTATCGCCCTCGACCTCCACCTCGGCCTTACCGGGGCTCTTGCGTAAGGGCGCCGGCGATTTCCTTGTCGAAGATGCGGGCCTGTTCCGGCGTCAACACCGCGCGCATCTCGAACACATGGGCGATGGTGGCCTTCTGCAAGGCGCCCATGGCGTCGTGGAAGTGGTCGACCGCGGCGCGGACCTCGGGGCTGTCGCCCTTGCTGGCGGCGATGGAGTCGGCCAGTTCGCGATTGGCGGCGCGGACATCGGCCTCCAGCGCGTCGCGCTGGACGGCGAAGCTCGCTTCGATCTGGTCCAGGCGGGCGTCCTGGTCCGCGGTCAGGTCCAGCTTCTGGTGCACGATGTCGTGCACGCTGGGGGTCTCGTGCTGTTTCATCATCCAGCCGGCCGCCAGCCAGGCGGCGCCGCCGCTGGCCAGGGCGGCCAGGACGACCGTCAGGGCGATGGACTTCCAGTTGGCGCTCATCCGCCGACCTCGAAACGGGTCATCGGCGACAGACCTGCGGAGACGCTGAACACCTGGATGTCCGACCGACCAGGTTTGAATGCCTGGCCCAGCATGCCGCCGTTGGTCACGCCGACCAGCAGGGCGACAGCCATGACGGCCAGGCGCACCTGGCTCATGCGACGCTGCTCCTGCCGCTCTTCGATCCGGCGCCAGACCCGGTTCTCCAGGCCCGCCAATCGCGAGGTCTCATCGGTTGAAGGCGGCGTCGCCAGCATGCGTTCCATGTCGTCTGTCATTCTGCGCCTTTCGCGGGCTCGATCCTTCATACGCGAGGCGACGCGTCTTCCCTTGGAAAGGAGCGCGTCGAACGGGCATGGTTCCGATAATGGCAACCTACGCCAAGTGGGGGGCGTGGCGAAAGATCGCGTCACGACCCAGGCTCGACGCCTAGAGGGAAGCGGGGGGCGGCTGGACGCCCATCACGGCGACGACAGCCAGGATCGCCAGCGCCATGGCGAACTCGATCGCCAGGCTCTTTTTCAAATGCGGCATGGCCTGGCCCGCATCACGAGCCATCAAGGGCGCCAGACGGAATCGGTTGGCGGCCGCCAAACAGACCATCAGGCCGAACAGCGCCAGCTTGATCATCAGCAGGACGCCATAGGGGCTGGCGGTCAAACTCAGCGCTTTGGAGACGCCGACCAGATAGGCGCTGTTGATCAGCCCCGTCACGACCATAACGCCGACCGTCGCCGTACCGACCCCGGCGAATCCGGTCAGGCTGCGCGCCACGCCGGCGTCCCAGGCGGGATCGGCTGACGGTCGCCGCACGATCAGGACGGCGAAGGCCGCCAGGGCGCCGACCCAGATGGAGGCCGCTACGGCATGGGTGATGTCCGAGGCCAGGTGGATCAGATGTCCCGGCCCTTGCGTCGCTGCGCCGTGGCCGCTCCAGGCGAAACTGGCCGAGACGACGAGACCCAGCAGCGCCAGCACGCTCCACGCCAGCCGACCGGCACGCAGCAGCAGTGCCAACGCCAGGGCCAGAGCCGCCGCGAGCATCCGCACGACCAACGCCTTGCCCAGCCCCATGCTCGTGACCATGAAGCCCAGGGCTTCCGGCTTGAGCGCCGCGCTTAGGGAGCCCGCCATCATCGCGGTTTGAGCCAGCAGGGCGGCGGGTGCGGCCACGATCAGGACTGCTGCGGCCCAGGCTATGGTCGGACGCGGCCAACGCAAGTTTAGCGGTCCGACCGCCCGCGCGCTGTAAAGCATAAAGGCGGGCAGGCCGAGCAGCAGCGCCCCGACGGCGTATTGTACGCCGCGCAGGACGACGATCCAGACCTCGACCATATCAGCGGACGGTGAAGTCGTAGCTGCCGGTCATGCGGTGGCCGTCGGTGGAGGCGATGCGCCAGTTGACAACATAGGCGCCGGCCGCAAGCGGACGCGCCAGGGTTCCCGTGATCGTCTTGCCGTCCTGGCTGACCTGGGTGCGAACCGTCGCCTTGGCGCCGGCGGCGTTGAGCACGTCGAAGCTGGAGAAGGCCGGAGCCACGCGGTCGCTGAAGGTCAGGGTCACGACACGCGGCGATGCGACGGCCGACTTGGCCGCCGGCGTGGCGCTGACCAGGCGGGCGTGCGCCGCAGCCGGCGCCGCCGACAACAGGACGGCGGCAGAGACGGCGATGAAGGGAAGGGGATTCAAGTTGGACATGATCGTCTCCAGAGGGAGGCCGTTGAGGCCCTGAAGACAACTACGGACGAAACGGACGGCGCCCTTAAACGTCCGGTGCGGTGGAAAGACACTCCAACAGTCGTGTTGTGGGGAAATATCGCCGCCTGACGCGCATCGCTCAAAAAGCACGCAGAATGTAGGGCGATGAACGTGGCGGACAGGGTGGGATTCGAACCCACGGTAGGCTTCCACCTACGGCGGTTTTCAAGACCGCTGCCTTAAACCACTCGGCCACCTGTCCCACGCGAGTCGGCTCGCGCTCGCCTGTGCATAGCGGCAAGGCGGGCGTGACCCAAGCGGAAAGCGTTAGGCGCCGCTAACCTTCGACACGGCGCCCGAACGTGTGACCAGCCAGATACCCACGCAAACCAAAATCAGCGCGATCAGATAGCTCCAGCGCAACATGGACTCGCCTAGGAAAAGCGCCGACAGCGACACGCCGAAAACCGGGATCAGGAAGTTGAAGGCGGCGATCATTCCCACGGGGTTGTGCTTCAAAAGCAGGCTCCACACCGCAAAGGCGACTGAGGACAGTAGAGCCAGGTAGAGCAGCAGGGCTCCGGACGTCAGGTCGAAGCCTTGCAGTTCTCCGTCCATCCCCATGCCTGCGGCTGTCAGAATCAGGCCGCCGACAAACAACTGCCAGCCGGTCATCACCATGGGGTCGAGGCTGCGCGACAGCCGTTTGCCGTAGATGGAGGCCGCCGCCAGGATGAAAGCCGCAATCACGATGAAGCCTTCGCCCAGCAGGGTGAAGTCGAAGCCGAGCGCGCCGCCGCCCAGGTTGACCACGACCACACCGATGAAGCCGATCAGGCAGCCCAGCGCCTTGCGGCCGCTCAGACGGTCGTCCGCATAGATGAAATGAGCCAGAACGACGCTGAAGAAGACGCTGGTCGCGTTCATGATCGAGGATTTGACGCCTGATGCATGGGCCAGGCCGATATAGAAGAAGACGTATTGGATGGCCGTCTGGGTCAGCCCAAGCAGGGCGACCTGTCCTGCCTGACGACGGCTCATCGCCAGAACAGGCTTCTTCATCGCCATGGCGACGATCAGCAGGATCGCCCCCGCCAAAGCGAAACGCCACCCTGCAAACAGCAGCTGGCTGGCGATATCGGTCGGCGCGACCTTCAGCAGAGCGTAGCCGCTTTTTACGGCCGGAAAGGCGCTGCCCCACAGCGCACAGCATAGGGTGGCGAGAAGGAAGACCCCAGTGCGGGTCTTGTACAGGGAGGGGGGCAAGGCGCTCGGTTCTGACGTTCAGCCGGGGAGGGGCTTTGCCGCAAGGCCATACGCGCAAACGGGACGTTAACCAAACCGGAAACCTCCGCCGTTAACTTCGGCCAAATCGATAGACGACCGGAGTAAAAGCAACATGTGGGCGAGACTGCTGAAGGGCGCGATGATCGCCGCCGCCTTCTCGACCCTGGCGGCGTGCGCCAGCTTGGGCGGTAAGGGCGATGCGCCGATCGGCGCGCCCGTCGTGACCGATCCGGCTCCGATCGTTTCGGGCACCATGCGCCCCTATCAGATCCGCGGTCGTTGGTACCATCCGAAGGAACAGCCCAACTATGACGAGGTAGGGCAGGCGTCCTGGTACGGCAGCTATCACCACGGGCGTTCAACCTCGACCGGCGAACGGTTCGACATGAACGGCCTGACCGCCGCTCATAAGACCTTGCCCTTGCCCAGCCTGGTCGAGGTGACGAACCGCGCCAATGGGCGCCGGGTCATACTGCGCGTCAATGACCGAGGGCCGTTTGTCGACGGACGCATCATCGATCTGTCGCGCGGAGCTGCCGAGGAGCTAGGCCTCCTGCAGCAAGGCGTGGGAGACGTGCGCGTCCGTTATGTCGGCCCTGCGCCGCGCCAGGGCGGAGGAACGGCCCTCCGCCGAGCAGAAGCCGACAGCGCGCGCCAGCCCCAAGCAACTCAGGTTCAGACGCAGTCCCAGGGGTCGCGCCCCTATTACGAGAACACAGCGGTCCCGTCCCAGCCCGCCCCGCAGCCCGTTTACACAGCAGCGCAACCGGCGGCCTCAAACGCCTATTGGGTCCAGGCCGGAGCCTATTCTGATCGACGCGGTGCAGACCAGGTCGCACGACGCCTCGGCGACAAGGCCGTGGTGCAGAACATCGACAGGAACGGACGGCCGTTGTTCCGTGTCGTGGTTGGTCCGTGGCCCAATGCTGGGGCTGCCGAACGCGCTCGTCAGGCCGTTATGGCGCGCGGCTTTGACGATGCCTTGTTGATAGGCGGCTGAACGGGCTTGCTTCCCGCGCCTCGCTCGCCATTGTGCGCGGGTGCAGCGAGGCAGATTCATCACTTTCGAAGGCGGCGAGGGCGCCGGCAAGACGACCCAGGCGCGCCTGCTGGTTGAACGCTTGCGCGCGCGCGGCCTCGACGTGCTCCAGACGCGCGAACCCGGCGGATCGCCGGGGGCTGAGGAGATCCGCAACATCGCCGTGTCGGGCGAGGCTGATCGCTGGTCAGCGCGCACCGAGACCCTGTTGATGTATGCGGCGCGGTCGGACCATCTGGAGCGGACTATTCTGCCCGCGCTTGAGGCCGGGCGCTGGGTGGTCTGCGACCGTTTCGCTGATTCCAGCCGCGTCTACCAAGGCGCTGGCGGGGGGACGCCCGAAAGCCTGATCGAAGCGCTGGACGACGCCGTGGTCAACGGCGACCAACCCGACCTGACTCTGGTGTTCGATCTGCCGGTTGAGGTCGGTCTGGATCGGGCCTTCGGGCGCGGGCTGTTCGAGACGCGCTTCGAATCCAAGGGGCTGGCCTTCCATCAGAAACTGCGCGACGGCTTCCTCAAGGTGGCCGAACGTCATCCCGAGCGTTGCGTCGTCCTTGATGCGACGGGCGAGGTCGACGACGTCTCAGCCCGGCTGTGGGCCGTGGTGGAGGAGCGGCTGCTTTGAGCGAGCATCCACGCGACCGCTTCGACCTGATCGCCGACATCCAGGCCGAGGAAGCCTTTCTGGACGCGCTGAATCGAGGACGGCTGCACCACGCCTGGCTGTTGTGCGGGGTCGAGGGATCAGGCAAGGCCAGCTTCGCCTATCGCGCCGCTCGTCGACTACTGGGCGCCGCGCCGGACCCGTCGCGCGGGCCGCTGGGCGCCGCGCCGCATGACCCTGTCAGCCGCCTGGTGTCCGCCCAGGCCCACCCGGACCTTCTGGTGCTGGAGCGCGCAGTCGAGGGCGGCAAGCTGAAGCGCGCCATCTCCGTCGATCAGGCCCGCGACCTGCCGGAATTCTTCGCCAAGAGCCCGTCTCAAGCCCGGCACCGCATCGCCATCATCGATGCGGCGGACGATCTGAATATAAACGCCGCCAACGCCTTGCTTAAAATTCTTGAGGAACCACCTGAAAGCGGCGTGCTCTTCCTGGTCACCCATGCGCCGGGCCGTTTGTTGGCCACCATCCGCTCTCGCTGTCGGCGGCTGACCTTCCCGGTTTGGCCTGAGGCGCGTCTGGCCGATCTGGCGCGTCAACGCACCGGCGTGTCCGAAGATGAAGCCTTGGCCGCTGCGGCCATGGCTGGGGGCTCGCCCGGAGCAGCTCTGGATCTGGCGTCGGGCGCCATGACCGAGGTCGACCGTATCGCTCGCGCCTGGGTTGACGGACCAGAGATTGATCGCGCGGAACAACTGGCCATCGCCGACGGCTTCCGCGGCGCGGAAGGGCAGGCGCGGTTCGAGGCTCTGATGGATCGCCTGATCGCAGCGGTGAAACGCCGGGCCGTCGCCTCTGGCGGCCGCGAAGGCGCACGCTGGGCCGAGCTTTGGGGGCGACTGTCCGACCTGCCCGATCGCGCCATCGGGCTGAATCTTGATAAGGGAGACGTCCTGGCCGGAGCCTTGGCCGACATCGCCCGCACGAAAGCCGCCGCCTGATATGCTCATCGACAGTCACGTCAACCTGCACGCCCCCCAGTTCGACGAGGATCGCGAGGCGGTGATCGACCGTGCGCGCCAGGCGGGCGTGCGGCTGATGGTCGAGATTTCCGACAAGCTGTCGACCTTCGAGGCGACGCACGCCCTGGCGATGAACAACGCCGACATCTGGTGCACGGTCGGCGTCCATCCGCACGAGGCCAAGGACTATGCCGACCTGACCGTGGACCGCCTGGTTGAACTGGCGGATCGCCCGCGCGTCATCGGCATCGGCGAATGCGGCCTGGACTTCCACTATGACCTCAGCCCGCGCGATGTTCAGGCGACGGTCTTCCGCCAGCACATCGAGGCGGGGCGCCGCACGGGCCTGCCTCTGGTGATCCACACGCGCGAAGCCGATGAGGTCATGGCCGATATCCTGCGCGAAGAACACCGCCGCGCGCCGTTCAAATTCCTGATGCACTGCTATACTAGCGGCCTGGAACTAGCTGAAACTGCGATGGAACTTGGCGCCTGGTTCTCGGTTTCAGGCATCGCCACCTTCAAGGCGGCCGAGGAGGTGAGGGAGGTCATCCGTCGGATGCCTGAAGATCGCATCATCGTTGAAACCGACTGCCCCTATCTGGCGCCCATCCCACATCGCGGCCGCCGGAATGAACCCGCCTATGTCGGTCTGGTGCTGGAAAGACTGGCCGAGATACGCGGTTGGACGCCTGAACAAGCCGATGAGCTGACGACTGACGCCTTCTTCAACCTGTTCGATCGCATTCCCAGGCCCGCCGAATGAGCGGGCAGGGCGAGTTGGAAATCGTCATTCTCGGCTGCGGCTCGTCCGGCGGCGTGCCTCGCGGCGACGGCGACTGGGGCGACTGCGACCCGTCCGAACCACGCAATCGGCGCACCCGTTGCTCCATGTTGGCGCGCCGACACGGCCCGGATGGCGTGACCAGCGTGGTGATCGACACCTCGCCCGACTTCCGCCAGCAGATGCTGGCCGCCGAGGTCCGCCATGTCGACGCGGTTCTCTACACCCACGACCATGCGGATCAGACACATGGCATCGACGACCTTCGCGTCTTCGCCGCCCACGCGCGTCGACGCATTCCCGCCTGGATGGATGCGGCCACTCACCACGCCCTGACGCGGCGCTTCGACTACATCTTTGAGAGCCACCACGGCTACCCGGCTATCGTCGAGGCTCATCGCCTCCCGCCGCACGGCCAGTCATGGGAAGTGAAGGGGCCCGGCGGCCCGATCCCCGTCATGACTTTCGACCAAATGCATGGACCGATCCGCTCGGTCGGATACCGCTTGGGATCCGTCGCCTATTCAAGCGACGTCTCAGACCTGGACGACGCGGCTCTGGAAGCCGTGAGCGGCGCTCAGCTGTGGATCATCGACGCGCTGCGCTACACGCCGCATCCAACCCATGCTCACGTCGATCTAGCCTTGGAGTGGATCGCGCGCTCAGAGGTTTCCAAAGCCGTGCTGACTAACCTTCACATAGATTTGGATTACAGTACCTTGTCACGCTCTTTGCCTTCAAACGTTGAAGTGGCGTTTGATGGTTGGCGAGGCGTTTTCGACCTCTAAACGCTTTTCTCAGAAGGGCGTCCGATCAGTTCATGATCAGGGCGTAGCCCGCCTGCTGATGGTGGATGACCGTCATCAACGCTGCGAGATCGACCTGCACGCCCGGCTCCAGATCGGCTTGCGTCAGGCCGTTGGCGACCATGGACTGACCGCAAAGCCGCACCTGGACCCCGGCGGCCGTCAGGGCGCGAACAAGGGCGCTGTTCGGGTTTGTCTCGCCCTTGCCGCGCGCCGCCCACGCTGCATCGGACAGAGGGGCCAGAGATGCACCGCCATGCATCACAACAACGATCTTTCGCTGCTCGGCAGGGACGCCGTTCGCCGCCAGCATATTGGTCAGGCGCGCGACACGCTCCAGTCCTTTCAACGGCTTGTCGTCAGGACCGCCCTGGGTCAGGTCGACGATGACGCGATAGTCGCGCTGGGGGTCAGGCTGTTCGCCAGCCTGAGGCAGAGGCGTAAAGGCTCCATAGCCGATCACGGCCTGGGCTTGAGCCGGCACACCCAAGGCAAGAAGGACGCATGAGGTGATCACGGACGCGAGGAAGATGTTTTTCATAGCGTACCAAGCCGTACAACGCCGTGAACGCTCAGGCTATGGATCAAAAGCTCAATAGCATATTTCGCATAATATATCTTAGGCGATAAATCGAACATCGCCTCACAGATCATCGACGCTCGCGTCTGCGGCGGCTTTCGCCTCTTCCTTGAGCCAGGCGGCGAAGGCTCTGGCGGGCGTTGACGCGCCGCTGCGCTTGATCAGAACGTAATAAGCCAGCGCCGTGCTCAGCGCGCCGTCGGCGAAAGGCGCCACCAGGCGACCGGACGCCAGATCCCCCGCCACGAAAGCATACGGCGCCAAGGCCACGCCCTGGCCGTGCGCGGCCGCTTCAATAGCCAAGGCGGTCTGATCAAAGCGCGGCCCTGCCTGGGCGTCGATGCTCGTCAGTCCACGGGCCTTGAACCAGGCCGCCCAGTCAGGACGCGGTTCCTCCAGCTCGCTGGGACGCAGGTGGATCAAGGCATGATGCGCCAAGTCCGCCGGACGGCGTAAGGCGTTCCCGCCCATGGTTAACGACGGAGCGCAAACCGGAGTTACGTCGGCGTCAAGCAGCTTTTCGGATCGCACCCCGGAATAGTCGCCCCGACCATAACGAACGGCCACATCGACCCGGCCGCCGCTGACGTCGGCCAGGCGCATGTCGGCGGACATCCACACCTCGATCTCAGGGTGCGCGGCTGTGAAACGGGCGATGCGCGGCGCTAGCCATTTCGAGGCGAAGGACGGCGGCACGCTGACCGCCAGAGCGTGGCGGCGATCGGGGCGATACAGCAGATCCCCTGCCCGTTTCAGATAGTCGAAACCGTCACGCAGCAAGGGATAGAGTTCAGCGCCCAGTTCAGTCAGGGCGATCTGACGGCCTTCGCGGTGGAACAGCGGCGCGCCGGCGTGTTCCTCCAAGATTCGGATCTGCTGGCTGATGGCGCCTGGCGTGACCGACAGTTCTTCGGCGGCGCGTGTGATGTTCAGGCGACGTGCGGCGGCCTCGAACGCCTTCAGGGCGTTGAGAGGCGGAATCCGACTTTCGACGGCGATCTCTTTGCGGCGGGTCATCGACCGATCCAGTCAGGCGTCGGCAGGCCGCGTGCGTTCAAGAAGGCTTGGTCGTAGATTTTGCTGGCGTAACGCTGGCCCGCATCACACAGCACGGTCACGATGGTATGGCCGGGACCGAGATCACGCGCCATACGGATGGCGCCGGCGATGTTGACCCCGCTGGACGGGCCGAGGGACAGCCCCTCCTCTCGCACCAGGTCGAACAGGATGGGCAGGAATTCCGCATCCTCGATCCGATAGGCGTGATCGACCGACAGGCCGTTCAGGTTGCCGGTGATGCGATTGACGCCGATCCCCTCGGCGACCGAACCGCCCTCGCCTTTCAGCACGCCCTCGGTGAACCAGCTGTAGAGCGAGGCGCCCGGCACATCGGCGAGGCCGATCTTCAGCGCCGGGTTCTGTTCGCGCAGATAGGTCGTGGTTCCGGTCAATGTCCCGCCCGAACCCACGGCGCAGATGAAGCCGTCGACGCGGCCGTCGGTCTGCTTCCATATTTCGGGCCCGGTGGCTTCATAATGGGCCTGACGGTTGGCCAGATTGTCGAACTGATCGGCGTAGAAAGCGCCGTTCGGCTCGCTGTCGTTCAGTTCCTCGGCCAGGCGGCGCGAGAAATGGACGAAATGGTTCGGGCTGGCGAAGGGCGCAGGATCCACCTCGATCAGACGGGCGCCGTGCAGGCGGACGGCGCGCTTCTTCTCTTCCGTCTGGGTGCGCGGCATGACGATGACGACGGGATGGCCCAACGCCGCCCCGACCAGCGCAAGGCCGATGCCGGTGTTGCCCGCCGTGCCCTCGACGATCGTTCCGCCGGGCTTCAACGCGCCCGAGGCGCGCGCCGCGCGGATGATGCTGAGCGCGGCGCGATCCTTGATCGAGCCGCCGACGTTCAGAAACTCGGCCTTGCCCAGAATTTCACAGCCCGTGGCCTCAGACACGCGTTTCAGGCGCAGTAGAGGCGTGTTGCCGATCAGGCCGAGGACGTCAGGCGCGACAATCATGGAAAATCCGAACCATGGGGAGGAGCGCCCCTCTTAGCCACAGTTCAGATTTTCTAACAACCGCCCTAGATATGGATCACGCGGCCATAGGCGTCGAGCGCGGCCTCGTGCATGGCCTCAGACATGGTCGGGTGCGGATAGACGATGCCGTGGATGTCTTCCTCGGTCGCTTCCATGGTGATTGCGGTGACGTAGCCCTGGATCATCTCGGTGACGTCGGCGCCGATCATGTGGGCGCCGATCAGGGCGCCGGTCTTGGCGTCGAAGATGACCTTGACGAAGCCTTCGGTCTCGCCCGCAGCGATGGCCTTGCCGTTCACCTTGAACGGGAAGCGGCCGATTTTGACCTCGCGCTTCTCGGCCTTGGCGCCCTGCTCTGTCACACCGACCGAGGCGACCTGCGGCTGGGCGTAGGTGCAGCCGGCGATCGGCGAATGGACGTTCGGCGTCTTGTAGCCGGCGATGTGTTCGGCGGCGTGAATGCCTTCGTGCGAGGCCTTGTGCGCCAGCCAGGGCGCGCCCGCGCAGTCGCCGATGGCGTACAGGCCCTTCACATTGGTCTGGCAATGGCTGTCGGTCTTGATGTGGCCGCGGTCCAGTTCGACGCCCAGCGCCTCCAGACCGATGCCGTCGGTGTTGGCGGTGATGCCGACGGCCGAGATGCAGACCTCAGCCTCCAGGCTTTCGGCCTTGCCGTTGACCTCAAGATCGACCTTCACACCCTTGGAATCCTTGGAGACCTTTGTCACCTTGGCGCCGAGCTTGAACTTGATCCCGCGCTTCTCGAAGCCCTTCTGGGCAGCTTTGGAGACCTCTTCGTCCTCCACCGGCATGACCCGGTCGACGGCTTCGACGACCGTCACCTCGGCGCCCAGGGCGCGGTAGAAGCTGGCGAATTCGATACCGATGGCGCCCGAGCCGATCACCACGAAGGTCTTGGGCAGTGTCTTCGGCGCCAAGGCGTCGCGATAGGCCCAGATCTTGTCGCCGTCGGCCTCGAGCCCGATCTGCGGCAGGGCGCGAGCGCGGGCGCCGACGGCCAGCATGACCGTCTTGGCCTCGATGGTGCGCGAGCCGCCGGCCTTCAGCGCAACGACGACCTTGGGAGCGGCGGCACCCTTCTCGAGCTTGGCCGAACCTTCGATGACCTCGATCTTGTTCTTCTTCATCAGGAAGCCGACGCCCTGATTCAACTGCTTGGCCACGCCGCGCGAGCGCTGGATGATGGCGTCGAAGTCGAACGACGCGCCCGAGGCGGACAGACCGTAGTCCTTCAGGTGCGACAGGCTCTCGAACTTCTCGCCCGACTTCAGCAGGGCCTTGGTCGGGATGCAGCCCCAGTTCAAGCAGATGCCGCCCAGGTTCTCGCGCTCGACGATGGCGACCTTCTGGCCCAGTTGGCTGGCGCGGATGGCCGCGACGTAACCGCCGGGGCCCGAGCCGATGACGACGAGATCGAATTCTTGGGCCATGATCAGATCAACTTCTCGATGTCGGCCTTGATGGCCTCGGGTTCAGTCTGGGGCGAATAGCGCGCGATGACGCGGCCTTCGCGGTCGGTCAGGAACTTGGTGAAGTTCCACTTGATGGCCTGGGAGCCCAGGAAGCCGCGCTTCTGTTTGGTCAACCAGGCATAGAGCGGGTGCCGGTTCGGCCCATTGACCTCGATCTTGTCGAACAAGGGGAAGGTCACATCGAAGCTGCTGGCGCAGAAGGCGGCGATTTCCGACGCCCTCCCCGGCTCCTGTTGGCCGAACTGGTTGCAGGGAAAGCCCAGGACTTCGAACGGCGCGTCGGCGAAGTCGCGGTGCAGCTTCTCCAGCCCGTCGTATTGACCGGTGAAGCCGCACTTGGACGCCGTATTGACGATCAGCAACGCCTGACCGCGAAAGCGGTCCAGCGACAGGTCCGCGCCGTCGATGGCCCGGGCGGAGAAGTCATAGACCGAGGTCATGACCCCTCTCCTCCCTTACGCCAGCATCGCCACGGGATCTTCGATCAGCGGCTTGAAAGCCTGAAGGAAGCGGGCGCCCGTCGCGCCGTCGACCACGCGGTGATCGCAGGTCAGGGTCACGGTCATGACGGTGGCCGGCACGATCTGGCCGTCCTTGACGACCGGGCGTTGTTCGCCGGCGCCCACGCTCATGATGCAGCCCTGCGGCTCATTGATGATCGAGGTGAACTGCTTGATGCCGAACATGCCCAGGTTGGACACGGAGAAGGTGCCGCCCTGGAACTCTTCCGGCTTCAACTTGCGCTCGCGCGCACGTTTGGCCAGATCCTTGGACTCGGTCGCGATCTGGGCCAGGCCCTTGGTCTCGGCCTTGCGGATGATCGGGGTGATCAGGCCCCCGTCGATCGCCACCGCCATGGAGACGTCGGCGTTGTGGTGCATGGCGATGCCTTCGGGGGTGTAGGAGGCGTTCGCCTCCGGCACCATCTTCAGCGCCAGAGCGGCGGCCTTGATGACGAAGTCGTTCACCGAGACCTTGACGCCCTGCGGCTCCAGCATCTTGTTGACCTTGGCGCGAACGGCCATCAGCTGGTCGATCTCGCAGTCGATGAACAGCGGGAAGTGCGGCACGTTCTGCACGCTGTCGACCATGCGGCGGGCGACGGCCTTCTTCATGCCGTCCAGCGGGATCAGGTCGTAGCTGCCGTCCGGAATGCCCATCTGCGCCAACGACAGGGCCTTGCGCGGCTCTGCGGCGGATGCAGCCGTCGTCGCGGCGGCGGCCGGTTGAGCGCCGCCCTTGCCTGCGGCCTCCACGTCGCGCTTGACGATGCGGCCGTGCGGGCCGGTGCCCTTGACGGTCTTCAGATCCAGACCGGCCTGGGCGGCCAGACGGCGCGCCAGCGGCGAGACGAAGATTCGGCCGCCGTCGTCCGACTTCGGCGCGGCCAGAGCGGGCGCGGCTTCAGCCTTTGGAGCCTCAGCCTTAGGCGCTTCCGCCTTAGTTGTTTCGGCCGGAGCTTCGGTCTTCTTGGGCGCAGGCGCCACGGCGTCGCCGGACAGGCGGGCGATCGGTGTGTTGACCTTCACCCCCTCGGCGCCTTCCGGCACCAGAATCTCCAGCACTTCACCTTCATCGACGGCTTCGACTTCCATCGTCGCCTTGTCGGTCTCGATCTCGGCGATGACATCGCCCGCCGAGACGGTGTCGCCGACCTTGACGTGCCATTTGGCCAGGACGCCCTCTTCCATCGTCGGAGACAGGGCGGGCATCAGGATATCGGTCATTGGGCGGTCTCCGTCGGCTGGCTGGCTGCAGCCTTTTCGTGCGCGGCGTCCCAACTGTCGCGGATGGCCTTGAAGGCCGTCGGCTGATCGAATCCGTGCATGTCGGCATAGGCATGAGAGAAATGCCAGGCCAGTTCAGCCAGCACCACGCCCATGTTCGCCGGTTCGCGCAGGGCCGGGCGGATGTTCATCCGCGGCCCGTCGACGTTCCACCATACACGGATCAACTCCAGCACCTGTTCGTCGGCGCCGTCGAGCCCTTCAGGGATCGACAGAGCCTTGGCTTCCAGGGCGTCCGTCATGCCATCACCTTCTTCACGGCAGCGACGATCTTGTCGACGCCCGGCAGGGACAGGGCTTCCAGGTTGGCGGCGTAGGGCAGCGGCACGTCTTCCTGGTGCACGCGCAGCGGCGGGGCGTCCAGATAGTCGAAGGCGTGTTCGATTACGCGCGCCACCACTTCGGCGCCGACCCCCATCGGACCCCAGCCCTCTTCGGCCGAGACCAGACGGTTGGTCTTCTTGACGCTTTCGACGATGGTTTCGTGATCCAGCGGACGCAGGGTGCGCAGGTCGACGACCTCGACCGAGACCCCTTCTTCGGCCAGCTTTTCAGCGGCCTGAAGGGCGAAGCCGACCATACGGCTGTGCGCCGTGATGGTGACGTCCGTGCCTTCGCGACGAACCTTGGCCTTGCCGATCGGCACCACATAGTCCTCGACGTCCGGCACGTCGAACTCGAGGCCGTACATCATCTCGTGCTCGAGGAAGACGATCGGGTTCGGGTCGCGGATGGCGGCCTTCAGCAGGCCCTTCGCATCGGCGGCGTCATAGGGGGCGATGACCTTCAGGCCCGGAACCTGAGCGTACCAGGCCGAATAGTCCTGGCTGTGCTGGGCCGCCACGCGGGCGGCGGCGCCGTTCGGGCCGCGGAACACGATCGGGCAACGGATCTGGCCGCCCGACATGTAAAGGGTCTTGGCCGCCGAGTTGATCACGTGGTCGATGGCCTGCATGCCGAAGTTCCACGTCATGAACTCGACGATGGGTTTCAGGCCCGCCATGGCGGCGCCGACGCCCAGGCCGGCGAAGCCGTGCTCGGTGATCGGGGTGTCGACCACGCGACGGTCGCCGAATTCCTGCAGCAGGTCGCGGCTGACCTTATAGGCCCCCTGATACTGGGCGACTTCCTCGCCCATCAGGAAGACAGCCTCGTCGCGGCGCATTTCCTCGGCCATGGCGTCGCGCAGGGCGTCGCGGATGGTGGTCTTGACCAGCTTGGCGTCGGCCGGAATCTCCGGATCACGAAGTTCGACCTTGGTCTTCACCGGAGCATCCGCAGGCGCGCCTTCGGTCTTCGCTTCGGCTTTCGGGGCCTCTTCAACCTTGGCGGCCGGCGCTACAGCGCCGTCTTCGCCCGCCAGACGGGCGATCGGCGTGTTGACCTTCACGTTCTCGGCGCCTTCCGGCACCAGGATTTCCAGCACTTCGCCTTCATCGACGGCTTCGACTTCCATCGTCGCCTTGTCGGTCTCGATCTCGGCGATCACCTGACCGGCCGACACGACGTCGCCAGCCTTGATGTGCCACTTGGTCAGCGTGCCCTCTTCCATCGTGGGGGACAGCGCCGGCATCAGAATGTCCGTCACGTATCAGGCCTCCACGTAGACGTCGGTATAGAGCTCGGACGCATCCGGCTCAGGGCTCTCTTGAGCGAACTGCACAGCTTCGGCCACGATGGCCTTCACTTCGTTATCGATCGCCTTCAGCTCGTCCTCGGTCGCCTTGGCGGCGGCGAGCAGCATCTTCAGGTGGTCGATCGGGTCGCGGGTCTTCTTGACCTCGTCCACCTCTTCCTTGGTCCGGTATTTGGCCGGGTCGGACATGGAGTGGCCGCGATAGCGGTAGGTCTTCACTTCCAGAATATAGGGGCCTTCGCCGGCGCGGGCGCGGGCCACGGCGCGGGCGGCGGCGTCACGCACGGCCAGGACGTCCATGCCGTCGACCTGTTCGCCCGGGATGCCGAAGCTGGCGCCGCGCTGATACAGTTCGGTCGTGGACGACGAGCGTTCGATGCTCGTGCCCATGGCGTACTGGTTGTTCTCGATGATGTAGATGGCCGGCAGCTTCCACAGCTGGGCCATGTTGAAGCTCTCGTAGACCTGCCCCTGGTTCGAGGCGCCGTCGCCGAAATAGACGAAGCTGACCGAGTCATCGCCACGGTACTTGCCCGCGAAGGCCAGGCCCGTGCCCAGCGCCACCTGGGCGCCGACGATGCCGTGACCGCCGTAGAAGCCGGTCGGCACGTCGAACATGTGCATCGACCCGCCCTTGCCCTTGGACGATCCGCCGATGCGGCCCGTCAGCTCGGCCATGACTTCCTTCGGGTCCATGCCCGCGACCAGCATATGGCCGTGGTCGCGATAGCCCGTGATGATCTTGTCGTAGCCCTGCTTGACGCTCTCCTGAACGCCGACGGCCACAGCTTCCTGACCGATGTACAGGTGGCAGAAGCCCCCGATCAGGCCCATGCCGTACAGCTGGCCCGCACGCTCTTCAAAGCGGCGGATGAGGACCATTTCGCGATAGAAACGCAGCAGGTCTTCCTTGGAAGCCTGAGGCGTGTTCGGAATCTTGTCGCCCGCGCTGGGCGAGTTTTTCTGAGCGGCGGCTTTCGCCATCCGGCATCTCCCGGCTTACACCCCTGTATCAGGGACTCTTATCGTTACGGAAAGGGGCTTTAGCAGCCTTCGTTCCCGAAACGCAAAGCAGCCGACCGGGCTGTAACAATAGTTCAGGAGGCGCGCGTCGCGTCAGGGTTGTGGCCGGCCGGGCCGTTCAGGCGGACCACATAGTCACGCGGGTCGGCGAAGCCGATCACCGCCCTCGCCCGTTCTTCCAGCAGATCCTTCGACAGGCTCTCGGTGCGCAGATAGCGAACGCGGACTTCCAGATCCTGACGCTGCTCGGCCAGGCGCATCAGCTGGGTCTGGCGCTGCGCCAGCAAAGCGTCGCGTTCACCGCCGCTTAGCAGGCCGCGTTCACCCGTCAGGGCCTGCACGCCCAGATAGGCGATCAGCAGCAACAGCAGGACGGTCGGCAAATAGGGCTTCATCTGCTCGGGCACGGCGGACGCTCCTTCTGAGCGCGCATAAACACGGTGACCTATCAGTGACCGAAAATGCCTAACGAACCGTAGCTTGGCCGTAATTGCGAACGCCGCCCCCGAGGTTCGGAGGCGGCGTCCAGCACATCTTCGTGATGCGGCTTATTTCAGCAGCATGCCGTCGCCGAAATAGGCGGCCTGATCGCCCAGCATCTCTTCGATGCGCAGCAGCTGGTTGTACTTGGCCGTGCGGTCCGAACGGGCCAGCGAGCCGGTCTTGATCTGACCGCAGTTGGTCGCCACGGCCAGGTCGGCGATGGTCGAATCTTCGGTCTCGCCCGAACGATGCGACATCACGGCGGTGTAGCCCGCGCGGTGCGCCATATCGACGGCGTCCAGGGTCTCGGACAGGGTGCCGATCTGGTTGACCTTGATCAGGATGGAGTTGGCCAGACCTTCGCCAATGCCTGCGGCCAGACGGCGCGGGTTGGTCACGAACAGGTCGTCGCCGACCAGCTGGACACGGTCGCCCAGACGGTCCGTCAGCAGCTTCCAGCCGTCGAAGTCGTCCTCTGCGCAGCCGTCCTCGATCGAGACGATCGGGAAGCGTTCGACCAGATCGGCCAGGTAGTTGACCATGCCCTCGGCGTCGAAGGACTTGCCCTCGCCGGTCAGCTCATATTTGCCGTTCTTGAAGAATTCGGTCGAGGCGACGTCCAGCGCCAGGTGGAAGTCCTCGCCCGCCAGATAGCCGGCCGCCTGGCCCGCCTTGGTGATGAAGGTCAGGGCTTCGTCAGCCGAGGCCAGATTCGGGGCGAAGCCGCCCTCGTCGCCGACGTTGGTGTTATGGCCGGCGTCCTTCAGCGCCTTCTTCAGGGCGTGGAAGATCTCGGCGCCCATGCGCAGAGCTTCCGAGAAGTTCTCGGCGCCCGTCGGCATGATCATGAATTCCTGGATGTCGATCGGGTTGTCGGCGTGGGCGCCGCCGTTGATGATGTTCATCATCGGCGTGGGCAGGATGCGGGCCGAAACGCCGCCGATGTAGCGGTGCAGCGGCAGACCGGCCGAGATGGCGCTGGCCTTGGCCACGGCCAGAGACACGCCCAGCATGGCGTTGGCGCCCAGGCGCGACTTGTTCTCGGTGCCGTCCAGCTCGATCAGGGCCTCGTCAATGCGGCGCTGATCCTCGGCGTCCATGCCGGACAGGGCGTCGAAGATTTCGCCGTTGACGGCGTCGACCGCCTTCTCGACGCCCTTGCCGCCCCACATGTCCTTGTCGCCGTCACGCAGTTCGACGGCTTCGTGCGCGCCGGTCGAGGCCCCCGACGGCACCGCCGCGCGGCCGAAGCTGCCGTCTTCCAGGATCACGTCCACTTCGACCGTCGGATTGCCCCGGCTGTCGAGAATCTGGCGGGCGACGATGTCGACGATATCGGTCATGAAACTCTGCGCTCTGACTGAGTTGGAAAAGGTGGGGTCGGTTTAGACCAGACCCGCTGAAATCGCCACAGGCGAAGCTGGGGCGGCATATGCAAAAACGGCGCGCGAGAAACTCGCGCGCCGCTGAATTTTTGCGCCCGACCGAAGCCGGATCGCCAGAGGAAGACTTAGTCTTCCTGCTGGGTCAGAACCTGACGGCCTTTGTACATGCCGGTCTTCAGGTCGATGTGGTGCGGGCGACGCAGTTCGCCGGTGTCCTTGTCTTCGACATAGGTGTTGGCGCCCAGGGCGTCATGAGCACGACGCATGTTGCGACGCGAGGGGGATACTTTGCGCTTCGGAACGGCCATGTCCGTCTCAATCTCTAAGTCGGTGCGCCGGTGAAGACGCGAAAACAACAGCGGCGGCCCCCCGATAAGAGCCGCCACGCGAGGGCGGGCTTATGCATGAAGACGCAACCGATTTCAAGGGTCTCCACGCAGACTGACGGAACAGGCGTCAAACCCCGGCCGCCAGGCTTTGCGCCACGGCCTCGCCGATAGCCAGCGAACTCGTTAGGCCGGGACTTTCGATGCCGAACAGCGCCATCAGCCCCTCCATTCCGTGATTCGTCACGCCATGGAGCTGGAAGTCAGGCTGCGGCTCGCCCGGCCCGTGCAGCTTGGGCCGAATGCCGGCGTAGTCTGGCGTCAGCCGCTCGACCGTCACGCCGGGCCAGAAACGGCGGATATAGCGGGCGAACTCTTCCGCCTTGGCCGGATCGACCGAATAGTCCTCGGTCTCGACATAGGCCAGGTCGGGGCCGAACACGCCCTGCCCGCCCAGATCCTTGCGGTAGTGGGTGCCCAGCGCGCCGGGAATCGGCGGCGGATAGATCAGGCGGTCGAACGGCGCCGGTCCTGTCAGGCGGAAATAGATTCCCTTGCCTAGATGGCGCGCGGGAATGTCTGCCGTTGGGTAGCCCTCGATTCGCGCCGCGACCTCTTGCGCCGACAGGCCGGGAGCCGTGACCAGCAAGCGGCTGGTCAGGGTCATCGCCCCCTCCCCGCCCACACGGATGGAGAATCCTCCACCTGGCAGGCGTTCCGCCCCCTCGAACGGCGCCGAGATGACGACCGCGCCGCCCGCGTCCTCGATCTCGCCCTGAAGGGCCAGCATATAACCGTGGCTGTCGAATACTCCACTCTCGGGCGACAGAATGGCGGCGTGAGCGTTCAACTCCGGCTCCAGCGCTCGCGCCTGGACGCCGGTCAGATGCTCCAGCCGTTCAACGCCGTTGGTCGTGGCCTGCTGGAAGATGGCCTCGATGCGTTCGACCTCAGCTTCCTCGGTCGCCACGACCAGCTTGCCGCATTTCCAATGATCGACCTTGCGGCTTTCCAGGAAGTCATAGAGGGCGCGCCTTCCCCCGACGCAGAACTTCGCCTTCAGGGAGCCGGTCGGATAGTAGAGCCCGCCGTGGATCACCTCGGAATTGCGCGAGGAGACCCCCTGGCCGATGTGCGGCTCCTTCTCCAGCACCAGCACCGTCAGGCCGCACCGCGACAGCGCCCGGCCGCAGGCCAGCCCCACAGCCCCCGCGCCTACGACCGTCGCATCGAAGTCGAAAGGCGCGCCCATGGTCCTACCTCTTGCCGTAGAGAGCCTTGGCTCGGCTCTCGAAACACTGGATCAGCTTGTCGACCGCCCGGTCGAAGTTCGCCTGAAGCATCATGTCCAGCATGCGCGACTTGAAGGCGAAGTCGATGGAGAATTCCAGGCGCGTTCCCTGCGGGTGCGGATGGAACTCCCAGCGGTTCTTCAGATGCTTGAACGGACCGCGGATTAAGCCGACCTCGACCTTGGGCGCATGAACGTCGTGACGCACCCATGTCGAGAACTTCTCGGTCAGGAAGGCGAAGCCGACCCCCGCCTCGGCGTCCAGCAAGTGAACGCCCGGGGCCTCGTCCCGCACGTTCCAGACGCGCATGGACGTGATCCACGGCACGAAGTCGGGATAGGCGCGCACGTCCGCCACCAGCGCGGCGAGTTGTTCCGGCGCATAGGGCAGGATGCGCGTTACGCGATGGACGGCCAAAGGATCAGCGGCCGTTCCGAGTCGACAACTGGGCCTCGCGCGCCGCCCGCAGCCGGGCGAAGTCGTCGCCCGCGTGGTGCGACGAGCGCGTCAACGGCGACGATGACACCATCAGGAAGCCCTTGGCCCGCGCGATCGCCTCATAGGCCTTGAACTCTTCGGGCGTGACGAAGCGGTCGATGGCGGCGTGCTTGCGCGTCGGCTGCAGGTACTGGCCGATGGTGATGAAGTCGACGCCGGCGGAGCGCATGTCGTCCATCACCTGCATGACCTCTTCCTTGGTCTCGCCCAGGCCGACCATGATGCCGGACTTGGTGAACTGGTTCGGGTCGCGCTCCTTGACCATCTGCAGCAGGCGCAGGGAGTGGAAATAGCGGGCGCCGGGGCGGATCTTCAGATAGAGGCGCGGAACCGTCTCGAGGTTGTGATTGAAGACGTCGGGCGTCGCGTCGATCATCACCTCGGCCGCGCCGTCCTTGCGCAGGAAGTCGGGCGTCAGGATTTCGATCGTGGTTTTGGGCGCCTGAATGCGGATCTGGCGCACCACTTCGGCGAAATGGGCGGCGCCGCCGTCGGACACGTCGTCGCGGTCCACCGAGGTGATGACGACGTGGTTCAGCTCCATCTGGGCCACGGCCAGACCGACCTTGGCCGGCTCTTCCGGATCCAGCGGCTGCGGCAAGCCGGTCTTCACGTTGCAGAAGGCGCAGGCCCGCGTGCAGGTGTCGCCCATGATCATCAGGGTGGCGTGCTTCTGGCTCCAGCACTCGCCGATGTTCGGGCAGGCGGCCTCTTCACAGACGGTATGCAGCCCCTTGGAGCGCACGATGTCCTTGGTCGCGTTGTACTGGCCCGAGCCGGGCGCCTTCACGCGCAGCCAGTCAGGCTTCTTCAGCACCGCCGATTCCGGGCGGTTCTGCTTTTCCGGGTGACGAAGCTCGGACGGCTTCTTCTGCAGGGTGTCGATCAGCGTGACCATCGCCGGCGGTCTGGCTCCTGTTTATGAAGGCGGCCCAATTCTTGAGGCTATGTCGGCCTTCCGATGTACAAAGGCAAGGCACAGACGGTTTCAGTCCGAGAACAGAACGCCATCACGCGACGTTACGCATCTTTTCAAGGCGACCTTACGTCACTAGGTTCCGGCCTCTTGTAACCGAGAGAGCCCCCTCAGAGCTCTCCGAAGGAGGACGTGCTTGCTGCGGGCAGCCCTGGACCAAAAGGTCTACGACGAGACTCTGTTCGACGCGCTGATCGATGCGCGCGCCCGCTACGGCGACAAGGAGATTCTGGAGGACCAGGATCGCCACCCCCTAACCTATACCGGCCTGATCCGCGCCGCCTTCGTGCTGGGCCGCAAGATCGCCAAACTGACTCAGCCGGGCGAACGCGTCGGCGTGCTGCTGCCGTCCAGCGCGGGCGTGGTCGTGACCTTCTTCGCCCTGCACGCCTTCGGGCGCGTGCCGGTCATGCTGAACTTCACCTCGGGCGAGGCCAATCTGACGGCGGCGCTGAAAACGGCGGGCGTGAAGAAGATCCTGTCGGCCAAGCGCTTCGTCACCCAGGCCAAGCTGGACGACCTGATGGAGGCCCTGGGCGAGGTTTCCGAGATCGTCTGGCTGGACGACATCCGCAAGACCATCGGCCTGGCCGACAAGTTGTTCGGCCTCAGCGCCAGTATGGCGCCCAAGCGGTTCCGCGTGAAGACCGACCCGGATTCGGCGGGCGTGGTCCTGTTCACCTCAGGCAGCTTCGGCGCGCCCAAGGGCGTGGTGCTGAGCCAGAAGAACCTGGTCGCCAATGCCCGCCAGGTGGCCGCCCACATCGAGCTGGACCCTGACTGGGTCATGTTTAACCCGCTGCCGACCTTCCACTGTTTCGGCCTGACGGGCGGGGTCATCCTGCCGCTGCTGCAGGGGCTGAAGGCGTTTGAATATCCCTCGCCGCTGCACGCCAAGCAGATCACCGACCTGCTGCCCCAGGTGAAGGCGTCGATCTTGTTCGCGACCGACACCTTCCTGAACCAATACGCCCGCGTGGCTGAACCCGGCGACTTCGCCACCCTGCAGTTCGCCGTGGCGGGTGCGGAAAAGGTCCGCGACGAAACGCGCCAGATGTTCAACACCAAGTTCGGCGGCGTCGAACTGCTGGAAGGTTACGGCGCCACCGAGGCGGCGCCCGTGGTGGCCGTGAACCATCCCGACCGCAACAGGCCAGGCACGGTGGGCCAGATCCTGCCGGGCATGGAATACCGGATCGAGCCGGTCGAGGGCATCGAGGTCGGCGGTCGCCTTTACCTGCGCGGGCCGAACGTGATGGAAGGCTACATCTCGCCGAACGACCCGGACAATCTGGAGCCGCTGGCCGACGGCTGGCACGACACCGGCGACATCGTCGACATCGACGCCGAGGGCTACATCATCATCCTGGGTCGGGCGAAACGCTTCGCCAAGATCGGCGGCGAGATGGTGTCCCTGACAGCAGTCGAGGGCATGGCCGGCGGCGTCTGGCCGACCGGCCACCACGCCGTCGTCGCCGTGCCCGACAGCAAGAAGGGCGAACGCCTGGTGTTGGTTACAGACGTCGCAGGCGCCGAAAGCGCCCGTCTGACGGAATGGGCCCGCGACAACGGCGCGCCCGAGCTGGCCGTGCCGAAGAAGATCATCAAGGTCGACACCATCCCGGTCCTGGGCACCGGCAAGACCGATTATGTGACCATCCAGAAAATGGTTGAGGATGAACTGAAGCGCGCGTGACAAGGCGCTTGCCGTTCGGCGCCAGTATCATACCCTCGGCTGTTCGGTCCCGCTTGCGGGGCGCTACGGCCGAGGAGACTTCATGGCCCGACGTTCGACATCCCTGGCCAATTGGGAGCCGCATTTTCTCAGCATTCTGAGAATTGTCTCCGGCCTGCTGCTGCTCCAGCACGGCGCGCAGAAGATCCTGGGCTTCCCGCCAGGCGGGCGCGGCGGCGTGGTCGACCTGTCGACGCTGGCGGGCTGGTCCGGGCCGATCGAACTGGTCGGCGGTGTCCTGCTGGTGCTGGGCCTGTTCAGTCGCCCGACCGCCTTCATCCTGTCGGGCTTCACCGCCGCGGCCTATTGGATGGTCCACGCGCCGCAGAGCCCCTACCCCATCAATAACGGCGGGGAGCTGGCGGCCCTCTACTGCTTCGTCTTCCTGTATCTGGTCTTCGCTGGGCCGGGGCCGTGGTCGCTGGACAACGCTCTGCGCGGCGGCCGCCGTTAAGATAGGTAGCGCGGCGTCCGGTCAGCCGATCCGGACGCCCGTCATCGAGATCGAGCCGCCCTCGATCACGTCGTTGAAGAAGCTCAAGGGCTCGCCCGGCGCCTGCTGGGCGGCCACATAGAGCAGCGGCAGATAATGTTCGTCCGTCGGCACGCTGAGCTGCGCCTGCTCGGCCAGATGCACCCAGTCGATCAGGGCGTCATGGTCGCCCGCCGTGAAGGCGCGCTTGACCGCCTCATTGAAGTCGACGGCCCAGTCATAGGGTTCGCCGCCCGCCCGCTTCCACGTTCGCAGATTGTGCACGAAGTCGCCCGAACCGGCGACGATCACGCCCTCCTCACGCAAGGGACGCAGGCGCTTGGCCAGTTCATAATGGGCGCGGGCGTCGATAGTGCGATCCAGCGACAACTGCACCACGGGCACGTCAGCGTCCGGCCAGATATGAGCCAGCACGGACCAGGTTCCGTGATCCAGTCCCCACTGCGTCGTCTGAACCGCGCCGGTCAGCTCCGCCACCCGGTCGGTCAGAGCGGGCGAGCCGGGCGCAGGATACTGCATGGCGTGAAGTTCAGGCGGAAAGCCCCCGAAATCATGGATGGTTTCCGGTCGCGCCTGCGCCGTCACGCCCAGCCCGCGCGTCTCCCAGTGAGCCGAGACCATGACGACGCCTTTCGGCTTGCCGATCTCCTCTCCCAGCGCGCGCCAGGCGTCCGCGAAGGGACCGCCCAAGGCGTTCATGGGGGAGCCGTGACCAAAAAAGAGTGCTGGCTGGCGCATGATATTAACCGTGCAGCTTCTTGGGCGTTACGGGTCCAGGGAGAGTAAAACATGACGCCCATATAGCAACTGCGTCAGTGCCTGATTTAAGGTTCACATGCGGCTCTACAAGAGCCTCGTTTCAAAAATCCGCCATGCCGATCGGACAGATGCGCTGATAGAAGGCCGGATCGGCCGGAACCCGCGCGCCCCTCGACTGCAGAAAGCGGTGCTCAACCACCATGGCCTGCTGTTCGATGTTCAGGCCGATCCACTCGCAGCGTTCATCCACCGGATAGGCGTAGGCGCCCGGCCCGTCGCCCGCCTTCAGCTTTCCGGTCAGCAGGTTGACGCCGTTCTGGGCCTGCCAGACGTGAACCAGCTCATGAACGAAGACGGCCTGGGTCCCCAGCGGCGCCTGCGACAAATCCGGCGCCAGGGTCGCCTTGGGCCAGACGATCCAGTCGCGCCCGAACCAGCGTCCCGGTACGAACGCCCGGTCGAACGGCCAGGGCGAGCCCAGGAAGCGGATGTCGTCCAGCCGCAGATCGCGCCCGAACACCTCGCGCGCCAGCGCCGCTTCGCCATGCGCCAGGGGGCGGATCATCGACCGACCCACTCCCAGTGCCAGGGTTCATAGACGTAGGGCACGAAGCCGAACCGCCCGGCGTTCTTGACCAGCCAGCGATAGGTCGGGGTCTGGCTCATATGGCGACGGCTGTGAACGTCGGTGGAATCGACCCCCATGCCTTGCAGGTGGCCGACATATAGGTCGACGGCCGTGCCGGTGCGGTGCGGCGAGCAGGCGGCGCGACGCAGGCCGTCACAATTGCCGTCGCGGGCGCATCGCGCCGCATCAGCCTCAGGATCGCGGAAGGAGGAGAAGACGCGCAACAGCTCCGGTTCTGCAGCGATCTCGGGAACCTCGGCGCGCGCCGCCGCCGCCATGGCGCGATAGGCGTCCAGTACGTCGCGGCGCAGCAGCCGCGTCAGGCGTTCGGCGTGTTCTTCGCCTGTGGTCAGATAGGCCAGGTCGCCGACGGGCGGCGGATCGGGGCATTCGCCCCTCACCCGCGCCATGACGAAGGGCCGTCGCTCTTGCCACAGCCCGCGCAACACCTGGAAAGTCGCTTGGTCGAAACGTCCGCTGGCGGCCAGGCCATAGCGCGCCTGAAACGTCGCCAGGGCCTCGGCGAAGCCCGCTGACGTCGGATCGCAGGGCGAGCCGACCTCTTGCTGCATCAGCGGCACATAGGCTTCCCAACCCAGTTCCGAAGGCCCGAACGGCGTCCACTCCAAGGCATAGAGCGATATGGCGTTCGCCTCGGCCGTGTCGTCCCATGCGCCAGGCGTCCGGTCGCAGATTTGCGCCGTCGGAATCGGTTCGGGCGCCTCGGCGCGCGCCTGCCCGGCTAAGGCGGCGACGGTCAGGGCGGCGAAGAGAGAAGCGGGCGCTTTCCACATGACCGCAGCAGGCCCCAGGATGAGAGTCGCCGCAAGCCCCCGCGCGGTCTTCGCGCCTGCGTCGAAAACCTGCATGGTGACGGTTGCGGCCGACTCGCGCCGTGATCGGGCCGTGACCGCATGACCGCAACCGCCGCGCCTTCGTCCGCCATCGCCGCGCCCGACGCGCCGCGCCGATCCAACGCCATCCTGGCCGCCTTCTCAGGCCCGTGCCTGCCGCTGGCGGCCTTCGGCGTGGCCCTGCCGGTCACTCTGCCGGAATTCTACGCCACCCATGTCGGCATGGAGATGGGCATGGTGGCCGCCGTCTTCATGGCCGTGCGGCTGATCGACATCGTGTTCGACCCCTTCATCGGCTGGGGCATGGACAAGACGCGCACGCGTCTGGGTCGCTATCGCCCGTGGATGGCGGTGGCGACGCCGATCCTGATGCTGGCGGCGCTGATGATGTTCGTGACGGTCCAGCCGGGCGCCGGGCCGGTCTATCTGTTCGCCTGGCTGCTGGTGCTCTACCTCGGATTTTCGATGGGAACCCTGAGCCAGTTGGGCTGGGCCGCCGTGCTGGCGCCGCAGTACGACCAACGCAGTCGCGTCTACGGCTGGTGGCAGGTGTTCAACATCATCGGCGTGATCCTGATCCTGATCCTGCCGACCATCGTGGTGAAGACGGGCCTGGGAAACTACGTCGACGGCGTTCGCATCATGGGCTGGGCCATCATCATCGCCCTGCCGCTGACCATCGGCCTGGCCATGGTCGCCGTCCCCGAGCCGGTCAACGCGGGCGCCGCACCGCACGGCGGGCCGAGCGCCTACCTGGGCCTGTTCAAGATGAAGACGGTGCGCAAGCTGCTGATCGCCGACCTGTTGCTGGGCATCGCGCCGGGCATCACCGGGTCGTTGCTGTTCTTCTTCTTCGGTCAGATCAAGGGCTACGACCACACCCAGGCGTCGCTGTTCATGCTGATCTACTTCATGGCCGGCCTGGTCGGGGCGCCCATCTGGGCCTGGCTGGCGACCAAGATCGGCAAGGATCGCGCCCTGGCCGTGGCCAGCCTGATCTTCGCCGTCTTCTACGTCGGCGCGACCCTGGTTCCCGGCGGCAACTTCGCCCTGACGGCGGTCGCCATGTTCATCGCCGGCCTGCCCTATGCGGCGGGCTTGTTCCTGTTGCGCGCCATGATGGCGGACGCCGGCGACGAAGTGCGGCTGGAGACGGGCGTGGACCGCACCGGCCTGATGTTCTCCATCCTGTCGGCCACGACCAAGATGGGTCACGTCTTCGCCCTGATCCCCTACGCCATCCTGCCGCTGGTGGGGTTCAAGGCCCTGCCGGGGCCAGAGGGGAACAGCGAGTTCTCGCTGCTGATCCTGCAGATCCTGTTCATCGCCGTGCCGGGCCTGCTATTGGCGGCCACCGCCTGGGTGCTGAAGGGCTATCCCCTGACGCCGCAGCGGCATGACGAAATCCGCGCCGCCCTGGCGCAAAGAGACGCCGGACACGCCTGAATGACCCACCCCGTCGACCGCCTGAAGGACATCATGGTTCGCCTGCGCGATCCGAACGGCGGCTGTCCCTGGGACATGGAGCAGACCTTCCAGACGATCGCTCCCTATACGATTGAGGAAGCCTATGAGGTCGCCGACGCCATCGAGCGCGGCGACATGGACGAGCTGAGGGTCGAGCTGGGCGATCTGCTGTTCCAGGTGGTCTTCCATTCGCGCATGGCTGAAGAGGCGGGGCATTTCCGGCTGGAGGATGTGGCCGAGGCCATGGCGGACAAGCTGGTTCGCCGCCACCCGCACGTTTTCGGCGACGAGGCCGCCAAGGCCAGCGGCCCGGCCCAGAAGGACCGCTGGGAGGATATCAAGGCCGCCGAGCGCAAGGCCAAGGAACAGCATGGCGTGCTGGACGACGTGCCCGTCGGCCTGCCCGCGCTGACCCGCGCCGCCAAGCTGACCAAGCGCGCGGGCCGCGTCGGCTTCGACTGGCCCTCAACTAATGAGGTCTTCGATAAGCTGGCCGAAGAGGTCGAGGAACTACGCGTCGAGATCGCCGCCGGCGACAAGGAGAAGGCGCGCGAGGAGCTGGGCGACCTGCTGTTCGTCGTCGCCAATCTGGCCCGCAAGCTGGAGGTCGAACCAGAAGACGCCCTGCGCGCCGCCAACGCCAAATTCGTGCGCCGTTTCGAATTCATCGAGGCCGAACTGAAGAAGGACGGCCGCACGCCGGAACAGTCCGACCTGCCCGAAATGGACGCCCTGTGGGACGCCGCCAAGGCGGCCGAGCGGGCGTGAACCGGGGGCCGTTCGACCTCATCATCTTCGACTATGACGGGGTCATCGCCGATAGCGAGCTTCTGAACAATGCGGTGATGGCCGAACTGCTCAGCGAGATCGGCCTGCCAACCACGCTGGACGACGCCCTGGCGACCTATCTGGGCAAGCGATGGCTGGACTGCGAGCCCATCATCGCCGAACGGCTGGGCGCGCCCTGCCCGCTCGGCGTGCAGGATGAATGGACGCGCCGCTGCCACGATCGCGCCCAACGTGACCTGACAGCCGTCGCGGGCTTCGACGCCTTCCTGGCTGGGCGAGACGAACGGCGCTGCATCGCCTCGTCGAGTCCGCCCGACTGGATCGAGCTGGGCCTGCGCCACTTCGGCGCCCACGACGCCTTCGCCGGACCGATCTTCAGCGCCGCCGTTCATGTGAGCCGGGGCAAGCCGCATCCCGACCTGTTCCTGTACGCCGCCGACGCCATGAAGGCGCCGCCGCAACGCACTCTGGTGATCGAGGACAGCACGACCGGCGTCCTGGCGGGAGCCGCGGCGGGCATGACCGTGGTCGGCTTGTGCGCAGGCGGCCATATTCGCGGCGATCACCCCGAGCGCCTCAAGCTGGCCGGAGCACATCAAGTGTTCGACAGCTACGCGGACCTGGCCGCCTGGATCGCAGACGCCGCCTAGACGTAGCGCAGTTCCTGCAGGTCGATCTCGCGGATCAGCTTGCGCGCTGTCTCTTCATCGATCAGCCGCTGGCGACCCAGGCGCACCAGTTCCTCACGTTCAGCGACAAGACCGATCAGGCGGAGACGGCGTTCGATCTCATCGGCGCGGCGGGCCTGGACAACGGCGTCAGCCTCCATGTTGGCCCGCATGTCGATGCGGTGGCGATAGACTTCCATCACCCGTGTCGCCGTCTCGGCGTAGAAGTCAGGGTCAAGCTTGCCCTCGGCCATGGCGTGCTGAGCGTCCTCGATAGCGCGAATGGCGGCCCAGGCGGCGGCGACGCGGGACCGGCTTTCTTCGGCTTGATGATCGTCCTCGGGCGGAAGCTGCACGCCCTTCAGCAGACGCGGCAAGGCGACTGTCGCCAGCACCAGGGAGACGATGATCACTCCCGCCGCAAGGAAGATCGCCAGATTCCGCGCCGGCATGGCCGAGCCGTCCGCCAGATAGAAGGGCAGCGTCAATATGCCCGCCAGGGTGATCGCACCGCGCACTCCGGCCAGCGACATGACCGCCACCAGCCTCAAGCCGACCTTGGGCGGCGCGCTGCGGCCTTTGCGGCGAAACAGGGTCAGCTTCAGCGACGTCCACACCCAGACAAATCGCAGAACCGCTAGGGCCACAACGATGGCGAAGACATAGACGGCCAGCCACCAGACCTCGCTGTGCTGGGTGGTGCGGATCACCTCCGCCGCGCGGGCCATGATGGACGGCATCTGCTCGCCCAGGATGACGAAGATCAGGCCGTTGGCGACGAACTGCACCGTATCCCAGACCACGGCGCGGCGGATACGCGTGGCGGCTAGCGCTGAACCCTGCCGCTCGGTGAAGCTCATGGTCACGCCGGCGGCCACCGCCGCCAGAATGCCCGAGGCGTGGACGGCTTCCGCCGCCAGATAGGCCGCGAACGGCATCAGGAGACTGATCAGGATCTGGCCGCCGACGTCCTCGCCCCAGCGGCGGCTGATGAAGGCCTTCACCAGGCCGATGGCCAGGGTGACGGCGATGCCCACCGCCACGCCCGCCAGCGCCAGCCAGGCGAAGGTTCCGAAAGCGCTGCTCAGGGAAAAGGCGCCGGTTGTCGCCGCAATAACGGCGATCCGCATGCAGGTCAGGCCCGTCGCGTCGTTCAGCAGCGACTCGCCTTCCAGGATGTGCATCAGCCGCTTGGGGATCGGCGCGCGCCCGGCGATGGCCTGGACCGCAATCGGGTCCGTTGGCGACAGGATCGCCGCCAACGCGAAGGCCACGGCCAGCGGCATGGCCGGGATCATCCAGTGGATCAGGAAGCCCAGGCCGACGACGGTGAAGACCACCAGCCCCAGCGCCAGCTCCAGGATCACCACCTTGTCCCGAAACAGGGCTTCTTTGGGGATGCGCCAGCCGTCCACGAACAACAGCGGCGGCAGGAACAACAGGAAGAAGACATCCGGCTTCAGATCAACCGACTGCCCCGTGATCAGCACCACCCCCGCCCCCAGGGCGATCTGCACCAGAGGCAGGGCTATGCGCGTGATGCGAGCCACCCATCCCGACAGCACCACGGCCAACAGCAGGAAGAGGATGGTCTCGATCAGATGCATGACAGGATCAGTCGATCACGTCCGGATACAGCCGTTCGAGCCGCCCCAGCGCGGCGGGATGGAGGCGAACCGTCAGGTGGACCCGGCCCTCATTATCCGTCTCGCGCCCCGTCACCCGGCCGTTGGCGTAGAGCCAGGCCAGCAGGTCGCCGCGATGCGGCTCGACCGTCAGGTGAGTCTCAGGATCATCGTCGATCAGGCCCGCGATGATCTCGCGCAGGGTCTCGATCCCCTCGCCGGTCCAGGCGGAGACGGCCACGGCCTGTCCCTCGCGCGCCAGGCGTTCGGCCTGGCCGACCACGGCTTCGCGGGTTTCGGGCTCCAGCAGGTCGATCTTGTTCCAGACTTCGAGGATGCGGCGCGACTTGCCTTCGGGCGTGGGGATCTGCTCCAGCACCGCCTCGACGTCCTTGGCCTGGGCGGCGCTGTCGGGCGAGGCGATGTCGCGCACGTGCAGGATCAGATCGGCCTCGCCGACCTCTTCCAGCGTAGCGCGGAAGCTCTCGACCAGTTCGTGCGGCAGGTCCGAGACAAAGCCAACGGTGTCGGCGATGATGGCCGGACGCCCCTGCGGCAGACGAATGGTGCGCTGGGTCGTGTCCAGGGTCGCGAACAGCAGATCCTTCGCCATCACCTCGGCCCCGGTCAGCCGGTTGAACAGCGTCGACTTGCCCGCATTGGTGTAGCCGACCAGAGCGACCGACGGGAACGGAACCTGTTTGCGCGCCTTGCGGTGCAGGCCGCGCGTACGACGCACCTCTTCCAGTTCGGCCTTCAGACGCACGATGCGGTCAGCGATCATCCGCCGGTCCAACTCGATCTGGGTTTCGCCGGGGCCGCCCGTGCCGCCCGTGCCGCCGCGCTGGCGCTCCAGGTGGGTCCAGGTGCGAACCAGGCGAGAGCGTTCGTATTCCAGCCGCGCCAGCTCGACCTGCAGACGCCCTTCGCGGGTGCGGGCGCGGCGGCCGAAGATTTCGAGGATCAAGCCCGTCCGGTCGATGACCTTGATGTCCCAGAAGCGTTCCAGGTTACGCTGCTGCACCGGCGTCAGCTGATCGTCGACGACAACCGCTTCAGCATCGGCGGCCAGGATCAGCGCCGAAATCTCTTCCAGCTTGCCCCGGCCGATCAGGGTGGCGGGCGTGACGGAGCGCAGGCGCACGATCTCCTGCGCCCGCACGTCGAGGTCCAGCGCCTGGGCCAGGCCCACGGCTTCTTCCAGGCGTTCGGTCGCGTGGCGCGCATTGTCGCCGCGGCGGTCGGGGTGGATGACGACGGCCCGGATCAGCGGGACGGCGTGGTCAATGAGTTTGGAGGTCAATCAGTCTTCTTCGGCGTCGGGCTCGTACAGTTGCACGGGCGCGGACGGCATGATGGTCGAGATGGCGTGCTTGTAGACCAGCTGCGATTGGCCATCGCGACGCAGCAGCACACAGAAGTTGTCGAACCAGGTGACGATGCCCTGAAGCTTGACGCCGTTCACCAGGAAGATGGTCAGCGGCGTCTTCGTCTTGCGGACGCTGTTCAGGAAGGTGTCCTGGAGGTTCTGTCGTTTGTCTTGCGACATGGCAGGTTGATCCTGTTCTTGGTCTTTTTAATAGGCGGCGGAATGGCCGCGAAGCGGCGCGTCGCCCGCATCCGCGACCTTAGCCACGCCCCCGCCGATGCGGCAACGCCTTAAATGGCTTCGCGGCGCGCCTGTTCCAGATAAATCTCGCGCAGGCGGGTCGCCACCAGGCCGGGTTTGCCGTCGCCGATGCGGGTTCCGTCCAGCGATGTGATCGGCATGACGAAGGAGCTGGCCGCCGTGACGAAGACTTCGCGGGCGCGCTTGGCTTCCTCGACGCTGAAGGCGCGCTCTTCCAGCTCGATCCCCTCGGCTTCGACCAGCTTCAGGATCGCCGCGCGTGTGATGCCGCGCAGGATGTTGGCCTGCGTGTCGCGGGTCCGCAGCTTGCCGTTCTCATCGATGATCCAGGCGTTAGTCGAGGAGCCCTCGGTCACCATGCCCATTTCATCGAATAGGATGGCCTCATAAGCGCCGTGCTCGCGCGCCGCCTGCTTGGCTAGGGCGTTGGGCAGCAAGCCCACAGTTTTGATGTCGCAACGGCCCCAGCGCATGTCCGGATGCGTGACGCCGGCTGCGCCCTTGGCGGCCAGAGCCTCGCCTTTCTTCAGGTCGATCGACTTGGCGGTGATGATGACGCTGGGCGCCACGTCCTTGGGGAAGGCGTGGTCGCGCGGCGCGGTGCCGCGCGTGATCTGGATGTAGACGATGCCGTTGCGCACCCGGTTCCGGCGGATCGTCTCACGCAGCACGATGCCCAGAGCCTCGGCCGACATGGGAATGTCGATCCGCAGTTCAGTCAGGCTGCGGGCCAAGCGGCTCAAATGGCCCTGATAGTCAGCCAGCTTGCCGTCGAAGACCGACCAGACCTCATAGACGCCGTCGGCGAACTGAAACCCGCGATCCTCGATATGGACCACGGCCTGACCATGCGGCTGATAGATGCCGTTTACATAGGCGACCCTGGACATCAGGCGCCCTCTCCTTCTTCGTCTCCGCCGCGTGCGGGCGACACGCCCAGCGACTTAAGCTTGCGATGCAACGCAGATCTTTCCATGCCGATGAAGGCCGCTGTGCGCGAGATGTTTCCGCCGAACCGCATGATCTGGGCCGACAGATATTCCCGCTCGAACACCTCTCGCGCCTCACGCAACGGCAGGGCGATGATCCGGTCGGCGCCCAAGGATGTCGGGCTGGCGGACGACGCCACCTCCTGCGGCAACATGTCCGCCGTGATCGGCTCGTCCGGACCGCCGGTCGCCAGGATCAGCAGGCGTTCGATGTTGTTGCGCAACTGGCGCACATTGCCCGGCCAGGGATGGACCTGAAGCACAGCCAGGGCGTCGTCGGCGATGCGTCGATGCGGCAACCCTTGTGAGGCCGAAAGACTCTCCACGAAATACTCCACCAACTCGGCGATATCCTCGCGACGCTCCGACAGCGGCGGCACCCGGATCGGCACCACGTTCAGGCGGTGAAAGAGATCTTCGCGGAATCGACCTTCGCCGATCTCGACGCGTAGGTCGCGCGAGGTCGAGCTGATGACCCGCACATCGACCTGAACGTCCTGTTCGCCGCCGACCCGACGGAAGCGTTGCTCGACCAGGACGCGCAGGATCCGGCTCTGGCTTTCGCGCGGCATGTCGGCCACGTCATCCAGGAACAGGGTGCCGTTATGAGCTTGTTCGAAGACGCCGATCTTGCGCGGCCGACCATCGACGCCTTCCTCGCCGAACAGTTCAACGTCCAGGCGTTCGGGCGCCATCCCGGCGGCGGAAATGGCGACGAACTCGGCTTTAGCGCGCGGGCTCGCCTCATGAATTTGGCGCGCCGCCAGTTCCTTGCCGGAACCCGGCGGGCCTGAGATCAGGATGCGGCTGTTGGCCGGCGCGACCTTGGAAATGGTGCTGCGCAGAGTCTGGGCGGCGACGGACTTGCCGATCAATCCGCTGGGCGTCAGCGTCTGGGCGCGCAGGCGCCGGTTTTCACGCTTCAGCGCGGCCGCCTCCAGGGCGCGCTCCACCACCACGACCAGCCGGTCTGACTTGAACGGCTTTTCGATGAAGTCATAGGCGCCGCGCTTCAGGGCGCTGACGGCGGTTTCGATGTTGCCGTGGCCCGAGATCATGACGACCGGCAGGTCTTGATCCAGCTCGCGCACGACATCCAGCAGTTCCAACCCATCCAGGCCGCCGCCCTGCATCCAGATGTCGAGCACCGCCAGGGACGGCTTGCGCGCCCGGATGGCGGCCAGGGCCTCGTCCGAATTGGCCGCCGTGCGGACCGAATGGCCCTCGTCCTCAAGCAGGCCCGAGACCAGTTCGCGGATGTCCGCTTCGTCGTCAACGACCAGAATATCAGCACCAGTATTACGCATGACGCCTCGCTTAACTCGCCACGCTCGCCGCGCCGGAAGCGCGATGAGCGGACTTATGGTTCTGGGTCAGTGGGAAGATCAGGCATACGCGCGCGCCCGACAGTGTTTCTCCGTCAGCCAGACGCAACTCGCCGCCGTGGTCCTCGCAGATGCGCTTGACGATGGCCAAGCCCAGGCCTGTGCCCTTCTCGCGCGTGGTGACATAGGGTTCGGTCAACCGGTCGCGATCCTTGGCCGGCAGGCCGACGCCGTCGTCCTCAATCGTGAAGACAGCGCGTTCGTCCTCAATTTCGAGCCTGGCGATGATGCCCAACGCCCCCTCAGCGACGGGGTCGCGCGCCCGCTTGGCGCCGACGGCCTCGCCCGCATTCTTCAGGATATTGGCCAGGGCCTGCCCCACCATGCGGCCGTCGCATTGAAGTACGACGCTGGGCAGCGGCTCCACCAGATCCACCCCGATATCAGGCACAGCCACACGCTGGGCGAACACCGCCTCGCGCAACATTTCTGCCGGGTTCTCCATCGAGAAGCGTGGGGCGGGCATCCGGGCGAAGGAAGAGAACTCGTCCACCATCCGCCCGATGTCGCCCACCTGACGGATGATGGTCTCCGTGCAGCGATCGAACACCTCGACGTCATCGCCCACGCGTTCGCGATAGCGACGACGCAGGCGTTCGGCCGACAACTGGATCGGCGTCAGAGGGTTCTTGATCTCATGGGCGATGCGGCGCGCCACGTCGCGCCAGGCGGCGTTGCGCTGAGCTGTGACCAAGCGAGTGATGTCGTCGAAGGTCAGCACCATCTCGCCGCCCTGCCCGCCCTCGATGCGGACCCGCAAACGCAGGGCCTCGCCGTCGCGGCTGACGTCGATGTCTTCTTCGATATGGGCCTCGCCACGCTCGGACAGTTCGCCCAGTTCCGGCGCCACATCGGCCAGACGAAGGCCCTGCACCTGTTCCGGGTCGAGACCCAGCAACTGACTGGCGCTGTCGTTGATGGCCGAGATGCGGCGCATCCGGTCCAGACCGATCACCCCCGCGCTGACTCCCGACAGAACGGTTTCGATGAACAGACTGCGCCCCTGCGCCTCGTCCGAGGCGGTCTTCAACGCAGCCTGCTGCGTCTTGATGTCCTCGGTCATCCGATTGAAGGCCTCGGACAGGACGATGATTTCGGACGGCGCTCCGGCGTTGTCGACCCGCGCGTCCAGGTCACCGCCCGCCACCTGGTCCGCCGCCTTCACCAGCCTCCCGATCGGCGCCGAGATCGAACTGGCCGCCGACATCGCCAACCAGACTGCGCCCACCAGCACCAGCAGGGCCGTTTCCAGATAGCTGAGCGCAAAGGCCGCCTGGATGCGCGCACGGCTTTCCTCGGCGGCGCGATAGGCGGTAATGGATTCCTCGCCGTTGCGCATGCGCTGGATCAGGCCCGGCGCCAACGGTCTCACGACATAGAGATAGGCGTGGCCGTAATCCGGCAAGGGATATAGCGCCCGAACCATGTCCGGGTTCTCTGTCACCGTCGTCGGGGCCACCTCGCCGCCGGCCACGGTTTCGAAAGCCTCACGCGGCGGCGCGACATAGGGCGGCGCGCCCGGCTGTTCGCCGCTGGCGAGAACGCGCCCTTCGTCATCCAGAATGTAGAGCGCCGGATAGCCGAAGAAATCACCGATCTGAGACAGGGCGCGCGAGAACTGGATCCGATTGTCGAACAGGTCGCGCACCCCGCCCAATTCGGTCGCCATCGTCTCCAGATCGACCTCCAGCCCGGCGCCTACGTCGGCGACATAGGCGCGGCCGATCTCGGCTCCATTCTCGACCGCCGAACGGACATTGGTGCTGAACCACTGATCCACTCCTCGGTTGACCAGCAGGCCGAACACCAGGGCGATCAGCACAGCCGGCACGACCGAGACGAGCGAGAAAAGCGTGACGAAGCGCAGGTGCAGGCGCGCGCCCGGATCATTCCGATTGCGCGTCAGGCGCAGCACTCGTCCGCCGATCACCGCCGCCAGGCCCGCGATCAGGATCAGATTGGCCAGAAGAATGAACAGCACGACCTGGCTGGCCGCCGTGCGCGCATCGCCGCCCGCCGTAGCGCCCGGCGCGACCGCCACCAGCCAGATGGCGGCGGCGGTGATCAGAAAGGCGATGGCGTAGGCGGTTCCGAACAGGGCCCGGGCGCGACCATCGGCGAGACGGCCCCAGAACGAGCGTTCTGGGGTCTGTTGCTCAGCCGTGGAAACGGGCATGTCCGACATCAGGCCACAGCTTCGAACACCTGTGGCTCGTTTTCAACATCGAAGTTGCTCAAATGCGTCACACCTAGCCATAGGTCGATCAGAGCGGCCTCGACCTCTTCGGGGGTCTCCAGGCGACATAGGCGGGCCTTGGCGGCGCGGCGTTCCAGCGGATCGGCAGGCCAGGGCGCCTGTTCGATGTACCAGCCCAGGTGTTTGCGGAACATTTTCAGCCCCAGCGGCAGGCCATAGAAGGCGGCGGACGCCCGCAGATGCTCGATGACGATGGCTAGACGCTCTTCGCGATCCGGCTCCTGAAGCTGCGTCCCGCCGATCAGAGCGCGCTCCAGATGCGCCGCCAGCCAAGGCCGACCATAGACCCCGCGTCCCAGCATCAGGGCGTCGGCGCCCGAACGGTCCAACGCCTCACGCGCCTGTTCGGCGGTGATGATGTCGCCGTTGACGATGACCGGGATGGCGACCGCCTGCTTGACCTCGGCCACAGCGTCCCAGTCGGCGACGCCCGTGTAGAACTGCTTGCGCGTGCGTCCATGCACGGTGACGGCAGCGACGCCCAGCGCCTCGGCCCGGTGCGCCAGATCGGCGGCGTTGTGGCTGTTCTCGTCCCAGCCCAGCCGCATCTTGACGCTGACCGGGCGGCTGACGGCGCCGACGACCGCCTCCATGATCCGCGCGGCTTGATCCGGCGTGCGCATCAGGGCCGAGCCGCAGGCGGCGCCGGTGACTTCCTTGGCCGGACAGCCGAAATTCAGGTCGATGAGGTCGGCGCCCGCCGCCTCGGCCATGCGCGCGCCTTCGGCCATGGCGACCGGATCGCCGCCGACCAGCTGAATCACGGTCAGGGGCAGGCCCCCGCCCACGGCGGCGCGACGCACAACGTCGGGACGGGCCCGCGCCAGTTCGGCCGCGGCCACCATCTCCGTCGCCACATAGGCGGCGCCGAGCTTTGACGCCAGCACACGGAACGGCAGGTCCGTGATCCCGGTCATGGGCGCCATCAGCACCCGCCCTGCGATCTTCACATCGCCAATCTGCAACCCGGTCGTCATGACGCTCCTTAGCGCCGAAGAAGGCGCCTCTCGTCAAGCGGAACCGGGACGCCTAGAAGACCCGCATGGGATTCTCAGCGATCGTCGTGGCCGCCGGTTCAGGCTCTAGAGCGGGCGGCGGCAAACAGTGGCGCATCGTCGCCGGCAAACCCGTCGTGCGCTGGCCGGTCGAGGCCTTGCTGGACGCAGGCGCGCGCGAAGTCGTCGTGGTGGTCGCCGCGAACGCAGTATCAGAGGCTCAATCCGCCCTTGCAGGCCTGACCGGATGGCGGGCCGTCACGGGCGGCGACACGCGGGCCGAATCCGTCTGCGCAGGCCTGTCAGCCCTGACTGGCGCCGATGAAGAGCCGGTGCTGATCCACGACGCCGCCCGTCCCTTTTTGAGCCCTGAGGTGATCGCGGGCCTTCTGGCCGGTTTGGAAAGTGCCGACGGGGCCCTGCCCGCCCTGCCTGTCGCGGACAGCCTGCGCCGAGGCGATCAGGACATAGTCGTCGGCGCCGTAGATCGCGAGAACCTGTGGCGCGCCCAGACCCCGCAAGCCTTCCGCATCAAGACCATCCGCGACGCCTATGCCGTCTGGCCCGCTGATGAAGCCGCCACCGACGAAGCCGCCGTGGTCGAGCGCGCGGGCGGCCGCGTCCGACTGATCCCGGGCGATCCGCGCCTGATGAAACTGACCTATCCAGAGGATTTCGCCATGGCCGAGGCCCTGTCCGCCGCCCGCACCGTCACCCGCATCGGCCAAGGCTATGACGTCCACCGCTGGGGGCCGGGAGCCTCCGTCTGGCTGTGCGGGGTTGAGATTCCGCACGATCGGACCCTGATCGGCCACTCCGACGCCGATGCGGGCCTGCACGCCCTGACGGACGCCATTCTGGGCGCCATCGCCGACGGCGACATCGGCGACCACTTCCCGCCCAGCGATCCCAAGTGGAAGGGCGCCTCGTCCGACCGCTTTCTGGTCTACGCCGCCGAACGGGTGGCCCTGCGCGGCGGGCGCATCATCAATGTCGATGTGACCCTGATCTGCGAGCAGCCCAAGGTGAAACCGCACCGCCTGGCCATGCGCGAGCGGCTGGCGGACCTGCTGAAACTGCCGCTGGACGCCGTCAGCGTGAAGGCCACGACCAGCGAGGAAATGGGCTTCGTCGGCCGCAATGAAGGCCTGGCGGCGCAGGCCGTGGCTGCAATCGAAATGCCCGCCTGAAGTTTCAGTCAGGCCGCCCGGATCGGCAGCCCATGCAGTTCGACCCGCAAACCGCCCAGCGCCGAGGGCGTAAAGCGCACGGTCCCGCCATGCGCCTTCATCGTCGACAGGACGATGGACAGGCCCAGACCGCTGCCGCCGACCGGGGCGTCGGCGGTGCGGAAGAAGCGACGGCCCAGACGCTCCAGGTCGGCCGCTGAAACGCCGGGACCGTCGTCCTCGACCACCAGAATGGCGTCGTTCCCCTGACCTTCGACCGCGACACGGATACGGCTGCTGGCCATGGCTTGAGCATTGGCCAGCAGATTGGCGGCCGCCGTCTCGAAACGATCCGGCTGAACGTAAACCCGGAAGGCCTGATCTAGGACTTCCAAACGCGCATCCGCGTCATTGGCGAACAGGGCGCGCAGGTCGATCCAGCGCCTATCGTCGGCTTCGATAGCCGCCTCGTCTTCACGCGCCAACGCCAGAAGCCCCGTCACAAGGCGCGCAGTGCGGTCGACCGAGGTCTGTATCTGCTCCAGCGCGTGTTTGCGCACGCCCTCATCCGTCGCATTGGCCGCGATCTGCGCTTGAACCCGCAGGCCCGCCAGCGGCGTCCGCAGTTCATGAGCGGCGGCGGCGGTGAACTCAGTCTCTCGGCGACGCGCTTCGCTGACGCGGGCGATCAGGTCGTTCAGCGCCGAGACGAAAGGCTGTAAGTCCTTGCCGCCCGGCGCTACATCAACCGGCGTCAGGTCGTCCGCTCGACGACTGGCGAGCGCCTGGGTCATCTGCTGAATAGGCCGCAGACCCGCCCCCACCGACCACCAAATCAGAACGCCAAGCGCCAGCAGGCCCAGAACAGCCGGCCCCAGCAGGCCGGTGACGACGCTGCCCACCAGATGTTCACGGACCGCGAGATTGTCGCCGACCATGACACGATAGCCGCCTTCGGGCACATGGACGGTGTAGACGCGCCAACGCTCGCCATTGATGACGCGTTCGGAGAATCCATCCGCGCCGCTGGCCAACATGGCGGATGGCGCGCTTCGCGACCGTGCGATCAACTCGCCCTGCATCGACCATATCTGGCAGGCCAGTTGCTGGTCATAAGCCGCCAGACGGCCGCCCCCTTCTTCATTGACGACAGGCGACAGGCTGCCCGGCTGCATCATGGACGACACCATCCGGGCCGACTCCATCAGACGCCGGTCCAGCACGCGCTGCACCTCATTGCGTGTCTGAACTTCGACCCAGACGACCGCCCCGCCCCAGACCAAGGCGGTCACCAGCGCCAGAATGGCGAACAGCCGCGTTCGGATGGACATCATTGGAGCTTGTACCCCAGACCGCGCACCGTGCGGATGAAGTCGGCGCCCAGCTTGGCGCGCAGGTGATGGATGTGGACCTCGACGGCGTTGGAGCCGATATCCTCCTGCCAACCGTAGAGGCGTTCCTCCAACTGGCTGCGCGACAGCACCTGCGACGGGCGCTCCATCAGGGCTTCAAGGATGGCGAACTCGCGCCGCGACAGGTGCAGATCGCCCTCGCCCCGCCAGGCCAGACGTGACTTCGGGTCCAGCGTCACCCCCTCGTGCGACAGCGCCGGTTGCGAACGCCCCAACAGACGGCGACGGACCGCCCTTAGGCGCGCCGCCAGTTCATCCAGATCGAACGGCTTGCCCACATAGTCGTCGGCCCCGGCGTCCAGCCCCGCGATGCGATCGCGGCTATCGTCGCGCGCTGAAAGGATCACCACGCCGACGTCCATGTCTCGGCGCCGTACGAAGCGCAGGATCTCCAGGCCGTCGCCATCCGGCAGGCCCAGATCCAGCACTACCGCATCAAAGGTCGAGCTTTCGAGCGCAGCCAGGGCTTCTTCGACCCTGGCGACCGGCTCGACGGTCCAGCCGCAGGCCCCCAGACCGACACGCAATCCGTCGGCCAGAACCGGATCGTCTTCTACAGTGAGCAATCTCATTGGCTATTGATGCGAACCTCGGCTTAAGCCTGACTTAAGCTCATTCTCCAACCTGACAGGTATGAAGATCATTCTCGCACGCCTCCTGGCGGCCCTGGCCGTCCTCATGCTGTCAGCTCCGGCGCCGAGCCTGGCCCAGGGGCTGGGTCAGAGCTTCGGCCAGCCTCTGCTTTCCCCTGAAGAGGCGTTCACCCTTCAGATTTCGCGTGAAGCCGACGGCGACCTGGTCTTCGCCTGGAAGATCGCGCCGGGGCACTATCTCTACAAGGACCATACGGCCGCCACGGCGCCGGATGGCAAGACTGCGCTTCCCCTTCGCCTTCGAGCCGGAGAAAAGAAGGACGACCCCGGATTCGGCGTCGTCGACATCTGGCGCGATGTTGGGCGCGCGGTTCTGTCGGGGGATGCGCTGAAGCGCGCGAACGAGCCTGCGTCCATCAACATCACCTACCAGGGGTGTCTGGAAAACTCGATTTGTTATCCGCCGACCACGCGAACGGTCGATGTCCCCGCCCTGCCGAGCGCCCGCATCGCCTCGCGCGAGGCCGAAGCCGGAACGGCCCAGGCCGCAGCCGTGCTCGCCTTGCAGAAGACACCGGCGGCTCAGACGACCGACGCCGCAGAAAGCGCCGAGGCGGAACCTGTGCTCATCGATTCATCTGAGCCGGATGTCGTCCTCTCCGCAGCCGCCATCCAGTTGCAACAGGATCAGGGCTTCGTTGACCGACTGTCGCGCCAGGGAGGAACGGTCTGGGTGCTGCTGGCCTTTTTCGGATTCGGCGTGTTGCTGGCGTTCACGCCCTGCGTCTTTCCCATGTACCCCATCCTGGCGGGCGTCATCGGACGGGGCGTGGACGGGCAAGGCACGCGACGCGGCTTGCTGCTGTCGGTCGCCTATGTCCTGGGTCTGGCTGTGGCTTTCGGCCTGCTGGGCGTCGCCGCCGCCTGGTCGGGTCAGAACCTGCAGATGGTGTTGCAATCGCCCTGGGCCGTAGGCGGCCTGGCCGTCGTTTTCACAGTCCTCGCAGTTTCCATGTTCGGCGCCTTCGAGCTTCAGCTGCCCTCAGCCTGGACCAGCCGCCTGTCGCGCGACACCGGGACGGGACGGCGTTCCGTGGTCTCGGCGTCTGGGCTGGGTTTCCTGTCGGCGCTTATCGCCGGCCCCTGCGTCACCGCTCCTTTGGCTGGAGCCCTGCTCTATATCGCCCAGACTGGGGATGTGCTTCTCGGCGCCGCCGCCCTGTTCTTCCTGGGGCTTGGCAAAGGCGTGCCGCTGATCGTCTTCGGAGCCGCGGGTGCGCGCTTCCTGCCCAAGGCTGGAGCGTGGATGAACCGCGTCAAGATCGTTTTCGGTTTCATCTTCCTGGGCATGGCCTGGTGGCTGGCCAGCCGCATCCTGCCGCCAGTCGCGACCCTATCTCTGGGCGCAGCCCTGTGCTTCGCGGCCGCCGCCGCCCTGGGCCTGTTCCGCCCGGCGGCGTCGGGCGTCCTGAACAGCGTCGCTCGCGCGGCCGGCCTGATCGCGGCCGTCTGGGGCGTACTGCTGTTGATAGGCGTCAGCCTCGACGCCGTCAGTCCCTGGCGGCCCCTGGCCCCGCTGGCTCGCTCCGCGCTCGCGGCCGACAGCGCCTCTTCTCTCACAGCCGTTCCGGCGGTCGTGGTTGCCGACAATGCTGCGCTTGAGACCGCCGTCGCCCAAGCCTCCGCCAAGTCTCGCCCCGCTCTGGTCTATTTCACCGCGGAATGGTGCGTCAGTTGCCGCGTCATGGAGCGCGAGGTTTTCCAGCACGATGAAGTCCTCGCCGAACTCGGCGCTGTCGACCTGATCAAGGTCGATGTGACCCAAAGCACGCCCGAAGTACGCGATCTGCTCGACCGCTATGGCGTCGTCGGGCCGCCGACCATGATCTTCCTGTCCAGAACCTCGAAGGAAGCCGCCGAAAGCCGCCTGATCGGCGAGGCCTCGGCTCGCGCCGTCCTGACCTCGCTGGAACGAGCGGGGGCGGCCGAATGAACAGCCTGTCGCTCGGCCCCCTGGTCCTGTCCGGCGAGCGTTTCGCCATCATCGCCGGCGTCGTCGTCTTCATGATCGGCTCCAGCATCCTGGTCAGCCGGATCAGCGGCCGCTTCAACCTGTGGAGCACGGTCGTCGCCATCGGCGGCGTCGCCGTCGCCCGCCTGGCCCATGTCGTCGCCAATTGGGCGTATTTCAGCGGCGATCCCCTGCGCGCCTTCGCCGTGTGGCAGGGCGGATTCGCCTGGTTGTGGGTTCTGCCCTTCGTCGCGCTGGCCACCTTCCTGATTCTGAAGACCCGGCAGGAACGCGCCTGGGCCATCGCCCCTTTGGCGGCGGCCGCGCTGGTCTGGGTCACGACGCATCAACTGGCCTCGGCGACCGAGCCCTTGCCTCCCGCAGAACTGACTCTGGTCCAGTTGGAAGGCCCGCCGATCGATCTGGCCCAGTCCGTCAATCAGCCCACCGTCATCAACATCTGGGCGACCTGGTGCCCGCCGTGCCGCCGAGAGATGCCAACCCTGGCGCAAGCCGAGCAGTCTCACCCCGGCATCCGTTTCCTGTTCATCAATCAGGGCGAGAGCCGGGAGACGGTCGGCGAATACCTGGCGCGCGAGGGCCTATCCCTACGGCACGTCCTGTTCGACACCGGCATGGCCCTGCCGCGCCACTACCGGACGGTCGGCATTCCGGTGACGCTCTTCCTTCATGCGGACGGCACGCTGGCGAAGGCGCACATGGGCGAGATCGCGCCCGAACAGGTCGCCGCCGAGATCGCCCGCCTGAACAAGGCGTCGCCCGCCGCCTTAAGCGTGACTTAAGCGGACGCCTCGACCAAGAAGCATCAACCGTCGCCCTGGCGCGGTCCCTCCCCGACCTGATCGTGCATCCGCGCGTCGAACGAAGCAGGAAAGCCTGACCCGATGAAGAACCCCGCCCTCGCAATGAAGCTCGCCGTCGCCCTGACCCTGGCCGCGTGCGGTCCGGCCGACGCCGGCAACGCTCCGGCGACCGTCGCGGCGGCTGGGGCGTCGGGCGCTCAGGATCTGCCCATGGTGGCGGAAGTCGGCTTCAGCGACCTGCTGCGCGATCCGGCGACGCCGTTCATCGGCGCCGAGAACGCAGACATCATCATCATCGGCTTCATGGACTACAACTGCCCCTACTGCAAAATGATGATCCCAGAGTTGGAAGGCCTGATGAAGGCCGATCCCAAGGTGCGCATCCTCTACAAGGAATGGCCCATCTTCGGCGCCGTGTCCGAGAACGTGGCCCGCCTGGCGATGGCCGCCAACTACCAAGGCAAGTACCATGAGGTGCACAAGGCCTTCATGGGCGCCAAGGGGCGTATCGAGACCGACCAGCAGGCGCGCAGCCTCGCACGCGCGGCCGGGGTCGACATGAACCAGCTGGATCGCGACCTGGCCACGCACCGCGAAGAGATCGACGCGGTGATTCTGCGCAACACGCGCGAAGCCTCGGCGCTGGCCCTGAGCGGAACCCCCGCCTTCATCATCAACGGCAACCTGATCCCCGGCGGCATGCCTCAGGCCCAACTGGAAGCCGTCATCGCCCGTATCCGTGCGGGTCAACCGCTGCGCTGATCCTCCAGGCTTCACTTTACGCTCGCCTCTGAACGGCAGGCTGGCATAGTCGCCCAATGCGAAGTCTGCTGTTCAACATTGCCTATTGGGCGCTTTCCATCACCTACGGCCTCGCCGCCGCCTTTGCGGCCCTGGCGCCGGGCCGCAAGGCTACAAGCTGGATCATCCGCCGCTATGTCCGGCGAATGGTGCAGGCCATGAGCCTGTTCGCTGGCATCCACATCGAGACACGCGGCAAGGAACGAATCCCGACCGGCGCCTTCATCATCGCCTCGAAGCACCAGAGCTGGGGCGACGGCTTCGCCACCTATGATCAGTTCGACGACGTGGCCTTCGTCACCGGCGACCATCTGGAGAAGTTCCCCCTGTTGGGAACCGTGCTGAAGAAGCTGGGCGCCATCGTCGTCAACAACTGCGGCGGCCACGCCGCGCGCGCCGCGCTCAAGGAACGCGCCGCCGACGCCAATCGCGAGGGGCGCAAGATCCTGATCTATCCGGAAGGGAATCTGGCCAAGGTCGGCGAGAAGTACCGTTACCGCTCGGGCGTCTGGCACATGTATCGCGACTTCGACATGCCGGTCGTGCCGCTAGCGACCAACCTGGGCCTGTTCTGGCCGCTGGAAGAGTACCGGAAGACCCCCGGCACGGCGACGCTGGAATTCCTCGAACCGATCCCGACCGGATTGCCCAAGGCCGAGTTCCTGGAACGGCTGGAGGCGGCCGTGGAAGGCAAGACGGCGGAACTGATCGCCGAGGCGACGGGTCAGCCGGTCACGCCCGCCGTCCTGGTCTCCACCCCGGACGAAGCCGCCAAGGCCGCCGCAGCGGCCGAGGCGGTCAACGCAGCAGCCTAGGCCGCCGGGATCACAGCGCCTTCATACTTCGAAGCGATGAAGTCCTTGATCGCCTGGCCGCGCAGGGCCTTGGCCAGGGCCTGGATGCGCGGGTCGTTCTGATTGTCCGGGCGGGCGACCAGATAGTTCACATAGGGGCTGTCGGCGCCTTCCAGTTGAAGCGCGTCGGTCTCGGGCTTCAGCCCGGCGTCGAGGGCGTAGTTGGTGTTGATCACCGCGCCGTCCACCTGGGGCAGGATGCGCGGGATGGTCGCGGCCTCGACCTCCTGGAACTTCAGCCCCTTGGGATTGGTCGCGATGTCGCGCACGGTCTGCAGCGGGTTCTGCGGATCCGTCAGGGTGATCAGGCCCGCCGCCTGCAGCAGCAGCAGGGCGCGGCCGGTGTTCGACGCATCGTTGGGCAGAACCACCTGGGCGCCGTTCGGCAGATCGGCCAGCGCCTTGTGCTTGCGCGAATACAGGCCCAGCGGCTCGACGTGGATGCCTGCCACGGTGACCAGGCTCGTACCGCGCGCCGTGTTGAACTCGTCCAGATAGGGCTTGGTCTGGAAATAGTTCACATCCAGCCGTTTTTCAGCCAGTTGCACGTTCGGCTGAACGTAGTCGTTGAAGACCTTGATCTCGATCGGCACGCCTTCGGCGGCCAGGATCGGCTTCACCTGCTCGAGGATTTCAGCGTGCGGTACGGCAGTGGCTCCGACCAGCAGCGGCGCGCCGTCGGCCCCCGCCTTCTTGTCCGCGCCCTGGCCGCAGGCGGCGAGCATCAAGACAGCGGCGGCGGACAGCAGCAGCGAACGGCGGATCATGGGGCAGGCTCTTTTAGAAAATCAGCGGTGCGAGACCTTAGCGACCAGACGGTCGCCGATCATCTGCAGAATTTGTACGAGGATCAGCAGCAGAACTACGGTCACGGCCATGACGTCGGTCTGGAACCGCTGATAGCCGAAGCGGATAGCCAGGTCGCCCAGACCGCCCGCCCCCACCA
>Ga0209699_100033_pt1 | contig 223904 bp, 206 predicted proteins | sample SynthPrep_1_END__FD_187204 | JGI IMG/M metagenome (GOLD analysis project Ga0209699, IMG submission 187204) | Synthetic microbial communities from Ohio, USA - SynthPrep_1_END_DS7_MetaG (SPAdes) (version 2) | ecosystem: Engineered > Bioreactor > Aerobic > Activated sludge | place: USA: Ohio...
GGCGCGACGTCCCGCCGCAGGCTTAAAGCTAGAAATATTCGTCTTCTTGTCCTTGAACTGCCGCAATCGACGCCTATCTCATCCTCACACGACGACGCGGTCCTCCCCTCCCCCTCCCGGACCGCGACGTCCCAGGCCGGCGCTTCCCCTCCCCCTCCTGAGCGCCGGACCGAGCAGGCCGTCGGACTCCGTTCGACGGCCTTGTTCGTTTCTGGGGCCGATTTTCCTTCATGCCGACGCGCGCTTCTGTCCGATCACGGCTGAATTGGGGCTTTTATTTCTCTGTTCTGCGGCGGGCTTGGCTAAAACAGTCCACAACTGGGCCTCCTGCGCCACATGGTGCGGTGCACACTGAAATTCCCTGTCTTTCGGGGCGTCGGCGGCCTAGCCGTTCTCGCCGGGGACGCTAAGGTGCGGCTGTTTTCCCCAGCGGTTTTCCACCGCGCCGTTCGAGACCTGAGTCATGTCCGCTGCTTCGCGCATCGTTCCCGCCGTTCCCGCCGACCTGGGAGCGCTGGAGGCGGCCTACGCGCGGATTGCGGCGCCGCCGGGCGCGGCGGAGAAGACCCTGCTGGCTCAGGCCTTCGACGACTATTCGGCGGATGAGACGCCCGAGCTGGGCGGAGACGACCTGGCGGTCCTGCTGGCCGGCGCCTGGCGCGGCGCCGAGGCCCGCAAGGCAGGCGAGCCCGCCCGCATCACCGTCGGTCCGCTGGCCGACGCCGCCGGCGTCAACACCGGCTATGACCAGATCCTGATCCTGCAGGACGATAACCCCTTCCTGGTCGACAGCGTCCTGGGCGAACTGGCTGAGGCGGGCGTCACCGTCCGCGCCCTGTTCCACCCCATCGTCGAGGTCGAGGCCGGTCGTCGCGACTCCCTGATCATCGTCGTCATCGACCCCCTGCCGCAGGAACGCCGCGACGCCCTGGGCGAGGGCCTGGCGCAGGCCATGGCCGATGTGCGCGTCGCCGTGCGGGACCACGGCGCCATGGTCCAGACCATGCGCGACGCCGTCCAGCGTCTTGAAGCCGCCCCGCCGAAGGGCGTCGATCCCGAGGTGCTGAAGGAGAACCTCGAGTTCCTGCGCTGGGCCAAGAGCGACCATTTCGTCTTCCTGGGCGCGCGCGACTACGACTATCCGCGTGACGCGTCCGGCTCCTATGAGGCCGAGGCGCCGTTGAACCAGTCCAGCGACGGCCTGGGCGTGCTCAGCGATCCCGAGCGCCGCGTCCTGCGCCGCGCCTCCGAGCCCGCCGTCCTGACCGCCGCCATGCAGCGCCAGATGGACGAGAGCGATCCCGTCACCGTGGCCAAGGCCAATATGCGCTCGCGCGTGCACCGCCGGGCCTACATGGATTACGTCGGGGTCAAGCGCTACGACGCCGACGGCAAGCCGACCGGCGAGACCCGCTTCGTCGGCCTGTTCACCGCCGAGGCCTACGACAAGATGGCCAAGGAAGTGCCGCTGATCCGTCGCAAGGTCGCCAATGCGCTGGAGCGCGCGGGCAAGACGCCGGGCAGCCACAACTACAAGCGCCTGAAGAACATCCTCGAGAACTACCCCCGCGACGAACTGTTCCAGATCGGCGAGGACGAGCTGCTGGATACGGCGCTGGGCATCCTGCACCTGTACGACCGTCCGCGCATCCGCCTGTTCACGCGCCGCGATCCGTTCGATCGTTTCGTCTCGGTGCTGTGCTTCATCCCGCGCGAGCGTTTCGACGCCGGTCTGCGCCAGCGCATCGGCGGAATCCTGGCCCAGGCCTGGGGCGGCCGCGTCTCGGCCTGGTATCCGCAGCTGACCGATCAGCCGCTGACCCGCGTCCACTACATCATCGGCGTGACGCCGGGCGATCATCCGATCCCGGATCTGAAGGCGCTTGAGGCCGAGGTGGCCGAGGCCGGTCGCAGCTGGATCGACCGCTTCGAGCGCGCCCTGCGCCTGGCCGGGGTGGACGAGGCCGCTGTCGGCCCGACCAGCGCCCGCTGGGCCGAGGGCTTCGGCGTGGCCTTCCGCGCCCGCTATGACGCGGCCGAGGCCGTGGCCGACCTGGAGCAGTTCGATCGACTGAACGACGGCTCGGCCGCCGACGGCGTCCACGCCGAGCCGGTGGCCGTGCGCGCCTTCCGTACGGCCGACGAGACCAATCTGCAGTTCCGCTTCAAGCTGTATCGCCGTGGGGCGGCCGTGCCGCTGTCGGACGTCCTGCCGATCCTGGCCGACATGGGCCTGAAGACGCTGGAGGAATCCGACCACGTCGTGCGCACGATCGGCCAGGAGCCGATCTACATCCACGACTTCCTGCTGGAAGATCCGCGCGGCGCCGACCTGGTGTTCGCCGATCTCAAGACCCCGTTCGAAGAGGCCTTTAAGGCCGTGTGGAACGGCCGCACCGAGAGCGACGGCTTCAACCGCCTGGTGCTCGAGCTGGGCGTCGACTGGCGCGAGGCGGCCCTGATCCGCACCCTGGCCCGCTATCGCCAGCAGACGGGTCTGGACCCGTCGCAGTCGGTGCAGGAAGCGGCCCTGCGCGAGTACCCGGACGTGGCGCGCGCCATCCTGGCGCTGTTCAAGGCCAAGTTCGATCCGGCGCACGGCGGCTCGGTCGCCGAACTGGACGCCAGGATCGAGACCCTGCTGCAGGACGTGAAGAGCCTGGATCACGACCGGGCCCTGCGCCGCATCGCGGCCCTGATCGACGGCATCAAGCGCACCAACTTCTATCAGGTCGACGCCGAGGGCACGCCCAAGGCCCATATCTCGATCAAGATCGCTGGTCAGGAACTGGCCGACCTGCCCCTGCCCAAGCCTTTCCGCGAAATCTTCGTCTGGGCGCCGCACATCGAGGGCTCGCACCTGCGCTTCGGCCCGGTGGCGCGCGGGGGCCTGCGCTGGTCGGACCGTCGTGACGACTTCCGCACCGAGGTTCTGGGTCTGGTGAAGGCCCAGCAGGTCAAGAACTCGGTCATCGTGCCGGTCGGCTCCAAGGGCGGCTTCTATCCCAAGCAGCTGCCGGTCGGCGGCACGCGCGAGGAGACGCAGGCCGAGGCCATCCGCGCCTACAAGACCTTCCTGTCCGGCATGCTGGACATCACCGACAACATCGTCGGTGAAGGCGCCCCGGTGCGTCCGGCCAATGTCGTGGCCTGGGAAGGCGACGACCCCTATCTGGTCGTGGCCGCCGACAAGGGCACGGCGACCTTCTCGGACATCGCCAACGGCGTGAGCCAGTCCTACGGCTTCTGGCTGGACGACGCTTTCGCGAGCGGCGGTTCGGCCGGCTACGACCACAAGGAAATGGGCATTACGGCGCGCGGCGCCTGGGAGGCGGTCAAGCGTCACTTCCGCGAGCTCGGCAAAGATATCCAGAACGAGCCCTTCACCGTGGTCGGCGTCGGCGACATGTCGGGCGACGTCTTCGGCAACGGCATGTTGCTGTCGCAGGCGACCAAGGTCGTGGCCGCCTTCGATCACCGCGACATCTTCATCGACCCGAACCCGGACGTGGCGAAGTCGTGGGCCGAGCGCAAGCGCCTGTTCGAGACGCCGCGCACCAGCTGGCAGGACTATGACAAGAGCCTGATCTCGGAAGGCGGCGGCGTCTTCTCGCGCTCGGCCAAGTCGATCGCCCTGACGCCGCAGATCAAGGCGCTGCTGGATATCGAGGCCGACAGCGTCGATCCGGTCACCCTGATGCAGGCCGTCCTCAAGGCCCGCGCCGAGCTGCTCTACTTCGGCGGCATCGGCACCTACATCAAGGGGGCCGGCGAGACCAACCTGCAGGTCGGCGACAAGGCCAATGACGCCATCCGCATCAACGGCGGCGAGATCCGGGCGCAGGTCGTCGGCGAAGGCGCCAACCTGGGTGCGACCCAGCTCGGCCGGATCGAAGCCGCCCGCGCGGGCGTGCGTCTGAACACCGACGCCATCGACAACTCGGCCGGCGTGGACTCCTCGGACCACGAGGTGAACATCAAGATCCTGACCGGCGGCGCCATCGCCTCGGGCCATCTGAAGGCCGAGGACCGCAACGCCCTGCTCAAGTCGATGACCGACGAGGTCGCGGACAAGGTGCTGGCCCACAACTACGACCAGACCCTGGCCCTGACCCTGCAACAGGCCGAGGGCGCGGCCGCGCTGGACTCTCAGCAGGCCTTCATGCAGCACCTGTCGTCGATCGGTAAGCTGAACCGGGCGGTCGAATACCTGCCCGACGACGCCCGCATCGCCGAGATGAAGCTGCAGGGCCAGGCTTTGACCCGGCCGGAGCTGGCGGTCCTGACCGCCTATTCCAAGCTCGAACTGTTCGACGAGATCGTCGGCTCGACGGCGCCGGACGACGCCTTCTTCGAACGCCTGCTGCTGGAGTACTTCCCGGCGCCGCTGGCCCAGTTCGAAGAGGACATGAAGGGGCACCGCCTGCGTCGCGACATCATCGCCACCGTGCTGTCGAACGAGATCGTCAACATGGCCGGGCCGACCTTCCCCGATCGCCTGCGTGCGGCGGCGGAATGCGACACCGCCGCCATGGTTACGGCGTTCGAGACCGCCCGCCACGTCTTCCGCCTCGACGAGGCCTGGAAGGCGGTGTCGGCCCTGGACCTGAAGATTCCGGCCGAGGCTCAGACGGCCCTCTATCAGGAGATCGCCCTGGTCCTGCGTCGCCAGACCTTCTGGCTGGCGCGCCGCGCGGCCCGCACCGAGACGACCGTCGGCGGCATGATCGCCGCCTATCAGCCCGCCGCCGACGCCCTGCGCGCCGCCGGTCCGGAAGTGTTGTCGCGTTATGAGCACGCTCGCTACGAAGGCCGGGTCCAGACCTTCATCGGTCTGGGCGCGCCGGAAGAGCTGGCCCGCGACATCGCCATGCTGCGTCCGATGGTGGCCACGGCCGACATCGGCGACCTGTCGGGCGAACTGGGCTGGGACGCCCCGGCCATGGCCCGCGTCTATCACCAGGTCGGCGCCGCTTTCGACTTCGACCGCCTGCGCGTGGCGGCCGGATCGGTGCCGTCCGGCGATCGTTTCGATCGCCTGGCCGTGCGTCGCCTGATCCAGGATCTGATGACCGAGCAGCAGCAGCTGACCCGCGCCGTGGCTAAGGCCTCGGCCCAGGCGGCGGGCGCCGGCGAGGACAGCGCCGAACAGGCGGTCGACGCCTGGATCGGCGCCCGCATGGATCAGGTGGAAGCCCTGCGCGCCTCGGTCGATGAGATCGAGACCTCGGGCTCCGGCTGGACCTTCGCCAAGCTGACCATCGCCAACGGCGAGATCCGCGAGGTGCTGGCTTCAGCTTCCTAAGTGAGGTGACGCCGGGCGAGAGCCCGGCGTCACGCGCTACGTTCGCGACGCGGTCGCTCACTGCTTGAGCGCATGAGGCGTTTGAAAAGTGAGCGATGGTCGTGAAGTCGCTTTTAAGGCCCGTCCGTTTCGTCGTTTGGCGAGGCGGGCGGGCCTTGGCGTTTGGGGCGGGGTCGGTTTAGGTGGCCCTTGCTGTTCAGCGAACCGGAGGGCCCATGCCCAGGAAGTTCCTCGTCGTCGTCGACGACACTCCCGAATTGGACGCGGCCCTGGCCTACGCCGCGCGCCGCGCGCGTTCGACCGGGGGCCATGTGGTGCTGTTGCGCGCCCTGGTCGGCGGGTCGGACGAGCACTGGTCCGGCGTCCGCGATGAAATCCGACGCCAACAACGCGAGGAGGCCGAGGCTCTGCTGGCCCGGCTGGGGGAAAAGGTCGCCGAGACGTCCGGCGCTCCTCCCGTCTATCTGATCGAGGAAGGCGATCCCCAGGCTGCCATTCGCAAGGCGGTCGGCGATGATCCCGACATCAAGATCCTGATCCTGGCTGCGGGCGCCAACGGGCGCGGCCCTGGCCCCCTGGTTTCGGCGGTATTGAAGCAGGGCGCCGCCCTCACCGGCCGAAAGCTGCCCGTTACCATCGTTCCCGGCGAACTGACCGAGGCTGAGATTCTGGATCTGGCGTAATCCGGGGTCTCTATGCTCGGCCACTTGAACCACGGCGCCGCAGGGCGCATCTGGGGTTCATGTTCATCCAGACCGAAGCCACGCCCAATCCCAACGCCCTGAAGTTCTTGCCGGGTCGCGACGTCGCCCCGCAGGCCGTGTTGGAGTACCGCACCATCGACGAGGCGGCCGCTTCGCCCTTGGCCGAGGCCCTGTTCGAGCTGGAAGGGGTCGAGGGCGTCTTCTTCGGCGCCGACTACGTCTCGGTCACCCGCGCGGCCCACGGCCCGGCCTGGGCCGAGATGAAGGCACCGATCCTGTCGGTCATCATGGATCATTTCGTCTCGGGCGCGCCGCTGGTGCGCGAGGGCGAAACGGCGACCGAGGACGCCGGCGAGGACACGGAGATCGTGGCCGAGATCAAGAGCCTGCTCGACAGCCGCATCCGTCCGGCCGTGGCTCAGGACGGCGGTGACATCCTGTTCGATCATTTCGACGAGGAGACTGGCGTGCTGCGTCTGCGGATGCGCGGCGCCTGCGCGGGATGCCCCTCCTCCTCCGCGACCCTGAAAGCCGGGGTCGAGCAGATGATGCGCCACTATGTTCCTGAAGTGACCAGCGTCGAACAGGTGCTGTAAGCGCCGCCCTGTTTCACATGAAACACTCGTCGGACGGCGCGTCGTCGGGCATGATGGCGCCATGAGCGGTTCGGACGAGACATTCCAGGCGCGCGCCCTGGGCGAGGCCCTGGCGACGCTGCGGCGCGAGCGGGGTCTGAGCCAGGCCGAGGCGGGCCAGCGGATCGGCATGACCAGCCAGGGCTGGGGCCTGTATGAGGCGGGCAAGCGCTCCAGCCTGTTTCGTCCTGACGTTCAGCGCCGCCTGACCGGCGCCCTGGACGCCACGCCTGAAGCCTTGGTCCTGCAGCTGGAAGGCGAGCCGGCTTCACCTGAAGTCCTTGCCGTCAATGGAGTTTCGGCGCGCGGCCGGACGTTCGAGGGCGCTCCCATCGCGTCGCGTCGGCTGCGGCTGGAGACGGATGAGCTGACGCCCTGGGCCTCCGCCGGGACGGTGCTGGAGTATGCGCCAGGGCGTTGGCCGCGCCGGGGACAGGGCTGCATTATCCAGATGGACGACGGTGTTCAGAAGGTTCGTCTCTATGATCGCGCCGACGACGCTGAAGTGGTGGTCTTCGGCGCGGGCGGCTTGGATCGGTCGGAGCGGATCGCGCGCTCGCATATCCAGTCGATGTCGGCGATCATCAGCCGCCTCGACGATGAATGAAACAAAATAGTTGTATTTTGGCGCCGGTCATGAAACTCTCTGGTTGAAATCGGAGGGGTCATGTCGCGTCGCAGTCATCATATCGACCAGGCCGTCGGCCTGCGCATCGCCGCCCGGCGGTCCGCCCTAGGCTGGTCTCAGTCCGTTCTGGGGCGCGAGCTGGGCGTCAGCTTCCAGCAGGTTCAGAAATATGAGACCGGGGCCAACCGCGTCTCTGCTTCGCGCCTGCATCAGGCGGCGACGGCCATGGGGTGTTCGGTGGCCGACTTCTTTCCCGCGCGCCCCAGCGCCGAGGGGGAGGTCGAGCTGGTCCATCCGGTCCTGGCCAGCGCCGAGGGTCGGGGTCTGGCCGAGGCCTTCGCCCGCATTCCCGACGCAGGCGCGCGCCGCGCCCTGACGCGGGTCGCCCAGGCCATGGCGGGCGCCTGATCGACGCTCGGCGTCGTGGCGGTCGCATCCGAAGCGGTTTCGCATTAGGGACAGAACCATGAAGGTCATGGTCATCGACACGGCGCTGGGCGCCTGCGTTGCGGGGGTGTTCACGGGCGAGGCGGATGCGGCCCCGCCCTACGCCTTGGGCGTGCGCGCGGAGGTCATGACCAAGGGGCATCAGGAGCGTCTGGGCGGTCTGGCGCGCGATGCGGCGGCCGAGGCGGGGGGCTTCGGCGGGATCGACCGCATCGGGGTGACGGTCGGGCCGGGCTCCTTCACCGGCCTGCGGGTCGGTCTGGCCTTTGCGCTCGGTCTGGGCGCGGCGCTGGATCGCCCGGTGGTCGGCGTCTCTACGCTGGACGCCCTGGCCGCCTCGGTTCCCGCGAAGGGGATGGTCGCCGCCGTGATCGATGCGCGTCGAGGCCAGGTCTATGCGCGCCTGTTCCGCGACGGCGCGCCGCTGAGCGAGGCTGAGGCCCTGCCGCTGGAGACGGCGCGCGACCGCATCCTGGCTGCGGCCGGAGACGCACGGTCGACCCTGATCGGCAGCGGGGCGGCGCTTCTGGCCGAGACCTTCCCTGAGCTGGCGTGCGCGGCATTGCACCCCCTGCCCGCGCCGACGCCAGAGGCGGTGGCGGCGCTGACCCTGGCCGCCGATCCGGCGACGTCGCCGCCGCAGCCGCTCTATCTGCGCGCGCCCGACGCTACGCCGCCCAGCCGCCTGCCGGGCCAGCCGCGCCAGCCCGCCGCGTGAGCGCGCCGCTTTTCCCGACGGCCGATCCTGGGCGTCTCGCTGCGATCCACGCCGAGGCTTTTGCGACGCCGTGGGATGAAGCGGCCCTGACCGAACTGCTGACTTCGCCGGGCGTGTTCGCCGTGGCCGAGGAGGACGGCTTCATCCTGATCCGCGTCGTGGTCGACGAGGCCGAGATCCTGACCCTGGCGGTGCGGCCTTCGGCGCGTCGCGCGGGCCTGGGCGTTCGCCTGGTCGAGGCGGCGGTGGTGCAGGCCGCCGCTCTGGGCGCCGAGCGGATGTTCCTGGAGGTGGCTGAGGGCAACGTCGCCGCCCGCGCCCTCTACGCCCGAAGCGGCTTCGTCGAGATGGGCCGCCGTCGCGGCTATTATTCGCATACGGACGGACGCCGGGAGGACGCGCTGACGCTTGTCCTGAACTTCCCTGAATAGCTTCCATAAGGCGACGGTACAGCCTATCTTCGCCGCCATGGACCGGATCGAAAAACTTTGCGCCGAACGCGGCATGCGCATGACTGAGCAACGTCGGGTGATCGCCCGCGTCCTGTCGAACGCCGAAGACCACCCCGATGTGGAAGAGCTGTATCGCCGCGCCTCGGCGATCGACCCGCACATCTCCATCGCCACCGTCTATCGCACCGTGCGCCTGTTCGAAGAGGCGGGCGTGGTCGAAAAGCACGACTTCGGCGACGGCCGCAGCCGCTATGAAGAGGCGGGCGACGACCACCACGACCATCTGATCGACACCAAGACGGGCGAGGTCATTGAATTCTTCGACGCCGAGATCGAGCGGCTGAAGGCCGAGATCGCGCGCAAGCTGGGCTATGAGCTGGTCGGCCATAAGCTGGAGCTCTACGGCCACGTCATCCCCGGCGCCGAGCCGGTGGAGCGCGAAGGCCTGATCTATAAGCGCCGTCCGCGCGACGAGACCGAAGACTGACCGCCGTCGGCGTTCGCGTCGTCTTGCCGTCGTCGATTTCGGCGATCATAAGCCGTGCATGACTGATACGCTCGACCTTCCCGCCCCGGCGGACGCTGGCGCATCTGACGCGAGCGTCGCGCCCAAGCGCCTGTTCATCAAGACCTACGGCTGTCAGATGAACGTCTATGACTCCGAGCGCATGGCCGATGTGCTGCGGCCGTTGGGCTATGCCCCGACCGAGACGCCGGAAGACGCCGACTTCGTCATCCTGAACACCTGCCACATTCGCGAGAAGGCGGCCGAGAAGGTCTATTCCGAACTCGGCAAGCTGCGGCAGATGAAGGAGGCGCGCGACGGCGGCATGACCATCGCCGTGGCCGGCTGCGTCGCCCAGGCCGAGGGCGAGGAGATCATGAAGCGCCAGCCGGCGGTCGATCTGGTGGTGGGGCCACAGGCCTATCACCAGCTGCCGGAACTGCTGACCCGCACCGCGCGGGCGCGCGGCGAGCGCATCGGCGCAGACTTCGCCCCCAACGAAAAATTCGACGCCCTGCCCGCTGCGCGCGGCACGGACGGGGTGACGGCCTTCCTGACGGTGCAGGAGGGCTGCGACAAGTTCTGCACCTTCTGCGTGGTGCCCTATACGCGCGGTGCCGAGTGGTCGCGCCCGGTCGCGGCGGTGCTGGACGAGGCCCGCGCCCTGGCCGACCGGGGCGTGCGCGAAGTCACCCTGCTGGGCCAGAACGTCAACGCCTATGACGGCGAGGGGCCGGACGGGAAGCCGTTCACCCTGGCGAAGTTGGCCTACGCCCTGGCGGACATCCCCGGCATCGACCGCATCCGCTATACGACCAGCCACCCGAACGACATGTCGGATGATCTGATCGCGGCGCACGGCGAACTGGGCGCCCTGATGCCCTATCTGCACCTGCCGGTGCAGGCGGGCTCGGACCGCATCCTGCGCCTGATGAACCGCAAGCACGGGCGTCAGAAGTATTTCGACCTGATCGACCGCATCCGCGCGGCGCGGCCGGACATGGCGTTGTCGGGCGACTTCATCGTCGGCTTCCCCGGCGAGACGGATCGCGATTTCGAGGACACCATGGATCTGGTGCGGCGGGTGAACTACGCCAGCGCCTTCTCCTTCATGTATTCGCCGCGTCCCGGCACGCCCGCCGCGACCATGGCGGCCCAGGTGCCGGACGCCGTGGCCAAGGAACGTCTGCACGCCCTGCAGGGCCTGCTGACCGAGCAGCAGGTCGCCTTCAATCAGTCGCTGGCTGGGCGCGTCCTGCCGGTGCTGTTCGAGAAGAAGGGCCGCCACGGCGCCCAGGCCATCGGCCGCTCGCCCTATCTGCAATCGGTCCACGTCGAGGACGCGGATCAACTGATCGGCCGGATCGTTCCGGTCGAGATCATCAGCGGCCAGCAGAACAGCCTGTCCGGACGCCTGATCCAGAAGAACTGACGCCTGTTTCGCCACGCGCCGTGTGCGGGACAGGAGCACGCAACAACGTCCCTCAAGCAGCCTCGCACCGCATGCGAGGCGACAGGGACTCTTAAGGAGACCTCATGGCGCGAGAGTCCGAGTTCCTGTCCCTCAGCGATGAGGCGTTGCGCGCCGTCATCGGGCCGCAGAGCCGTCACCTGGCCCTAATCGAGGACGCCTTCAAGGTGCTGGTCGAGACGCCGGGCGGCGGGGTGTCGATCAACGGCTCGACGCGGGATCGCGCCCAGGCGCGCCGGGTGATCGAGGCCCTGTCGAACCGGGCCGAGGCGGGCGCGGAGATCACCGAGGCCGACGTGCGTACCGCCCTGGGCGCCGCCGTGACCCAGCCGCGCGCCGAACCGGCGGGCCGCAGCGGGGGACGCAGCGTGCCCGAAGGCGCCGCCCTGCCCGTCGGCCGTCGCGGCGCCATCGCCCCCAAGACGGCGTCTCAGGCGCGTTATCTGGAGATGCTGGGTCGCTGCGAGCTGACCTTCGGCGTCGGCCCGGCGGGCACGGGCAAGACCTTTCTGGCGGCGGCCTACGGCGCCTCCCTGTTGAAGCGGGGGCAGGTGGACCGGCTGGTCATCACCCGCCCGGCCGTCGAGGCGGGCGAGAAGCTGGGCTTCCTGCCCGGCGATCTGAACGAGAAGGTCGACCCCTATCTGGCGCCGATCTGGGAGTCGCTGAATGACATCCTGGGCGTCGACGACGTGCGCCGTCGCCGCGAGAAGGGCGAGATCGAAGCCGCCCCCATCGCCTTCATGCGCGGCCGCACGCTCAGCCACGCCTTCATCATCGTCGACGAGGCGCAGAACACCTCGCGCATGCAGATGAAGATGGTGCTGACCCGTCTGGGCGAAGGCGCGCGCATGGTGGTGACTGGCGACCCGTCGCAGGTCGACCTGCTGAACCCGCGCGATTCCGGCCTGGCCCACGCCCTGCGCATCCTGAAGGACGTGGAGGGCGTCGGCGTCCAGCAGTTCAAGTCCGAGGACGTGGTGCGCCACGCCATGGTCGAGCGCATCGTGCGCGCCTATGACTCCGATGCGGCGCGCAGCCGCCCCTTCCCCGACCTTGAGGACGACGCCTGATGATCGAGGTCGAGATCGACAGCGACGGCTGGACTGTGGCCCTGCCCGAGGCGGCGGCGGTCGCTGAGCGCGCCGCTCGCGCGGCCCTGGGAACGGTCGAGGGCGATGTGGTGGTGCTGTTGGCCGCCGATGAGGCGGTGCAGGATTTGAACCAGCGTTTCCGCGACAAGGACCGGCCGACGAACGTCCTGTCCTTCCCTGCTGCGGAAAGCGCCTTTCCGCATCTGGGCGATGTGGTGCTGGGCTACGCCTATTGCGCGGCTGAGGCTGAAACGCAGGGCAAGACCCTGTCGGATCATCTGAGCCATCTGGTCGTCCACGGGGTGCTGCACCTGCTGGGCCGCGATCATGAGGACGACGCCGAGGCCGAGGAGATGGAGGCCGAGGAACGCGAGATCCTGGCCGAACTGGGCGTCGCCGATCCCTATGCCGCCGAGAATGGTGCGATCGAGCATGAGGGCGCCGCGTGAGCGGGGCGCTCGCCGCCCGGTTCGCGGGCCTTCTAAACAACCGCTGGGGCCGAATCGCTCTGGCGCTGCTGGCCGGGGCGGGCGCCGCCCTGGTCCATCCGCCGTTCGGTTTCCTGCCGGGGCTGCTGGGCTATCCGCTGCTGTTGCTGCTGGCGGATCGTTCAGGCGGGATGAAGGGCGGTTTCTGGGTCGGCTGGCTGGCGGGTTTCGCCTATTTCTTCATCGGCTGCTGGTGGGTGGCCGAGGCCTTTCTGGTCAATCCGGCTCAGGCCTGGATGGCGCCGTTTGCAGCCAGCCTGCTGCCGGCGGGCATGGGGCTGTTCTGGGGGCTGGCGACCATGGCCTATCGCCGCTTCAGCCCGGCAGGCGTGCGGCGCATCCTGCTGTTCGCGGCCCTGTTCGCCCTGCTGGAGTGGACGCGCGGCCATGTGTTGACGGGCTTTCCGTGGAATCCGGCGGGCGCCGGCTGGGCGGCCGGATCGGCCATGTCGCAGTTCGCCTCGATCGGCGGGGTCTATGGGCTGGGCCTGATCACGGTGGCGGCGGTCAGCGCCTTGGCGCCTCTGGCGGAAGCGGGGCCGCGACGGCCGCGCCTGATCGCGGCGGGGCTGGGCGCGTTGACCTTGATCGGCTTGTTCGTTTTCGGCGCCGTACGCCTGTCATCGGCGCAGGTGGTGCAGACGCCGACCCTGGTGCGCCTGGTCCAGGCCGACATCGCTCAGGACTACAAGTGGAGCCCCGAAGCCTATCACGCCATCCTGGGTCGTTATCTGGAGTTGACCGCCCAGCCCGCCGCCGCCCTGCCCGACGTGGTGATCTGGCCCGAGGGCGCCCTGCCGACCACGGCCAATGATTTGTTCGCCACCAACGACGCCTATGCCGTGGCCGCTGCGTTGCAGACAGGCCAGACGCTGCTGGCGGGCCTGAGCCGGGGCGAGCCGGATCCCACCGCCGAGACCGGCGCCCGTTATTACAACAGCCTGTTCGCCCTGCATGACGAAGGGGCGATGGGCCTGCGCATCGGCCCGATCTACGACAAACACAGGCTGGTGCCGTTCGGCGAATACCTGCCGATGGGCGCGTTGATGAGCAAGATCGGGGTGCGCAGCCTGGTCCACGTCCCCGCCGATTTCACGGCCGGACCGACGCCCGCGCCGATCAGCCTGGTCAACGCCCCGCCGGTGCAGCCGCTGATCTGCTACGAGGCCCTCTATCCCGGCTTTACGCCAGCGACGGCGGCGACGCGCCCGGCGTGGATCGTCAACGTCTCCAACGACGCCTGGTTCGGCAAGACGTCGGGTCCGCGCCAGCATCTGAACCTGGCTTCCTATCGCGCGCTGGAGACCGGTCTGCCGGTGGCGCGGGCGACGCCGACGGGCGTCTCGGCCATGATCGACCCCTGGGGACGGATCGTCGAGGGCAAGCGGCTGGACCCCGGTCAGGCGGGGATCATCGACGTGCGTCTGCCGCAGGCGGCGCCGCCGACGCTCTACGGCCGGTGGGGCGATATGGGGTTCGCCGTCTTGCTGATTATAATGCTGATCGCGGGGCGGGGCCGCGCCGGAATTGGGAGACCGGCGCGTTAACCATATCGTGAGGGGCGACTGCGCCCCTGAGACGCGAAAACGCATGACAGAGGCCGTGGGCGGCGGCATGTCGACAAGAAAAACAGGGAAGAGGGCAGGACATGGTCAGGGGTTCCGGGGCTGATGGTCCCCATCTGGTGGATCGGCATGTGGGACGGCGCGTCTGTGAGAAGCGCATCGCCCTGGGCTATAATCAGACCGATCTGGGCCAGGCGCTGGGGGTCACCTTCCAGCAGGTGCAGAAATACGAGAAGGGCGCCAATCGGATCTCGGCGTCCAAGCTGTGGGACATCGCCCGCTTCTTTCGCGTCGACATCGGCTATTTCTTCGAGGGGCTGACCGGCGCGGCCCAGCCGGGTATGGCCGAGGGCGAGGCGGAGCCCTTCGTGCACGACTTTCCCGCCACTCGTCAGACCATAGAGATCGGCCGCCTGGCGCCGCGCCTGTCGTCGCGCCAGCAGAAGCTGGTGGTCGATCTGATGCGCGAGCTGGTCGAAGACGACGCCGACAACGACGGCTGAAGGCGTCGCGAGCCAGCGGACAAAGAAAAAGGCGCGGAGCGATCCGCGCCTTTTCCTGTCTTGGAGCTCGCTTGAGATCAGGCGGTCAGCGCCGTCTCCGAGGCGACGATGCGGCTGGCGGCGTGGACCACGGCGCCGATGCGCAGAGCGGCCTGGATCTGGACGTTCGGCACGGCGTGTTTGCGCAGCTCGCCCTCGTGGGCGTCCAGGCAGGCGCCGCAGCCGTTGATGGCCGAGACGGCGGTCGACCATAGCTCGAAGTCCAGCTTGTCGACGCCCGGATTGGCGATGACGTTCATCCGCAGCTTGGCCGGCAGCGTCGTGTACTCCTGGTTCTTCATCAGGTGCAGCGAGCGGTAGTAGATGTTGTTCATGCCCATGATGGCGGCGGCGGCCTTGGCGGCGTTCATCGCTTCGGGCGACAGGACCGTCGCGGCCTGGGCCTCGATCAGCTTGACCACGGGGCCGACGCCGATGGCGTGCGCCGAGGCCAGGAAGCTGCCCCACTTCTGCTGGTCGTTCAGCACGGTCTCATTGGCGAGCGAGGACAGGTTCAGCGAGATGTCCTTGCCATAGGCCGGGATCAGGTCGCGCAGGGCGTCGATGGACATTTTCGTGTTCCTTTCAGGAAGCGACGCTTCAAAGAGCGGCTATCGTTCGCGACGCGGTCGCTTACTTCTTGAGCCGTCTTTTGGGGCCGTATTTCGTGATGGGCGCTCAAGTCGCGAGGCTCCGCGAGCCGAGCATAGCGCCCAAATAGAATCATCAGGCATGAAAAAGGCGGCGACAGTCGCCCGCCGCCGCCTCTTTCGAGGGGCGGCCCGGACCCTACTCACGCGGTCCGGGCCTGGTCGTTGCGACCCTTGGGCCAGTACCTACGCGGCCAGGGTGTCGCCGCCGACCGGACGGTTGCAGGCGCACAGCTCGTCGGTCTGAAGAGCATCGACCACGCGAAGCGTGTCTTCCGGCGAACGGCCTACGTTCAGGTTGGTGACGTAGACGTGCTGGATGACGTTGTGCGGGTCGACGACGAAGGTCGCGCGCAGGGCCACGCCTTCTTCTTCGTCCAGCACGCCCAGGGCGCGAGCCAGCTTGCCGCCGTTGTCGGCGAACTGCCAGATCGGCAGCTTGTTCAGGTCGGCGTGGTCACGGCGCCAGGCCAGCTTGGTGAATTCGTTGTCGGTCGAACCGCCCAGAACCACGGTGTCGCGGTCCGCGAAGTCCTTGCCCAGCTTGGCGAAGGCGGCGATTTCGGTCGGGCAGACGAAGGTGAAGTCCTTCGGGTAGAAGAAGATGACCTTCCACTTGCCTTCGAAGCTGTCCTGCGTGACGGCTTCAAACGCCGAGACGCCGTTTTCCTCGTGGCTGTTGAAGCCCGGCTTGACGCCGATAATTTTGAAATCAGGCAGTTTTTGACCGACGCCGAGCATCGCGCTTCTCCTAGATGCAGAAAAATGGACCGCCGGATCGCGGGGAGTGCGAACCGTCGAAGCCATGAGATGGCCCCTGGCGCAGCTTAAGTCAAATCGATCATTTTGCTCGATGGAATAGATTTATATTATGATCGAGGCGGAAGGTGATATAAGGCCGCTCGATTGGTTCAGGCCTGACGATAGATGCGCCCTATGTCAGCTCTGGCCGCATAGCCGTGTGAACCCATGTCCGTCCTGCCTACCCTGCGTCAGCTGCAATATCTGAAGCTCCTGGCCGAGCACGGCTCGTTCAGCCGCGCCGCCGAGGCCGCCCATGTCAGCCAGCCCGCCCTGTCGTCGGGGGTGCAGGAGCTGGAGCGGGTGCTGGGCGCGGCGGTGGTGGAACGCACGCGCGGCGCGGTGATCCTGACGGCCGTGGGCGCCGAAGCGGTGCGCCGGGCCGAAGACGTGCTGGCTCGCGCCGAGGATCTGGTCGAGGCGGCCCAGAATGCGGGCAAGCCGCTGTCGGGCCGGTTTCGTCTGGGCGTCATTCCGACGGTCGCGCCCTTCCTGCTGCCGCGCGCCCTGCCGGGGCTGAAGACCCTTTATCCGGGCCTTCGCCTGTTCCTGCGCGAAGATCTGACGCCGCGTCTGATCGCCGGACTCAAGGCGGGCCATCTGGACGCCGCCGTCATCGCCCTGCCCTATGAGGCCTCCGGCATCGACCACGCCCGCATCGGCGACGACGAGATCATGGCCGCGGCCCCGGTGGATCATCCGCTGGCGGGGGCCGGGCCGATCCCCGACGGCATGTTGAAGGCCGAAGACCTGATCCTGCTTGAGGACGGCCACTGCCTGCGCGACCAGGCGCTGGCGGCGGTCAATATCGAGGCGCCGCGCGGCGAGGACGTCTTCGCCGCAACCTCCCTGCACACCCTGGTGCAGATGGTGTCCTCAGGGCTGGGGGTCAGCTTCCTGCCGCAGATGGCGGTTCAGGCGGGGCTGGCCGACAATCCGGGCGTGGTGATCCGCCCGATCTCGGCGGAGGCCCCGCGTCGCGAGATCGTCGTCGCCTGGCGCGCCGGGTCCAGCCGCGCCGCTGAGGCGCGTCTGCTGGCCGAGGCGCTGAAGCTGGACTGAGCCGCGTCAGCCGAACAGGCGGCTGTCCCACCAGACCGGCGTCTCCAGCCCCGGCTTGATGCGGGCGAAGTCGGGATGAGCGGTGTTGAAGACGAAGTTGCGCTCCATCCGCGCCACGACCGAGGGCGTGATCAGCAGGGCCGAACGAGCTTCCGCATGCCAGGCGCGGCCGAAGGCGCGCGCGGCCGCTCCGCCCGGCTCGGCCCAGCCGGGGACCAGGTCCGGATTGACCACTTCATAGGAGACGCCCGCCGGGATGTGGATCTCCACATGATGCTGGCCCAGCGGCAGTTCGCCGCCGAAATGGACCAGCTTCTCCAGCATGGCGGTGGAATAGTGTTCGGCGGCGTAGATCACCCTCTGGCCCGCCTCGTGCCAGCGGCCGGACGCCCGACGCGAGCCGCCGTCGCTCCAGATGGGATATTCGCCGCGCGGGTCGCCGATGCGGAATCCCTTGAGCGCGTCGTCCAGCCGACGGTGCATACCGGACCTAGACCGCGAAGCCGGCGTCGGCGCGGCGCACCAGATTGATCACCGCCTCGGCTCCCGCCGAGCTGGACTGGGCCATGGCCAGGGGGGTGCGGCCGTTCAGCAGCTGATGCGGGCGGTTCAGGAAGCGGACCACGGCGGCGCTGTCGCCGCGATAGGCGCGGCCCACGGCGTCGACCACGCGGCCAACCTCGTACAGGCGCTCGCTCATCTCGCGCGACAGGGGCTTGCGGCTGGTGCGGGCGCGCCGCAGCGTGGCCTCCGGAATGATCTGGCCGACCACGCGCGGCATGCCGATCACCTGGCCCAGGGCGGCGGCGGCGGCGGGCTTCAAGCCTTGCGACACCCGCTCGGCCAGGGCCACGTCGTCCATCGTCTCATTGTCGTTCAGGCCCAGCAGCTTGCCGATCCGCGCCGCGTCGCTGGCGGGCAGGGTCTCGGGCGAGGCGTAGAGGTCGAGGGCGGTCATGGCGGCGGCTTTCGTCATATGGCGATAATATGGGCGTCAAACGACGATGCGACAAGGGATGAGTGGAATATGTCGGTCGGAGTCCAAGAAAAAAGGCCGGCGGATCGCTCCGCCGGCCTTCATTCTGGTTGCTCTAACGCGCTTTCGCGCTGCTTGAGGCCTCTTACTTCTCGTCGCCGCGCGCCAGGTTGCGCAGGACGTAGGGCATGACGCCGCCGGCCTTGAAGTAGTCCAGCTCCGTCTGGTTATCGATGCGGCAGCGGACCGGGAAGCGGGCCATCTTGCCGTCCGACGGACGGAACAGCTCGACCCACAGGTCCTGGCGGGGCTTCAGCTTGCCGACGTTGGCGTCGGTCAGGCCGCGAATGGTGACGATCTCCTCGCCCGTCAGGCCCAGCTTCTGCCAGCCGTCTTCCTTGAACTGCAGCGGGACGACGCCCATGCCGACCAGGTTCGAGCGGTGGATGCGCTCATAGCTCTCGGCGATGACGGCGCGGACGCCCAGCAGGCGGGTGCCCTTGGCCGCCCAGTCGCGCGACGAGCCGGTGCCGTATTCCTTGCCGGCGAAGACGACCAGCGGACGGCCTTCCGACTGATAGCGCATGGCCGCATCGTAGATCGACATCGTCTCTTCCGAGGGGAAGTGCTTGGTGACGCCGCCCTCGATGTCCGGGGTGATCTTGTTGCGGATGCGGATGTTGGCGAAGGTGCCGCGCATCATGACTTCGTGGTTGCCGCGGCGGGCGCCGTAGCTGTTGAAGTCCAAGGCGTCGACGCCGTGGTTGGTCAGGTACTGACCGGCGGGCGAGGCCTTCTTGATCGAACCGGCCGGCGAGATGTGGTCGGTGGTGATCGAGTCGCCGAAGATGCCCAGCACACGCGCCTCGACGATGTCCGTGACTGGAGCGGGCTCCATGGTCAGGCCCTCGAAGTAGGGCGGGTTCTGGACGTAGGTGGAGGTGTCTTCCCACTCGTAGGTCTGACCGCCGGTGACGGCGATCGCCTGCCAGTGCTCGTCGCCCTTGAAGACGTCGGCGTAGCGCTTGGCGAACATCTTGGGCGTGACCGACTTCTTCTGGATAGCGGCGATCTCTTCCGAGGTCGGCCACACGTCCTTCAGGAAGACGTCATTGCCCTTCTTGTCCTTGCCGATCGGCTCCTTGGTGATGTCGATGCGCATCGAACCGGCCAGGGCGTAGGCGACCACCAGCGGCGGCGAGGCCAGGTAGTTGGCCTGGACGTCCGGGTTCACTCGGCCTTCGAAGTTGCGGTTGCCCGACAGGACCGAGGTGGCGACCAGGGCGTTGTCGTTGATGGCCTTGGACACGGCCGGGTCCAGCGGACCCGAGTTGCCGATGCAGGTGGTGCAGCCGTAACCGACCAGGTTGAAGCCCAGGGCGTCCAGATCCTTCTGCAGACCGGCGTCGGTCAGATAGTCGGTGACGACCTGCGAGCCGGGGGCCAGCGAGGTCTTGACCCAGGGCTTGGGCTTCAGGCCCAGGGCGTTGGCCTTGCGCGCCACCAGACCGGCGGCGATCAGGACCGACGGGTTGGAGGTGTTGGTGCAAGAGGTGATGGCGGCGATCACCACATCGCCGTCGCCGATGTCGAAGCTCTCGCCTTCCACGGCGGCGCGCGGGGCGTCGGCCGGGCGGGCGAAGACGCCGGTCAGGGCTTCTTCGAACGACGGGGCGGCGACGGTCAGTTCAACACGGTCCTGCGGACGCTTCGGACCGGCCAGCGACGGCACGACCGTCGAGATGTCCAGCTCCAGAACGTCGGTGAAGATCGGCTCTTCCGAGGTCTCGTCGATCCACAGGCCTTGCGCCTTGGCGTAGGCTTCGACCAGGGCGACGCGCGCCTTCTCGCGGCCGGTGGCCGTCAGATAGTCGATGGTGGCTTGCGACACCGGGAAGAAGCCGCAGGTGGCGCCGTATTCCGGGGCCATGTTGGCGATGGTGGCCTGGTCCTCGATCGTCATGCCGGCGATGGCGGGACCGAAGAATTCCACGAACTTGCCGACCACGCCCTTCTTGCGCAGCATCTGGGTGACCGTCAGCACCAGGTCGGTGGCCGTCGCGCCTTCCGGCAGCTTGCCGGTCAGCTTGAAGCCGATGACTTCGGGGATCAGCATCGGGATCGGCTGACCCAGCATGGCGGCCTCGGCCTCGATGCCGCCGACGCCCCAGCCCAGGACGGCCAGGCCGTTGATCATGGTGGTGTGGCTGTCGGTGCCGACCACGGTGTCCGGATAGGCGACGGTCTTCTTGCCTTCGTCGGCGGTCCAGACGGTCTGGGCCAGGTTCTCCAGGTTGACCTGGTGGCAGATGCCGGTGCCGGGGGGCACGACGCGGAAGTTGTTGAAGGCCGAGGAGCCCCAGCGCAGGAAGTTGTAGCGCTCGATGTTGCGCTCATACTCACGCTCGACGTTCTGGCCGAAGGCCTGGGCGTTGCCGAAGTGGTCGACCATGACCGAGTGGTCGATGACCAGGTCGACCGGGACCAGCGGGTTGATCTTCTTGGCGTCGGCGCCGAGCTTGTCCATTGCATCGCGCATGGCGGCCAGGTCGACGACGGCCGGAACGCCGGTGAAGTCCTGCATCAGCACGCGGGCCGGACGGAAGGCGATCTCGTGCTCGACGGCGCCCTTGTTCTCGATCCAGGCGGCGACGGCCTTCAGGTCGTCCTCGGTGACGGAGACGCCGTCTTCGTTGCGCAGCAGGTTCTCCAGCAGCACCTTCATCGAGCGCGGCAGGCGGGAAATCCCGGCCAGACCGGCTTCCTCGGCGGCGGGAAGGCTGTAATAGGCGTATTTCTTGCGCCCGACCGCGAGGTCTTGGCGGGTCTTGAGGCTGTCAATCGACGGCATGGAGAGTAGTCCTCTGACAAACGCCGCCCGACAATTCGGTTGCGCCTTCGCGCGCTGGACGTCGGGGCGCACAGGTCCCCGGCGCGCGCGGCGAAAGCCTGCTGCGGCGCTAGCGCATATAGTCCCGCGCGCGAGGGCCGTCCATGTATCCACACCCTCGACGTGGACATTGAGAGAGACTCGCAAATGTTGACCCGTCTCGGGATCGCGGCCTTAAGCCTGTCGCGCGGCGAGCGGCGGCTGTTCAGCGATCTGTCCTTCGCCCTGTCGGCGGGCGAGGCGGCGGCCCTGACCGGGGCCAATGGCGCGGGCAAGACCAGCCTGCTGCGCGCGGTGGCGGGCTTCATCCGGCCCGATGCGGGGGCCGTCGTCTTTCATGGCGCCGAGGGCGCGATGGAGGTTGAGACGGCCCGGCGCGCGGCGCTTCACCTGCTGGGCCATCACGAGGGTCTGAAGCCCCAGCGCACGGCGCGTCAGGAACTGGGCTTTCAGGTCGAATGGCTGGGCGGTTCGGCCGCCGCCATGGACGCGGCCGTCGAACGGCTGAAGCTGGCGCCCCTGATGGATCTGGAGACGCGCAAGCTGTCGGCGGGGCAGAGGCGGCGGCTGTCGCTGGCCCGTCTGGTCGCCGCCCCGCGCGCCCTGTGGCTGCTGGACGAACCGCTGGCCCCGCTGGACGAGGCGTGGCGCGGCGTCGCCGCCGAACTGATGGCTGAACACCTGGCGGGCGGGGGCATGATCCTGGCCGCCGTGCACGACCCCCTGCCCGTTCCGGCCCGCCCTCTTGATCTCGGAGGCGCCCGATGAAGGCCGTGCGCGCCCTGTTCGCGCGCGAGTTGTCGCTGGCCTGGGGCGGCGGCGGGGGGCCGTTGCTGGCCTGCGGCTTCCTGCTGTGCCTGACGGCCATTCTGCCGCTGGCGGCGGGCGGCGATCCGCGCATCCTGGCTCCGGCGGCGTCAGGAGCCAGCTGGATGGCCCTGGCGCTGGCCTCCCTGCTGTCGCTGGAGCGGATGTTCGAGCGCGATCTGGAGGACGGGGCGCTGGATCTGCTGGCGATCGGGCCGCTGCCGTTGGAGGCCCTGGTGGCGATCAAGGCCCTGGCGCAATGGCTGGCGACCGGCTTGCCCCTGGCGCTGGCCGCCCCGGTTGCGGCCCTGGCCCTGGGCCAGCCGCCGGAACTGATCGTGCTGACTGGCGCCTCGGCGGCGCTGGGCGGTCTGGGCTTCGCCTTCACCGGGGCGCTGGGCGCGGCGTTGGCGCTGGGCGCCCGGCGCGGGGGTCTGCTGATCGCGGTGGTGGTGCTGCCGCTGTTCATTCCGCCGGTGGTGTTCGGCGCGGGCGCCCTGACCCGCGCCGCCAATGCTCAGAGCCCGGCCTCGGCGCTGGCCCTGCTGGGCGCCTATGTCCTGTTCGCCCTGGCGATCGCGCCGATCGCCGGCGCGGCGGCGGTTCGGAACGCGCAGGGCTAGCGCGGCTTCAGCGTCACATAGAGCGCCCCGTCGCCGCCGTGGCGCTGGTGGGCGGAGGCGAAGCCGGACACGACGCCGCGCAGATGCGGCCCGGTCAGCCATTCGTGGACCGAGGTGCGGATGACCCCGCCGCCGCGCCTGCCCTGCCCGGTGATGACCAGCACGGAGCGCAGGCCGCGCATCTGGCAACCGATCAGGAAAGCGCGCAGCTGATCCTCGGCCTCGAAGCGGCCGAAACCGTGCAGGTCGATGCGCGCCTCGATCGGATCGCGTTCGCGCGACAGGCGGCGCTGGCGGCGGGGCTCAAGCTCTTCGGGCGCGTGGCGCGGGCGTGGCGCCGCGGCCTTCGGGGGCGGAGGCGTCGCTGAGCGTCCGGCCGAGGCGGGCGTCAGGGCCGTCGCGCGTTTCTTGCCCGCAACGCCGCGCGGGAGCGGCGCGACGAGAGGCGCGGCTTCGTCTCCAAGCGTAGGAATGACGGCGCCGGGCGTCACGCGCGCGGCCTTGCGGCGGACGGGGGGCGTCACCGTGGACGTCACCCGGTTCCAGATGCGCTTGTCGTCGTCGCCGGTCGCGGCTTTCGGCGGTCCCTTGCCCGAAGGGGGGCGGGCCACGCTCAGCCCTCGTCGTCGAAGGCGTCCGGCGGACCGGGCTCATGGGCCAGCAGGTCGCCGGGCTGGCAGTCCAGCTCGCGACACAGGGCGTCCAGGGTGGAGAAACGCACGGCGCGCGCCTTGCCCGTCTTGAGGATGGACAGGTTGGCGACGGTCACGCCGACGCGGTCGGCGAGCTCCGTCAGCGACATGCGGCGCTGGGCGAGGATGCGGTCGAGTTGGACGCGGATGGCCATGGGGTGAGCTTTAGCGTTTCTCGATCAGATCGTCAGTTCGGATTCGCGACGAAGACGGGCGCCTTCGCGGAACACCTCGGCCAGGACGAAGACGACCAGGACGGAAAAGACGGGCGTGAGCAGGTCGCTGACGCCTTGAGGCTCCATGACGCCGGGGGCGAGGCGCGACGCCACCAGCCCCTGCACGATCCACACCCCGCCGGTGACGACGGCCAGGATCAGGCCGACATGGCGCAGGCGGCGCACATTGTCCGGCTGGAAGGGGTCGCCCAGGGTCAGGGTGCGGAAGATCTTGCGCAGATGGCGCAGGATGATGAGGAAACCGCCGAAATAGGCGCTCAGGGCGCCTAGGGCGAACAGCAGCAGCGGACGGGTCAGCGGCATCTCGCGACCGTCCGCACCGTCCGAGACGGTCACGTTCAGATTGTCGATGGGTATGAAGATGGAGGCGACCCACAGAAGCAGCAGCAGGCCGGTGACGAGGATCATCACCACATAGGCCACGTCCAGCGCGATCTTCAGCAGGCTGGCGACGGAGCCGGGACCGATGGTCCTCAGGTTCGGCGTCCGCAGTTGGGCGGCGCGAAGCGGGGTCTGGGCGGCGGTGGCGAGCCGGTTCGGTTTCCGCAAGCGCGTCATCGGGCGTCTCAGGCCGGGGACAGGGGCGCCGTCGCCGCGGCGGGTCCGGCCGACCCGCGCACGGCTCTATTCTTCACGGCGTTCATGGCGATCGTCAAAGCCCCCTCGCTCGCTGGAGCGATCAGAAGCTTTGGATGATCAGGGCGATCGCCGCGACGGGCAGCGAGGCCAGCAGGAAGGCGTTGCCCAGGCTGTGAGCCAGACGGTCCATCAGATTGGTCTTGTGCATGGCTTGCATATCGGTCTCTCCATCAATGCACGTTTTTTGTGCGTATCTGTTGTGCCGCTGGATCATTGTTGCGAGATGTTTCTCTCATTTGAACGGTGCGGCCGTCCGTCCTTGAAAATGAAGATAGGTCGTGCGCAGACGAAAGCCAACTTACATATCGTTTAACGATGTTACCATTTCGCAATGGACCGGACGGGACTAAGGTCGCGCCATGAATCTCAAGCTGATCAAGGGGATGCGGCTCGTCGCCGCCACCCACAATCCGGGCAAGGCGCGCGAGATCGAAGCGCTGCTGGATGGACATTACACGATCGTCACCGCCGGAGAGCTGAATCTGCCCGAGCCGGACGAGACGGAGAGCACCTTCGTCGGCAACGCCATGCTGAAGGCGCGTCACGCGGCCCAGGCCTCGGGCGAGGTCGCCCTGGCTGACGATTCCGGCCTGTCGGTCGCGGCTCTGGACGGGGCGCCGGGCATCTATTCCGCGCGCTGGGCCGGTCCGACCAAGGATTTCGCCCTGGCCATGAAGAAGGTCGAGCAGCGGCTGGAGGAGATCGCATCGACCGATCGCCGCGCCTGGTTCACCTCGGCCCTGGCGGTGGCCTGGCCCGACGGCCCCTGCGTGGTGGTCGAGGGGCGGATCGACGGCGAACTGGTCTTCCCGCCGCGCGGCGACCGGGGCTTCGGCTATGATCCGATCTTTCGGCCGGAAGGCTCGGAACTGACGTTCGGCGAGATGGATCCGGTCGAGAAGGACGCCCTCAGCCACCGCGCGCGCGCCTTCGCCCGCCTCAAGGCGGCGCTGATTGACTGAGACGCCCGCCGCACGAGCCGGGGCCCTGCGCCAAGGCGGCGATAGGGGCGAGCATCCATCTGTCCCTCAAGCAGCCGCCCTCCGCGAGGGCGGCGATAGGGACGAAAAAGACTCCATCGCCCTCTACGTCCACTGGCCCTACTGCGCGCGCATCTGTCCCTATTGCGACTTCAACGTGGTGCGCGACCGAGGGCGGACGCAGGAGCAGGCGGAGCTGGCGCAGGCCATCCTGAACGACCTGGAGGCGCAGGCCGCCCTGGTCGGGCCGCGCGCCCTGGCCTCGATCTTTTTCGGCGGGGGCACGCCGTCCTTGATGCCGCCCGACGCCGTGGCGGCGGTGGTCGAGCGGGCCAGGGCGTTGTTCCCCCCTTCTGGCGATATTGAGATCAGTCTGGAGGCCAATCCCACCGACGCCGAGGCCGGGCGCTACGCCGCCCTGGCCCAGGCCGGAATCAACCGTCTGTCGATGGGGGTGCAGTCGTTCGACGACGCAGCCCTGAAGTTCCTGGGCCGCGACCATTCGGCCGCCGAGGCGCGCCGCGCCATCGCCCTGGCGGGCCGCGCCTTTCCGCGCCTGTCGATCGACCTGATCTACGCCCGGCCGGGTCAGGGCGTCGCCGACTGGACGGCCGAGCTGACCACGGCGCTCGATCTGGGGTTCGAGCACGTCTCGCCCTATCAGCTGACCATCGAGGGGACGACGGCCTTCGGCCGGGCCGTGGCGCGCGGCGCCTGGTCGCCGCCGGACGAGGATCTGGCCGCCGCCCTCTATGAAGCCACGCAGGCGACGCTCGAGGCGGCGGGGTTCGAGGCCTATGAGGTGTCCAACCACGCCCGCGACGTGGCGGCGCGCTCCAGCCACAACCTGCATGTCTGGCGCGGCGGCGACTATCTGGGCCTGGGGCCGGGGGCGCATGGGCGGCTCACCCTGGCCGAAGGGCGGGTCGCCACCGTGGCCGCGCGCCGTATCGGCGACTATGTCGCGGGCGTCGCTGCCGGATCGCCCTGGGCCGAGCGCGAGGTTCTGGAGCCGCAGGACGCCGACGAGGAGCGCGTGCTGCTGGGCCTGCGCACGGTCGAGGGCGTGTCCTTGTCCCTGCTGCAGCGGCTGGGGCTGTCGGCGGTTGAGGGCCGGCTGGCCGATCTGCTGGCGGACAGATTCCTGAGTCTGAAAGACGGCCGCATCGCCGCCACGGCGACCGGCCGCCCCTTGCTGGACGCCGTGCTGAAGAGCCTGCTGGTCTAGACGATCAGACGATCAGACGATCAGACGATCAGACGATCAGACGGCCGCCGCCGCCTCTTCGATCAGGTCGCAGATTTCGGACGGGTGCGACGCCAGGGAGGCGTGGCTGGCGTCCAGGGTGATGACCTTGCGGGCGTTCAACCGCGCCGACATCCGTTGCTGATTGGTCGGGGCGATCATGTGGTCCTGGTTCGAGACCTGATACCAGCTCGGCTTGCTGCGCCAGGCGGGCGCCGTGACCGCGTCGCCGAAGGCGGCGGCCAGGGGCGCCTTCTGCGTCACCGCCATGACCAGGGCTTCGTCCGCCGTCAGATCCTGGCAGAAGCTCTCGTGGAACTTGTCGGCCTTGATCCACAGATAGCCGTCGCTGTCGGGGGCCAGGTTGGGGGCGGCGACCGGGGGATCCTGCTGGGTGATGGCGCCGGGGCTTTCGCCTGCGTCGGGCGCGAAGGCGGCGACGAAGACCAGGGCCGCCACGTTCGGCAGGTCGCCCGCCTCGGACAGCACCGCCCCGCCGTAGGAATGGCCGACCAGGATGACCGGGCCTTCCTGCTGACGCACCATCTTGCGCACGCGCTCGGCGTCGTCGGCAAGCGAGGTCAGAGGCATCTCGACCGCGTGCAGGGAGGTGTAGCCGCGCTTGGCCAGTTCGGTGATGACCTTGCCCCAATGGGCGGCGCCGCCCCAGAAGCCGTGAACGAGGACGATGGAGGCGGACTTCGACATGGGCGGATTCCGTTCTGGACGACAGAAGGGTCGATGCGGATCGCAGTGCGCGAACCGGCGGCGGCGTTCCCTGACTCTGGCGGCTTTCACGACACCGTGACGCCCACTAGGATGGAGCCATGTCCGACGCCTCCCTGTTTCCGCCGACCGCCCCGCCCGCGCGCCCCGTTTCGCCGGGCCTCTATCTGGTGGCGACGCCGATCGGGAATCTGCGCGACATGACGCTGCGGGCGCTGGACGTGCTGACGGCGGCCGATTTGGTGCTGGCGGAGGACACGCGGGTCACGGCCAAGCTGCTGACCGCCTATGGGCTGAAGGTTAGGCTGGAGCGGTGCGATGATCACGCCTCGAACCGCGCCGCGGAGATCGCCGTCGAGCGGCTGAAGGCGGGCGAGGTGGTGGCCCTGGTGTCGGATGCGGGCACGCCTCTGGTGTCAGACCCCGGCTATGTGGTGGCGCGGGCGGCCGTGGCCGAGGGGCTGCCGGTTCATCCCGTGCCCGGTCCGTCCAGCCTGTTGGCCGCCCTGTGCATCGCCGGCCTGCCCGCCGACCGGGTGCTGTTCGCGGGCTTCCTGCCGCCCAAGTCGGCGGCGCGCCGCACGGCGCTGGAGGAGCTGCGGCCCGGCCGTCAGACCCTGGTCTTCTTCGAGAGCGGGCCGCGCCTGCGCGACAGCCTCGCCGACATGGCCGAGGTGCTGGGCGCCCGTCCGGCCGCCGTCGCCCGCGAACTGACCAAGCTCTATGAGGAATGCGTGCGCGGCGATCTGGCTGAACTCGCCGTCGACCCGCGCCTGGACGCGCCCAAGGGGGAGATCGTGGTGGTGGTCGGCCCCGGCGAGGCCGAGGTCGCCAGCGCCGCCGACGCCGACGCCGCCCTAGCCGAGGCCCTGACCCGCCTGCCGCCCGGCGAGGCGGCTGCCGAAGTGTCCAAGGCGTTGAACCTGCCGCGCAAGCCGCTCTACAAGCGCGCGCTGGAGTTGAAGGGGCGGTGAGCCTCGCGCCGCGCCCGCATCCGCCGCCGAAGACGCCCAAGGCGGGCTGGCGCCAGGCGTTAGGCGGACGGTCGCACCGTCAGGGGCACGACGCCGAGTGGATCGCCGCCCTGTGGCTGATGCTCAAGGGCTATCAGGTTCTGGCCTTCCGCCTGAAGGGCCGGGGCGGAGAGATCGACATCCTTGCTCGGCGCGGGCGCGTCCTGGCCGCCGTCGAGGTCAAGCGCCGCGCGACGCTGGAGGCCGCGACCCTGGCCCTGGGGCCGGACCAGCACCAGCGCCTGATCCGCGCGGCCGAGGCGGCGGCGCGCGGGCGACCGGCCCTGTCGGGTCTGGAGTTGAGAATCGACATGGTGGCGCTGGCCCCCGGACGCTTTCCGCGTCATCTTCGCGGCGTGATCTCCACGGGAGCGGACCGGCGTTGACGCGCGAGGAAGCAGAGGCGGTGCTGGCCCAGGCGGGACAGGGGGCTGACGAGGCCTTCCCCCTGCTGGATTGCGCCATCGCCTGCGCCATCCACGACTATCCGTTCCGCGACGCCGACGGCGTGCGGATTCTGGCCGACCATGCGGCCCAGCGGCTGAAGGAGCGGGCCGCCAACGAAAGCCCCGACGACGCCCTGACCGAGGCCCTGGCGGGCGACCTGCGGCTGAACGGCGACCTGCTGAACTACGATCATCCGGCCAACACCGACGTGATCGACGTGGCCGAGCGTCGGCGCGGGCTGTCGGCGGTGCTGGTCATCTTCTATCTGGACGCCGCGCGGCGTGCCGGGCTGACGGCGGCGCCGGTCGATTTTCCCGGCCACGTCCTGCTGCGGGTCGAGACGCCCGAGGGGCCGGTGGCGCTGGACCCGTTCAGCCAGGGGCGGCTGGTCCTGCCGTCGGAGCTGACGCGCCGCGCCCTGCTGGCGGGGCTGACCCCGCATGTGGCCGACCGTCTGGACCTGCTGATGGCGCCAGTCAGCGAACGTCAGGCTCTGATCCGTCTGCAGAATATCCTGTTCACACGCGCCCTTCAGGCTCGCGACTATGAAGGCGCCGAGCGTTCGGCCCTGCGTCGCGCCCTGCTGGATCCCGAGGATCACCGTCCCTGGCTGGACGTGGCCGCCGCCCGCGAGAAGCAGGGCGCGCTGACCGGGGCCATGCAGGCCCTGTCGCGCGCCCGCACCCTGGGCGAGCCGATCGCCGCTTGCGACGCCCGGCTGGACCGGGTGCGGATGCGGTTGAACTGAAGCGCGGCCTTGCGGCGCGCAGCCTCGCGCCTCAAGTAGGCACTGACGGCGCTTCGGCGCTCAAGCAGCGCGCGCCTGCGGGGCGAGCGTTAGCGCCACTAAAACCAGCTCAAGCAGCGAGCGCCCGCGGCGCGAGCGATAGCGCCACAAAGAAGGACACCCCATGCTCAAGGTCGCCATCCAGATGGATCCGCTCGAGGCGGTCAACGTCGAGTCGGACACCACCTTCCTGATGGCCCTGACCGGGCAGGCGCGCGGCCACAAGCTGTGGGTCTATGACTTCCGCACCCTGGCGCTGAAGGACGGCCGCCTGTTCTGCCGCGCCCGTCCGGTGACGGTGCGGCGCGAGCAGGGAAACCACGCCGACTTCGGCCCCGAGCAGCGGCTGGACCTGGCCGAGGACGTCGACGTCATCCTGATGCGTCAGGATCCGCCGTTCGACATGGCCTATGTCACCGCCACCTATCTGCTGGAGCGGGTGCATCCCAAGACCCTGGTGGTCAATGATCCGGCCGAGGTGCGCTCGGCGCCCGAGAAGCTGATCGCCACCCTCTTCCCCGGCCTGCAGCCGCCGACCCTGGTGTCGTCCGACCCCGAGGCTCTGGTGGACTTCCACCGCCGCCACGGCGATGTGGTGCTGAAGCCCCTGCACGGCGCGGCCGGTTCGGGCGTGGTGCGGTTGAAGGCGGACGATCCCAACCTGGAGGCCCTGATCGAGATTCACGCGGCCGGGTCGCGCGATCCTCTGGTGATCCAGAAATTCATCCCGGCCGTCTCGGCGGGCGACAAGCGCATCATCCTGATCGACGGCGAGCCGGTCGGCGCCATCAACCGCATTCCGGCCAAGGATCAGGTGCGCTCCAACCTGCGCGTCGGCGGCACGGCGGCGCCCGTCGAGCTGACGCCGCGCGACCGGGAGATCTGCGCCGCCATTGGTCCCTATCTGAAGGAGCGCGGCCTGATCTTCGTCGGCATCGACGTGATCGGCGACTATCTGACCGAGATCAACGTCACCTCCCCCACCGGCGCCCAGCAGTTGCTGAACTTCGCCGGCGTCGATGCGACCGAGCGCATGTGGGAGGTCATCGAGCAAAGGAAACGCGCGGCCGCCTGACGCCGCGCTGCATGGGAGGGGACTTTATGAGCTTACTGAACAAGGTCGGGGCGTCCGCCGCCCTGGCGCTGGCGATCGCCTGCCCGGCGGCGGCCCAGGAAGCCTCGTCAGACGTCGCGCCGAAACGCCCGTCGCTGGAGGTGCTGGAGCGGATCATCGAGACCCGTACGCCGCAGACCCGGATCGAGACGCCGGACCATGATCGCATCAGCGCCCGGCGCATCGATATCGTCGACGCCGACGGGACCATCCGCATGACCCTGTCGGGCGCGACCCCGCCGCCGATCATCGACGGAATCCAGTATAAGCGCGCCTTCAACGTCGCCGGTCTGATCCTCTACGACGACAAGGGCAGCGAGCGCGGCGGCTTCGGCACGGCCGACGTCGAGGGCGGCATGGCCGTGCTGGCGCTGGATCACCCGGCGATGGACGCCGTCGGCTGGCGCGTGTCGCCCGACGGCTCGGTCAGCTTCGTCTTCAACCAGGGGCCGCCGCTGGTGCGCGAGCCGGGGTTGGGCGGGGCGCTGGTTCCGGGCGTGCAGACGCCGACGCGGATGCGCCTGTCGCTGGCCGCCGACGGGACGCCCGCCGTCGCCCTGTCGGACAGGAACGACAAGCCGCGCCTGCGCCTGACCGTGACCGAGGAAGGCTTCGGCGCCATCCAGTTCCTGAACGCCGAGGGTCAGGTGATCCACATGATCGCGCCGGAAGCCGACCTACCGACGAACTGACCGAACAACGCTCTTGCAGTGTTGATAAGTTCGTGATTTGTTCTCTCGACTGCGGGAGGGAACGGCATGGTCGCGCGGGTGGTGACGGTGGCTTTCGATGGCGTCGATGCGCGCCGGGTCGACGTCGAGGTGCAGCAGGTCGGCTCGCCCGCCGGGGCCTTCGCCATCGTCGGCCTGCCGGACAAGGCGGTGGCCGAGAGCCGCGAACGAGTGCGCGGCGCCTTTGCTGGCATCGGCCTGGCCCTGCCGGCCAAGAAGGTGATCGCCAATCTGGCCCCTGCCGACCTGCCCAAGGAGGGCAGTCATTTCGACTTGCCCATCGCCCTGGCCCTGCTGGCCTCCATGGGGGTGATCGGGCCGGACGCCCTGGACGGCTGGGCGGCGGTTGGCGAACTGGGTCTGGACGGCCAGATTGCGGCGGTGGGCGGAACCCTGCCTGCGGCGATGGCGGTGAACGCCATGGGGCTGGGTCTCATCTGTCCCGAGGCCAACGGGCCGGAGGCGGCCTGGGCGGGCGAGGCGCGGCTGCTGGCTCCTCGCTCCCTGATCGGCCTGATCAACCATTTCCGCGGAACCCAGGTGCTGCGCCCGCCCCAGCCGGGGCCGGTGCTGGAAGGGCGCGCCGTTCCCGACCTGCGCGAGGTCAAGGGACAGGAGGGGGCCAAGCGGGCGCTGGAGATCGCCGCGGCCGGGGGGCACAATCTGCTGTTCGTCGGCCCTCCCGGCTCGGGCAAGTCGATGATGGCGGCGCGCCTGCCGGGCCTGCTGCCGCCGTTGACGCCGATGGAGCGGCTGGAGACGTCGATGGTCTGGTCGGTGGCGGGCCTGATCGAACGCGGAGGGCTGACGCGCGAACGGCCGTTCAGAGCGCCGCATCATTCGGCGTCGATGGCGGCCCTGACGGGCGGCGGGCTGAAGGCCAAGCCGGGCGAGGCCTCCCTGGCGCACAACGGCGTGCTGTTCCTTGATGAACTGCCCGAGTACTCGCCCCAGGCGCTGGACAGCCTGCGCCAGCCGCTGGAGACGGGCGAGATCGTGGTGGCGCGGGCCAACGCCCATGTGCGCTATCCGGCGCGGTTCCAGCTGGTGGCGGCGATGAACCCCTGTCGCTGCGGCGTGGGCGGGCCGGGGCGCGGCGCCTGCGGCAAGGCTCCGCGCTGCCAGAAGGATTACCAGAACCGCATCTCCGGCCCGATGTTCGACCGCATCGACCTGACGGTGGAGACGCCGGCGGTGACGGCCGCCGACATGATCCTGCCCGCTCCGGCCGAAGGTACGGCCGAGGCCGCCGCCCGCGTCGCCGCCGCCATGCAGATGCAGGAGGCCCGCATGGTCGAGGCGGGACTGACGGGAATGCAGGCGCTCAACGCCAGGGCCTCGGGCGAGGCGCTGGAACGGTTCGCCGCCCCGGATCAGGCGGGGCGCGCGCTGTTGATGAAGGCGGGCGAGGCCGGCGGGCTGACCGCGCGCGGCTGGACCCGCACGCTGCGCCTGGCGCGCACCATCGCCGATCTGGACGGCGCGGACGGCGTGCTGCGCCGCCATCTGGCCGAGGCGCTGATGTATCGACGCAGCACGGTCGGCGCCCATGAGGACTTCGACCGCCAGGCCAGTCGCCGCGCGTTGTTTTCCGTGCAGGAAGGCGGGGCGGGACAAACGCCGTTCGTCTGGAATTAACCCCTCGGCCCTAGCGTGGCCTTATGGGACAGACCCGTCGCAAGCCGTCGCCGCAGAGCGACCTTTTTCCTGCCGCGCCCGAAGCGGGGCAGGCTGCGACGTCGACGCCTGAAGACGGCGCCTCGCCCGAGCACCAGTTCCTGCGGCTGATGAGCCATGAGATGCGCACGCCCCTGAACGGGGTGATCGGCATGCTGGGGCTGTTGTCGCGCACCCGTCTGGACGGCGCCCAGCGCGCCTATGCGGAGGCCGCGCAGAAGTCGGCCGAGCATCTGTTGGGCCTGGTCAACGACCTGCTGGACTACGCCCGGCTGGAGGCTGAGGCGCTGGAGTTCGATCCGGCGCCGGTCGAGCTGGAGGGTCTGGTGCGCGGCGTGGCCGAATTGCTGAGCCCGCGCGCGCACGACAAGGGGCTGGAGATCGTCTGGTCGGTGGCCGCCGACGCCCCGGACGTCGTCGCCGACGAGGGCCGCCTGCGGCAGATCCTGTTCAACCTGGCGGGAAACGCCGTGAAGTTCACCGACCGGGGCGGGGTGCGCCTGACGGTTGAAGCGGTCGGCGAACGCATGGAAGGGGCGCCTGTGCGCCTGGCCTTCATCGTCGACGACACCGGCCCCGGCGTGCCCGAAGCGGCGCGAGGCCGCATCTTTGAAGAATTCGGCCACGCCGACGTCTCGGACGCCGCCCGATTCGACGGGGCGGGCCTGGGTCTGGCGGTGGTGCGGCGGCTGGCCCGCGCCATGGACGGCGACGCCGTGGTCGAGGACCGGCCGGACGGTCCCGGCGCTCGGTTTCGCTTTGAAGCCGAGTTTCCCGTCGCGGCCGACGCCGAGGCGCGCACGCGCCTGCTGGACGGGCTGGTCGTGGCGGTCCGTTCGCCGAACCCCTTCGTGCGCCGGGCGGCGGCCGATCAGATCGAGGCCTCGGGCGGCCGGGTGGCGCGCCAGGCCGGGGTGACCCTGATCGACCATGCGGGCGCTGAAGGTGGAGCCCTGGCTGTTCGACCGGGCCAGGGTCAGGCCATCATCCTGCTGCGCCCATCCGAGCGCGACCTGATCAGCCGCTATCGGGCGGCGGGCTTCTGCGGCTATCTGATCAAGCCCTTGCGTCGCGAGTCTCTGGCTGAGCGCGTCAGGGCGGCCGCCGCGCCGCGCCGGGGTCTGCCCACGCCGCCGGTCCGATCTGGCGACGACGATCGCGTGGCCCATGTGGCCTTCAAGGGCGTGCGGGTGCTGCTGGTCGAGGACAATCCGGTCGGCGCTCTTTTGGCCAAGACCCTGCTGCGGCGCGAGGGCTGCGTGGTTCAGACCGCCGCTGACGGCCAGGAGGCGCTGGACGCCCTGAAGGCGGCGCGCTTTGATCTGGTCTTCATGGACATGCGGATGCCGCGCCTGGACGGACCGAGCGCCGCGCGGGCGCTGCGGGCGCGCGGGGACCAGACGCCGATCATCGCCCTGACCGCCAACGCCTTCGCCGAGGATCGCGTCGCCTGTCTCGAGGCGGGAATGGACGATCATCTGGCCAAGCCGTTGGAGGCGGACGCCCTGCGCGTCGTCCTGGCCCGCTGGACGAACGCCGCCAACCGCGCCAAGGTCGCCGTTTCCTGATCTGCCAGTAGTCCGTCGTCCGTATCGCCCGGCGGCGCCCCGCCGGAGCCACGCATGACCGATTCCAAGACGCCCGCTTCCGAGGTCGCGGCGCTGCAGCCGTCGCCCAAAGGGCTGGGCGTGCTCAAGGCGGCGTTCCGCGAGCGGCGCACCCTGGCCATGTTGCTGCTCGGCTTCTCGGCCGGTCTGCCCTTCGCCATGCTGTTCGGCACCCTGAACGCCTGGCTGTCCGACGCGGGCGTATCGGTGGCGACGATCGGCGTCCTGTCGTGGGTCGGGCTGTTCGGGGCCTTCAAATTCCTGTGGTCGCCCGCGGTCGGACTGACGCCGCCGGTGATCGGCCGGATGGGCCGACGTCGGTCGTGGCTGATCCTGTGCCAGATCGTGCTGGCGGGCGCGCTTTTGACCATCTCCCTGTCGCATCCGGGAACGGGGGCCATCGTGGTGCTGGCGGGCGCCGCGGCCCTGGGCGCCTTCGCCTCGGCGACCCAGGATATCGTCATCGACACCTGGCGGATCGAGGTGGCGGACGAGCGGACGCCGGTGGACCTGCTGTCGACGGTCTATCAGCTGGGCTTCCGCACGGCGGCCCTGGTCGGCGGTGCGGGCGCCCTGGTTCTGGCGGATCAACTGGGTTGGTCGACGACCTTCGTCATCGGCGCGGGACTGATGGGTCTGGGCGTTCTGGGCACGCTGATCGCACCCGAGCCCAAGGCGGCGCCGCGCGCCGCCATCGCGCGCGAACGCATCGGCTCGCCGCGTCTGCGGATGACCGCCCTGGTCGTCACCCTGGCCGCCTGGGCCTGGGCGGCCTTCATGCTGGTGCGCTTCATGGTCACGGCTCTGACCGTCAAGCCTGCGCCCAGCGCCGGAGAGTTCACCGCCGTCTGGGGGCCGTGGATCGTCGGCATGGCGGTGATCCTGCCCGCCGTGCTGGCCGGGATCATCGTCTGGCGCGGGGGCAAGGCGGGGGCGGCGTCCGAGGCCGATCAGGGGCCGGCGCTCGCCAACACCCTGTATGACGCCATCCTGGCGCCGCTGGTCGAGTTGATGGGACGCCTGGGCTGGGGCGCGGTGATCGTGCTGGGGCTGATCCTGACCTACCGCATCACGGACGGCGTCTGGGGCCCGTTCGCCTTCCCCTTCTACATGGGGGACACGGGCGGGGCGCTGGGCCACACCAAGACCGAGATCGCCCTGGCGTCCAAGACCTTCGGCGTGGTCATGACCATCGTCGGCATCGCCCTGGGCGGATGGGCGCTGCTGGTCATCGGCCGGATGGCCAGCCTTCTGCTGGGCGCAGCCCTGTCGGCGGCGACCAATCTGCTGATGATGGACCTGGCTCTGGGCGCGCCGGTGATCGGCGGCTTCATGAGCGCGACCGGCCTCTATAAACTGTTCAGCGCCTTCGGCGTGGGCGAGCCCCTGGCGCGGCTGATGTTGGCCATCGCGGGCGAGAACATCGCCGGCGGCTTCGCGGGCGCGGCTTTCGTCGCCTATCTGTCGGCCCTGTCGAACAAGATGTTCGGGGCGGTGCAGTTCGCCGTCTTCACCTCCTTGGCCCTGCTGATCGGCACCCTGGGGCGCGGGGCCCTGGGCGAGCTGATAGAACGCCAGGGTTATGCCGCCATGTTCGTCATCGCCGCGTGGCTGGGCGTGGTGGCGGTGGTCTTCTGTGCGATGGAATGGGGCCGCCAGACGATGGAGCGCCGCCGCCTCAACCTCGACGCCTAGGGGGGCGGAAATGCAAAGAGGCGGCCCGAAGGCCGCCTCTCGACGTCGTCGCGACGGAACGGAGGATCAGTCCTCGACTTCCACGCCCTCGGCGTAGGCGGCGAAGGTGGCGGCGGTGATGATCTCGCCGACCGAGGCGCCCAGGGGCACGATCTGCACCGACTTCTCCAGGCCGACCAGCAGGGGGCCGATCACCGTGGCGCCGCCCAGAGACTGGACCAGGCGGGTCGAGATGGCCGCCGAATGGATGGCCGGCATGACCAGGACGTTGGCGTCGCCGGTCAGGCGCATGAAGGGATAGTTGGCGCGGGCTTCGGAATTCAGCGCCAGAGCCGGCGGCATCTCGCCCTCGTACTCGAAGTCGACGTCCATCGAGTCCAGGATGCGGATGGCCTCGCGCACCTTCTCGCCGCGATCGCCGGGCGGGTCGCCGAAGGTCGAGTAGCTGAGGAAGGCCACGCGCGCTTTGCGGCCGAGCTTCTTGACCGTGGCGGCGGCCTTGACCGCGATCTCAGCCAATTCGGCGGCGTTGGGCAGTTCGTGGATCGAGGTGTCGGCCACGAATAGGGTGCGGCCCTTGGCCAGCAGGATCGACAGGCCGATCATCCGGTCCGTGACGTCCAGGACGCGGCGGACCTCCTTCAGGGCCATGTTGAAGTTGCGGGTCACGCCGGTGACCATGCAGTCCGCCTCGCCGCGCGCGACCATTGCGGCGGCGAAGTAGTTGCGGTCCTGGTTGATCATGCGCTGGACGTCGCGGCGCAGATAGCCGCGACGCTGCAGGCGGGCGTATAGCCAGTCGACGTATTCGGCGTTTCGATCCGATACGCGGGCGTTCATGATCTGAATGCCCAATTCGTCGAAGTTCAGACCGGCTTCGGCGGCGTTGTGGCGGATCAACTCCTCGCGACCGACCAGGATCGGCGTGCCCAGATCCGCCTGCTTGAAGGCCCATGCGGCGCGGATGACGACCTGTTCCTCGCCCTCGGCGAAGACGACGCGCTGCTTCGGACCCGAGCGCACGCTGGCCTGGATCTTCTGCATCAGGGCGGCGGACGGATCGACCCGCTGGCGCAGGGCGATGCGATAGGCCTCCATGTCCTTGATCGGCTTGCGCGCCACGCCGGTGTCCATCGCCGTCTGGGCGATGAAGGGCGGGATGTACCAGATCAGGCGCGGGTCGAACGGGGTGGGGATGATGTACTCAGGGCCGAACTTCAACTTGCGGCCGCGATAGGCGGCGGCGACCTCGTCCGGCACGTCTTCGCGGGCCAGCGCCGCCAGGGCGTGGGCGCAGGCGATCTTCATCTCGTGGTTGATCTGACGCGCGCGCACGTCCAGCGCGCCGCGGAACAGATAGGGGAAGGCCAGGACGTTGTTGACCTGGTTCACATAGTCCGAGCGGCCGGTGGCGATGATGGCGTCCGAGCGCACCGACTTGACGTCTTCCGGCGTGATCTCGGGGTCCGGGTTGGCCATGGCGAAGATGATCGGATTGGGCGCCATGGAGGCGACCATCTCCTTGGAGATCGCGCCCTTGGCCGACAGGCCCAGCACCACGTCGGCGCCGACCATGGCCTCGGCCAGGGTGCGCAGCGGCGTGTCGGTGGCGTGCGCCGCCTGCCATTGCGAGACGTTGTCGCGGCCCTTGTAGATCACGCCCTGACGGTCGCAGATGACGGTGTTCTCGGCCTTGACGCCGGCGGCCTTCATCAGGGCGATGGACGACAGGCCAGCCGCGCCGGCGCCCGACAGGACGACCTTGAGGTCTTCCAGCTTCTTGCCGACGATATGGGCCGCGTTGATCAGGCCGGCGGTCGAGATGATGGCCGTGCCATGCTGGTCGTCGTGGAAGACGGGGATGTCCAGCAGATCCTGCAGCTGGGCTTCGATCTCGAAGCATTCGGGGGACTTGATGTCCTCCAGGTTGATGCCGCCCCAGGTGTCGCCGATGTTCTTGACCACGGTGACGAACTCGTCCGGATCGGTGGTCTTCACCTCGACGTCGAAGCTGTCGACGTCGGCGAAGCGCTTGAACAGCACCGACTTGCCTTCCATCACCGGCTTGGACGCCATGTGGCCCAGGTTGCCCAGGCCCAGGATGGCGGTGCCGTTCGAGATGACGGCGACCATGTTTCCCTTGGCGGTGTAGTCGTAGGCCTTGTCCGCATCGGCGGCGATGGCCAGGACCGGCACGGCCACGCCCGGCGAATAGGCCAGCGACAGGTCGCGCTGGGTCGCCATCGGCTTGGTCGGGGCCATGGAGATCTTGCCCGGCGTCGGATCGCTGTGGAACTCCAGAGCGTCGTCGTCGGAGAAGGTCTGTTTATCGGTCAATTCGGGCATTTCGATCTCGGGAAGGGGCAGGCGCATTTCGTTCCTAGATCGTGGGATGGGCGGGGACAACCGCTGACGCTGGGTCAAGGCCGATTGCGTGGTTTCTCCGTCACGCGGCAGGCAGGAAGCCGGTCCCTTCGACCTCGACCGGGCCGGTCATGAAAACGTGGCCGGACGCCTCGTCCCAGTCGATGGTCAGTTCGCCGCCGTCGACCGTCACGGCGGCCTTTCGGCCGGTCAGGCCGCGCCGCGCCGAGGCGACCAGGGCCGCGCAGGCGCCGGTGCCGCAGGCCAGGGTCAGGCCCGCTCCGCGCTCCCACACCCGCAACCGAATGTGATCGCGGGCCAGCACGTCAGCGAAGCCGACGTTGACCCCTTCGGGGAACAGGGGGTGGTGCTCGACCAGGGAGCCGGAGCCGCGCACGAAGGCGTCGTCCAGCCGGTCGGTGAAGAAGACGACGTGGGGATTGCCCATCGACACCGCGCCCGGCGTGTGCAGCACGGGGGCGTCGATCGGCCCGACCTGAAGCTCGATGCCGCGCGTGTCCATGTCTTCCGACAGCGGCACCTGGGACCAGTCGAGGCGCGGCGCGCCCATGTCCACGGTGACTTGATGGGTCGCGGCCGTCGATCCTTCGGGGTCTCCAGAGCCGACGCGGCTCGCCGCCCGGCGCGCCGTGGTCGGTCCGCCCAGAGTGTCGATGACCACCTCTTCCTTGTCGGTCGCCTCCAGCAGCAGCCAGCCGACGCAGCGCAGGGCGTTGCCGCAGGTCTCGACCATGGAGCCGTCGGCGTTCCAGACCCGCATGAAGGCGTCGGCCGTCTCGGACGGCTCGACGCCGATCAACTGGTCGAAACCGCCCAGACCCGCCGCCGGATCGGCCAGGGCGCGCACCTGATCCTCGGTCGGGTGGAAGGGTTCTTCGAAGGCCTGGACGACGATGAAGGCGTTTCCGGCGCCGTTCATGCGGATGTAGGGTCGGGCGGGCTGGCTCATGATCGCCTTCATATAGGATTTTTCGCCGGTTCATGTATCGGTGGCGGCGATGACGTCTGACCAGAGCCAAACCGCCAAATCCGACGGGCTGCGGCTGAGGGCGCGCCTGCGCTACCTCTATCACGGCTCCCAGCCGGCGGCGGTGAAGTTCCGCCTGATGGTCATCGTCATCGACCTGGCCATCATCGGCTTCTTCCTGGCCACGCCGATCCTGAAGGAGGCGGGCTGGGCCTTCTATGTCTTGGACTATCTGATCGCCGCCGTTCTTGGGCTGGACCTGGCGGCGCGGGCCTATGCCTATTCCGACATCCGGTCGTGGTTGAAGCGGCCGATCGTCTGGGTCGATCTGTTCGTTCTGGCGACGCTGTTGTTCCCGGCCTGGCTGGCCAATCTGGGCTTCCTGCGGCTGCTGCGGTTCTGGAGCCTGCTGAACAGCGACCTGTTCTGGCGCACCATCGGCCGCCGCTTCGACGACACGCGGGTCGAGGAGGTCACACGGGCCCTGACCGCCCTGGTCACTTTCGTCTTCGTCGTGACCGGCTTCGTCTACGCCTATTTCAGGGGCAAGGCCGAGCACATCAACGGCTATCTGGACGCCCTCTATTTCACCGTCGCCACCCTGACGACGACAGGCTTTGGGGACATCACCCTGCCGGGCAACTGGGGGCGGGTCATCTCCATCGTCGTCATGCTGGTGGGCATCACCCTGTTCATCCGCCTGGCCCAGACCCTGATCCGGCCGCACAAGGTCAAGTTCCCCTGCCCCACCTGCGGGCTTCAGAAGCACGATCCCGACGCCGTTCACTGCAAGGCCTGCGGCCAGATCCTGTGCATCCCCGACGACGGCGACTGAGGCGCGCCCTGCGGCGAAAGATTACAAGCCTGTAAGATTACAGACGCTTGCCCCCCGCCCTCGCTCTCGCCAAGGTGCCGCGCGATAACATTCGTCCGTTGGGGGACACATAATGACCATCCGCTCGCTGGCGTCCGTCGCCGCCCTTCTTCTCGCCGCCGGAGCCGCACCCGTCGCCATGGCCCAAGCCACCGTTTCCGCAAGCGCCGCCTCGACGGCTCCGGGCTTCGCCGCCAGCGACGCGACCGACCCCTACATCTGGCTGGAGGAGGTCGAGGGCGACCGCGCCATGGAGTGGGTCAAGGCGCACAACGAGACCTCTCTGGGCGTGCTGCAGGGCGATCCGCGCTATGAGGGCCTGCACCAGCAGGCGCTGGACCTGGTGCAGTCGCGCGACCGCATCCCCTCGCCCGGCTTCACCCACGACGGCCACGTCGACAACTTTTGGCAGGACGCCGAGCATGTGCGCGGCATCTGGCGCCGCACGACGCTGGATTCCTACCGCACCGACGCGCCGCAGTGGGAGACCATCTTGGATATCGACGCCCTGTCGGCGGCCGAGGGCGCCAACTGGGTCTACAAGGGCGCGTCCTGCCTGCCGCCGGACGAGCGTTACTGCCTGATCTCCCTGTCGAACGGCGGCAAGGACGCGGTGACGGTCCGCGAGTTCGACAGCGTCACGAAAACCTTTGTGGAGGGCGGCGTCAGCCTGCCGGAATCCAAGGGCGGCGCCAGCTGGATCGACAGGGACACCCTGCTGATCTCGCGCGACTTCGGCGAGGGTTCGCTGACGGACTCCGGCTATCCGCGCACGGTGCGTCTGATGAAGCGCGGCCAGAGCGTCGATCAGGCGGTCGAGGTCTTCGCCGGTCAGCAGACCGACGTCTCGGTTTCGGGCTACACCCTGCGCGACGCCGACGGCGTGGTGCAGGCGGTGCTGCTGAACCGGGGGATCAACTTCTATGAGAGCGAGACCTGGCGTCTGAACGCCGACGGCTCGACGACCAAGCTGGAGCTGCCGCTCAAGTCCAACATCAACGCCCTGGTCGCCGGCCAGCTGGTGGTGACGACGGACCAGGACTGGACCGCGCCGTCGGGCCAGGACTTCAAGACCGGCGACGTGATCGCCTGGAACCTGCAGGCCTGGCTGGCCGATCCCAAGACCCCGGCGCAACTGGTGATCCGTCCCGGCGAGCGCGAGGCGATCGAGGGGATCAACGCCACCCGCAACAAGCTGGTCGTCGCCCTGTACGAGAACGTGCGCGGCTCGGTCTACGTCTATGACCCGGCCGACTGGAGCCGCACGCGCCTGGACCTGCCGCAGAACGTCTCGGTCGGCGTCGGCTCGGCGTCGGAGCGCGACGACAAGATCTTCGTCAGCGTCACCGGCTATCTGAACCCGTCCAGCCTTTATCTGGCCGATGCGGCGACCGGCGCGGTCGCCCTGACCAAGGCCCTGCCGGACAAGTTCGACGCCAGCGGCATGCGCGTCGATCAGTTCGAGGCGCGCAGCGCTGATGGGACGATGATCCCCTATTTTGTCGTCCACAAGGACGCCATGGCGTTGGACGGCTCGAACCCGACGCTGCTGTACGGCTACGGCGGTTTCCAGTCGTCGCTGCTGCCCGGCTATTCGCCGACGGTCGGCAAGCTGTGGCTGGAGCGCGGCGGCGTCTATGTCATCGCCAACACCCGCGGCGGCGGCGAGTTCGGCCCGAAGTGGCACCAGGCGGCCCAGCAGGAAAACCGCCAGCGCGCGCACGAGGACTTCCAGGCCGTGGCCCAGGATCTGATCACGCGCGGCGTCACCTCTCAGCCGCACCTCGGGATCATGGGCGGCTCGCAGGGCGGCCTCTTCATGGGCGCCATGCTGACCCAGCGCCCGGACCTGATCAACGCGGCGGTCATCCAGGTGCCCCTGTTCGACATGCTGCGCTTCCACAAGCTGCTGGCCGGTGCCTCGTGGATCGGCGAATACGGCAACCCGGACATCGCCGAACAGCGGGCCTGGATCGAGCAGTATTCGCCCTATCAGAAGCTGGCGGCGGGCCAGCCCTATCCGGAAGTCTTCATCCACACCTCGACCAAGGACGACCGCGTCCACCCCGGCCACGCCCGCAAGGCGGCGGCGCGGATGGAGGAGTTGGGCTATCCGGTGCTCTTCTATGAAAACGTCGACGGCGGCCACGCGGCCGGCGCCAACCTGCGCGAGACGGCCCGCCGCATCGCGCTGGAGTACACCTATCTGACCCGCCGGCTGATGGATCAGCCGGCCCAGCGATAAACGACGGAGCCCGAGATCATGATGAAGTCCCTGTTGCTGTCCGTCGCCCTGCCCGCCCTGATGCTGGCCGCCGCACCCGCTCTAGCTGAGAGCGTCGCGCCCGATCCCGCCGCCGCGTCCGCGACCAATCCGCCGCCGCACTTCCCGCGCGACCTGTCGCCCGAGGGGGTCAAGGCCGCCGACGACCATCTGGCGCTGGAAGAGGTGGACGGCGCCGAGGCCCGCGCCTTCGTCGCCGCCTCGAACGAAAAGGCCCTGGCGGCCCTGACCGGCGACCGCCGCTATGAGCCGTTCTGTCAGCAGGCCGAGGCCATCCTGACCGCGACCGACCGCATACCCGGCGTCAGCTTCCTGGGCGAAGGCCTGGGGAATTTCTGGCAGGATGCGGCCAATCCCAAGGGCGTCTGGCGCCGCACGACGCTGGCGAGCTATCGCACGGCCCAGCCGCAGTGGGAGACGCTGCTGGACATCGACGCCCTGGCCAAGGCCGAGGGCAAGGACTGGGTGTTCAAGGGCGCCAACTGCCTGGCGCCGGACGAGACTCGCTGCCTGATCAACCTGTCGGACGGCGGCAAGGACGCCGTGACGGTGCGCGAATTCGACCTGACGACCAAGCGGTTCGTGGACGGCGGCTTCGTCATCCCCGAGGGCAAGCACCGCATCAGCTGGCTGGACCGCGACACCCTGCTGATCGCCACCGACTTCGGTCCCGGCAGCCTGACGGAGTCGGGCTATCCCTTCATCGTCAAATCTCTGACGCGCGGCCATCCGCTGGCCCACGCGACCGAGGTCTATCGCGGCCAGCAGGGCGACGGCGGCTACGGCGTCTCTCCCATGGTGTTCCGCGACAAAGCGGGCGCGGTCGAGGCCGTGCTGTTCAGCCGCCCGCTGGACACCTTCCGGTCGGAAATCTGGGCTTTGGGCTCCGACGGCAAGCCCTACAGGCTCAACCTGCCAGAGCGCGTGGCGGTTCAGGGCGTGCTGGGCGACAAGCTGATCTTCTCGCCCGAGCAGGCGTGGAGCTTCGACGGTCAGGATTATGCCGCCGGGTCTCTGGTCGCCATGCCGATGGGCGTGCTGGGCGACGTGCGCCAGAGCATCCGCATCGACGCGAAGACGGCGACCATCTTCGCCCCGGGCGCGCGTCAGTCCCTGCAGAACGTCAGCGTATTCGAGGACAGCATCGTCGCCGTCATCGCCGACAATGTCGTAGGCACGCTGAAGCGTTTCGTTCCGACGGCTGACGGCTGGACCGCGACTGACATCGCAGTGCCCGCCAACAGCGCCGTGGGCCTGGGCGACAGCTCCAAGGCCAAGGGCCAGGTCTTCGTCTCGACCCAGGGCTTCCTGACGCCGCCGACCCTCAGCCTGGCCGATGTCGCCACCGGCGCCCTGAGCGAACTGAAATCGGCGCCGGCCAAGTTCGACGCCTCGACCCATGTGGTCGAGCAGTTCGAGGCGACCTCGACCGACGGGACGAAGATCCCCTACTTCGTCACCCGGCCCAAGAATCTGGCGATGGACGGGACCGGCCCGACCATCCTGTTCGGCTACGGCGGCTTCCAGGCCAGCTTCCCGCCCGCCTACAAGCCCGAGATGGGCAAGCTGTGGCTCGAGAACGGCGGCGTCTTCGTCCAGGCCAACATCCGCGGCGGCGGCGAGTTCGGGCCCGGCTGGCACCAGGCGGCCCTGCGCGAGAACCGCCAGCGCGCCTTCGACGACTTCGCCGCCGTGGCCCGCGATCTGGAGCAGCGGCGCATCACCAGCCCGCGTCATCTGGGCATCTATGGCCGCTCGAACGGCGGGGTGCTGACCTCGGTGTCCATCACCCAGCATCCGGAGCTGTTCAATGCGGCGGTCATCGAAAGCCCGCTGATCGACATGCTGCGCTATCAGGAGCTGCCGGCGGGCGCCTCGTGGATGGGCGAATACGGCGATCCGCGCATTCCGGGCGACGCCGAATTCATCGCCCGCTATTCGGCTTATCAGCAGTTGCGGCCCGAGGTGAAGTATCCGCGCGTCTACATCACCACCAACACGCGCGATGACCGGGTGCACCCCGGCCACGCCCGCAAGTTCGCGGCGCGTCTGGGCGACCAGGGCCACGACCACATCTATTTCGAGGACACGGCGGGCGGCCACTCCAACGACGCCGATCCGGTCGCCAACGCCCGCCGCTGGGCGCGGCATTACGTTTATCTCAGCCAGCAACTGATGGACTGATTGTACCCTCGTCGCGCCCGACGCGCCGCTCACGCATTTATGAGCGGCGTTATCGGGCCGAAGGGATAGGATCGCCGTCATGATGGCACGGGGCCTGTTCAGGTACGGGATGACGGCGGCGGTCGCGGGCGTGGGCCTGCTGGCCGTCGCCGCCGCGCCGTCGCGCGAGCGCGACGCCCCGGTCCAGCCGGTGGTGGTCGAGCTGTTCACCGCCCAGGGCTGCTCGGGCTGTCCCGACGCCAACCGCACGGTCGAGACGGTGGCCCAGGATCCAGGCGTGATCGTCCTGACCTACGGCGTCGACTACTGGGACTATCTTGGCTGGTCCGACACCTTCGCCCGGCCCGAGTTCGCCGAGCGCCAGCGCGCCTATCGTCAGGCCTTGAAGTTGCGGAACGTCTCGACGCCGCAGGTGGTGATCGACGGACGTCGTCATGTCTCGGGCGCGCGCTCGCCGGAGCTGAAGGCGGCGGTCGAGGCCGAGGCGCAGGGCCGGGGCTGGCCGCCCGAGATCGAGTTCCGCGAAACCGGCGACCGGGTCGGCATCGGTTCGGGCCGCCCGCCGCGCGGCGGGGCTGAAGTCGTCGCCGTCGTCTATCGGCCGGGCCAGCAGACGGTCGAGGTCAAGGGCGGCGACAACCGCGGCCGGGCCGTGACCCACGTCAATGTGGTGCGCGAGGTGCGCCGTCTGGGCGACTGGAACGGCCGGCCCGTGCTGTTTCCCTTGCCTCAGGACGCAGGGGTCGATGAAGGGGTGGTGGTGCTGTTGCAGGCCAAGGACGATCGTCGCATCCTGTCGTCCGCTGCGCGTCCGGAAACGGGGCGCGATTGAACCGCTGACGGAAAAGGTCTAAAGGCCCGCCGCTCTTGATGGGCGCGCGCCTCCTCGCGCGACCCGGAGAACATTGCATGGTCGGGGATACGCCCCGCGGCGACGCCGCGCCAACCGCCAACGCCTCCTCTTCTGCGAACGCCCAGACTCCGCCTTCCGGCGGGGCGCATGGCCATGGCGGAGGCAAGGCCAGTCACCGCGCCCTGATCCTGGGCGCCATCGGCGTGGTGTTCGGCGACATCGGCACCAGCCCGATCTACGCCCTGCGCGAGGCGACGGCGCACGCCCAGAAGGGCGTAGGCGGCGATCTGGCGATCATCGGCGTGGTGTCGCTGGCCTTCTGGGCGCTGATGGTCGTCGTGACGTTCAAATACGTCATGTTCCTGATGCGGGCCGACAACAAGGGCGAGGGTGGCACCCTGTCGCTGATGGCCCTGGCCCAGCACGCCATCGGCCGACGCAGCGCCTGGCTGTTCGTCCTGGGCGTCTGCGGCGCGGCCCTGTTCTACTCCGACGGCGTCATCACGCCCGCCATCTCGGTCCTGTCGGCGGTCGAGGGCTTGCAGGAGGCGCCCGGCCTGAACGGGCGGTTGGACCCCTTCATCCTGCCGCTGGCGGCGGGCATCCTGATCGCCCTCTTCCTGGTGCAGTCGCGCGGCACGGCGGGGCTGGCCAAATTCTTCGGCCCCATCACCCTGATCTGGTTCCTGTCGCTGGGCCTGCTGGGCGTGGTCCATATCTTCGACGACCTGTCGATCCTGAAGGCTCTGTCGCCCTACTATGGGATCAAGCTGCTGATCGCCGACGGCTTCCTCGGTTTCGTCATCCTGGGCAGCGTCTTCCTGGCCGTCACCGGGGCCGAGGCGCTGTATGCGGACATGGGCCATTTCGGCAAGGCGCCGATCCGCCAGAGCTGGCTGTTCATCGTCCTGCCGTGCCTGACGCTCTGCTACCTGGGCCAGGGCGCCTTTCTGCTGTCGCACCCCGGCGCGGCGGACAATCCCTTCTGGAACATGGTGCCGCAGCTGGCCTATTGGCCCATGCTGATCCTGGCCACGGCGGCCACGGTGATCGCCAGCCAGGCGATGATCACGGGCGCCTTCTCGGTCACGCAGCAGGCGGTCCAGCTGGGCCTGCTGCCGCGCATCGACATCCGCAACACCTCCGAGACCCAGGCCGGTCAGATCTATGTCCCGGCGATCAACAGCCTGCTGCTCGTCGGGGTGCTGTTCGTTCTGGTCAGCTTCCAGTCGTCGCACAACCTGACGGCGGCCTATGGCGTGGCGGTGACGGGGACCATGATGGTCAACACCCTGATGGCCTTCACCGTCGTGCGTCACAAGTGGAAGTGGTCGTGGTGGGCCATCTTGCTGACGCTGGTGCCGTTCGGCTTCATCGACGCGGTCTTCCTGACCTCCAACCTGCTGAAGATTCCGGCGGGCGCGTGGATGCCGCTGGTGCTGGGCGGGGGCTTGGTCATGCTGATGTGGACCTGGGTGCGCGGCTCCCAGATCCTGGCCGACAAGACGCGCAAGGACAGCCTGCCGCTGAATGATCTGATCGAGATGCTGCGCGCCCGTCCGCCGCACCGGGCGCCGGGCACGGCCATCTTCCTGACCTCGGACCCGGACGTGGCGCCGGTGGCCCTGATGCACAATCTCAAGCACAACAAGGTGCTGCACGAGAAGAACATCATCCTGACCGTTCACACCTCGGACCGGCCGCGCGTGCCGGACCTGCAAAGGGTGGCGGTCGAGCCGATCAGCGATGATTTCAAGCGTCTGACCCTGACCTTCGGCTATATGGAGACGCCGAACGTGCCGCGCGCCCTGGGCCTGTGTCGCAAGCAGGGGCTGAAGTTCGACATCATGTCGACCAGCTTCTTCCTCGGCCGACGCTCGGTCGTTCCATCCGCCCGCCAGGGCATGCCTCTGTGGCAGGACAAGCTGTTTATCTTCCTGATGCGTAACGCCGCCAATCCGACCGACTTCTTCCGCATTCCGCCCGGCCGCGTGGTCGAGCTCGGCACCCAGGTGTCGGTGTGAGCGGGGGAACGCCCAAGGGCAGAAGCTCCGCCGCGCGCGGCCGCCGCATCGCCGAAAAGGCGCGCGGGCCGCGCCGTGAACCGACGCGGCAGCCCGTCGCAGACGATCCGCACGCGGACATCGGCGTCGAGGCGCGGTTGGTCGCAGGCATCCTGCTGAACGCGGCGCTGGAAAAGCGCACGGGTCTGGACGAGGCCCTGTCGCAATCGCCCGCGCGCGACCTGCCCCCTCAGGACCGGGCCTTCGCCCGCGCCGTGGCTATGGCGGCTTTGCGCCGTCTGGGCGAGATCGACCAGATCCTGGAACGTCGCCTGCAGAAGGCGCCGCCGCTGGCGGTCATGACCATCCTGCGCGTCGCCTTGGCCCAGACCCTGGTGCTGGAGACGCCCGCCTTCGCCGCAGTGTCTACGGCGGTGAAGCTGGCCGAGCGCGACGCCAAGACGCGGCCGTACAAGAATCTGGTCAACGCCGTGCTGCGCGGCGTCGGCCGCGACGGCCCCGGCCTGACGACCGCCGAATCCAACCTGCCCGACTGGCTGGCCCAACGCTGGAAGGCCACCTACGGCGATGCGGCCCTGATCGGCCTGGCCCTGGCCACGCGCGAAGAGCCGGCGACCGACCTGACCGCCAAGCCCGGCGTCGATCCGGCCGAACTGGCGGCGTCGGTCGAGGGCGAAGCCTTGCCCGGCGGCACGGTACGAACCGGCAAACGCGGCGATGTCGCTTCCTGGCCCGGTTTCGAGGCCGGCGACTGGTGGGTCCAGGACGCGGCCGCGGCCGTCCCCGCCCGCCTGCTGGCGGTCAAGGCGGGCGAGACGGCGCTGGACCTGTGCGCCGCGCCGGGCGGAAAGACGCTGCAACTGGCCGCCGCCGGGGCTGAGGTCGTCGCCTTGGACCGCTCCGAAGCGCGTCTGAAACGTCTGCGCCAGAATTTCGAGCGCATGAACCTCAAGGCCGAGGTCGTCGCCGTCCCGGCTGAGGACTGGGAAGACGACCGCACGTTCGATGCGGTTCTGTTGGACGCGCCCTGCACGGCCACCGGCACCTATCGCCGCAACCCGGAAGTGCTGCGCGCCACCCGCCCCGCCGACGTGGCCAAGCTGGCCGATGTGCAGCATCGCCTGCTGGACGCGGCCGCCGAGAAGGTGAAGCCGGGCGGCCGTCTGGTCTATTGCGTCTGCTCGCTGGAACGCGAAGAGGGCGAGACGCAGGTCATCGCCTTCCTGCGCCGCAACCCGGCCTTCCGCACCGTCGCCGCTGTTCCCGCCGAAGTCGGCGCTCCGGACGAGGCGCTGACGCCCGAGGGCTGGCTGCGCATTCTGCCCTCGCAGTGGGCCGAGAGGGGCGGGCTGGACGGCTTCTTCGCCGCCAAGCTGGAGCGGATCGCGGGCTAGTCGTTTCGCTCAAGTGCGACGACGGCGTCGGGAAGCCAGGCGCGTTCTCCCGTCGACGTTTCGCAGAAGAGGAAGCCGCTTTCGCTGAGGATCAACCGGAGCCGGTCTCCTGCACGGACGGTCAGTTCGAGCGCGTTGAAATCTCTGATCAGCCGCCAGCCGTCGGCGGCGGGTTCGCACCAGCTGTCAGGCGCCCAGCCCGCGCGCCCATCCGCGCCGACGCACCAGGTCCACCCCATGAAGTCCGTCGGCATGGAGCCGTCCGAGACCGGGACCACGGCGTCGCCTGCCCGCACGTCGATCGGATCATCGTACGGCCGGTCATAGTCCGCGACGGCCCGGACGTAGGTTTCAGGCGGAAAGACGTACAGCACGTCAGTCCTCGTCGTCCTCGATGGCGTGGATCTGATTGTCGTCCAGGCCCAGGTGGTGGCCGATCTCATGGATCAGGACGTGGGCGATGATCTCGGCCAGGCCGACATCGCCGCGCTCGCACCATTCGTCGAGGATGGGGCGGCGGTAGAGGAAGACGCGCGACGGCTCCGGCGCCGGACCCATGGCGTCGCGTTCGCCGATGTGGACGCCGGAATAGAGGCCGGTCAGCTCGAACGGGTCTTCGATCTCCAGATCACGCAGGATCTCTTCGTCGGCGAAGTCGTCGACGCGGATGACGACGTCTCCGGCCGCCTGGCGAAACAGGTCGGGCAGGCCGGCGAAGGCCTGTTCGGCCAGGCGGGCGAAATCGTCGAGCGAGGGGGCGAGCTGGTCGGTCCAGGGCGTGGTCATGTCGGGGATATCGCCCGCGCCGCGTCGGGCCGCAATCGCAGAGGCGGCCGCGCGTGCATGGGCCGCATCGCAATTCGCCCAATCAGAGTATGGTAAACGGCGAATCGGCCTGTCCTGAAGGGCGGCCGGACATGGATCGATTTTCTGGGGAAGGCATGGCCGAGGCGGATCTCGCGGCCGACATCGCCTTTGCGGCCACGGCGGGGGCGGCGGGGCTGGCGCTGGCGGTCAGCGTCTGGGCCTGGCGCCTGCGCGCCCGGCTGGTCGCGCGCGCGGTCGAGGTCGAGGACGGCCTTGCGGGCGCCCGGATGCAGGCGGAGGCGGGAGCGACCGCCCTTATGGCGTTCGACGACGTGCGCCTGGGCCTGGGGCCTGACGGCGAGATCGAGACCGTCTTCGGCGCGTCGGACGTGCTGGCGGCCTTGGCTCCGGGCCAGGACGCGGCGGGGGCCGCCGAAGCCGTCCTGTCTGCGCTCAAACAATCGCACACCGGCCGTATGGAGGCCCTGATCGGCGCCGGAGAGGCGTTCGAGACCCTGCTGGAGACTTCTGACGGAACCTGGGCCGTCGAAGGGCGGCCGCACGGCGGCGGGGCCTGGCTGCGGCTGTCGCGCCTGGGCGGTCCCGATACGGGCGGCGAAGCCGGGCCGGGCGCTCTGGCCGAGCAATCCCCCGCGCCGACCTGGGTGGTCGACGGGGCGGGCCATCTGATTTGGGCCAACAGCGCCTGGCTGCTGGAGACGGGCGCCGAGACGCTGGACGAGGCGCGCAGCCGGACCTTGAGCTTCGACCGAGGGGCAGACGCCGTGGTGGCCGAGGCCCTGCGCCTGAACGCGCGTCAGGAAGGCTTCCGCTGGACCACGGCGGGCGGGCGGCGCCGGGCGTGGAAGATCCTGGCCGAGCCGCTGGCCGGCGGGCGCGGCGCCGTCATCGCCTTCGCCATCGAGATGACCGAGGCCGAAGAGACGCGCGACACCCTGCGCCGCCACGTCGAGGCCCATGACGAGACGCTGAACCATCTGGCCGACGCCGTCGCCATCTTCGGCCCGTCCAAGCGGTTGGCCTTCCACAACACCGCCTTCCAGTCGTTGTTCGGGGTCGACCCGGCGTGGCTGGACGAGCGTCCGACCCACGCCGAACTGCTGGATCGCCTGCGCCAGAAGCGTCTGCTGCCCGAAGTCGTCGACTATGCGGCGTGGAAGGCCGAGGAGCTGGACTTCTACGGCGCCGCCCAGGCCTCGCCGGACGACAGCTGGTCCCTGCCCGACGGGCGGACGCTGCGGGTGGTGCGCCAGCCGCACCCGCTGGGCGGCATTCTGTTGATCTTCTCGGACATCACCGGCGAGCTGCAGCTGCGCAGCCGCTACAACGCCCAGATTCAGGTCCAGCGCGCGACGCTGGACAAGCTGAACGACGCCGTGGCCGTGTTCGGCTCGGACGGACGACTGCGGCTGCACAACGAAGCCTTCGAGACCTTCTGGGGCGTGGCGGGCGAGCGACTGATGGAGGCGGGCGACTTCGACGCCGTGGCCGCCCTGTGCCGCCCGGTCCTGCCCGACGCCGCCCTGTGGCTGGGGCTGAAGGCGCGGGTGGCCGATCCTGATCCCGAAAGCCGCGTGGCCATCTCCGGCGAGGGCCGCACCGAGGACGGCCGCATCGCCGCCTGGCAGACGCGCCCCCTGCCCGACGGCGCCACCTTGGTCGCCTTCTTCGACGTGACGGCCCGGCGCGAGCTGGAACAGGCCCTGGCCGCCAAGGAGGCCGCCCTGGCCGAGAGCCAGGCTCTGAAACGCGAGTTCGTCGGCAGCGTCTCCTATGAACTGCGCACCCCGCTGACGACCATCGTCGGCTATTCCGAACTGCTGGAGGCGATGGGCGACCTGCCCGAGCGCAGCCGCCAGCACGCGGGCGCCATCCGCGTGGCGGCCAGCCATCTGGCGCGCTCCATCGACGACGTGCTGGACATGGCGCAGATCGACGCCGGCGAGATGGAGCTGACGCTGGGCGACGTGCGGGTCTGCGACCTGCTGGACGAGGCGGCGGAAAAGATCAGGGCCAAGGTCGAGGGCCGCGGCGCGACGCTGCACCTGGCCTGTCCGACGGGGCTGAAGCCGATCCGCGCCGACGCCCGCCGCATCGCCCAGGCGGTCGATCACCTGCTGGAGAACGCCTGCCGCGCGGTGTCCGAAGCCGGCGCGGTCAGCCTGACCGCCGAGGCGGGGCCGGGCGAGGTCCGCATCCGCGTCGAGGACACCGGCCGGGGCATCCCCTATCACCTGCAGGCCCACGTCTTCGATCGCTTCGTGCGGCGCGAGCGCGGCGGGCCGGGCGTGGCCCTGGCGCTGGTCAAGGCCCTGGTCGAACTGCACGGCGGCTGGGCCGAGGTTCAGTCGGAACCGGGCAAGGGCGCGGCCTTCATCCTGCACCTGCCGGTCGAGGCCACGGCGCCGACCGCCGCGCCGGAATTGCTGCTGGGCTGATCTGAACCGCCCAGTCGTGCTAGAGGGCGTGTCCAAGCCTTCCAGGACGTCCTCATGGCCGACACGACCCGCCCCCTGCTCAAGACCGCCGTCATCTATGATTTCGACGGCACCCTGGCCCGGGGAAACATGCAGGAGGTCAGCTTCATCCCCTCGATCGGGATGACGCCGGCCCAGTTCTGGAACGAGACCGTCCGCCCACGGACCATCGCTTCGGACGGCGACGGCATCCTGATGTACATGCAGATGATGCTGCTGGCCGCGCGCGAACAGGGCGCGCCGGTGACGCGGCAGACGCTGCGCGACCACGGCCGCGACGTGGCCCTGTTCGAGGGTCTGCGCGACCGCTCCTGGTTCGACCGGATGAACGCCTTCGGCGCCCAGTTCGGGCTGGAGATCGAGCACTACATCATCTCGGCGGGTCTGACCGAGATGATCGAGGGCTGCCCCATCGCCGAGGCCTTCACCCATGTCTTCGCCTCGAAATACGCCTATGACGAGGACGACGTGGCGGTCTGGCCCGCCGTGGGGGTCAACTACACGACCAAGACCCAGTATCTGTTCCGCATCAACAAGGGGGTGCACAACCACTGGGAGGATGAACGCATCAACCGCTTCATCCCGGACGAGGAGCGCCCCATCCCCTTCGACCGGATGATCTTCCTGGGCGACGGCGACACCGATGTGCCGACCATGAAGATGATGCACACCAAGGGCGGCTTCTCCATCGCCGTCTACGATCCCGACAGCACTCCGCGCGATCATGACAAGATCCACCGCCTGATCTCGGAGGACCGGGTCAACTTCGTCGCAGCGGGCGACTATCGCGAAGGCTCGCCTGTCGACCTGATCGTCAAGGGTCTGATCGGCCGCATCGCCGTCAACTACGGCCGGATGCCGGCGGACTGAGGCGCCGGTCGGCGTCCAGCTGAAACACGAGGTCGGCGCGAACCCCGCCCGCCAGCATATGGCGGGTGATCCGCTCGAAATGCTGGATGAAGACGGCCAGTTCGGCGCGCCGGGCGGGCGGCAGATCGGCGGGCGGCAGGCCCATCAGCCCCGCCTCCTGCTCGCAGCGCCAGTCCAGCACGGCGTCGAAGGACGGCGCCTCGAGGAACAGCACCGCGTCGAAGCGGGCGAAGACTTCAGCATAAGGACCGGCTAGGGCGGCGTTGGCCGCGCGTCGCCAGATCCCCTGCCCGTCCCGTTCGGCCTCTAGGGCGTTGATGGGCGCGGCGAGGTCAGCCTCGGCCTGCGGCGTCGCGCCTAGGCACCAGCCGTCGACCAGCACCGCCGACGGGCGGCCCGCAAACACAGGCCAGTCCGTTCTGGGCGCGCGATCATCGGCCAGCTTGTCGAAGGCGGGAAGCGGCGTGCGGCTGTCGGCCTCGGCGGCGCGCAGGGCGGCCAGGGTTCGCTCCAGCAGCGCCAGGTCGTGCGTCCCAGGCGGGCCGCGTACGGTGAACAGAGGATGGACCTCGCGGGCCAGGGCCTGGCGCTCGGCCCCGGTCAGATAGACGTCGTCCAGCGACAGGTGCGAGGCCCCCAGCCGTTCGGCTGCCGCGCGGGCCAGGGTGGTCTTGCCGGAGCCTTGCGCTCCGGCGATCCCGATCAGAGGGATATGGTCCGGCCGGGCATGGCGCGCGACCAGAGACCCGACCGCATCCAGCAGCCGGGCGTCGATCATCTCAGTGCTGGCTTTCCGGCAGGCGCACGATCAGGCCGTCCAGGTCGTCGGTGACGCGGATCTGGCAGGATAGGCGGCTGTTCGGTTCGACGTTCTCGGCGAAGTCCAGCATGGACTCCTCCATGGCCGAGGGGCGGCCCGTCTCGACGGCGAAATTCTCGTCGACATAGACATGGCAGGTGGCGCAGGCGCAGGCGCCGCCGCAGTCGGCGTCGATGCCCGGCACATTGTTGCGGATCGCGCCTTCCATGACGGACAGGCCTTTTTTGACCTCGACCGTGTGCTCGGTTCCGTCGTGCTCGATATAGGTGATCTTGGGCATGGAAGCGGTCTTAACTCTGGATGCGGGGTTGGCAAGCCTTGCTACGCGCCGGCCAAGGAAAACCCCCGGAACCAGGCGGCGCCGGGGGCTTTTCTTTTCGTTCAGACCGGCTGGATCAGGCGGCCGTCTTCTTGCGGGACGGCGAAACCATCAGCTTCTTGGTCTCGGCGATCGCCTTGGCCGGGTTCAGCCCCTTGGGGCAGACCTGGGCGCAGTTCATGATCGTGTGGCAGCGATACAGCTTGAACGGGTCTTCCAGGTCGTCGAGACGCTTCTGGGTGGCGTCGTCGCGGCTGTCCGAGATCCAGCGGTAGGACTGCAGCAGGGCCGCCGGGCCGAGGTATTCCTCCTGGTTCCACCAGTAGCTCGGGCACGAGGTCGAGCAGCAGGCGCACAGGATGCACTCGTACAGGCCGTCCAGCTTCTCGCGGTCGGCGGGCGACTGCAGGCGCTCCTTTTCCGGGTCCGGCAGGTCGGATTGGAGGTAGGGCTGGATCGAGTCGTACTGGGCGTAGAACAGCGACAGGTCCGTCACCAGATCCTTGACCACCGGCTGGTGCGGCAGGGGGGCGATGGTGATGTTGTGCGACGAGCACTCGTCCCAGCCCTTGGTGCAGGCCAGGGTGTTGCGGCCGTCGATGTTCATCGAGCACGAGCCGCAGATGCCTTCGCGGCACGAGCGACGGAACGACAGGGTGGGGTCGATCTCGTTCTTGATGTGGATCAGGGCGTCCAGAAGCATGGGGCCGTGATCGTCGGTCGAGACCTCGTACGAGTCCCAGCGCGGATCGGCGTCCGTCTCCGGGTCGTAACGATAGACCTTGTAGGTCTTGACGTTCTTGGCGCCGGCCGGGGCCCTGTGGACCTTGCCGGCCATGGGCTTGGAGCCGCGCGGGAGGTTGAGCTGAACCATCTGCGATCCCCCTTAGTAAACCCGAGCCTTGGGCTCGATGTACGAGACCTCGTCGGTCATCGTGTATTTGTGCACCGGACGGTAGTCGATCTGGACGCCTTCGCCCGGACGCTTCCACGCCAGGGTGTGCTTCATCCAGTTGACGTCGTCGCGGTCCGGATAGTCCTCGCGGGCGTGGGCGCCGCGCGATTCCGTGCGGTTGGCCGCGCCTTCGATGGTGACCAGGGCCTGGGCGATCAGGTTGTCGTACTCCAGCGTCTCCACCAGGTCCGTGTTCCAGATCAGGCCGCGGTCCGTGGTCTTGATGTCCGAACCGGCGGCGTCGATCGAGCGCAGCTTCTGGACGCCTTCGTCCAGGGTCTTGCCGGTGCGGAAGACGGCGGCGTCGGCCTGCATGGCGCGCTGCATCTCAAGACGCAGGTGCGCCGTGGGGGTCGAGCCCGAGGCGTTGCGGAAGCGATCCAGGCGCGCCAGGTGCGCGTCCGTCTGGGCCTTGGAGGCCGACGGCACGGCCGAGTTCTTGTCCACGACCTCGCCGCAGCGCAGGCCGACGGCGCGGCCGAACACCACCAGGTCGGTCAGGGAGTTGGAGCCCAGGCGGTTGGCGCCGTGCACCGAGACGCAGGCGGCTTCGCCCACGGCCATCAGGCCCGGAACCACGCTGTCGGGGTTGCCGTCGCGCAGCGTCAGCACCTCGCCGTGATAGTTCGTCGGGATGCCGCCCATGTTGTAGTGGACGGTCGGCAGGACCGGGATCGGCTCCTTGGTCACATCGACGCCGGCGAAGATCTTGGCGCTTTCCGAGATGCCCGGCAGGCGCGCATGCAGGATCTTGGGATCCAGGTGATCCAGGTGCAGGAAGATGTGGTCCTTGTTCGGACCCACGCCACGGCCTTCGCGGATTTCGATGGTCATGGAGCGCGAAACCATGTCGCGCGGGGCCAGATCCTTCACGGTCGGCGCATAGCGCTCCATGAAGCGCTCGCCTTCCGAGTTGGTCAGATAGCCGCCTTCACCGCGTGCGCCCTCGGTGATGAGGCAGCCGGCGCCGTAGATGCCGGTCGGGTGGAACTGCACGAACTCCATGTCCTGCAGCGGCAGGCCGGCGCGCAGCACCATGGCGTTGCCGTCGCCGGTGCAGGTGTGGGCCGAGGTGGCCGAGAAGTAGGCGCGGCCGTAACCGCCGGTCGCCAGCACCACCATCTTGGCGCGGAACTGGTGCATCTGGCCAGTGTCGAGCTGAAGCGCGGTGACGCCGGTGCAAGCGCCGTCCTGCATGATCAGGTCCAGCGCGAAGTACTCGATGAAGAACTTCACCTCGCGACGGACCGACTGGCCGTACAGGGTGTGCAAGATGGCGTGGCCGGTGCGATCGGCGGCGGCGCAGGTGCGCTGCACCGGGCCTTCGCCGAAGTTGCGGGTCATGCCGCCGAAGGCGCGCTGGTAGATCTTGCCTTCGTCGGTGCGGCTGAAGGGCACGCCCCAGTGCTCCAGCTCATAGACGGCCTGCGGCGCGTTACGGACCAGGTATTCGATGGCGTCCTGGTCGCCCAGCCAGTCCGACCCCTTGACGGTGTCGTACATGTGCCACTGCCAGCTGTCCTCGCCCATGTTGCCGAGCGAGGCGGAGATGCCGCCCTGGGCCGCCACGGTGTGCGAGCGGGTCGGGAAGACCTTGGTGACGCAGGCGACCTTCAGGCCCTGCTGGGCGGCGCCGAGGGCGGCGCGCAGACCGGAGCCCCCGGCGCCGACGACGACGACGTCGTATTCGTGATCGATAAGCTCGTATGCAGCCATGGCGGGATCAGACTCCGGCCGGCAGCGGGGTCGAGCCCAGCGCCAGACGCACGATGAAGAAGACGCTGGCGGCCGCCAGCACGAGGAAGACCAGGTTCGAGACCAGGATCAGGGCCGAGCGGGAAGGGCCGGGGACGTAGTCCTCGAGGATCACCTTCCAGGCCAGGCTGGCGAACAGGCAGAAGACCACGGCCGTCACGGCCAGCAGGCCGGCGTTCAGGGTGCTGCCGAACCAGGCGACGACCGCGCCGTAGTCGGCGCCGGCCAGGGTGAAGCCGGTCGACAGAGCCCACAGGCCCAGCGGCATCAGGGCCAGCAGAGCCAGCTTTTCGAGCTTCCATTCCCCGGCGCCGTGGCGCTCGGAGATTTTCACATTGTTCTTGAACTTGGGCGCGGCGCTCACAGCGAAACCTTTCCGGTAGCGAACAGCACGACCCAGAACAGGACGGCCAGGACGATCGGACCCCAGACGGCGATCTGGGCCATCAGGTTGGCGGACTTGAGGTCCAACCCCTTGCCCGCGTCGTTGATCAGGTGGCGCGCGCCGTTCAGCAGGAAGGAGAACAGCACCCACGTCAGGCCGAACCAGATGAACAGGCCGAACGGCGAGCCCGAGAAGGCGGCGAGCGAAGCGAAGGCGTCCGGGCCGCAGGCGACGATCGCGACCCAGCCCAGCAGCAGGACTGCGCCCACGCTGGCCGCGCCGATGGTGACGCGGAACAGGATCGACGCGACCATGGTCATGTGCCAGCGCCAGATATCGGTGAAGGGCGACATCGGTGCGACGTGCCCGTTGGGGTGACGGACGTAGCGGCCCGTCCGGTCGCCAGTTTCGCCCGCAGCCGGGGGAGTGTTCGACATGCGAATGATTCTCAAAAAACCCGAGGAAATTCAGGGCCGGATTGCAGTGCAACAGGCTTTAGTGACGCAGACGGGCCGGTGTCAACGAAGGGGGGCGATTCCGAACGAAAGTCGGTCCCCAACGCTCGGATCAGAAGGAAGCGACGTGCGCCAGGGCCGCATCGCGCGTTTCGGTTGTGCAAGGAACCGCCCCTGGGCGCCCCCAGACTGGATCGGGCCACAGGGGGTCGTCGCGGCGGCGGCCGACGACATGGACGTGAAGCTGGGCCGTGACATTGCCCAGGGCGGCGACGTTCAGCTTGTCGACGGGCGCATCGCGCAGGGCGCCCAGTTCACGCACCAGGGCGCCGGCGCGGACGATCTCCTCGCTCAGAAGGGCGCGCTGCTTGGACGACAGGTCTTCCAGCTCGACCGCGCCGGGGACGCGCGGCAACAGGATCAACCAGGGAAAGCGGCCGTCGTCCTGAAGCCGCACCTGACATAGGGGCCAGTCGGCGGCGAAGACGGAGGCGGCCTCGAAGGCGGGGTCGGCGGTGAAGCTCATGCGGCGTCCTGATCGGCGAGAAGGCGCAGGCGATAGGCGTTCATCGCCGTCTCGGCCAGACGCTGGGTCAGGCGCCAGTTGACCACGGCCCCAATCGGCGCGCCGACCAGCGGCAGCAGCTGGGCCAGCTTGGCCACGTCGATGTAGTCGCGATACTCCAGCTGGAACTTGCGCCAGTCGAAGGTCTTCAGGGCGTCGGGATCATGCGGGGCGCGCATGGCGGCCTCCAGCGCGGCCAGGGCCTCGGGGCGATGCCGGGCGCTGGAGAAGGCCAGCTGAAAGATGCGCAGGACGATCACCCGCTCCTTCAGGTCGCGGCCGGAATAGCCGTAGAGGGCGGCGATCTCGAACAGCATCTTGACCTTGATGGCCGTCAGGGCCGGAAAGTCCGCCGCCGCCATCAGGAAGCCCCCGGCTCCCGCCACCCCGCCCTCGACGCTGGCGGTGGTGCGATACAGCTCGACGCGGGCGCGGACCCTGGTTTCACGCTCCTGCAGGGCGCCTTCGGTCAAGGGGCGGGCGGTGGTCCACTCCGACCCGGCCAGCAGGCCGCGCGTCATCTGCTGCACGGCGCCGGTCACGATCTCGTGCACGCGCTCGGGGATGACGCGGTTGATGTGGTCCTGGGTCGCGCGGGTGGTCTTGTCCCACAGGCCGGGCCGTTTCAGCTGGCGGTCGCGCCAGGCCAGGGCCTCGGCCAGGGCGCGCGCCTCATAGGCGGCGTCCGTCATCGGGGGAGCATCCGTGGGTTTGGCCATGGCCGCAGCCTCGCAGGCCCCGACGAAAGGCGCAACGCGGAACGCTTGCCGCGACCGGCCGACAGGTCTAGACCGCCGTCCCATCGAGTACCGTTTCGCACACGCAACATCGACTGGAGAGACCTGAATGGCTCGCGCGAAGATCGCCCTCATCGGCGCCGGAATGATCGGCGGAACCCTGGCCCACGTGGCCGCGCGCGAAGCGCTGGGCGACGTCATCCTGTTCGACATCGCCGAAGGCACCCCCCAGGGCAAGGCTCTGGACATCGCCGAAGCCTCGGCCGTCTTCGGTCAGGACGTGGCCCTGAAGGGCGCCAACGACTACGCCGACATCGCGGGCGCCGACGTCTGCATCGTCACCGCCGGCGTGCCGCGCAAGCCGGGCATGAGCCGCGACGACCTGATCGGCATCAACCTGAAAGTGATGAAGGCCGTCGGCGAGGGCATCAAGCAGCACGCCCCCAACGCCTTCGTCATCTGCATCACCAACCCGCTCGACGCCATGGTCTGGGCCCTGCAGAAGTTCTCGGGTCTGCCCAAGGAGAAGGTCATCGGCATGGCCGGCGTGCTGGACTCGGCTCGCTTCGCCTACTTCCTGGCTGAAAAGACCGGCGTCTCGGTGCAGGACATCCACGCCTGGACCCTGGGCGGTCACGGCGACGACATGGTGCCGATGGTGCGCCACTCGACGGTCGGCGGCCTTCCGCTGCCGGACGCGGTCGCCGCGGGCTTCCTGTCGCAAGCCGACCTGGACGCCATCGTCGAGCGCACCCGCAAGGGCGGCGGCGAGATCGTGGCCCTGCTGAAGACCGGCTCGGCCTTCTACGCCCCAGCTGAATCGGCGATTGCGATGGCCAAGTCCTACCTGCTGGACCAGAAGCGCGTCCTGCCGTGCGCCGTGTGGCTGTCGGGCGAATACGGCCTGTCGGACCTCTACGTCGGCGTCCCGGCCCTGATCGGCGCTGCGGGCGTTGAAAAGGTCATCGAGTTCACCACCAACGACGACGAAAAGGCGATGTTCGCCAAGTCGGTCGCCTCGGTCCAGGGCCTGATCCAGGCCTGTAAGGATATTGAGCCTTCCTTGGCTTGAGGGCGCTATCGCGCGGCTCGCGGAGCCGCGCTGCGTGAGCGCTTAGGCGTTTGATATGGAAAGGGGTCGTGCCGGAAGGCGCGGCCCCTTTTTCGTGGGGTGGTTCTCTCGCCGTCATCCTCGGGTCAAGCCCGAGGATGACGGTGTTGGGGCGTTGGGGATGAGCAGAAGGGAGTTTACGCCGCCTCGGCTTCCTCGCGCTGCTCCAGCCAGGCCTCGCTCTGCATCTCGTTGAAGCGCGAGACCGTCCGTTCGAACTCGAAGGCGCCGACGCCTTCGGTGTAGAGGGCCTCCGGCGCGGCCTCGGCCAGGACGACCAGACGGGTCTTGGCCTCGTAGAGGGCGTCGACCAGCGTCACCAAGCGGCGCGCCTCGTGGTGGTTGGCCGGGCTGAGCAGGGGGACGTCGGCCAGGAACAGGGTGTGGAAGCGCCGGGCGACGGCGAGATAGTCCTGCGGCCCCAAAGGGCGGCCGCACAGCTCGTTGAAGGTCGCGCGCGCCATGCCGCCGACCGTGCGCTCCAGCTTCACCTCGCGGCCCAGCACCGGCAGGGCGATGGGCTCCTCCGGCTCGCCGCCCTTGAGGTCGGACCACAGGGTCTCGAAGCCTTGCCGCGCCTCGGCGTCCAACGGCGAGAACCAGACCTTGGCCCCGGCCATGCGGTCCAGGCGGAAGTCGCGGGCGCCCGCCGTCTCGACCACGTCGCAGCGCTGGCGGATGATGTCGATGAAGGGCAGGAAGAGCTGGCGGTTGATGCCGTTCTTGTAGAGGTCTTCGGGCGCGCGGTTCGAGGTGACGGCCAGCACCACCTTCTTCTCGAACAGGGCCTCGAACAGCCGGCCCAGGATCATGGCGTCGGCGATGTCCGTCACCTGAAGCTCATCGAAGCACAGCAGGCGCGCCTCCGAGGCGATCAGGGCCGCGATCGGCGGAATGGGGTCGTCGCCCTTGCTAGTGCCGAACACGTCCTTGCGGCTGCGCGGCGTGCCGTCGCGCCACTGCTTCACCAGGTCGTGGATGCGCGCCATGAAGGCGTGAAAATGGGCGCGGACCTTCTTCTGCTCGGGCGTCGAGGAATAGAAGAGGTCCATCAGCATGGACTTGCCGCGTCCCGGCGGGCCCCAGATGTAGATGCCCTTGACCTCGGGCAGGGCGCCGAACAGCCCCTTCTTCGACAAGTCGGTCTCCAGCCGCTCCAGCGCGCCGATCAGGGCGGCCTGGGCCGGTTCGGGCGTGATCACGCCCTCTTCCACGCGGATGTCGTAAGCGTTGCGGATACGGGAGGTCATGGCCAGCAGATAGCCCTCGTATGGGGCCGGGGGAAGGCGCTCGCGGATTCCGGCGCCGAATTGGAGGATTCTGGTTGCTTCGCGACGGCGATAGACCCAAATGCAGAAGCGTTTCTCCCAAACGCCCCCGAACAAAGGATGATTTCATCATGGGCTATCGCGTCGCCGTCGTAGGCGCCACCGGCAATGTCGGCCGGGAAATCCTGGCCATCCTCGAGGAAGTGAACTTCCCCGTCGAGAAAATGCACGCGATCGCCTCCCGAAAATCCAAAGGCGTCGAGGTCTCCTTCGGCGACAGCACGATCAAGTGCGAGGACATCGAGCAGTTCGACTTCTCGAGCGTCGACCTGGTGCTGATGAGCGCCGGCGGCGGGGTGTCGCGCGAATGGTCCGAGAAGATCGGCAAGGCCGGCCCCATCGTCATCGATAACTCCTCGGCCTTCCGTCAGGATCCGGACGTGCCGCTGATCGTGCCGGAGGTGAATCCGGACGACGCCAAGCTGGCGACCAAGAAGAACATCGTCGCCAACCCCAACTGCTCGACCGCCCAGCTGGTGGTGGCGCTGAAGCCGCTGCATGACGCGGCCAAGATCAAGCGCGTCGTCGTCTCGACCTATCAGTCCGTCTCGGGCGCCGGGAAGGAAGGCATGGACGAGCTGTGGAACCAGACCAAGGCCATCTACGGCCTGGGCGACGCCACGCCCAAGAAGTTCCCCAAGCAGATCGCCTTCAACGTCATCCCCTACATCGGCTCGTTCCGCGACGACGGCTACACCGACGAGGAAGCCAAGATGTGGGACGAGACGCACAAGATGCTCGACCCGTCGATCAAGCTGACCGTCACCTGCGTCCGCGTGCCGGTCTTCGTCGGCCATTCGGAAGCCGTGACGGTTGAGTTCGACCGCCCGATCGAACCGGACGAGGCGCGCGAAATCCTGCGCGAGGCGCCGGGGATCCTAGTCGTCGATAAGCAGGAGCATGACGGCTACATCACCCCGGTCGACGCCGCGGGCGAGCACGCCGTCTATGTATCGCGCATCCGCAAGGATCCGACCGTCGAGAACGGCCTGTCGTTCTGGGTGGTGTCGGACAACCTGCGCAAGGGCGCGGCCCTGAACGCCGTGCAGATCGCCCAACTGCTGGACGAGACCGGCGTCATCTCGCCCAAGAGCGGCTACCGCACTTTGACTGTCTAAGAAGGGGCCCCTAACGCCTCGCACGCGGTGCGAGGCTGCTTGAGGGGCGTCAGTCGTGTTGTCCCCCCGCCGCGTCGGCGATGCGGCGGGGATCGAAAGGTTCCAGTGTGAGCGCCTCCCCTGCTGCTCCTGCGTCCGAAGCCCGCGCCGCCCTGGCGGCGGGGGTGCTCTGCTACCTGCTGTGGGGCTTCATTCCCCTGGTGTTCCAGCAGATGGCGCATCAGGGCGCGGACGCCTGGGAGATCATGGGCCACCGCGCCGTCTGGGGCCTGGTCTGGGCCCTGATCCTGGTCATGCTGTCGCGCCAGTGGGCCCAGGTGGTCGCCGTCTTCCGACAGCCCAGGGTGCTGGGCTGGCTGGCCCTGTCGGCGGTGCTGATCGCCGCCAACTGGACCACCTACGTCATGGCGGTGAACAACGGCCGGACGCTGGACGCTTCGCTCGGCTATTATCTCAATCCGCTGCTGAACATGGCCGCCGGGGCCTGGTTGTTCCGTGAGCGGATCGATCGTTTCGGCGCGGCGGCCATCGCTTTAGCCGCGATCGGCGTGGTGCTTCAGGCGGTCGCCCTGGGCCATATGCCCTGGGTGTCGCTGCTGCTGGCTTTCAGCTTCGCCGGCTACGGCATCATCCGCAAACGGGTCTCGGTCGACGCCCAGACCGGCCTGTTCATGGAATGCCTGCTGCTGGCCCTGCCCGGCCTGGCCTGGGTCGTCTTCATCGAGGCGACGGGTCAGGGCCATTTCACCGCCTCCCCCGCCGCCACCGCCTGGCTGCTGTTCGCGGGACCGGCGACGGTCATCCCGCTGGCCCTGTTCGCCTGGGCGGCGCGGCGGATGCCCTTGTCCAGCATGGGCTTTCTGCAGTTCCTGGCGCCGACCATCGTCTTCGTCATCGGCGCCTTGCAGGGCGAGGCCCTGGGAAGCCTGCGCATCGCCTCCTTCGCCTTCATCTGGGTCGGAGCCGCCGTCTTCGCCCTGGGCGCGGTGCTCAAGGTGCGTCGTGCGTCGGATACCGCCGAGACCATCGTGGCGCCCGAACCGGGCCTGCTGGACGACCCGGCCGAGGACCGCATGGACGCCCTCGGCGAGAATCCGCCGCCTGTGCGTTGAGGTCGGGCGCCGTCCCGTCCTAAAGAAGAAGGCGATGATGATCTGTTCCCGCTTCCTCGCCGCCCTCGCCGCGTCCATCCTGCTCGTCGGGGGGACCACGGCCTGCGCTCAAGGCGCGGTTCAGACCGGCGGCGATGAAGTGATCCGCACCGCTCGCGTCGGGGTGAGCCGCGAGCCCGCGCCGACCGTCGCGCCGGGCGCGCCTGTCGCCGTCGCCGCCCCGCCGACCACGGCCGAGACCTTTGACGCGGTCAGCGACGCCCTGGACGCCGCCGCCGCCGCCTGGACCTCGGGTCAGGTGGACGCGGTCATGGCCACCTATGTCCACGACGAGCCGCTGCTGGTCTTCCTGGGCGACACTCCGCTGAAGGGGCCCGACAGCGTGCGCGCCGCCCTGGACGCCCGTGCGGCGGCGCCGGGCGGCCTGGGGACGTTATCCTATGAGTGGTTCGAGACTATGCAGTTCGACGTCAATACGGCGGTGGTCTCTGGCCGAGCGGTGATGACGCGCGACGGCAAGACCCATCGCGGCCTGTTCACCCGGATTCTGCGCCGCACGGTCGACGGCTGGCTGATCGTCCACGACCAGCTGGCCTGGGGGCCGGAAGCCTAAAGGCGCTGCCCTACAAGGCCGTGTAAAGCGCCTCCACCAACCGCAGGGCGCGCGGGTCGCCGAGCAGGTGGGGCGACTGGCGCGTCATGACATAGGCGGCCGAAACGCCCGCCGCCTGATCGGCGAACGCCATCGACCCGCCCCAGCCTGTGTGGCCGACCGTTGTCGGGTTGGGGCCGAAAATGTTCAGCCCTTCATTGCGCATGAACCCGGCCGCCCAATTCATGTGGAACGGCACGACCTTATCCAGTCCGTGGATGCGTTCGCGCGTCGCCTGGGTCAGGGTTTCCTCCGACAGCACTGGCAGATGATCCAGCGCGCCGCCCGTGGCGACGAGGGACATCATCCGCGCGAGATCCTTGGCCGTGGCGTGTAGGTTGGCGGATGGAATCTCCGCCATGCGCCACTCGGTCGAGCCGCGTCCGCCGGGCGCCGAGCCGCGATCCAGGAAGGCGGCCTTCTTGATCGCGTCGATGGCGCCCAGGTCCGGCGCGGCGGCGGGTTTGCGCAGTTGGGCCACGCGGTCGTGTTCGCTTTCCGGTAGGCCGATCCACAGGTCCAGATCGAACGGCTGGGCGAAGTCTTCGCGCAGGGCCGCGCCCATGGTCCGCCCGTCGACGATGCGGAACAGCTCGCCCGCCAGATAGCCGATGGTGATGGGGTGATAGCCGGACGCCGTCCCTGGCGCCCATAGCGGCGTCTGGGCCGCCAGCTTGTCCAGCACCGCCTGACGATCGAACCAGATGGCCGGCTCCACGCCGTCGGAAAAGCCCGGCAGGCCGGACTGGTGGCTCATCAGCTGGCCGACGGTCAGCTGGTCCTTGCCCGCCGCGCCGAAGGCGGGCCAGTGATCGGCGACCCGGTCCTCATAGGACAGCAGCCCCTTGTCCACGCAGCGCGCGATCATCAGGGCCATCACCGCCTTGCCGGTCGAGAAGACCGGGGCCAGGGTGTCCTCGGCGAAGGGCTTGGTCCCCGCCAGATCGGCCGACCCGGCCCACAGGTCCACCGCCACCTCCCCTTCGATGGTCACGCTGAAGCGCGCGGCCAGTTCGTTCAGCCCTTCGGGGGCGTCGGTGAAGTTGGCGGCGAAGGCGTCCTTCACCGCATTGAAACGCGGCGGGCAGACGCCGTGGAGGTCGGGGAGGCTGGTCATGGATGCGGTCTAGCGCCTTGGCGGCTTCACGTCACTTGCGGCCGATTACTGGCGCGCCGACGCCGAGGCGTTGCGCGCGCCCTCGAACTCGTCGCCCGGCTTCCACGCGGGCCAGTCGCGCGAGTTGGCCAGGTCGCGGCCGACTTCATACAGCAGCTGCACATCGGCGGCGGCGGCGTCCATCTTCCACTGCGGCGTCCATTCGTCCGTCGGCTGATGATAGCGGTTGGCGACATAGTCCCGGCTGGCTTCGTTGTGGCCGGTGAAGCCCGCCGCCGCGAACAGGGCGGGCACGCCCCTCCTCGCCAGCGGGAAGTGATCCGAGCGATAGAAGGCTCCCGCATGCGGCGCCGGGTCGGGGATCAGGCGGCGACCCTCGCGCGCGGCCAGCACCGCCAGCCGGTCGTCCAGATCGTTCTTGCCCGCGCCGATGACGACGATGTTGGGGTCGATCTCGGTCCCCGGCAGCAGGCTGTCCATATTGATGTTGGCGACGGTGGTCTCCAGCGGCCAGACTGGGTTGGCGGCATAGTATTCAGCGCCCAGCAGGCCGGTTTCCTCGGCCGCCCAACTGATGAAGACAGTCGAGCGTTCGGGCCGCGGCCCCTCGGCGAACAGGCGGGCGATCTCCATGACGCCGGCGACGCCCGTCGCATTGTCCACGGCGCCGTTATAGATGTCGTCGCCGTTCTTCGGCGTGGCGCGGCCATAGGCGTCCCAGTGGGCGCCGAACATGACGGTCTCGTTCGGGTATTTGGTTCCCGGCAGGCGGCCGATGACGTTGCGCGTCTCGACCCGGTCGGCCTTCTGGCCGAAGTCGATGGACATGGTCACGCCGTCCAGCGCCACGGGCTGGAAGCCGGGCGTGCGCGCCTGGTCCTTCAGGGCGGCGAAGTCGAGGCCTGCGTCCCTGAACAGCTGTTCGGCGATCGCGCCCTGAATCCAGCCCTGCGCCGCCACGCGCTCCTTGTTCGCATTGGCGCGGACGATGTCGAACTTGGGCGCGGTCGAGGAATTCTCCAGCGTCGACCAGGGATAGCCCGCGCCCGGCGTGTCGTGGATGACCAGGACGCCCGCCGCGCCGTGCGCCGCAGCGACCTGGAACTTATAGGTCCAGCGGCCATAGAAGGTCATGGCCTGACCGTCGAACTTGCCATTGACCGGATGGCCTTCGGGGGCGCCGAAGTCGGGGTCGTTGACCAGCACCAGCATGATCTTGCCGGTCAGATCGACGCCCTTGTAGTCGTCCCATCCACGCTCCGGCGCGTCGACGCCATAGCCGACGAAGACCAGAGGCGCGTCGGTCAGGCTGATATGCTCGACCGGCCGGTCGGATGAGACGATGACGTCCTTGGCGCGCTGAAGCTCGGTCGTGCGGCCGTTGGAAGAGACGCTGATGGCGGCGGGGCCGTCCTGGCTGGTGCGGCTGACCTGGGCGACCTGCACCCACGATCCGTTGGGGCCGCCGGGTTCGAGACCCAGCGTCTGGAACTGCTGCGACAACCATTCGATGGTGCGGTCTTCGCCGGGCGTGACCGGGGCGCGGCCTTCGAATTCATCAGACGCCAGGACGCGCGTGGCCTCGTTCAGTCGGGCCGGGTCGACGCGGCCGGTCTGGGCGAACGCGGAGGTCGAACACATCAGGACGGCGATCAGGCCGACGGCGGCGGAACGGGCGAGGGTCATGGGCAGGCTCGGCTCTTGAACGATTTGCGCCACGCTGCCCCCTGAGGGCGCCGCTGTCGACCCTGAAAGGCCTCAGCGCCCGTTCAGCCAGGCGCGCACGCCGTCCGCCGCGACGACGCCTGAGGCGAAGGAGGCCTGGAGCAGATAGCCGCCGGTCGGCGCCTCCCAGTCCAGCATCTCGCCCGCGGCAAAGACGCCGGGCCGCGCCTTCAGCATCAGCCGGTCGTCCACAGAGTTCAGCGCCACGCCTCCGGCCGAGGAGATGGCGCGGCTCAGACCCTGCACCCCGGTCAAGGTCAGGGCGACGCCCTTGATCCGTGCGGCCAATTCGGCCGGGTCTGCGGGCAGCGGACCGCCTTCACGCAGCAGGGCGACAGAAGCGGCGTCCAGCCGCGCGGCCTTGCGCAGCCAGTTCGACAGGCTGTCCTTGCCGCGCGGTTTTGACAGACGCTGAGCGAGGGCTTCGACGCTCAGATCGGGCCGCAGGTCGAGCGTCAGCACGCTTGATCCGTCGCGCTCCACCGCTTCGCGCAGACCGGCGGACAAGGCGTAGATTCCGCCGCCTTCGATCCCATAGGCGGCGATCATGGCCTCGCCGCGCACGGTGCGGCCCTCATGCGTCAGGGCGACCCCTTTCAGCGGGCTTCCCGCGAAGCGGTCGCGGAACAGCGGCGACCACGCGACGTCAAAGCCGACATTGGCGGGCCGGAAGGCGGCCACGTCGGCGCCCGCCTCTTCCAGCGCGGGAACCCATGCGGCGTCGGACCCCAGCTTCGCCCAGCTGGCGCCGCCGAGGGCGAGGATCACGGCATCCGGGCGCTCGATCCGCTCGCCATCGGGCGTGTCAAAGGTCAGGGCCTCGCCCTGCCAGCCGGTCCAGCGCGAGCGTGTGCGGATCTCGACGCCCAGACCCTCCAGCCGCGCCAACCAGGCGCGCAGCAGGGGCGAGGCTTTCATCGCTTTCGGGAACACCCGGCCGGACGAACCGACGAAGGTCGGTTGGCCCAGCCCCTCGACCCATTCGATCAGATCGGCGGGCGAAAAGGCGTCCAGCCAGCCCTTGATGCGCGCCTGAGCGGCGGCGTCATAGCGGTTCAGGAACGGCTCCAGCGGCTCCGAATGGGTCAGGTTCAGCCCGCCGCGCCCGGCCATCAGCAGCTTGCGCGCGACCGAGGGCATCCGCTCATGGACGACGACGCGCAGGCCCGCCTGGGCCAGACGTTCGGCGGCCATCAGTCCGGCGGGACCGGCGCCGATCACGGCGACTGTTGCGGGGGCGGAGGTCATCAACGCTTTCCTAGCGGGAATGTCCGCCGCGGCCTATGCTGGCGGACATGAGCGTCGCCTTTACACGGGAAGAAGATCTGGAAGCCACGGCGGCGGACCTGCCGGACCGGCCGATCTCGCCCCATCCCAACCTTGTCACGCCGCAGGGGCTGGCCCAGATCGAGGCCGAGCTGGCGGCCGCGCGCGCGGCCTATACGGCGGCTCAGGCGGCAGGCTCCATCGAGGCCGACCGCACCGCCATGGCGCGGGCGACGCGCGACCTGCGCTACTGGTCGGCGCGCCGGGGCACGGCCCAGCTGGTCGAGGCGCCGCCGGACGGCAAGGTTCGTTTCGGCGACACGGTGACGATCGAGCGCGAGGACGGCCGCACCCAGACCTGGCGCATCGTCGGCGAAGACGAGGCCGACCCGACCCAGGGCAGCGTCAGCCACGTCTCACCCCTGGCCTGCGCCCTGCTGGGCAGGCGCGAGGGGGATGAGGCGACGGTCGCGGGCCAGTCGGTCGAGATCGTCGCCATCAAGGAAGGCTGAGAAGCGCGAAGGCTGGGGGCGGCCTCAGTAGCCGCCCGTTCCCTTCTCCTTGGCCACTGGCTGGAAATCGCGCACGAAGCGTTCCAGCAGGCGGACGCTGTAGCCCGCCGATCCCGCCGGTTTCACGTCGTTGGCGGCGCCGAAGGCCATGTTGGCGATGTCCAGATGCGCCCAGGGCGTCTCAGGCCGGGCGAAATAGCCGATGAAGTGAGCGCCCGTGCCCGCGCCCGCCCCGCCGTCGCCCGAGTTCTTGATATCGGCGATGGTCGAAGAGGTGGCCCGCACATAGGAGGGGTGCAGCGGCAGGCGCCACAGCGTCTCGCCGGTGGCGTCGCCCGCCGTCTTCAGCTGATCGGCCAGGGCGTCGTGGCGGCTGAACAGGCCGGCATAGTCATTGCCCAGGGCGCCGCCGACCGAGCCGGTCAGGGTGGCCACGTCGACGATGGCGGCGGGGTTCAGGGTCGTGTCGGCCCAGACCACGGCGTCGGCCAGGACCAGGCGGCCTTCGGCGTCGGTCGAGATGATCTCGATGGTCTTGCCGTTCATGGCGGTCAGCACGTCGGCGGGGCGGATGGCGCCGCCGTCGGGCATGTTCTCGGCCAGGGCGGCGACGGCGACGACGTCCACCGGCGCGGCGGACTTGGCCAGAGCCAGGACCGCGCCGACCACGCTGGCGGCGCCGGACATGTCCATCTTCATATTGCCCATATTGGCGCCGGGCTTGATGGAGATGCCGCCGGAATCGAAGGTGATGCCCTTGCCCAGGAGGGCGATCGGGCCGTCGTTGGCCGCGCCCTGGCCGCGATAGCGCACGGCCAGCAGGCGCGGCGGGCGGCTGGAGCCCTGGCCGACGCCCAGCAGGGCGCCCATGCCCAGGCGCTGCATGGCGGGCACGTCCAGCTCGGTGATCTCGACCCCCGGCACGCCGGCGAAGGCGACGCGGGCGCGTTCGACGAAGCTTTCCGGATAGATGACGTTGGCCGGTTCGTTGGACACGTCGCGGGTCCAGGCCATGGCCTCGATCAGGGCGGCGCCGCGACGGTGGTGCGCCTGGGCGCCCGAAGCGTCATCTGCGACGACGGTCAGGACGCCGGGCGCCGGACGGTCGCGGCCGGTGGTGACATAGAGGTCCGAGCGATAGTGGCCGATGCCCAGGCCGGTCGCCAACTCTGACGCCAGATCTGCCGACAGGCCCGAGGTCATGGCCGTCAGGGCGCCGGGCTGGCTGTTCAGGGCGCGGCCCGCGACGATTCCGGCGGTTTGAATGTCTGCGGCCTTGGGCGCTTCGCCCAGACCGACGACCAGGATGCGGTCCCAGCCGCCGACGCCGTGCAGGCTCAGCGTCTGGCGCGCCTTGTAGTCGAAGCGGGCGGCGGTCAGGGCCGAGGCGATCGCCTGACGCGTCGCGACGTCCAAGGCGGCGCCGCGCGCGGCCAACTCGGCCTCCGACGACAGCGGCAGAACCAGGGCGCCCGACGGGGCGGCCGATGCGGCGAAGGTCACGGCGCGCGTCTGGGCCGGAGCGACGCGGGCGGGCCAGTCCGAACGCTCGGCGGCGGGCGCGGCGCGGCGCGACTGGGCCTCGGCCGGAACGGCGACGCTTAGACCGGCGGCGGCGATCAGCGCGGCTGCGGCGAAGGACGGAATACGGGTGGTGCGGCGCATCGATCAGGGCCCCCTCTGTGACGATGAAGGCGCCTTTATGGGCGGGGGCGCCGCGCGGGGGCAACCGCTCCGCTGACGGAAGGACGCCGGGCGCGACGCCTTGTCGCGCTTGTCGCGCGCTTGGGGTCGCGCCCGGCGCAGCGGCGGCCGTCAGCAGGCCGCCCGACGCGGGGGCGTCGGGCAGGGTCGGGCCCTGAGACGGACATCGCCGGTTTCGCGGCGTGAAAGGCGGTGGGCGTCAAGCAAGGCTCCGATCCAGCCCCACGCGGGTTCCTTATGAGTGCGGTGAATGTCTTCCATTGTTCGTCCTCCTTTCTGAGATCAGCAGAATGGCGCATGGTGGCGGATGTCACAAACGAGACGACGGCGTTCATCCATAAGGCTGACTTATGTCTGATCCTCTTTCCCGCATCCCGGTCGACGCGCTTCGCGTGTTCGAGGCGGCGGCGCGTCTGCTCAGCTTCACCCGCGCGGCCGAGGTTCTGGGCATGAGCCAGGCGGCGGTCAGCTGGCGCATCCGCGACCTGGAGCAACGGCTGGAGCGGCCCCTGTTCACGCGCGGCACGCGGCAGGTGACCCTGACGCCCGAAGGCGAGCGCCTGGCCACGGCGGCGACCGAGGCGATGACCCTGTTGCGCCGCGCCGTGGCCGAGGTGATCGAGACCGACCAGGGCGTGCTGGCCGTCACCACGCTCCAGACTCTGGCGACCCAGTGGCTGGCGACGCGGCTGGGGTCTTTCCAACTGGCCAACCCGGATCTGGCGGTGCGGGTGGACACCAGTCCGGTCCTGTCCAGCCTCAGCGCGGACGGGTTAGACGTGGCGCTGCGCTTCGGTTCGGGCCGCTGGCCCGGATTGGAGAGCCGTTTCCTGATGCCCGCCGTCTTCACGCCCGTTTGCACCCCCGCCATGCGCGACCGGCTGGATCTGAAGACGCCTGCTGATCTGAAACGCGCCCATCTGGTCGGAGAGCCGGAGGAGTGGGCGGCCTGGTTCGCCGCCGCCGGGGTGGCGCCCGCCGACGCCGCCCCGTCGCCGCGTCTGACGGCCGACAACCAGGCGATGGAGGTGGCGGCGGCGCTGGGCGATCAGGGCGTGGCCCTGGGTTCGCCCATCCTCTACGGCCGCGAGATCGAACGGGGGCTTCTGGTCCGGCCGTTCAAGGAGACCGTCGCCCTGGCTGAGGGCTATTGGCTCTGCTACCCGCCCGGCCGCCGCCTGACCCCCAAGATCGCCCGCTTCCGCGACTGGGTGCTGGACACGGCGCGGAACGACCCGGCGGTGGTCGAGGGCGCGCGGCTGGCGGGACGTGAAGTCGGGGAGGCGCGTGAATAGTCCTTCATCGCCTCGATGAAGAAGGAAAAGAAAAGGGCGGGATCCTTCGATCCCGCCCTTCCGTCGTTTGAGCTTTGAGAAGCCGGACTTCCTTAGAAGTCCATGCCGCCCATACCGCCCATGCCGCCCATGTCGGGGGCGCCGCCGGCCGAGGCCTTCTTCGGCGCGTCAGCGATGGCGGCTTCCGTAGTGATCATGATGCCGGCGACCGAGGCGGCCGACTTCAGAGCCGAACGGACCACCTTGGCCGGATCGATCACGCCCATCTGGACGAGGTCGCCGTACTCTTCGGTCTGGGCGTTGAAGCCGAACGAGGCGTCGGTCGAGTCCATGACCTTGCCGACCACGATCGAACCTTCGACGCCCGAGTTCTCGGAGATCTGACGGATCGGAGCCTGCAGGGCGCGGCGCACGATGTTGATGCCGGCGTTCTGATCGGCGTTGACGCCCTTCAGATCGATCAGCTTCTTGGAGGCTTGCAGCAGGGCCACGCCGCCGCCCGGGACGATGCCTTCATCGGCAGCGGCGCGGGTCGCGTTCAGGGCGTCGTCGACGCGGTCCTTCTTTTCCTTCACTTCGACTTCGGTCGAGCCGCCGACGCGCAGGACGGCGACGCCGCCGGCCAGCTTGGCCAGACGCTCTTGCAGCTTCTCACGGTCGTAGTCCGAGGTGGTGTCCTCGATCTGACGCTTGATCTGGCCGACGCGAGCCTCGATGCCGTCCTTCTCGCCCGAACCTTCGACGATGGTGGTGTCGTCCTTGGTGATGGAGACCTTCTTGGCCTTGCCCAGCATGTCCAGGGTGACGGTTTCCAGCTTGATGCCCAGGTCTTCAGAGATGACCTGGCCGCCCGTCAGGATGGCGATGTCTTCCAGCATGGCCTTGCGGCGGTCGCCGAAGCCCGGAGCCTTGACGGCGGCGACGCGCAGGCCGCCGCGCAGCTTGTTGACCACCAGGGTGGCCAGGGCTTCGCCTTCGATGTCCTCGGCGATGATCAGCAGGGGGCGGCCCGACTGAACCACGGCTTCCAGCACCGGCAGCATCGGCTGCAGCGAGGTCAGCTTCTTCTCGTGGAGCAGGATGAGCGGCTCTTCGAGGGCGACCTCCATCTTGTCCGGGTTGGTGATGAAGTAGGGCGACAGGTAGCCGCGGTCGAACTGCATGCCTTCGACGATGTCGACGGTGGTTTCAGCCGTCTTGGCTTCTTCGACCGTGATGACGCCTTCGTTGCCGACCTTGGCCATGGCCAGGGCGATCAGCTCGCCGATTTCAGCGTCGCCGTTGGCCGAGATGGTGCCGACCTGGGCGATTTCCGAGTTGTTGGAGACCGGCTTGGAGATGGTCTTCACTTCGTCCAGGGCCACGGCGACGGCCTGGTCGATGCCGCGCTTCAGGTCCATCGGGTTCATGCCGGCGGCGACGGCCTTCAGGCCCTCTTGCACGATGGCCTGAGCCAGAACGGTGGCGGTGGTGGTGCCGTCGCCCGCGTTGTCATTCGCCTTGGAGGCGACTTCGCGGATCATCTGGGCGCCCATGTTCTCGAAGGCGTCTTCCAGCTCGATCTCTTTAGCCACCGAGACGCCGTCCTTGGTCGAGCGCGGGGCGCCGAAGGACTTCTGGATCACGACGTTGCGGCCCTTCGGACCCAGGGTCACCTTGACGGCGTCAGCCAGGACGTTGACGCCCTTCAGCATCTTGTCGCGGGCGTCGGTGTTGAACTTTACGATTTTAGCGGCCATGCGGGCTGCTCCTATCTATAAGATTTTAAATCAGAAACCGGAAACCGAGGCGCGTCTTACGACAGCACGCCCAGGACGTCGGATTCCTTCATGATGATCAGGTCTTCGCCGTCGATCTTCACTTCGCTGCCCGACCACTTGCCGAACAGGACGCGGTCGCCGGCCTTCAGCTCCAGGGCGACGAACTTGCCGTCTTCGTCACGGACGCCGGGGCCCACGGCGACGACTTCGCCTTCCTGGGGCTTTTCCTTGGCCGTATCGGGGATGATGATCCCGCCCTTGGTCTTGGATTCTTCTTCAACGCGCTTGACCAGCACGCGGTCGCCGAGCGGACGAAACGCCATCTGAGTAACTCCCGTTAGGATGTTGGTTCCAGCCCTCGGAGCCTACGACTTTGGCAGTCGCCCTCCCCGAGTGCTAACGACCGGGGAGTTAGGCAGGGGGAGAGGGGGCGTCAAGGGCGATGCGGCCTGAAATCGGCGTCCAGATGAAGCGAAAATGAACGACCGCCGCCGAGGTCGTTCAGACAGGCGCCGCTAGAAGGGGGACAACGGATCAACCGGCTTTCGAAAGGAGCCCGCCATGAAGACCCTGTTCAAGATCGGCGCTGGCGCTATCGCCCCTGCTCTGGTTGTGACGATGCTGGCTTCGACCCCGGCTGCGGCCCAGCATTATCGCGACCGCGATCGCGACAACACCGGCCGTGACGCCGTCCTGGGCGCCGTGGTCGGCGGTGTCGCCGGCGCCCTGATCGGTCAAGGCGACGGACGTTATGTCGCGGGCGGCGCCCTGGCGGGCGCGGCCCTGGGCGCGGCCTCGTCCTCGAACAACGACGACTGCGGCTACTACCGCGGCGGCCGCTGCTATCGGAACCAGGGCCACTGGGAGCGCGAGCACGGCATCAACAGCCGCGACGGCTATTACAACGGCCGTTATGAGCGCAACGACGGCCGCTATTACCGCGACGGCCGCTATTGGCGGAACCATGGCGAATGGCGCAGCTATCAGAACCGCCGCGACCGCGATCGTGATCGCGACTACCGCTACGACCGCCGCTGGTAGGCGGGGATGAGATGAGGAAAGGCTCGGCCGCATGGCCGGGCCTTTTTTCATGCGCGGGCCTATTCGAAGCCGCTGCCGCGTTCGGCGCTCGGCAGCAGTCGTCCCATGATCGTGACGAAGAAGGCCACGGTCCAGCCCAGAAGAATGGCGCCGTTGATGCCTTCGATCGCGCCTAGCAGCTTCCATTCCGGATCGATGGAAGCGTCGCCGTAGCCGATGGAGCCGTAGCTGATGGACGAGAAATAGACGGCTTCGCGTAGATCGGGCACGGCTTCCAGCAGGTAGAAGAGGGCGGCGTAGCTCCAGATCTCCAACCCGTGGATGACGAAAAGGCCCAGCACCAGAGTCACCGTATAGAGGGCGCCGCGCGTGGACAGGGGGTTGAGGCGGACCGCTGCCGGAGCCGGACTTTCGCGCGCTTCCAGGGCGGCCAGCACGCGACCCAGGCAGAGCAGTCCGATCGCGTGCGTTCCCACGGTCAGCAGCACCATGGCGGTGGCGACCGTCAACTCCAGCATCATGTCCATGATCGTTTCGCCGTGTGTTGCGCGATCACACCTTAGCATCGGCGGCTTGTGTCACGGAACCGGGCTTCCGACGGCGGCCTCTCTGGAGAGAGCGGCCGCGCGCATTAGCGATCCCTACTGATCGACCTGCGCCGCGCGCCTGGCGGGACCGATCAGGCCCAGGTGGGTGAGGCCGAAGGCTTCAGGCGACTTGAGCCCATAGCCGAGCGCGCGGTCGAACCCGATGTGCGCCAGCCAGATCAGGCTGAGGGCGGTCGCCAGGGGCGCGGCGCCCAACAGGCCCGCGCTCGCCAGCGCCAAGGGTCCGATCAGGCTGTGCGCCAGATTATAGGCCCATGCGCCTGCGCGCGGACCCGCCAGATAGCCGGCGAAGGAGAGGTCAGGAGCCAGGAAGAGAACGGCGAACAGCGCCCAGCCCTGGCCGAAGCGGCTATAGGCCAGGGCGGCGAGGACGAGCAGGGCCAACCCCTCCAGCCGCTGCCAGGTCGGGGCGACGACGGTCACGCCGTCAGCCGCCGCAGCAGGTCCGCCGTGGAGGGGTCGAGATCCGCCGAGGGCGTTCCTGTGGCGGCGTCCTTAAGCAGGGCCTTGGCCAGAACCTTGCCCAGTTCCACGCCCCATTGGTCGAAGCTGTTGATGTCCCACAGGACGCCTTCGACGAAGGTCTTGTGCTCATAGAGGGCGATCAGGGCGCCGAGGGTCTGGGGCGTCAGCCGCTCCATCAGGATGGCGGTCGACGGCCGGTTGCCGGGGAAGGTCTTGTGCGGCGCCAGGCGGTCGGCTTCATCCTCGGATGCGCCCGATGCGATCAGTTCGGCGCGGGCCTGGGTTTCGGTCTTGCCCTGCATCAGGGCCTGGGCCTGGGCCAGGGCGTTGGCCCACAGATAGGTCGAGGGCGTCTCCTCGCAGGTGCGGCCCACGATGATGAACTCGACCGGCACGACCTGCGGCCCCTGATGCAATTGCTGGAAGAAGGCGTGCTGGCCGTTGGCGCCCGGCTCGCCGAAGATGACGGGGCAGGTCTGGCGGCCGACGGGGGATCCGTCGCGGCGCACCTGCTTGCCGTTCGATTCCATCTCGAGCTGTTGCAGGAAGGCGGGCAGGCGGCGCAGGTCGTGGGCGTAGGGGGCGACGGTGCGGGCCGGGCGGTGCAGGCCGTCGACGTTGTAGATCTCGGCCAGGGCCAGCATCACCGGCGCGTTCCTCTCCAGCGGGGCCTCGAGGAAGTGACGGTCCAGGGCGGCGGCGCCGTCGAGGAAGCCCTGGAACGCGTCCCAGCCCAGGCCGATGACGCAGGACAGGCTGACCGCCGACCACAGGGAATAGCGCCCGCCGACCCAGTCCCGGAACGCAAAGGTGCGGCCGCAGCCGAAGGCCGCCGCCTTTTCCGGCGCGGCGGTGACGCCGATGAAGTGTTTCGCCATCCCCTCGGCGGGCAGGGCGGCGGCCAGCCAGGCTTTGGCGGCCTGGGCGTTCAGCAGGGTCTCCTGGGTGGTGAAGCTCTTGGAGACGACGATCACCAGGGTGGTTTCAGGATCCAGCCCGATCAGAGCCTCGGCCATGTCGCGCGGGTCGATGTTGGCGACGAAGCGCAGGTCGATGGCCGGGTCCAGAGGCCGCAGGGCGTCCCAGATCAGGCGCGGTCCTAGATCGGAACCGCCAATGCCGATATGGAGCACCGTCTTGAAGGGGCGTCCGCTTGCGCCTGTTTCATTCCCGGACCGCAACGCTTCGGCATAGGCCTTCATCTCGGCGCGCACGGCCTCGACTTCGGTCGAGACAGGTTCCTCCAGCGCGCGGAAGTCGGCGCCCTCCGGCGCGCGCAGGGCCGGGTGCAGTACGACGCGGCCTTCGGTCAGATTGACCGCCTCGCCGTTGAACAGGGCGGCGCGGCGGCCTTCGACACCGCAGGCGCGGGCCAGGTCCAGCGCGGCTTTCAGGCCCGCGTGGGTCCAGCTCTGTTTGGACAGATCGATGTGCAAGCCGGCCACGTCCAGCGTCAGCCGCGCCAGCCGGTCGGGGGCGGCGGTGAATTGATCCTGGATTCGCGCATCCGCGTCCCGTCGGGCGGCGGCCTCGAGTTCGGCCCAGGCGGCGTGCGGCATCGTCGTCTCCCCATGGCGGTCCCGGCTTTTGGCCCGGCGCTTGCAAGCTCTGGTTTACGGCTCAGGCCGTGAAGAGTTCAATCCAAGACTGGGTCAACAAGGATTTCCTGGTGGAAGTCCGCCGTCTCGGTCCCTTGTGAAAGGCACGCCATGTCCTGCGGAATAGCTCTCGCTGTCGCCCTGATGCTGGCCGATCCCGCGGTCGCTGAAGCCGCCGCCCTGCCGCCGGTGGCCCCGGCCGCACCGGTCTCGGTGGCCCAGGAGCCTCTGTTCGCCGATCTGGCGGCCCGTTCGGGCGCCCTGAAGACGATCGTCGACGGCTGGCTGGCCTCGGGCGAGGCGGACAAGGCCGGCTTCTTCACCGGCGCGGCCTATGGAGCGTTCAAGACCCAGGCGACGGACCTGGCCCAGCGCGACATGCAGGGCCATCTGATCCTCAAGGAGCGCGGCACGGACAATGATCTGAAGTGCATCCTGCGCGGCATCTCGGAAGACATTCCGGTCAAGGTCGCGGCTCTGGAAGGCGCGTCTGACGCAGCCGCGCGCAAGCTGGCCCTCGACGAGCTGTCCTATCTGCTGAACGACAACGTCGAGGTCATCACCTCGCCGCCTCAACCCGAGGCCTAGCTTCGGCTTGAGGTTTGGTTGCTTGGCCCATCGCGCTTCGCGCGACTTGAGGCTCTGCCTGGAAGAGACGCTCAGCCCTCGACCGTCTCAGGGTATTTGATGGCGCAGCCGTAGGGCGCAGCGTAGGCGGTCTGGACCGCGCGACCGGCCTTGGCGTCAGCCAGGGCGGCGCGGATGAAGTTGTTGGCTCCGTCCAGATCCTCGACCTTATTGGTCGGCCGGTCGTCGATGCCGCCGACGTAGATCAGCCGTCCCTCGGGATCGATGATGCGCATGTCGGGCGTGGTCTTGGCGTCGTAGCGTTTGCCGACCTCGCCGGTCGGGTCGAGCAGCAGGTGGGTGAAGGCGGCCTGGTGCTTGGCTTTCCAGGCTTGCGCTTCCTCGCCCTCGACGAAGCCCTGGGTTCCCGGCGCCGAGGAGATGATGGTCAGCCAGACCACGCCGTCGGCGGTCACCTCGCGCTGCAGGGCCTGCATGGCGCCGGTGTAGTGCTTCTTTACGAAGGGACAGCCTTCGTTGGTCCATTCCAGCACCACTGTCTTGCCGCGGAAATCGGCCAGGGAGCGCTGCTGTCCCTCGGCGTCGACCAGGGTGAAGGCCGGGGCCGTTTCGCCAGGCGCGGGCGCCTCGGTCGCTTCGGGCGCGACGACGGCGGTTTCGGACCGTTCAGGCGATGCGGCGGGCTGCTGCTGGCAGGCGGCGAGCAGCAGGAGCGAGGCGGAGGCGGCGGTCAGCAGGCGGAACATGGCGGTCTCCTCGGGGTGGTAGGTCAGCGGGCGGCGGCGTCCTTCAGGGCGTCGATGACGACGCCTTCGGTCAAGAGTTGAGGCAGGATGCGCGGCTCGGCCCGGCCCGGCGCATAGACGAGGTAGAGAGGCACGCCCGAGCGGCCGTGGCGTTGCAGTTCGGCGGTGATGGCGTCGTCGCGCCGCGTCCAGTCGCCGGCCAGATAGGCGGCGTTCGCCTGTTCCAGCGCCTGCGCCGTGCGGGCGGAGGACAGGGCCGTGCTTTCGTTCACCTTGCAGGTCACGCACCAGTCGGCGGTGAAGTTGACCAGGACCGGGCGCCCTTCGGCCAAGGCGGCCTTCACCGCCTGTTCGGACCAGGGCTGGGACGGCAAATGGGTCGAAGCGCCTGCGCTGTCCAGGGCGGCGGGCGCGGCGCGGCCCGCCAGGACGCCGAAGCCCAGCGCCGCGATCAGGGCCATCAGGGCGGCGGCGCCCGCGGCCCGGCCCTTGCCGGATGCGGCGGCCTGGCTTCGGCCATAGAGCCACAGCGCCAAAGCCAGCAGCAGCCCGGCCCCGAACAACAAGGCCAGGGCGTCGGCGGTCTGGCGGCCATAGACCCAGGCCAGCCACAGGGCGGTGCCGTACATGGGGAAGGCCAGCAGATTGCGTAAGCTCTCCATCCACGGGCCGGGTTTCGGCAGACGGGCCAGCAGGCGCGGATTGAGGCTGATCAGCACATAGGGCAGGGCCAGCCCGAGCCCCAGCATCAGGAAGACCGCCAGGGCCATTGGCCAGGGCATGAACAGGGCGGCGCCGAGCGCAAAAGCCATGAAGGGGGCGGTGCAGGGCGCAGCGACGATCACCGCCAGCACCCCGGTGAAGAAGGCGCCCGTCGCGCCGGGCAGGCGCGACAGCGGGCCGTGTCCGGCGCCTTGAAGGCCTGCGCCTACATGGAAGACGCCTGACAGGTTCAGCGCCACCGCCAGCATCAGCAGGGCCAGGGCCGCCACCACGCCCGGCGATTGCAACTGGAAGCCCCAGCCCAGAACCTGACCGCCCGCGCGCAGGGCCAGCAGCGCGCCCGCCAGAAGCAGGAAGGTCGCCAGCACTCCGGCCAGGAAGGCCAGACCGTCGCGGCGCGCCTCGGCTGGTTCATGGGCGGCGCGGCTGAGCGAGGCCGCCTTCATCGCCAGGATAGGGAAGACGCAGGGCATCAGATTCAGGATCAGGCCGCCCAGCAGGGCGAACAGCGCCGCCTTGGCGAAGTCGGACAGGTCGGTGGCCGAAGCGTCCGCCTGCGCGCCCTCGCCGTCGCCGATAGCGCCCTCGCCCGCGACGCCGGTCAGGGCCGCGCCCGGTTCGGCCGTGATCTCCCAGGCGCCCAGATCGGTGGACAGGACGCCGCCGATCGATCCGTTCAGACCGTTGGTCGCCAGGCCGCGCCCGGCGGCGACGGTCAGGGTCAGGCCCTGCGGCCCGCGTTCGCCCGACTGGGCGGCGGCGTGGTCGATCACCCCGCCCTCGAACGGATAGAAATAGGCCCATTTCGGCGCCGCGCCCGCCAGCGGGCCGCCGCCGGCCGTCAGGGTCAGCTTTCCGTCGACCAGGGCGGCGCGGGCGTCGATGCCGGCGGGACGGGGGGCGCCGGCGACCACGTCCTGAACCGCCTGGCCGAAGCGGGCGTCCAGCGGCGCTGCGCCCTCGCGCACCGCCAGATCCAGCGCGAGGTCGAGGTCTTCGGGCACGCACATCTCGTCGCTGCAGACGTAGAAATGGGCGGTGACGCGCAGCGGCAGGCTGCGTCCCGGCGGGGTGTTCGCTGGAACCTCGATCGGCACGGGCAGGAAGACCGTGTCCGAATAGCCGTAGTTCATCAGGCCTTGCAGGCGCTGGCGCTCGGGCAGGGGCCACAGGATGTCGCCGGGCGTCAGGCCGCTCGGCAAGGCCCAGGTCAGGGTCGTCGGCCCGCCGGAATCGCCCTGGTTGCGCCAATAGGTGTGCCAGCCGGGTTTGATCTTCTGGCGGACGGCGACGACGGCGGTCGAGCCGGGCGTGGCCCAGGCGCCCATGGCGACCAGTTCGGCCTCGATGCGTTCGGTGCGTTGGGGGCCGGGCGCGACGGCGGCCTTGGGGGCGGGGGCGGCCCCGGCGGCCAGGGCGTCGCGCAGGGCCGCCTCGGACGCGGGCGCGGATGGGGACGCCGCCGCCGGAAGGGCGAAGGCGAACCAGGTGAGCAGAAGAAGCAGGATGCGCAAGGACGACGCCGGGAACAGGACCAGGGAAAGGCGCGACCTTAGACCCTCAAGCCTCGCCTATCCACGGCCCGCGACGGCGGGCCGCAGTCGGCCGTCTGGGGGCGTCAGCGCGGGGCGACGACCTCGATCAGCACCTCGGTGCGGCGCCGCAGGGGATCGTTGACGCCGCCGACCACGGCGCCCTGGGCGCCGGAAGCCTCGATGTCGAAGGCCGGGGCGGGCAGGCCGGCGCCGGCCAGGGCCTCGGCCACGGCGCGGGCGCGCTGTTCGGAAATGGTCTGGTTGGCGGCGGCCGTGCCGCTGCGGGCGTCGGCCAGGCCCGTCACCTTGACGTGCTTGATCTGGCAACCCTGAAGCTGGGTCGCGGTCATGCCGATGGCCTGGCGGGCGGCGTCGGTCAGGGTGGCGCGGTCGGGGACGAAATAGACCTCGAACCGCTTGTCGGCGCAGGCGGACGGGTCGCTGACCAGATCGCTGCGCTCCCTATATCCGCTGGTGGCGGCGCACCCGGCTGCGGCCAGGCCGGCGGTCAGCAGAACGACTGCGGAAACAAGCTTCATGTCAGGCCCCTCGCGCGCGCCGTGCGGCGTGCGCGCCCTCCAGCAAAAAGGGCGACCCGCGCCATGCGGATCGCCCTTTCAGATTGTCCCGAAAACGCTTCGGGCGCCAGAGGCTAGAAGCCTGGATTAATAACGGCGTTGGCCGTTCTCCCAGTAGCACTCGGTCTGGCGGTTATCGTAGCAGTAGTAGTAGCGGCCCTGGTTGTCGCGGTAACGCTGCTGGTTGTTGCGGTCCTGGTTCGAGCCGCGGATGGCCCCGGCCGCGCCGCCGGCCAGCGCGCCGATGGCCGCGCCCGTGGCTGCGTTGCCGCCGCCGACGTTGTTGCCGATGATGGCGCCGGCCACGGCGCCCAGACCAGCACCGACAGCGCCCTGACGCACGGCTTCGTTCGAGCCGTAGCCGCCGCCGTAGTACGGGTCGCTGGCGCAGGCGGTCACCAGGAGACCGGCGCCGGCGATGGCGAGAATCGCCTTGTTCATGGTTCTGTCCTTCATCCCTTAGGGGGCACCCCTGAAGCTTCGATAACGCAGTCCGAAGAGGGCGGTTCCGAGGCAAAGCGACGCAAGCTTCACTTTAATTTTTCACCCGCTGTCGCAGGTGCGGAACTGGCCGCGCGCGCAGGCGTTCGCCGCCCATGATCGACGCCCCGAATTTTCTGAGCGCCCTGGCCGCCGCCCCTTCGGGGCACGACACGGTCGAGGAGCCGCGTCCCCTGACAGGCGAGGTCCGGCTGGAGCGGATCATCATCCTGGTCAATCCCCTGTCCGGCGGCGTCGGACCGCAGGCGGCCGATGAGGCCGCCGCCCTGTTGGCGGTCTATCCCCTGCAGGCCGAGGTGGTGGTGCTGGAAGGCGCGCGCATCCCAGACCAGATCGGCGAGGCGCTGGCGGCGCGGCCGGACGCCCTGTTCATCCTGGCGGGCGACGGAACGGCGCGGTCGGTCGCCGCCCGCGCCGGGTCGGGCGGTCCTCTGATCGCCCCCTTGCCCGGCGGCACCATGAATATGCTGCCCAAGGCCCTGTACGGCACGGGGGACTGGAAGGCGGCCCTCCGGCTGGCGCTGGAAGAGGGCGCGCCGCAGTACGTCTCCGGCGGGGAGGTGGAGGGCGAGGCCTTTTACTGCGCCGCCATCCTGGGCTCGCCCGCCCTGTGGGCCCCGGCGCGCGAAGCCATCCGCGAGGGCAAGCTGAAGATGGCCTGGACCTATGGCCGCCGGGCGCTGAAGAAGGCCTTCTCGGGTCGGGTGCGCTATGCACTGGACGGCGGCGTGCGCGAGAAGGCCGAGGCCCTGGTGCTGATCAGCCCGCTGATCTCCAAGGCGATGGACAAGTGCGACGGGCTGGAGGCGGCGGCCATGAACACCGCTGACGCGGCCCAGGCCTTCCGTCTGGCCGCCCACGCCTTGTTCGACGACTGGCGTCAGGATCCGACCGTCACGACCCGCGGCGCGCGCAAGATCGAAGTGGAGGCCCGCTCCCGCATTCCGGCGGTGATCGACGGCGAACCCATGTTGCTGGGCCGCGCGACGGCGGTGAAATTCGTCCCGCGCGCCTTTACGGCTCTTGCGCCCAAGCCTCCGACGGGCGGGGACAGCGTCTAGTGGGTCTGGTCCTCCAGTTTTCAGACGTTCATTTCGGGTGCGAGCACGAACACGCGGTGGCGGCGGCGTCCGACTACGCCCGCGCGGCCGGCGCCGATCTGATCCTGATCACCGGCGACATCACCCAGAGAGGCTATCCGCGCGAGTTCGCGGCGGCGGGTGAATGGATCCGCGCCCTGCCCGAGTCAGTCTTCGTCACCGTGGGCAATCACGACGTGCCCTATTGGGACGTGATGGCGCGGCTGTTCTGGCCGTGGCGGGCGTTCGAGCGCGCGACCGGCCATCCGGCGCATGATCATGAGTTCCGCTCGGATCGGTTGATGGTGCGCGGCGTGACGACGGCGCGCGGCTGGCAGGCCCGGCCCAACTGGTCCAAGGGGGTCATCGATCTGGATCAGACGCGTCGGGCGGCCGAGGCGCTGCGTCAGGCGCCGATCGGAGCCTTGCGCGTGCTGGCCTGCCACCACCCGCTGGTTGAGATGATCGGCGCGCCGATGACCGGCGAGGTCAAGCGCGGCGAGCGCGCGGCCCGCATCTTCGCCGAGGCGGGCGTCGACCTGATCGTCACCGGCCACGTTCATGTGCCCTTCGCCCTGCCGATCGGGGTGGGGGATCAATGCTCCTATGCGGTGGGATGCGGGACGCTGTCGCATCGCGAGCGGGGGGCGCCGCCCAGCTTCAACCGGATCGAATGGGACGCCGAGACGGTGACGGTCTCGGCCGTGGCCTGGGACGGGCGTCGCTTCGCCGATCACCAGACCTGGCGTCTGCCGCGTCGTCGCGCCTGACGGGTTTGGACTTCAACGATGAAAAAGGGCCGCGACGGCATGGTCGCGGCCCTGATTTCAACGTCTGGCCGTTCGGCTAGATGCGCGGCCCGCCGCGTCCCCTCAGGCCGCCCACCAGCAGGGAGACGACGAACAGGATGACGGCGATGATGGCGATGAATTTGGCGATCTCGAACGACATTCCCGAGATGCCGCCGAAGCCGAGCACAGCTGCGACCAAGGCGATGATGAAGAAAATAATAGCCCAACGAAGCATAGGCGAACCCTCCGAAAGATGTTGACGGGAGCGGGCTTTCGACCTCTCCCGTCGATAGCGTCGCTTGCTTGAAACAACGCTTCGGAGACTTGGCCGTTCCTTTAACGTCGGTTTCGGACTCTGCTTTTCTCGGTAAAGGCGGCCGCCACCATGGTGGCCAACGCGGGGTTGCGCAGGAAGATGAAGCCGCCGGCCAGAGCCGCTGCGGCACCCAGGATCGGGCGCTGCTGGAACAGCCGCAGGGCCCGCATGCCCAGGCCCTCAGGCTCGTCGTATTCCTCGTCCTCGTCATCACCATGCGCCCGCCGCACGAACACCAGGGCGACGACGGCCGCGATCAGGGCGAACAGCAGGGCGGTCAGGGCGGCGCCGATGAGCGGCGGCACGGCCAGCAGCAGCAGGTAGTAGACCGTGGCCCCCAGGGCGACCATGGCCACGAAGGCCGCGCCGGCGGCGACGAAGGTCGCCACCGCGCGGTTGATGAGCCCCCGCCCGATCATCAGCGCCTACGCCCGGCCAGCAGCAGGCCGAGGACGACGCCGACGCCGAGCGCGATGGCGGTCGACTGGATCGGACGCTCCTGCACGCGTTCGACGACGTAGCGCTGGGCCTCGTCGAACTTCTCGGCGGCCTCGTCGTAATATTCGCGGCCGCGCACCTTGGCGTCGTCGTAGTAGCCGCGCGCCTTCTCGCGCAGCTCCTCGCCCTGCTCGCGCAGGCGCGCCTCGGCCTCGGAGGCCTTTTCCTTCAGACGCTGGGTTTCCTCGCGGGCGCCGGCCTTGAGGTCCTCCTTCAGGGTCTTGAGGTCGTTCTTGATGTCTTCACGAGCCTTGGACGTGGCCATGATGCGCGCTCCGCTCCTTGTGTAAGCTTGACGATTAAATAGAGAAGCCCTGCCCGGAACGCCACACCGACGATCAAGGTTCCTGCAATGCAGCATGGGCGAAGGTCGCAGATGCGCCCATCTGGCGCGACGCGCGCGGCGCTTCTAGAACAGGCGTCATGACCCAATGGCTGTTCCCGCCCGCCCCGACGCCGTCCCTGCCGATCGAAGGCGAGGCGCGCCGCCTGCCCGTGCGGCGCATCCTGTGCGTGGGCCAGAACTACGCCGCCCACGCTCGCGAAATGGGGGCCGACCCGGACAAGCCTGCGCCCTTCTTCTTCGCCAAGCCGGGCGACGCTTTGGTCGTGGACGGGGCCGATCCGGCTTATCCGTCGGCGACGCAGAACCTGCATTATGAGGTCGAACTGGCCGTGGCCCTGGGCGAAGACGCGCGGCCGGTCGGCTGGGCCGTCGGCGTCGATCTGACGCGGCGCGATCTTCAGGCCGAGGCCAAGGCCAAGGGGCGGCCGTGGGAGGCGGGCAAGGCCTTCGACCAGTCGGCGCCCTGCGGCGCGTTGAGCCGGACGCCGCCCGCGCCCGACGCACTCATTGAGCTGAAGGTCAACGGCGCCGTCCGTCAGTCCAGCCGCCTGTCCGACATGATCTGGGACGTGGACGGCGTCCTGTCCAAGGCGGCCGAGCTGTGGGCGCTGCAGCCCGGCGACCTGATCTTCACCGGCACGCCCGAAGGCGTTGGTCCCCTGAGCCCCGGCGATCGGGTCGAGGCCGTCATCGCGGGTCTGCCCCCGCTCAACTTCACGGTGCAATCATGATCCTGCACGGCTACTGGCGCTCGGGCGCCAGCTATCGCACCCGCATCGCCCTCAATCTCAAAGGGGTCGAGTATCGGCAGGCGGCGCTGGATCTGCGCACGGGCGCGCAGAAGTCCGAAGCCTATCTCAGGCTCAATCCGCAGGGGCTGGTCCCGGCGTTGGAGACCGACGACGGCCTGGTGCTGACCCAGAGCCCGGCCATTCTGGAATGGCTGGAGGAGACCCATCCCGAGCCGCCCCTGCTGCCGCGCGACGCGGCGAGCCGCGCCCAGGTGCGGGCCATGGCGGCGGTGATCGGCTGCGACATTCATCCGCTCAACAATCTGCGGGTGTTGAAGGCGGTGCGCGGTCTGGGCGCCGATCAGGCCGGGGTCGACGCCTGGGCCGGTCAATGGATCATCGACGGCTTTACGGCGCTGGAGGCCTTGATCGTTCGCTATGGCGAGGGGTGGTGTTTCGGCGGGACGCCGACGCTGGCCGACTGCTACCTGATGCCCCAGCTCTATTCGGCGCGGCGGTTCAACGTCGATCTGGCGGCCTTCCCGCGCCTGCTGGAGATCGAGGCGAGGGCCGAGGCGCATCCGGCCTTCATCGCCGCCCTGCCGGAAAACCAGCCGGACGCGGATTAAGCCTCTTCATTCACCAACGACCTTGATTTCGGTCAATCTCCCTTAAGCTTTGACGGCGAAAGTGGCGGTGTGAGATTCGCCGTTCCGCCCTCTCCGGCCGACAAGCTCGCCATCGCCCTGGTGGTTGAGCCTGATCGGTCCCGCCCGCTGCCGCCCGGCCAGCGGGAGGAGGCGACGCGTCACCTGCTTCAGACCGCGGGCGACGCCGGAATCGGCCTGGTCGCCACCCGGCCTGAAGGCGACGTCGAACGGATGCTGGGTCAGGCCTGGCCCTTCCCTTCGCCTTTCCGCGTCACCGTGCGCACCGTGCCGCTGGCCGACGGCCTGGACCGGGTCGAGGCTCGCGCCCGCCGCTCGCTGGAGCGCATGGGCCTGCCGCGCGGCGACGCCGTCCTGGTGCAGAACGCCGCCGATCTGGCGGGCGCCGAGGGCCGCGCCCTGTGGGACCGGCTGCAGGCGCTGAAGGCGCGCGGCGTCTTCCGCAAGGTCGGCTTCATCGCCACGGTCGAGGACGGCCCCGGCCTGCTGGCCCGCCGCTTCCAGCCGGACGTGGTGCAACTGACCTGCAACATCCTGGACCAGCGCGCGGCGCGCACCGGGGTCATCGCCGACATGGCGAGCCAGGGGATCGAGGTGCATCTGGCCTCGGTCTTCGCCCAGGGCCTGCTGTTCGCCAACCGCGACAGCCTGCCGCCCGAACTGGCCGCCCACGGCATGGCCCTGTCGCGCACGCGCCGCCGTCTGGCCGAGGCGCGGGTCGACCCGATGCAGGCGGCCCTGGCCTACGCCCTGACCCTGCCGGGCGTGGCCTCGGTCATCGCCAGCGTGGCCTCCTCGGCCGAGCTGCGCGCCATCATCGCCGCCTCCCACGCCCCGCGCCCCGACATCGACTGGGACGCCCTGGCTCTGGACGAGACGCCCGCCGCCCTGGCTTCGCGCCCGCGTCTGCGCCTCGTCAGCGCGGCCTGATCCACAGAGCTGTCCACAGGTCGCCTTTCGCCTGTGCATGAGGGGCGCCGCCCGCGCTTGAGGCCGCCGCCCCGATCCGCCACCCTGCGGGCCAGATGAACGCGCCCCTTTCCCACCCGCCCAAAACCGACCTCAAGCCCGACGCCGGCACCACGCCGGTCATGGCGCAGTATCTGTCGGTCAAGGCTGCCCAGCCTGAAGCCATGCTGTTCTTCCGCATGGGCGACTTCTACGAGCTGTTCTTCGAGGACGCGCAGAAGGCGGCCGCCGCGCTCGGCATCGCACTGACCAAACGCGGCAAGCATCAGGGCGAGGACATTCCCATGGCCGGGGTGCCGGTCCACGCCATGGACGGCTATCTGGCGCGGCTGATCCGTCAGGGCTTCAAGGTCGCCGTCTGCGAACAGCTGGAAGACCCGGCCGAGGCTAAGAAGCGCGGCTCCAAGGCCGTGGTCCACCGCGACATCGTGCGGGTGGTGACGCCTGGCACCCTGACCGAGGACACGCTGCTGGACGCGCGCGGCGCCAACCGGCTGGCGGCCGTGGCGATCCGTAAAGGAAGGGCCGCGGTGGCGGTGGTCGAACTGTCGGCGGGGGTGGTGGATTCGGTCGCCTGCGACCTATCGGATTTGGGCGCGGCGCTGGCGGCGTTCCGGCCGTCCGAGGTGCTGGTCCCCGACCGTCTGTTCTCGGACGAGACGATGAAGGGCGCGCTGGACGGCTCGGGCGGCGTGGTTCAGGCCATGCCCCAGGCCCTGGCCGAGCCGGTCGGGGCCAAGGATCGGGTGCAGCGGCTTTACGGCGTCTCGGCGCTGGACGGTTTCGGCGCCTTTGAAGAGGCGGAAATCTCGGCGCTGGGCCTGATCGCCGCCTATCTGGAGACGACGCAGGCGGGCAAAATCCCCGCCCTGACCCCGCCGCGCCGCTCGGGCGAGAGCGGCTTCCTCGCCATCGACCCGGCGACCCGCCTCAGCCTCGAGATCGACCGCACACAACGGGGCGAGCGCGACGGCTCCCTGCTGCACGCCATCGACCGCACCGTGACCTCGGGCGGGGCGCGGGCGCTGGCCGAACGCATCTCGCGACCCTTGCGCGATCCGGCGGCCATCAACGCCGGGCTCGATGCGGTCGAGTGGCTGCTGGAGCGGCGTGATCTGCGACGCGACCTGCGCGACGCCTTGCGGGCCTCGGCCGATGTGGCGCGGGCGACCTCGCGATTGGCGCTGGGACGCGGCGGGCCGCGCGATCTGGCGGCGATCCGTTCGGGCCTGAAGACGGCCCAAGGCCTCAGCGCTCTGTTCGCCGCCTCGGCCAATGATCCGCTGGCCGGGCCGCCTGCGCGGGTGACGGCTTGCCTCGACCAGCTGGCGCTTGAGGGCGACCTGTCGCACCTGCTGGCCGAACTGACCGACGGCCTGATGGACGAGCCGCCGCATCTGGCGCGCGACGGCGGCTATGTGAACCCGGGCCACCGGCCCGAACTGGACGCCGCCCGCACCCTGCGCGACGACAGCCGCAAGGTCATCGCCGAACTGGAGGCCAAGGCCGTCGCCGACAGCGGCGTCGCCTTCAAGGTGCGCCACAACGCCGTCCTCGGCTACTTCCTCGAAACGAGCGCCAAGGCCGCTGAACCCCTGCTGCGCGCGGGACCGGACAGCCCCTTCATCCACCGCCAGACCCTGGCCAATCAGGTGCGCTTCACCACCGTCGAGCTGTCGGAGTTGGACGCCAAGATCAGCCAGGCCGGGCACCGCGCTCTCGCTATCGAGGCTGAGACGTTCGAGGGCTGGCGCCGCGAGGTCGCGCGTCTGGCCGGACCGCTTCAGGGCGTGGCCGAGGCTCTGGCCGAACTGGACGCCCACGCCGCCCTGTCCGAATGGGCCGAAGAGGTCGGGGCCGTGCGCCCCAGCGTGGACGACAGCCTGTGCTTCGCCGTCGAGGCGGGCCGCCATCCGGTGGTCGAGGCGGCGGTGAAGGCGCAAGGCCTGCCTTATACGCCCAACAACTGCCAGCTGGCGGGCGACGGCGTCGGGGCCTCGCGCCTGTCCATCGTCACTGGGCCGAACATGGCGGGTAAGTCGACCTTCCTGCGCCAGAACGCGCTTCTGGTGGTGCTGGCGCAGGCCGGGGCCTTCGTGCCGGCGCGGTCGATGAAGCTGGGCGTGGTCGATCGTCTGTTCAGTCGCGTCGGCGCGGGCGACGATCTGGCGCGCGGCCGATCTACCTTCATGATGGAGATGGTCGAGACGGCCGCCATCCTGACGCAGGCGACGGGGCGCAGCTTCGTCGTGCTGGACGAGATCGGGCGCGGCACCGCCACCTATGACGGTCTGGCCATCGCTTGGGCTACGGCCGAGGCCCTGCACGAAACCAACCGCGCCCGCACCCTGTTCGCTACCCACTATCATGAGCTGGCCCAGTTGGAGGAACGGCTGGACCACGTCTGCAACCTGTCGATGAAGGCAAGGGAGTGGAACGGCGAACTGGTCTTCCTGCACGAGGCGGCGCCTGGCGCGGCGGATCGTTCTTACGGCGTGCAGGTGGCGCGTCTGGCCGGGGTGCCGACTGCGGTCGTTGGCCGTGCTCGCGAGGTGCTGGAGCGGCTGGAAAATGAGAAGGCGGCGACCGCCCGTCTGGACGACCTGCCCCTGTTCGCCGCCGCCGAGCCGCCCCCGCCGCCGATGAAGTCCATGCTGGACGAAGCGGTCGCCGCCATCGACCCCGACGACCTGACCCCGCGCGAGGCGCTGGAGGCGCTCTATCGGTTGAAGGGCTTGGCGAAGACATAAATCCCCGCTCATCCCGGCGTCCGCCGGGATGAGCGGGAATAGAAGGGCGTGCTATGCTCCTTCCGTGACCGCACCGCCCCCGCTCCCTTCCGCCGTTCTCGACGCCGCCTCGGCGTCTGACCCGCGCGCCGCCGTCACCGCGCTCTTGCGTGAAAGCTTCGACGCCGACCGCGCCCGCGCCGCCCGCCGGGCCGAGAGCGCCACCGACGGGGCTGAGGCCGCCCGTCTCTACGCCGAGGCCGCCGACGCCCTGCTGGCGACCCTGTGGCGGTTCGCGACCGAACAGGTCCATCCGGCTCCGGACGAGCGGCTGACCTTGCTGGCGGTCGGCGGCTACGGGCGCGGGGTGCTGGCGCCCTTCTCGGACCTCGACCTGCTGTTCCTGCGGCCGGGGCAGGCGATCAGCCCGCGCGCCCAGGCGGTGGTCGAGTTCGTCCACTACGCCCTGTGGGATCTGGGGCTGAAGGTCGGTTCGGCCTTCCGCTCCATCGGCGAGACGCTGACGCTGGCGCGCGACGACATGACGGTGCGAACGACGCTTCTGGAAGCGCGGGTGCTGGCCGGGGATGCGGCCCTGGGTGAAAGCCTGCTGAAGCGGTTCCGCACCTCGGTGGCCCGCGCCGATCCGCGCCCCTTCATCGCCGCCAAGATGGCCGAGCGCGACGTGCGCCTGCAGAAAACCGGCGCCGTCCGCTATCGCGTCGAGCCGAACGTCAAGGACGGCAAGGGCGGGCTGCGCGACCTCAACACCCTGTTCTGGATCGCCCGCTCCCTGGCGCCGGACAGCGAGCGCGGGCAGGCGGCGCTGGAGGGCCTGCTGACCGCGCGTGAGCTGCGCAGCTTCCGCGAGGCCATCGGCTTCCTGTGGCGGGTGCGCATCCTGTTGCATCTGGTCGCCGGGCGAGCCGAGGAGAAGCTGACCTTCGATTTCCAGCCCGAGATCGCCCGGCGCATGGGCTGGCGCGGGCGCGGCGACGAACTGGCGGTCGAGCGCTTCATGCGCCGCTATTTCCAGGTCGCACGCGAGGTCGGCGCCCTGACCCGCGCCGTCTCGGCCCAGCTGGAGGCGCGCCAGCAGAAGAAGGCGGAAGGGCTGGCGCGCGGCCTGTCGCGGCTGATCCGCCGCCGCCGGGTCAAGCTGGCCTTCGACGGTCTGGCGGTGGAGGAGGGGCGGTTGACCGTCACCGGGCCGAACGTCTTCGCTCGCGACCCGGCGCGTCTGCTGCTGCTGTTCGTCGAGGCGGACCGGCTGGATCTGGACCTGCACCCCGACGCCTTCGCCGCCGTGATCCGTTCGCTGACGCTGGTGACGCCCGCCCTGCGCCGCGATCCGCGCGCGGCCGAGGCTTTCCTGACGGTGCTGGCGCACGGCCAGCGGCCCTATCGCGTCCTGTCGATTATGAATGAGACGGGTTTCTTGGGGCGCTTCCTGCCCGAGTGGGGGCGGATCGTCGGCCAGACCCAGTTCAACATGTACCACGCCTATACGGTGGACGAGCACACCCTGCAGGCGGTCGGGATCATCAACGACATCGCGCGCGGCAAGCTGGAGGGGGACCACCCGGCCTCGACCGCCATCGTGCCGCGCATCGCCGATATCGAGGCGCTGATGCTGGCCATGCTGCTGCATGACGTGGGCAAGGGGGGCGACCGGGGCCAGCTGGAGGACGGCGCCATCGCTGCGCGCCGAGCCTGCGAACGGCTGGGCGTCGATCCGCGCCGGATCGAGCTGGTCGTCTGGCTGGTGCGCCATCATCTGCTGATGAGCGACTACGCCCAGAAGCGCGACGTATCCGACCCCTCGACCGTGCGGGCGTTTGCGGAGGCTGTGGGCGACCCGGAGCGTCTGCGGATGCTGATGGTGCTGACCGTGGCCGACATCCGCGCCGTGGGGCCGGGGGTGTGGAACGGCTGGAAGGGGCAGTTGATGCGCGCCCTGTTCGAGGCGACCGAGGCCCTGTTCCGGGGCGACGCCGTGACGCGCGAGGATCCTCTGGCCGACCACCCGGCGCTGGTCGAACGAGCGCGGCGCGAGGGAGCGGCGGTCGAGGCCCTGCCCGCCGAAGGGCCGCTGGAATCCACCGCCCGCGTGGCCGTGGCGGCGCGCGACCGGCCCGGCCTGTTCGCCGATCTGGCGGCGACGCTGTCGATGGCGGGGGCCGACGTGGTGGGCGCGCGGCTGGCCACGGCCGACGACGGCATGGCGTTGGACGTGTTTGAGATTCAGGACGGGGCGGGCGAACCCTATGGCGGGCGCGAGCCGCGACGTCTGGCCATTCTGGTCAAGGCGATGGAGCGGGCGGTGCTGAAGGGGGCGCGGACCTCGACCCTGGAGCCGCCGCGCGTCAGCGCCCGCCGCGCCGTCTTCGATGTGCGGCCGGTGGTGCGGATCGACGCCGATACAGGGACCAGCGCCGTGGTGATCGAGGTCTCGGGCGCCGACCGTCCCGGCCTGCTGGCCGATCTGGCGCGGACGATTTCGGCGCACGGCTATTCGACCCGTTCGGCCCACGTCGCCAGCTTCGGCGAGCGGGCGGTGGACGGCTTCTACATCACCGACGCCGACGGCCGGAAGCCGAAGAGCAAGGCGAGGCTGGAGGCGCTGAAGGCCGACCTGCTGGAGGTGCTGGATCGCGCGCCGCAAGGCCCGGCGGGACGGCGCATCGTTCCTGTGCGCGCCAGCGTGCGCGACGTCTCGGATCTGGAAGGCGCGTTGGGCCGCAAGCCCGTATCCAGCGACCCGCAGGCGCGCTAAGGCGTTTCGGGACCGAGCGCAGGAACAGCCGTGAACGACAAGACCGATCCCATCGAACCGGCCGCGCCGATTTCTGCGGCAAACGCCACGGTCGAACCAGTCGTCCAATCGCCTGCGTCTGCTGCAACAGCCAAGACGGGCGGGGTGGCGCGGTCCTCGGCCATCTTCAGCGCCATGACCCTGCTCAGCCGTCTGGCCGGGTTCGCGCGCGATCTGGTCATCACGGCGGCGCTGGGGGCCTCGGCGGGCCCGGCGGCCGACGCCTATTACACCGCGCTGAACTTCCCCAATCTGTTCCGGCGCATCTTCGCCGAGGGCGCCTTCGCCGCCGCCTTCGTGCCCGCCTACGCCAAGACGCTGAAGAGCGAAGGCGAGGCGGCGGCCGACAAGGTGGCGACCGACGCCCTGGCCGCCGTGGCCGCCGTCACCGTGGCCCTGACCCTCGTCGCCCAGCTGGCCATGCCGTGGCTGATGACCGTCATCAACATCGGCTTTCTGGACGATCCGGCGCGGTTCAAGCTGGCGGTGATCCTGACCCAGATCACCATGCCCTACCTGCCCTGCATGGCGATCGCCTCCCTGCTCAGCGGGGTGCTGAACGCGCGGGGGCGCTTCATCGTCTCGGGCGCCTATCCGATCCTGCTGAACCTGATCATGCTGGCGGCCGTCATTCCGGTGAAGGGCGACCAGATCGAGGCCGCCTACGCCGCTTCATGGGCCGTGCTGGTCGCGGGCGTGGCCCAGGCGGGTCTGTGCTGGTGGGCGGCGCGTCGGGCGGGGGCGAACATCCGCCTCAGCCTGCCGAAGATGACCCCGGCGGTGAAGGCCATCATCATCACCGCCGTTCCCGCCGCCATCGGCAACAGCGCGACCCAGATCAACGTCTTCATCTCCGGCAACCTGTCCAGCTTCGTCGACGGCGGCCGCACCTGGCTGGCGACGGCGGACCGACTGTATCAGCTGCCTTTGGGGCTGGTCGGAGTGGCCATCGGCATCGCCCTGCTGCCCAAGCTGTCGGCGGCGGTGGCGTCGCAGGATCACGGCCAGCAGCAGGCCTCGATGGACGAGGCGCTGATCCTGTCCATGGCCCTGACCCTGCCGGCGGCGGCGGCCTTGATGGCCATGCCCTATTTCCTGATCGACGCCCTGTTCACGCGCGGCGCCTTCCTTCAGATCGACGCCGTCAACACGGCTCACGCCCTGCTGCATTTCGGCTGGGGCGTGCCGGCCTTCGTCTTGATCCGCATCCTGGCGCCGGCCTTCTTCGCCCGCGGCGATACGCGCAGGCCCATGGTGTTCGCCCTGGTGTCGGTGGCGGTGAACGCGGCGCTGGCGATCGGCCTGTTCTATCTGGGCATGGGGGTGTCGGGGATCGCCGCAGCGGTCAGCGCCTCGGCCTGGACCAACGTCATCCTGCTGGCGGCGACCCTGTGGCGGCGCGGTCATTACCGACCCAGTCCGCGCGCGGTCTGGCGTCTGGGACGCATCGCCCTGGCCAGCGCAGGTCTGGCGGCGGTGGTCGGCGCGGCCTCCTGGGCGCGGCCGATGCTGCAGGCGCCGGTCGCGGACCTGCTGGCCATGCTGGGTTCGACCCACGGCGCCAAGGAGATCACCCTGCTGCTGGTCGTGGCGGCGGGCGGTCTGGCCTATGTCGTCCTGGCCTTCCTGACGCGCGCCGTGACGGTGGCCGAGGTCAAGGGCCTGGTCCGGCGCTCGGCCCGGTCATAGGTCCAGCAGAACCTCCAGCGCCTTTTTGAACTCCACCAGCCCTTGTTTGGCGCCGAGCGCCGCCGTCAGGGATTCCAGCGGCCCGTCGATGGCCGCCAGCGTCCCGCGCAGGGCGCGGCGGTACAGGGACCAGCCTCGGCTCATGCCCGGATTCCGGCTGGGTTGGGCGGCGACGACCAGGCGATAGGCCGCCAGGATCGCCAGCATCTTGAAGCGCAGCGCCTCGCCCTGAAGGCGGTGCTCGACCATGGCCGGGGCGGTGAAGTCCGCCGCATCGACCAAGGCGATCAGGGCATCGACGTCTTCCAGCGCCAAACTGCGGGCGGCCAGGAAGGCGTCGTCCAGAACCGGATCGGCGGGGTCGCCGCCGCTGGTCAGGATCAGCGTCTCCCTGAACTCGGCGATCATGTCGATCAGGTGGCGCAGCAGCGCCAGCATCCGCGTCAGCGCCTGACGAGAGTCGAAACTCTCGGGCGGGGCGACTTCGAACTCGTCCATGTCCTTCCCTCCATGCCGATGGAAGAGGAGGCTAACATCGTTCCGTGATCGCGGCGACGCGCGAACCGCCGCAGGAGTGTTGCCCTTCGCGCCTCGAACCGATAAGCGCGAGGACATGGCGCTTTCGGGACGAATTTTCGCTCATGGACGATGGCGCGGCTGATCCGCCGCACCGTGCTTCCGCACGTCCCTCTTTCGCACGCGAAAACGTGCGCCGACGTTCGCCTTTCGATTTTCGAGATCCGCTATCATGACTGACCAGACTCCGGCTCAATACACCGGTCCGCGCCGCATCCTGTCCGGCATCCAGGCCTCCGGCGCCCTGCACCTGGGCAACTATCTGGGCGCGCTGAAGCGCTTCACCGAACTGCAGGAGACGGGCGCGCCCCTGTTCGTCTTCGTCGCCGACATGCACGCCATCACCGTCTGGCAGGAGCCGGGGAAGCTGGCCGCCCAGACGCGCGAGATCGCGGCGGCCTATCTGGCCTCGGGCCTCGACCCGGCCAAGGCGGTCATCTTCCCGCAGTCGGCCGTGCCCGCCCACGCCGAACTGGCCTGGATCTTCAACTGCGTCGGCCGCCTGGGCTGGCTGGACCGGATGACCCAGTTCAAGGAGAAGTCGGGCAAGCACAAGGAACGCTCCAGCGTCGGCCTCTACACCTATCCGGTGCTGCAGGCGGCGGACATCCTGCTCTACAAGGCGACCGAGGTGCCGGTCGGCGAGGACCAGAAGCAGCACCTGGAGCTGACCCGCGACATCGCCCAGAAGTTCAACAACGACTTCGGCGCGCCGGGCTACTTCCCCCTGCCCGAGCCGCTGATCCAGGGTCCGGCGACGCGGGTCATGTCCCTGCGCGACGGCGCGGCCAAGATGTCCAAGTCCGATCCGTCGGACCTGTCGCGCATCAATCTGACCGACGACGCTGACGCCATCGCCAACAAGATCCGCAAGGCCAAGACCGACATGGAGCCGCTGCCGGAAACGCTCGAGGGTCTGGAAGGTCGGGCTGAGGCCAAGAACCTGGTCGCCATCTACGCCGCCCTGGCCGGAACGACGCGCGAGGCCGTGCTGGCCGAGTTCGCGGGCCAGGGCTTCGGCGCCTTCAAGCCCAAGCTGGCCGAACTGGCCGTGTCCTCGATGGCGAACGTCACCGCCGAGATGCGCCGCCTGATGAACGACCCGGCCGAGATCGACCGCGCCCTGGCCGCCGGCGCCGAAAAGGCGCGCGAAGTCGCCGAGCCGACCATCGCCGAGGTGAAGAAGATCGTCGGCTTCTGGCAGGGCTGAGCCGAATGGCGCACCCGCTCGACCGCCCGGTCTGGAACGCCCTGACGTCCGCGCGTCAGGCGTCCCTGGCCGTGGGCGCGGACGGGGCGCTGCGGCTGGCGCCGGGTTACGGCGTCTTCGTCGCCAGCGTCGATCAGTCGCCGGATAGCCTGGCGGCCATTTCGGCGCTGGAGCAGCCCGAGGGCCTGCTGGCCACGGTCGAGGCGGAGCGCACCCCCGTTCCGCCTGGCCTGACGGTGCTGAAGGAGGCGGTGCTGACGCAGATGGTGCTGGTCGACCTGGCGCCCGCCAAGGCGCGCGACATCGCCGTCGAACCCCTGACCGAGGCCGACGCCCCGGCCATGCTGGCCCTGGCGACCCTGACAGAACCCGGCCCCTTCTTCGACAAGACGCATCGGCTGGGCGACTTCTTCGGGGTCAAGCAGGACGGGCGGCTGCTGGCCATGGCGGGCGAGCGGCTGAAGCCCGACGGCTTCACCGAGGTTTCGGGCGTCTGCGCACACCCTGATGCGCGTGGGCGGGGCTACGCCGGGGCGCTGATGCGGGCTGTGATCGCGCGCATCCTGGCGCGCGGCGAGACGGCCTTCCTGCATTCCTACGCCGACAACGCCGGGGCCATCGCCCTGTATCATGCGTTGGGCTTCACCATCCGCGCGCAGATGCAGATGCGGATGTTGGCCCCAAGTGATCTGGCCCCAGGTGATCTGGCCAAGGGCGACCTGGCGAAAGCAGACTCGGGCGCCTAGCTAAAGCTTCGACCCTTTGTTTCGGAGCCTGTCATGAGCCAGCACGTCGCCGTCGTCGAATGGAACCGGGGCGATCAGCCCTTCAGCGACAACAAATACGGACGCGGCCATGACTGGCGCTTCGACGGCGGCGCGGTGGTGCGCGGGTCGTCGGCGCCCTCGCCCATGATCCCGCCGCCCCTGTCGGAAGAGGCGGCGGTGGACCCGGAGGAGGCCCTGGTCGCCGCCCTGTCCAGCTGCCACATGCTGTTCTTCCTGGCCTACGCCCGCAAGGACGGCTTCGTAGTCGACTCCTATCGCGACGAGGCGGAAGGAACCCTGGGCAAGGATGAGCGCGGCAAGATGTCGATCACCGAGATCGTTCTGCGCCCGGCCGTGACCTGGTCAGGCGACAAGCTGCCGGATGCGGCGGCCATCGCCGACCTGCATCACCGCGCCCATGACGTCTGCTACATCGCCAACTCGGTCCGCGCCGAGGTGAAGGTCGAACCGCGCTGAAACCCTAGGCTGTTTCCTCTTCGATCAGGGAGCGGAAGGCGGCGTGGGCGGCGGTCATGCCGTCCGTCGTCGCCAGGGTGATGTTGCCCGCTGGCCGCGCCAGGTCGCCGGCGGCGAAGACGCCCGGCTGACTGGTCTGCTGCTGGGCGTCGACCTTGACGATGCGGCCCATGGGGGTGTCGGTCATCTCGCAGCCCAGGCGCTCGGCGAAGCCGCTGGACTGCCGCACATGGGCGCCGACGAAGACGGCCTTCAGCGGGATGAAGCGGCCGTCGGCCAGCCGCGCCCCGGTCAGGGTCGGCGCCTCGCCTTCCAGCCGTTCGACGGGCGTCGGTTCGATGGTCACGCCGCGTCGGGCCAGCCCGCGCGCGTCATCTTCGCTTAAGCGCGCCGGGTCGATGAACAGAACGGCCTGGCCCCATTCGGCGACGACGCTGGCATATTGGACCGCATGGTCGCCGCGCCCCAGAACGCCGATCGGCCCGCCGCCGACCTCATAGCCGTGGCACCACGGACAGTGCAGGGCGGTTCGACCCCAGCGCTCCTTCACGCCGGGCAGGTCCGGCAGGACGTCCTCGACCCCGTGGGCCAGGATCAGGCGGCGGCCCATGGTGCGGCTGCCGTCGGCGAAGGCGACCGAGAAGCCGCCGTCGATGCGCGTCGCGTCCACCGCCTCGGCCATGCGGAAGGCGGCGGTGGGATAGGCCGCGACCTGGGCGCGGGCGGCGGCGGCGATCTCAAACCCCGGGCGGCCGTCGTTGCTCAGCACGCCGTGCGCGCGAGCGGCGAAGCGGTTCCGGGGGCGGCCGTCGTCGATGACCAGGACGCGGCGGCGCGCCCTTACCAACTGCAGGGCGGCGGACAGGCCCGCGTAGGAGCCGCCGATGACGACGGCGTCATGGGGCATCGGATTTTCGCGCGTGTGCATGGAGCAGGTCTCTCTTGGGATGGGCGGCCAGCCGGCGCGAGAAGTCCGCCGCCAGATCGGCCAGGGTGATGGAGTCCAGCCGCGCCGCCAGAAGGGCGCGCGCGGCGGCGTAGGTGTCGGACAGGGCGTCGTTGACGGCCGCCTCGATCAGGCAGCCTTCGGCCTCGATCGGCGGCGCCTCCGGCAGCAGGCCGGGCTCGCCCAGGGCGGCGTGGACCTGGCCCAGGGTGACGGCCTCCAGCGGGCGCGCCAGCCGCCAGCCGCCGCCGTGGCCTTTCTCGGACACGACCAGTCCCTGTTCGCGCAGGCCCGCCATGGTCCGGCGGACCACGACCGGATTGGTCGACAGGCAGGCCGCCAGCATGTCCGAGGTCATCGGTCGGCCGCAGCGCTGTTCGTGCTCGGCCATGTGCAGCAGGGCATGAAGGATGTTGGAGAGGCGGGAGTCTCTTTTCATGTAACTTCAATTGTTGCGTGATGGGGCGTGCGTCAAGACGCGGCCGCGTGATTATTTTCAGGCGTGAGGCGCGCTGTCCTGGAGGAAGGCGGTGAAGCGGCGCAGCGCCTCTTCGGTCAGTTCGGGGTGGTGGCGCATGGGGCCGTTGTTGGTCGGCTCGTCAAAGGCGTGGGTGCCGTCGGCGACCCAGCTTTCGACCTCCGAGCCGCAATCGCGGATCATGGCGTTGACCCGTTCGGCGTTGCGCACGGTGGTCAGGTGGTCGCGTTTGGCCGTCAAAGCCAGGACGCGCGGGCAGTGCCGCCAGGGCTTCATCCGGTTGAAGGCCCAGGGGCCGATATAGGAATAGGCCAGCCAGACGGCCTTGACGCCGGACAGGTCGACGCTGGCCGGGTCGGCGACCCCCATGCGGCCGGGCTCGGGCGTCTCGCTCATCATCTCCATGACGGCCCAGCCGCCGTGGCTCCAGCCGCCCAGCGCCAATTGCGCGGGATCCACGTCGGGCCGCTGCGAAATCCCGTGGATGGCCGCCAGCACGTCGCCCGCGCGCTCATAGCCCCGGAACAGCAGACCGGTGCAGACGGTGGTCAGGGTGAAGGGCCGCCCCCAGCCGCGCGGTCCGTAGGAATCGACGATGACGGCGCGCCAGCCCGCGGCCTTCGCCGCCTCGGCGTAGCGCGGCAGGTGGGCCCGCAGCCCGCCGCAGCCGTGGAACAGCAGAACCGCCGGGCGGCGCTTGTCGTCCTCCGGTCCGACGACGTGAACATGGGGCTCTAGTTGGGCCCAGCGGGCGACGACGGTGTCCATCGGCGCAGCTTAATCCGTCCCGTCGCCGAAGAAAGGGGTCTTGCGCTTTCGATATATCGATATATCTGTTTGCAAGTTAGATATATCGAAGTGAGAGATGAAATGAGAGGATCCAAGGGGATCGGAAAGCGCGGCTGCGGCATGAAGCATGGCGTTCTGCGCGGCCACGGCGGCCCGTTTCGGTCGATGCGGCCGGAAGGGCGTCGCCTGGGCGAGGGCCGGATGCGTGGCGAGGGCCACGGCCGACGCGGCGGCGGCCGCATGTTCGAACACGGCGCCCTGCGCTGGGTGCTGCTGTCGCTGATCGCGGACAAGCCCAGCCACGGCTATGAGCTGATCAAGGCCATCGAGGCGCGCATGGGCGGCGCCTATACGCCCAGCCCCGGCGTCATCTACCCCAGTCTGACCCTGCTGGAGGACATGGGCGCCGTGAGCGTCGTCGCCGAAGGCGGCAAGAAACGCTACGCCATCACCGACGAGGGCCGCCGTCTGTTGGTCGAGAACGCCGAGGCCCTGACCCATGCCGAGCGCAAGATGAAGGCCCTGCGCGGCCGCGCCGACCGTCCGGCGCGCATCGCCCAGGCCATAGAGACCTTCCGCGCGGCGGCCCATGAGCGTCTGACGCAGGAGCCGCCGCTGAGCGAAGCCCAGGTCGAGGCCATCGCTGATCTGATCGAAGCTGCGGCTGAAAAGGTGAGACAGGCATGACCGACGCCCTGCTGAGACAACCGCGCCGCGTGCGGCACGAGCTCAAGTTCCGCCGCGCCCGCGTGGAGGCGGTGGAGCAGTTGACCCCCGTTTTGAAACGGATCGTTCTGACCGGCGATGAGCTGGAGGGCTTCTTCAGCCCCGGCTTCGACGACCATGTGAAGATCTTTCCCACGCCGCGCGGCGAGCCTCTGGTGTTGCCGACGCTCGGGCCGGACGGGCCTGTGTTTCCCGAGCCCCGGCCAGTGGCGCGGGACTATACGCCGCGCGCATTCGACGCCGTGAACCGGCGGCTGACCATCGACTTCGCCGTCGGTCACGGCGGTCCGGCGACGGCTTGGGCCGAGGATGCGCGGCCGGGGGACGAACTGGGTTTGGGCGGGCCGCGCGGCTCCTTCCTGATCCCGACCAGCTTCGCCGTGCACCTGCTCGTCGGCGACGAGGCGGCCATCCCCGCCATCGCTCGGCGCCTGGAGGAGCTGCCCGCGACCGCGCGCGCCATCGCCTGCATCGAGGTGAACGACGCCGGCGGAGAGCTGGACCTGCCCAGTCCTGCGAACGTCGAGATCGTCTGGGTGCATCGCAACGGCGGCCCGCGCGGCCGCCCTGAGGCGCTGACGGCGGCGGCGGTCGCGGCGGCGAAACGGATCGACCCGGCCGACGCCTATGTCTGGGTCGCCTGCGAATCCTCGGTCGCCCGCTCGATGCGCGCGGCCCTGCTGGCCGCCCGGCCGTTCAACCAGAAATGGATGAAGGTCGCCGGCTACTGGCGCCTGGGCCGCGCCAGCTCGCACGAGGTGATCGAGGACTGAGGCCCGACCGGGCCTTGGCCAAAGAAAAGGGCGCGGCCGACGACCGGCAGCGCCCTTCTTCTTGCGCTCATGTAGCGAGCCGCCGCGCGGCTCGCGTTAGCGCCCTTCCAGCTTAGTGTCGGAACACGCGCACGCCCGTGAAGGCCATGGCGATGCCGCGTTCGTCGGCGGCGGCGATGACCTCCTCGTCGCGGATCGAGCCGCCCGGCTGGATCACCGCCGTGGCCCCGGCGGCGACGGCTTCCAGCAGGCCGTCGGCGAACGGGAAGAAGGCTTCGGAGGCGCAGGCCGAACCCTCGGCTAGCGAATGGGCGAGACCCTTGGCTTCGCCGGCTTCCTTGGCGCGAATGGCGGCGATGCGGGCGCTGTCGCGACGGTTCATCTGGCCGGCGCCGATGCCCGCCGTCTGGCCGTCCTTGGCGTAGACGATGGCGTTGGACTTGACGTGCTTGGCCACGGTGAAGGCGAACAGCATGTCCTGGATCTCGGTCGGCGTCGGCTGGCGGCGCGTGACGATCTTCAGGTCGGACGGCTTGATCAGCGAGCGGTCGCGCGACTGCACGAGGAAGCCGCCCGCCACCGAGCGGAAGACCTCGCCGGCGCCGTGCGGGTCGGGCAGGCCGTCGGTGATCAGCAGGCGCAGGTTCTTCTTGGCGGCGAAGACGGCCTTGGCCTCGTCGTCGGCGCCCGGCGCGATGACCACCTCGGTGAAGATGTCGGTGATGGCGCGCGCGTCGTCGCCGTTCAGCGGGCGGTTGACGGCGATGACTCCGCCGAAGGCCGACACGGCGTCGCATTCCAGCGCGCGGGCGTAGGCTTCCGACAGATCCTTGCCGACGGCCACGCCGCAAGGGTTGGCGTGCTTGACGATGACGCAGGCCGGGGCCTCGAACTCGGCCACCAGCTCATATGCGGCGTCGGCGTCGGCGATGTTGTTGTAGCCCAGCTCCTTGCCCTGGACCTGGGTGGCGTAGGCCACGCCCGGACGACGCTCGCCGGTGCGGTAGAAGGCGCCGGTCTGATGCGGGTTCTCGCCATAGCGCAGCGTCTGGGCCAGGGTTCCGGCGATTGACTTGCGCGCCGGAGCGGCGTCGTTCAACTGGCCGGCGAACCAGGTCGAGACGGCGGCGTCATAGGCGGCGGTGCGGGCGAAGGCGCGGGCGGCCAACTGCTTGCGCAGGGCCAGGGAGGTCGAACCGTCGGCCTTCAAGGCCTCGACGATCAGGCCGATGCTCTCGGCGTCCACAGCGACGGCGACGTGGCCGTGGTTCTTCGAGCCCGAGCGGATCATGGCCGGGCCGCCGATGTCGATGTTCTCGATGGCCGCTTCAAAGCCGCCGCCGCTCTCGACGGTCTTTTCGAAGGGGTAGAGGTCGATCCAGACGATGTCGATCGGGCCGATGCCGTGCTCGGTCATGGCGGCGGCGTGGGCCGGGGCGTTGCGCACGCCCAGCAGGCCGCCGTGCACCACGGGGTGCAGGGTCTTGACCCGGCCGTCCATTATCTCGGGGAAGCCGGTCAGGTCGGCCACGTCCTTGACCGGCAGGCCGAAGCCTGCGATCGCCGCCTTGGTGCCGCCGGTCGAGACCAGTTCGACGCCCAGGCCGGCTAGGGTGCGCGCGGCGTCTTCCAGCCCCGCCTTGTCCGACAGGGAGATCAGGGCGCGGACGGGTTTGATCGCGTCCGGGGCGGGCGGAAAGTCGGGAGCGGCGGGCATGGGCGGCGTCCGTTTACGGCTGGGGCGGGGAGATGGCGGGGCCTCTAGCACCAACGGGGCGCGGGGTCACGACCTGGCGTCTTCAGATCAGGCCGAACGCGCGCAGCAGGTTCAGCGCCAGCCCCGCCAAGATCAGCGGCCCGAACACCGTCAGCGTGTGCCGGGTGCAGCGTTCCGGGAAATAGGTGTCGTAGGGCCCGTCGATCCTGGCGCCGTAGCGGATAGCGACGGCGGTCAGCGGACATTTCATGCCGCAACCGACGAAAACGATCGTCTCCAGCACCACCAGCGTCAGCGCGACCCACAGCCAGGGCCCGCGGGCTCCTATCAGGCCGGCATATAGAACGGCGAAGCAAGCGGCCGACATGACGATATAGATGAGCGTATGAACAGCCCGCACAATCGCCAGACGACCGGCGTCGGTCATGTCGGGTCGCCGCTCGCGCCCGCCGGGCTCAGCTTCCAGCGCACCTTGGTCTCGGCGTCGGTGCGGGCCGAGCCGCGCACGACGATCTGCAAGGAACGGCGGGTCAGGCCCTCGTCGATGTGGACGGCGGGCTCGATGGCCACGTCGGGGCCGTCGCTGCGGAACCACCAGCCGCGCCCGGACGGGCCGCGCAGCAGGATGGAGCGACGGTCGCGAGCCAGGGAGGCCTGGACGCCGGGCTCAAGCTGGAAGCGCAGGGCGTAGGGGGCGGCGATGGCGCGGGTCGCTTCAGGGCGGCCTTCGGGCGGATGCAGCCGCTCTTCGGCGCGCAGTTCGTCCAGCCGCTGGTCGATGTAGAGGCGGCGCTGGTGCATCAGACCATAGAGCGGCATCCAGCCGTCGTGCTCGACCTCCAGCCAGACGGCGCCGTCGCCTTCCTGATGCTGGCGCGTGACGTGCAGGGCGGGGCCGACCAGGCGTGGACCCAGAAGCTCGCTCTTCCAGCCGGACAGGGGTTCGCCCAGCGGTTGTTCGCCCAGCGTCAGGGTCGAGGCGCCGGGCGTCAGCCGCAGGGCCTGGCGGTCCAGGGCGCGCGGCGTCCATCCGGCCGAGGTGAACAGGCGGTCGCGGCCGCAGACGACCTCCAGCGCGGCGGGCTGGCCGCAGGCGGCGGCCGACCAGGCGTTGCGGGCCGGGGCTTCGACATCGATCATGACGGTCAGCAGCGGGCTGGAGACGCGCAGCAGGCCGCCGACGGCGCCGCTGGCCGGAGCGGCGGGCGCATCGTCATGGGCTCGGGCGGCGGCGATGCGTTCGGGCGTCGAGGGGCCGCCGCCCTGGAACACGGCCAGGCGTCGATCAGGCAGGGTCTGGACGCGCAGGGCCAGGGTCAGGCGCGAAATGGCCTCGGCCACCGGCTCGGGCGTCACCTCCGACAGCTGGGCCAGGGCGTCGTCCAGTGTCAGCAGGTCGAGCAGCAGCTCCAGCCCCATCTCCGGCGCGCGCGAAGCGTGGGCGCCGTCGGCGGCGACCGTGGCGGCCAGGGCACCGGGCAGACGTTTCAGCGCCTTGTTGCGGATGGCGGCGCCGGCCTTGCCGGTCAGGGCGCAGCCGGCGACGGCGGCGGCGGTCAGGCGCTCGGCCCGGCCCATGATCCCGCCAGGCGGCCGCAGCAGCTGGCGCGCCTGATGGGCCAGGATGTCGGTCAGCTGCAGCCGCTCGACCTCGTTCGCCACGCCCGCCAGCCGCCGTCCGGCGCAGGCCAGGTGATAGACGCGGCGAGCCAGGATGTCGGGATCCCAGGAGAAGGGCGACCAGCGGCTGAACACCTCGCGCCAGGCCAGGGTCATGGCCAGGGCCTCGCGCGTCCCGCGATCGCCCTGGGCCATCATGGCGGGCATCCAGTTGAAGCTGTGCAGCTCGACCGCGAAGGCGCGGCTGGGGGTGGGGCTGTTCCACAGCGCCACCGGGCTGTCGGCGTCCAGGCTCAGGCCCGCCAGCGTCAGCTTGCCCGACAGCAGGGGGCGCGGGGACTCTTCTGGCAGGGGGCGGAAGTCGCGCGGGCTGACGGCGAAGCCCTCGGCGGTCGGTCCGCCCAGGGTCAGGCCGTAGCCGGGCAGGCCGTACAGTTCGACCCACAGCTGGCGCGCGGCCAGCCCCTTGGCGACCGAGGCCCACAGGCGCGGGTCGGGCCGGGCGCCCGAGGCAGGGCGCACGGGGGTGCGCATCGGGGCGCCCTTCAGGCCGGGGATGTGCCCTTCGGCCAAAGGGACGTCGCTGTCGCGCGGGGCGAAGGGGCCGAGGGGGCTCACGCGGCGGCGGCCTTCAGGGCCTGGATGTTGGCGGCGTAGGCCTCCGGCCCGCCCTTGAAGACGAAGGAGCCGGCGACCAGGGCGTCGGCCCCGGCGGCGACGCAGGCCCCGGCGTTGGCGGCCACGACGCCGCCGTCGACCTGCAGGTGGGCCTTGGACCCGGCGCGGTCGAGGATGGCGCGGGCGCGTTCGATCTTCTTCAGCGAGGTCTCGATGAATTTCTGACCGCCGAAGCCGGGGTTCACCGACATGATCAGCACTAGGTCGACCAGTTCGACGGCTTCCTCCAGCACGCTCAGCGGCGTGGCCGGGTTGAACACCAGGCCGGCCTTGGCGCCCAGCTGGCGGATCTGGCCGAGCGTGCGGTGGACGTGCGGACCGCTTTCAGGGTGGACGCTCATGACGTCGGCGCCCGCCGCGCGGAAGGCCTCCAGCCAGTTGTCGACTGGGGCGACCATCAGGTGCACGTCGAACGGCAGGCTGGTGTGCGGGCGCAGGGCCTTCACCACGTCCGGGCCGATGGTCAGATTGGGCACGAAGTGGCCGTCCATGACGTCGACGTGGATCCAGTCGGCTCCGGCGGCTTCCAGGGCGCGGATCTCCTCGCCCAGCTTGGAGAAGTCGCTGGCCAGGATGGAGGGGCAGATCAGCGGGGCGGCGGTCGCGGGCGTCTGGGTCATGGTTCTGCGACTTAGGGCCCCTCGGCGCGGGGAGCAAGCCGGGCCGCTGCCGCAGGCCGCATCCTGGCGACGACAAGCTGTTCATTGGCGCTTCGTGAACGGCGGGCGGTGGTCGTTGGCGAAGACGCGGCGGTCGTGGACGCAAGGCCGCTGGCGGGGTTCGGCGCGGCGAGGAAGGAAGGCGATGACTTCTCGCCCCGCCCATAAGGACGCTCTCCATGATCCGCCTTGTCGTTATCGCCGCCGCCCTCGCCGCCGCCCCTCTGTCCATCGCCGTTCCGGCCGTGGCCCAATCCGCCGACAGCCGCCTGACCTTCACCTTCGAGGCGGGGGCCGAGACCGGCGCCGTCATGGTCGCCCTCTACGCCGATGAGGCGGCCTATGAGAGCGGCGCGCCCAGCCGCGCGGCGCGGGTCGATGTGGCGGCGGGCGAGCGCGCCGCCGTGTTCGAGAACCTGCCCGCGGGCGCCTACGGCATGAAGGCGTTCCACGACGTCAACGGCAACGGAAAGATGGATGTGAACCCGTTCGGCATGCCGACCGAACCCTTCGCCTTCTCCAACAACGCCGTGGGCAACATGGGGCCGGCCAAGTGGGACCGCGCCCGCTTCGACGTGTCGGGCGCCACGGCCCAGACCATCCGCATCCGCTAAGCCTTGTTGTCTGAAGAGACCGCCATGACCCCGACCCGCCGCACCCTGTTCATGGGCGCCGCCGCCCTTTCCGGCGCTTTGGCCGCCGCCCGCGTCCTGACCCCTGATCGGGCCTATGCTCTGCAAGCCTTGGCGGCGACCGCCGACTGGTCCTTGGCCACCGCCGACGTCGAGGGCGACATCGCCCCGCGCGCCCTGCGTCTGGTGCGCGGCCGGGCGCCGCAGGGGCTGTCGGGCAGCCTCTATCGCAACGGTCCGGCCAAGTTCCGGCGGCCCGGCGGTTCATCCCAGCACTGGTTCGACGGCGACGGCCTGATCCGTCGCTGGCGCGTGCAGGACGGTCAGGCCAGCCTGGCCGCCCGCTTCGCCGACACCCGTAAGCGGCGCCAGGAGACCGAGGTCGGCGCCATGCTGATGCCCGGCTTCGGCACGGTCGGCGATCCGCGGGCCCGCATCGGCTCGGCAGACGACGCCAGTCCGGCCAACACCTCGGTGCATAAGGTCGGCGGCAAGCTGTGGGCGCTGTGGGAGGCGGGCTCGCCCCTGGCCATGGACCCCGAGACGCTGGAGACCGAGGACTTCGTCACGCTGCGGCCTGATCTCAAGAACATGCCCTTCCTGGCCCATCCGCGCATCGAGCCGGACGGCCGCATCTGGAACCTGGGCGTGAACGGCAAGCAGGCCATGGTCTGGCGCCTGGCGGCGGACGGCGCGCTGGAAGACGCCGAGGTGATCGCCCTGCCGCGCGCCAGCTACATCCACGACTTCAGCGCCACGGCTCGGCATCTGGTCATCGTGCTGCAGCCGTGGGTGCATGTCCGCAACGTCGCGCCGATGTCGGCGGGCTTCGACTGGACGCCCGAGGCGGGGACGCAGGTGCTGGTGGTCGACAAGGCCGACCTGACCCAGCGACGGATCTACGACCTGCCGCCCTTCGGTTTTTTCCACGTCGGCGACGCCTGGGACGAGGCGGACGGCACGATCCGCTTCGACCTGTGCGCGCACAAGGACATGGACTTCGCCGCGCGCGGCGCCCAGGAGGTGCTGAACGGCGTGCCGCTGGGCGGCGAACCGGCCGAGCTGGCCATGGTCGTGCTATCGCCGAACGGGCGCGGGCGGCTGGAGCGGACCGGCGTCGTCGGCGAGTTCCCCCGCAGCGACCCGCGCCGGGCCGGCCTGGCGCGTCGCTTCAGCTTGCACACCACGGGAGAGCGCGCCGACAGGCCCCTGGCTTCGGCGGTCGCCGTCACCGACTGGTCGTCCGGCCGCACGCGGTCCTTTGACTTCGGTCCCGGCCATGTGACGGACGAGATGGTCTACGTCCCCAAGCCCGGCGGGACGCACGAGGCCGACGCCTGGCTGGTCGGTCCGACCATCAATCTGAAGGCGGGGGTCAGCGAACTGCACGTCCTGGATCTGATACACGTCGAGGACGGCCCGGTCGTCACCTGGCGCGCCGACGTGGCCCTGCCGGCGGCGTTTCATGGGAATTGGGCGTGAAAGCCACACCGCGCCATCGCCTCGTTGCGGTCCGTCGGCGCGCGGTTGACCCCCGCCGCCGAACGGGCCAAGACCTCTTCGCCGCCCAGATGCCTATCCTGGGGCGGCGTCTTTTTGGAAACCCTCAGATGAACCCCGAAGACCGAAGTCCGTCTTCAACTTCTTCGACGCTCTGAGGACGCTCCGCTTCCGCGCGAGGGCGTCCTCGCGAAAGGAAGCGACTTATGCTGAACGCCTATGACTGGCGCGCCGATCGGCTCGTGCGCCTGGACACGGCCGTGGATCACGGCCCCGCCTGCTGGATCGACCTCGTCTCCCCGACCGCCGATGAGGTGGCGGCGCTGGAAACCCTGACCGGCATCGACATCCCCAGCCGGGATGAGATGGACGATGTCGAGCCGTCCGCCCGCCTGTACGCCGAAGACAACGGCGTCTTCATGATCGCGGCCGTGGCGACGGACCTGGAGACCCACGACCCGGTCAAGACGCCCGTGACCTTCATTCTCAAGGGCGGGCGGCTGGTGACGGTGCGCTACGGCCAGCCGCGCTCCTTCCAGGTCTTCATCGCTCGCGCCACCCACAAGCCGGGCGAGAAGCTGGCCGGCGGCGAGGCCATCATGATGGGGCTGATCGAGGCCGTCATCGACCGCTACGCCGACGCCCTGGAGGTCAAGGGGCTGGAGCTGGACGCCATCTCGCGGATGATCTTCCGCAAGCGCGACCCCAAGGCGGTGGAGAGCCACAATCTGCAGGCGGTGATCCAGGATATCGGTCGGGCGGGCGACTTCCTGGCCCTGATCCGCGAGAGCCTGTCCAGCCTGCAACGACTGCTGGCCTATCACGCGGCGCTGTCGGGCGCGCGCGCCGGGGGCAAGGCGGACCGCGAGGCGCGCCAGACCGTGCGCCTGCTGCAACGCGATGCGGCGGCGCTGAGCGAGCTCAGCGTCTCCATGTCGTCCAAGGTGAGCTTCCTGATGGACGCCACCCTGGGCCTGATCAATCTGGAGCAGAACCAGATCATCAAGATCTTCTCGGTCGCGGCCGTGGCCCTGCTGCCGCCGACGCTGATCGCCTCCATCTACGGCATGAATTTCGAGGTCATGCCCGAGCTGCAATGGCGCTACGGCTATCCGGCGGCGGTGGGGGCGATGATCCTGTCGGCCGCCCTGCCCTACTTCTTCTTCCGCAAGAAACGCTGGCTGTAGGGGCTCACCACCAACCCGCGTCGCGCAGGGCCTTGGCGTAGCGGCGGCTGACGGGGACGACCAGCTCGCCGCCGGGGCCGCCGTCCAGCGTCAGGGCGGCGCGGCCGTCGCCGCGCGCGACCGAGGCCACGGCGCCCTTGGCCGCCCACCAGCTGCGGTGGGTCTGGGCGCCTTCCAGCCCCTCCAGTTCGCCCAGGGCGTCGGACAGCCGCATCAGGATCAGGTCCGAGCCTCTGTCGGTATGAAGACGCAGATAGTGGTCCTCGGCCTGGACCGCGATCAGCCGCGCGCCGCGCAAGCGAGGCGGCAGGCGGTCGAGGAAGCGGGCGGGCGCGGCGCCGGGCGCGGCGGCGTGGGTCTCGATCGGCTGCTTGCGGCCCAGGAAGATGTTCAGGATGCTGAGCACGGCGGTGATCAGGGCGACCGGCGGGAAGAAGTGACGCAGGTCGTCGGCGTGGCGCAGACGTCCTTCGAACATCAGGCCGGTCATGGCCCAGACCATGAGCGTCAACGGCCCGGTGATGACCAGGGTCAGGGCGGCGGCGCCCAGCCAAGGACGCGCATCCACGTCGATGAACCGCTCGACCAGCAGGCTGCACAGGTGTCCCCACAGGCCGCCGACGACGAGCACGGGCACCCAATAGACCAGACGCTGCGCCAGCGGCGCGCCGCTGGAGCCGAAGGCCCCGCCGAGCGCCAGGAAGACGCCGGCACCCACGGCCACCGCCAGGCCGCGCAGGAAGTCGCGCGCCTGGGAGCCCGGCGAGAAATCAAGTCGAGGCGTCATGCGCGCGTCGGACCGCAGACGGCGCGGAACCCGGCGGCGGCGAACCGCACCATGTAGTCGCAGGCGCTGTCCAGATCGCCCGACTGGCACAGCCCGCCGGACAGGCGGTCGAGGCGACCCGTCTCGCCCAGGGTCAGGGTCAGGGCCCCCGACAGATTGTGATAGGCCCAGTAGAGGTCGGCCTCGTCCGCATCGGGCATGATGCGCTTGACCAGTTCCAGCAGGCGTCGGATCGCCGGGTCGAAATAGCGGGCCATGGTCTCGCCGCCGAAGGCGGGGTTGGCGTTGGTCTGGGCCACCAGGGCGGCGTAGTGCTTCCATCCCGGCCCGCCCTTCAGCGACCACTGGAACGGCGGGCGCAGGAAGGCCTCGAACAACCCCTCCAGCGTCATGGCGTCGCCCGCCGCCTCGGCGTAGCGGTCGATGGCGGCGACGCGCTCGGCGTTCCACACCTCGGCGCGGCGATTGAAGACGGCGTCGAACAGCTCCTTCTTGGCCCCGAAATAATAGTGGACCAGGGCCGTATCCACGCCCGCCTCGCGCGCCACCTCGCGGATGGTGACGCCGTAGAAGCCGTGCTTGGAGAACAGATCCTCGGCCGCGTTCAGGATGGCGTCGCGCGTCTCGCCCGCCGCGGCCGCCTTGGTCTTCTTGGGGCGCCCGCGCCGCGCGGGGGCGGCGGGCAGCGGCGGAATCTGGGGCGGCGGCAGATCACTTTTCGTCATGGCCGGAAGCTAGTCGCGCTTTGGGGGTTAGTGCAACGGCGCCACAGGGCGGGCCTTTCCGTGACGGAAATCAGGCTTGGCCGTTTGACAGGCGGGCGAAAGATCGTCACCAATGCAAAAAATCATTGAACGCTGAATAAAAGCGTCGATCGGGCCGGAAACAAGATTGGGATGCACATGAACAGACTCGTGAAGACCGCCTTGCTGGCGGGCGCCGCTTTCGGCGTGATGACCACTGCGGCGCAAGCTCAGGAGGCGGCGCCTGTCGGCGAGCAGGTTTCGTCCGTCGACGACATCATCGTCAGCGCGCGCCGTCGCGACGAAGCGCTGAAGGACGTGCCGGTGTCGGTGTCGGCCATGAGCGCTGAGCGCCTGGAGCAGACCGGCGCCACGGACATCACAGCCTTGCAGCAGCAGACGCCCAACGCCACGGTGCAGGTGGCGCGCGGCTCCAACTCCACCCTCATTTCGTTTATTCGCGGTATCGGTCAGCAGGATCCCCTGTGGGGTTTCGAGCCGGGCGTAGGCTTGTATGTCGACGACGTTTATGTGGCGCGCCCGCAAGGCGCTGTGCTCGACATTTTCGACATTGAGCGGATCGAGGTTCTGCGTGGGCCGCAAGGATCGCTATACGGCCGCAACACTGTTGGTGGCGCCATCAAGTATGTGACGTCGCGGCTGGATCCGGACATGCCGGAGCTAACGCTGCGCGGCGCCTACGGCAGCTATAATCAGATCGATCTCCTGGCCCAGGGCTCCATGCCCGTTGCCGACCGTCTGCGCGTCGGTGCGGCCGTGGCCAGTTACAGCCGTGACGGCTTCGGCAAGAACCTGAATACCGGGGCCGAGCACTACGACAAGGATGTCATCGCTGGACGGGTCAGCGTCGAGTTTCAGCCCTACGACAACGCCTTCTTCCGCCTAGCCTATGATCGGGTCGAGGACCGCTCAAACCCCCGTCACGGTCACCGCGAGCGGCCGGGCGTCGGCCCGGGCGCGGGCGTACCGGGAAGCGTGTACGACACCTATGCCGGTTTGGGCGATCGCAACAAGGTCACGACCGAGGGCGTGTCGCTGACGGCGCAGGTCGATCTCAACGATGTCTGGACCTTCAAATCGATTACAGCCTATCGCACGGGCGACACGGACACCCTGATCGACTTTGACAACACGCCAGCGCCGACGCTGGACATCCCTGCGGTGTACGGTGACCACCAGTTCACCCAGGAGCTCCAGGCGTTGTTCAGCACGGACCGGATCCAGGGCGTGGCGGGGATCTTCTATCTGGACGGTACGGCGTCGGGCGCCTTCGATACGATCGCCCAGAACTTCGGCATCGTGATCGGCACGGCCGGCTATGTGGAGACGACCAGCGTCGCCCTGTTCACCGACGTCAATCTGGACCTGACCGACCGTCTGCACCTGGGCCTGGGCGCGCGTTACACGATCGACGATAAGACCGGCCACGTCTTCCGCGCCAACTATCTGGGCGCGACGCGCAGCCCGCTGCTGGGCGGCGCGGCGCGCAATCCGATCCTGCTGCGCACGGACTACACTCGCTCCAAGTCCTTCGATCAGTTCACGCCGAAGGCCTCGCTGTCCTACGATTTCTCGGACCGCATCACCGGCTACGCCTCCTATTCGAAGGGCTACAAGTCGGGCGGCTTCGACATGCGCGGCGATGCGATCCTGACGCCGGACACCGTTAACGGCTATGAGCCTGAAACCGTCGATTCCTATGAAATCGGCCTGAAAGGATCAGCCTTCAATCGTCGTCTGAACTTCGCTTCGGCGATCTTCTATAACGAGTACCAGGACCAGCAGATCACGACCCAGGTTCCGGCGCCGGGCGGCATCGCCAGCTTCGTCGACAATGTCGGCGCCTCCAAGTTCCACGGCGCGGAGTTCGAGGGCTCGTTGATCCTGACCGATAGCCTGACCGCAAACTTTGCCGTCGGCTACCTGGACTCCAAGTTTGAAAAGTTCATTCGCTATAATTTGGTCACCCAGAAGTATGAGGACATCTCCGATCTCGTCGTGCTGCAGAACGCCCCGAAGTGGACTGGCTATTTGGGCCTGACCTGGCAGGGGCAACTGGCGGGTGGGGCGTTGGCCGTGACGCCGTCGGTCAGCTATCGCGACGACTACAGCCAGTTCGAGTATCCGAACGCCGATCTGGACCAGGAAGCCTTCGCCCTGGTGGATCTGTCCATCGTCTGGACGGACCCCAGCAATAAGTGGACCGTCGGTCTGTACGGCAAGAACCTGACCGATGAGGAATACCGCGTCGGCGGCTACAACTTCGCCAAGACGCCGGTCGGCGATTTCTACAACGACTCCGTGATCGGCTACTACGGCCCGCCGCGTACCGTGACGGCGTCGCTACAGTACAAGTTCTGATCCGGGTCATTTCTCCTGAACGCCTGATCATCTGATCGCGGGCGGCGGTTCGTGGGAGCCGCCGCCCTTCTTTTTTCGTGGCGCGCGGCGGCAGGGCCGCTACCGTCGCCTCAAGAAACCAGTCGGGGAACGCCCATGAGCCAGATCGAGGCCGCCAAGGCCGATGCAGGGACGGTCGACGCGCGCGCTGCGTCGCCGGGCTATCGCTACTATGTGCTGGGGATCCTGATCCTCATCTACATGCTGAACTTCCTGGATCGACAGATCATCGGCATCCTGGCCGCGCCGCTGAAAGCCGAGTTCAACCTCAGCGACAGCCAGTTCGGCCTGCTGGGGGGACTGGCCTTCGCCCTGCTCTATTCGACCCTGGCCATCCCCATCGCCTGGCTGGCCGATCGGTTCAGCCGGGTGTGGATCATGACCGGCGCCTTGACCGTCTGGTCGGGCTTCACCGCCCTGTGCGGCCTGGCGGGCGGCTTCGGTTCGCTGTTCCTGTGCCGCATGGGCGTGGGCATCGGCGAGGCGGGCGGGGTGGCCCCGGCCTATTCCCTGATCGCCGACTATTTTCCCAAGTCCCAGCGCGCGCGGGCCCTGGCGGCCTATGCCTTCGGCATCCCGCTGGGCATGGCGGCGGGCACTCTGGTCGGCGGCCTGCTGGCGGCGACCTACGGCTGGCGTACGGCCTTCATCGTGGTGGGCGTCCTGGGGGTGCTGGTCGCGCCGGTGCTGCGCTTGACGGTCAAGGATCCCAAGCGCGGCGGACTGGATGTGGAGCCCGCCGCACCTGCGGCGGCGCCGGTTGAAGCGCCGAAAGCCCCGCCGTTCATGGAGGTGGTGCGCACCCTGGCGCCCAAGCCCAGCTTCTGGCTGCTGTCGTTCGGCGCGGCTGCGTCTTCGGTGTGCGGCTATGGCGTGGCCGCCTGGCTGCCCAGCTTCTTCATGCGCAGCTTCGGCCTGACCCTGTCGCAGACAGCCTGGTATTATTCAGCCATCGTCCTGGTCGGCGGGGTGGCGGGCATCTGGCTGGGCGGCTCGATGGCCGACCGCTTGGGCAAGAAGTCCAAGGCCGCCTATCCGCTGACGCCGGCGATCGCCTTCCTGATCTCGGTGCCCTGCTTCATCTTGGCGATGAACTCGGGCGCGGTGGTGGGCGCCGTCATGCCGGGCTCCGATCCCAACGGCGCCGCGGCCCTGACCATGGCCTTCCTGATCTTCCTGATCCCGACGGGGCTGAACCTGACTTGGCTGGGGCCGATCACGGCGGCGGTGCAGCATCTGGCGACGCCCGCCATGCGGACCACGGCTTCGGCCCTGTTCCTGCTGATCAACAACCTGCTGGGGATCGCCGTCGGCATCTACTACTTCGGCTGGATGAGCGACCTGCTGCGCCCGACCTTCGGGGAAGAGAGCCTGCGTTGGGCCATCTATACCGGTATGGGCTTCTACCTGCTGTCCTCGGCCCTGCTGTTCGGCGCCTCGCGCACGCTCAAGAAGGACTGGGTCGACTAATCGTCCCGAAGACGGACCGGGCGGCGGCCTGAGGCCGGCCCGCCGCCCGGCATAAGAAAATCCTCATGAGGCCATAAGACGACAGGCGGTTGCGCAGGCGAAGGCGCGACGCCTATAAGCGCGGCCAAAGTTTCCACAAACCTCCCTAACGGCGCGGATCAGACATGAACATTCACGAGTATCAGGCCAAGCAGGTCCTCAAGGGCTACGGCGCCCCGGTTGCGGCCGGCGTGGCCATCACCTCGGCCGACCAGGCCGAAGCCGCCGCCAAGCAGCTGCCTGGCCCGCTCTATGTCGTGAAGTCGCAGATCCACGCCGGCGGCCGCGGCAAGGGCAAGTTCAAGGAGCTGCCCGCCGACGCCAAGGGCGGCGTGCGTCTGGCCTTCTCGATCGAGGAAGCCGTCGCCCACGCCAAGGAAATGCTGGGCAACACCCTGGTCACCGCTCAGACGGGCGAGGCCGGCAAGCAGGTCAACCGCCTGTACATCGAAGACGGCGCCGACATCGCCCGTGAGCTGTACTGCTCGCTGCTGGTCGACCGCTCGGTCGGTCAGACGGCCTTCGTCGTCTCGACCGAAGGCGGCATGGACATCGAGGAAGTGGCCCACGCCACCCCGGAAAAGATCCACACCATCGCCATCAACCCGGAAGCCGGCGTCACCGCCGAGAACGTCGCCGCCATCAACGCGGCGCTGGAGCTGACGGGCGACGCCGCCGAAGACGGCAAGTCGCTGTTCCCGATCCTGTACAAGGCCTTCGTCGAGAAGGACATGGACATGCTCGAGATCAACCCGCTGATCGTCATGGAGAACGGCCATCTGCGCGTTCTGGACGCCAAGGTCTCGTTCGACGGCAACGCCCTGTACCGCCACGAAGACATCCGCGCCCTGCGCGATGAGACCGAAGAAGACGCCAAGGAGATCGAGGCCTCGAAGTGGGACCTCGCCTATGTCGCCCTCGACGGCAACATCGGCTGCATGGTGAACGGCGCCGGTCTGGCCATGGCGACGATGGACATCATCAAGCTGTACGGCAAGGAGCCCGCCAACTTCTGCGACGTCGGCGGCGGCGCCGGCAAGGACAAGGTCGCCGCGGCCTTCAAGATCATCACCGCCGACCCGAAGGTCGAGGGCATCCTGGTCAACATCTTCGGCGGCATCATGAAGTGCGACGTCATCGCCGAGGGCGTTGTCGCTGCGGTGAAGGAAGTGGGCCTGAAGGTGCCGCTGGTCGTGCGTCTGGAAGGCACGAACGCCGAGCTGGGCAAGAAGATCCTGAACGAGTCGGGCCTGACCATCCAGGCCGCCGACGACCTGGACGACGCCGCCCAGAAGATCGTCGCGGCGGTCGCGTAAGCGCCGCTACCGCCCAGCAGACACACAGAATTCAGAGCACAGACACATGTCCATCCTCGTCAACAAAGACACCAAGATCCTGGTCCAGGGCCTGACCGGCAAGACCGGCGGCTTCCACACCGAACAGGCGCTGGCCTATTACAACACCAAGATGGTCGGCGGCGTGCACCCGACCAAGGGCGGCCAGACCTGGACCGGCTCGCACGGCGAAACCCTGCCCATCTTCGCCTCGGTCGCCGAAGGCAAGGAGCGCACCGGCGCCGACGCCACGGTCATCTACGTCCCGCCGGCAGGCGCGGCTGACGCCATCATCGAGGCCATCGACGCCGAGATCCCCTTCATCACCTGCATCACCGAAGGCATCCCGGTGCAGGACATGGTCCGCGTCAAGGCTCGCCTGGACCGTTCGAACTCGCGCCTGCTGGGCCCGAACTGTCCCGGCGTCCTGACCCCCGAAGAGTGCAAGATCGGCATCATGCCGGGCAACATCTTCAAGAAGGGCAACGTCGGCATCGTCTCGCGTTCGGGCACCCTGACCTATGAAGCCGTGTTCCAGACCACGAACGAGGGCCTGGGCCAGACCACGGCCGTCGGCATCGGCGGCGACCCGGTCAAGGGCACTGAGTTCATCGACGTGCTGGAGATGTTCCTGGCCGACGACGCCACCGAGTCCATCATCATGATCGGCGAAATCGGCGGCGCGGCTGAAGAAGACGCCGCCCAGTTCCTGATCGACGAAGCCAAGAAGGGCCGCAAGAAGCCGATGGCCGGCTTCATCGCGGGCCGTACGGCTCCGAAGGGCCGCACCATGGGCCACGCCGGCGCCGTCGTCTCGGGCGGCAAGGGCGATGCGGAATCCAAGATCGCCGCCATGGAGGCTGCGGGCATCCGCGTCTCGCCGTCGCCGGCGCGTCTGGGCGCGACGCTGGTGGAAGTGCTGAAGGGCTAAGCTCTTCAGCAGCGCACGCTGCGCGTGCGGGCGCTATCGCTCGCCGCGCGGCGGCTCGCTGCTTCAGCGCCTTTTTGAGAGGCGCGGCGCTATGCTCGCGACGCGGTCGCTCGCTGCATGAGCGTCGGATTCACTTAAGGGTGGGTTCGGCGTCAGGCGGGCCGGCGGATTGGACCAAAGTCTAATCTATCCGCGTTCCGGGGGTGTTTTTCGCGCCGTGTGACCTTTTGTAACGCCTCCGGAATCGTCCGGGGGCGTTTTTTCTTGCCGATTCGACCAAATTCCACCCGGTCCGCCTCCCTTCGGTCATGACCAGTAAGGAAACAGGGCCTATATGAACGGCGCTGCTCTCCGCGCGGCTGTGCGCGGGCGGTTGTAAAGGGACGATTGAGAGAAAAATGGCGGACGATGCGGGTCGGCTGAACCAGGTCTTTGCCGAGACCTCCTTCCTCTATGGCGCGAACGCCGCCTTCATTGAGGACCTGCACGAAAAATGGGCTTCGGACCCCGGCTCGGTGTCGGGGGAGTGGCGCGCCTTCTTCGATCAGCTGAAGGACAACGCCGACCTGGTGAAGCAGTCGGCCGCCGCCGGTTCCTGGGGCCGCTCGGGCGCGTCTGAGCCGACCGAGGAAACCGCCGTGTTCGACGGCCGCTGGCCCACCCCCAAGATCGACCCCAAGGCCGCCGGCAAGCCCGGCCCGCGTCCGGCGGCTCCGGCGGCTGACGCTTCGGGCGCCGTTTCGGCCGCCGACGTGCGCGCCGCCGCCCACGATTCCATCCGCGCCCTGATGCTGATCCGCGCCTACCGCGTGCGCGGCCACCTTCAGGCCAACCTCGACCCGTTGGGCATTGAGAAGCCGATCGAGAACCCGGAGCTGACGCCCGAGTTCTACGGCTTCACCGCCGCCGACATGGACCGCCCGATCTTCCTGGACGGCGTGCTGGGCCTGGAGACCGGCTCGGTCCGCCAGGTGCTGGAAATCCTTAAGCGCACCTATTGCGGCAACATCGGCGTGCAGTTCATGCACATCGCCGAGCCGGACGAGAAGGCCTGGCTGCAGCAGCGCTTCGAAGGCCCGGACAAGTTCGAACAGAACGCCTTCACCAAGGAAGGCAAGCTGGCCATCTTCAAGAAGCTGGCCGAGGCCGAAGGCTTCGAGCGCTTCCTGCACAAGCGCTTCCCCGGCACCAAGCGCTTCGGCCTGGACGGCGGCGAGGCCATGGTCCCGGCCCTGGAGCAGGTCATCAAGCGCGGCGGCGCCCTGGGCGTCGACGAGATCGTCTTCGGCATGGCCCACCGCGGTCGCCTGAACACGCTGGCCGCCGTCATGGGCAAGCCGTACAAGGCCATCTTCCACGAGTTCCAGGGCGGATCTTCCGTCCCCTCGGACATCGAGGGTTCGGGCGACGTCAAATACCACATGGGCGCCTCGTCGGACCGTGAGTTCGACGGCCACAAGGTCCACCTGTCGCTGACGGCCAACCCCTCGCACCTGGAGATCGTCAACCCGGTCGTCCTGGGCAAGTCGCGCGCCAAGCAGGCCTTCGACATCCGCGAGGCCGAGGTCAATCTGGGCAAGCCGGACGCCGAATGGGTGCTGGACCGCTCGAAGGTCGTGCCGCTGTTGATCCATGGCGACGCCGCCTTCGCCGGTCAGGGCGTGGTGGCCGAATGCTTCGCCCTGATGGGGCTGAAGGGCTACCGCACCGGCGGCACCCTGCACTTCGTCATCAACAACCAGATCGGCTTCACGACCAGCCCGCGCAACTCGCGCTCGTCGCCCTATCCGTCGGATGTGGCGCTGATGGTCCAGGCCCCGATCTTCCACGTCAACGGCGATGATCCCGAAGCGGTCGTCTTTGCCGCAAAGGTGGCCACCGAATACCGCCAGAAGTTCCACAAGGACGTGGTGGTGGACATGTTCTGCTACCGCCGCTTCGGCCACAACGAAGGCGACGACCCGACCTTCACCCAGCCGCTGATGTACGCCAAGATCAAGAACCAGCCCTCGACGCTGGAGATCTACGCCAAGCGCCTGATCGCCGAGGGCGTCATCACCCAGGCCGAGGTGGACGCCGAGATCGCCCGCTTCGAGGCCTACCTCGACGCCGAGTTCGAGGCCGGCAAGACCTTTGAAGCCAAGAAGGCGGACTGGCTGGACGGCGAGTGGAAGGGCCTGGGCGCCGAGGTCGCCGATGACGCCGCGCAGCGCGGCGACACCGCCGTCGCGGCCGACAAGCTCAAGGACTACGGCCACCGCCTGACGACCATCCCGAACAGCGTCGACGTGCACAAGACGCTGAAGCGCGTCATCGACGGTCGTCGCGATGCGGTGTCGAGCGGCGAGAACATCGACTGGGCCACGGCCGAGAGCCTGGCCTTCGCCAGCCTGCTGGACGAAGGCTACAACATCCGCCTGTCGGGTCAGGACTCGGTCCGCGGCACCTTCTCGCAGCGTCACTCGGGCATCACCGACCAGACGACCGAGCAGCGCTACTTCCCGCTGAACAACCTGCGCGACGGCCAGGCCCATTTCGAAGTTATCGACTCGGCCCTGTCCGAAGAGGCCGTGCTGGGCTTCGAGTACGGCTATTCGCTGGCCGATCCGAACACCCTGACCATGTGGGAAGGCCAGTTCGGCGACTTCGTGAACGGCGCCCAGGTGGTGATCGACCAGTTCATCTCGTCGGGCGAGCGCAAGTGGCTGCGGATGAGCGGTCTCGTGATGCTTCTGCCGCACGGCTATGAAGGCCAGGGCCCCGAGCACTCCTCGGCCCGCCTGGAGCGCTTCCTGCAGCAGTGCGCCGAGAACAACATGCAGGTCGCCAACTGCACGACGCCGGCCAACTATTTCCACATCCTGCGTCGCCAGCTGCACCGCTCGTTCCGCAAACCGCTGATCCTGATGACGCCCAAGTCGCTGCTGCGTCACAAGAAGGCGGTCTCGACCCTGGCCGACATGGCCGAGGGCTCGTCCTTCCACCGCGTGCTGCGTGACGACGCCGAGCTGCGTCCGTCGGTGGCGGGCGTCACGCTCAAGGCCGACAAGGACATCCGCAAGGTCGTCGTCTGTTCCGGCAAGGTCTACTACGACCTGCTGGACGCGCGCGAGAAGGCGGGCGTGGACGACATCTACATCCTGCGTCTGGAACAGTTCTATCCGTGGCCGATCAAGTCGATCTCGGCGGAGCTGGCCCGCTTCCCCAACGCCGATCTGGTGTGGTGTCAGGAAGAGCCCAAGAACATGGGCGGCTGGACCTTCGTCGACCCGTGGATCGAGCTGACGCTCGAGAAGCTGGACGTGAAGGCCAAGCGCGCGCGCTACGTCGGTCGCCCGGCTTCGGCCTCGACCGCCGCGGGCCTGATGAGCCGCCACCTGAAGGAACTCGAGACCTTCCTCGCCGAGGCCATGGCCTGACCGCCGCGCCTGACCTAAGAAACAAGCAAAGTTCAGACACGAAAAGACACTGAAGATGGCCGATATCCTCACCCCCGCCCTCGGTGAATCCGTCGCCGAAGCCTCGATCGCCAAGTGGACCAAGAAGGTCGGCGACGCCGTGAAGAAGGACGAAGTCCTGGTCGAGCTGGAAACCGACAAGGTCTCGCTGGAAGTCGTCGCCCCCGCCGACGGCGTGCTGTCGGCGATCAACGCCAATGAGGGCGACACCGTCGTTCCCGGCACGGTGCTGGGCGCCGTGACCGAAGGCGGCGCGGCCGCCGCCTCGGCCTCGGCTCCGGCGGCTGCGGCTCCCGCCGCCGCTCCGGCCGCTTCGGGCGGCGCAGCGGTCGACATCGCCGTGCCGACCATGGGCGAGAGCGTCGCCGAAGGGTCGATCGGAACCTGGCTGAAGAAGTCGGGCGACACCGTCGCCAAGGACGAACTGCTGGTCGAGATCGAGACCGACAAGGTGGCCGTGGAAGTCTCGGCTCCGGCCGCCGGCGTCCTGACCATCGTGGCTGACAACGGCGCCACCGTGACCCCCGGTCAGGTGATCGGTTCGGTCGCCGCCTCGGGCGCCGCCGCTGCTCCGGCTGCTCCGGCTCCGGCTGCGGCTCCGGCTCCGGCCAACACGGGTTCTGCCCAGGCGCCGGCCTCGGCGCACCTGTCGCCTGCCGTTCAGCGTGTCGTTTCGGAAAACAATCTGAACCCGGCCACGCTGTCGGCCTCGGGTCCGAAGGGCAACATCACTAAGGCCGACGCCATCGCCGCCATCGGCGCCGCCGCTTCGGCTGCGCCCGCCGCTGCTGCGCCTGCCGCGCCGCGCGCCGACCAGCCGCGCGAAGAGCGGGTGAAGATGACGCGCCTGCGTCAGACCATCGCCCGCCGCCTGAAGGAATCCCAGAACACGGCCGCCCAGCTGACCACCTTCAACGAGGTGGACATGACCAACGTCATGGCCTTGCGCGCCCAGTACAAGGAAGTCTTCGAGAAGCGCCACGGCGTGAAGCTGGGCTTCATGTCCTTCTTCACCAAGGCCGTGGTTCAGGCCCTGCACGAAATCCCGGCCGTCAACGCCGAGATCGACGGCACGGACATCATCTACAAGAACCACTACGACATCGGCATCGCCGTCGGCACCGACAAGGGCCTGGTGGTTCCGGTGCTGCGCGACGCCGACGTCCTGTCGCTGGCCGGCATCGAGAAGGGCATCGGCGCCCTGGGCAAGGCCGCCCGCGACGGCGCCCTGACCATGGACCAGATGCAGGGCGGCACCTTCACCATCACCAACGGCGGCACCTACGGCTCGCTGATGTCGACGCCGATCCTGAACGCGCCGCAGTCGGGCATCCTGGGCATGCACAACATCGTGCAGCGCCCGATGGCCATCAACGGCGAGGTCAAGATCCGCCCGATGATGTACCTGGCCCTCAGCTACGATCACCGCATCGTCGACGGCAAGGAAGCCGTGACCTTCCTGGTCCGCATCAAGGAACTGCTGGAAGACCCGGCGCGCGCCCTGCTGGACCTGTAAGGTCCGCACCACGCGAACGACTGACGACGGCGGGATCTTTGGATCTCGCCGTTTTCAATTGCGCGCCCCGCAGGCGTGTTAGGCTGGCGCCATGAGCCTGGTCGAGATCGCCCGCTATCACGACGTCTACGAGGCCGATCTGGCCGCGGCCTTCCTGTCGTCGCACGACATCGAGGTGTCGGTGACCGAGCGATTCCAGACCACGATCGACCCCCTGATGCAGCGCGCCCTGGGCATCCGGCTGATGGGGCGGGCGGATCAGGCGGCGCGGGCGCGCGACCTGCTGGCGCGCGCGGGGACAGGCGAGTTCGCGACCGATGAAGGCGATGATTTCGACGCGCCGGATACGACGGTTCGCACGGCTTCGCGCGGATTGGCCCTGTTCGCCTTTGCGACCGGCGCCGGCTTTGTCGGCACGGCCATGCCGCGTCGCTTCAACGCGCTGCAGTGGGCGGGCCTGTCGCTGATCGCGGTGATCCTGCTGCTGTCCGCGGGCGCCTATCTGTGGGCGTGGGTGAACGGCTCCCTGGGTTGAGGCGTTGCAGGCGGTTGACGAGCGCGTCGAAAATGACGGAGCTTCGCGCCGCTTCCTTGTGATGGAGAGTTTGCTTGCGTCTCAATCTGATCCCTGCGTCCGGCGCCCTGACTCTGGCGGCTGCGCTCATGGCTTGCGGGCCAGCCCCGGCCGAAGCGCCCGCCGCCGCGCCCAAGGCGGAAGACGCTGCGGCGGCTGCTCCCGCAACGGCCCCGGCTGTCGCCGAGAGAAGCGCCGACTTCCGCCGCACCGATCCGGCCCAGGCTGATCTCAAGCTGATCGAAGAAGGCGCCGAATGGCGCGTGCTGATCCGCGCCGGGGGCCTTCCGAACGGCGGGGCCACGGCGGCGGATTGCGAGCTTCAGGCGCGCGGCGCCCAGGACCGCGACGACGTCATCCACGCCAGGCTGATCCCGTTTGAAGGCGAGGTGAATGAACTGACGGCGGCCGACATCGGCGCCGATGCGCCGGTCGTCACGGTGCGCGTGGGGCCGGAAGGGGCCTTCGTCGAGGACAGCACGGCCGCCAACCGCTTCTGCGGCATGGGTTCCGACATCTCGGGCTTCTACAGCCGCACCCAGACGCCGGACTGACGGCGTATCAGGGGCCTAGAGGCCGACGTCCCAGACGCCCGCGTCGCGCATGCGGCATTCGCGGGCTTCTGCGGCGCGGCCGCCCATGTCCTGGGCCATGCCGCGAATAGCGTCGGACACCGTGGTCTTGTGCAGGCCGGGCGTCACCGCATGGATGAAGGCGCACCCCGCCAGGCGCAGCAGCTTGAAGCCGAAACGCGACGACGCGGCCATATGTTCGAGATAGGTCTCGTCGACCTCTCGCGGGTGATCGCGGAACAGGCGGTTGAAAGCGTTCGACATGAAGACAGCCTAGCGTGGTCGCGCCGGTCCCTCTACCCGGCGGCCGCATTCTGGCCTAAACCCGCCGTAGCAACAGGGGGCGCTTCGTCACGCCGCTTCAACCCCGCGTGAGGCCCCTGCCGAGATCTAAAAGGACGACCGATGGCCGACGGCAAGACCACTTCCGCCCAAACTTTCCGCTGGGAAGACCCCTTCGACCTGACGGGCCGTCTGACCGACGAGGAGCGGATGGTGCAGGACGCGGCGCGGTCCTATGCGCGCGAAGCCCTGCTGCCGCGCGTGGTCGCCGCCTTCCGCGACGAGGTGTTTGATCGCGCCATCATGACCGAGATGGGCGAAATGGGCTTCCTGGGCGCCATGCTGCCGGAACAGTACGGCGGCTCCGAAGCGTCGCACGTCGCCTACGGCCTGATCGCGCGCGAGGTTGAAGCGATCGACAGCGGCTATCGTTCGGCCATGTCGGTGCAGTCGTCCCTGGCCATGTATCCGATCTACGCCTTCGGCTCGGACGAGCAGAAGGCGAAATTCCTGCCCAAGATGGCGGCGGGCGAGCTGGTCGGCTGCTTCGGCCTGACCGAGGCGGACGGCGGGTCGGACCCGGCCTCGATGAAGACCACGGCGGTCGCGGTCGACGGCGGCTATCGCCTGAACGGCGGCAAATACTGGATCACCAACTCGCCGATCGCCGACCTGGCCATCGTCTGGGCCAAGCTGGACGGCGTGATCCGCGGCTTTATCGTCGAGCGCGATTTCGACGGCTTCACCACGGGCAAGATCGGCGACAAGCTCAGCTTGCGCGCCTCGGTGACGGGCGACATCGGCCTGAACGACGTCTTCGTGCCGGAAGCCAACTTGCTGCCGGGCGTGCAGGGTCTGCGCGGGCCGTTCTCCTGCCTGAACAAGGCGCGCTTCGGCATCGCCTGGGGCGCCATGGGCGCGGCCGAGTTCTGCTTCCACGCCAGCCGCGACTATGTGGCCGAGCGCACCCTGTTCGGCCGCCCGCTGTCGGCGCGCCAGCTGGTGCAGAAGAAGCTGGCCGACATGCAGACCGAGATCTTCCTCGGCTTCGAGGGCGCCTACGCCCTGGGCCGTCTGCTGGACGCGGGCGCCTGGGTGCCCGAGGCCATCAGCCTGATGAAGCGCAACAACTGCGGCAAGGCTCTGGCCGTGGCGCGCGAGGCCCGCGACATGCACGGCGGGGCCGGAATCACCGGCGAGCTGCACGTCATGCGCCACGCCATGAACCTGGAGACGGTCAACACCTATGAGGGCGCGCACGACGTCCACGCCCTGATCCTGGGCCGCGCCATCACGGGCGAAGCCGCCTTCTGAGACAAGCGTTGCAGAAAACGCGCGACGCGACGATCCTTTGCCGTTGTCGTGCGTTTGTCTCGCCTGCGGGGCGGCGATGATCGCCCGTCTGTCGGCCGAAGGCGGTCGGCGCGTGAAGGAAACCGGAATGACCAAACACAGCCTGCTGGCCGGCGCCGCCCTGGCGATCTTCAGCTTCAGCGGCATGGCCCAGGCTGCGCCCATGGTCGCGGCGACGACGGCTGTCCAGTCGCCTGTAACGGCCATGCCCTATGACGCCCGGCGCGGCGTCTTCACCTTCGCCGCCGGGCTGGAGGAAAGCTTGCCCGCCGTGGTCCAGGTGACGACCCTGGGCCAGTCGCGCGGTCCCAGCTCGGAAAACAATCCCAAGCCGTCGCAGGGCGGCTCTGGCGTCATCATCGACGCGCGCGAAGGCATCATCGTCACCAACCATCACGTCATCGAGAACGGCCAGAAGTTCACGGTCGACCTGATCGACGGCCGCCTGTTCGACGCCACCCTGATCGGCGCGGACAAGGCGACGGACATCGCCGTGCTGAAGATCGACGCCACGGGCCTGTCGCAGGTGGCGACGGTGGATTCCGACACCCTGCGCAGCGGCGACCTGGCCTTCGCCGTCGGCTATCCCCTGGGTCTGGACCAGACCCTGACCATGGGCGTCATCTCGGGCCTGAACCGCTCGGGCATGGGCGACGCCATCGAGGACTACATCCAGACCGACGCGGCGGTGAACTCGGGCAACTCGGGCGGGCCGCTGCTGGACAGCCGGGGGCGCCTGATCGGCATCAACACCGCCATCCTGTCAGGCGGTTTCGGCGGCGGCAACGACGGCATCGCCTTCGCCGTGCCGACGCGCATCATGATGTTCGTGGTCGACCAGCTGCGCGCCACCGGCGAGGTCAAGCGCGGCCGCGTCGGCCTGGGCCTCGGCTCCCTGACGGCCGAGCGCGCGCGCGAGGTCGGGCTGAACATCGTGCGCGGCGCCGTGGTCTATGACGTCGAGCCGGGCTCGGCGGGCGAGAAGGCGGGGCTGAAGCCCGGCGACGTGCTGACGCGCATTCAGGACCGCCCGGTGGCCAACGCCGGTTCGGTCCAGGCCACGGTCGGCATCGCTCGCGCCGGAACCCAGATGCCGGTCGTCTATCTGCGCGACGGCCGCGAGGCCTCGACCCGGCTGACGGTCGAGCCGTCCGATCCGGCCGCCGTGCGTCTGGGCGCCCAGGCCGCCATGTCGCGCGGCCTGACGGTGCGCAATCCGGCTTCGGGCCGCGGGGCCCAGATCGCCGTGGTCGAGGCGGGGTCGTCCGCCGCCGCAGCGGGGTTCCAGGCCGGCGATGTAGTGCTCCAGGCGAACGGCGCCGAGATCGCCGACATGAAGGATCTGGCCCAGCGTCTGCAGGCGGCGGGCGAGGCGGTCGTGCCGATCATCGTCCTGCGCGACAACGAACGCGTCGAGATCGACCTTCCGGCCTGATCCGCGCCGTCTGAAGCTCTACGGCATCGCCCGCGTGACCCCGCGTCGCGCGGGCGAAGTCTTGTGCGTCTGTTGGGAAGCGGACAGCAAAACGCCCGCGCTGCCGGGGAGGGGGAGGAGGGGCGGGCGCGGGCGTCGCTTGGAGGAAGCATCGACCCGCCGAAGCCCTTTACGCGGAAAAATCCGGGGGGCTGGGGGGGCTGTTCAGGATCCGGGACTTTTCCGAACTCCGACGGGCCGATGATGCATGTGTGCGCGCCGTTCCGGGCGGGCGAAGGACCGAATGGGGGCGTTTTCGTGTCGCTTCGTATTTTCCCGATCGGTGAAGCTTAGACCTTCGACAGGATCAGGGTGGCGTTGGTGCCGCCGAATCCGAAGCTGTTGGACATGACGTGCTTCAGTTCGCCGTCGTGGCGCTGACGCAGGATGGGCATGCCCTCGAACTCGGGGTCCAGGGTCTCGATGTGGGCGCTTTCGGCGGCGAAGCCGTGCTTCATCATCAGCAGGCAGTAGATGGCTTCCTGCGCGCCCGCTGCGCCGAGCGAATGGCCCGTCAGCGACTTGGTCGAGGAGATCATCGGCATGGCGTCGCCGAAGACGTTGCGCACCGCGCCCATCTCCTTCAAGTCGCCGACCGGCGTCGAGGTGCCGTGCGGGTTCAGATAATCGATCTTGGGATTGCCGGCCATCTCCAGCGCGATCTTCATGCAGCGCTCGGCGCCCTCGCCTGAGGGGGCCACCATGTCGTAGCCGTCAGAGTTGGCGCCGTAGCCGGTGACTTCGGCGTAGATGGTCGCGCCGCGCGTCACGGCGCGTTCGTATTCTTCCAGCACGACGATGCCGGCGCCGCCGGCGATGACGAAGCCGTCGCGGGCCGTGTCATAGGCGCGGCTGGCCTTGTTGGGCGTGTCGTTGAAGTTGGAGGACATGGCGCCCATGGCGTCGAACATGTTCGACATGGACCAGTCGATATCCTCGCAGCCGCCGGCGAAGACCACGTCCTGCTTGCCCCAGGCGATCTGTTCGGCGGCCGCGCCAATGCAGTGGGCGCTGGTCGCGCAGGCCGAGCTGATCGAATAGTTGACGCCCTTCAGTTCGAACCATGTGGCCAGCACGGCCGAGGGGCCGGACGCCATGGCCTTGGGCACGGCGAAGGGGCCGACGCGCTTGGGCGAGCCCTTTTCGACGGTCGTCTGGGCCGCCTGCAGGATGACCTGGGTCGAGGGGCCGCCCTCGCCGACGATCAGGCCGATGCGCGGATCCTTGATCTCTTCGGCGGTCAGGCCGCTGTCCTTCAGCGCCTCTTCAAAGGCGATGTGCGCCCAGGCCGTGCCGTTGGCCAGGAAGCGGGCGGCGCGACGGTCGACCAGCGGCGCCCAGTCCTCGGCCGTATGACCCAGGGCGGGCGGCGCCCAGACCTGGGATCGGAAGCCGTACTTGGCGTGGTCGGCGGCGTGCTGGACGCCCGACTTGGCGTCGCGAAGGGAGGCCGCGACCTGATCCTGGCCGGTGCCGATGGAAGAGACGATGCCCAGTCCGGTGACGACGACACGCCGCATGGTGTTTCCAATCCTACAAAGTCTGCGGACGCCGCGTTGCCCGCGGCTATCCATCAAGTGGGGTCAGGCGGGGTCGGGTTCCACCGGGGCCGCGCCGCCGAACAGGCCGACGCGCATGTCCTGACAGGTGTAGATGACCTCGCCGTCGGCCTCGAGCACGCCGTCGGCGATGCCCATGACCAGCTTGCGGTTGATGACGCGCTTCAGGTGGACCTTATAGACCACCTTCTTGACGTCCGGCGTCACCTGGCCGGTGAATTTGACCTCGCCGACGCCGAGCGCACGGCCCTTGCCCGGTCCGCCGATCCAACCGAGGTAGAAGCCGACCAGTTGCCACATGGCGTCCAGGCCCAGGCAGCCCGGCATGACCGGATCGCCGATGAAGTGGCACTGGAAGAACCAGAGGTCCGGGTTGATGTCGAGTTCAGCCTCGACATAGCCCTTGCCGTAGTCGCCGCCGTCGGCGCTGATGGTCTTGATCCGGTCGAACATCAGCATGGGCGGCGCCGGCAACTGGGCGTTGCCCGGACCGAACAGCTCGCCCCGGCCCGAGGCCAGCAGGCCTTCGTGATCGAACGACGACGGATATTGCGACTGGCTCAAGGGAAATCGGCTCCGAAAGGTGTTGCTGGCGGGTTACACGACCCGAGGGCCGCGCTCAACCATGCCGTCAGCATATGAGATCAGGAAGCGCGGCCGGTTCCGGCGGGGCGGGCGGCGTTGCACAGGGACCGCTCTTGGGTTCCGAAGACCGCCCGCTCGGCGACCCAGCCGCGCAGCTTGCGCGCCCGCACCCGGCACCAGCCGTCCTCGCATTCGTCCAGAGGAACCAGGGCGCGGGGCGACAGAAGAGCGCGGACCGAGGCGGTCTCGGACCGACCCGAGCGGATCGGCACGGCCTCGTCCGAACGGTTGAACACGCTGCGGCGGCCCGAAGCCACCGTGCGATGAATCCAGGCCACGGAGCCGTCGGGATCGCAAATTTTTCGCCACTCGCGCGTCTCGGCGATCACCTGAACCGGCAGACCGGCGGCGCGATATTCCCACAGGATGCGGTAGTCGAGGCCCGGCCCCTGACGCGCCCGCACCTGCGAGGATTTCAGCGTCACCCAGCGCGGCACCTCCAGCCCCGTCGGGGTCGGGCGGCCGTCGGGCATGGTCGATCCCGCCGACAGCAGAACGCCGGTCATGAGGACAGCGGCGAGGGCCGCGACGCGAGGCGCCCTTTTGATCCTGACCGCAGCTTTGCTAGACACCGAATATCGACCCGTTCCGAACGGGCGCCGCCCGTGGAAAACCTAGGTCTCCTATGTCCGCTCGCAAGCTTAAGGTCGTATTAACCAGACGCCTGCCTGACGCGGTCGAAACGCGGATGCGCGAACTTTTCGACGCCGAGCTGAACCTGACCGACCGGCCGATGTCGCGCGATGAGCTGGCTGCGGCCCTGCAGCGGGCCGAGGTGCTGGCGCCGACCATCACCGATCAGCTGGACGCCGAACTGATCGCGGGCGCAGGCGATCAGCTGAAGATGATCGCCAACTTCGGCGCGGGCGTGGATCACATCGACATCGACGCCGCCGTCGGGCGAGGAATCATCGTCACCAATACGCCGGGCGTCCTGACCGAGGACACGGCCGATCTGGGCATGAGCCTGATCCTGGCCGTCAGCCGCCGCATCGTCGAGGGCGCAGGCGTGGTCGAGGCCGGGCGCTTCGAGGGGTGGAGCCCGACCTGGATGTGCGGCCGCAAGCTGTGGGGCAAGCGCCTGGGCATCGTCGGCATGGGCCGCATCGGCCAGGCTCTGGCTCGTCGCGCCAGGGCTTTCGGGATGCAGGTCCACTATCACAACCGCAAGCCCGTCCCGGACATGATCGCCGAAGAACTGGGCGCGACCTGGTGGGACGATCTGGACCAGATGCTGGCGCGGATGGACGTCGTCTCGCTGAACTGTCCGGCGACGAAGGAGACGCACCACCTGTTGTCGGCCGAGCGTCTGGCCCGGCTTCAGCCGCACGCTATCCTGGTCAACACCGCGCGGGGCGAACTGATCGACGAAGCCGCCCTGGTCGAGGCGCTGGACCGCCGCGCCCTGTTCGGCGTCGGTCTGGACGTGTTTGAAAACGAGCCCAAGGTGCATCCGGGTCTGCTCGGCCGTGCGAACGTGGTGCTGCTGCCTCACCTCGGCTCGGCTACCCTCGAGGCGCGTCAGGACATGGGCGACCGGGTGATCGCCAACATCATGACCTATCAGAACGGCCACCGCCCGCCGGATCGGGTCATCCCGGCGATGCTCTAGGCGTGAGCTGACCCGCAGACAGCGCAGGCCGGATCGGCGGCGATCTTCACGACGCGGCTGCTTCCGGCCAGCCCGTCGTATAGCATCAGGCGGCCGGTCAGCGGCTCGCCCGCGCCGGTGATCCGCTTGATCGCCTCCAGCGCCGCCATGGCGCCGATGACGCCGGCCAGGGCGCCGACGACACCGACGCGGGCGCAGGTCTCGGCGTCGGGCGGAATCTCGGGCACCAAGCACTGGTAGCAGGGCCGCCCCTCGAACACCGACACCTGCCCCGACCAACGGCCCAGGGCGCCGGAGACCAGCGGCTTGCCCGCCGCCACGCAGGCGGCGTTGACGGCCAGCCGCGTCTCGAAATCGTCGGTGCCGTCCAGCGCCAGGTCGAAGTCCCGCATCAGAGCCGCCGCGCTGTCCGGCGTGACGCGCTGGTTGAAGGTCTGGACCGTGACGTGCGGGTTGAGAGCGTTCAGCCGCGCGGCGCCCGCCTCGACCTTGGCGCGGCCGGGGTCTTCGGTGGTGAAGGCGATCTGGCGTTGCAGGTTGGACAGGGCGACCGTGTCGTCGTCGATCAGGCCCAGCGTCCCCACCCCGGCGGCGGCCAGATAGAGGGCGGCCGGATTGCCCACCCCGCCCATGCCGACGATCAGCACGCGGGCGCGTTTCAGCGCCTGCTGGCCGGGACCGCCGATCTCGGACAGCACCAGTTGGCGGGCGTAGCGGTCGACTTCCTCGTCGGAGAAGCGAACCGGGGCGAGAGGAGCGGAAGACTGGGTCACGCCGACTGTCTAGCGCAGTCGGACGGATGCGTCAGGCCGGAACGGGCGCGACCCCGACGGCCAGGGCCAGCAGGGTCTCGGCGCGCGCGGGACTGAGCTGGTCCAGGGCTTCGCCGTTCAACAGGCGCGCCGCCTCGGGCGTCAGCTCGGCCAGGATCATGGGCCAGTCGCCGAACCGGCGGCCGCTGACAGCGACGTCAGACAACAGGCGCAGGTTTTCGTGGCGCGGATCGACCCGCAGCCGGTCCATCAGGCGGTCGACGTCGGTTCGGCGGCCCTCGATGATCTGCAGGAACTGGCCGCCATGGCGCATCAGGGCGCTGGTCAGACCTTCGCGGCGATTGTTGCGCTCGGACTCGCCGAGGATCTCCGCCAGGATCAGGAGGCTGGTCGCCGCGCCGCCGACGGCGTCGCTGACATAGATGGCGCGGTGCAGGGGCAAGGGAACTCAAAACGCAAACGCAGCCTCCCCCGCCTCGCGGACGGCGAGATGATGGGGCGGCCGGGGGCGTTCCCCTGTCATGGGGCGATTAAGAATCTCTTATGGTTAAGCTTTTCGGGCGGTTGCGACAAAGCCTGATCTTGCGGCGGACCACGGGCTTCGCCATGTCAACGGCCATGAATACGAGCGCCTCAAACTTCCCCGACTGGCACGGCACCACCATTCTGGCGGTGCGCAAGAACGGCCGCACCGTCATCGCCGGCGACGGCCAGGTCTCCATGGGGCCGACCATCGTCAAGGGCGCGGCGCGCAAGGTGCGCACCCTGGCGAACGGCAAGGTCCTGGCGGGCTTCGCTGGGGCGACGGCCGACGCCCTGACCCTGATCGAGCGGCTGGAAGCCAAGCTGGAGCAGTACCCGGACCAACTGGCTCGCGCCTGCGTCGAGCTGGCCAAGGACTGGCGCACCGACCGCTATCTGCGGAGGCTGGAGGCCATGCTGCTGGTCGCCGACAAGGACACCATTCTGACCGTCACCGGCGTCGGCGACGTGCTGGAGCCGGAATACGGCGTCGCCGCCGTCGGCTCGGGCGGCAACTACGCCCTGGCCGCCGCCCGCGCCCTGATCGACGAGCACACCGAATTGGACGCCGAACAGATCGCCCGCAAGGCCATGAAGATCGCCGCCGACATCTGCGTCTACACCAACGGCAATCTCACCATTGAAAGTCTGTAGGGCGCTATCGCTCGCCGCGCGGCGGCTTGCTGCTTGAGCGCCTGATATGCGTATTTCTGGACCGTCTGAACCATGACTGATCTGTCTCCCCGTGAAATCGTCTCCGAGCTGGACCGCTTCATCGTCGGTCAGGACGACGCCAAGCGCGCCGTGGCGGTGGCCCTGCGCAACCGCTGGCGCCGCAAGCGCGTGCCGGACGACCTGCGTGACGAGGTCACGCCCAAGAACATCCTGATGATCGGGCCGACGGGCGTGGGCAAGACCGAGATCGCCCGGCGTCTGGCGCGTCTGGCCGGCTCGCCCTTCCTCAAGGTCGAGGCGACCAAGTTCACCGAGGTCGGCTATGTCGGCCGCGACGTCGATCAGATCATGCGCGATCTGGTCGAGAGCGCCCTGGTCATGGTCCGCGACAAGCGCCGCTCGGGCGTCAAGGCCCGCGCCGAAGGTCAGGCTGAGGAACGCATCCTGGACGCCCTGGTCGGACCGGGTTCCCAGCCCGCCACGCGCGAGGCCTTCCGCAAGAAGCTGCGGGCGGGCGAACTGGACGACAAGGAGATCGAGATCGCCTTGGCCGATACGGCCTCGCCGCTACAGGGGCTGGACATGCCGGGCGGCGGCGGCAACGTCGGCCTGCTGAACCTGTCGGAGATGCTGGGCAAGATGGGCGGCGGCCGCACCAAGACGGTCAAGCTGACCGTGCGCGACGCCCTGGCGCCGCTCGTCACCGAGGAGAGCGACAAGCTGCTGGATCAGGAAAGCCTGACCAAGGAAGCCCTGCTGCTGGCCGAAAACGAGGGCATCGTCTTCCTGGACGAGATCGACAAGGTGGCCGCGCGTCAGGATCGCGGCGGCGGCGCCGACGTGTCGCGCGAGGGGGTGCAGCGCGACCTGCTGCCCCTGATCGAGGGTACGACCGTCTCGACCAAGTATGGCCCGGTGAAGACCGACCATGTGCTGTTCATCGCCTCGGGCGCCTTCCATGTCGCCAAGCCGTCGGACCTGCTGCCCGAACTGCAGGGCCGCCTGCCGATCCGGGTGGAGCTGAAGGCCCTGACCCGCGACGACTTCAAGCGCATCCTGACCGAGCCCGAGGCCAATCTGATCCGTCAGAACCAGGCCCTGCTGGCGACCGAAGGGGTCGAACTGGTCTTCACCGACGACGCGGTCGAGGCCATGGCCGACGCCGCCGTGGCCGCCAACTCCACCGTCGAGAACATCGGCGCGCGCCGTCTTCAGACGGTGATGGAGCGAGTGCTGGAGGAAACCAGCTTCAAGGCGTCGGACCTGTCGGGCCAGACCCTGATCTTCGACGGCGACAAGGTGCGCGAGAAGGTCGGCGACCTGGCCAAGAACGTCGACCTGAGCCGGTTCATCCTGTGATGGGCTGATCCGCTGTCGCGGCGGTGCGGGGTCAGCCCCGCATCGCCTCCACCGCTTCCACCAGTCGCTCCAGTTCCGCAGGGCTCGACAGGCGGTGGTCGCCGCCTTCGATCAGGTCGAGGCGCAGGTCGCCGCCGCTCAGGCGCTCGGCCAGCTCGACCTGATGGCGCCACGGCACCACGTCGTCGGCGCGGCCCTGCAGCACATGAACCGGCGCCGTGATGTCGATCCGGCCGTCCAGCAGCAGCCAGTCGCGGGCCTCCTCGAACATGCGCCGGGTCAGGACGTAGGAGCCGAGCCCTTCCTCGGTGATGACCGTCTCGCCTTCGCGCAGGATGGCCTGCCGCTCATGGTCGGCCAGACCCGGCCACATCAGCTTTTCGGTGAAGTCCTGCGCCGGATTGACCAGCACCACGCCCTTGACCCGCTCCGGCCGCGCCAGCGTCGCCAGCAGCGCCACCCAACCGCCCATCGATGATCCGACCGGAACCACCGGGCCCTCAAGACTGTCGATCAGGGCGACGGCGTCCTCGCGCCAGCGGCCGATGGTGGCCTGCTTCCAGTCGCCTGAAGACACGCCGTGGGCGAAGTGGTCGTAGCGCACATAGCTCCAGCCGCGCTCTCGGGCGGCGGCGTCCAGCGCCAGCGCCTTGGTCCCCTCCATGTCCGAGCGGAAGCCGCCGATCCAGATGACGGTCGGGCCTTCGCCCTTGATCGCCTTATAGGCCAGGGCCTCGCCGTCGGGGCGGATCAGCGTCTGGACGTCGGACATGGGAAGCTCCTCGGACTGTCATTCCTCGCGGAATGGCTTTAGCAGAGACGACGATTGTTCACAGAGGCCGCGAGGCGCCCGCTTGTCTGCTCCCAAAGCCCTGTTCGTCAGCTCCAACCGGATCGGCGACTGCGTCATCTCCTCGGGCGTGATCCGCGAGATCGCGCGCCAGTTGCCGGGCGTTCAGATCACCGTCGCCTGCGGTCGCCCCCCCGCGCCCTTCTTCCGTTCGGCGCCGAACGTCGAGCGCGTCATCATCCTCGACAAGAAGAAGGCCGCCGGACACTGGCTCGATCTTTGGAAGCAGGTGCGCGGGACCAAGTGGGACATGGTCGTGGACATCCGCGGCTCGGCCCTGGCTTATCTGATCTCGGCCAAGCGTCGCATCGTCTACAACCGCCGCTGGGAGACGGGGTTGCGCAAGGTCGAGATGGTGTCGCGCCTGATGGGCTCGGCTATGCCGCTGGACCCGGAAATCTTTCTCGACGATCAGGCCCGCGCTGAGGCCGCCGCCGTCATCGATCCCCAACTGGCCGCCGGGCCGGGCGAAGGGCCGATCATCGCTTTGGCGCCCATCGCCCACCAGCCGGGCAAGTCCTGGCCCGCCGAGCGCTGGGGGCAATTGGTCGAAAAGCTGAAGGCCGAGCCGCGCTTCGACGGCTGGCGCTTCATGCCCGTCGGCGGTCCCGGCGACCGGCCGCCCGCGACTCCGGCGCTGGAGGCGGCGGGACCGCGCGCCATCGACTGCGTGGGCAAGGGCGACATCCTGTGCTCGGCTGCGGCCATCGACCGGGCGACCCTGTTCGTCGGAAACGACAGCGGCCTGATGCACGTCTCGGCGGCGTTGGGGCGGCCCACCCTGGGCCTGTTCGGTCCGACCGAGTGGTGGCTGTACGGGCCGTGGGGGCCGAAGACGCGCACGGCGGCGTCCAATGAGACGCGCGGCCAGTTCGCCCCGATCGAGGATCTGAGCGTCGATCATGTCTTCGATGCGGTGCTGGAGCTGCACGACGCCTATGTCGCTGAAGGGGCCGTAAAGGCCTGAAGGCCCGAAATCCCTTGAAATAGCGGCCTTGCGTCGCCATATTCCGGCCGCTTGGAACGCAGCCGCAGCCTTGCGCGCTGAATCCTCGCAACCAGTTTCGCCTGTCTTCTGATCACATAAGGAAACGACGCCCATTCGCCGTCCCATGCAAGCGCCGCCCGTAAAGGACGGGCCGCCCATCAACCAGGATATCCGCGCCGCCCGCGTTCTGCTCATCGACCAGAATGGGGAAAAACAGGGCGTCATGCCGCTGTCGGCCGCGCTGGAGGCCGCCGAGGAGGCGGGCCTGGACCTGGTTCAGATCGTCGCCAACGCCGAAACGCCGGTGTGCAAGATTCTGGACTACGGCAAGCATCGTTTCCAGGAACAGAAGAAGAAGGCCGAGGCGCGCAAGCGTCAGAAGGTCGTCGAGCTGAAGGAAATCAAGCTTCGGCCGAACATCGACACGCACGACTACGACGTGAAGGCCAAGGCCATGCACCGCTTCTTCGACGACGGTGACAAGGTCAAGGTGACCATCCGCTTCCGCGGCCGCGAAATGGCCCACCCCGAACTGGGCATGAAGCTGATGAACAAGGTCCAGGCCGATTTCGAGGAAGAGGCCAAGGTCGAGTTCGCGCCCAAGATGGAAGGCCGCCAGATGATCATGATCCTGGCGCCCCGCTGATCGCGGACTTGAACTGAAGACTTTGAAGACGCCCCGGCCGCATGGCTGGGGCGTCTTACTATCCGGCGAGACGAGAACGAATGACGGCGCAGACGACAAAGGCTTCCGGCGCGGGGACGCCGACCCTGGCGGTGCTCTTCGCCGTGGTCTTCATCAATCTGGTCGGGTTCGGCCTGGTGGTGCCGCTGCTGCCCTTCTTCGCCCAGAGCCTTCAGGCCGAGCCGTGGCAGATCACCCTGATGTTCTCGGCCTATTCCTTGGGTCAGTTCTTCGCCGAGCCCTTCTGGGGGCGGCTGTCGGACCGGATCGGGCGCAAGCCGGTTCTGCTGATCACCCTGGCGGCCAACGCCGTAGGCTATCTGTTGCTGGCGTTCGCGCCCAACATCTGGGCGGCGATCCTGGTGCGGATGTTCACAGGCCTGGGCGCGGGTAATATCTCGACGGTCCAGGGCTATATCGCCGACGTCACGCCGCCCGAGCGCCGGGCCGGGCGCATGGGGCTGATCGGCGCCGCCTTCGGCCTGGGCTTCATCGTCGGGCCGGGCATGGGCGGCCTGTTGGCCCAGCCGCAGATGGGCCATGTCGGCTATCAGCTGCCTATCTTCGCGGCCTCGGGCGCGGCGGTGCTGGCGGCGCTGGGGGTGATGTTCTTCCTGCGCGAGAGCCGGGCCAAGGCCGATCCGGCGGCGCCGCGCCCCGCCTTCCTGTCGGGGATTCAGTTCGCTCGCACGGACGAGGTGGTGTCGCGCGTCCTGGTGGTCAGCCTGATCTATCTGGCGGGCTTTTCGGCCATGGAGGCCGCCTTCGGCCTGTGGGCCGAGAACCGCTACGCCTGGACCGCGCGCGAGGTGGGGCTCAGCTTCATGATCGTGGGCCTGGTCTCGGCCGTGAACCAGGGGCTGCTGGCCGGTCGGCTGGCGCGGCGCTTCGGCGAGGCGCGGGTGCTGGCGGCGGGCATGCTGCTGTTCGGGACGTCGCTTATCTTGCAGGTGGTCGCGCCGCCGGCCTGGTTCCCGGCGACGCAGATCGACCTGGGGCTGTTCGTCATTCCGGTGTCGGCCGGGTGGATCATTCCCATCGTCATGGGGATCGGCGCCTGCGGCATGTCCCTGGCCATGCCCAACATTTCGGCCCTGATCAGCCGTTCGTCCCCGCCGGATCGGCAGGGGGCCATGCTGGGGCTGAACATGGCGGCCGGGTCGATGGCGCGCATCGTCGGCCCCATGGTGGCGGGGGTTCTCTATTCCGCCGTGGGGCCGGACTGGCCCTTCCTGGTCGGGGCGGTGCTGACGGTTCCGGCGGCGGTCATGGCGATCAACGCCGGGCGCGCCGCGCGCCGTCGGGCGGCTCAGGTCTGAACCCGTTCATGCGGACTCTTCTTGCCTCCGGTCCCCGTTTGGCGTAGAAGCCGCGCCTTCGCGTACCGGACCGCCGGGCGAACAGGCATGCCTGGGCGGTCTTAAATCGGTCATCTGACCTTGGGGCTCAAGTAGCCCGAAGGGCGGTAGACCCCTCAATAAAGAGAGTGAAAATGCCGAAGCTGAAGACGAAGTCGGGCGCCAAGAAGCGCTTCAAATTCACCGCGACGGGCAAGGTCAAGGCTGGCGTGGCCGGCAAGCGCCACCGCCTGATCAGCCACAACTCGAAGTACATCCGCCAGAACCGCGGCACTTCGGTCATGGCCGACGCCGACGCCAAGAAGATCAAGTCCTACATGCCGTACGCCTGATCGGCGCACGCAGACACGATCTCTCAACCGCATAGAATTTGAACTAAGTCCCTCAATCAGCGAGGCCCAGCGGGCCGAGCGGTAGGGACTTCCCGAAGGGAAATTTACAATGGCTCGCGTCACCCGGGGCGTTACGTCCCACGCCAAGCACAAGAAAGTCCTGAAGCAGGCCAAGGGCTTCTACGGCCGCCGCAAGAACACCATCCGCGCCGCCAAGGCCGCCGTGGATCGCGCCGGTCAGTACGCCTACCGCGACCGTCGCAACAAGAAGCGCTCGTTCCGCGCCCTGTGGATCCAGCGCATCAACGCCGCGGCTCGCACCGAAGGCTTCACCTATTCGCAGTTCATGCACGGCCTGAACAAGGCGGGCATCGAGCTGGACCGCAAGGTTCTGGCGGCCATCGCCGCCGATGAAGCCGGCTTCAAGGGCATCGCCGACAAGGTTCGCGCGGCCCTGGCCTAAGCGCTCAAGCAGCGAGACCCCGCGGGTCGAGCGCTAGCGCAAAAGAACAAACGCCCGTCCCGGTCGCCGGGGCGGGCGTTTTTCATGGGGCGGCTGACCTTTCGGGCGTGTCGGGCGTTGGGGTGAGGCAGCCGGTCGTCGATCGGCGTTTCAGGAGGCTTCGCCATGTCTGTCGCCCGCGTCACCGAAATCACCGCGTCCTCGACCGTCAGCTTCGAGGACGCCATCGCCCAGGGCGTCGCCCGCGCCGACAAGACCCTGCGTCACGTCGAAGGCGCCTGGATTCAGGAGCAGAAGGTGATCGTGCGTGACGGCGCGATCGCCGAATATCGAGTCAACATGAAGGTCACCTTCATCCTCGCGGATTGAGGCGGATCGACGCTGAAAGGCTTTGCGAGACGGCTGCGGCGGGCTAGACGCTGCGGACCATGACCGATCTCGCCCAGCTAGAACTCGACCTGATCAACGCCATCGGGGCGGCCTCGACCGTCGCCGCGATCGAGGAGGTGCGCGTCGCCGCCCTCGGCAAGACGGGGACCGTCTCGGCCCTGCTTAAAGGCATGGGGGCGCTGAGCCCCGATGAGCGCCGCGAGCGCGGCCCCGTCATCAACGGCCTGCGCGACCGGGTGTCGTCGGCCCTGGCCGCCCGCAAGGCCGAGCTGGAGGCCGCCGAGCTGGACGCCCGCCTGTTGGCCGAGCGCGTCGATCTGACCCTGCCCAGCCGCCCACGCCGCAAGGGCGGGGTGCATCCGACCATGCAGGTCATGGACGAGATGGTCGCCGTCTTCGCCGACATGGGCTTCTCGGTCGCCGAGGGGCCGGACATCGAGGACGATTTCCACAACTTCACGGCCCTGAACTTCCCGCCCAAGCATCCGGCGCGGGAGATGCACGACACCTTCTTCCTGAAGCCCGACCCGCAAACGGGCGAGCGCAAGGTGCTGCGCACCCACACCAGCCCGGTGCAGGTCCGCACCATGATGTCGCAGAAGCCGCCGATCCGCATCATCGCGCCGGGCCGCACCTTCCGTAAGGATTCCGACGCCACCCACACGCCGATGTTCCACCAGATCGAAGGCTTGGTGATCGATCGCGACATCCACATGGGCCATCTGAAGACGACGCTGGAGACCTTCATCGCCCGCTTCTTCGAGCTGGACGATGTTCACGCCCGTTTCCGCCCGCACCACTTCCCCTTCACCGAGCCCTCGGCCGAGATGGACATCCGCTGCGACCGTTCCGGCGGCAAGCTGACGCTGAACGAGGGCGAGGACTGGCTGGAGATTCTGGGTTGCGGGATGGTGCACCCGAACGTGCTGCGCAACTGCGGCATCGATCCGGACGAGTATCAGGGCTTCGCCTTCGGTATGGGCGTCGACCGCCTGGCCATGTTGAAATACGGCGTGCCCGACCTGCGCCCCATGTTCGAGGCCGATACGCGCTGGCTGGCGCACTACGGCTTCTCCGCCTTCGCCGCGCCGAACCCGGCGTCGGGCCTCAGCTGATATTGAAAGAGCGATCCCATGACTGACGCGACCAACACCGCCGCCGCTGAACCGATCGTCCTGGAGCTGCTGGGCCCTGGCCCGAACTATGCGAACAAGACGGTCTGGCTGCCCCAGCTGTTCATGGAGACGGCGCGCGCCGGGTCCATGGTCATTGAAGGCCGCCGGTTCGAGAATTGCCTGATCGAGGGGCCGGCCGTCCTGCTGCCGCTGGAAGGCTGCAACTTCGACGGCTGCAACATGGGCGACGCCCATGGCGATCCGCGCAACCTGATGCTGAGCCCGCAGGGTCCGCAGCGCGTGACCGGCCCGATTCCGTTCAAGAACTGCCAGTTCATCAACTGCAACTTCCTGGGCGTCGGCTTCACCGGCTCGTCCGCCTTCCTCGACAACATGGCCAAGGCCCTGGCGCAGCCGCAGGACGGTGCGACCCAATGAAGTTCACGCTTTCCTGGCTGAAGGCCCATCTGGACACCGAGGCCGAGGTCGATCAGGTCGCCGAGGCCATGACGATGGCCGGGCTGGAGGTCGAGGAGGTCCACGACCCCATCGCCGCCCTGGCGCCCTTCACCGTGGCCAAGATCATCTCGGCCGAACGTCACCCGAACGCCGACCGGCTGCAGGTTTGCCAGGTCGAGACCGTGGACGGCCTGAAGGAGATCGTCTGCGGCGCGCCGAACGCACGGGCGGGCCTGACCACTATCTACGCCCCCATCGGCGCCTATGTGCCCGGCCTGGGCGTGACCCTGGTCGAGAAGCCGGTGCGCGGCGTGGTGTCCAACGGCATGCTGTGCTCGGGTGCGGAGCTTGAACTGCCCGACGAGAGCGACGGCATTCTGGAGCTGTGCGACGACCTGCAGGTCGGCCAGCCCGCCGCCGGCGTCTTCGGCGCCGAGCCGGTCATCGACTTCGAGGTGACGCCGAACCGTCCCGACTGGCTGGGCGTGGCGGGCATCGCGCGCGACCTGGCCGCCGCCGGTCTGGGAAAGCTGACGACGCCTGAGATCGCGCCGGTCGCCGGCGCGTTCGACAGCCCCGTCTCGGTGACGCTGGAGGCGCCCGAGCTGTGTCCGGTCTTCGCGGGTCGCGTGATCCGGGGCGTGCAGAACGGCCCGTCGCCGGAATGGCTGCAACAGCGCCTGACGGCGATCGGCCTGCGTCCGATCAACCGCCTCGTCGACATCACCAACCTGATTTCCTACGATCGTGCGCGGCCGCTGCACGTCTATGACCTGGCGAGCCTGTCGGGCGACGGGATCGTGGTGCGCGCTGGTCGCGGCGACGCCGACCAGATGGAAGCCCTGGACGGCAAGACCTATGCGCCGGGCGCCGCCGACTGTGTCATCGCCGACGCCGGGGGGCAGCGCGCCATCGGCCTGGGCGGCGTCATGGGCGGCGTCTCCACCGGCTGTTCGGACGAGACGGTCGACGTCTTCGTCGAAAGCGCCTGGTTCGACCCTATCGTCACGGCTCAGACGGGCCGCTCGCTGGGCGTCAGCTCCGACGCCCAGTACCGCTTCGCGCGCGGCGTCGACACAGCCTCGGTCGTCCCCGGTCTGGAGCTGGCGACGCAGCTGATCCTGGACCTGTGCGGCGGCGAGCCGTCCACGGTCACGGTGGCGGGCCAGGCCCCGACCGCCCCGGCCGCCTTCGCCTTCGACCCGGCCTATGTGAAGCGCTTGTCGGGCATGGATCTGGGCGAGGACCGGATCTTCGAGATTCTGTTCGCCCTGGGCTTCACCGTCATGCGCGGCTCGCCCTGGTCGGTGACGCCGCCGTCCTGGCGTCGCGACGTCGAAGGTCCGGCTGATCTGGTCGAGGAGGTCGCCCGCATCGAGGGCTACGCCGCCCTGCCCGACGCGCCCTTGCCGCCGGTCGCCCCGGCGCCGGGCGGGGTGCTGAGCTCGCGTCAAGCGCGCGTGCGCACGGCCCGTCGCGCCTTGGCGGCCCTGGGCTACGCCGAAGCCGTCACCTGGTCCTTCACCAAGCAGTCGATCGCGTCTCTGTTCGGCGGCGGAGACGAGCGTCTGGTGCTGGAAAACCCGATCGCGGCCGATCTGGACTGCATGCGGCCCTCGGCCCTGCCGAACCTGATCCAGGCGGCGGCGCGCAACGCCGCGCGCGGCCACGCCGACGTCGCCCTGTTCGAGATCGGCCCCATCTATCTGGACGACCAGCCGAACGGCCAGCGCACCGTCATCGCGGGCCTGGCGGCGCCGCACGCCGACCGCCACTGGGGCGGGGCGGGGGAAGACCCCCTGTTCGCGCTGAAGGGCGACCTGATGGCTGTGCTGGAAGAGATCGGCGCCCCGGTCGCCTCCTTGCAGCTGGCGCAGGGCTCGAACCGCGACTGGTGGCATCCCGGCCGCTCGGCCCGGCTGCAACTGGGGCCCAAGAACGTCATCGTCGAGTTCGGCGCCCTGCACCCGCGCGTGCTGAAGGCGCTGGACGCCGACGGTCCCATGCTGGCCTTCGAGATCGTGCTCGACTCCGTGCCGGAACCGCGCGGCCAAAAAGGGAAGAGTGGGGCGGGCAAGGCGCGCGGCGCGGCGGACCTGCCGAACCTGATGCCCCTGACCCGCGACTTCGCCTTCCTGATGGATGAAGCCAAGGCCGTGGGCGACCTGACCCGCGCCGTGGCGGGCGCCGACAAGGCCCTGATCGCCGAGGTGCGCGTCTTCGACGTCTATCGCGGCCAAGGCGTGCCTGAAGGTCAGAAGTCGGTGGCGATCGAGGTCGAGGTCCAGCCCCGCGCCGCCACCCTGACCGAAGCGGAGATCGAGGCCCTGACGGCCAAGATCACGTCTGCTGCGACCAAGGCCGGCGGAACTCTGAGAAGCTGAACATGACGGACAAGAAGCCCTGGGCCGAGACCCAGTTCGAACGGAACCTGTTCCGCGCGCGCTGGTTGATGGCCCCCTTCTACCTCGGCCTGGTTCTGGCCCTGGTGATGCTGCTCGTCGTCTTCGTGCGGGAGCTGTTCTACTACCTGCCGCAGGCCTTCATCGTCGGCGACGGCCACATGACGTCCGACACCGCCATCCTGGCCATCCTCAGCCTGGTGGACCTGTCGCTGGCGGGCAATCTGCTGCTGATCGTCCTCTATTCCGGCTATGAGAATTTCGTCTCCAAGCTGGATCTGGACGAGAACCACGTGGACCGCCCGCCGTGGATGGGCTCGGTGGATTTCTCGGGCCTGAAGATGAAGCTGATCGCCTCCATCGTGGCGATCTCGGCCATCTATCTGCTCAAGAGCTTCATGAACATCGGCAAGCCGGGCCATCCTCTGGATGAGGCGGCGCTGATGTGGGCGGTGATCATCCATCTGACCTTCATCGCCTCGGGGGTGCTTCTGGCGCTGATGGACTGGATCGCGGCCAAGACCGACAAGCACTGACAGCCCGGCGGATTTCCGGTCTGCATGACGCAGGCTTGATCCGCCGGAACGCTTTAACGGGGCGCGGGCAATCTTCGGTTAACCTTAAAGCCCCAAGGCTGCCGTAAAAGGCAGGGACGGTAGGCCAAGCCCGCGACGACGGGCGGACCGTCCTTAGCCGGGAGCCTTGATTATGCACCGCCGCCAACTGATCCGCACCAGCCTCGGTATCGCCGCCGCCGGCGCCCTGCCCGCCGGCCTCGGCGCTTGCGCCAGCCGCCCGCCCGCCGATCCCAACTATCCGATCGCGTCCGATCAGCGGGCCCAGGCCTACACCTTTGACGAACTGGTCACCGCCGGCTCGCGGGAACTGGGCATCGCCGCCGAGGCTGTAGGCGGCGCCATTGAACGCATCTTCGCCGAACAGGGCGACCGCCCCACCGCCTATATCGCGGGCGAGGAAGGCGCGGGCGCCGTGGTGGCTGGTCTGCGTTACGGCCGCGGAGCCCTGCACATGAAGGATCTGTCGGCCTCGCAGGAGGTGTTCTGGCAGGGCGCCTCCATCGGCTGGGATTGGGGCGGCAACGCCAGCCGGGTGTTCACCCTGGTTTACGGTCTCTACCATCCCGACATGCTCTATCGCCGCTATCCGGGCGTCGAGGGCTCGGCCTATCTGGTCGCCGGCCTGGGCGTGAACTATCAGCGCGCGGACGGCATCGTCCTGGCCCCGATCCGCACCGGCGTCGGCGTGCGTCTGGGCGCCAACGTCGGCACCATGAGCTACAGCCGCCAGCGCAACATCCTGCCTTTCTGACCCTCAGAAACAGACGAAATCACTCTTGGTGACGGTCGCCACCTGGCCTGGGCCGCAGGTGGCGATTGCTTTACGCGCCTGAGCCCGCACGCCTGTGGTTTGCTGAGCCGCCGCTGCGAAGGCGCCGAGGCCCACGGCGCTGCAAGCCAGTATAGCCGCCATATATAGCGGCAAAGTCCGTGACATCTTCATTGCTCGGCGCACCAGTTTAAACGCCTAACCTAACGCAGGTCTTCGAGTTCGTCGCCCCTGATGATCGCCTCCAGTCCCTCGCGGTAGGAGGGATAGCGGGGACGCCAGCCCAGTTCGGCCTTGGCGCGGGCGTTGGAGATGCGCTTGGAGTCCAGGTAGAAGCGGCGCATGGCCTCGCTGACCTCGGGGGCGGTCCAGTCGACCTCAGGCGGGCGCGGCAGCTTCAGGCGTTCAGCCGCCCAGGCGGTGACGACGTCGGCGGAGGTCGGCTCGTCGTCGGTCAGGTTGTAGACGCCGCCGGGGCGCGGCCGGTCCATGGAGGCGAACAGGCCCGAGACGACATCGTCCACATGGATGCGGTTGAACACCTGGCCGGGCTTTCTCACCAGGCGGGCGGTTCCGGCGCGCAGGCGGTCGATGACGCTGCGGCCGGGGCCGTAGAAGCCGGGCAGGCGGAAGATCTGCAGCGTCAGCCCCATGCCTTGTGCTCCGTCCAGCCAGTCGCGTTCGACGCGGGCGCGACGGGCGCCTTCCAGCGTGGCGGCGTTCAGCGGATCGCCCTCGAAGGCCCAGCCGCCCGCCCGGTCGCCGTAAACGGCGGTGGAGGAGACATAGCCGATCCAGTCGGGCCAGGCGTCGCCCGCCAGCGGCGTCAGGGCGCGCAGAGCCGGGCAGCCGTGGGCGTCGGGCGGCGTGGTGATCAGCACGGCCTGAGCGGCCGCCAGGGCCGCGCCCAGGGCCTTGGCGTCGGCCGGATCGACCGGCGTGATCCCCTGCCCGGCCAGCGCCTGACGGGTTTCGGGATCGCGCGAGGTGGCGAAGGCCCGGCCGCCGCGCCGCAGGGCCTCGCGCGCCGCCGCCTGTCCCAGATAGCCGCCGCCGAACACCAGCAGGGACGGGGCGGCGGCGGGTTCGGTCATCGGGCTTGGGTCTTTCAGGCGGACAGGACGCGGACGGGGGAAGGGGCGGCCGTTTCGGCCTCGTCGCGCAGGGCTTCGGCGCGGCCGGCGTTCCAGGCGGTGACGCAAGGAATCTTGGTTCGGTCGGCGCGGTCGGCGTAGCGGCGGGCGATGTCGGTCACATCGGCCATCAGCCCCTCGGCCAGGGTGATCGGCTTCAGTCCCAGTTCGCGGAACTGGTCATTGGCGACGACCAGTTCGTTCTCGTCGGCCTCCTGACGCGGATTGGCGACGTTGTGGACCTGGGCGTCCGTCATCTCGGCCACCATGCGGGCCAGGTCGCGGACGCGGCGGCTCTCGGTCATCTGGTTGAGGATCTTGACCCGGTCGCCGCGCTTGGGCGGGTTTTTCAGCGCCAGCTCGACGCAGCGCACCGTGTCCTGGATGTGGATGAAGGCCCGCGTCTGGCCGCCCGAGCCGTGCACCGTCAGCGGATAGCCAAGCGCGCCCTGCATCAGGAAGCGGTTCAGCACCGTGCCGTAGTCGCCGTCGTAGTCGAAGCGGTTGATCAGGCGCTCGTCCTGTCGGGTCTCCTCGGTCTGGGCGCCCCAGACGATGCCCTGGTGCAGGTCGGTGATCCGCAGCCCGTCGTTCTTGGCGTAGAACTGGAACAGCAGGGCGTCCTGCGTCTTGGTCATGTGATAGATGCTGCCGGGGTTCGGCGGGAACAGGATTTCCTGTTCGGTCGGGCCGTGGTCGGTGTCGACCGTGACCTTCAGATAGCCCTCGGGAATGCGCAGGCCCGCCGTGGTGTAGCCATAGACCCCCATGGTCCCCAGGTGGGCTAGGTGGACATCGCGGCCGCTCTCGACGATGGCGGCCAGCAGGTGGTTGGTTGCGTTCAGATTGTTGTCGACGGTGTAGAGCTTGTGCCGCGCCGACTTCATCGAATAGGGGGCGGCCCGCTGTTCGGCGAAGTGGACGACGCTGTCGGGCGCCCAGTCCTTGATCAGGGCGACGAGGCGATCGAACTCCTTGCCGACGGTCAGGTTGACGAAGTCGATGGTGCGGCCCGAGACCTCCTTCCACGCGGCGATGCGCTCGCCCATGGTGCGGATCGGGGTCAGGGAGCGGATCTCCAGCTCATTGTCGATGTTGCGGCGGCTGAGGTTGTCGACGACCAGCACGTCCCAGCCGCGCGCCGAGAGGTGCAGGGCCGTGGGCCAGCCGCAGAAGCCGTCGCCGCCCAGAATCATCACGCGCATCAGTCGAACCTCGTTTTCAGCACTCTAACCTGCCTAGCCGAACGCGCGAGGGGGCGAAAGCGTGGCGCTTGGCTGCGACGAAAGCGACGCAGGGCGGAAAAACAGAGTCCAATTCGTCTGAATCGTCCGAACTCGGACGAGCTGCGGAGCCTGACCGGCGATCATGAGGCGGCGGGCGAGCAAGGCGGGCTGAAGCCGGTCTGCAGCAAGCGGGGCTTTGAAATCAAAGCGATTTTTGACGCTCGTTATGCTGGCGCCGTTCGTCCTTCTCCCCTTGTGGGAGAAGGTGGGCGCCGCAGGCGCTCGGATGAGGGGTGTGAGCGGGCTTCTTTAGCAATGAGGCGGGACAGCGGAGACGAGTTTGCAAAACGCGATGTCGCCACCCCTCATCCGTCAGGCTTCGCCTGCCACCTTCTCCCACAAGGGGAGAAGGGAGGTTACAGCAGGCTTTCGATCGCCTTGAGGGCGGCGTCGCCGAGGTCGGGGCGCTTCAGGGCCAGGGCGACGTTGGCGCGCAGCAGGCCGATCTTGTCGCCGCAGTCGTGGGTCACGCCCTCATACTCATAGGCGGTGAAGGTCTGCGACTGCATCAGGCGGGCCATGGCGTCGGTCAGCTGAATCTCGCCGCCGGCGCCGCGCTCCTGCGTCTCCAGCAGGTCGAAGATTTCCGGCTGCAGGATGTAGCGGCCCGAGATCGACATGGTCGAGGGGGCCGTGCCCTGGGCGGGCTTTTCAACCATGCCCTTCATGCCGTAGCGGCGGCCGTCGTGGGAGGCGGGGTCGATGATGCCGTATTTGTGCGTGTCGGCCTCGGGCACGGCCTCGACGCCGATGACGTTGCCGCCGACCTCGGCGTAGACCTCGGCCAGCTGCTTCAGGGCGCCGGGCTGCGAATCCACGATGACGTCGGGCAGGATGACGGCGAAGGGCTCGTGGCCGATGATGTCGCGGGCGCACCAGACGGCGTGGCCCAGACCCTTGGGCTGCATCTGGCGGGTGAAGCTCATCTCGCCGGCCTGGGCCAGCTCGGCGTTCATGATCTCCAGAATCTCGGTCTTGCCCTTGGCCAGGAGCTGGGCCTCAAGCTCGATCTGGTGGTCGAAATAGTCCTCGATCGCCTGTTTGGCGCGGCCGGTGACGAAGACGATGTGCTCGATCCCCGCCTCGCGCGCCTCTTCCACGATGTAGGAGAGGATCGGTCGGTCGACGACGTTCAGCAGCTCCTTCGGCGTGGTCTTGGTGCCGGGCAGAACCCGCGTGCCGAGACCGGCCACGGGCAGGACCGCCTTGCGAAGGCGGGCGGGGGAGGTCGTCATGGATCGTCCTGATCAGCCTTGGGGCGCCTGTCATAGGCGTAATTCGTGAAGCTTCCAAACGCCCTCAGGCTGATCGGGTTCGCCTATTCCACCGTCACGGACTTGGCCAGGTTGCGCGGCTGGTCGACGTCCGTGCCCTTCTGGACGGCGGTGTAATAGGCCAGAAGCTGCATCGGCACGGCGTAGACCAGCGGGGCGATCAGGGCTGGACAATCCGGCGCATGAACGCGGCTGATGCCGGCTCCGTGCGGGTCGGGCGCCTTTTCCGGGGCGATCATGATGACCGGGCCGCCGCGCGCGGCGACTTCCTGAAGGTTGGAGGCGGTCTTCTCGAACAGGTCGTCCAACGGGGCCAGGGCCACGGTCGGGGTGGCCTCGTCGATCAGGGCGATGGGGCCGTGCTTCAGCTCGCCCGCCGCATAGCCCTCGGCGTGGATGTAGCTGATCTCCTTCAGCTTCAGCGCGCCTTCCATCGCCAGCGGGAACATCGGGCCGCGGCCGAGGAACAGGACGTCGCGCGCCTTGGCCAGGTCGAGCGTCAGGGCGTGGATGCCCGCGTCCATCTGCAGGGCCTCGGAGATCAGGCGCGGGGCCTCGAACAGGGCCTTGACCAGTTCGGCTTCCTGGGCGGCGTCGATCTTGCCGCGCGCCACGCCCGCCGCGACGGCCAGCGACAAGAGGGCGGCGACCTGGGCGGTGAAGGCCTTGGTCGAGGCGACGCCGATTTCCGGCCCGGCATGGGTCGGCCACAGGACTTCGGCCTCGCGCGCCATGGAGGAGGTGTGGACGTTGACCACGGCGGCGGTCTTCAGCCCCTGCGCCTTGCACCAGGTCAGGCTGGCCAGGGTGTCGGCGGTCTCGCCCGACTGGCTGACGGCGACGGCCAGCGTTCCCTTCGTCACGGCTGGATGACGGTAACGGAACTCCGAAGCGATCTCGACGTCGCAGGGCAGGCCCGCATAGCGTTCGAAGGCGTATTTGCCGATCTGGCCGGCGTAGAAGGCGGTGCCGCAGGCGACGATCTGGATGCGTTCGATCGCGGCGAAGTCGACGGCCTGGACCTTGGCCTTGCCGGAGACCAGGTCGAGGTATTCCGACAGGGTGTGCTGGACGCTGTCGGGCTGTTCGTGGATCTCCTTCTCCATGAAGTGGCGGTACTCGCCCTTCTCAACCAGGGCCGAGGAGGCGGAGACCTGAACCACGGCGCGGTCGGCCGGGCGGCCCGAGGCGTCGAACATGTGCGCGCCGGTGCGGGTCACGGCGACGTAGTCGCCTTCCTCGAGGTAGGAGATCTTCTGCGTGAAGGGGCCGACGGCCAGGGCGTCCGAGCCCAGGTACATCTCGCCCTCGCCCCAGCCGACGACCAGGGGGCTGCCCCGACGCGCGCCCAGGATCAGCTCGTCCTCGCCCTCGATCAGCACGGCGAGCGCATAGGCGCCGGTCAGCCGGTCCAAGGTGGCCTTGAAGGCGTCCAGCGGGGCCATCCCCGCCGCCAGCTTGTGGTCCAGCAGATGAGCCACGACCTCGGTGTCGGTCTGGCTCTCGAAGACGCGGCCCTCGGCCTCCATCTCGGCCTTCAGCTCGGCGAAATTCTCGATGATGCCGTTGTGGACCAGGCAGACGCGACCGGCCTTGTGCGGGTGGGCGTTGGTCGTGGTCGGGGCGCCGTGGGTGGCCCAGCGGGTGTGGCCGACGCCGACGGTCCCGGCGATCGGATCGGCGGCCAGCACGGCCTCCAGCTCGCGGATCTTGCCCTTGGCGCGACGGCGTTCGACGCCGCCTTCGTTCTGCACGGCGATCCCGGCCGAGTCATAGCCGCGGTACTCCAGCCGCTTCAGGCTGTCGACCAGGCGAGGGACGACGGGGCCGGTTCCGGTGACGCCGATGATGCCGCACATGAGGTCTGCTCCGATCGGATGCGGTCGACGCTTTTTGCGCAGGGCCGCGAAATTGAGGTAAGCGAGAGGGTTCAGCCTCCGCCCTTGATCTCCGCTCTAGGAAATCGCGGGAGCGGCGACATCAAAAAATGGGTTTCGGAAGGTTTCTTTGCAATTCCGGGGCCGCCAGCGAAGGACCGCGCCCTTGGGCGAGAGAAAATACTTCGGCACCGACGGCATTCGCGGCCGGGCCAACACCCATCCGATGACGGCCGAGGTGGCCCTGCGCGTCGGCCTGGCCGCCGGGCGGCTGTTCCGCACCGACGACGACCGGCGCCATCTGGTGGTGATCGGCAAGGACACGCGCCTGTCCGGCTATATGATCGAGCCGGCCCTGGTGGCGGGGCTGGCCTCGGTCGGCATGGACGTGCGCACCTTCGGGCCGCTGCCGACGCCGGGCGTGGCGATGATGACCCGCTCGATGCGCGCCGATCTGGGCATCATGATCTCGGCCTCGCACAACGACTATGCGGACAACGGCATCAAGCTGTTCGGACCGGACGGCTACAAGCTGTCGGACGAGATCGAGCTGAAGATCGAGGCCATGATGGACGGGGCCCTGGATCAGGATCTGGCGCCGTCGAACAAGCTGGGCCGGGTCAAGCGCATCGACGACGCCCCGCCGCGCTACATCGAGATCGCCAAACAGGCCTTCCCCAAGCGGCTCAGCCTGAAGGGGCTGCGCATCGCCATCGACTGCGCCAACGGCGCCGGCTACCGCGTGGCGCCGACGACCCTCTATGAACTGGGCGCCGAGGTCTTTCCTGTCGGCGTCGAGCCGAACGGCCTGAACATCAACGCCGAATGCGGTTCGACCCACCCGGAGGCCGTGTCCGAGGCGGTGAAACGCTATCGCTGCGACATCGGCATCGCCCTAGACGGCGACGCCGACCGGGTCATCATCTGCGACGAGAAGGGCCATGTGGTCGACGGCGACCAGATCATGGCCCTGATCGGCCTGGACTGGGCCAAGCGCGGGCGGCTGAACGGCAACGGCGTGGTCGCCACCGTCATGTCCAACCTGGGCCTGGAGCGCCGCCTGAAGGCCGAGGGCCTGACGCTGGAGCGCACCAAGGTCGGCGACCGTTACGTCATGGAGCGGATGCGCGAGGGCGGCTTCAACATCGGCGGCGAACAGTCGGGCCACATCATCCTGAAGGACCACGCCACGACCGGCGACGGCCTGATGGCGGCGCTGCAGGTGCTGGCCGTCCTGGTCGAGGCGGGCGTGCCGATGAGCGAGCTGGCGCGCCAGTTCGAGCCGGTGCCGCAACTGCTGCAGAACGTCCGCTACACCGCCGGAAAGCCGCTGGAGGACGCCAAGGTCAAGGCGGCCATGGCCGAGGCCGAGGCGGCGCTGAACGGCTCGGGCCGCCTGCTGGTCCGGCCGTCGGGCACGGAGAAGCTGATCCGCGTCATGGCCGAGGGCGACGACGAGGCCCTGGTCAAGCGCGTGGTCAATGAGGTCGCCGAGGCGGTGAAGGCGGCGGGCTGATCGCCCGCCGCCCGCGCCGTCAGATCGCTGACAGGGCCTGATCCAGGTCGGCCCACAGGTCGTCGACGTTCTCGATGCCGACCGACAGACGCACCAGATTGTCGCCGATGCCGCTGCGGGCCTTGGCTTCGGGCGTGTAGTCCGAATGGGTCATGCTGGAGGGGTGCGAGGCCAGGCTCTCGGCGCCGCCCAGGCTGACGGCCAGCTTGAACAGGCGCAGCGCGTTCAGCATGCGGAAGGCCTCGGCCTCGCCGCCGGGCAGTTCGAGCGAGAAGGTCGAGCCGGAGCCCTTGCACTGGGCTTCGAAGATCGTCTGCTGTTCGGGCGAGGCGTCGGGGCCGCCGGCGGTCAGGACGGCGCTGACGCGCGGATCGGCGCGCAGGCGCTCGGCCAGGATCAGGGCGTTGTCCTGCGCCCGCTCCATACGGATGTGCAGGGTCTCCAGACTGCGCAGCAGCAGCCAGGCGGTGTGGGGGTCGGCGGTGGTGCCGCAGATGGTCCGCATCTCGCCGACGCGGGCCATGATGTCCGCCCCGCCCATGCAGCCGCCCGCGATCAGGTCCGAGTGGCCGCCGACGTATTTGGTCAGGGAGTAGAGGACAAGGTCGGCGCCCAGCTCCAGCGGGCTCTGCCACAGAGGGCCGAGGAAGGTGTTGTCGACGGCGACGGCGGGCGGCTCGGCCTGACTCAGCGCCCGAGCGCCGGATACGGCGCGGGCGATGTCGACCAGTTGGTTCGTAGGGTTGGCCGGGGTCTCCAGATAGACGGCGGCCAGGCGCCCGCCCGTCGTCTTCGCCTCGGCGGCGGCGGCGATCATGGCGGCGTCCAGGGCGTGGGCGCCCTCGGCGGCGGGGACGCTGATCGCCTTGACGCCGTAGCGGGGCAGGATGCGGTCGAACAGATATTCGGTGCCGCCATAGGCCGGGGCCGTATAGAGGATGACGTCGCCGGGCCGCACCAGGGCCAGCATGGCGGTCGAGATGGCGGCCATGCCGCTGGAGAAGACCAGGGCCTTGTCAGCCTTGTCCCAGACGGCGAGGCGGTCTTCCAGAATCTCAAGGTTCGGATTGTTGATGCGCGAATAGATCAGGCCCAGGGCCTCGTCCGGGTCGCGCTGGCGCAGGCCGTAGGCGACCTCGAAGAAGCGTTTGCCGTCCTCGGCCGATTTGAAGACGAAGGTCGAGGCCTGGAACAGCGGCGCCTTGATCGCGCCCTCCGACAGGGCCGGATCATAGCCGTAGCCCATCATCAGGGTTTCAGGCGCGAGGGTGCGATCCCCAAGCACGCGGGTGCGGTGACGGTTCATTTTTGTGTTTCCTCTCCTGAGACGGTGATAGCGGACCCAGGAAAGGCTCGCCAGACGCTAAGTCTCGCAGAGGAAGGCGCGGGGCCTTGGAAATTCCGACCGCGCCTGACCGGTTGGCTTCAACCGGCGAGAGCGCGGGCCAGGGCCTCGATGCGCTGGCGGATGTCCGGCACGGCGATGGTCTCCCAGAAGGCGGCGCGCGCGGGCGGGCCGAGCACGAACAGGCCGGGGTCGGCGACGCCGTCGGCGTGCAGCACGCGGCCCTCGGCGTCGAGGTCGAGGCCCAGATCGACCGCATCGAGGCGGGCGCGGCCTTCGGCGATCAGGGCGGCGGTCAGGGGCGTGCAGGCGGCGTCGTGGCCGGGACCGGTGCAGTCGATCAACCAGGCGGCGGAGAAGACTTGAACTTCGCCGTTCCTTAGACGGACGGTCAGGTTCGCGGCCTGGCGGTCGGCCGCCATCGCCTGGGCGCGACCCGCCACGACGGTCAGTCGGTTCTCCGCTTTCAACCTCTCCAGCACGGCGGCGATCTCGGGCGCGATGCGGTGGCGATGAACGTCCCACCAGGGACGCAGATGGCGCAGGAAGCGGCCGCGCTCGGCGATCGTCGCGGCGCCCCACAGCGCGGCGGTGATGGGACGATAGCCCTCCATGACGCGGCGCCAGCCGTGATCGCGCGCCAGTCGTCGCGCCGAGGCCAGGCGGCGCGACAGGGCGCCGGTCAGCGCCTCGGGCGGCAGGTCGATGGGGGCGTCGTGATGGGCGCCGTGGGCCTGGGGCAGCAGGCCGCGCCGCGACACGACCGTCGCCCGGCCGCGCCAGCCCTGAGCCTGAAGCGCCAGAACGACATCGACCATGGTCAGGCCGGAGCCGAGGATCAGCACGTCGTCGTCAGGGGCGATCGCGGCCAGGGCGTCGGGCCGCCACGGGTCGTCGATGCGGCTGGGGCCTTCGCCCGCGACAGCGGGGCGCGGCGGCGGGTTGCCGGTGGCGAGCACCACAGCGCGGCCGGGGATGCGGGCGCCGTCGGCGAGGAGGACGGTCTCGCCCTCGATGCGGACGCCCTCGCCCTTCACACGACGAATCAGGCCGGGACGGGCGGCCTCGGCCTCGGCCAGGCGAGCCTGCACATAGAGGCCGTAGAGACGGCGGGGCGCAAAGCCTTCGGGATCGGCGAAGGCGGGGGCGTGGAGCGCCAACCAGTCGGTGAAGTCGGCGGGGCGGTCGGGGCGGGCGCTCATCCGCTCGGCGCGGACGTTCAACCGGTGGTCGTCCAGCGGCGTGGAATAGGCGACGCCGAGGCCGACCTGTTCGCCGCGCTCGATCAGGACCGAGGCCTGGCCCAGTTCTGCCAGGCGCACGGCCAGCATGGCGCCGGAGAACCCGCCGCCGACGATGATCATGGGTAGGGAGGCGGCGGCGTCGTTCATGGAATCAAGCATCGTCCACGACGCCGCCGCCGGTCAAACCGGAATCAGATTTCCTGGTTGAAGGCGCCGATTTCCGGGTGGGCGGCCAGGCGGGGCTTCACTTCCTTGCGGAACAGGTCGCGCATGTCGTCGGCGGAGCGCATGCTTTCGACCACCACGACCAGTTCGGGCTTGTTGGAGGAGGCGCGGACCAGCACCCAGGAGCCGTCCTCAAGGTGGACGCGCACGCCGTTGACGGTGATGGCCTCGACGATCTTGCGGCCCAGGATCGAGCCGCCGGACGCCGCCAGTTCCTCGTATTCCTTCACGATTTTGGCCAGCACGTCGTACTTCAGTTCGTCGTCGCAGTGCGGCGACATGGTCAGGCTGGTCCAAGCGTCGGGCAGGGCGGACTTCAGTTCCGACAGCGACTTGCCGGGGTTGCGGTCCAGCATGGCCAGGACGGCGCCCGCCGCCACCAGACCGTCGTCATAGCCGTGGCCCAGGTCGCCCGACAGGAAGAAGTGGCCCGACTTCTCGAACCCGGCCAGGGCGTCCAGTTCGGCGGTCTTGCGCTTGATGTAGGAGTGGCCGGTCTTCCAATAGACGGTGGTCGCGCCGTTGGCCTTGAGCACTTCGTCGGTCTTGTAGAGGCCGGTCGACTTCACATCGACGACGAAGGTCGCGTTCGGATGGATGGCCGACAGGTCGCGGGCCAGCATCAGGCCGATCTTGTCGGCGAAGATCTCTTCGCCCGTGTCGTCGACCACGCCGCAGCGGTCGCCGTCGCCGTCGAAGCCCAGAGCCAGGTCAGCGCCCGTCTCCTTCACCTTAGCCGCCATCTGCACCAGCATGGCGTGATCTTCCGGGTTCGGATTGTATTTGGGGAAGGTGTAGTCGAGATCGGTATCCATCTCGATCACCTCGGCGCCCATCAGGCGCAGAACCTCGGGCGCGAAGGCCCCGGCGGTGCCGTTGCCGCAGGCGGCCACGACCTTGAGCGGGCGGGACAGCTTCACCTTGGAGGCCACGTCCTTGATGTAGGTCTCGCGGAAGCCCTCGACGCGTTCTAGACGGCCGCCGGGGCGGGCCACGCCCTGACCGTTCAGGACGATCTCCTTCAGGCGGCCCATTTCGTCGGGGCCGAAGGTCAGGGGGGCCTGGGCGCCCATCTTCACGCCGGTCCAGCCGTTCTCATTGTGGCTGGCCGTGACCATGGCGACGCAGGGGCAGTCCAGGGCGAACTGGGCGTAATAGGCCATCGGCGACAGGGCGAGGCCGATGTCCAGCACCTCCATCCCGCCTTCCAGCAGGCCCAGGATCAGCGCCTGCTTCACCGACAGGGAATAGCCGCGGAAGTCGTGGCCCACGGCGATCTTCGGCGTCTGGCCGATCTCGTGGACATAGGTGGCCAGGCCCAGACCCAGGGCCTGGATGCCCAGCAGGTTGATCTCTTTTTCCAGAATCCAGCGGGCGTCGTACTCGCGAAAGCCGGTCGGCTTGACCAGGGGCAGGGTTTCATATTCCGCGGTGTTGGGGCGGATGTCCTGACGGGGCTTTTGCATAAGTCTTCCTAGATGGGCCGCTGGGGAGAGCGGGGATCGCAGTGCGACCTCGGCCTATAGCCTCCCCCTGCTCGAGAGGCCACAACGCGCGACCCTTGTTATGGCTGCGGTCGAGGCGGCTGTATTCTCTGACGTGCGGCGAAACCTTGACCGCCCCCGCGTCGGGGGCCTAGCGAGAAACCCAGATACGGATGCTCCCGGAGACTTTGATGACCCGCCTGATCCTGCTGCGCCACGGCCAGAGCCAATGGAACCTGGAAAACCGCTTCACCGGCTGGGTCGACGTCGACCTGACGGCCGAGGGCGAGGCCCAGGCCCGGCGCGGCGGCGAGCTGATCGCCGAGGCGGGTTTCAAGCCTGCGGTCATGTTCACCTCGGTGCTGAAGCGGGCCAAGCGCACCGGCGCCCTGGCGCTGGATTCGGCCGGGCTGAAGGATGTGCCGGTGATCGAGGACTGGCGCCTCAACGAGCGCCACTACGGGGGCCTGACCGGACTGGACAAGGCCGAGACGGCGGCCAAGCACGGCGAGGATCAGGTCAAGGTCTGGCGCCGCAGCTATGACGTGCCGCCGCCGCCGCTGGCGCCGGGCGGCGAGTTCGATTTCGACGCGGATCCTCGCTACGCCGGCAAGGAAATCCCGGACACCGAGAGCCTGAAGACCACGCTGGACCGGGTGCAGCCCTATTGGGACGCCGAGATCGCCCCGCGCCTGAAGGCGGGCGAGGACGTGCTGATCGCTGCCCACGGCAACTCCCTGCGCGCCATCGTCAAACTGTTGTTCGCCGTGCCGGACGACAAGATCGTCGACGTCGAGATCCCCACCGGCAACCCGCTGGAGATCGACCTGGACGCCGACCTGAAGCCGGTCGCCGCCCGCTATCTGGACGAGGGGCGGGCGCAGGCCCTGCCGCAAATCGCGTGAGCGGGCAGGCGCAAGACGCCGTCTTCATGCGGCGGGCCATCGATCTGGCCCTCAGCCGCATGGGCGAGACCTGGCCCAATCCGGCGGTCGGCTGCGTCCTCGTCAAGGACGGGGTCGTGCTGGCCGAGGCCGCCACGGCGCCCGGCGGACGCCCGCACGCCGAAGAACAGGCCGTGCCCGAGGCGGGCGAGGCCGTGAAGGGCGCGACCGCCTATGTGACGCTGGAGCCGTGCGGCGCCCGCTCGTCGGGCCGCAAGTCCTGCGCCCACTTCCTGGCCGAGGCCGGGGTCGAGCGGGTGGTGATCGCCGCGCTGGACCCCTCGCCCTTCGCTTCGGGCCGGGGCACGGAGCGGCTGCGCCAGTCGGGCCTGACGGTCGAGACGGGCCTGTTGTGCGAAGAGGCCTCGGTGCTGAGCGAAGGCTTCCTGCACCGGCTGGAGACGGGCCGCCCGATGGTGCGCGTCAGCCTCGACGGGGCGGGTTTCGACGGCCGCTTCGCCGCCTCGCCGCGCGCCGATCTGACGACCGAGCTGAACCGGCTGGGCGAGGCGGGCTACACCCGCCTGTGGACCCAGGAAGGCGAGCTGGCCGAGGCCCTGCGCGAGCAAGGTCTGCTGACGGAGTAGGGCGAGGCTCTGTTGAGCGGAAACGCCGCGAAAACGGTTGTTTCCGCAAAGCTTCCTTAATCCGCCGTAAGCCATGATCGGCGTCATGAGCGAGGCCGCAGAACCTGTCCGCAGAACGCTGACCCAGGAAGAGGTCGACGCCGTCTGCCTGAAGCACGACCGCCTGTGGCAGGCGCGGCCGGGCGGGGCGCGGGCGGTCTTCGCCTGGATGGACCTGTCGGGCGTGTCCTTGCGCGGCCGCAATCTGGCCGACGCCGACTTCACCGCCGCCTGCCTGATCGGCTGCGACCTGACGGGCGCCAAGCTGGACAACGCCAACTTCTTCGGCGCGGACATGCAGGACGTGACCCTGGTCGACGCCAGCATGCGCCGGGCCGATCTGCGCGGGGCCTGCCTGCGCGGCGCGGACCTGTCGGGGGCCGACCTGTTCGAGGCCGACCTGCGCGAAGGCACCATCGCCGCCAAGGACGCCAAGCTGGGCTTCCGCGTCGTCGAGGCGCGCAAGCGCGCCGACACCCAGGCGCAGGGCGCCGTGCTGGCGGGCGCCAATCTGCAACGCTCGCGCATGACCGGCGTCGTCGCCGTGGCCGCCGACTTCACCGACGCCATCATGAAGGACTGCAAGCTGGTCCGGGCCAATCTGAAGCAGGCCAGCTTCCGCGGCGCCGACCTGGCCGGGGCGGACCTGTCGGGCGCCGACCTGTCGGGGGCGGACCTCAGCGACGCCATCCTGGTGGGGGTCAAGGCCGCCATGTGGCGGACCGACGGGGCCAATATGGACGGCGCCCTGGTCGACAACCGCCCGGCGGGCGAGCCGGTCAGCCAGATGCCCGCCGCCGAAATGCTGCGCGACCACGCCCAGTGGTGCGAGACGGGCGGGGCCGAGGGTCAGCCCTCGGTGTTCGACGGGGTGGATCTGCGGCCGCTGGTCACCATTCGGGGGCTGAACCTGACGGCCCTGTCGGCCAAGGGGGCGGTCTTCTACGGCCTGGACATGGAGGGGGTGCAGCTTCAGGGCGCGCAACTGGAGGGCGCGGACCTGCGCTCGGCCAATCTGCGCCGGGCCGACCTGCGCGGCGCGCGGCTGACGCGGGCGCGGCTGAACGGGTCGGACCTGCGCGAGGCCCAGTTGGGGCCGCTGATGCTGGCGGCGGATCGCCTGCTGCCCGCCGATCTGACCGGGGCGGTCCTGCGCGGCGCGGACCTGACGGGAGCGGACCTGCGCCGGGCCGTGATGGTCGACGCCGATCTGAGCCGGGCGACCCTGCACGGCGCCCAGACCAAGCAGGCCGACTTCACCGGCGCCCAGACGAGCGGCGCGCGCGGGCTGGACCCGGCGGATCTGCACGCCGCATAGGGAAGGCGCACGAAAAAGGGGCGACGCGAACGCCGCCCCTTCGACTTTTCAGTCAGGCGTGAAGCCTTTTAGGCCGCCTTCTTGGCCTTGGTCTCGACCTTGCCTTCGATCAGGGGCGAGCCGGTGGCGATCTCGATGCTGCGGGGCTTGAGGGCCTCGGGCAGTTCGCGCTTCAGTTCGACGGTCAGCAGGCCGTTGGCCAGGGCCGCGCCCTTGACCACCACATAGTCGGCCAGCTGGAAGCGGCGCTCGAAGTCGCGCTCGGCCAGGCCGCGATGCAGGAAGGTGCGGGCGGATGCGCCGTCGTCGTTGGCGGCCTTCTTGCCGGTGACGGTCAGAAGGTTCTCCTTCGCCTCGATGTTCAGCTCATCGGCCGAGAAACCGGCGACGGCGATCTCGATGCGATAGGCGTCCTCGCCGGTCGTCTCGATGTTGTAGGGCGGCCAGCCGTTTTCCTGGCTGGAGCGCGCGGCGCTTTCCAGCTGACGGGCCAGGCGGTCGAAACCGACGGCGGAACGGTACAGCGGCGAGAAATCATAGGTACGCATGGGTCATCCTTCTGACATTCAGCAAGGTTGAGCCGCCCGGCGATTTGGCCCCGGACGACGGAGGGTTTCAGCCCCGGCGGTCCGTAATCGGCCCCGACAGGTCTGGAGAGCCCGGGATCGGCGCTCTCGGATGAAGAGGTAGGAGGCCGTTTTTCGAGCGCAAGGGGCGCGCGAAATCGTCGCTCGCCGCACCGGCGCCTTGCCGTCGCCGCGAAGCGCCGTATGGGTTTACCCTTCGTCGTCCAGGATCGACCGGAGCCCTTCATGCGAACCTTCGTCCTCAGCGCCGTCGCGACGTGTCTGCTCGCCTCGCCCGCCCTCGCCCAATCGGGCCCGCCGGACGCTGCGCCGCTGCCGCACCGCCAGGGCCTGTCGATGGAGATGCCGAGCTTTTCCGAGGATGCGGCGCTTCAGGCGGCCGTGGCCGCGACGACCCGGCCCGAGGCCGACCGCGCCCGCGACGGCGAGCGTCATCCGTTCGAGACCCTGACCTTTTGGGGGCTGCAACCCGGCCTGACGGTGGTGGAGATCGAGCCGGGCCGCGCCGGCTGGTGGCGCAACATTCTGGAGCCTTATGCGGCGGCGACCGGCGGGCGCTACGTCCCGGTCAATCGCCCGACCGAGGGCATGGGCGTCGCCGACGGGACGGCGGACATGGTCGTGGTGGCCCGCGCCTTCCACAACTGGTCGCGCGACGGCCGGGTCGAACCCTATCTGGCGGCCTTCTTCACGGCGCTGAAGCCCGGCGGCGTGCTGGCGGTCGAGCAGCACCGCGCGGCCGAGGGGCTGAACGTGACGGAGACGGCGCCGACGGGCTACGTCCCCGAGAGCTGGGTCATCCACGCCGCCCGCCGCGCCGGCTTTGAACTGGAGGCCCGCAGCGAGCTGAACGCCAATGCCAAGGACGACCGCGACCACCCGTTCGGAGTGTGGACGCTGAAGCCCACGCGCACCTCGGAGCGCGACGGCCGGGCCCTGACGGCGGAGGAGCGGGCGGCGCTGGACGCCATCGGCGAGAGCGACCGCATGACCCTGCGTTTCCGCAAGCCCTACGCGGCGGACTGACGGCCCGATGACAATGCAGTGCGTGGTTTTGACGCTGGCGCAGAAGCGCCTTAAGCCCCAAGCGAAGACACCCGGCGGCGAGAGGAAGCGCGCATGACAGAACGATCGACGCGGCGATCCGTCCTGACCGGCGCCAGCGCCCTGGCCCTGGTCGCGCCCCTTTTCGGCCTGGCCGCCTGCGGCCGCAAGGAAGAGGCGCCGGCGCCCGCCGCGCCCGAAGCGCCCAAGGGTCCGCCGGAAGGCTCGCTGGAATGGGCGGTCGCCGGGGCCTGGCGTCCGGCGGACGACAAGGCGCGCGACGCCTGGCGCCACCCGGTCGAGACCCTGCGGTTCTTCGGCCTGCAGCCGAAGATGACGGTGGTCGACTTCTGGCCCGGCAGCGGCTGGTACGCCGAAATCCTGGCCCCCTATCTGAACAAGGGCGGCGGCGCCCTCTATCTGGCGGGCTTCGTCGAGGGGCCGAACGCCGATCCGGCCCAGGTGGCCATCAACAACGCCCTGAAGGCCCGCATCCTGGCCGACAAGAAGCTGTACGGCCCGGTGCAGTTCACCGCCTTCGGTCCCGGCTCGCCGCCGGTGGCCCCGGCGGGGACGGCCGACATGGTGCTGTTCATGCGCTACATCCAGGCCTGGATGGCGGCGGGGATCGCCGAAAAGGCCTTCGCCGACGCCTTCACGGCCCTGCGTCCCGGCGGCGTCCTGGGCATCGAGCAGCATCGCCTTCAGCCGGACGAGGATCAGGATCCGGCCGCCGCCAACGGCTATGTGCAGGAGGCCTTCGTCAAGCAGCTGGCCCAGGAGGCCGGCTTCATCTTCGTCGAGGCGTCCGAGATCAACGCCAATCCGGCCGACACCAAGGACCATCCGTTCGGCGTCGAGACCCTGCCGCCGCGCCGCCTGACGGCGCCCCTGGGTCAGCCCGCCGATCCCGAGTTCGATCGGGCCAAGTATGACGCCATCGGCGAAAGCGACCGCATGACGCTGAAGTTCAGGAAGCCCGAGTGAGCCGCACCGCCGCCTTCGCCGCCCATGCCCCCCTGATGGGGGTGCCCGGGGCCGCCAGTCCGCCGGGGGGCGAGGGCGACTGGTTCCGCGGAGCCGGCGGTCTGCGCCTGCGCGCCGGGTTCTGGACGCCCTCGACCCTGCAGGCTAAGACGCCGCGCGGGACGGTCGTCCTCAGCCCCGGCCGCACCGAGCCGATCGAGAAGTATTTCGAGCTGATCGGCAACTTCCTGGCGCGCGGTTTCTGCGTCCTGGCGCATGACTGGCGCGGGCAAGGGCTGTCGGCGCGGCTGCTGCCGGACCGCCTGCGCGGCCACGCCCGCGCGGTCGAGGAGTTCCTCGACGACTACGCCCGCCTGCTGGACGCCTATGAGGCGCGCGCGCCCAAGCCTTGGATCATGGTCGGCCACTCGATGGGCGGCGCCCTGAACCTGCTGACTCTGGAAGGCGAAGAGACCCGCTTCGCCGGGGCCGTCCTGTCCAGTCCCATGCTGCGCATCAAGACCGGCAAGCGGTCCATGTGGACGGTCAAGCTGGCGGTGCGCTGGGCCCTGCGTCACGGCAAGGCCGGGGACTATGTGCTGGACGACCCGGACGATCCGTTCGACCACACCTTCGAGAAGGACGGCCTGACCTCGGACCAGGCGCGCTACGACCTGTGGCGGCAGCAGCTCTACGCCTGCCCGCACCTGGCTATCGGCGGCCCGACCTGGGGCTGGCTGGCCTTCGCCCTGGACGCGGGCGAGCGGGCGCTCAAGCCCCGCGCGCTCAAGAGCGTGAAAATCCCGGTCTGCGTGGTTCAGGCGGCCGAGGACGACAAGGTGTGGAAGCAGACCAACCGCTGGGCGGCCCGCCGCATGGGCCGCGGCCGCTATGTCGAGGTGCCGACGGCCAAGCATGAGGTCATCATGGAGGTCGACGACCTGCGCGGCGTCTTCCTGCACGAGTTCGACGCCCTGGCCGACTATGTGGCGCCGGGCGCCGCCGCGCCTTCGGCCTCTCCGGCCGCGCGGACCGCCGAACCGGCCTGATCGCTCAGGCGACGGCCAGCAGGGGCAGGGCCTGATCGGTCAGGCGCGCGTCGCCGGCCGCCAGGACGCGGCCGTCGGCGTCGTGCGGCGCTGCGCCGCGCCAATCGGTGAAGCGGCCGCCCGCCGCCTCGACCAGGGGCTTGTGCGCCGACCAGTCCCAGACCTTCAGCTCGCTCTCGGCCACCAGGTCGATGCGCCCGGCCGCGACCATGGCGTAGGCGTAGCCGTCGCAGCCCAGTCGGGCCAGGCGGGCCGAGGCGCGCAGCCGGTCCCAGGCGGCGCGGTCGGCGCCGACGAAGATCTCGGGATCGGTGGTGGCGATCAGGGCCTGGCCCAGATCGGGGCAGACGCGGGTCTTCAGCGGGGCCTCGTGTCCGCCCTTCAGCAGGCGCGCGCCCGACGGGCCGCCCAGGAAGACCTCGTCCAGATAGGGCTGGCCCACGGCGCCGATCACGGGCGCGCCTTCCTGGCGCAGGGCGATCAGGGTGGTCCACAGGGGCAGACCGGCGATGAAGGCGCGGGTGCCGTCGATGGGGTCCAGCACCCAGACATGGTCGGCGTCGGGGCGATCCTCGCCGTATTCCTCGCCAATGACGCCGTGGTCGGGATAGCGGGCGGCGATCAGGCGGCGGATGGCCGCCTCGGCGGCGCGGTCGGCCTCGGTCACGGGGTCGAAGGCGCCGGGACCGCCCTTGTCCTCCTGGGCGAAGTCGCCGCGGAAGAAGGGCAGGGCGACGCGGGCCGCTTCATGCGACAGGGCGACGGCGAAGGATTCCAGCTCGGTCATGTCCCGGCCATACACCGCCCGGAGCGTGATGGCCCAAAATTCATTGAATCAAGGGGTCATTGATCCGGGGCGGCGATCAGGCGGCGGCGGCCAGGGGCGCGTCGGGGCGGGGCTGGCTGTTGTCGGGGCTTTCGCCCGCGCCGTCGTAGAAGTAGCTGACCGGCGTCTGCAGCGCTTCGGCCAGCTCCCACAGACGGGCGGCCGAGATGCGGTTGGCGCCGCACTCGTATTTCTGGATCTGCTGGAACCGTATGCCGACACGGTCGCCCAGTTGCTGCTGGGTCAGGCCCAGCAGGCGGCGACGGCGGCGCAGGCGACGACCCAGGTGAAGGTCGATCTCGGCGGGCATGACGACTCTCCTGTCTCCCTCGGCCTGTGCCGAATCGGCACGGACGAGGCGTTTCGCCGCAAGCGTCGTGCCGTTGTCGCCCTTGACCCGCGGCGCAACCCGACACCCGCCCGCGCATTAACGGCCAAGGCAGTGAGCCTTGCAGGAAGGAAGAAGCATGGGTGGATTTGGATTTATCGCCTGGATCATCATCGGCATCGTCGCCGGCTGGCTGGCGGAAAAGATCATGAAACGGGATCACGGCCTGCTCACCAATCTGATCGTCGGCGTCGTCGGCGCCCTGATCGGCGGGTTCCTGGCCGGTAATCTGCTGGGCGTGGACGCGGACGGCAATTGGATCGTCGGCATCATCGTGGCCACCATCGGCGCGGTGGTTCTGCTGTTCCTGCTCGGTCTGGTGAAGCGGCGGACCTGATCGCCGATTTATCATACAAGAAAAAAGGGGCGGCCCGTCGGGCCGCCCCTTTTGCCGTCGAACCAGACGATTTAGTGAGGTTCGTCGCCGTTCGGTTCGTCGGCGGTCGGCGCATCCGCCGGCGGCGTGTCGGCCGGAGGGGCGTCAGCCGCCGCGTCCGGGGTGGGTTCAGCCGTGTCCGAGGCGATCGGAGCGGCCGACTGAATGTCCGAGGCGCTGGCGTCGACGACGATGTCGGCGCCGTCCTGACGGATGCCGGCCAGCGGCACCGGACGGACCTGGCCGTCGGCGGTGCGGACGGTCAGTTCCTGGCCGTTGGCGCCGTTCTGGACGCCGACCAGCTTGCCGATCTCGGCGCCGTCGCTACCCTTGACGGTCGAGCCCGGCGTCAGGGTCAGGCTCTGGGGTTGAGCCGCGGCCGCCTCAGCGGGAGCCGGTTCGGGCGTCTGCGGCGTCGTGGCGTCCTGGGCGAAGGCCGGGGCGGCGATGAGGAAGGCGCCGGCGATGCCGGTCAGCAGGGCGGTCTTGCGGATCATGAGAAACTCCTGAAAGGGCGAGCCCGGCGCTCGCGAAAAAATGAACCCCCGTGATCTCTGATGGTTTCCTCTGCCCTGAAATGACCTTTTACTCGCCCCAAACGACCGATTCTTGCTCTTCGGAGGTTGATTGACCAAACCGAGCGCAAAACACGACCCTTGGCGGATCACGCGTCGCCTGGCGGGGCTGGCCTATGAGCTGACGCCGCAGATGTTCGCGGTCGCCACCTTCCTGCTGGGCGGGGTGATGTTGCTGTCGGCGGTGACGCCCGCCTTCAGCGACCGGCTCAGCGCGCTCGGACGCTTCTATCCGCCGTTGCTGATCGACCTGTCCCACTTTGCGGCCAGCGTGACGGGCTTTGTCCTGCTGCTGATCTCGGCGGGGTTGTGGCGACGTCGGCGGGGCGCCTATTACGCGGCGCTGGCGGTCCTGTTGGTGGGGGCGGTCTTCTCGCTGATGAAGGGGCTGGACTGGGAGGAGGCGATCGAGCTGACCCTGGCGGCGGCCCTGTTGACGCCGTGCCGTTCGGCCTTCAATCGCCGCTCGCGTCTGGGCGAGCCGCTGCGGCCGGGCTGGCTGCTGATGCTGGCGGCGGCGGTGGCGGCCATGCTGTGGCTGGGCTTCTTCGCCTATCGCGACACCGCCTATACAGACGAGCTGTGGTGGACCTTCCTGGTCGACAAGCAGGCCTCGGGCTTCCTGCGCGCCGGGGCGGTGCTGGCCCTGCTGACCCTGGCGGTCGGGGTGCGCTCCCTGCTGACGGCGCCGGGCGCCCGCAGCCACGGCCCCGCCTCACCCGCTGATGTCGAACGCGCCCGTCAGGCGCTGGAGACGGCCGAGATCGCCACGCCCGAGGCCAGCCTGGCCCTGCTGGGCGACAAGGCCCTGTTGTTCAGCCCGTCGGGGCGCAGCTTCATCGCCTATCGCGTGCGCGGCCGCCGCTGGATCGCCATGAGCGAACCGGCCGGGCTGAAGGAAGAGCGGCTGGAACTGTTGTGGGCCTTCGCCGAGATGGCCGACAGCTACGGCGGGGCGGCGGTCTTCTATTCGGTGAGCGAGGGGCTGTTGGCCGACCTGGCCACCCTGGGACTGGCCATGCGCAAGGTGGGCGAGGCCGCCGTGATCGACGCCGCCCATTTCACGACCGAGGGCAAGGGCAAGCAGAACCTGCGCACCGCCGTGAACCGGGCTGAGCGCGAGGGCGCCAGCTTCGAGGTGGCGCCGCCTGGCGCGGCGCGGGCGCTGGAGGCCGAGTTGCGCGCCGTGTCCGACGCTTGGCTGAACCACCACAACGGCTCGGAGAAGGCCTTCTCCCTGGGCCGGTTCGACATCGACTATTTGGACCGTTCGCCGATCGCCGTGGCGCGCGAAAACGGCCGCATCGTCGCCTTCGCCAATCTTCTGGTCGGGGCGGGCGGGCGCGAAGCGATGATCGACCTGATGCGGCATGACCCCGAGGGACCGCACGGGATCATGGATTATCTGTTCACCCGCACGGCCCAGTGGGCGCGCGAGCAGGGCATGGAGCGGCTGGATCTGGGCATGGCGCCCCTGTCGGGTCTGGAGGACCGCCGCATGGCCCCGGTCTTCGCCCGCGTCGGCGCCCTGGTGTTCGAGGAGGGGGGCGCCGTCTACGGCTTCCAGGGCCTGCGCGCCTACAAGGCCAAGTTCGGCCCCGCCTGGCGGCCGAAGTTCATCGCTGCGCCGACGACCACGCCCCTGGCGTTGGCCCTGCTGGACGTGGCCCTGCTGACCAGCGGCGGCTGGCTGGGCCTGCTGGGGCTGAAGAAGTAACCGCCAGGCGCAAAAAAAGGCGGCCCGCAGGGGCCGCCTTCTTCGTTTCGGCGGGTCGCCGGGATCAGTCGGCGCGGACGCGCTTCTTGCGGAAGGAGGGGTTCAGGACTTCCTTGCGCAGGCGGATCGACTTGGGCGTGACCTCGACCAGTTCGTCTTCCTCGATATAGGCGATGGCCTGTTCCAGGCTCATCTTGCGCGGCGGGGTCAGGCGCACGGCCTCGTCCTTGCCCGAGGCGCGGACGTTGGTCAGCTGCTTGCCCTTGATCGGGTTGACGTCCAGGTCGTCGGAGCGGCTGTTCTCGCCGATGATCATGCCCTGATAGGTCTTCTCGCCGGCGCCGACGAACATGACGCCGCGCTCTTCCAGGTTCCACAGGGCGTAGGCCGCCGTGTCGCCGTCCGAGTTCGACACCAGCACGCCCTTCAGGCGGCCCTCGATGGCGCCCTTGTGGCCTTCATAGTGGCTGAAGACGCGGTTCAGCACGCCCGAGCCGCGCGTGTCGGTCAGGAACTCGCCCTGATAGCCGATCAGCGAGCGCGACGGGCACTTCAGCTGGATGCGGGTCTTGCCGGCGCCCGAGGGGCCCATGTCGGTCAGCTCGGCCTTGCGGGCCGACAGCTTCTCGATGACCACGCCCGAGAATTCGTCGTCGACGTCGATGACCACGTCTTCGATCGGCTCCATGCGTTCGCCGTTCTCGCCGGTCTGATAGACCACGCGCGGACGGCTGATCGACAGTTCGAAGCCCTCGCGGCGCATGTTTTCGATCAGCACGCCCAGTTGCAGTTCGCCGCGACCGGCGACTTCATAGGCGTCCGAGCCCGGCGTCTCGGTGATGCGGATGGCGACGTTGGCCTCGGCTTCCTTCAGCAGGCGGTCGCGGATGACGCGCGACTGCACCTTGTCGCCTTCGCGACCGGCCAGCGGGCTGTCGTTCACGCCCACGGTCATCGAGATGGTCGGCGGGTCGATCGGCAGGGCGTCCAGGGCGTCGGTCACTTCCAGGGCGCACAGGGTGTCCGCCACAGTGGCCTTGGACATGCCGGCGATGGCGACGATGTCGCCCGCCTCGGCGCCCTCGTCGACCGGCTGGCGCTTCAGGCCGCGGAAGGCCAGCACCTTGGTGATGCGGCCCTGCTCGATGGTCTTGCCGTCGCGCGACATGGCCTTGATGGCCATGCCCGGAACCGCCTTGCCCGAGTGGATGCGGCCGGTCAGCAGGCGGCCCAGGAAGGGATCGCTTTCGATCAGCACGTTCAGGATCTGGAACGGCTCGTTGACGCGATCCTGGGCGGCCGGGGCCGGGACGTGGTCGACGATCAGATCGTACAGCGGGTGCAGGTTGTCGTTCGGCTGGGCCAGGTCCAGCGTCGCCCAGCCCGAACGGCCCGAGGCGTAGATTACCGGGAAGTCCAGTTGCTCGTCCGTGGCGCCCAGGGCGGCGAACAGGTCGAAGGTCTCGTTCAGCACGCGGTCCGGGTCGGCGTGGGCGCGGTCGACCTTGTTGATGCACAGGATGGGACGCAGGCCCATCTTCAGCGCCTTGGTCAGCACGAACTTGGTCTGGGGCATGACGCCCTCTTCGGCGTCGACCAGCAGGACGCAGCCGTCCACCATGCCCAGGATGCGCTCGACCTCGCCGCCGAAGTCGGCGTGGCCCGGCGTGTCGATGATGTTGATGCGGGTCTCGCCAGCCTTGCCGTTCCACAGGATCGAGGTGCACTTGGCCAGGATGGTGATGCCGCGTTCGCGCTCCTGATCGTTGGAGTCCATGGCGCGTTCCGTGGTCGCCTCATTGGCGCGGAACAGGCCCGACTGGGCGAGCAGGGCGTCGACCATGGTCGTCTTGCCGTGGTCAACGTGGGCGATGATGGCGATGTTGCGCAGGTTCATTTCGGGCTCGGGCGGACTGTGTTCGGTCACGGAAGGGCCGCGCCGCTGCAAGAAGATTGCAGAGAAGGGAAGGGTTCGGCGCGCCTCTTACAGGGATGCGGGCCAAAACGCCAGTCCAGTGCGTGATCGAGGCTGAGCGCCCGTCGTCTCGCGATCAACCCAGGGGCAGCAGGGCGATGACGCCCAGCGCCAGAAGCCCGATCAGCAGGGCCGACAGGGCGGCGACGGCGGCGACGCGCGGCCCGGCGCGAACCACGGCGCGCGGATCGACCATCAGCCCCAGCGCCGCCATGGCGATCAGCGTCAGCGCCGAGACGGAGGCCTGCAGCGGCGGCAGGATCGCCTCCGGCAGCCAGCCCAGTGAACGGACGGCCATCAGGGCCAGGAAGACCAGGATGAACCAGGGGGCCATCTGGTGCAGCCTGGGTCCGCGCCCGGCTTCGCTCTGTTTCGAGCGCATCAGGCCCAGCACCAGACAGACCGGCCCCAGCATCAACACGCGCACCAGCTTGACCACGGCGCCCGTCTGGACGGCGGCCAGGCCGGCGGGGGCGGCGGCGGCCAGCACCTGAGGCACGGCGTAGACGGTCAGCCCCGCCAGCACTCCGACGCGCGTGGCGTCATAGCCCATCATGGCCCCGACCACGGGAACCAGCAGCACCACGGCGACGCCCAGAACGGCGGTGAAGCCGATGGCGGCGGCCACGTCTTCTCCCTCCGCTTCGATGACGGGGGCCACGGCGGCGATGGCCGAGTTGCCGCAGATGGCGTTGCCGCAGGCGACCAGCAGGGCCATGGCGTGCGGCAGGCCGAACGCCCGCCCCAGCGCATAGCCGCCGACAATGGCTGCGGCGACCACGCCGACGATGGCTAGAAGCAGCCACGGCCCCAGCGCCGCCACCGCCGCGCCCGAAACGGTCGCGCCCAGCAGGGCCACGGCGACCTCCAGCAGGGTCTTGGCGCTGAAGCTGATCCCTGGCGTCCACAACGACGAGGGCGCCCACGCCAGACGCAGGCCCGCTCCGATCAGGATGGCCAGGACCAGCCCCTCGATCCACGGATGCTCGAACAGCCGAGTTTCGACGATCTGCAATCCATAGGCGACGGCGCCGATGGCCGCCGACAGCGCCACGCCGGGCAGCAGGCGCGCCAGGCCCGTCAGGCGACGAGAGGGAGCGGCAGGATCGAGGGTGACGGTCATGCGGCCCTTATCCGTTCCGCTATCCGATCGATCCAACGCGTAGTTATGGACTTAACGATCAATATAATCGATCAATGATCGTATGACGCTGGAACAGCTCCGCATCTTCGTCGCCGTGGCCGAACGCCTGCACATGACGCGGGCGGCCGAGGCGCTGCATCTGACCCAGTCGGCGGTCAGCGCGGCGGTCAATGCGCTGGAGAGACGGCACGGGGCGCGGCTGTTCGACCGGGTCGGGCGCGGCCTGGCCCTGAACGCGGCGGGAACGGCCTTTCTGCCGGAGGCCCGGGCGGTGCTGGCGCGGGCCGAGGCGGCCGAACGCCTGCTGGACGAACTGGCGGGGCTGAAACGCGGCTCGGTGCGGCTGTTCGCCAGTCAGACCATCGCCGCCTACTGGCTGCCGCCGCGCATGGCGGCCTTCGCCCAGAGCCATCCGGGCATCGAGCTGCGCCTGTCGATCGGCAACACCCATCAGGTGGTCGAGGCGGTCCTGGCGGGGGAGGCGGAGCTGGGTCTGATTGAAGGCGCCGAGGACGCCCCTCGGCTGGAGCGGACGCGGATCGCCGCCGACCGGCTGATCGTGGTGGCGGCGCCGGGACATCCGCTGGCGGATCGGGAGCGGCTGTTGGGAGCGACGGAGCTGAAGGCGCTGGACTGGGCCCTGCGCGAGGCGGGATCGGGCACACGCAGCGAGTTCGAGGCGGCTCTGCCGCGCGGCATGGCCGCTTCTGACCTGAAGACGGCGCTGGTGCTGCCGTCCAATGAGGCCATCCTGACGGCGGTGGCGGCCAGCGCAGGGGGCGGCCTGGTCACGGCGATCTCGGAACTGGCCGCCCGGCCTCTGATCGAGGCGGGGCGGCTGGTTCGTCTGCCGCTCGAACTGCCCGAGCGGCCCTTCTATCGGCTGCGACACCGCGAGCGCAGCGCCAGCCGGGCGGCGGAGGCCTTCGCCGCCGCCCTCTAGCCGGACTTAGACCTGAGCCGAACGGCGGCGCACCCAGGCGTAGAGGGCGTAGGTCAGGACGGCGAAGGCGATCAGCCCGGCCCACATGGCGGGCCAGCCGCTGTCGGCGGGCAGCAGGGCGAAGGGCGCCTCCTTCTTGGTGCCGACGATGACGGCGGCGGTGAAGACGCCGAACAGGCTCTCGCCCACGATCAGGCCGGACGCCAGCAGCACGCCCATGCGGCGGGCCACATCGGCGTAGCGGGTCGACTTGACCGCCCGGTCGTACAGCCAGCCGCAGACCGCGCCGATGACCAGCATGGTGGTGACGGCGGCGGGCAGATAGACGCCGATGCCCGCAGCCAGCGGCGGCAGCTTGATCTTATCGTTCGTCGTGCGGCGCAGGATGACGTCCAGGATGATGACCAGAACGCCGACCACCGCGCCGATGCCGATCAGATCCCAACGCAGGTCGCCGCTGATGACGCCCTTGGCCAGGGCCGAGATCAGGGTCGCCTGGGGCGCGGCCAGGGTCTGAGAGCCCTGGACGATGGCGGGCGGGCCGCCCTCGAAGCCGAAGGCCTGGTTCATCATGTCCAGCACGAAGGGGATGACCAGGGCGCCGGCGACGACGCCGACCAGCAGGGCCGTCTGCTGACGCCAGGGGGTGGCCTCGACCAACTGGCCGGTCTTCAGATCCTGCAGGTTGTCGTTCGAGATGACGGCCACGGCGAAGACGATGGCGGTGACGATCAGGGCGAAGGCGATCACCGACGGATCGGCCGGCACGCCCGCTATGGCCAATACGCCCAGCATCAGCAGGGAGGCGATGATGATGGCCAGGATGCCGACGCCTGACACCGGGCTGTTCGACGAGCCGATCAGACCCGCCATATAGCCGCAGATGGCCGCCACCGCGAAGCCGATGACCACCACATAGACCAGGCCGCCGATCACCAGCAGCGGGGCCGAACCGGCCAGGGCGGTGCCCTGAGCGACGACAGCCAGAAGCACGGCGATGCCGACCAGGGCGGCGACCGACAGCAGGCCGACGATCTTGATGGGGATGTCCTGTTCGGTCAGCTCCAGCGCCTCGCCGTGGGCGCGGCGCGACTGGGCCGAGACGGCCGAGGCCAGGCCGGCGATCAGCGGTTTGGCCAGCTTGGCCAGGGTCCACAGGGCGGCCACGCCGATGACGCCGGCGCCGATGAAGCGGACTTCGCGCGCCCACACGGTCATGGCCAGGCCCTCGGCCCCGCCGTCGGCCGGCACGGTCGCGGCGATGGACGGCACGCCGTTTGCGGTCGCCCAGGCGACGAATTCCGGCGAGGTCAGGATGGGCACGAAGATCAGCCAGGCCAGGACCAGGCCGAACAGCTGGGTCAGACCGACCGCCAGACCGATCAGGTGGCCGGCGCCCAGCAGGGCGAACTGCATGGAGAAGCCGACGCCGGTCGCTCCGCCGCCCATGGCGGCCGGAAGGCGCAGGAAGGCGGTGGTCTCATGGGCGAAGACGCGGGCCGAGGCCAGGAAGCCGAAGAAGGCCGAGGCGATGGCCCCGCCGATGACCACGAACAGGCCGGACTTGTTCTCGCGCACGGCCTCTTCGGTCTGATCCGCGCCGGGCGAACCGACCTTCAGCACCTCGGCGGCGGCGACGCCCTCGGGGTAGGGCAGGCCCCCCTGGACGACCAGGGTGCGGCGCAGGGGAATGGAGAAGGTCACCCCCAGGACGCCGCCCAGGATGCAGATCATCACCGACTCCCAGAAGGGGAAGTTCATCCACCAGCCGATCATGACCAGACCGGGCAGAACGAAGATGATCGAACTCATGGCGCCGCCGACCGAGGCGACGGTCTGGACGGTCATATTCTCCCAGATGGTCGAGCCGCGGAACGCCCGCAGCAGGGCCATGGAGATGACCGCCGCCGGAATGGCCGAGGCGAAGGTCAGGCCGACCTTCAGCCCCAGATAGGTGTTGGCCGCCGTGAAGACCGCCGCCAGCACGCAGCCCAGGATCAGGGCGCGGATCGTCAGTTCGATGCGTTTGCCGGTTCCGGCGGGTTTGTCCGTCATGCGGGGTTCTTTCCGTTGTCGCGCGGGAGGTAACCCTGAAAGCGCGGCCATGACAACGGGCCGCGTTTTTATCCTTCTCCCCTTGCGGGAGAAGGTGGCCGAGCGGAGCGAGGTCGGATGAGGGGTGGCGGCACGTTCGACGCGCGGCCTCGCGTCAAACTTCGGAGAGACCCCTCATCCGGCCCTGACGGGCCACCTTCTCCCGCACGGGGAGAAGGACTAGCTTCTCTCCATGCCCGAATTGCCCGAAGTCGAAACCGTCCGTCGCGGCCTGGAGCCTGTGCTGGAGGGCGCGCGCCTGACGGCGCCGCGCCAGAACCGGCCGGACCTGCGCTTTCCTTTCCCTGAGCGCTTCATCGAGCGGCTGGAGGGGGCGACGGTGCTGCGGCTGGAGCGGCGCGCGAAGTATCTGCTGTTCCCTCTGTCGACCGGCGAGACCTGGGTGACGCATCTGGGCATGACGGGGCGGTTCACGCTGGAGGGCGTCGCCCCCGGCGTGTTCGAGACGGATGCTCCCGTTGTCGGCAAGCATGAACATATGAGCCTGACGGCCGACCGGGGCGGGGTGTTGACGCGGCTGGGCTACGCCGATGCGCGGCGCTTCGGCTTCATGGGCCTGATCCCGACCGAGGCGGTCGAGGGTCACGCCTGGTTCGCCAAGCTGGGGCCGGAGCCTCTGGGCAACGCCTTCTCGGGCGCGCATCTGGCCGAGGCTTTCGCGGGTAAGGCGCAGAACATCAAGGTCAGCCTGCTGGACCAGAGCATCGTGGCCGGTCTGGGCAACATCTATGTATGCGAGGCCCTGTACCGGGCGCGCATTTCGCCCCTGACTGCGGCGGGCGAGATCAGCCGCCCCCGGCTGGAGCGTCTGGCGGTGGAGGTCCGCAATGTGCTGGGCGACGCCATCGCGGCGGGCGGCTCGACCCTGAAGGACTTCGCCAACGTCGAGGGCGGCCAGGGCTATTTCCAGCACCGCTTCGACGTCTACGGCCGCGAGCATGAGCCGTGCCGCACCGAGGGCTGTCGCGGCGTGGTGAAGCGCATCGTGCAGGGCGGCCGCTCGACCTTCTTCTGCCCGCTCTGTCAGAAGGGATGAGGGGTGTTCCTGTGAGCCGTCCGAGGCGCTAGACCTGCCCCGAACGAGTTGAGAGGAGCGCCTGATGGCCGACGCCTATTCCACCCTGCTGATCGAACGCCACGCCGACGGCTATGCGGTCGTCACCCTGAACCGGCCCGAGGCGCTGAACGCGCTGAACACTACCCTGACCGGCGAGCTGGGCGACTTCCTGGAGAGTGTGGCCGATGACGACAGCGTGCGCTGCGTGGTCCTGACCGGCTCGGTGAAGGCCTTCGCGGCCGGCGCCGACATCAAGGAGATGGCGGATCAGGCCTATGCCGACATGTATCGCGGCAACTTCTTCGCCCGCGCCCACGACCGGGTGGCGAGCTTCCGCAAGCCGATCATCGCGGCGGTGTCGGGCTATGCCCTGGGCGGCGGCTGCGAGCTGGCCATGTTGTGCGACTTCATCATCGCCTCGGACACGGCCAAGTTCGGCCAGCCCGAGATCAACCTGGGCGTGGCCCCCGGCATCGGCGGCTCGCAGCGCCTGACCCGCGCCGTGGGCAAGGCCAAGGCGATGGACATGTGCCTGACCGGCCGGATGATGGATGCGGCCGAGGCCGAGCGGTCGGGCCTGGTCTCGCGCGTCGTGGCCGCCGACGCCCTGCTGGATGAGGCGCGCGCCGCCGCCGCCAAGATCGCCGGTCAGTCCATTCTGGCCGTCATGGCCAACAAGGAGCTGGTCAACGCCGCCTTCGAGACGACCCTGGCGCAAGGGGTGGTGTTCGAGCGCCGCCTGTTCCACTCCCTGTTCGCCTTCGACGATCAGAAGGAAGGCATGGCCGCCTTCGTGGAGAAGCGCAAACCGGCTTTCACGGGTCGCTGAATCCGCATCGGGGCCGGACGCTGCGGGGCGCAAACCCCGGCCCCGACTCAATTCCCGCCGGATCGCGTTGACCGTTCGGGGGCTTTCCGCTATAGCCGCCCGCTCTTGAGATTTTCTCGCCGTGGACGTGTGGTTTACGGCGTTTTCGTTCGAAGGTTTTTACCCGATGGCCAACAATGCAGGCGCCCGCAAGGCGATCCGCAAGATCGAAGCGCGGACCGAAGTGAACAAGGCCCGCCGCACCCGCGTGCGCACCTACCTGCGCAAGTTCCAGGAAGCCCTGACGGGCGGCGACGTCGAAGCCGCCAAGGCCGCCTTCATCACGGCTCAGTCGGAACTGATGCGCGCCGTGTCGAAGGGCGTGGTTCACAAGAACACCGGCTCGCGCAAGGTCAGCCGTCTGGCCGCCCAGCTGAAGAAGCTGTCGGCCGCCTGATTTCACAGGGCGCTCGGACGGGTCTTCACGGCTTCGTCAAACGGCGCAATGTGACGGCTACGGAGGGCCTGTAACAGGCATTTCGTAAAAGAATGTAAGAATTTCAACGGCGAGGAAGCGCAAGCTCCCTCGCCGTCTTGCTGTCTGCTCCTAAGTCGCGCTTACGGATTCGGGTTCTCGATTGAGGCGAAATCGCCATTTTCCCAAGCCCTGCCGAGGTTTGCCGGAGTCAATCAATTTAAGTGCGAATCTCGACTCGAATCAGCGTTGATCTCCGCCGCGCCGGGGGTAAGTTGAAGGGGTAACGCGCTTCCGTCCTGTTGGGATGAAGACGAGGGAAATCAATGGTTTCCCTTGGCGCGAGATGTCTGTCTGTGAGTACGACCCCGCTTGCGAAGCCCCGCTTCGCGAGGCGAGAGAAGTCGTCCCCGGACGTGGCGTCTCGAAGGGCGTTCGTCGGTGATAACTCTTGTGGCGGGTGTTCTGAATGATCGGGGGCGCGGTGATGGCGGGAATGACGGATCCCAACCGTATCTGGACCGAGGCGGCGGACCGCCTGAAGGCTGAGATCGGGGACGGACCCTTCAGCAGCTATATCGCGCCCTCCGCGGTGCGCGTGGACTCCCAGGGCAATCTGATCCTGGTGACGCCGACCGCCTATGCGCGGGACTGGGTGCGCAAGAACGCCCTGCGTCGCATGAACGAGCTGTGGCTGGGCCTGGACGGCCTGTCGCGTCGTCTGGAGGTGCGCTGCCGCGCCGAGATGGGGTCGGCGCCGCCGTCGGGCTTGCGCGACGCCCCGCGCCTGGCCTCGATCAGCCCCGCCCCGGCCGCTCCCGCCGCCCCCGCGCCCGCCTTCGCCGCCGCGACCGACGGCGCCCGCGCCGTGCGCGCCGCGGGCCTGCAGGAGCGTCTGACCTTCGACAGCTTCGTCGAGGGCCACGGCAACGCCTTCGCCCTGGCCATCGCCAAGCAGGTGGCGACCTGGGCCGACGGCCACTTCAACCCCGTCTTCTTCTGCGGCCCCTACGGCTACGGCAAGACGCACCTGCTGAACGCCATCGCCTGGGAGGCGCAGCGCCTGCGCCCGGACGCCAAGGTGGTCTATCTGACCGCCGAACGCTTCCTGTCGACCTTCGTGCGCGCCATGCAGGACCGCTCGACCGCCGCCTTCAAGGAAAGCCTGCGCTCGGCCGACATGCTGCTGCTGGACGACGTCCAGTTCGTCGGCGGCAAGACGAGCACCCAGGAAGAGCTGCTGAACACCCTCACGGCCCTGATCGAGGACGGCAAGCGCATCGTCCTGTCGGCCGACCGCGCGCCCATGGCCCTGACCGACGTCGAGCCGCGCCTGCGCAGCCATCTGGCGGCGGGCCTGACCTGCCCGGTCGAGGCGGCGGACCGCGACCTGAAGGTCGCCGTGGCCCAGTCGCGCCTGAACGCCCTGGCCCAGCTGGGCGTCGTCACGGGCGAGGCCCGCGCCGACGTGCTGGAGCATCTGATCGACCGCACTCCCGGCTCGATGCGCGAGCTGGAAGGCGCCGTGAACACCCTGGCCGCCGTCGCCGGGAGCCGTCTGTCGGCTCTGACGGTGGACGAGGTCCAGTCCTTGCTGGGCGCCGCCCTGCGCACGGGCCCCGAGCGCCGCATCACCGTGGACGAGATCCAGAAGACTGTGGCCGAGCACTTCAACCTCAAGCAGGCCGACCTGCTGAGCGAGCGCCGCACCCGCGCCATCGCCCGCCCGCGTCAGGTCGCCATGTATCTGTGCAAGCAGCATACGACCCGCTCCTATCCCGACATCGGCCGCCGCTTCGGCGGGCGCGACCACACCACCGTCCTGCACGGGGTCCGCAAGATCGAGGAGCTGATGCCCAAGGACGACCAGATCGCCCGCGACGTCGAGGCCCTGACGCGCAAACTGCGCGGGTAAAAGGAAAGCGGCGCGCAAACTGCGCGGGTAAACTCTCCCCTCCGCTCATCCTGGCGAAGACCGGGATGAGCGGATTTCCGGGGCGCCCAGCCTGTGGAAATCGGGGGCAAGCGCCTCTGCCCGTTGCCCCCCGCGCTCAATGCGCTAGTGTTCCTGCCCATATTTACGGCGACGCTGCTTCGGCGGGGTCGCGACCGGGCGAGACCAAATGCAGCTGACCATCGAACGATCCGCGCTTCTTCGGGCCCTGGGGCACGTCCAGAGCGTGGTCGAGCGTCGCAACACCATTCCGATCCTGTCCAACGTGTTGCTGAGCGCCGGGCGCGACCGCCTGTCGTTCGCCGCCACCGACCTGGACATGGAGATGGTCGACGAGGCCGAGGCCCAGGTGAACGTCGAGGGCCAGATCACGGCCCCGGCCCACACCCTGTATGAAATCGTGCGCAAGCTGCCGGACGGCGCCGAGGTGTCGCTGACCTATTCGGGCGACGATCCGCGTCTGGTGGTGGCGGCGGGCCGCTCGCGCTTCAACCTGCCGGTGCTGCCGGCGGGCGACTTCCCGGTCATGTCGACCGAGGCTTCGGGCGCGCGCTACACCCTGCCCAAGGAAGACCTGGCTCGCCTGATCGACAAGACGCGCTTCGCCGTCTCGACCGAAGAGACGCGCTACTATCTGAACGGCCTGTATCTGCACACCGTGGCCGACGGCGGCATCCCGCTGCTGCGCGCCGTGGCGACCGATGGCCACCGCCTGGCCCTGGCCGAGACCCCGGCGCCGGAAGGCGCGGCGGGCGGCCCCGGCGTCATCGTGCCGCGCAAGACGGTGGATCAGGTCCGCCGCCTGCTGGACGACGGCGCAGGCCCGGTCGAGGTCCAGGTCTCGGCCCAGAAGATCCGCTTCGAGTTCGGCGAGGCCAGCCTGACCTCCAAGGTCATCGACGGCGCCTTCCCCGACTATCTGCGCGTCATCCCCAAGGGCAACGACAAACAGGCCGACATCGACAACAGCCTGTTCGCCAAGGCTGTCGACCGCGTGGCCACCATCTCGGCCGAGAAGAGCCGCTCGGTGAAGCTGGCCTTCGACAACGACCGGGTGAAGCTGACCGTCCGCAATATGGAAGCCGGGCAGGCCGAGGAAGAGGTCGAGATCGGCTATTCCGACGAACCGTTCGAGATCGGCTTCAACGCCCGCTACCTGCTGGACGTCGCCGGCCAGATCACCGGCGAGACGGCCCACTTCAAGTTCGCCGACCCGGCCAGCCCGACGCTGGTGCTCGACCCGGCCGACGTGGGCGTCCAGTACGTGCTGATGCCGCTGCGGGTTTGATCACGATACCAGAGGGCGAAGTCAGTCCTTCGGCGCTTGAGGTCTCTCGGGTCAGCTATGCGCTCGGCGCACTCTTGTGCCTGATCGGCAGCTTCGTCCTCGCGTGGTTCTTGGCGTCAACCTCGCTGGCGATCGGGTTGCTGAGTTCTGTCGGTCTCGGACTAGTCGGCGTCTTCAACGTCATGGGGTTGGTGAGGCCCAAGCGCATTTGTCTTGGTTCTGACGGGCTTGTTTTTCGGCCTGTGCTGGGTCGCGCGCGACGCATCCTGCGATCAGAAGTTCTCGCTTTTGAGGAAAATTGGCTGTTCTCGCCTTTTGTCCTTGTCGTGTGTCGAACGCGACGAGCGCCTGATCGGCGCTTTGAGCGTCTGGTGCTGATCTATCGAGATTCCCTCTTTGGCCCGTTTTGGCTGGCAGATCTGCAGGCCTGGCTTAGTTCCCCGAAAGCTTTGCCTGCTCGATGATCGCCTCCCTCGCCCTCACCGACTTCCGCTCCTATGCGAGCGCGACCCTGCCGGTCTCCGGCGGGACGGTGGTGCTGCATGGGCCGAACGGGGCGGGCAAGACCAACCTTCTGGAAGCCGTCAGCCTGCTGACCCCCGGCAAGGGGTTGCGCGGGGCGACGGCGGCCGAGATGGGGCGGCGCGAACCGGGCGAGGCGGTCGGGCGGCCGTGGGCCGTGGCGGCGACGCTGCGAGCCTCGGACGGCGACGAGGTCCGCCTCGGCACCGGCGTCCAGACCATGGGGCCGTCGGCGCGGCGCATCGTGCGCATCGACGGCGAGACGGCGCCGCCGGGGCGGCTGCTGGACCATCTGCGCCCGGTCTGGGCCACGCCCGAGCAGGACCGGCTGTTCTCGGACGCGCGGGCCGAGCGGCTGCGGTTCTTCGACCGGTTGGTTTTCGCCGCCCATCCCGACCATGCGGCTGTCGTCTCCACCTATGAAAAGGCCCTGCGCGAGCGGTTGCGGCTGTTGACCGATGAGACGCGCCCGGCCGATCCTCTGTGGCTGGACGCGCTGGAGGCCCGGTTGGCCGAGAGCGGGGCGCGGGCGGCTATGGCGCGCGCTGGGGCGCTGAAGGCGCTTCAGGCCGGGATCGACGCTCGCGCCGACCGCCCCTTCCCGCAGGCCGATCTGGGGCTGGCCGGTCCGGCCGAGGAGATGGCGGAGGCCGGGGCGGACGAGGCCGACATCGTCGAGGCGCTGGGCGAGGGCCTGATGCGCGCCCGCGCGCGCGACGCGGCGGCGGGACGCAGCCTGTTCGGTCCGCACCGCTCGGACCTGACGGCCCTGCACCGCGAGAAGAACCGCCCCGCCGCCGAGGGGTCGTCCGGCGAGCAGAAGGCCCTGGTGCTGAACCTGATCCTGGCCCAGGTGGCGCGTCTGGCGGATCAGCCCGCGCAGCCGGTCTTGCTGCTGGACGAGGCGCCCGCCCACCTCGACGAAGCCCGCCGCGCCGCCCTGTTCGACGAGATCGAGGCGCTGAAGCTGCAGGCCTTCATGACGGGCACCGAGCGCCCGCTGTTCGCGGCGCTGGAGGGGCGCGCGCAGTTCGTGGCGGTGGAAGGCGGCGGGCTGTCCGTCTAGGGCTTAAAGGCTCGCTTTTCCCGTCGAATTTCCTATATATCGAGGACTTCGGGGCGCGCTGATTTGCGCCCCTGAGACGGGCGGTCGAAGGGCCGCCTCTTCCCTGTCCGTCCACGGACCCTGAGCCGACGTTTTCATGACCGAACAGACTGCTCCCTCGCCTGAGTACGGCGCCGATTCCATCAAGGTTCTCAAAGGCCTGGACGCGGTGCGCAAGCGCCCCGGCATGTATATCGGCGACACGGACGACGGCTCGGGCCTGCACCACATGGTCTATGAGGTGGTGGACAACGCCATCGACGAGGCCCTGGCCGGCCACGCCGACCTGGTGACGGTCACCCTGAACGAGGACGGTTCGGTCACTGTGACCGACAACGGGCGGGGCATCCCGACCGCCATCCACGCCGAGGAAGGCATTTCCGCCGCCGAGGTCATCATGACCCAGCTGCACGCCGGCGGTAAGTTCGATCAGAACTCCTACAAGGTGTCCGGCGGCCTGCACGGCGTGGGCGTGTCCGTGGTCAACGCCCTGTCGGACTGGCTGGAGCTGGTCATCTATCGCGACGGCAAGAAGCACAGCGTCCGCTTCGAGCGCGGCGAGACCGTGCGCTCGCTGGCCGTCGTCGGCGACGCGCCGATGCGCGAGGACAAGGGCCGTCTGCTGACCGGCACCGAGGTCACCTTCTTCCCCTCGGTCACGACCTTCAGCCACATCGATTTCGACCTGAAGACGCTGGAGCACCGCCTGCGCGAGCTGGCCTTCCTGAACTCGGGCGTAGTCATCAAGCTGTCGGATCATCGCGGCGCCGAGCCGATCGAGATCATGCTGCACTATGAGGGCGGCGTCGAAGCCTTCGTGCGCCACCTCGACAAGTCCAAGAGCCCGATCCTGAAGGACGTCATCGTCATTCGCGGCCAGAAGGACGGCATCGAGCTGGACCTGGCCCTGTGGTGGAACGACAGCTACCACGAGACCATGCTGTGCTTCACCAACAACATCCCGCAGCGGGATGGGGGCACCCACCTGTCGGCCTTCCGTGCCTCGCTGACCCGCGTCATGGGCAGCTATATCGAGAGCTCGGGCCTGGCCAAGAAGGAGAAGGTCGCGCCGACCGGCGAGGACGCTCGCGAAGGCCTGACCTGCGTCCTGTCGGTCAAGGTGCCGGACCCCAAGTTCAGCTCGCAGACCAAGGACAAGCTGGTCTCGTCCGAGGTGCGCCCGGCGGTCGAAAGCCTGTGCTCGGAAGGTCTGGCGACCTGGTTCGAGGAACACCCGGTCGAAGCCAAGATGATCGTGTCCAAAATCATCGAGGCGGCCTCGGCGCGCGAAGCCGCCCGCAAGGCGCGCGACCTGACGCGGCGCAAGTCGGCGCTGGAAATCTCCAGCCTGCCCGGCAAGCTGGCCGACTGTCAGGAACGCGATCCGGCCAAGTCCGAACTGTTCATCGTCGAGGGCGATTCCGCCGGCGGCTCGGCCAAGCAGGCGCGCAACCGCGAGAACCAGGCCGTCCTGCCCCTGCGCGGCAAGATCCTGAACGTCGAGCGCGCGCGCTTTGACCGGATGCTGTCGTCGGACCTGATCGGCACCCTGATCCTGGCGCTGGGCACCGGTATCGGCCGCGACGACTTCAACGCCGACAAGCTGCGCTATCACAAGATCATTCTGATGGCCGACGCCGACGTCGACGGCGCCCACATCCGCACCCTGCTGCTGACCTTCTTCTATCGTCAGATGCCGGAGTTGATCGAGCGCGGCCACGTCTATATCGCCCAGCCGCCGCTCTATAAGGTCTCGAAGGGCAAGCAGCACCGCTACGTCAAGGACCAGGCGGAGATGGACGCCTATCTGATCGAGGAAGGCAGCGCCGAGGCCGCGCTGGAGCTGGCCTCGGGCGAGGTGCGCGCCGGACGAGACCTGCAGGAGCTGGTGCGCGAGGCCAAGGGCTTCAAGGCGCTGGTCGATCGTCTGGCGACGCGGGCTCCGGCCTTCGCCATCGAACAGGGCGCCCTGGCCGGTCTGTTCAGCGAGAACGCCGGCGAGTTGGCCGATCGCGCCGCGCGTGCGGCCGAACGGCTGAACCTCTACGCCGAGGAAGGCGACGGCCCGTGGAGCGGCGAACTGGCCGCCCAGGGCGGGGTGGCGTTCAACCGCGTGCGCCGCGCCGTCAGCGAGACCATCGTGCTGGACGAGGTGCTGGGCCGCTCGCTGGACGCCCGCCGTCTGGCCGAACGCGCCGCCGCCTTCGACGGCCTGTTCTCGGCTCCGGCCGTCTATCGCCGCAAGGACAAGACCACGACCATCCGCGGCCCGCTGGACCTGCTGGCGGCCGTGCTGGACGCGGGCAAGAAGGGCATCGCCATCCAGCGCTACAAGGGCCTGGGCGAGATGAACCCGGAACAGCTGTGGGAGACGACGCTGGACGCCAACGCCCGCACCCTGCTGCAGGTGAAGGTGGAGCATGGCGACGACGCCGACGACCTGTTCGCCAAGCTGATGGGCGATGTGGTCGAGCCACGCCGCGAGTTCATCCAGGACAACGCCCTGGACGCCGCCGTCGACGCCTGATCGCGGGGACTGCGCGCGGCGCCGTCAGGCGCCGCGGCGGTCTTGTTCGACCCGGTTTCGGCCGTTCTGCTTGGCGCGGTAGAGGGCGTCGTCGGCCGCCTTGATCAGATAGTTCTCGTCCGGGTGGCCCTGGTGGGCGGCGACGCCGATCGAGGCCGTGATGCTGAAGGGGGGCAGGCCCGCCGCCGCGATCGGCTTGGCCGCCAGGGCCAGGCGCATTCGCTCGGCGATGGTCGCGGCCTGGTGCAGGCTGGTTTCGACCAGGACCACCAGGAACTCCTCGCCGCCGTAGCGGAAGACGAAGTCGCTGGGCCGCACGTTCTCGGTCACGGCCTCGGCCACCTGGCGCAGCACCTCGTCGCCGACCGGATGGCCGTGCGTGTCGTTGATCCGCTTGAAGTGGTCCACGTCCAGCAGCAGCACCGACAAGGGGGTGTGGTTGGCGTTGGCGAAGCCGATCTCGCGGCTCAGGATCGACGAGAGGAAGCGCCGGTTCAGGGCGCGGGTCAGCGGGTCGCGGCCGCCCTCCATGCCCGCCAGCCCCTGGAACATCTCGTTCAGCAGGAAGGCGACCTCCTCGACGGCGGCCTCCAGCGCCTTCAGCGGCGCGGCCAGGTCGGCTGGGACCGCGTCGGGGGTGAAGCGCGGCAACAGCTCCGTGTCGATCCGCTCCATGGTCGCATTCAGCCGCGTCAGATGGGGCGAGCCGTCGAACAGGAAGTCGGCCCGGTGCCGAATCCACAGGCCGAACGGCGAGGCGCCCAGGGCGCCCGCCCCGTCGACGCCGCCCGAGGCCAGGATGCGGAAGAGGGTCTTCTGGCTCCATTCCATCAGGCCCGCGCGTTGGCTTTCGCGCTCGAAATGGATGTCCTGATCCAGGGAGAAGAGACGGTAGGCTTCGTCCAGACGCGCGCGGTTGCTGGCGCCCTTCTCATAGGACTGGCTCATCAGGCGCAGGGCGTGGTCGATGCGCTGGCCGGCCAGCCGCAGCAGGCCGAAGGCCGCCGCGTCGCCGGCCAGGTCGTCCGCCAGCCGGGCCTTCAGCACGGCGGCGCCGGCCATGACCAGATGCATCGGAATCTTGATGCGGGCGTGGACCTCGCCGATCTTGGTCTGACGGGCGATGAAGGCGGCGTCGCGCGTGTCCAGATCCGGGGCGAACAGGTCGATCAGCCATCGACGCAGGGACGGGCTGAGGCGTTCCTGGACGATGGAGTGATGCAGGAAGGTCTGGGCGTCCGGGTCGTTGAGCAGCACCTGATAGAAGGCGGCCACCATGGCGTCGGCGTTGGCGTTCAACAGCGCGCGCAGACGCTCCAGGCTCTGCGGGTCGAGTGAGGGTTCGGGAACGCAGGACGGGGCGGCGACGGCGGACGTCGGGTTGGGCAAGGCGGCGACTCTGACTGTTTACACTACAGGTTCGGCCGCCTGGGCGTCGCCTCAGGCGCTGAGGGTGAACAAGAGCCGCCCGAACCAGGGGCGTGCGCCCCCAGGCGAGCCGATAGACGCCGCACCCCGCTCCGGCAAGGGGCGGGGCGCCTTGCGCCGCCGCTTTAGCGCGGCCGCCCCGCCTCGATGAAGGCGCGGATGGACGGGTAGATGGTCGTGCTGCGCTGGCCGTCGCAGAGCATGTCCTTGATGTAGGAATCCAGCGAGTTCTTGGCGATGGCGTCGAAGTCGTAGCCGTCGTCGATGCGCTCCTGCTCCGCGCCGTCCGGGCCGTAGAGAACCTCCACGCCCGGCTTGGACTGGTTGGCGCTGCAGCGGATGCTGATCTGGCCGGCGGAATAGGACAGGTCGTCGGTCGCGCCCGACGCCGGCACGCGCGCCAGCAGGGCCGTGCGTGCGCCGTCCCCTTCGGTGATGGAATCCACGTCCAGCATGAAGACCGTGGCCGAACTGCGCGAGACGACGTGCCAGCTTTCGGCCAGGGCGGGCGAAGCGGCCAGAGCGACGACGGCGGCTATGGCGATGACGATTGGTTTCATAGCATCCTCCCCAGGAATGGAGCCGAGTTCACTCCTGTTGGAGAAAAAACACAATGGCCCAGCCGTGCGCCCGCCCTGGTCGAGGTTTCGCCGTTATCGCGGGGCAGGCTGACGTGATGCGCCATTCGCTCCGTTTCGCCCTTATTCCCGCTGTTGCGGCCGGCGCCCTGATGAGCGTCTCGGTCGGGGCCGCCTCCGTACAGGCCGCGAGCCCGGCGGCTGCGCCCGCCGCGGCGCCGTTCCAGTCGTCGCGCATCCTGGTCGAGACGAAGGGCCACGGGCCGGACGTGGTGCTGATCCCCGGCCTGGCCTCGACCTCGGCGGTCTGGGCGCGCACGGCGGCGGCGCTGGAGGGGCGTTACCGCGTGCATCTGGTGACGGTGCGCGGCTTCGGCGAGACGGCGCCCGGCGGCAACGCCGAGGGGCTGGTCGGCGCGCCGACGTCCGCCGAGATCCGTCGCTACATCGAGGAACAGGGGCTGCGACGACCGGCTCTGATCGGCCACTCCATGGGTGGCCAGGTGGCGCTGCGGGTCGCGGCCGACGCGGGCGACCGCATCGGCAAGGTCATGGTGGTGGACGCATCGCCCTTCTTTCCGTCGCTGATTAGCCCCGGCTCGACCGCCGCCGACGTCGAGCCGCTGGCCCGCATCGCCTATCAGGGGCTGATGCTGCTGGGGGATCAGGCCCTGCGGACCCAGGCCTCTTCCATGGGGCTGGAGCTGGGCGGCGCGGCCGACAATGTTCTGGGCGGCCTAGGCTGGCAGGGCGGGGACCGCCGGGTTCTGGCCCAGGGCTTGTATGAGGTAATGACCACCGACCTGCGCGCGCGCCTGCCGCTGATCGAGGCGCCGGTCACCGTCGTCTACGGCTGGAGCCCCGACGACCGCAGCCCGCGCAGCCATGTCGACGGCCTGTTCCGCGCCGGCTACCGCTCCCTGCCGCGACCGGCCGCCTTCGAACGGATCGAGGGGGCCGAGCACATGGTCATGATCGACCGCCCCCGTCAGTTCCAGCAGGCGGTCGAACGCTTCCTGCGCTGAGACTTCAGTCCGGCTGAAGCCGACGGATCGCCGTCAGCAGGGCCGCGTCGTCGCCCATGTCGCCCTCGATGACGTACTGGGGCCGCTGCGGCTCGTTGTTGCCGCGCGCGCGGCCGCGATAGACCTTCATCGGCACGGCGATCTCGGCCAGGCCGCTGGGCAGGGTCGGCTCGCGGATCTCCATGTAGACGGTGTCGGCCGAGGTCTCGCGCCCGACCTGAACGGCGCCGACGGTCTTCCACAGATCGACGGCGTCCAGGCAGGCGGAACCGCAGCTGGAATCGGTCAGGACATAGACGCGGCCCGCCATCAGTTGCGGCGCGGGCGGCGGCGGGGCGGCGTCCTTCGGCGCGTCGTCATCGGCGCTGCGCCAATAGACCTGGCCGGCGGCCTTCGCCGCCGTCATGCCGGTGATGGCGTCCTCGGCCCAGGCGATCAGCTCGGTCTGGCCGTTCGTGGCGCGCAGCTTGTCGAGGAAGGCGGAGATTTCGGCGATGTTGCCGTCCGAGGCGCGCCAGTCGACGCCCTCGATCGCGGGTTCGGGATGGGCGGCCATCCAGTCGTCGCCCCACAGAACCTGGGCCATTAGCTGGCTCCAGTGCGAGGAGCCGCCGCCGTTGCCGCGCAGGTCCAGCACCACATAGGGGGCGGCGCGCAGGGCGTCCTGCTTGGCCTTCATGTCGGCGATCAGGGCGGTCAGTTCGGCGTGGGCCTCGCTGGCGGGGTCGCCGTTGAAGGTCGGGGTCGAGATCCAGAAGCCGCCGTCGTCGAAATGCTTCAGGGCGAAGTCGGGCCGGGCGCCGGACGTCAGCCGGGCGCGGCGATCGCTCAGATCATCGGGCGTCGCGCGCCAGTCGAGGGCGTAGGTTCGGGGCGCGCCGCCGGTCTCGAACCGGCAGGTCTTCATCTCGGTCTGCCACGGATTTTCCGCGCTCAGGAACATCCAGTCGCCGAAGCGGGTCTTGATCGCCTCCAGGAACCAGCGGCCGCGGAACTGGCCGATGCGCTGTTCGGCCAGGGTCGCGGCGTCCACCCCGTCGCAGTCGATCAGCCGGGCGCCCAACGGCGGGGCGGCGGCGTCGCTCTCATCGCGGTCGGCCACCACCTGATCGGCCCCGCGATAGACGGTCAGGAAGCCGGGCCACCGGGTCGGGAAGCCGAAATCCCTCTGGGTCAGGCCGATCTGGACGTGGCCGTCCTCGAAGCTGGCGACATAGGCGCGCATCGCCCACCACCAGCCGCCCCGATCCGTAGTGGTCTTCGCCCGCTCCAGCGCGGTCGCCAGGCCCTGATCCAGGCGGGCGCGGAAGCCGGGATTGAGCGGATCGTGCACGCCCGGATGGCTGTCGATCATGACAGCGTGCAGGCCGGTCGCGTCCTGAACCAGGGTCGCAGACCAGTCGCGCGGCTGGTCCATCGGTCCGGGCGCCGCGTTCGGGGTCTCCTGCGCCTGAACCGCGCCCGCCATCGCCAGGCAGGCGACGCCCGCCGCCAACATCCGCTTCATGAGCATCCCCTCTCCTCGCTCTCGGCGAAAGGGGTGACAGGCGAGACGGCGATGCGCCAGTTACGCTTTGGTCATGGAAACCGTCAGGCGACGGCCTCCAGCGCCTCCAGCACAGCCGGGCCGTAGCGGTCCAGCTTGCCCGCCCCGACGCCGGGAATGACGGCCAACTGATCCAGCCCGCGCGGCTCCTGAAGCGCGATCTCGACCAGGGTCTTGTCCTGGAAGATGACGTAGGGCGGCACGCGCTGTTCGACGGCGCGCTCGCGGCGCCAGGCGCGCAGGGCCTCGAAGCGGGCGCGCACGTCGGCGTCCAGCCGCTCGACCGCCAGGTTGCGCCCGGCGTTGCGGCGCGGCCGGTCCTCGGCGACGGCGCGCGTCGGCGGCTCCTTGACCCGCACCACCCGCTCGCCGCGATAGACAGCGCGCACCGCCTGCGGGTCGCCCAGGCGGATCAGGGGCTTGCCGTCGTTGGGATCCTCGACCAGCAGGCCCTCGAACATCAGATGGTCGATGACGTCGCGCCAGCCGATCAGCGACAGATCGGCCCCGACGCCCCAGGTGGACAGTCCCGCCTCCCACGGCTGGACGTCCTTGGTCCGGCCGGTCAGGTGGTCGATGACGCGCGTGCGGCCGAAGCGTTCGCCCAGCCGCTGCACCGCCGCCAGGGCCTTCTGCGCCGGGACCAGGGCGTCGAAGGTGGCGGGGGGATCGCCACACACGTCGCAGACGCCGCACGGCTCGGCGTCCTGCTCGCCGAAATAGCGGCGCACCGATTGCGGGCGACAGGTCGCGCCGTCCAGCATGGCGAACAGCTGGCGCACCTTGCGCGTCTGGACCTGTTTGACTTCCTCGGCCATCGGGCGACTGTCGAGACGGCGCAGGGACCAGGCGATGTCCGACGGGCCGTAAAGGGTGATGCCCTCAGCCGGCTCGCCGTCGCGCCCGGCGCGGCCGATCTCCTGCCAATAGGCTTCCAGCGAACCGGGCGGATCGGCGTGGATGACGAAGCGCACGTCCGGCTTGTCCACCCCCATGCCGAAGGCGATGGTGGCGACCATGACGGTCCCATCCTCGGCCAGGAAGCGCTCCAGCCGCCGGTCGCGCTCGCGGGCGTCGAACCCGGCGTGATAGGCGATGGCGTTGGTCCCGGCGTCGCGCAGCGCATCGGCCACCCGCTCACAGCCGTCGCGGCTGCCGCAATAAACCACGCCCGAGCGGCCGCGCCGTTCACGCACCAGTTCGACCACGCGCGCATCGGTGCGGGCGCGCGAGCCGTTGACCTTGCGCTCGGCGGTCAGCTGCAGGTTCGGGCGGGCGAAGCTGTCGACGAAGACGCGGGCCTCGCCCAGCTTCAGCGAGGCCAGGATGTCGTCTCGGGTCCGGGCGTCGGCGGTGGCGGTGACGGCGATGCGGGGCGTGCGCGGGAAGATTTCGGCGAGGCGCCCCAGGGTGCGGTAATCCGGGCGGAAATCGTGGCCCCACTGACTGACGCAGTGCGCCTCGTCGATGGCGATCAGGCTGATGGGCAGTTCGGCCAGACGCTCCAGCATGGACCCCGACGCCAGCCCTTCGGGCGAGACATAGAGCAGGTCCAGTTCGCCTGATCGCGCCGCGCGCCAGACGGCCGAACGCTCGTCCATGGTCAGGCCGGAATCCAGCCGGGCGGCGGCCACGCCCTGTTGCTTCAGCGCCTCGACCTGATCGGTCATCAGTGCGATCAGCGGCGAAACGACCAGGCCCACGCCCTCGCGCAGGATGGCGGGCACCTGATAGCAGACGCTCTTGCCGCCGCCGGTCGGCAGCACGGCCAGCACGTCGCGCCCGGCCAGGACTTCCTCGATCACCGAGGCCTGAAGTCCGCGAAAATCGGCATGGCCCCACACGCGCTCCAGCAGGGTCCGCGCCTCGTCCAGGGTGGGCGAGAAGTCAGCGGGCGGGGGGAAGTCCAACATGGCGGCCGTTGTGCCGTATTCGGCCGGGGGTGTCACCCGCGAACCCTTCTCCCCTTGTGGGAGAAAGGACTATAGGCAGCGCATGACCACGCTTCTTTATGGCCGCCCGCCCGCGGTGTTCGATCCGCCCTCGACGACGACGCAGGCCTCGCCCCTGATCCCCGGCTCGACGGCGCTGGAGACGGTTGCGCCCGGATCGGTCGACGGGGTGATGCTGTACGCCCCGCCCGGCGCGGTCGAGCGTCGCTATACGTTGGCGCTGGCGTTGAGGGCGCTGAAACCCGGCGGTCGGCTGGACGTCATGGCGCCGAAGGACAAGGGCGGCTCGCGTCTGGGCAAGGAGCTGAAGGCCTTCGGCCTTGAGGTCGCCGAGACGGCCAAGGCTCACCATCGCCGCTGCATCGTCATTCGACCCGAGGCGGCCGAGGGCCTGGACGCGGCCATCGAGGCGGGCGCGCCGCGCGTGGTTCCGGGGCTGGAGGCCTGGTCGCAACCGGGCGTCTTCGCCTGGGACCGCATCGATCCGGGCACGGCGTTGCTGGCGCAGGTGCTGCCGCCGCTGAAGGGGACGGGCGCCGATCTGGGCTGCGGCTTCGGAGCGCTGTCGACGGTGGTGTTGCGGTCGTCCGCCGTGACGGCCCTGCGGCTGATCGACATCGACCGGCGCGCGGTCGAGGCGGCGAAACGCAACATCGAGGACGCGCGGGCCAGCTTCGACTGGGCCGACGTGCGGACGCTGGAGGGGGCGGGTGATCTGAACTTCATCGTCAGCAATCCGCCCTTCCATGACGGCGGAGACGAGGACCGGCGGCTGGGGCAGGCCTTCATTCGCAAGGCGGCCGAGATGCTGAAGAAGGGCGGAACCGCCTGGATCGTCGCCAACCGCCACCTGCCCTATGAGGCCGAACTGGACGCCGCCTTCAAGCGGGTGCGGATGGTGGTCGATCAGGGCGGCTACAAGATTTTCGAGGCGGTGAAGTGATCCCGCCCTCAAACAGCCCGAAGGGCGATAGGGCGAGGCATAAGGCCTCAAGCAGCCCGAAGGGCGACAGGGCATGAGCAAGAAGATTCCAACGTCCCGCGTGGACAAGCTGCTGGGCTCCATGGGCTACGGCTCGCGGGCGGAGATGGCGCGGCTGGGCAAGGCGGGCGGCATCGTGCTGGACGGCGCCGATCTGACCGATGTGTCGAAGCGCATTCCGGTGACGCCCGACCTGCCGAACCGTATGGAGATCGACGGCGAGCCGCTGGACCCTGTGCCCGGTCTGGTCGTTCTTTTGAACAAGCCGCTGGGCATGACCTGTTCGCACAAGGAGGACGGGGCGCTGGTCTATGACGTCCTGCCCGACCGCTGGCGGCGGCGCGATCCGGCCATCTCGACCATCGGGCGGCTGGACAAACAGACGAGCGGCCTGCTGCTGCTGACCGACGACGGCGACCTGTTGCACCGGGTGATCAGCCCCAAGCGCCATGTGGCCAAGGTCTATCGCGCGACGCTGGCGCGGCCTCTGAACGGGACGGAGGGGGCGCTGTTCGCCTCGGGCGAACTGGTGCTGGAGGGCGAGGACAAGCCGCTGGCGCCCGCCGTGCTGGAGGGGGTGTCGCCGACCGAGGCCCTGCTGACGGTGACGGAGGGGCGCTATCATCAGGTGCGCCGGATGTTCGCGGCGGCGGGCAACCACGTCGAGGCCCTGCACCGCGAGCGGCTGGGCGGGCTGGTGCTGCCGGATGAATTGGCGCCGGGCGAATGGCGGCTGCTGACCGAGGACGAGATCGCTTCGATCTTCGTCTCTTAGCTCATCCCGGCGGAGGCCGGGATCCAGTGAGAGCCTCACGCGTCCCGTTTGCCGCCAAAGAACTGGGCCCCGGCGTCCGCCGGGGCGAGCGGGGAGAAGAAGGGCGTGCTTGACCTCTTCCTCATGCTCGCGCACCTCACCGCCATGACACTCACCAAGATCTGCGGCCTGACGACGCCGGATACGCTGGATGCGGCGCTGGAGGGCGGGGCGGCCTTTGTCGGAGCGGTGGTGTTTCCCAAGAGCCCGCGCCACATCCCGCCGCTGCACGCCGCCACCCTGTTCGATCGGGCGCGCGGAAAAGCTAAGATCGTGGCCGTCCTGGTCGACCCCGACGACGCCCTGTTGAGCGAGGTCGCCCTGATCCTGCGGCCCGACTTCATCCAGTTGCACGGCCATGAGACGCCGCAGCGCGCGGCCGAGGCGCGAAGGCTGACGGGAGCGGGGATCATCAAGGCCCTGCCGGTTCAGGACGAGGCGGACTTCGCGAGCGTCGCCGACTGGACCGGCGTCGCTGATCATCTGCTGTTCGACGCCAGGCCGCCCAAGGGCGCCGATCTGCCCGGCGGGGTGGGGGCCTCGTTCGACTGGAGGCTGATGCAGAACCGGGCGCTTCCCGCAAACTGGTTCCTCGCGGGCGGGCTGGGCCCGCAAAATGTTTCCGAAGCGGTGCGGATTTCAGGGGCGCCGATGGTCGATGTGTCCTCTGGCGTCGAAAGCGCGCCGGGTGTTAAGGACCGCACCCTGATCAAAGCTTTTCTGGACGCCGCATCGCGGTCCTGATTTCGTCGCCTTCCTCCCTGAAGATTTTCGTGTGCCGGATATCGTGAACGCCCCCCTGTCGAACTCCTACGCTTGGCCTGACGCCGAGGGCCGTTTCGGCCCCTATGGCGGTCGTTTCGTGCCCGAGACCCTGATGCCGCTGATCCACGAGCTGGAGGCGGCCTATGCGGCGGCCAAGGCGGATCCCAGCTTCCAGACCGAACTCGACGGCTATCTGGAGCACTACGTCGGCCGCGCCAGCCCGCTCTATTTCGCCGAGCGGCTGACCGAGTATTTCGGCGGCGCCAAGATCTGGCTGAAGCGCGAAGACCTGAACCATACGGGCGCGCACAAGATCAACAACTGCATGGGCCAGATCCTGCTGGCCCGCCGCATGGGCAAGACGCGCATCATCGCCGAGACCGGCGCCGGCCAGCACGGGGTCGCCTCGGCCACCGTCTGCGCCCGCTTCGGCCTGCCCTGCACCGTCTACATGGGCGCCGTCGACGTGGCCCGGCAGCAGCCGAACGTCTTCCGCATGAAGCTGCTGGGGGCCGAGCTGAACCCGGTGACGGCCGGTGCGGCGACGCTGAAGGACGCCATGAACGAGGCGATGCGCGACTGGGTCACCAATGTCGCCGACACCTATTACATCATCGGCACGGCGGCGGGTCCGGCCCCCTATCCGGCCATGGTGCGCGACTTCCAGTCGGTGATCGGTAAGGAGATCAAGGCCCAGAGCCAGCGCCAGATCGGCCGTCTGCCCGACGCCGTCATGGCCTGCATCGGCGGCGGATCGAACGCCATCGGCGCCATGCACCCCTTCATCGCCGATGAGGGCGTGCGCCTGATCGGGGTGGAAGCGGCGGGCCACGGCCTGGACACCCCCGCCCACGCCGCCAGCCTGAAGGGCGGGCGCTCGGGCGTGCTGCACGGCAACCGCACCTATCTGCTGCAGGACGCCGACGGCCAGATTTTGGAGGGTCACTCCATCTCGGCGGGCCTCGACTATCCGGGCATCGGGCCGGAGCACGCTTGGCTGCACGATCTGGGCCGGGCGGAGTATCTGTCCAGCACCGACGACGAGGCGCTGGAAGCCTTCCAGCAGCTCTGCAAGCTGGAAGGCATCATCCCGGCGCTGGAAGCCTCGCACGCCCTGGCGCGCGCGGGCGAGGTCGCCAAGCAGATCGGCAAGGACGGCGATCTGGTGATCGTCCTGTCGGGCCGGGGCGACAAGGATATCAACACCGTGGCCCAGCACCTGGGCGTGGAGCTGTGATGATGAAGACCCTGCTGATCGCCGCCATTGCGGCGGCTGTTTCACCGACCCTGACCCTGGCGCAAAACACGGCGGCGCCGGCGCCCCAGACGACTTCTGGCCAGGCGCCCGTGCAGACCGCGCCGACGATTCCGCCCGGCCCGGCGGCCACGGGAATGCCGGTCCTGCCGCCGGCGACGGAGGCGGCCGATTGCGGCGGCCTGCTGCGTAGTCCGGCCTTCTGCGTGACGGCGCAACTGGATCAGATCGGCGCCCTGGCCGACGCCTATACCGAGCATCTGGCCACGCTGAACTGGCTGGCGGCCGACGGCGACGACAACCGCGTCATCTTCGTGCGTCGCCGCGACGGGGGCGGCTGCGACGGCCTGCAGATGGTCGCCTTCTACGACGAGACCAAACCCGCCGAGGCGACCGCGCCGGGCTATCTGGGCTTCGCCGTCATTCCGGGCGACGTCTGCACGGCGACGCCCGCCGCTCCGACAACGCCTTCGGGAGGTTCGGCGCAGTGACGACCGCACGCATCGACGCCCGCTTCGCCAAGCTGAAGGCCGAGGGCCGGGCCGGCTTCGTTCCCTATGTCATGACCGGCGATCCCAGCCGGGACGAGGCGCTGGAAATTCTGAAAGGCCTGCCCGCCGCCGGCGCCGATCTGATCGAACTGGGTCTGGCCTTTTCCGACCCCATGGCCGAGGGGCCGCCGATCCAGCGCGCCGCCTTGCGCGGGCTGAAGGCGGGGATGACCCTGCGCGGCACGCTCGACCTCGTGGCCGACTTCCGCAAGGTCGATCAGGACACGCCGTTGATCCTGATGGGCTATCTGAACCCGGTGGAATCCTACGGCTATGAGGTCTTCGCCCGCGATGCGGCCGAGGCCGGGGTGGATGGAATCATCGTCGTCGACTGCCCGCCGGAAGAGGCGGCGCCCCTGCTGGCCGCGCTGAAGGCCGCCGATCTGTCGCTGATCCGCCTGGCCACGCCGACGTCCGACGACGAGCGGTTGAAGGTCATCGCCGAGGGCACCTCGGGCTTCGTCTACTATGTCTCGGTCGCCGGGGTGACGGGGGTGAAGGAGGCCGTGGCCGCCGATGTGGCGCCGGCCGTCGAACGCGTGCGCCGCGCGGCGAACCTGCCTGTCGCTGTCGGCTTCGGCGTGAAGACGCCGGAACGCGCCGCCGAGATCGCCCGGGTCGCCGACGCCGTGGTCGCCGGCTCGGTCTTCGTGGACGAGGTGGCCGCCGCTCTCGAGGCGAACGAACCCGCCGTTCCTCGCGTTCTGGCCAAGGTGAAGGCCCTGGCCGATGCTGTGAAGACGGCGAGGACTAGTGCTTCCGTGACGGAAACCGTTTAAAGGCCCCGCCCATGGTCGATAAAAATCCTGAGAACAAGGCTCGCGGCGGCTGGCTGTCGCGTTTCGCGCCCGGCGTGCGCAAGATCGTCAGCCCGCGCGACACCCCGGACAATCTGTGGGTCAAGGATCCCGACACGGGCGAGATGCTGTTCCGCTCGGACCTGGAGGCGGCCCTGTGGGTCACGCCGTCGGGTCGTCACATGCGGATCAATGCGCCGACGCGCCTGAAGGCCACCTTCGACGACGGCCTGTTCGAGAGCATCGACACGCCCGACGTGCCGGAAGACCCGCTCAAGTTCTCGGACGGCAAGCCCTATCGCGACCGCCTGTCGGCGGCGCGCAAGGCGGCGGGCCGCAAGGACACCATGGCCATCGGCTACGGCCGCATCGGCGGCGCGCCCGCCGTGGTCATCGTTCAGGACTTCACCTTCATGGGCGGGTCGCTGGGCATGGCGGCGGGCGAGGCCTTCATCGCCGCCGCGCGTGAAGCGGTGAAGCGCAACGTTCCCCTGGTCTGCTACACCGCCGCCGGCGGGGCCCGGATGCAGGAAGGCGCCCTCAGCCTGATGCAGATGGCCCGCACCACCCTGGCCGTTCAGGAAGTGAAGGCGGCCAAGCTGCCCTACGTCGTGGTGCTGACCGATCCGACCACGGGGGGCGTCACGGCCTCCTACGCCATGCTGGGCGACGTTCACCTAGCCGAGCCGGGCGCCCTGATCGGCTTCGCCGGTCCGCGCGTGATCGAGACCACCATCCGCGAGAAACTGCCGCCGGGCTTCCAGCGCGCCGAATACCTCAAGGACAAGGGCATGGTCGACAAGGTGGTGTCGCGCGGCGACCTGCCGACGACGCTGGGCCTGATCCTGTCCATGCTGATGGGCGGTGCGGCCCAGAAGAAGGCTGCCTAACCGCAGGCTTTTGCCATGGACCCGATTTCGGAACGCCTGCGCGCCCGGCATCCCCAGCGCATCGACCTGTCGCTGGATCGGATGCGGGCCTTGTGCGCCGCGCTCGGGAATCCGCAGGACAAGCTGCCGCCGGTGGTCCATGTCGCGGGCACCAACGGCAAGGGCTCGACGGTCGCCCTGATCCGGGCCATTGCAGAATCCGCGGGCCTGCGCGTCCACGCCTATACCTCGCCGCATCTGGTGCGTTTCAACGAGCGTATCCGGTTGGCCGGGACGCTGATCACCGATGACGCCCTGAACGCCATCCTCGACCGGGTCGAGGCGGCGATGGCTGAAACCGGCGGCGAAGCTACGGTGTTCGAAAGCACCACGGCGGCGGGCCTTCTGGCCATGAGCGAGACGCCCGCCGATCTGGCTGTCATCGAGGTGGGCCTCGGCGGATCGCTGGACGCCACCAATGTCATCGCCCGACCCCTGCTCAGCGTCATCACCCCGGTCGATCTGGATCACGCCGAGTTTCTGGGCACGACCATTGAAGGCGTGGCGGGCGAGAAGGCGGGCATCCTCAAGGCGGGCGCACGCGGCGTCGTGGCGCGCCAGTCCGAGGCGGCCATGGCCGTGATCGAGCGCCGCGCGGCCGAGGTCGGCTCGCCCCTGACCGTCATGGGCGTCGACTTCGACGCCTGGGCCGAGCGCGGGGGTCTCGTCTATCAGGATCAGGAGCGGTTCCTCGACCTGCCCGCGCCCGCCCTGTCCGGCGCGCACCAGTTCGACAATGCAGGCGTGGCCATCGCCGCCGCGCTGGAGCTGGACCTGCCCGAGACCGCCATCGCCGAAGGGCTGAAGGCCGTGCGCTGGCCCGCGCGGATGCAGCGGCTGACGGCTGGTCCCTATGCCGAGAAGGCCCAGAAGGCCGACGCCGAACTGTGGCTGGACGGCGGGCACAATCCGCACGCCGCCCGCGCCCTGGCCCGCGCCCTGTCCGACCGTCAGACACGCGCCCCGCGCCCTACAGCCCTGATCGTCGGCATGCTGGCCAACAAGGACGCCGGGGGCTTCTTCGAGGCGCTGAAGGGGATCGACGCCCAGGTCTTCACTGTCGGATTCGAGGGTACGGCCGCCGAGCCGGAGGCCCTGGCGGCGGTGGCGCAGGGCCGCGGCTTCGGGGCCATGGCGGCGGGATCGGTGGACGCTGCGCTGGACCGCGCCCTGGCCCTGGGCGCCGGACGGGTGGTCATCTGCGGCTCGCTGTATCTGGCGGGCGAGGTGCTGGGCGCCAGCCGCGAGACCTGGCCGGTCTGAAGCAAACGCCAGGCCTCTCCCTCCCCGTCCCGGGGAGGGTGGTCGCGAAGCGACCGGGTGGGGAGGGCCAGGCGATCCTGAGCGCGACGGTCCCGAGCGGGTCTTTCGCTTCCCGTACTCCTGTCACGCGCATGAAAAAGGCGGCGCTACGTCAGCAGCGCCGCCCCCACCCGGTTTCGGCCTGGCGGCCTCAACCACCCTCCCCGGGACGGGGAGGGAAAAGTCGTGCGTGTATTAGTCCGCCGTCACGCCGGCTTCGGCCAGCCATTCGACGATCTTGCCCTTGGGCATGGCGCCGACCTTCATCGAGGTCATCTGGCCGTCCTTGAACAGCATCAGGGTCGGAATGCCCTTTACGCCCATCTTGGACGGGACCATGGGGCTGTCGTCGATGTTGACCTTGGCCACCGTGACCTTGCCGGCCAGTTCGTCGGCGATCTGCTCCAGCGCCGGGCCGATCTGCTTGCAGGGGCCGCACCACTCGGCCCAGAAATCCACCAGCACGGGGGTCGAGGACTTCAGGACGTCAGCGTCGAAGCTGTCGTCGGTGACTTTCACAGTCGCCATGAATGATCTCCTTAAGAGCGCTATCGCTCGCCGCGCCGCGGCTCGCTGCTTGAGCGCATTTGATAATCGCGCGCTGACTGTAGCGCCAGCGTTCGGCCACAGATGTGGGTGCGAATCCCCGACAAATCAACGCGCATTTTCGAGAGCGGCGTCCATCAGACCCTGCGAGACCGCCATCAGCTTCGGCCCGTCGGTCCAGACCAGGGCCGCCTCGACCGTGCGCTCGGGATAGAGGCGCCGCAAGACGGCGGCGTAGATGGCCATCTGCAGAATATAGGCCGGATCGGCGTCCTCGATGTGATCGGGCGCCGGGCGGTTGGACTTGAAGTCGACGACCAGCACCCGCTCGGGCGTGACCACCAGCCGGTCGATGCGGCCCGAGATGGACACGCCGGACGGCAGGTCGGGCGCGGTCCCGGTCAGGGCGACCTCGGCGCGGCTGCCGGGACCGAAGACGGGGGCGAAGCGGGCGTCGTCCAGAACGCCGAAGGCGGCGGCGATCATCTCGGCGCGCTGGTCATCGGTCAGGTCGCGCTCGCGGGCCAGCATCCGGCGAGCGGCGTCGGGACGGTCGGAGGCGGGCAGGTCGGGCAGGCGCTCCAGCAGGCGGTGGATCAGGTCGCCGCGTCGGAAGCGGCCCAGCCCGGCGCCCGGCCCTTCGCCGCGCGCCAAGGGCGACGGCGCCGGGATGCGCTTCTGCTCCTGCATCTGCGACGGCGAGGCGAAGCGGGCGGCGGCGTCTCGCGGCGGCTCAGTCCGCGCCCAGGCGGGAGCCTCGGGTTGGGCTGCCGCCGTGGCGACGGCGGCGGGTAGGCTGTCGGGATCGGCGCCGTAGCGGCGGACGCCGCCGTTCAGCTCGCGCACCTGATCGCCTAGCCGGTCGAAGGTCTCTGCGATCACCGACCACCAGTCCCCGGCCTCGGGCGCGCGCTTGGAGCCGCGCCCCATGACGATCACCCGGTCGCGCGCGCGGGTCAGGGCGACGTAGAGCAGACGCAGGGATTCATCGCCGACCCGCGCCTCGCGCGCCGCGCGGGCGTCGGCCGAGGCGGGGCAGTCCTCCTTCGACGAGCCGGGGCACATCAGCCAGGCTTCGCCGCTCTCGGTGGCGACCGGCATCAACGACGGCCCCTGCGCCTTCGCCTTCATCGTCGTGTCGGGCAGGATGACGACCGGCGCCTCCAACCCCTTGGCGCCGTGGACGGTCATGACGCGGACCTCGCCGCGCGGCCCTTCCAGTTCGCGCTTCACCTCGACGTCGGCGGCTTCCAGCAGGGCGAGGCAGGTCTCCAGATCGATCCCGCCGCGTCCCTCGGCGGCCAGCACCTGATTGAGGGTCTCGTCGACGGCTTCCTCGGCCTCGCGCCCCAGACGGGTCAGGATGCAGGCGCGGCCTGATTGGCCGGTCGCATCGACCCGGTTCAGCAGGCGGGAGAAGAAGCCGAACGGATCGAGGTCGCGGGCGTCGCGCGCCGCGCGCAGCAGGTCCAGCGCCTGACCCCACTCGGGCCGCTCGCTCGCGCGGCGCTTCAGCTCGCGCCACAGGCCCTTGCGATCCTTGAGACCGGCGAGGTCGAACAGGCTGTCCTCGTCCACGTCGCAGAAGGGGCCGCGCAGCACCTCGGCCACGGTCAGGTCGTCGCCGGGGAAGAGGGCGAAGCGGGCCAGCGCCTTCAGGTCGTCGAAGACGATGTGCTGGGACAGCTTCAGCCGGTCGGCGCCCGCCACGGGCGCGCCGGCCGCCTTCAGGGCGCGGATGATCTCCTCGAAGGTCGCGTCGCGGCGGCGGACCAGGATCAGGAAGTCGCCGTAGCCGCACGGTCGCGCGGCGCCGCTCTTGTCGAAGACGACGGCGCCGGTCTCGACCTGGCGCTTGATCTCCAGCGCCAGGGTCTGGGCCATGCGCTTGCGGGCGCTGGCGGTTCCTTCCTGATCGACGGGATCGGTCCAGGCGTCGCGCTCGGGCGGGGCCTCGTCCAAGAACAGGGGCCACAGTTCGACCGCGCCGGGCTGGCCCTGACGGGCGGCGGTGTGGTGCGGAATCTCGCCTGTCTCCCCGACCAGGGCGCGGGCGCGTTCGGGCGTGGCGAAGACTTCGTCCACGAACTTCAGCACCGCCTCGGTCGAGCGGTAGGATGTCTCCAACGGCACGCCTTCGAAGTCGCCGCCCGCCCCGGTGATCAGGCTGTCGTAGACCTGGGATTCCTGCCGCAGCCGCTCGGGCCGGGCGCCCTGGAAGGAGTAGATCGACTGCTTCTCGTCGCCGACGGCGAAGACGGTGCGGTCGGTCCCCTCCACGGTGAAGAACTCGCCGGTCAGGGCGCGCATGATGGCCCACTGTTCGGGGGCGGTGTCCTGAGCCTCGTCGATCAGGACGTGATCGACGCCGCCGTCCAGCTTGTACAGCACCCAGGCGGCGGTCGAGCGGACGGTCAGCAGTTCGACCGTGCGCGCCACCAGATCCGAGAAGTCCAGCGCGCCGTGGGCCGCCTTGGCCGCCTCGTAGAGGGCGGCGTGGGCGTTGGCGAGGGTCAGCAGCCTGATGGTGTCGTCGGCGACCTTGGCGGCGCGCAACTGGTCGCGCGCGGCCAGGAACTTGTCCTGAAGATCGGCCAGCCAGCCGGCCGCGTCGGGCGGCGCCTGCCTGGTCGCCATCGACTTGCGGGGCGAGCCTGAGCCGGTCAGGAAGACGACGCCGAGGCCGTGGAAGCTCCAGTCGTGCTCGAGAGCGTGGATCAGTTCGGCGGCGCGGTCCTTGTCGGTCTTGGAGCCGGTCGTCATCAGCTCGGCCATGCGGCGGACCTCGCCCCGGTCCAGCCAACGCAGGAAGTCGGCCTCGATGTCCTCGGGCGTCTTTTGCGGATCGGCGCCGGTCAGGACGTAGGGGCCGGGCGCGCGGCCGTCGGCGACGCGGGTCACATAGTCCGTCAGTTCGGCGCGTTTGTTCTCGATCAGAGCCAGCAGCTCTTGGAACCGGCCCCAGTCCAGTTCGACCGCGAAATGGCTGTAGGCCTCGCCGACCGGCCCCTCGGCGTCGCTGAGGGCGGCGCGGGCCAGGTCTTCGCGCGCGGCGTGGCTGAGGGCGATCGCCGCCTCATTCTCCAGCACGGTGAAGCGCGGCGAGACGCCCGCCTCGATGGGAAAGCGGCGCAGCAGCTTTTCGCAGAAGGCGTGGATGGTCTGGATCTTCAGCCCGCCGGGCGTCTCCAGGGCGCGGGCGAACAGGCGGCGCGCCTCGGACAGACGGGCGGGGTTGAGGGCGCCGGGGTCGCTGTCGTCCAGTTTCGCCAGTTCGGCCGACAGTTCGCCGTCGTCCATGACGGCCCATTTGCCGAGCGTCTCGAACAGGCGGGCCTGCATCTCGGCGGCGGCGGCCTTGGTGTAGGTCACGCACAGGATGGCCGAGGGCGCGGCGCCGCCCAGCAGTAGGCGCGCCACCCGGCTGACCAGGGTGGTGGTCTTGCCCGATCCGGCGTTGGCGGTGACGAAGACCGAGCGGGCTGGGTCGGCGGCGCGGGTCTGGGGATTGAGGCCGTCCCGAACGTGGAGGTTCATTCCGCCTCTCCTTCTTCGCCGCCGCCGATGACGTGCCACTCCCAGACGCGGGCCAGCAGGTTGTAGGGGCTGTAGCTGCCCATGAACTGCGGCGCGGCCCAGGAGACGTAGGGCGTCGCTTCATCGTCGAAGCGGGCGACGCGGGCGACCAGGCCCTCCAGAGCGGCGGCGGACAGGGCCTGCGCCTCCGGCCCGGCCGCGCGCACGGCGACCTCGCCCGCCTTCTTGCGGCCGACGACGCGGACGTAGGTCAGCTCCTCTGGCGGGACGGGGCCGTTCGTGTCCTTGAAGCCGCCGGCGGCCAGGATGGCGCCCGTCAGGGTCAACTGGGGCGCGAAGCCCGCCTTGATCTGTTTGGCGGTCGGGACCTGGCCGGTCTTGAAGTCCATGACGGCGGCGGACAGGGCGCCGACCTCAATGCGGTCGGCGTAGGCCTTGACGGTGAAGGGGCCGCCCGGCGCGTCGAAGGTCAGGGCGCCCTGCTGCTCGATCAGCAGCTGGACGCCCCGCGCGCGACGCTCGGTCTCGAACCCGGCCAGCCAGCGGGCGGCGTTCCGGGCCAGCGGCGCCTCGCGGGCCATGGCGGCGTCCTCGAAGCCATGGGCTCCCAGCTCCTCCAGCAGCAGGCGCTCGATCACCGCGTCGAGATCGTCGGGCAGCAGGTCGGGCCAGTCCTCGGTCAGGCGCTCGATGGCCTTGTGCACAGCGTTGCCGCGCGCCAGGGCCTCGGCCGAGGCGCCGGGGCGCTCCATCGGTTCGAGGTTGAGGATGCGGCGGGCGTAGAGGGCGTAAGGGTCGCGGACCCAGCGCTCGACCCCGGTGACATAGAGGCTGCGCGGGCGGCGCTCGACCGGGGGCGCGGGCGCGGGGCGCGGGGCCAGCCGGGCCGGGCCGGGCGGCGGGGCGTCGAGAGCTTCGGTCCAGTCGGCCACGCCTTCGGGGGCGGTAAGCCTGACCGGGGTGTCGGGCGCGTCGGCGCCGCGCGTCAGCATCTCCAGCCGCCACAGCCAGCGCGAGCGCACGGCGGGCTGGCCCCCGCGCCGCTCGCAGTGAACCAGGACGGCTTCGTCGGCGCAGGCGGCCTGAACGAAGTCCTGCGCCGTCTGGCCCAGCCGCCGCTCGGGCGCGGGCAGGGGCAGGGCGGCGCGCATCGGCCGCGACAGGAAGGGATCGACCGGGGCGGCGTTGGGCCAGACGCCTTCCTCTAGGCCGGCCAGGATCATGCGGTCGGCCCGCGCCAGCCGCGCCTCGATGGCGCCGAGAATGCGAAGGGACGGATGGGTGGCGCCGCCGGTGCGCACCGTCGTCTCGGCCAGCAAGGCGGCGATCAGATCGGCGAACTCAGCGGGGGTAGTGGGGCCCAGCGGACCGCCGCCTTCGATCAGCGCCGACAGCAGGGAGGCCGCCGCCTCGCCGTCCGGCCCGGCCCAGGCGTTCTGACCCGCCAGGGCCTCGATCAGAGCGGTCAGGGTGCGGGCGGCCTCGTCCGGCGGACAGGGGCGCGCGGTCGCCAGCGCCTCCAGCCGGTCCGCGAGGGTCTGCGCGCTTTTCAACCGGGCCAGCTTCCAGTCGGCCAGCGGCAGGCCGCCGCGCCGAGGCTCGGCCGCCTTCAGCAGGCGTTCGTGAAGCTGGGACCAGCGGCGCGGGCGCGGGCCGCGCAGGGCGTGTTCCTCCAGCGCCTCGGCGGCGTCGTGCAGCGACGTCTCGCCCAGATCGAGGCGGACCAGCGGGTGCTTCAGCAGGGCCAGAAGGGTCTGCGGCTTCAGCGGTTCGGCCAGGAAGCGGGCGCAAAGGTCGACCAGCACGCCCGCCGTCATCCGCGACAGCGGCTGGCCGGTCGAGGAGTCCGCCACGATGCCCCAACGCGCCAGCCGCGCCTCGACCCGACGCGACAGCTGCAGGTCCGGCGTCACCAGGGCGCAGGTGATGGGGCGGCCGTCGGGCGTGCGGTGCTCAAGGCTCTCGCGCATCATCAGGGCGACGGCGGTCGCCGCCTCCTCCTCGGCGCGGACAGACAGGACGGTCAGGCCCGACAGGCCCTCGGCGATGGGGTCGGCGGCGCGGCCCGCCTCGGCCGAGCGGGCGCGCAGGCGTTTGATCTCGCGGCGCCAGTCGTCGGTGGCCTCGGCCGGGCGCAGGGCTTCGTTGATCAGGCGCTGGCGGGCCAGGCCTCGCGCCTCGATGGCGGGATCGAGCGGCGGCTGGTGCCACGGCTGGACGGCTTCGCGTGCGACTTCGGCGCGGGCCAGCAGAGCCTTCAGCGCCGCCTGCGGATGCTGGTCGTCGATGCGGTCCCAGGCGTCGGCGGCCAGATCGAGGTCGAGGCCGGGCAGGACGACCACGCCCTGCGGCGCCTTGGCCACGGCCCTCAGCACGTCGGCGGCGGCGGGGACGGTGCCAGTGGACCCGGCGGCGATGACCGGGGCCTGAGGCGGGCGGGCGTCCCACGCCTCGGCCAGACGACGCAGCAGGGTCGCGCGGCGCCAGGCGGGGTCGACCAGGCCCAGCGCCTCCAGCCGTTTCGGCCAGGCGTCGACGGCGAGGCCGAGGAAGCGCGCGCTCTCGCGCCAGTGCTCGGCCAGATCCTGTTCCGCCAGCGTCGCGACGCGCGACAGATCTGAGACTTCCTCGAGTTGGCAGGAATCAAGGAAGGCGCCGAGCGCATCGGCCATCTCGAGGGCGCGCAGGGGCTTCATCCCCGGCTCGAATTCCTCGGCGATCATGCGCGCCATCTCGAAGCGGCGCGTCAGGGGGGCGATGGCGGGCGGCAGGTCCAGACCCAGCTCGCCGGGCGCGAAGGGCGGCTCGTCCTCTTCCAGATCGCCGAGCGGGCGGACCTGAGGCAGCAGAACGGGGCGCTCGCCCGCCAGCTTGCCCAGCGCGAAGGAGAAGGCGCGGGCGGCGCGGCGGTTGGGCAGCAGGATGGTGGCGTCGGTCAGGGTCTCGGGCGGGGCGTCGCCCAGCCAGTTGAGCACCCCCGCCGCCAGGTCTTCGAGGAAGGGCCGCCAGGCGGGCACGGCGCGCCAGCGCGGCCCGCTTCCGGCGAACGGATCGAAGCGCCCCCCCGTCATGATCAGGTTTCCCCTTTCAGCCGCGCCTCGGCTTCGTCGCGCGCCTGCGGGTCGCCGACGTGCATCCAGTCGCCGTCCAGCACGCAGCCGTAGAGGCGCCCCTCGGCGGCCGAGGCGCGCCACAGGGGGCTGAGCGAGAAGGGGCCGTCGGGTCCGTGGTCGGCGTAATCGGGCCGGGTAATGTGGACGCCCATATAGGCGTAGGGGGCGTGGGCCGCCTCGCCCCGGAAGGTCAGGGCGCCGTCGTCGGCTAGGAAGAAGTCGCCGCCACCCTCGAAGCCGATGGAGCCTTCGCGCCGGGCCAGCAGCAGGGCGGCGTCCATGCGTTCGGGATCCCACAGGCGGATCAGGTCAGAAAGGGCGTCGCCCCGGTCTATCCAGACACTGTCGATATTGGCGACGAAGACGGGGGCGTCGCCCAGCAGGGGGCGGGCCTTCTTCAGGCCGCCGCCGGTCTCCAGCAGTTCGGCGCGCTCGTCGGAGATGCGGATTGTCGGGCGCGTGCGGGCGGCCAGATGGCTTTCCAGGCGGTCGGCGAACCAGTGGACGTTGACCACGGCGTCGGTCACGCCCGCCTCGGCCAGCCGGTCGAGAACATGGTCGATCAGCGCCTTGCCGTCGACCTCGACCAGCGCCTTGGGCCGGTCGTTCGTGAGGGGGCGCATCCGCGTGCCGAGTCCGGCGGCGAGAACCATGGCGGTGGTGGGAGACGTCATCGACGCACATCCTCCGGCACGTGGCGGTCCATCCAGGCGGCGACGGCTTCGAGGCCCGGCGCCTTCAGATTGGCGTTCAGGTGGGCCCACATCCGCGGCATGAAGGCAGCGTAGCGGGGCTTGCCGTCGCGGGCGATCAGGCGGGCGAAGATCCCGAGAATCCGCGCCTCGTTCAGGGCGGCCAGACCGGCGTAGGCGGCCATGAAGGCCTCGCGGTCGGTCGCGGGACGCAGGGCGAAGTAATGGTCGAGCGCGAGCGCCTCCAACTCGGGCGCCACGTCGCGGCGGGCGTCCTGCAGCAGGGAGTGGAGATCCCACGACGGATGGGCCTTCACCGCGTCCTGGAAGTCGATCATTCCGACCGAGGCGGCCCCGTTTCGGTCGTCCAGCCGGATCAGGTTCTCGGCGTGATAGTCGCGGTGGGCCATGACGCTGGCGCCCGCCTCGCCCGCCGCCGTGATCGGCGACCAGGCCGCGCGCCACTCGGCGACGGCGGCCTCGTCAAAGCTGAGGGCGGGGATCAGCTTGGGCAGCCAGTCGACGAACAGGTCGGCGCCGCCCTGCAGCGCCGTCTGGTCATAGGTCAGCAGGGGCCAGTCGCCCGCCGGGCCGGTCAGGACGTCGGGCGTCGGGGCGGCGTGCAGGACGGCCAGAGCCTCGACGGCGGCGCGATAGAGGGGGACCGGATCGGCGCCGTCCTCGATAACGCGGGCGAACAGGGCGTCGCCGAAATCCTCGATCACGGCCAGGCCGTTGGGGGCGTCGACGGCGACGATCTCGGGCGCGGACAGGCCCAGCGACTTCAGGTGGGCGGCGACGGCGGCGAAGGCTTCGATGCGACCGGCCGACAGGCGGGCGACGGCGTTCCAGCCGTGGGCGTGGCGCTGCTGCTGCGTCCACGACGGATCGCAGGGCCGGCTCTCGGCGGCGGGGGCCTGATCCATCAGCATCAGGGAGGCGCCCGAGGGCGTCGTCAGTCGCTCATAGCGCCGCGTCGAGGCGTCGCCGGGCAGGGGGGCGCGGACGGCCTCGGCCAGACCGGCCGAGCGCAGAAAATCGAGACGGAGGGCTTCGCGGTCAGACATGGAGTTCCTTCAGTTTCGCTTCCCACGAGCCTGCGCCGGAAACGGTCGCAACTCTTCCAGAGAGGCCCCTGTCGCCACCCTCGCCAAGGGCGGCTGCCTGAGGGGCGGGTTCGGAGATTTCGATCGTCAGCCGGTCGGGACCAAGCATCCGGCCGGGGTCGTGGCCCAGACGCTCGGGCCATTCGATCAGGGCGCATCCCTCGTCCAGCGCCTCGTCAAGTCCGACCTCGAAGGCCTCCTCGGGCCGGGTCAGGCGATAGAGGTCGAAATGGGCGATGGGCGGGTCGCTCTCATAGAACTGGACCAGGGTGAAGGTCGGCGAGGGCACGTCCTCGTCGGGGCGCGTCAGGGCGCGGATCAGACCGCGCGCCAGCGTCGACTTGCCCATGCCCAGCGGACCGTACAGCAGGACGGCCTCGCCCGGCGCCAGCAGGGGAGCGATCGCTTCGCCGAGGCGGGTGGTGGCGTCGGCGTCGGGAAGGTCGAATATCATCAGGCGAAGGTCGCGTCCGGATCGGCGGCCAGCGTCCGCTCGACGAAGGTTTTCAGTTTCAGGGTGGCGGCCTGGGCGTCGACGTCCAGCGCCAGCGGCGGGATGGGGCGGCCGACGATCAGGTCGAAGGCGCGGCCCTTCTTGTTCAGCAGTTCGTGGAAGAGGGTGATGTCGCGCAGTTCCTGCGACACCTTGTCGAACAGGTGGAACAGGCGGCTGGTCGGACCGGCGACGTGGATCGGGATCACCGGCGCCTCATATTTGCGGGCCAGCGAAGCGGCGGTGGCGGCCCAGTCGGGGTCGGTCAGCAGGCCGTCCGCACCGACGCGGGCCAGGCGTCCGGCCGGGAACATGACGACGCAGCGTTCGGCCTCGAACGCCTCTTTCGCCGCCTGGAGGGTGGCGCGGGTCTTCTCGCGGGTGCGCTTGGCCGTGACCCATTCGACGGGGACGACGGTCTCCGACAGGCGCGGCGAGACGCGCAGGGCGTCGGCGTTGGCGAAATAGATCAGGTCGTTGCGCACCGTGCGCAGGGCGTCATGCACGGCCAGGCCGTCGGCGATGCCGGTCGGATGATTGCACACCACCAGGCAGCGGCCAGACGCAGGCAGGCGGTCCAGATGCGCCGTCCGCACCGTCAGCTCCAGCAGGTCGGAAACGTAGTCGAGCGCCTGTCGCCCGCCCATGGGGCCGATGGCGTCGGCCATGCGCCGCGCCTTGGCGTAGTCGAGCAGGCCGTAGAGGGCGGGCCGCGCCAAAGGCCAGGCGCTTGATCCCGTCAGCCGGGGCGCGCGCTCGGCGATCAGGACGTCGACAATGTGCGGAGCCGGACTCATCGCCTGCTTGTCGCCGAGGCGGAGGCGGCGGGCAAGCGCCATCCAGCTTGGCTAGGACCGGATCGCCGCCTATGCAGGAAGCCTGACCATTCTTTTGGGGGAGTGTAGCGTAATGACCCGATCACACTGGATGACGGCGGCGGCCGTCCAGATGCTGTTGCTGGCGGGCGGCTTGGCCGCGACGCCGGTTTTGGCCCAGGAAGCGCCGGCCGCAGCGGTTGCGCCGGCTCAGGCCGAGGCCTCGGACCGCCTCGGGCTGAAGGATCTGGCGATGATGGAGCGGGTCGGCGATCCGCGCGTCTCGCCCGACGGCCGTCGCGTCATCTACGCCGTCACCCGGACGGACTGGGAGGGCAACCGCAACCTGACCGGCCTGTGGATGGTCGACGTCGACGGCGCGACGGCGCCGCGTCGCCTGCCGATCTCAGAGGGCGGCGTCTCGGGCGCGCGCTGGGCGCCGGACGGGCAGTCGATCTACTTCCTGTCGTCGCGCGGCGGGTCGAACCAGGTGTGGCGCGCCGACCGCGAGGGCATGGCGGCGGCCCAGGTGACGACCCTGCCGGTGTCCCTGTCGGGTTTCCGCTTCACGCCGGACGGCAAGGCCCTGGTGCTGGGCGTGTCGGTCTATACGGACTGCGAGACCCTGGATTGCACCAAGGACCGCCTGGCTGAGCGCGCCAAGTCGAACCAGCAGGTCTATGATCGGATGCCGCTGCGGGTGTTCGACCGCTGGGCCGACGGACGCCAGAGCCACATCTTCCTGCAGCCGCTGAACGGCTCGGGCTTCGCCGAGGGTCAGCCGCGCGACCTGACCGCCGGACTGGACGCCGACGTCAGCGTCGGCGAGGGCGGGCTGACGATCGCGCGCGACGGGCGCGCCTTCATCTATGCGGCGCGCAAGCAGGCGGACCGCGCCGCCTTCACCAACAACAGCGACCTGTATCGCCTGAGCCTGGACGGCGGCCCCGCCGTCAACCTGACCCCGGATCACTCGGGGCCGGACGGCGCGCCCGCCCTGTCGCCCGACGGACGGCGTCTGGCCTGGCTGGCCGCTCCGCGCGAGAACGTCGGCGGCGATCAGCCGGTGGTCATGGTGGCCGATGCGAACGGCGCGAACGCCCGCGCCCTGACCAATTGGGATCGCGGCCCCAGCGGCCTGACCTGGCGTTCGGACGGGCGGGCGCTCTATGTTACGGCCGCCGACGAGGGCCAGAACCGCCTGTTCGAGATCGACGCGCGCACCGGCGCGGTGAAGGCCCTGACCGACATCGGCTCGGTCGGCGATTTCGACGAGGTCGGCGGCGTCCTGGCCTACGCCCATGAGAGCTTCACGGCCCCGACGCAGGTCTTCATCGCTCGGAACGGCCAGGCCGCGCGCCAGGCCACCCAGCACAACGCCGAGCTGCTGGCCCGCATCGACCTGCCGCGTCCCGAGGAGATCCGCTTCTCCGGCTGGAACGACGAGACGGCGCACGGCTGGGTGTTCAAGCCCGCGGGCTTCGTCGAGGGCCGCAAATATCCGGCCGTCTACCTGATCCACGGCGGGCCCAAGTCGCCCTGGACCGAGAGCTGGTCCTACCGCTGGAATCCGCAGGTCTATACGGCGGCGGGCTATGCGGTGGTGATGGTCAACTTCCACGGCTCGCCGGGCTACGGCCAGGCCTTCACCGACGCCATCAACGACCACTGGGGCGATCGTCCGCTGGAAGACCTGCAAAAGGGCTGGCAGGCGGCGCTGTCGGCCAATCCGTGGATCGACGGCGAACGCGCCTGCGCGCTGGGCGCCTCCTACGGCGGCTATATGGTCAATATGATCGCGGGCCAGTGGAACGAGCCGTGGCGCTGCCTGGTCAACCACGCGGGCGTGTTCGACGTGCCCCAGCTGATGAACGCCATGGACATCTCGACCTTCATCCATGAGTTCGGCGGCGCGACCTGGGACCGCAAGGCCGTCTATGACGAACACAATCCCGAGACCTATGCGGGCGACTGGAAGAAGCCTATGCTGGTGCTGCACGGCTCCAAGGATTTCCGCGTGCCGATGGAGCAGGGGCTGGCGACCTTCTCGGCCCTGCAGCGGCTGAACATCCCCAGCCGCTTCGTCCATGTGCCGGACGAGAACCACTGGGTGCTGAAACCCCAGACCTGGGTCGAGTGGCAGCAGGAGATCCTGGACTGGACGGCCGACTGGACGAAGGAAGGTCAGTAAACCGCGAGCTGAACAGGAGACTTTGCGGGCGGCGCGCGGCGGTGTTAGGCCTTCGGCCAGACTTCACATCCGCATGAGGAGCGCCTGAATGCGCCGCCTGCCCCATCTCCTGTCCGGCCTCAGCGCCGCCGCCCTGCTGACCGCCACGGCCCTTCCGGCCCTGGCCGAGGGGACGCTCGCCGCTCCGGCCGCGGCGACGGCCCCAGCGACGACCCAGGCCCGCGCCGCCTTCACCTATCAGGACATGATCTCGGCCAACCGGCTGGGCGATCCCCAGGTGTCGCCGGACGGCGAGTGGGTGGTCTATTCGCTGACCCAGACCGACGTGGCGGCCAACAAGCGTTCCAGCGCCCTCTACATCCTGGGCCTGAAGGGCGAGGCGCAGCCGCAGAAGCTGGCCATCTCCGAAGGCGGCGCCAACACCGCCCGCTGGGGCGCCGACGGCAAGCTGTATTTCCTGTCGAGTCGTTCGGGGTCGAGCCAGGTCTGGGTCTCGGCCGACAAGGGCGCGACGGCGACGCAGGTCACGGCCCTGCCGACCGACGTCAACGCCTATCGCATCAATGGCGCGGGCGACGCCGTGGCCGTGTCTCTGGCCGTCTACCCGGATGCGGCCGACCTGAACGCCTCGGTCGCGCGCGGAAAGACCGAGGCCGAGCGCAAGTCGACCGGCCAGGTCTATGATCGCATGTTCGTGCGTCACTGGGACACGTGGAACGACCACACCCAGAACCACCTGTTCGTCCAGTCGATCGGCGCCGACGGCCAGGCGGGCGGCGAGCCGGTCTGGGTCACGAAAGGCTTCGACGGCGACACCCCGTCCAAGCCGTTCGGCGACGAGAGCGAGTTCACCTTCGCGCCTGACGGGCAATCGCTGGTCTTCTCCGCGCGCAAGGCCGGGAACAGCGAGCCGTGGAGCACCAACTTCGACCTCTACAGCGTCGCCGTCTCGGCGCCCGGCCAACTGACCAATCTGACCGAGGCCAACCCGGCCTGGGACACCGGCCCGGTCTTCTCGCCCGATGGTCAGACCCTGGCCTACCGCGCCATGGCCCGACCGGGCTTCGAGGCTGACAAATATTCGATCTTCCTGCGCGACGTCGCCACCGGCCAGACGCGCCAGATCGCGGCCAACTGGGACCGCTCGGCCGATACGCTGCAATGGTCGAAGGACGGAAACACCCTCTATACGACGGCGGGCGACGTCGGTCAGACTCGCCTGTTCGCCATCGACGCGCGCAACGGGGTGGTGACGCCGCTGACGGGCGAAGGCCACGTCGGCGCCTTCCAGCAGACGCCCTCGGGCTTCGTCATGGCGGTCGACACCCTGACCTCGCCCAGCGACCTGTTCTTCAAGACCTATCGCGGCCGTGAAATGCCGCGCCGCCTGACGAACGTGAACCCGCAACTGGCGACCAAGGCCTTCGGCGAGGCCGAACAGTTCAGCTTCCCCGGCTGGAACGACGAGACGGTCCACGGCTACGTCATCAAGCCCTCCAACTATGTCGAGGGCCAGAAATACCCGGTCGCCTTCCTGATCCACGGCGGGCCGCAAGGCTCGTTCGGCAACGGCTGGTCCTACCGCTGGAACCCCGAGACCTATGCGGGCGCGGGCTATGCGGTGGTGATGATCGATTTCCACGGCTCGACCGGCTACGGGCAGGAGTTCACCGACGCCATCAGCCAGCACTGGGGCGACCGCCCGCTGGAAGACCTGCAGAAAGGCTGGGCCTTCGCCCAGTCGAAGTACGGCTTTCTGGACGGTGACAACGCCTGCGCCCTGGGCGCCTCCTATGGCGGCTATATGATCAACTGGATCGCGGGCAACTGGTCGGGCGAGTTCAAATGCCTGGTCAACCACGACGGCGTCTTCGACACCTTCGGCATGGGCTACGGCACCGAGGAGCTGTGGTTCACGGAGTGGGAATACGGCGGCACGCCGTGGGAGAATCCGGAAGGCTATCAGAAGTTCAACCCGGCCAACCACGTGCAGAACTGGCGCGACCCGATGCTGGTGATCCAGGGCGACCTCGATTTCCGCATCCCGACGTCTCAGGCCCTGTCGACCTTCACCGCCCTGCAACGGCGCGGGATCGAGAGCCGCTTCGTCTTCTTCCCTGACGAGAACCACTGGGTGCTGAAGCCGGCCAACAGCCTGCAATGGCACAATGAGGTCTTCGGCTGGCTGGACAAGCATCTGGCCAAGTAAGGCTCGGCCTGACTTCGGGGCGCGGTTCGACAGGGCCGCGCCCTGCGGCTTTCGGGGAGGCGGAATGACGAGACGAGGGCTTCTGGCGCCGCTTCTGGCGACTGTGGCGACGGCGGCCTGCGCGCCGTTGGTCGGCGAGGGCCTGACGCTGCCGATCCCGCTGGGGCCGCCCGGCTGGCGGATGGCGCGCGCGGCCTATGGCGCCGATCCGCGTCAGACGGTGCGCCTCTATCGCCCGGCGCGGGCGGGCGGCTCGCCGATCCTGGTCCTGCTGCCCGACGGCGCGCCCGAGGCGGCGGATGAACGCGCGGCGCGCGATCTGGCCGAGCGCGGCTTCGTCGTGGTCCTGGCCGACCGACGCGCGGCGCCGGGCAGTCCCTATCCAGCCTACATCGCCGATGCGGCGGCGGCGGTCGCCTGGGCGGCGCGGCGGGCGGATGATCTCGGGGGCGACGCGAGGCGGATCGGCGTGCTGGGCCAGGGCGAGGGCGGCCGTGCGGCCCTGATGCTGGCGCTGGACCGTCGCTATCTGGCGGCGGCGGGCGCGCCCGGCGCGGTGCGCACGGCGGCGGCCCTGGGCGCGCCGCAGCGGCCGGACGCGACCTTCACCGACCCGTCCGCCTATGGCGGCGCCCCCGACGCAGCGCCGGTCTGGCGCGGAGCGGCGGGCGATAGGGCGGGCGCGGTCGCCTTCCTGCGCGGGGCGCTGGGCTGAGGCGTCAGTCGGCCCGCTCGAGCTGCGTCTTCAGATTGGCCAGTTGGGCCGATAGCACCCCGTCCACAGGGGCGGCCCAGGCTTCCAGCCCGCCGCCGACGTAGCCGCCGACGACATAGGTCCAGGTCAGGACGGTTCCGTCGCCTTCCGGCTTCAGGCTGAACGTCAGGCCGCCCGCCGCGCCCTGACCCTGCAGCGGGCCGAGGCCGCCTTGCAGCACGAGCTTCGATCCCGGCTCGACCAGCGCTGTCTCCAGATGGCGCGAGACGCGGCCGTCCGCCGTCCGCTCGCACCAGCAGCCGCCGGGCGCGAGGTCCAGCGACAGGGCGGAGTTCTTGAACCAGCGGTGGTCGCGGCTCCACCAGGCGTCGGGCGCGGTCAACATCGCCCAGACCCGCGCGGGCGGCGCGTTCAGGGTCAGCGTCCCGCCGACCTCGAAGCCATGCGGCGCGGCCGACTTCACCTCGGCCCAGGCGGGCGCCGGAACAGAGGCGACGGCCAGCAGGGCGGCGGCGATGAGCGGAAACGAGCATCGAACCATGGGAAATCCTCCAGCTGCATGAGGAAGCGCGCGGGCGCGTCTGCGGTCAACTGTCGTGTCAGCGTGTTTCCCCCGTCTCGCCAAGGTCACGGTTTTCCGCTAGAGGAAGCCATGACAGACAAGATGACCCCCCAGGCGGCGCTGGACCGCCTCGAAACCCTCTACAACCAATCCGTCGCCAACCTGCGCACCGCAGTGAAGCGTTTTCTCGAGACCGGCGAGCGCGCCGATCCCGAGGCTCGGGCCGCCGGCCTGTTCGCCTATCCCCGACTGACCATCAGCTGGTTCGGCGACCGCCCGCAGGATCTCGAGACCCGCGCCTTCGGCCGCCTGTCGCGCCCCGGCGTCTATACGACCACCGTCACCCGCCCCGACCTGTACCGCGCCTATCTGCTGGAGCAGCTGTCGCTGCTGTCCGACGAATACGGCGCCCGGATCACGGTCGAGCCGTCGGAACAGGAAATCCCCTTCCCCTATGTGCTGGACGGTTCCGGCGTGGTGCTGGACAGCTCCATGACGGCGGCCATCGCCCGCTGGTTCCCGACCACGGATCTGGCCCACATCGGCGATGAAATCTCGGACGGCCTGTTCGAGCCGGGCGAGGACTTCCCCCTGGCCCAGTTCGACGGCCTGCGCACCGACTTCTCGCTGGCTCGCCTGCGTCACTACACCGGCACCCCGGTCGAGGACGTGCAGAGCTTCATCCTGTTCACCAACTACAACCGCTACGTCGACGAGTTCGTGCGCTGGGCCACGGCCGAGATCGCCGACCCCGACAGCCCCTATGAAAGCCTGTCCTGCGCCGGGAGCGTGGTGGTGACCAGCGCCACCGACAACCCCGAGGCGGCCATCATGGACGCCGCCTGGCGCAAGCATCAGATGCCCGCCTATCACCTGACGCGGCCGGACGGTCAGGGCATCACCCTGGTCAACATCGGCGTCGGGCCGTCGAACGCCAAGACCATCTGCGACCACCTGGCGGTCATGCGGCCGCACGCCTGGATGATGATCGGCCATTGCGGCGGCCTGCGCGGCAGCCAGACCATCGGCGACTATGTGCTGGCCCACGCTTACTTGCGTGACGATCATGTGCTGGACGCGGTCCTGCCCGCCGACATTCCGATCCCCAACATCGCCGAGGTGCAGCGCGCCCTCTACGACGCCACCAAGCTGGTCTCGGGCGCGCCGGGCGAAGAGGTGAAGAAGCGGCTGCGCACCGGCACCGTGGTCACCACCGACGACCGCAACTGGGAGCTGCGCTATTCCAAGTCGGCCCTGCGCTTCAACCAGAGCCGCGCCGTCGCCATCGATATGGAAAGCGCCACCATCGCAGCCCAGGGCTATCGCTTCCGCGTGCCCTACGGGACGCTGTTGTGCGTCTCGGACAAGCCGCTGCACGGCGAGATCAAGCTGCCGGGCCAGGCCAACCGCTTCTACGAAGGTTCGATCTCTGAGCATTTGCAGATCGGCATTCAGGCGGTGGACCTGCTCAGGGCCGAGGGCGCTCGTCTGCACTCGCGCAAACTGCGCGCCTTCGATGAGCCGCCGTTTAGGTAAGCCGAAACGCTGACCTAGCGAGGGCGTCGGGTTTTCCCCGGCGCCTTTTTTGCTTGGGTGGAGGGGGTAACCGCACCCGCGCGTCGACGACAACAAAAGAACTTTACAAAAGAAAGTTCTTGGCTCATCTTCTTTGCTACAAGCAGGGAGAGACGCCATGACCCGCGACCAGGTTCAATCCGTTCACGACGACATCGCCTATATGAAGGCCCTCGCCCAGGAAGGGCGTCAGGCGCCGCTGGTGGGCGGCCGCATTCTGATCACCGCAGGTCTGGTGTTCGGCGTGGCGGCTATCGTTCACTACGGCGTCGACAGCGGCCTGATAGACGTTTCGCCCGTCGCCTACCCGGTTGTCTGGGGGACGGCCATGCTGATCTTTTTCGGCGCCCTGATCGTGGGGATCAGGCAGGCGGACCGCAAACCGGGCGCGCAATCGGCGAGCAATCGCGCCTCCGGCGCGGGTTGGATGGGCGCCGGTCTGGGCATTTTCGTCATGTCCCTGGCCATGGGGGTGATCGGGTGGAAGACGCAGAGCGACACCGCCGCCATGGTTTTCCCGTCGCTGATCTTCGCCCTTTATGGCTCCGCCTGGGCGGTGTCGGCGACGATGAGCGGGCAGAAGTGGCAGTGGTGGCTGGCGGTGGGCTGCTGGATCGCGACGCCGCTGATCGCCTTCCTGATCGGCAGTCCGCTGATGTGGCTGGGTTATGCGGCCGGATTGTTCCTGTTCGCGCTGATCCCCGGTTTGATCCTGGTGCGCCAAGAACCGACGGGAGTGGTTTGACATGACCGCCACAGAACCGGCGCTTGATGCGGGCGACGACTTCGACATCGCCCGCATCGACGAGGTGATCCACGGCCGGGTGCGCCTGGGGATCATGGCCTATTTGTCCGGGGTGGAGAGCGCCGACTTCGGCGAACTGAAGGCCCGGCTGCAGACGACGGACGGCAATCTGTCGGTGCATTTGCGCAAGCTGGAGGAGGCGGGCTTCGTCGCCGTGTCCAAGAGCTTTCAGGGCCGCAAGCCCCTGACGCGGGCCAGCATGACGGAGACGGGGCGTGACGCCTTCCTCGCCTATCTGGACGCCATGTCGGCCCTGGTGGCGGGGCGTTAGCCCAGACTGGCGCCTCCCGTCGAACAGTCTAAGAAAGGCGGTCATGAGCGACCGCCTTTCGCCGTTCGAGGCCATCGACAACTTCCGCGACTATGGCGGCTACGCCGTGGACGATCGCCTGCTGGCGCGCGGGCGCCTCTACCGCGCGGCGCATCAGGCGCGGGCGACGCAGGCGGACGTAGCGCGGTTGGAGGCGCTGGGGCTGGCGGCCGTGGTCGATCTGCGTCGGCCCAGCGAGCGGCGAGCCCAGCCCTCGCGTCGTCCGGTCGGCTGGGCCGGGAGACTGATCGAAAGCGACCATGACGACGGCGGCGAGGCGCCGCACCTGACCTTTCTGAAGACCGCCGACCTGACCGAAGCGTCCGGCCGCGCCTTCATGACCGAGACCTATCGCCGCCTGCCCTTCGAAGCGGCTCATGTCGACCTGTTCGGCCGCTACTTCCGCCTGCTGGCCGAGGTCGAGGGGCCGGTGCTGATCCACTGCGCGGCGGGCAAGGACCGGACCGGCCTGCTGGCGGCCCTGACCCACAGACTGCTGGGCGTGGCCCACGACGATCTGATGGCGGACTATCTGGCGACCAATCAGGCTGTGGATCTGGACGGTCGGGCCGATGAGGTCGCGCGCAAGCTGACCGCCATGACCGGCCGCACGGCGTCGCACGGGGCGGTGGTCGCCTTTCTGGGCGTCGAGGCGGCCTATCTGGACGAGGCCTTCGGCGCCATGCGCGCGCACAGCGGCTCGGTCGACGCCTATCTGGAGCGCGTTCTGGGCGTGGATGCGTCGCTGGCCGACCGCATCCGGGCGCGGTTGGCGCCGTGAGCGGCTTGCCTGTTCGCCATGTCGAGACGCGCCCGTGGCGCGATCCCCTGGAGGCGGCGGCGGGGGTGAACCGTCGCGCGGGCGCCCTGGCACTGCTGGCCGGGGCGGGCGACGCGCGGGCGCACGGCGGGCGCTGGTCCTTCGTGGCCTGCGAGCCGGATCAGACGTTCGTCGGTCGTGCGGACGATGGGGCGCTGTTCCAGCGCCTGCGCGAGCCCGCCTATTCAGACGGCGGGGTCGTCGGGCTGATGAGCTATGACGCCGGGGCGCGGCCTGCAACCGGCGAGCGGGGGGGCGGCTGGCCGGACCTGATGCTGGCGCGCTATCCGGCCCTGCTGGCCTTCGATCACCAAGACCGACAGGTGCGGGCGATCGGGCGCGGGGCGGACGTCGATGCGGCGCGCCTTGAGGCGCAGCGCGCAGCGGCCTGGCTAGAGACGGCGGCTTCGACGGAGACGCCCGCGCCGCCCTGTGACGGCGCGATCGAGGAAGGCTCGGGCGCGGCCTATGAGGCGGCGGTGGCCGACGTGGTCGCCCGCATCGGCGCCGGGGAGCTGTTCCAGGCCAATATCGCGCGCGCCTGGACCGGGCGGCTGCAGCCGGAGCGCGATCCGTTCGAGGTGTTCCTACGGCTGTCGGCGGGGCGGGGCGCGGCCTATGGCGCCTTCTGGCGGCTGGGCGAGCGGGCGTTGGTGTCCAACTCGCCGGAACTGTTCCTGACCTTCGACGGCGACAGCGGTCGTATCGAGACCCGGCCGATCAAGGGCACCCGCGCGCGCCACCCCGACCCGGCGCGCGACGCGGCCCTGGCGGCGGAGCTGGTCGCTAGCGCCAAGGACCGGGCCGAGAACCTGATGATCGTCGACCTGATGCGTAACGACGTGGCGCGGGCGGCGCGGCCCGGTTCGGTTCAGGTCGAGCGCCTGTTCGCGCTGGAGAGCCATCCGACGGTGCATCATCTGGTCTCGACGGTGAGCGCGCAGGCGGCGCAGGGCGTCGGACCGGCCGAGGTCATGGAGGCGGCCTTCCCGCCCGGCTCTATCACCGGGGCGCCCAAGCATCAGGCCATGAAGGTGATCGCGGGCCGCGAGCCGCCGCGCGGGCCGTGGTGCGGCTCGCTGTTCGGCTGGGGGCTGGGCGAGGAGGCGCGGCTGACGGCCTCGGTCCTGATCCGCACGGCAGCGTTCGAGCGAGGCGCGGACGGCTGGCGCTGGCGCGCCTTGGCCGGGGCGGGGATCGTCGCCGACAGTGATCCCCGCGCCGAACGGCTGGAGACCGAGGCCAAGTTCCGCGCCTTGAAGGAGGCCCTGGTCGGCGTCGATTAGCAGTCGGTGCAGGCGATCCGATCCGTCGTCCGCGGCCGCAGATAGTAGTTCCGCTGAAAGGCGATGCCGCCCGGAAACATCTGGCCGAAGGCGGACGCATAGCCGTAGTTCGTCTCGCCCAGAATCACGGTCTGGCCGTCGGTGATCAGGTCCGGCGGGAGGTCGGCGACAGGGGATCCCCGGCCGCGGGCCGGCAGGATGTCGGCGCCCTTGGCGTCCTTGGCGCTCTTGGCGCGGCTCCATTCGACCGTGGCGACGCCGCGCGCATCCACGGTGACGCTTGAGACGCGGATCGACAGGGTCTCGGCGGAGAAGGGCCGCATGATCATGTCGCCGATCGCGAAGACGCCGTTCAGATCCTCGATATTGGTGCCGCCGGACTGGGCCACCAGATCCGCGACCATGGAGGCGACGTGGCTGGCGCGGCGCTCAGCCATATAGCCCTGGGAGAATTCGATCAGGCCGAAGTAGATGGTGATCATCACGGGCGCGATCAGGGCGAACTCGACCGCCGAGACCCCGCGCCGGTCCCGCAACAGGCGGCGCAGCGGCCGGATGTTCGCGGCGCGCCTCATTGGTAGGGCTCATTGCGGAAGGCCAGGGTGGTGGTCAGCATCACGCGATGATCGGTGGTGCGCGACACGGCCTGGGCGATGAAGGGTGTGGCGATGGGCTGTTCATACCAGACGCGCACCAGCACCCGATCGCCGGGATCACCCGGCATATAGGTCAGGACGCTGGGATCGAAGACGCCTGTTTTCAGCGGGTCGGCGTCCGGCGGGGTCGAGAAGCCGTCGACTACGCGGATGTCGATGAAGGCGCGGCTGGGGCAGTCGGCGGCGAAGACGCTCATCTTGGCGCACAGGCGCTCTTTGATGTCTCCAATCTCCAATTGCTGTTCCTGAGCCAGACCGGTGCGGATCTGGCGTCCAGCGTCGGAGACGGCCGTTTCGACCAGGGCGTCGACCAGCAGCATCAGGCCGATCTCCAATATGCCGAACATCAGGATGAAGAAAGGGAAGGCCACGAGGGCGAACTCCACGGCGGTGGAGCCCTCGCGACGACGCCGACGATGCATCAGGCCCAGCCCTCGGCGCATGGGATCAGGGGGCCGTGGACGGGCGGGCGGCGACGGGCGCGCAGCGGGCTCCGCAGGCGACTTCCACCGCTTCGCCGCCGCGCCAGACGCGCACCGAGCCGGTCTCGCCGGGACTGACCGAAACCTGACGCTGGAAGAGCGGACGGCCCAGGGCGTCGACGGCGATGATCTCCGTCAGGCCGTAGCTCTTGCCCGTGATAAACAGGGTGCGCGCGTCGGTCACGGCGACGTCGGCGATGCGCGGATTGGCCACGATGACCGAACCGGCCGGTGCGCGAAGCTGCACCCGCGTGGCCTGGTCCAGCTTGACGTCGAGCGGGCGCTCTTGCGCGAAGGCGGGCATGGCGAGGGCGAGCGTTGCGGCCAGGCTGGCGAGAAGAGAAGCTGGGCGCATGGCGGGGCCTCCGTGAGGATCAGAACGGGCGCGCGCGAGCGCCGTACGCGAACCTGACGGGCAAAGGTCAAGAAACCCTGAAATTCTCCGCTTGGGCCGAACTCGGCCATGAAATCTAGTAAACGAGAAAGTAACCATCAATATTGCGCAGCGGCGCCGAGATTTTACCCACTCTTAAGGGGCCGTGGCGCATTGTCTCCATGCAAACGGGGGTCAAGCGGGCAAAACCGACGACCCTGATAGTGGGTCATCTGCTCGTTACTGAAAGAAGGAAGACACAATATGCGTAACTTCATCACGCGCTTCGCCAAAGACGAATCCGGCGCCACGGCTATCGAGTACGGCCTGATCGCTGCTCTGATCGCAGTTGTCATCATCGGCGCCGTCGCCGCCCTGGGCACTCAGCTCAAAGGCACCTTTGAGAAGGTGAAGGACGACATGGCGAGCCCGCCGACGGGCGGCTGATACGCTCAAGAACGATGAAGACGGCCGGAGCGGATCGCTCCGGCCGTTTTTACTTTTGGCTGAAGTTTGCTGCCGATCAAGAAACTACGTCTTAAGTTCTCGGGTGTATCGTTTGGGCATGAGCGTCATATTCTCTGCTGTTGTGGTGATCTTGCCCGTTCTGGCGGTCATTGCGGCCCTCCATGATCTGACCACCATGAAGATCCCGAACTGGATCTCGGCGGTGTTGATCGTCGCCTTTTTCCCAGCGGCGTTCGTCCTGGGGTTGCCGCTCGGCGTGGTGGGCGCTTCGGTCGGTCTGGCGATCGCTATGCTCGTCGTCGGCATGGGCATGTTCGCGGCGAACTGGATCGGCGGCGGCGACGCCAAGCTGTTGGCCGCCTCCATGCTGTGGATGGGCGTCTCGGGCAGCGTGCCGTTTGTTCTTTATACAGCGTTGGTCGGCGGCGGCTTCTGTCTGCTGCTGATGACGGCGCGCAGCCATCTGCCCTTTTTCGCCCAGACCGGCCCAGGCTGGGTCATGCGCTTGATGCAGCCCAAGGGCGACATTCCCTATGGGGTCGCCATCGCCATCGGCGCCCTGTTGGCCTATCCGTCCAGCCCGCTGATTACGGCTTACATCGCCGGCTGATGACGTTGTTCGTCAAGGGCGGCCCAGTTTAGGGGCGCGTTAACCATGACGAGCCATTATCCCTGACAGGCAGGGGGCGGATCATCCGGGTTCGCGCGATCGCGTCTGCCGGAGACACTGGATGAAACCCGCCAAGATCGCCGTCATCTGTATCGCAGCCCTCGCGGCCATCGGTCTGGCGCTGGTCGTGCGCGCCATGGGCTCGTCGGGGCAGCCGACGGCGACCGCCACCGCCGCCGTCGAGACGCGGCCCATGGCCAAGGTGCTGGTCGCGGCGCGCGACCTGGAGCCGGGCCGTCGTCTGGTCGATGCGGATCTGAGCTGGAAAGACTGGCCGGCCGACGAACTCAATCCCCTTTTCATCACCGACGGTCCGCCGCCGCCGTCCAAGGCCGAGGGCGCCGCCGCCGAGAACGCGGCCGTCGAAGGCTCTGGCGACGCCAAGGGCACAACGGTGGACAAGGCCATGAAGGCCGTCGCCGAACTGAACACGCCGGGGGCCAAGTCCGACTACATCGGCGCCGTGGTGCGCGAACCCATTCTGGCCGGAGAGCCTCTGGTGGCGCGCAAGATCGTGCGCGCCGGGGACAGCGGCTACATGGCCGCCTATCTGGAGCCGGGCATGCGGGCCATGGCGATCCGCGTGACGGTCGAGACGGCGGCGGGCGGCTTCATCCTGCCTGGCGACCGTGTGGACGTCCTGCTGACGCGCGAGGTTAAGGGTTCGGGCGACGACGGCGGGACCAAATATTCAGCCGCCACGGTGATGCGCAACGTCAAGGTTCTGGCCATCGACCAGAGCACCCGCGCCGCTGAGGACGAACAGGCGGTCGTCGGCGCCACCGCGACTCTGGAGCTGACCGGTCGCGACGCTGAAGTCCTGGCCCTGGCCAAGTCCGAGGGTGAACTGTCGCTGGTGCTGCGCTCCTATGCCGATACGGCCGGGCCGTCGGGCCATGTGCCGGGGGCGGTGCGCGGCCGCGCGACGGGCGGGGGAGGCTCGGTCGTGCGCGTCTATCGCGAAGGACAGGCCGAGACGGTGGCGGTGCCATGAAGACGGGACTATCGGGCATGAATCGTTTCGCTTTCGCCGCCTGCGTCGCCCTGATCGCGCTGGGCGGCTCTGCGACGTCGGACGGCGCTCGCGCACAGACGCGCGCCGCCATCACCGCAGGCTCGGCCCCGCAGATGGTCAACCTGCCGCGCGGAACCTCCTTCGCCGTCGACCTGCCGGCGGATGCGCGCGACGTCATCATCTCCAATCCGGCCGTGGCCGAAGCCATGCTGCATTCGCCGCGCCGGATCACCATGATCGGCCTGGCGGGCGGCGAGACGGACGCCGTCTTCCTGGATGCGAGCGGACGCACCATCCTGGCGCTGCGAGTGCGCGTGGACGCGGGCGTCAGCGCGCTTCAGGACACCCTGGCGCGTGTGGCGCCGGGCTCGAACGTGCGCGCCGAGGCGGTCAACGACAGCATCATCCTGACCGGCGTGGCGGCCAGCCCGCTGGAAGCCGAACGCGCCGCCCAGGTCGCCCGCGCCTTTGTCAGCGCGCCGGAAAAGGTCATGAACATGATCGCCGTCGCCGGATCGGATCAGGTGACGCTGAAGGTGCGCGTGGTCGAGGTGCAGCGCAACGCCATCAAGCAGCTCGGATTCGACACCCAGGCGGTGATCGGCCGTGTCGGCGACACTCAATGGCTGTTGGGCAACAGCGCCACCTGGGGCGTGAACGGCTCGTTCCTGGGCGGTCTGGCCGGCGGGATCGCGCGCGACACCACCAAGAATTTCCAGATGCAGGTGCCCTGTGTCGGCCCCGGCTGGCCCGAGGGCGCCATGTGTCCGGTCACGGTTGACGGCAGCCCCGGCGACCCCTCCAACTGGGACACCGCCAAGCCCGGCACCGGCCCCGGCTCAGATGGGCTGAACAAGGGCGAGGCCATGCTCAAGGCCTTCGAGCGCGTCGGTCTGGTGCGGACGCTGGCCGAGCCCAATCTGACGTCGGTCAACGGCGAGGCGGCCAGCTTCCTGGCCGGGGGCGAGTTCCCCGTGCCCGCCGGGCGCGACCGCGAAGGCCAGATTACAGTCGAGTACAAGCCCTACGGCGTCGGCCTGTCGTTCCGGCCGGTGGTCCTGTCGGAAGGGCGCATCAGCCTGCAGGTCAAGGTCGAGGTGTCGGAGCTGACGCCCAACGGCGGCCTGACCATCGGCGCGGGCACGCCGTCCTCGATCACCCTGCCGGGCCTGACGGTGCGGCGCAGCGAGAACACCATTGAACTGCCCTCGGGCGGGTCGATGATGATCGCCGGCTTGCTGCAGGAATCGACGCGTCAGGCCATCGACGCCCTGCCGGGCATGACCAATCTGCCGGTGCTGGGCCAGCTGTTCCGCTCGCGCGATTATGTGATGGGCGAGACCGAACTGGTGGTCATCGTCGAACCCTACATCGTCAACCCGACCTCGCCGGATCGGATGCAGACGCCCGCTGACGGCCTGCGCATCGCCCAGGACGCCCAGACCATCTTCTTCGGCCAGTTGAACCAGGTCTATGGCTCGCCCGCTCCGGCGGCGCAGCCGGGCGCCGGATGGCGCGGCCCTGTCGGCTATGTGATCGAGTGAGCGCCATGATCCGCACCGTCTCCATCTCCGCCGCCGTTCTGAGCCTGAGCCTGGCGTTGTCGGCCTGCGTCGGCGGCCCGGCCGGCCTGGGCGGGGAGCCGCCGCTGACCCCCACCTCGCGCTTCAGCCTGCAGGTCGAGCCGGGCCTGGATCGCATCGCCCTGGCCGTGCACGAGACGGGCCTGTCCGCCAATCAACGCGTGGCGCTGGACGCTCTGGTCGGACGTTTCGCCATGGAGGGCGCGCCGGTCCTGGTGATCGAGGCACCGGCGGGGGGCGACCCCGTGGCGGCCCAGGCGGCGTGGGACGTCAAGGCTGCGTTCGAGGCGGCGGGCGTGCCCGGCGAGCGCATCCAACTGGTCGGCTACGCCGCGCCGGACCCCAGGGCGCCGGTGCTGGTCGGCTTCGAAACGGTGCGCGCGGTGGTGCCTCAGTGCGGAACCCAGTGGGGCAATCTGGGCCGCACTGGCGACAATCAGTCGGCTTCCAACTTCGGCTGCGCCGTCACCGCCAACCTGGCCGCCCAGATCGCCGATCCGCGCGACATCGTCGCCCCGCGCGCCATGATCCCGGCCGATTCCGGTCGTCGCTCGGTGGTGTTCGACGCCTATCGTAAGGGCGAACAGACCTCCGCCCAGCGCGAGACCCTGTTGTCGCAGACCAAGATTTCACAGGCTGTGCAATGACGACGGCGCCCAAGCCCTTTCCTTCTCAGGATTTCGACGCCCTGGACGGCTTCGATCTCGACGACGAGTTCATGGATCTGCATCCGACCGGCGCCGGGACGCCCGCGCCTTCGGCTATGGGACAGGCGGCGGACGCCTTCGATCCGGTTGGGCGGATGCGGACCGAAACCGAGGCGGCGATGAATACGTCGACGCCTTCCGCCGCCGTCGCGCCGCCCGTGGTGGCCGCCATGCCCGCGGTCGAGACGTCGACGGCGCTGACGATGGGCGGGGCGGCCTCGGTCGAGGTGTCGATCCCGCGCATCGGGGTGCACATCTTCGCCGAGCGCCAGGACACGGCCGCCGCCGCCGAGCGCGCGGGCCAGGACCGCCGCATGGCGCGCGCCACGACCCAGATCCGCCTCGGCGGCGTCCAGGCGGCGATCGAGGCCTATCAGGCCGAGCCGACGCCGCCCCTGATCATCGTCGAGAGCCTGAAGGCGCCGCAGGATCTGCTGGCCGAGATCGACCAACTGGCCCAGGTCTGCGATGCGGGCACCAAGGTCGTCATCATCGGCGCGACTAACGACATCCTGCTGTTCCGCGAGCTGATGCGGCGGGGCGTCAGCGAATATCTGGTGGCGCCGGTTCAGCCGTTGCAGCTGATCGCCGCCATCGGCGGCCTGTTCGCCGACCCGGCCCAGCCCTTCGTCGGCCGCACCATCGCCTTCGTCGGCGCGCGCGGCGGAGCGGGGGCCTCGGCCGTGGCGCACAACACCGCCTATGCGATGAGCGAGCGGATCGGCGTCAACACCGTCATTGTCGACTACGATCTGCCGTTCGGCACGGCCGGGCTGGACTTCAACCAGGATCCCCTGAACGGGGTGGCCGACGCCCTGAACCAGCCGGATCGCCTGGACCCCACCCTGCTGGACCGGATGATGGTTCGCTGCACCGACAAGCTGAGCCTGTTCGCCGCGCCCGCGACGCTGGAGACCGACTGGGACATCGGCGCCGAGGCCTTTGAGGAAGTCACCACTCGCATCCGGGCGACCGCGCCCTTCGTGGTGCTGGACCTGCCGCACCTGTGGTCAGGCTGGATGCGCCGGGCGCTGATCGCGGCCGATGAAGTGGTGGTGGTGGCGACGCCGGACCTGGCCTCGCTGCGCAACGCCAAGAACATGATCGACCTGATCAAGCAGGGACGCCCCAACGACGCCCCGCCGCGCCTGGTGCTGAACCAGGTGGGCATACCGGGGCGGCCCGAGATTCCGGCCAAGGATTTCGGCGCGGCCCTGGGCGTCCATCCCAGCCTCAGTATTCCCTTCGACGCCAAGGTGTTCGGCGCGGCCGCCAACAACGGCCAGATGATCGTCGACGCCGCCGCCAAGACCAAGGCGGCCGAGGCCTTCGAGACCCTGGCCCAGATCGTCTCGCGCCGAGAGCTGCCGGCTGCGACGACGCGCGCGCCGGGCCGCGCCAAGCCGGCCGCCAAGGGCGGCGGCTCGCTGCTCGGCTCCCTGTTCAGCAAGAAGTCCTGAGGCCGTGTTCGGCAAGCGGACAGCACAGCCGGGTCTGGCCCCCGCCGCGCCCCGACC